>Ga0247807_10000006_pt1 | contig 530875 bp, 398 predicted proteins | sample UWRJL074202C1_FD_179931 | JGI IMG/M metagenome (GOLD analysis project Ga0247807, IMG submission 179931) | Plant litter microbial communities from Arlington Agricultural Research Station in Wisconsin, United States - UWRJ-L074-202C-1 | ecosystem: Environmental > Terrestrial > Plant litter >...
AATTAAAGCTTTCAGATCCCAATTCAGAGGGGTGAAAAATATAGAATTCTTCCTTTACAGATTAACCCAACTGTATGCCTAAATTACAAAAATCACTTCCTGCTCCACAACATTTAGCATTGATCCGTCGATTGCCCGCATTGTTATGAATTGGGTATAAAACAAAAAAAGCTTTAAACCGAGATTTAAAGCTTTTTAGTTATTTCAGCGGAGGAAGAGGGATTCGAACCCTCGGTACCGTTGCCAGTACGACAGTTTAGCAAACTGTTCCTTTCGGCCACTCAGGCATCCCTCCGTTTAAATTATTACCCGTTTTCCGGGGTTGCAAATATAGCAAATGAATCATATTTGCAAAAATTATTTACACATTTTGTAAGTAATCTATACGCACATGATAGATGCTCATTAGCATTGTCTTGAATATCAGCTTTATAGTTTCTAAATCTTTTAACGTTAAATCGCAATTATCTAACTGATTTTGCTCCAATTTGTAGTTAATGATGCGTTCTACGATATCATTTATGTTTTGAGCATCCGGATTTTTGATACTTCTTGAGGCTGCTTCGACAGAATCTGCTAACATTAACACCCCAGTTTCCTTAGAAAAAGGAATAGGACCGGGATAACGGAAAATGTTTTCATCTACAAATTTCTCTGGAGAATTTTTTAAAAATGACTGATAAAAGTAATCTACACGGGTATTGCCATGATGCGTTCTGATAAAATCGATCACACTTTCTGGTAATTGGTGCCTGCGGGTAATTTCTATCCCTTTATGCACGTGTTTAATAATGATCTGCGCACTTTGTTCATAAGGGAGCTTATCATGCGGGCTTAAAGTAGTGTTTTGGTTTTCAATAAAGTATTGAGGATTTTCTATTTTACCGATATCATGGTAAAGTGCGCCTGCTCTAACTAGTAAAGAATTTCCGCCGATCTTAAAGATCGCTGCTTCTGCAAGGTTGGCTACTTGTAACGAATGCTGGAAAGTTCCTGGTGCTTTGAAAGCAAGTTCTCTTAATAACTTATTATTGGTATTGGTGAGTTCAATCAGGGCTACATCTGAGGTAATCCCGAACACTCTTTCAAAAGCATAGATCAATGGATAAGCTAATAATGATAACAGGACACTAATGACAAATGGAATAAAGTTGATCCATTCGATTTCGCTAAATGAACCTTCCCGCAGTAATGCGATGCCAAAGAAACAGATGAGGTAAGCACTTAAGATAAACAAAGCAGAAAGTAACAGCTGTTCTCTTTTGATCAGGTTACGGATACTATATATGGCTACCATACCAGCTGTGGTTTCATAGAATACAAATTCGAAGCTATTGGGTACAAAGAAGCCTGCAATCAGGATAACGAGTAAATGGAGATATAAGGCGAGCCTGGTATCAAATAATATCCTGATGATGATAGGAACGATACAGAAAGGGATATAATATAAGCTGGGCATATTAAATTTAATAGACCAGGTTAGCGTAAGCAGCATCGTGGTGATCACTAATAGTAATAATGATAACTGCCTGTTGTCTGCGAATATATCTTTTCTAAATAAATGAAGAAATATCATGAGCAGGCTCAGGATAAAGCCTACCAGCAGGATTTGCCCCAGGTAAACGAGTTTACTGTCTCCTATAGTTTTGGTTTGTGCTTCATAGGTTTCTTTGAAGGATTGAAGCTTTTGATAGACATCATCGTCTATCATATTGTTTTTTGCTACAATCAGTTCACCTTTTTGCACCATACCACGGGTAGTGGAAAGGCTGTTAATGGTATTGTTTTGTACAATAGCAGTCAGTTTCTCATCATAAACCACATTAGGCTGCAGATGATCTTCTACTAAATTGATCACTACATCTTTTTCTTTTAAATTGATAGAAGTGAAGGTTGATTTAAATTCATCTAATGCAGATTGTACCGTGTATACATCTTGGGTACTAATTGTTTTGGAAATGTTATTATTGAGCAGAGAAATATCGTAGTATTTTTTTCCTTTTTGCTGTTTAGTGTCTATGGCTATGATTCCCTTCTCGTAAATGCTTTGGAGGATTTTAATAGCGGCCGCTTTATTGACTTGTTTTTCTGTTTCCGGAAATGAACTAGCCCTCCATTTAACATCAAATTCATTTACAAAGGCTTCTTCTATACCATTAAACAATTCTGCATCATACCGATAAATTGGAAGTACGTTTTCTAATGCATCTTCTTTATCTGTAGTAACTTGTGGATTTGTTTTTAGGATAGCAAAGCTGAAAGGGGAAACCAGATCTTTGTTGAGCCATATTTTGCCTTTTTGAAATTCATACCTGAAACGGGGTTGTTTAGGTAAAAAAAACGTAATGATAAATACAGTAAGCGCCATCATCACGTATTTAATGTTTGAGGAGTACTTCCTGTAAAGTATCTTATGGGAATTCTTTTTGATTTTGGCCAAAATGATGTAGGTTGATTTGCTCAAAAATAAGAATTTAAATCAATATGACCATGTTACATCATAACCAATAGCCAAGCTTTAGTTTTATTCAGATTACTGAAGATGATTATCTTAGATTATAACTAGTTTTGACCAAAATTTAATTATGCAGCAAAGTGTCCTGATCATCGATGACGAGAAAAAAATTTGTAGTCTGCTGGCAAGAATTATTGAGCTGGAAGGATTTACTGTTTTCCAGGCAAATACTGGTAAAGAGGGCATGAAAATTTTAAATACACAGGATATTCATGTAGTGATTAGCGATGTGAAGTTGCCTGATGGTAATGGAATTGAGCTGGTTAAGCAAATTAAAGAATTGAAGCCTTATGCAGAAGTAATTAGTCTTACTGCTTTTGGGACAATCCAGGATGGGGTGAAGGCGATTCAGAATGGTGCTTTTGATTATATCACCAAGGGTGATGATAATGATAAGATTATTCCTTTGGTATATAAAGCAATGGATAAGGCAAAGCTACAATACCGTGTGTTTGAACTGGAGTCTAAGATTATTAAGCAATACGATTTTAATGGAATATTAGGACAATCTAAACCCCTTTTAGCTGCTGTAGATTTGGCACGCAGGGTTTCTCCAACGGACACAACGGTATTGTTATTAGGAGAGACGGGTACCGGGAAAGAGGTTTTTGCACAGGCAATACATTATGAAAGCCCAAGGAAATTAAAACCTTTTGTGGCACTAAATTGCAGTGGGTTTAATCCTGATTTATTAGAAAGTGAACTTTTCGGTTATAAACAGGGTGCTTTTACGGGTGCACAGAAAGATAAAAAGGGATTACTCCAGGAAGCAAATGAAGGCACACTATTCTTGGATGAGATTGGAGAGATGAACCTTGATTTGCAAGCGAAGCTGCTGCGGGTACTGGAAAATCAGACGTTTATTAAACTGGGTGATACGCAGACTACAAAAGTTAACGTGCGGATTATTGCGGCAACAAATAGAGATCTTAAAAAGGAAGCGGAGGAAGGAAGGTTTAGGCTTGATTTATTTTACAGATTATCTGTTTTTTCTATTGAATTGCCTTCCTTAAATGAAAGGAAGGCTGATATTCTATTGATTGCTAAACATTATTTGAAGCAGTTTGCAGCTAAAGTGAATAAGCCTGATTTTACAATGGATGAACATTTTGCTTCTCTTTTAATAAACCATAGCTGGAAAGGGAATATCAGGGAGCTTAAAAATGTAATAGAAAGGGTGGTGATTTTAACAGACAGTATGGTGCTGAGTGCTTCTTTATTACCTTATGAGTTTCACCAGGACCAGGTAGCCGGAGAACAGATGAGAATGGAGACGGTAGAAAAATTACATATCATAAAAGTATTAAAATATACGAATAACAATAAGACAGAAACTTCAAGGTTATTAGGTATTGGTTTAACGACACTTTACCGGAAATTGGAAGAATATCAGATCAGCTGATCCCTCAAATACTATTTTAGATTGATTCTATGCTGTATCTAATAGGTTACAGAACGGGTTTTAGTAAAACTAATGCCCGATTTTTGATGTAGCAAGCAAGACATCAACTTTGAATTTATGATAGAGAATAAATCCCGGGAAAAGGAAAAAGAAACATCATCAGGCGGTTCCCGCCGAGATTTTCTAAAGAAATCCTCAGCAATCACTGCCATTGCGCTAACACCCGCAGCAGCGGTTAAGGCTTCTGATCTAAAATTGGATGAAAAATTATCTGATGCGATGGAGCAAATGTCGCTTAATATAGAAATCAATGGTCAGCAGCATCATCTTAAGGTAGAGCCGCGTACAACTTTATTGGATTTACTAAGAGAGCGGTTAAAATTAACTGGTACTAAAAAAGGTTGTGACCATGGCCAGTGTGGCGCTTGTACTGTTCATGTAAATGGAATCCGAACTAATTCTTGTCTTTCTTTAGCAATCATGAATGATGGTGCTAAAGTGACTACCATAGAGGGCCTTGCAAATGGTGATGAATTGCATCCTATGCAGGAAGCTTTTATTAAGCACGATGGTTTTCAATGTGGTTATTGTACGCCTGGGCAAATTATGTCTGCGGTGTCATGTATACAAGAAGGTCATGCAAATTCTGAAACTGAAATTAGAGAGTTTATGAGTGGGAATATTTGCAGGTGTGGCGCATATGGAAATATTGTGAATGCGATTACAGAAGTTAAAGCAGGAGGGAAGATATGAACAATTTTCAATACACAAGGGTAAGCACACCAGCTAGTGCGATCACAGAATTGTCTAAAAATCCGGCTGCTAAATTAGTGGCGGGTGGGACAAACCTGATTGACCTGATGAAATATGGTGTGATGGCACCAGATAAATTGGTAGATATTAACCGTCTGGAATTTAATAAGATAAAAAAGGAAACTGGAGTGTTGCATATTGGCTCTACAGTTACTAATAGTGTCGCTTCTGAAAATGCGGATGTCCTTAAATATCAGCCTTTATTATCTCAGGCTATGCTGATGGGTGCTTCTCCGCAGTTGCGTAATAAAGCTACAATGGGTGGAAATTTGCTGCAGCGAACACGTTGTGGCTATTTTTATGATATTTCTGCGCCTTGTAATAAAAGAGAACCTGGATCTGGTTGTGGTGCTTTAGAGGGATATAACCGGATGCATGCTATATTTGGTGCGAGTACTTCTTGTATTGCCGTTAATCCAAGTGATATGAATGTTGCTTTGGTTGCTTTGGATGCTTCAATTTTAGTGTCTGGCCCAAAAGGGAATAGAAAAATCCAAATGGCTGATTTTCACCGTTTGCCGGGTACGCGTCCTGAACTGGATACTACCCTGGATAAAAGGGAGATCATTACAGGGATCGTTATTCCTGATAATTCTTTTGCTGAACATACTACTTATCTGAAAGTGCGTGACCGTGCTTCTTATGCTTTTGCCTTGCTTTCTGTGGCTGTGGCATTGGAACTGGATGGCACAAAGATTAAAGATATCAGGCTGGCAATGGGTGGTGTGGCGCATAAGCCATGGCGCTTAACTGCAGCAGAGGATATGCTGAAGGGTAAAGAGGCTTCGGTAGCGAATTTTAAATTGGCTGCTGAGCTGGCAATGAAGGGGGCTAAGGCTTATGAACATAATAGTTTTAAGCTGAAACTGGCACCCAATACAATAGTTCAGGCATTAAAAACAGCATCAGGTATTAAGGCGTAGGTTATGGGAAAGAAACATTTAGAAAATGCTGATATGGAATTGGCTATGTCTCGTGTAGACGGAAGAGTGAAGGTAACTGGTGCTGCTAAGTATACTGCGGAGGTACAGCTTCCGGAATTGACTTATGGGGTATTGGTAGAAAGTACCGTAGGGCAGGGGGTGATTACGAAGCTGGATACAAAGAAAGCGGAGTGGGCACCGGGTGTGATTGCAGTGATTTCTCATTTAAATTCTCCTGGGGTACCGGAGTATAAGCTGGAAAACCAGGATGTAATTCAGAAACAATTGCGTGTTTTTAATGACGCTAATATATATTTTAATGGTCAGCCAATTGCGGTTGTGATTGCTGATACCTTTGAAAGGGCAACTTATGCGGCTTCGCTGGTTAAGGTGACGTATTCAAATGAGCGGGCCCTAACTAATCTGGAGGAAAATATTACGAGGGCTACAGCGCCTAAAAAGGCTAAAGCTGATCCCAAAGGTATGACTTCGGATTTTATCCGGGGTAAGGCTGGGGCATTTAAGGAAGCTGCTTTCCAGGTGGAGGAAGAATATGTTCAGCCTTCTGAAGCGCATCATCCTATGGAACTGCATTCTATTATTGCAAGTTGGGACGGGGAAGATAAACTGACTTTGGTTGATAAAACGCAAGGGTCGCAGCAGACGGCGGCTAGTATTGCGAAGTCGTTTCAGCTGAAACCTGAGAATGTGAAGGTGCTTTCTACTTATGTTGGTGGTGCTTTTGGTTCTGCTTTGAGGGTTTGGCCGCATGAGGTGATTGCTGTGCTGGCGGCTAAGAAAGTGCAAAGACCGGTTAAATTGGTGTTGCACCGTAACCAGATGTCTTATATGGTGGGTTACCGGCCGCATACTTTGCAGAAGGTTGGACTGGGTGCAGATAAGAATGGTAAACTGGTTGGAATTTCTCATGAGTCTTATGGTAAAACTTCTATGTATGAGGAGTTTACAGAGAATGTATTGATCATGACCAGGATGATGTATGATGTGCCTAATGTGGATACTAAGTATAGAATCGTTCCTTTAAATGTAAGTACGCCTGCGCCTATGCGTGGGCCTGGTGAGGCTACGGGTTCTTTTGCGCTGGAATGTGCAATGGATGAGCTTTCTTATAAGATTGGAATGGACCCTATTGCGCTTAGACTGGCAAATTATGCGGATAAAGATCCAGATAATGGTTTGCCTTGGTCTAGTAATTACTTGAAGAAGTGTTATGAGCTGGGTGCAGAGAAGATTGGCTGGAATAAACGTAAATCTATTCCTGGTAGTAATCAGCAGGGGGAGTGGAAAGTTGGTTATGGAGTTGCTACGGGTACTTTTGGTGCTTTTCGGGGTGCGGCTACGGTGAAGGCGGTGTTTAGACCGGATGGAACTTTGCTGCTGCAGTCTGCGATTGCGGATATTGGTCCGGGTACGGCTACGACGATGACGATTCTGGCTGCAGAGAGTTTGGGTATGCCGGCTGATCAGATTAGTTTCCAGCTGGGTAATTCGACTTTTCCTAAGGCGCCTATGCAGGGTGGTTCTAATACGGTGGCTACTGTTGGTTCTGCGGTGCTTGCGGTGTGTGATAATTTGAAAGTGGATTTGGCTAAGCGTGCTGCGCTGCTGAAACCGGAATGGGGTAATGCGATTCCTGCTCATATTAAAATGTCTGGTAAACAGCTGGTTAATCAGGATGATCTGTCTTCTAAGGTGGAGATTGCTTCTTTGTTTAGTGGTTTGTCTGAGTTGGTGGTGAGTGGTAGTGCTGCGCCGGGTGAGGAGAGGAGTAAGTATTCTTATTATTCTTTTTCTGCGCATTTTATTGAGGCGCATGTGCATGAGCTGACTGGTGTGGTTAAGATTATGAATGCGGTTTCTGTGATTGATTGTGGAACGGTGGTGAGCCCTAAGACTGCACGTAGCCAGTCTATGGGTGGTCTTGTTGGTGGTATCGGTATGGCGCTGATGGAGGATGTGGTGATGGATGACCGCACAGGCCGTACGGTTACTGCGAGTTTTGGTGATTATCATGTTCCTGTTCAGGCGGATATCCCTCAGATGGAGATGATGTTTGTGAATGAGAAGGATCCTTATCTTAATCCTATGGGTTCTAAGGGGTTGGGCGAGATTGTGATTATCGGGGTTGCGCCTGCTGTTGCGAATGCAGTGTTTAATGCGACGGGTAAAAGGGTGAGAACTTTGCCGATTACGCCGGATAAACTGATTTAATATTTTTTTTGATATTTTTTGAGTGATGCCCCTTGATTTTTCAGGGGGCATTTTTTTTTAGATTGGTTTTTTAGGATTAGGTGTTGTTGGGGTTGGAGGATTGGTTGAGGTTGTTTTTAAGGATTTATTTTAGAGTTTACTTAGGGGGTGTTGTTGAGGTTGGAGGATAGATTGAGGTTGTTTTTAAGGATTTATTTTAGGGTTTACTTAGGAGGTGTTGTTGGGGATGGAGGATTGGTTAAGGGATTAGGTGTTGTTGGGGATGGAGGATTGGTTGATGTTGTTTTTAAGGATTTATTTTAGGGTTTACTTAGGAGGTGTTGTTGGGGATGGAGGATTGGTTAAGGGATTAGGTGATGTTGTTTTTAAGGATTTGTTTTAGAGTTTACTTAGGAGGTGTTGTTGGGGATGGAGGATTGGTCGAGGGATTAAGTGATGTTGAGGTTGGAGGATAAGTTGATGTTGTTTTTAAGGATTGGTTGAGGATTTAGATGATGTTGAGGTTGGAGGTGAGGTTAAGGTGTAGTTTGGAGGATAAGTTGGGCTTAGGTTTCTTCTTAATTTATCCTTAAAAAAATGTGTATTGATCTCTGACCCCAATCTTTTTCTGAAGAGAAAAATCTTGCATGGTCATCGATTCAATACACAATTTTTTTAGAGGTTTTTATGAAAAGGGGGTTTTTCCTGGGGATTTTCATGCGAATTGCTATATTTAGATGGCATATTATGATGATAAGGAAAGTTATAGGCTTTTGTTATTGTTTGTAGTCATGTTTTATAAATATTATTATTTAATGCTAATTTAATGGATGAACACTTGGAGCTTCATACTTATCCGATAGGGAAGTTTAAGCCTGCGGAAACTTATAACGAGAAATTATTGACGGCATGGATTGGATCGATTAGGTCTGTTCCGCTGCTGCTGGATTATTGTATAGAAAATTTGGATGAGGCACAGTTGAATACCCCATATAGACCGGGTGGCTGGACTATTGTGCAGGTCATTCATCATATTGCGGATAGCCATATGAATGCATATGTTAGGATGAAGCTGGCACTGACCGAAGAGCAGCCTGTGATTAAACCTTATCAGGAACAGCTTTGGGCAGAGTTACCGGATGTTTTTGATGTGCCGGTTAATGTTTCAATAACGCTGGTGCATGCGCTGCACCGCCGCTGGACATCGCTGTTTATGCAAATGAAAGAGGAGGATTGGACCAGGGAATATTATCACCCTGTGGATAAAGTATATATGCCGCTCTGGCAACTGGCTAATTTATACAATTGGCATGGTAAGCACCATGCCGAGCAGATTTTATCACTTCGTAAAAGAATGGGCTGGTAAAATTTAGGTTTGCGGATAGATGAGTAGTTTGGTTTGCGATTCAAATAGTTGTTCCAGTTTTCTTTTGGTATGGGTTAGAGAAAGGAGATAAGTAGTTTCTAATTTCCTGTCCAGAACAATGATCATGAAATCATCTGGTGCAATTTTATCCTGAAGGAGTTTCCAGTCTTTCCATACTTCGGTAGTTTCGTATTTAAAAGAAACACTGGATTTGGTCACTTGAAGGAAGTGCTGAATGTGTTCTTGAGTTTCATTATCACAAAAGCAATTTACGGGAAGGCTAAGTTCGGTGCTGAGTTTGCAAACTTTGGCTAACCATATATTCATGTTTTTTTCCATTAAATAGGCTGGTGGGCAGACTAGTTGGATGGTTTTTAGGATGGTAATAGGTTTAGTCAGGTGGAGAATAAATAAATTAGCATTAGAATTTTCAATTAGAGGAGCAGATTTATCACCAAGGAACTTATCGATAACGGTTGTTTTTCTAGGCCAGCCGGTGATGATGATATTGGCTGATTTTTCTTTGGCAATGCGCAGTACGCCACTTGGGATATTGTGGTCTAGAGTAGCGATCACTTCTACCAGGGTTCCATTACCGGAAGCATATTTTACAGAATCATGGAGTTTTTTGCGTGCAGTGAGCAGATTAACTTGTGCATTGTCGCTATCTGGTACCACAGAAAGTAAGTTTATAGGTTGCTTTGAGCCTTTGTCTGTAAAGAGAACGGCAAGGTCTAGCATCGAATCCATGTTATTGAAATCGGCAATTGGGATCAGGATGTTTTCTTGTGGATGACCAGCATCGGGCCCGCTGATCTCTTCGGCTGCAACGATTCGCCTGCTAGCTTTTTCTGTAGCAAAGGAGGCTACCACACAGGTGATTAGGATCAGGATGATGGTTCCGTTAAGGATATTGTCATCAATGATCTTTGCTTTATAACCGACTAATATGATGGCAAGGGTAGCTGCGGCGTGTGCACTGCTTAGACCAAAAATAAGGAGGCGCTGATTTTTAGTGTAATTGAATATCCATTGAGTAAAAGTGGCAGAAAGATATTTTCCGATGATGGCCACCATAGTTAAAGAGCCGGCAATGATGAGGGCATCTGGTCCCTTGAATAGAACATGTAGATCTACGAGCATGCCTACGCTGATCAGGAAAAAGGGAATGAAAAGGGCATTACCTACAAATTCAATCCGGTTCATCAGGATAGAAGAAGGGGGGATCAGGCGGTTTAGCGCAAGGCCGGCCACGAAGGCACCGATGATAGGCTCAATACCTGCGAGTTGTGCAAGAAAGGCAGAGAAGAATACCACAGAGAGAACAAAGATATAATGGGATGTTTTTTCACTCTCTAGTTTCGTAAAGAACCATTTAGCAACTATAGGGATCACCAGGAATACGGTAGCTGTAAAAATGGTTAAGGAAATGGCTAGCTGGACCCAGAAGGAACTGTCTAGTTTACCTTGTACAGAACCCATGATTATGGCAAGGATAATCAATACTGCAGTGTCGGTAAGAATAGTTCCGCCAACGGTTACAGCAACGGCTTCGTTTTTAGAAATTCCAAATTTGTTGACAATCGGGTAAGCAACTAAGGTATGGGTTGCAAACATACTGGCAGTTAAAATAGAGGTCAGCAGGGAATAATCGAGCAGGTAATAACAAACTGGAAAACCGATGAGTATGGGTACGGCAAAAGTGAGGAAACCAAATACAAAACTCTTATGTTTTTTCTTTTTGAATTCTGCAAGATCCAGTTCTATACCAGCGATAAACATGATGTAAAGCAGGCCAATAGTGGCAAAGAGCTCTATGGCAGAATTTTTTTTAAGGATATTGAAGCCGTTTGGTCCAATCAGGATTCCGGCAATAATGAAACCTACTATACCAGGGATCTTTATTTTACCTAATAAAATAGGGGCAATAAGAATAATAAAAAGTAGGAGCGAAAAGATCAGGACCGGATTGGTAAAAGGGAGGTCGAATTGTCTGGAAATATGGTCGAAGAAATTCGTGAGCATAAATATTTGTACTTGCTTTAATGACTAAAATAATGATTATACCTGATTGAAGTTGTATTGTTTATAAATTTGATACAATCATGTAGATGGTTTTTTTGTAAAAGGCGCGGTTTGATTACGCCTTTTGCCTGTTTTATTTTGATTATTTTACGAGTTTATTAACGACTTTGTTCAGGGTAAGCCCTTGAACGATAATAGAAAATACAACAATAATATAACTGGCTGAAACCAATAAGGCTTTATAAGGCGACTCTGGCAATGATAGTGCCAGGGCAACGGAAATTCCCCCTCTTAATCCTGCCCAGATTAGTATGCCCAGAGTATTGAAATCTACTTTCAGACTTCTTCTGAGTAAGATACCTGGAATGGCAATACTGATCCCTCTGGCTACCAATACGAAGATGATAGATAGCAAGCTGATTACCCAGTAATTGCTGAAAAATGGGATTACCACAATCTGTAATCCGATCATTACAAACAAAATTGTATTTAAAAGATCATCAATTAATCCCCATATTTTATCCAGCAAATCTTTGAGATGTGTAGAATTGGTATGGTCTCCTAAGGTCATATTACTAAGCATCAGCCCAGCTGTAACGGCCGCAAGTGGAATAGAAACATGGAGTAAGCCACCCAGTACCGAGATACCCATCACCATGGCAAGGGTAATCATCACAATGGTTTGTAGCTCGTCTATTTTCTTGACTAGCCTGGTACAGAAATATCCAGATGCTACACCAAGCAGGATTCCTCCAAAAACTTCTTGTACAAATAGCATTTCAGAATGATACCACGAAAACTCAATACCGTTATCTTCTGTAATTTCCCGCAGGGTTACAAATAATAAAATACCTACGCCATCATTGAACAAGGATTCTCCACCGATAATAGTTTCTAATGAAGGGGGGATCTTTGATTTTTTAAGGACAGATAGTACCGCAACAGGATCTGTTGGAGAGATAAGGGCACCAAAAAGAAAACAGTAGAGAATCGGGATATCAATTCCCATAAAAGAGGCAGCATAATAAAATAACAGACCAAAAATAGTGGTGCAGCCAATTACGCCAACGGTACTAAGGATCAAAACCGGGCGTTTTTGTTTTTTAAGCTTATCAAAATCGAAATGGAGGGCGCTGGCAAAAAGTAAAAATGCCAGCATGATATCTAACAGTGTTTTGGTGAAATCAATATTTGAAGCCAGTGAAGATATAAATTGATAAGCTACAGGAAATGTTTTACCGGTAATCAAGATCAATATGGAAAGGGTAATCGAGATAACCATAATTCCAATCGTGCCCGGAAGCTTAACAAAACGCTGATTGATGTAGGAGATGAGTGCGCTGATGGTAACAAGAACAGCGATGGTAGTAAAAGTATCCATTAAAAAATGAGGTGTATAAAATTATTATCTGTGTAAACAGCAATATAACTTAAAATATGTTTTTTAAAATCTTTTGAATGTCATTCTGACTTAAATGGGTTCATTATATCAAAAAAAACACAGTAATTAGAGGGAATGTCAGTTTTTAACAGATTATACGTTTAAGTACTGATAAAGGAATTAAATGACTACTGATATTAAATACTGCTATTAGTATACTAGTAAAGGAATTAAATGATTACTGTTATCAAATGCTGCTATTAGTATACTAGTAAAGAGATGACTACTGTTATAAGATACTGCTATTAGTATACTGATAAAGGGATGAAATGACTACTGTTATCAAATGCTGCTATTAGTATACTAGTAAAGAGATGAAATGATTACTGATATTAAATGCTGCTGTTAGTAATTATAATAAAACTAATAATAGTTACATCAAAGCAGTAAAACGAATAACAGTTCAAAACAAGATTATTAAATTATGCAATATTCAAAACTAGGAAAATCTGATCTTCAAGTAAGCAAAATTGGTTTTGGCTGTATGTCTTTAAAGGGAGAGGCTGCCGATAATGAATTGTTGATTAATAAAGCACTGGATCTGGGGGTTAATTATTTTGATACAGCAGATTTATATGAGAACGGCGCTAATGAAAGCAAAATTGGAACTGTATTGAAATCTAAACGTAAGGATGTTATCCTGGCTACAAAAGTAGGTAATCAAGCCAGGCCAGATGGAAGTGGCTGGGATTGGAACCCTACAAAAGATTATATCCTTGCTTCAGTAGAAGGAAGCTTGAAGCGTTTACAAACAGATTATATTGATTTGTATCAATTGCATGGTGGGACGATGGATGATCCGATGGAGGAAACTATTGAAGCTTTTGAACAATTAAAACAACAGGGCAAGATCAGGTATTATGGAATTTCCTCTATCCGGCCTAATGTAATTAGGGAGTATGTAAAACGATCTGCTATCATAAGTGTAATGATGCAATATAGTTTGTTAGACCGCAGGCCAGAAGAAGAATCGCTGGGATTGTTAAAGGAAAACGGAATTGGCGTATTAAGCAGAGGTGGTGTTGCACAAGGTTTGCTGGTGGATAAGCCTGCTAAAGCCTACCTGAACTGGTCAGCGGCCGAAGTTGCTCAGGCTGCGGAAGCGATACATGCGGTAACAGGCAAAAATGGCAGTAATGCGCAAACTGCGGTTCAGTTTATCTTAAAAAACCAAGCCATTAACTGCGCAGTTATTGGTATCAGGACTTTGTCACAACTGGAAGATATTTGTGCGGCAGCAGATTTGCCTTTACTTTCTGCCGAAGAAATGCAGTTACTTACAAATTCAGTTTCTCCACAATACTATTTAGAACACCGTTAAAATGAAACTATCATTTGGAACAGAAGTGAATCATCAGCCTAACTATTTTCTGGAGAAAATATGGAAAGGATTATTACAGGGGCCAGGTAACCTGGAAGAGAGCTATCAGAATTATCAGCGGCGTTACCTGGAAAAATTTGGTAAATGCTGGGACGGTGATACTTTTGGTGAATTTCTAGAGCCAAAGTTGCATACGATCAGAAGGGATTTGGATAATGAATGGACTGCAGGAATAGATATTCAGCTGGTAATTAACATCAACACGCCAGATGAATTTCAATTTGCACCAACTTTAAAATGCCAGTCGGTACAGCGTATTCAAATCGATTATTCAAACCTTATTAACGATGATGGGCCAGCTGTTTTTATCGATTATGAACTTTTAGACAGGGAAACACTGGCTAAACTGGCTATTAATGATGGTTTCCCAACGATATCAGATTTCTTCTTTTATTTTAATGAAGAATTTACCGGTAACCTGGTTCACTGGACACCTATACGTTATAATAAATAGCTAATCCATTATACTTAGATAGGTATCGGGCATATCTAATATTTGAGCTATATAGCTCTTAGGTTCTGTTTCTTAGTATCGATATAAATTGCCTGCAAAACCATTTCTTAGCGTACTGTGCAACATCTTAGCTATTGAACAATTTCTTTGCTTTCATGCTGTGAAATATACATAAACTCATCATACAGCTGAGCATCCTCGCCTGGCTCTAATCCTGCATGGGGAATAGCATAATATTTTCCACTAATGCGGTGTCCGTTATCTATCTTTTCTATTTCCAGATTTAGGAAACCATGTTGCATGGTACAGAAGTTTTCTAGTTTAACCGTATCAAAAATACTACTCTTGTTACTGTATAAAATATCATCCGCCTCTGCTAACCAATGCAGTTCATCAAATCCGCCCGCACCACATACAATATAGGGTGTAGTTTTTCCGCCACCATAATTTTTGCTAAAACGCTGGTAATTATGTACATGTCCGCTTAATACTAAATCTGGATACACACCTGCAGCTTCCAGGGCTTCTTCCAGAAAATTGATCATGGGCAAACTTGAACCATGATTAAAATCTGCAGAATATGGAGCATGATGCACACAAACGATAATTGCTTTATCAGCATGTTCTGTCGCCGCCTGTTTAAGCTCTCCTATAAACCATTGTTTTTGCTCTTCAGTAATGACTCCATATTTTGGAACATTACTAGCCAGGCCTATAATATTGGCTACTGGTGTTTGTAGTGTCCAGTAAACATGAGGCTGTAATCCGCTTTTGCGGGAAGTATTTGATCCAAAAGGAACAGGTCTGCACTCAGCACCGCAAAACACGCTGGTAAATGGCGTTAAGCTGGAATATAACGTTTTAGCCAATGGATTCACGTCACTATCGTGATTGCCTGGAATGGCAAATATGGGTAAAGGATAATCTTTGTAGGGTTTAAAAAACTGGGTTTCATATTGATCAGCTTCTCCAAAATGATATACAATATCACCAACATGGTATAAAAAAGAAGGCTTAATGGCCGGATCTGCAGGGTTTGAATATTGTTTTCCCATTTCACCTGCAATAAGTTGCTGGAAAGCAGGAGACTTTAAGCCACCTGTATCACCAGCTACCTGGAAGCTCATCTTACCTGGAGAGGCAATTTCCAAGTCGGGCTTTAACCGGTAAGGATATTTGCCTAACGGCTTGGGCAGCGGCTGAAATTTATAGGTATCGTCGGCTTGGTTTAATTTAAATAGGGGCTTTACAGGTATACTCTTGTTTTCTGACAACATTATAGTTTTACGCGTTTTTAATCAGGATCGATTCCAGCACATTCGCTGCATCATCACATTTATCGGTAGCCATTTCCAGAGTCTGAAGGATCTCTTTCTGCTTGATGAGCTCAATGGCATCTATTTCTGTTTCAAATAAACGCGCAATAGCAGTATTGCAAAGATAATCTGCCTGGCTCTCTCCTTTATTAATTCTTTCGCAAATATCGGCAATTATTTTGGGATTCTTAAGGTTTGGTAATTGCAAAATAGCCGTTTCTAGATCTTTACACATTTGTTCGATCACAGTTGCCAGACCGATTATTTCCTGTTCAAAAGTATTTACCTTATATAATTCTATGTTTAAGGCAGCAGCAAAAATAAAATCTGCAACATCATCAATTGCACTCACCAAGTTGTGAATGTCTTCGCGGTCAAAAGGAGTAATAAAATTTTTGCTCAGTTCCAGGAATATTGCATGGGTAATATTATCACCCACCTGCTCCAGGCGCTCTACCTCTTTAAACCTAGCTTTACGGTCATCTTCAGTTTCTGCATTTAGCAATAACGTTAATGCCTGTGAGATCTCAACCAGGTTTTTAACATCCTGCTCAAACAAAGGCTGGAACTTTTTATCTTTTGGTGTGAAAAAATTAAATACTGAATTCATGGCTGATCTTTATGTTTTTGTAAAAATAAATGATCAATGTTAAGTCAGCATCAAGCTGATATGAGCTTAGCTTACCTTTTTTTGATCATGAGTTGTAAATCAGATTCCAGCACGAGCTCAGGATCTCTGAACTGCTTGTTTAAAATTGCTTTTCTGATTCTTACTTTTTGGGTAGTTGTAACAATTACTGCACCAGACGTGTTAAATGTGTGGGAGACATAGGTCCCAATATTTGGGTCTATTTGATGGATTCGGGTCAGTAGTTCGTATATTACAAAGATAGGTATCAGCACCCGGCAAAGCTAATTTAACAATTCGGTAATATTAAATTATCATTTTGTTAATGATAGCTATTCCTTAACATTAATTTAATATTAAAAAATGATTTTTCCTGAAAAAATGAAGCTTTAGAAGATGTGAAAATTTTAAGAAAAACTTTGCAATCAATCACTTAACAATTGCCTACATTTGCGCCACTCAATTTTAAAAAATGGCAAATCATAAAGATGTCAATAAACTAACAGCTGCCGGTTTATTAATAAGCTTAGGTATCATTTACGGAGATATAGGTACTTCTCCATTATACGTTTTTAAGGCAATTATTGGAAAACGTATCATTGATGCAGATCTGATCTTAGGTGGATTATCCTGTATCTTCTGGACCTTAACTCTCCAAACCACTATTAAATACGTCATTATAACGCTTCAGGCCGATAACAAAGGAGAGGGGGGGATTTTCTCTTTGTACTCTCTGGTTAAGCGAAAAGCAAAATGGCTAATCATTCCTGCTATGATCGGCGGTGCAGCATTACTCGCAGACGGGATCATGACTCCGGCAGTAACGGTATCATCAGCAATAGAGGGATTGGGTATTATATACAAAGATCTGCCTACTATATATATTGTAATTGCAATTATCACCTTCTTATTTGGGATTCAGCAATTTGGAACTTCATTTATTGGAAAAGCCTTTGGCCCGATCATGTGGCTTTGGTTTACCATGATTGCTGTTTTAGGCGGCGCGTATGTGATGCAGTTTCCAGAAATCTTAAAAGCAGTTAATCCATATTATGCTTATCATATCTTAACCACTAATCCTGAAGCTTTTTTAATCATAGGGGCCGTATTCCTTTGTACAACGGGAGCAGAAGCGCTTTATTCTGATCTGGGCCACTGCGGCAGATCAAACATCCGCGTAAGCTGGGTATATGTGAAAATCTGTCTGATCCTTAACTACATGGGGCAAGGTGTTTGGTTATGGCAATTACAAGGTAAAACACTTGGAGAGGTTAATCCTTTCTTTCATATTATGCCACAGTGGTTTTTGATTTATGGCATCCTGATCGCTACAGTAGCAGCAGCAGTAGCCAGCCAGGCATTGATATCAGGATCTTTCACGCTAATTTCTGAAGCAGTACGCTTAAACTTATGGCCTAAAGTAAAGATCAACTATCCAAGTAATTCAAAAGGTCAGTTATATGTGCCTTCTATGAACTGGGTGTTGTTTATTGGTTGTGTACTAGTAGTGCTCATCTTTCAGAAATCCGAAAATATGGAAGCAGCATACGGTTTATCTATAACTGTAGCTATGCTGATGACCACGATCCTGGTCTCTATCTTTTTAATGCGTAAAAAAGTGCCGATGTATGCTATTGTTATCTTTTTAACTATTTATGGCGTTATTGAACTGACTTTCCTTGCCGGTAACGCAGCAAAAATATTTCATGGGGGCTGGTTTACACTAATTTTAGGGATCTCTCTTTTCTCCATTATGTGGGCATGGTCTAATGGCCGCAGGATCAGAAACCGCTACATGCGATTTGTAGATATTGAAAAATACTATCCGATTATCAGTAAGATCAGTGAAGATGAATCTATTCCTAAATATGCATCTCAGCTGGTTTACCTGACCAGTGCTAATTTTAATTCTGAAATTGAATCTTCTATCATGTATTCCATGATCCAGAAACATCCTAAAAGAGCCGATGTATATTGGTTGCTGCATGTGGATGTAACTGACGAGCCTTTCACTATGGAATATAAAGTAGAGCAGCTGATTGATCAGAAATTGATCAGGATAGACTTTCGCTTAGGTTTCCGTGTAGAGCAGCGGGTAAATGTATTGTTTAGAAAGGTTGTAGAAGAGATGGTGAAAAACGGGGAAATTGATATTACCAGCAAATATGATTCGCTTAAAGAACATAAAATTGCCGGCGATTTCAGGTTCGTCGTGATTGAGAAAGTACTTTCAAACTCAAACGGTCTTCGCTTTATAGAGCGCTTTACGATGGCTTATTACGGGATTTTAAAAACATTCAGTGTACCTGAAGAAAAAGGATTTGGATTAGATCTTAGCTTTGTCGCGGTAGAAAAAGTGCCTTTAATTGTTGATCTGCCAACAGATTTTTACTTAAAACGTCTTGAATAATTTGCCTGCTAAATAATAGCTTTGAAGCATGATTTTTCGGTATTAATTATTTCAGCGAAATATAAAAGCGCTCATATTTATTTTTTTCATGGAACAGGTAAGCATGCTCAGCCATGAAATAGCTAACAGTATTTACATATAAAATTCTTGCTATAAAGAAGTATTACCGGACCAGTCTGCTAAAATAGCCAGGGGATTATTAAACATATCTGCTGATAAACAAGTATGCTTAAGATCACCTGATACAGTCAGCCTGAGTGCTAAGCAACCTGCTCCGGTAGGATATTAAGTGCGGATTATCTTCTCCTTTTCATCTTCATCTTTATCCCTTTGACCGGCACCCAAGTCTGATTTGGTGTTTTTCCCATATAAAGGAGTATCGTTTTTTGTCATTGAACTGTCAGAATCTTCGTTTTTAGCATCCTCTAGCTGATCTTTTAATCCATCCTGAAGATTTAAATTTTCTACAGCAGGTAGTTCAGATCCGTCCCTGTGTTCGGTCGTACTATTGTACTTTGGAAGGTTTTGTTTTTGTGGATTTTTAGGGTCATAGTGCTCTGATACAGCCACTTTGGGTTTATTCTTTTCCTCTTGATTTTCCATAGGAGTAGGGTTTAAAATGTAAGCATATAGTTAACAAAACCCATTAGAAATGGTTTTAAATAAACATGGGCAGATATTAAAACACAACAATCGTTCGTTTAGCATTTGGTAGAAAACCAATAATTATTAACTTTAAACCCAGAAATCAAATTTAATTAACAAAATATCATGGAAAAATTCGCAAAATTAAAAGAATTAATTGCCGGAGTTGAGGCAGATGCTGACAAGTTTTACAATTCAGGTAACGGCGCAGCCGGAACTAGAGTACGTAAAGCTATGCAAGATTTGAAAACACTTGCTCAGGACATTCGTACTGAAGTAACTGAAAAGAAAAACAGCGATAAATAAAAATACTTTAGTGCTGTGTAAACAGCCTAATATATTCTAATCCCGGTTACGCAAGTAGCTGGGATTATTGTTTTTAAAGGAGTTCGTTATTTTAGCTTACAAGAAGTACGCTTTAATATATTTTAACCAAACGAACGCCGGGCAGTAAATCCCGATAAGCAGCATCTCCTCTAAACATCAGGTATTTACTAATGAAATAATATGAAATCTATTTATATTTGTAAAACATCTAATAGCCTATATTTTCATTTATGCTGAATACGTTCAAAAAAAATATCCTGATTGGTTTGGGGGTATCCCTTACTGCTTTAATTCTGAGTTCTGCTGCTTCTTATATAAGTATTAAAAAATTGCTCAATAGTGAGCAGTGGGTGGTACACACTTCAAACGTAATTCAGACATTAGATAATATTGTATCAAGAATAAAAGATGCAGAAACTGGTCAGCGAGGTTATTTGCTTACCAGAGATCTGGAATTTCTTGAACCTTATAAAGGATCAAAAGACGATGTCTTGTCCTACATTGACCAGGTACAGCTGCTGACCGCAGACAATGCAGCACAGCAAAAAGATTTCCCTTATTTAAAAAAGCTCGTTGAGGAGAAGTATGTTTTCATAGACAAAACGATCGCGGATATGAAAAGGGGTATACCAGTTACCTTTAGCACTTTACTTTCTGGGAAAAGCATTATGGATAAGATCAGGAAACAGATCGTTATCATGGAGCAGCGGGAGCAAAAACTGATGATCTCCAGAACTTCAGAGATGAATGTCTTTGCCACATATACCCCTATATTGATTGTATTTGCCTCTTTAGTTGCCCTATTAGTTACTTATGCTTTTTACCGGAGGATGAAAAACAACCTGTTAGATAACGAGCGGTTGCAAAAAGAGCTGGAACTTAAAGAAGAAGCTACAAAGAAACAAATTGAGGTAATCAGTGACCTGGCAGATAAGATTGCCAAAGGTGATTATCAGGTAAGGATCAAATGATAGTTTAAGGGGAGAGCAAATCCCCTTTTTTGGGGATAGGAAGAGATTTAATATAGTGTGATACTTGTACTGTGTTTAACTGATCATAACAGATCAGTGTTAACATTTGAATTTATGTATTATTCTATAAAAATAACCTTATGAAACTTTCTGTTAATGAGCAACTAAAAGGTAAGATGATTTTATTTGCCACGGTTCCTGGCGAAGGACATTTTAATCCGTTAACCGGATTGGCAAAATACTTGCAAACCTTAGGCTGTGATGTGAGATGGTATACTTCAGCCATATTTACCGGCAAGCTAAACAAAATGGAGATCCAGCATTATCCATTCGTAAAAGCACTTGACGTTAACGGTGTCAATATAAATGATTTATTTCCTGAGAGAAACGGATTGAAGGATGCGATAGAAAAAACAAATTTTGACCTTATCAATATTTTTGCAAACCGGGCACCTGAATATTACCAGGACATTCAGGATATATATGAATCCTTTCCTTTTGAACTGATGATTGCTGATTCGATGTTTTCGGCTATTCCCTTTGTAAAAGTTAAAATGTCTATTCCTGTAATAGCTATCGGTATTATTCCACTAGCGGAAGTGTCTGAAGATCTTGCTCCTTATGGAATGGCTTTATTGCCCCCTGCTAATGCCATAGAAAGGGCAGAATATGCAAAACTGCGCGATTTTATTCCAAATGTGTTTTTTAAAAACTCTATCGATATTTTTGCCGCTATTCTTTCTCATTATAATATTTCCAACAAAGAATCAGTGTATTTTGACCAGCTCATCCGGTCTGCCGACCTGTATTTGCAAATTGGTTCGCCTGATTTTGAATACACCAGAAGCGATCTTGGAGATAACATTCGGTTTATTGGTGCATTACTGCCATATTCCAGCACTACAAAACAGCATTGGTTTGATGAACGGTTAAATCAATATGAAAAAATTGTGCTCGTTACACAAGGCACAGTAGAGGGGGATGTAGAAAAGCTACTGGTGCCAACACTACAAGCATTTAAAGATACCGATACCCTGGTTATTGCCACTACTGGCGGAAATGGTACACAGGCACTCAGAGAAAAATATACCGCAGAAAACATCATCATTGAAGACTATATCCCATTTACTGACGTAATGCCATTTGCAAAAGTATATGTAACTAATGGCGGATATGGAGGTACTTTACTAAGTATTAAAAATAAACTTCCTATGGTTGCAGCTGGAGTGCATGAAGGTAAGAATGAAGTATGTGCAAGAATCGGTTATTTTAATTATGGAATCGATTTAAAAACGGAAGTTCCCACATCAGAAGCAATTTACAATGCAGTAGAAAAAGTAATGTGGGATGAGTCTTACAAAATCAATGTTTCTATGCTTGCCGGGAAAATAAACAATTACCATGCAAATGAACTTTGTGCTAATTACGCTGCATCACTGTTAAATGAATATGTAATAGAAAGTATGTAAGGGTTGATCAATATACCTTTATATATGGTAATTTCTTAATGTTAGAACCGGATGTTTTTTGTAAATCTTAGTGTGTATCTTTGTTCTTAATCATAAGCTTAGCTATTCCGGTTCTTTCTTATTTTAGGAAAACAAATAATCTCCTGAATTTATAATCTGCAAATGCGTATTGGATCTTTCCTATAAAAAAATCATGAGATTTATCCTTCTGATCATTATTCTGTTCTCTAAAGTGGTTGCCGCACAGTCCGTTAAGCCTTTTTTTAAAAGTTTACGAACAGAAAACGGACTATCTCATAATAAGGTAAACTGTATTTTACAAGATCGGCGTGGATTTCTTTGGTTTGGAACTGAAGACGGTTTGAACCGTTACGACGGCAGGTATTTTAATGTATACAAGAATGAGCCCAATAATAACAAGAGTGTGTCAGGCAATATCATCACCGATCTTTATGAAGATAAAGAAGGGATTATCTGGATTGCAACAGCCGATGGGGGAATCACCAGGTACAATTACCGTTTAGCAGCCTTACAGCAATTTAAACAATTTAAATACAGCATTCATGATGCCCGCAGTATTCCTGAAAATGGAATTAAAAAGATCGTTGAAGACAATCAGTCTAATTTATGGCTGGCCACTACCCATAGCAATGTAGTACGTTTCAATAAGAAGACAGAAAAATTTGATGTTCCTGTAAAAACCGGTCCAAAAAGTATTTTGTCGATGGTGATGGGAAAAAACGATACCCTTCTTACCGGAAGGGCAGGTGGTGGATTGTTAAAGATCAATACGCGGACGCTAGCTTCTGTGATGGATGTTAGGTATAAAGATCTTTATGCAAAACTTCCCCACGCCTCTGTTTCTTCTCTTTTTATAGACAGTAAAGATATGTTGTGGTTTAGCAGCTGGGATAATAAAGTCTATAATTACTCAGCTAAAGACCATTTAGAAACCGTCTTTAAAAACAGTAATTCTTCTTCTGAGATATTGAATGATGAGATTATGTCCTTTGCTGAAGATAAGAAGAATCAAATTTGGATGGCTGGTAAAAATACTGGAATTACCTTATACGATCAAAAGGAAAACATGTTTTATAACTATCGTTATACTCCAAGGGCAGACGGTGTTTTAGCCAATGACCATACCAATACAGTCTATGTTGACCGTAAAGGAATAGTTTGGGTAGGCACAAACAATGGATTAAGTATATATGACCCGCTTTTTTCTCCCTTTGTCCAGCATTATCTTCCAGACAAAGGCCAGGATATTATAATCTATGATTTTTATAAGGATGACCAGCAGCTGTATATAGGCACGAGCAATGGAATCTATATAAAATCTCTTAAAGATCAATCCTATACTCATAAAAAAATCACTTACAAAGGGCAATCATTGTCAGTAACCAAGTTCTTTATTGATCAGGATAAGACTTTTTATATCGGCACCGATTATACGTTATTTAAATATGACCTTAAAACTAACCGTATAGCCACACTGCCAAATACAGAATCAGATCCGGTGATGAAAAAACTAATTAGTTCCAGGATCGTTTCCATTGTACGCGATACGATAGACCATCATCCGGTATTAATGGTTTCACCCTATGGTCATTACCTTACCTATTACGACTTGAAAGATCAACGCTGGGTTTCCAGGGCTGATTCTGCAGAAAAGATCATTCGAAAATATAACATAAAAGATAACCTGGTCCGTAAATTTTTTCAGGACAAAAAAGGTGGCCTATGGCTAGCTACAAATAAATTTGGTTTGGGAGACTGGCAGCAGAAGTTTAACTTTCCTATTAAGTACTATATGAATGAACTGAGTAACAGCTCTTCTATAAGTAATAATGATGTCTTTGATATAAAGGAAGATGAAAATAATAATTTTTGGATAAGTACTTATGGCGGTGGGTTAAACTATTTTAATCCAAAAAACCATAAGTTCGAACACATCAATGAATCCAGTAATCTGACTGAAGGTTTAGCATTTGACTGGTCTGGGAATTTATGGATGATCTGCAACGGACATATTCACAGATACGACCCCGTTGCTAAAATATATAGCTGTTATGACATGCCAAATGTTCAGAAAAGCGGCGGGGTAAAAGGGTATGTTTATACTGATGACCAAAATAATTTATATGTGTCAGGAGTTAATTATTATGTTTCTTTCAGACCAGAAAAGGTGGCCAGGATAGAAAATGAACTAGCTGTATACCTCACGGATTTTAAGATATTTAATAATTCTTTTAATCAGTTATTACAAAACAAAACAATAGAGCTGGACCATGTTCAGAATTATTTCTCTTTTGAATTTTCTGCCCCTGATTATACAGGTGATAATATACAGTATTCTTATATGCTGGAAGGCATTGATCAGGAATGGGTGGATGCAGGTAAAAGGAATTATGCAAATTATTCCAATCTTCCGGGAGGCACATATCTTTTCAAAGTAAGGGCCAGCAACTGGAAAGGCAGTACGATAGAAAAATTTACTTCCATTAAAATTCATATTATCCCTCCATTTTGGCGGAGGTGGTGGTTTTACGTCATGATATTAATGATTGTCATCTCCCTTGCTTACCTTATTTATTATTATCGTATCAATGAGCTATTGAAACGTCAGTCTATAAGAAATGGAATTGCACATGATCTGCATGATCACGTGGGGGCTACACTCAGCAGCATTTTAATCTATAGCGAAGTAGCGAAAAATTACTATGAGCAAGAAAAAACAGTTCAGTTAAAGCAGATCTTAAATACCATTGGTGAGACAGCTGATGATATGATCGGAGAGGTGGGAGATATTGTTTGGGCAATCAATCCAAAAAATGATCACCTTGGAAGCATTATTCAGCGCGTAAAATTTTATGCTCAGCCGCTTTGCATGGCTAAAAACATTAAATTTGAAGTAAATAGCGATCCTAAACTCGATGGTATAAGCCTGGGGATGCCAATTCGCAAAAATCTGTTTCTTATTCTTAAAGAAGCAATTAATAATGCAATTAAATATTCAGCCTGTAAAAACCTGACAATCGACGTAAGGTTACAGTATAAAATTATAAAAATCCTGATCCGCGATGACGGTATAGGGTTTGTTGCCGGGGCACCGGGAGCAAAAGCGCCCAATTCTCTTTCAGGAAATGGCTTGATAAACATGAAGTTTCGTATGGAAGAGTTAAGCGGGCAGATGGAGATTAACAGTATACCCGGTGAAGGGACGCTGATTTCTTTGTCATTTAATATAGATCAGAAGAAGTTAATATCGTAACCTAAAAATATTATGAGCACAAGAATAGCCATATTTGATGATAATAAAAATATTCGCAACAGCATTGTTTTGCTATTGGAAACAGAGCCCTCGTTTGAAGTCGTAGGTGTATACAGCGATGCAAGAAATAGTGTGGATAAAGTTTTAGAATGCAATCCCGATGTAGTCCTTATGGATATACAGATGCCAGGAATTACCGGGATTGATGCTGTAAAATTACTCAAAAAAGAATTACCGCAAGTTCAGGTACTGATCCAAACTATTTTTGAAGATGATGATAACGTTTTTGATTCTATCTGTGCAGGTGCATCGGGTTATATTCTAAAGAGCCATATGAACCACACGCTTATCGATGCGGTAAAAGAATTACAATCCGGAGGGTCACCAATGAGTCCTTCCATTGCACGCAGGGTAATCAAAATGATTCAGCAAGGTAACCAGCAAAAGCGGAGCCAGTCAGAAGATTACAACCTAACTGCCCGTGAACTGGAAGTCCTGACCTGGATTGTCAACGGTCTAAGTTATAAAATGATAGGATTTGAGCTCAATATTAGTTATGAAACCGTACGTAGCCATGTGAAAAAAATATATGAGAAACTACACGTTGCTTCCCTTACTGAAGTTGTCGCAAAAGCAATTAATCAAAATATAGTTCCTTAGCTAAGCAGGGTGATCAAAATCACCCATTTAGGGGATTTACAGAATGAGCAGTTTTTTGGAGATTTGAATCCATCAATATAAGTTATGAAAGATTTAAATACAGCGCAGTTAGCAGGGAAAAAAGTCCTGTTTGCAACTGTACCAGCAGCTGGTCATTTTAATCCATTGATTAGCCTGGCCAAATACTTGCAGGAATTAGGCTGTGATGTACGGTGGTACACTTCTAGTTTATTTGCTGGCAGGTTAAGAAACCTATCCATTCTGCACTATACTTATGATAAAGCCTGGGGAATTGAGAGCATAGACGTAAATGAAATATTAGCAGAGCGACGGTCCATAAAAGATGAGTTAAAACGTATTGAATTTGATCTGAGTAATTTTTTTGTTAACCGTGCCAATGAATATTTTTTTGATATTCAGCAGATTGAAGAATCCTTTCATTTTGACCTGATGATTTCTGATCATATGTTTTCTGCCATGCCATTAGTTAAAAAGGAGATGAATATTCCTGTGATATCTATTGGTGTTGCCTCAGCCGATTTAACAGGGGTATCTGATTTACATTTGCAGTTTGGAAGACCTGATTTTGAATTAGATACAGAAGCGCTTACGCCAAAAGCAATACAGGATATCATTGAAGAATTTATAGAGAAAAACTTGTAGCCCAAGGCAATCCTAAGATTAAACCATCGCACAAAATTTTAGCTAATCGTTAGCCCCATTTGAATATCACAGCGTTCATATGGGGTTGCCCGTCCTGCTATTTTTTCAAAACCTAACTTCTGATATAAATTAATAGCAGGTTTAAGTATCGTATTGCTCTCCAGGTAGATCTTTTTGCCACCAGCCAGCCTGGCTTTTTCAATCATTGCTTTTCCAAGTAACCAGCCTATGCTTTTACCTTGTGCTTTTGGAGAAACGGCCATTTTAGCCAGTTCAAAATCATACTCAGGGTCATCCATCTTAATTAATGCGCAAGTCCCTACAGCCTCGCCATTGTAAAGTGCAACCATAATCTGGCCTCCTTTATTCAAAATATATTCCTCCGGGTTATCCAGTGCTTTATAATCCGTTTCTTCCATTTTAAAATAAGCAGAAATCCATTCTTCATTTAATGCTTTAAAAGCTGTTTTATATACAGGCTTATAATCTACGAGTTCAACTTGCATGCTTTCTCTTTGTTTTTGTTGTTCTTTAACCCTCAGGAATAATGATTTTTGTGCTAAAATAAATTCCCACTCTTTAATAGCCTCCCATAAATCTTGTGTCGTTTGTGCAGATATCTGATCTACAGCAGCAGCGATGTCAAGGTATTGGTGCTGAATTTTTCCATTAATTTCTTTTCCTTTTTTAGAAAGACTGATCAGGTTCCTTCTCCCGTCCGTTTTATCATTTTTCTCTTTAACAAAACCTTTAGCAGCCATTTCACTAATGATTTTACTGACAGAAGGGTGAGAGTGCCCAATTTCCTTTGCAATCGCAGTTATCGTTTTTTCTTCTCCCAAAGACAACACATAAAAGACAGGGAACCATTTTGGCTGCATATCTATTTCATATAATTTATAGATATGCGCGGCATCCTCTGTTATCTTTTCGGTGAGCATCCTTAATCTGCTCCCAATAGCTACTTTACCTACATTCTCAAAGAAATCCATTTTGTAGTCAATTATGTAATCAGTTACGCAATATGGAGAAAAAACAGCAAATTATTATAACGCTACAATTAAAAAACAATTATTAATTCCATAAACAGGATATTTGCAGGGATAACTGCATAAACCAGGTTTGCCATGACCAATCAAGGCAGATGAAATAAGGTGATTGCGATTTGAATAAATATAAATGAAGAAACTACTTTTATTGCTATTGGTTACCTTGAGCTTATCAACCTTTTCACAAGTTAAAACCGTTAAAAAAAATAAAAAACAATATCCGTTTAAGGTGATTTATGGGAAGGTAATATCTGTAAAAGCAGATATGATTCCTGATGTTCCTGCAATTATTCCATTAAAACCTGTTATTGCAACCCAGATATCAGCGGATGTTATCCTCGTTGGAAATGGCTCAGGAGCCCTTGATCTAAGTGGCCTGATCAATAAAAACGTGAAAATTAAAGCGGGTACTTACCGGGAGATAAATATCCTGAATCCTCATCATGTAAAAATTGATGCCACAGATGTGATCATTGCGCGCGGTTCATTAGACATTTACCAGGCTGAAAAACTGGAAATATACGGCCTGTCCATTAAGAACGTTAGCTACCGTGGTGTAAACATCAGGGGTTTTTGCAATGACATTTACTTTCATGACATGCGGCTTGAAAATATAGGCAATACAGCTATATCTTACGAATATGAAGGATATTACGATGGAACAGACCAAACTGCATCAATGAACTGGAAATTTGAACGGTTAACCTTTGAAAATACAGCAACAGGATTTAGTACGCGCGGCGGATTTGAAGAAAAAGGTATCCGGGGTTTACTTAAAAACTTTAAGTTTCTCCGCAACACGATTAAGAACTGCCCTGGTATTGGGAATATTATCTGGATGGCTGCTGCAGAAAATTATGAAATTGCTTATAACAATATAGATAAGGTCAATAGCATATATCCTTCAAATGCGCCCAATGGTATCCATAACGGGATATTTGCAATGCTGGGGAACGGATCATTTCATCATAATAAAATCAGGAACCACCAGGGGAATGCGATCCGGGCATGGGGAATGAGTTATGGAACTGTCGTGAAAGATATCTGTATTTATGATAATATAGTATGGAATAGCTGGAAGTACAGTGCCTTTGAACTACAAATTCCGCCAGATATGCAGGATTACATTAAAAAGTATCCATTAAGAACAACATTTGTAAATGCCAAAGTATACAATAATACCGCAGGGAATTTAAATAATTCTAAAGACTGGGAAGGCCAGATGCTGGATTTATACAGTATCGGCGGCACATTAGAATACTACAATAATCTTGGTTTTGATATGAATCGTAACCAGGGTGTGATCACCGATATGATTAATTGGAATGGCAATACAAAAGTCACCAAAAAATACGGCAACAAATATTTTGCTGCACAAAAGCAAGCGGTAAAAGATATCAGCACTTTCAAATCACTGCATAAAAATATTGGTGCCAGGTAAGATACAGGCCCGGTAATTAATTTACGGTTTTCTCCTTTAGCTTTTGTTCTGTAATATTAAATGCCACCCCGGTAAAATGAGTAGCTATACCATCACTATTCATATTGGTTTTTCCGAAAGCCCTTAACCAGCGTAATTTCTTATCATGAAATCCAATCGTTGGATATTCCATTCCATAAGGCATGCCCCTAAGAATAGATTCATTCACTGCATCCACAACGCGGTCTAAATAATCTGGATGAATCTGTTCCATCGCATTAGGAAAGGTCATTTCCTCATCAGGATGATAACCAAAGAGCTTTTTAAAACTTCCTGTTGATTTGCAAGACATAGTTTTAATATCAATATGCCAGGTACCCACATTGGCACTCTCCATAGCTACCTGCAAGTTGCCTTCCGTCTTTTGCAAGTTATCACTAATTTTAAGCATCATCTGGTCAAACAAAGCTTCAAACTGTGGCCAGTCACCCAAAGTATTAATCAAGCTATCATGCGCATCCAATATTTCCTGGTGGTTACCCATTATTTCCTGATTAGCTGCGGCAAGTTCTTCAATGGTTTTTACTAAAACCTGGTTAGCAGTAAGATGGAAAGATTCAATTTGCTCCATTGATTTACGTGATTTAACAAGTTCTGTAAGATCGCTTACTGTAGCAACAATGCTGACCACTTCCCCTTCATCATCAAATATTGGTACATATTTAATATCCAGGATAAGATGTTTTGTTTCTAAAGGTGTAACGAGTTTAATTTCCATTTCATAAAATGAAATGGTTTCCTTTGTATCAAATATCTCAAGAAGTGCAGCTGGAAAAGCATCTGAATCATAATCGGGGAAAATCTCAAATAACGATTTGCCAATCACCTGATCTTCAGTTAAGTCCCAGATATCTAATAATGGCTGGTTAGCAGTTTCTACCACTAATTCCCTTCCAGTATAAACTCCCATTCCTGTTGCCGAGTTCATCACAAATCCTTCCATCTGTTTCTCGCTCAGTTCCAGCAGTTTTCTTGATTTTACCTGTTCTGTAACCTCAGTAGCCACAATCATAATACTAATTGTAGTACCAGATGAATTTTTAAGTGGCTGATAAGCAAAGTCAAAAAACACCTCTTCCAATGATTGGTTACGCATTAGCTCAACACTTAACTGATTACCAAAAAACGGCACTCCAGTAGTGAATACTTCATCAAGAATTTTTAAAAAAGGCTGTCCTTCTAGCTCTGGCAACGCAAGTTTCAGCGGCTTACCTACTATCTCATTAGATTTGCCCCATACTTCAAGTATCTTAACATTTGCGAGTTCAACAATCAGTTCTCTTCCTGTAAGCACACCAATGGCAATTGGCGCCTTAGATAACATCTGATAACTATTAAAATTCCGCTGCACCTGATCTGCAGCCTCAAGCAATTTACTCTCCGCCTCAAGCAAGCCTTGTAAACGGAGTTCAATTTCATCCATTACAATTCTTCCCATGCTTTTAAGCATTTCCTTCTCATTTTTCGAAAAAGTTCTAGACTCTTTACCGATTACGCAGATCGTACCAATACGGAATCCATCATGTGTGATCAAAGGGGCACCTGCATAAAATTTAAAACCCATTTCTCCGGCCAGCAGCGGGTCAGTCAGATAATGCGTTTCCGTACTTGGGATATCTTCCAGAACAGTTACATCATCTGTCAATAAAGCCATAGAACAGATACTTGTACCCCTTGGGCTGTTTCTGAGTTCTTCTATACCAATATTGGATTTTAGGAATACATTTTCTGTGTCAACAAAGGTGATAAGGCCTACCGGAAGGTTAAAAAACTGAGTCGCCAATTTAGCAATATTGTCAAATGATTTTTCAGGAGGCGTATCTAGAATTTGATAACGTTTAAGTGCTTCAACCCGATATTTATCTTCCAAAGAGGTAGTGCTGATCCCCAAAATATTTTCCATTCACTCCATTTAATCCCTTAGCGGCATTGCTAATTCAACCCTAAAATCAACGGGTTCACGTAAAAGATACACAATGTGTTTTTAGTTTTCGAATTGGTTTCAAATAAAAAGCATAAATTATACCTACAAATTCAGTTTATAATTAAATGGTAAATTAATTTCGATTTAGCGGTACCAAACAAGGATATTTGACTGTGATAAAATGTTTATCTGATCTTCCCAATTCAAACCAAAATGATTAATAAGCCCAAATTTTTTTATCTCTTCAGATCCCTGTTTTTTATTTTATTCTTTACACTTAACCTGCTGTCAGCAAAAGCGCAGCAAATCAGTTTACCTGCGGAAATTACGGTTAGCAAAGATGGAAAAGGAGATTACAATACAATACAGGAAGCGGTTAATTCAGTAAGAGATCTTGGGCAAAAGCGCGTAATCATCCACATCAAAAGAGGGACTTACCAGGAGAAACTGATTATTCCATCATGGAAGATTAAGATATCGCTAATTGGCGAAGACCCAGAAAATACAATCATTACAAACCAGGATTACTCAGGTAAAGTATATCCAAACGGTAAAGATAGTTTTGGTAAAGCAAAGTTTAGCACCTACACCTCTTACACCGTTTTAGTGCAGGGAAATGATTTCATTGCAGAAAACCTGACGATTGAAAACACTGCGGGCAAAGTAGGGCAGGCCGTAGCCTTACACGTAGAAGGTGACCGGGTTATTGTTAGAAATTGCAGGCTATTGGGAAACCAGGATACCTTATATACGGCAACAGCAAATAGCAGGCAGCTTTATGAACATTGTTATATCGAAGGCACAACTGATTTTATTTTTGGAGAAGCCACAGTAGTGTTTAACCAATGTGTGATAAAAAGCATGGCCAATTCATACCTGAGTGCCGCAGCAACTAGTCCGCTCCAGCAGTTTGGATTTGTATTTCTCCACTGCAAGCTAATTGCAGATAGCAACATAACAAAGGTTTATTTGGGAAGGCCCTGGCGGCCCCATGCCAAAACTGTATATCTCAGCTGTGAAATGGGAAGCCATATTTTACCAGAAGGATGGAATCCATGGAAAGGAGATCTGATGTTCCCGGATAAAGAAAAAACCACCTATTATGCAGAATTTGGATCTACTGGTATAGGTGCATCAGTAAAAAACCGGGCAAGCTGGGCAAAACAATTGAGTGCTAAAGAAGCCAGGCAATACACCATTAAAAATATCCTGCAGGGTAAGGATAACTGGCATCCATAACTACTTCCACTATATTTATTAAAATTCTACCCGGAAAACATGTCTGCCACCAGCATAAGAATAAATGATCTTCCAATTATTAATCACACAAATTTGTTTAACAATAGACAGCCCCAGGCCAGTTCCCTTATAACCATTAAAACTTTTACCAAAGCGTAAAAACAGTTTTTCTACAGGGAAGTTTAATGGTGGGCCTTCATTAACAAATTCCATCTTTGCCTGATCCAGTTTGAGGTATACCTGGCTACCTGGAACTGCATGGATACGTAGATTTGATAAGAGGTTTAATATCAGGATTTCCATCAGATACGGACTTCCAAATAGCTGAACAGGTTCAATTTTCTGGTCAATACTTAAGCTACGCTGTTCAAAAAGATCTTCCATTAACAATATATTTGCGATCAGGATCTCTTCAAGATGAATGACTTTACTATCCTCAAACTGATCATTCTTTAACTTTGCGAGTAACAATAAACCGCGGTTAACCCTGCTTAACCTATCCGCAGCCTCTTTAGCATCCAGTAAAAAGCGGGCAAAATTTTCATCTAATGGTGATTGGCTAATGTTTTCCAGCCGTGATTTTAATACGCTAAGCGGAGTTTGTATCTCATGAGATACGTTCTCTGTAAACTCCTTCAAATCAACATACTCTATCCTCGCCCTTTTTGCAAGATCAAGTATCACCCTGTTTAAGCCTTCAAACTCATCAATTTTGGAGGGTTGCAAAATCAGATCTGCCTGAGCCGAAACAGAGTAAGAATTTAGTAAATTTAAATTAGTTAAAAAAGGCCTCCATATTTTTTTGTTGATATTGTGGTTCACTACAGCCCCGGCTATAACCAACAAACAAGCCATGGCAATAAATATAGTCAGGATAGCCTGGGTATATCCGCCCCAGCCAATATAAGCGTTCAATACCCTAATACTGATGGCTTGCCCGTTGATTAGCTGATACGTTTTTAAATAATAATACCCTTCCTGTTCCTGCTGTACAGCATCATAAATCAGGGTATCCTTAAAAACAGGCTTAAGTTTCCATGTTGCTTTACTAACCGTATCAATTTCAATCATTGGAGATTTTACCGGTTGTCCAGCTTTCAGCGCTGTCGTTACCATGGCCAATTCCAATTCCAGCTGCTCTCTTATTTCAGCAGATACGGCAGCTTTAAGAAAAAAGAACAGCATGCTCCCCATCACAAGCAATACCACAAAACTCAGCCACAAATAACTGATACTGGTTTTAGTAACTAGCTTCATCAGACCATAAATTTATAACCCATGCCATAAACTGTTTTGATATAATCTTTATTTGCATGGTGGGTCAGTTTTTTTCTAAGGTTCATCAGATGCACATATACCGTGTCAAAATTATCTGCCTGATCAAAATGATCGCCCCAAAGATGTTCCGCAATAGAAGGCTTGCTCACTACGCGGTTTTTGTTCACAATAAAATAAATAAGCAATTCATATTCCTTTTTAGTCAGGCTAATTTCATGCTGCTTATAATAAAGAGTTTTAGATAATGGCTCAATAATAAAGTCATCAAAACTGATCTGATCTGCTCCCTTCAGTGTCTTTCTGCGGTAAAGTGCAAAAATCCGCGCATTCAGTTCTTCCAGGTAAAAAGGTTTCGTCAGGTAATCATCGGCGCCCAGGTTTAGGCCTTCAATTTTATCAGATAAAGAATCTTTTGCCGAGAGAATAACAATCCCGGTATCTGCATTATGCTGTCTGATCGAACTGATTAATTTCATGCCTGTACCATCCGGCAGTGTAATATCTAATACAATGTTATCATAATTATAAGCATTGATTTTTTCCTGCGCCTGGTTAAACGTGTTTGCATGCTCACAGATGTAACCTAGTGAAGAAAAGTAAGTTACCATTTCTTCTGCCAGCACAGGTTCATCCTCAACAAATAACAATTTCATACAATTTAAAAATTGGTTAGCAGATTAAATTTTTTCAATTCTTTAGAATTTCTTTAGAATTAGCTTTAATCTTTGCGACAAGGATAGGGTTTATTTAGACTCGATACAAATAAATTCCATTTTTATTTAACCATTTTATAAACATAAAGAAATGAAAAAAAACTACCTAATGGGTTCAATGCTTCTGGCATTTGTAGTACTGGGATTATCATCATGTAAAAAAGATAATGATGAAGTGATAGAACCTTACACCGTTCCTGAAACTTATAATTTTACAGGCGCATCTTATACTTCTTCTACAGCACGCATCAGCATGATGTTAGAACTAGATACCTATTTAAAATCTGCCACTACCGTAAAATTAGATGCAGCTAAGGCAACAAACTTGTTTAATAATACCAATAATCCTTTCACCAATACAGCTTTAAACACTACTGGCTTTAACCTTTCTGGTAAAACAGCCGATGCTGCACAATTCAAAAGCTATATCGATATCGTAGTGGCTTCTAGTCAGTTAAACGGAACAGTAGCAGTTAAAGGCACATTGGGTTACCTGCCGCGCGGTACTGGAAAAATCATTGTCGGTATAGATGGAGTAGAATACAACCAAGCCGCTTTAAAGGGGATGATGGGTAGTTTATTCTTCAAACAAGCGATGGATATTTTATCAGCAGTTCCTTCTGATGGTACAATTGCGCTACAGCAGCAGCACTGGGACGAAGCATTTGGCTACCTGGCTGTCCCAGCAGATTATAGTCCGGATAAGGATTATACTGTTGCACCTTTAAATGCTTTGGTATTCCCTAATAAACCAGCTTTATGGGGTGGATATCTTGCCGAAAGGGGTAAAAACATTGATGCAGGAAAAATTATCTGGGAAGCTTTCCGTAAAGGACGTGCGGCAATTGCTGCAAGAGATACAAAAGTACGTGACCAGGCGATTGCTGATATCCAGTTAATCTGGGAAAAGCTATCGGCAAATGCAGCCTACATTTATATGGGCATGCCACAATTATCTGCTAACGTAGGTAACCTGGGTACACAGTTCCATGCGATGTCTGAAGGGTACGGCTTTATTGCTACGCTAAAATACAGAGTAAAAGGCAGGAGTAAATTAACAGACGCTGACTATACGACTATCTGGAATATTATCAGTACCAATGATTTTTATACCCTGGTTAACGAACCTGGTTTTGTAAAACTTAAACAAATCACCGCTATTTTAAAAGCTGCTTATACTTTGCCTGATTAGGTATGAGTTCAGCGGTTCTTTTTCAAGACTCCCTGCACAACATTGTGCAGGGAGTTTTACTATTTTATAAACACAAGAAATGACTATTAAAAGAAAACTCTATACCAGCCTGTTCTGCATAACGTTAGCCATGGTTTCTTGCGGCAAAAAAGGTGCAGGCATTGAAGAACCTGTAACGAATGGTTTTGATAAAACTGCCATGCTGACTAATTATGCTGATAACCTGATTATTCCGGCTTATACAGACCTGCAAGCACAATTGTTATTGCTATCTCCAGCAGTAAATACATTTTTGACTACACCAAATACAGCTAATCAGCAAGCCTTATTACTGGTTTTTAAATCTGCTTACCTCTCTTTTGAAAAAACTTCATTCAGCCAGTTTGGCCCGGCAGAAACAGTATTGTTCTCTAATTTTGTCAACACACTCCCTGCCACTACAAATGATAACTCTGATTTGTCTAAAATAGAAGCAAATATTACCTCAGGAAGCTACAATTTTACCCAAAACACTACGGTAAACCAACAAGGATTCCCAGCATTGGATTACCTGTTATTCTCTGCAGACGCGATTCAAAAGTTCAGTGCTGCAAACAGTGCAAACCGTAAAAAATATGTACAGGATATTATTTCCCGGATGCAAACGCTCAACACAAAGGTGGCAGACGATTGGAAAAATACCTATCGTACCCAGTTTATCAGTAACACTAAATCAGACGCAGGCAGTCCGATAGGCTATATGGTAAATCAATTTGCCTTTGAAATGGACCAGCTTAAAGGACCAAGAATAGGCTGGCCATTTGGTAAACAATCTGGCGGGATCGTTTTTGCAAACAAGTGTGAAGGTTATTACGCTGGTATTTCAGTGGCTTTAGCCGTACAAAACTTAACCAATCTTAAATTATTATATACAGGTGGAACAATTGGTAAAGGTTTTTCATCTTATTTAACTGCATTAAACAAAGAGCCGCTAAACAAAGATATCCTATCCTATTTTGACAATGCACTAAATAAGCTTAAGGCTATTCCAGATCCTTTATCAGCTTCGTTAACAAACAATCAACCTGCAGTTGATGCCGCTTATAAAGATATACAAACCTTATTAACCGCTTTAAAAACAGATATGGCCTCTGCACTCAGTGTAAGAATCACCTATGTGGATAATGATGGAGATTAAAAACAAGCTGTTAAAACAAGTACCAATTAGTCCGCTGATTACATTTAGGATTTGCTTTGGTGCAATCATGCTGTTTAGCATTTTGCGCTTTTGGCTTAATGGATGGATTAAGACCCAATATATCAGTCCAAAATTTTATTTCACTTATATGGGATTTGATTGGGTTAAACCATTGGGCGATACAGGAATGTATGCCCTGTTTTTTATCATGGGTATAACTTCTTTACTCGTTTTAACAGGGCTTTGGTACAGGTTTGCAATTATTTTATTTTTCATCAGCTTCACTTATGTAGAGCTGATCGATGTAACCAATTACCTGAACCATTATTACTTAATCAGCCTAATTAGTTTTCTGATGATTTTTTTGCCTGCAAACCGGGCATTCTCATTAGATGTATGGATAAACCCAAAAAAGCGATGTATGCAGGTGCCCATGTGGACAATCGGTATCATCCGTCTGCAAATAGGAATGGTTTATTTTTTTGCCGGTTTGGCTAAGCTCCATACAGATTGGATGCTGCATGCACTGCCCATGAAGATCTGGTTACCTGCCAAAAGTCATCTGCCTGTTGTGGGTCAATTCTTATATAAAGAATGGGTAGCTTACTTTTTTAGTTGGTTTGGTGCATTATACGATCTTTTAATTGTTTTTTTTCTTATCAACCGTATCACCAGGCCATATGCCTACATCGCTGTAATTGGTTTCCATATTTGTACAGCGATTGTTTTTCCGGCAATTGGCATGTTTCCTTACGTAATGATTTTGTGCAGCCTGATATTTTTAAGCGATGACTTTCATCAGCATTTATTTTCCTTTTTCAAATCACCTGCATCTTTTAAAAGATCAGCTGTTAACAGGCCAAACCAAAATTTTCAATACAGCAGATCCGCTCTTAAATTTTTATCGGCCATGCTTGGTCTATACTTCATCCTGCAAGTCGTTATTCCAATGCGCTACTTAATTTATCCCGGTCCTGTTTTCTGGTATGAAGAAGGTTACCGGTTCTCGTGGCGGGTGATGCTGATGGAAAAATCAGGTAATACGTTTTTTTATATAAAAGAACCACGTTCCGGGAGAATGTTTGAAGTTAATAATCCAGATTTTCTAACCCCGCAGCAAGAAAAGATGATGAGTACCCAGCCAGACATGATTATACATTATGCCAGGTATTTAAAAAACATTTATCAGCAGCGCGGCCTGCAAAACCCTGCAGTATATGCAGAAGGATATGTTGCGCTCAATGGTGAACGTTCCAGATCATTTATTAACAAGACTGTAGACCTATCTGCACAAGAATTGAGCTGGGACCATGTCAAATTTATACTTCCAAATACCAATACACAACATTAACATGAGATTTTCATTTACGCTGTTATTCTTTTCCTTTTTTATGCAAATTGCCACTGCCCAGCAAGGAGAAATAAGTGGCCGGATATTTTTAAACAAACAACCTGTTGACAAAGCAATAGTTAGCTTAGGCCCGGCAAATGGTTTAGTAAATAATCTAAAGCCAGCTATCCAAACGCTAAGTGATAACCAGGGTAATTTCCATTTTCAGGATGTTAAACCTGGTGAATACATATTGCAGGTCTCTTTAAGTGGAGCACAGCCCTATCAGCAAAAGATAAACTTTAAGTATAAAAGTATCTTGCCTGACGTCAATATGAAACTAATAGAAGCTAAAGAGCTTGATACTGTGAATATTACTTATATAAATGATAAAGCCGCCACCCAGCTGCGGCAAGTAGAAGGTACCGCAATTTATGCCGGTAAAAAAACAGAAGTAATTAATCTTGCTCATATTAATGCCAATTTATCTACCAACAATGCCAGGCAAATTTATGCCAGAATAGCCGGACTAAATATTTGGGAATACGATGGCGGTGGGTTGCAGCTGGGGATTGGTGGCAGAGGATTAAATCCTAGTCGCGTGTCTAATTTTAATACCCGTCAAAATGGATATGACATCAGCGCCGATGCTTTAGGATATCCAGAAAGTTATTATAATCCGCCTGCCGAAGCTTTAGACCGGATAGAGATTGTAAGGGGGGCAGCTAGTTTGCAATATGGAACACAGTTTGGCGGTTTGATTAATTTTCAACTTAAAAAAGGACCTGCAGCTCAAACATTTGAGTTCACCAGCAGACAAAGCGTAGGCTCTTTTGGTTTCTTTAATACATTTAACAGCATTGGCGGTACAGTCAAAAAGCTAAATTACTATGCCTATTATCAGCATAAAAAAGGAGATAACTGGCGTCCGAATGGCCATTATAACCAAGACGGTGCTTACCTACATGCAGATTATAGTTTTAACAGTAAATTAAAGATAACAGCAGAATATACTTACATGCATTATTTAGCCCAGCAACCAGGTGGGCTTACTGATGCAGAATTTGAAACCGATCCTTCTATCTCTACACGGGAAAGGAACTGGTTTAAGGTAAACTGGAATCTGCTCAGTGTAACAGCTGATTATAAATTTAGTGAACACACCAAACTCAACTGGCGCAATTTTTATCTTCATGCAGGCAGAGATGCCCTGGGTATTTTGAGCTACATTAACCGCCCGGATCCTGGAGGAGCCAGAGACTTGCTTTCGGATACCTATCATAATTTTGGTTCAGAATTAAGAGTCTTGCATACTTATGAATTATTTGGTCAGCAAAACCATACTCTACTCACCGGCCTGCGAGTTTTTAAAGGATCTACTAACCGTGGGCAAGGTGATGCCGACGATGGGAGCGGGCCAACTTTTAAATATATTAATAACGAAGCCAGTAAATCTCAATATCATTTTCCCGGTACCAACGTAGCCGCTTTTGTAGAAAACATATTCAGGATGAATGATAAATGGACAATCACACCAGGCGCTCGTTTTGAATACATATCTACTAAAGCAGCTGGTTATTATTACGAGATCCAGCGTTTTGTACCCGATATTAAAAGAGAAGAAACTAAAAAGAATAACCGATCATTTGTGTTTTTTGGAATAGGAACATCCTATAAACCAATTAACGAGATAGAATTATATGCCAATATCTCTGAAAATTATAAGTCAGTAAATTTTAATGACATTAGGGTAATTAATCCTAATGCCGTAGTAGACCCTAATTTATTAGATGAGTTTGGTTATACCGCTGACGGCGGGATGAGAGGTAATCTTAAAGACTGGTTATATTATGATTTAAGCCTTTTTTATCTGCGCTACAATGGGCGGATCGGTTCAATTTTCACCAAAGACGCTAATAATATGTTGTACAGGTTACGTACAAATGTGGCTGATAGCCGTAATATTGGTTTTGAAAGTTTAATTGAGGCAGATCTATTGAGAGCGGCTACTCAGGGCCGAAGCAAGTATAAACTCTCTGTATATACAAATTTTGCTTTAATTGATGCTAAATATATCAATGCGAAGGAAACAGCTATCCAGGATAAAAAAGTAGAATTTGTGCCACCATTGTTATTCCGTACTGGCATTTCTTTCGGTAACAAACGCTTCAATACCTCGCTGCAATATTCTTTTGCAGATAAGCAATATTCTGATGCGACCAATACTGAAATCACACCAACAGCTGTTGATGGGGCAGTTCCTGCTTACCAGGTAATGGATTTTAGTGCCAGCTATAATTGGAAATGGTTTACCTTATCGGGAAGTATCAATAACCTGCTGGATGAAAAATATTTTACCAGAAGAGCAGATGGATATCCCGGACCGGGGATTTTACCTTCAGATCCAAGGGGCTATTACCTAACGCTGCAACTTAAGTTGTAATCAAACTTATTCATGCATTAACTGAAGCTAACTACTATAAAAACCACAGACCCGGATTGGGTTTCCGTTATTTATTTAAAAGGTGCCTGGTTAATTATGAGTTACCTATGAAAGTTGGAGATGATAAAATGTTTAAAATTCTCCATGAGATAAACACCAGGAAGATGAGTAAGACTTCTGATTTTATCAAGCTTTTGGAAAGCAAGCTAGATACAGAAACTGTGAATAATTTTAAACAGCAAGTTATTTAGTGTATACTTACCTTGAAACACAATTTATCTCCAGAAGATGCTAATTCATGTTGATCTGCCTGGCAAATAATTGAAAATATTAAACCGGATAATAGTAAATCAGCCCTATGATCTATAAAAAATGGAAAGCGGCAATACTCGTTACAGGCATCATTTTTACAATGGCTGCGTGTAATAATAGCAGTTCTGTAGTTAACGAAACCAAATCATTATATAAAGCTGTGTATAAAAAAGACACGGCTAATTTAATGATTGTATTAAACGATAAAGATTTTTACGGTCAATTTGAAATTAACTACAACGGGCTGTATAAAGATTCAGGTGATGTAAACGGCATTGTTAAAGGAGATACTTTAAAAGGAACCTATCATTTTCAGCGCTATGGAATCGAAAAATGGCATAGGATTCCAATCGCACTTCTAAAAAAAGAAGATAAACTAATCATGGGCGTGGGTACGATGGAAATCTTTATGAATATGACTTTTTTCAAAAAAACAGTTCCAATTGATTATCAGAAAACAAAGTTTACATTCGAAAAACTTCCTTAAAGAAAAATTGAAAAATCCATCAAGGGCCTAAAATGAAATATCCTAATTTTTATCAGATATTGACGTTTTATTAATTAATGAAGAGTTTTCAAATATGCCTTCATAGTTAGTAACTTCATTAATTTTTATAATTTCTGTTGTTAGATCGGTAAGTTTACTTTCTACAGTTTCCAGACTAGCAGAAGAGTTTCCTCTAATCGCATCAATATTTCGATTGACAATAGCAAAATTTTTGTCTACCTCTTTGAAATTTTTACTCACTTTTTCAAATCCGGTTGCTATTGAAGTGTTGACTTCCTGGATACTTTTCAATAGCATTGTAATTGTTTTTTCGAGTTCGGTGACTCTGTTTTCTAATTGTTCCATGTTAATGTTTAGATCTGGCAAATATAGTAATTATATTTCATTATTAGAAAAATATTATTATTTTAATTTAATTTTCACTCTTCCTTTTTTTTGGACCAGTTTAGAAGGCACTAAGTCAGTTAGGTCTTTCTTTAACCACCCGTTATCGAAAACAAAGATATTTTCAATGATTTGCTGCAAAAAATAAGCGATGAAGAAGATATGCCTGCTGACAAATAAAATTTAGATTCAAATTAAACTGTACTTCAGGTGGTCTATCTGCTGGAAAATATTTGAAATGTTCTTAAGATCATTTAAATTTATCATATCCGCTTTATTCGTTCCAAATGGCAAAAAACAGAACATACTTTCTCTTTATACTAATCATTATATTTTTAAACTCATTTGATAGTTATGCCCAGGCTACCGGCACCGCCAAAAAAGTTACAGACAGTGTCAAGATAGGCTTCATTACCCGGATGCAAGAATTTGCAAAAGAATCTGCAAAAAAAAGCGCCGGAGAATTTGAGGCAGACAAAGCTGCTTTAGCACAGGGCAAAACATTTGAAGATATAAAAAAGATGATGCAAAAAGCCCGCAGTTATCTCAAAAAAGGGATAGATACACTGGGTGCAAAAGCTCAGTTAGCAGAAATTAAAAGAGACTTTAGCCTTGCAGGCGATGGGGTACTAACCAACCAGGGCAGTGCGCAAACCTTTCGTAACCTCACCGCATCTTCTAAAATCATCACAGAACTTTTAAATAAAGCCAATACGCGTAAAAGCATATTAGATCTTCACAGGCAAAATTTAAGCGGGTTTAGGTACGAGCTCGATTCCCTTTTAAGCCTACCTTCATTGTTCAAATTCCCCACAGATTCTATAGTCTTATCAAAATATCTTCAGGAGATCGTGGTAGTTGGTCAGTCTATTCATCCCATTGATAGTTCGCTCAAGCAAGCAAGTAATAATGTACAAGCACAGCTCAACCTGGTAAATCTCGAAGTATTCAAATTACAAAACGCATTAGAAGAAATCTCCATAGATCAAAAAGTAATGGCTGGTAATATTGCAAAAAGAGAATTTGAGAATATTTGGCGGCCAGCAAAGAACTACAGGCCATTTAGTGAAATCCTGCTGCAAGCCAAAAACAAAGGTACATTAACACTAAAATTCTACTTACAAAATAATATAGGTAAGCTAATCATTATCATTTTACTCTTTTTGGTGGCATGGGTTTACCTGCGCTCCTTAAAAAATATATACATCGAGAAAGAATTACTAGAAGATGATTTCAATGGGCAGCTAGTGTTAAAATATCCGGTATTATCCGCAGCACTAATTGTTATCAACCTGTTTCAATTCATCTTTCTATCCCCACCTTTCGTCCTCAATGTTATCTTGTGGACAGTGGCCGCGATAATTTTAACCTTTTTATTCAGAAAATTTATTACCCCATACTGGATGAAAGTCTGGCTTTTGATGTTAGTACTATTTCTGATCTCGGCATTTGATAATTTAATCCTGCAAGCATCACGCAGTGAACGCTGGGTAATGCTATTGATATCAATTTCGGGTACTATAGCCGGGATAATAGTATCATTTAGAGGCCGCAGGGAAGAACTTAGGGAAAAGTGGATCGTTATTTCTATAAGTTTTATGGCCGTAATTGAATTTGGAGCAACCCTAGCCAATCTGTTTGGCAGGTATAATCTTTCTAAAACACTGCTTATCAGTGGCTATCTAAATGTAATTATTGCTGTCCTTTTTTTATGGACAATCAGGTTAATTAACGAAGGCTTGTTTCTAGCTTTTAACGTCTATACGCATCAAGACAAAAAGCTTTTTTACCTCAATTTTGATAAAGTTGGAAATAAAGTACCCCTATATTTTTATATCGGTCTTATTGTAGGGTGGATCGTATTATTTGGGAGGAATTTTGCCGGATTTGACTATATCGCAGAACCATTGCGGGATTTTTTCGTGACCGAAAGGAAACTAGGAGAGTACACCTTCACCATTAATAACCTGATGCTGTTTATCGTGATCATGTCGATATCAGTCATTATATCTAAAATTGTATCTTTTTTTGCATCTGATAACCATTTGTCAGCTGATAAATCAGGCAAGAAAGAAAAAAAGGGGATCGGAAGCTGGCTCTTATTAGTTCGCATTTCAATCCTTGGAGTTGGATTATATTTGGCTATTGCTGCTGCGGGCATACCGCTGGACAGGATCACGATTGTACTAGGAGCATTGGGTGTTGGCATTGGATTTGGTCTGCAAACATTAGTGAATAACCTGGTCAGCGGGCTTATTATTGCTTTTGAGAAACCTGTTAACGTTGGAGACATCGTTGATATTGACGGGCAGGGTGGCACGATGAAATCTATCGGCTTTCGCAGCAGTGTAATTTCAACCTGGGAAGGCGCAGATGTGATCATGCCAAATGGCGATATTTTAAATTCACATTTAACTAACTGGTCATTAGGTGGAAATCGAAAACGTATTTCTATTCTCATTGGAATTGCTTACGACGCAGACCTGCAAAAGGCAAAATTATTGCTTACCGGAATATTAGATAAAGAAGAACGGGTAACGCATCATCCAAGTCCGGTAATCCAATATGAACACTTTAATGATAGTGCCATTGATATCAGAATATATTTTTGGACCAAGCAGATGAAAGACTCCTATGCCACGCGCAGTGACCTTATTATGGCTATTACCAAGTCTTTTTCTGAAAACGGAATAGTAATCCCATTTCCACAACATAATATCTATTTGCATCAGCCTGATGAGAAATTAATAAAAAAATTATAACCTGATGATTGTAATTCAATACTAAATAAATAGTTCAATTTGTTTAGTATAATCAATACGGTGATTTATGTATTTTTATTGTTATTTATAGAAAAATTGTTGCTTTAATTTAAAATTCGCCTTATCTTTAATCTTAATTAATCAATCGTCTCTTATAAAATCAGGATAATTAAATCCCCATCCTCATTTTATGATTGCTAAAAGAAAATCAAAATTCATGAAAAAGAAATTTTTACTCCTAATCATCGCTTTTTTTGGCGTGTCAGTAACTGTTAATGCTCAAAAAGGTAACAATGCAATTCAAGTTTCAGGTCAGTTAGCACTGCCGGTAAGTAGCCTCTCAGATATTGCTAAAACGGGTTTCGGAGGTGCTGTTAAAGGCATTTACGGTTTTAGCGAAAACAACCAGCAATTTACGCTTGAAGCAGGATATAATAGGTTTTCAGTTAAAGAATTGCCAATGGAAATTGATGCAAATTATTCTGTTATTTCAATCCTTCCAGGTTACAGACACACGTTTGGTAATTTTGTTTTAGAGCCACAGGTAGGTTTTGCCAGCAATCGTGTTGGTGTTTCTTATGAAGGTGAATCTGCTACTGAAACTAAAACCAGTTTTGCCTGGGCAGCAGGTGTCAGCTACCTATTTAACAAAGTAGAGCTTGGCATTAAATACCAAACCTCTGAACTGAGTGACTCTGACAATATTTCTTTTATTGGCATTCGTTTAGGCTATAACTTTAGTCTGTAAATAACCGGCTAAAACCGATAGTTTACTGTACAAGAAAGATAGGCGCCATAGATTCCAAATTGAGAAGTCTGACGGCTATATACAATTTGATTACCGAATGTCCTGTTTGTATTTAATGTATTGTTTTCAATAACCTGATCAGGATAAATATCAAACAGGTTATTGATAGAAAGTGTAAGCGCCAGTGATTTACTTTTGTGATAACTGGCGCCTATATCAGTAACGATCTTCCCACCAAAATACTGATCTAAATCCGGGCGGTTATCCCGGTACCAAACCGGACCAAAATAAGTGTTACGCAAGTAAACGCTGATTAGACGAGTTTGGTAATTAACTTTTCCTATTATTTTAATTTTCGGCTGCCCATCTTCAATGATTCCTATAAATATGCGGTCTGCTGCCGGATCAGCCTGTGCAGCAAACGCATTACGGCTATTGACATGCGTTCTATTAAAGGCAATATGTCCTTCAAAATTTAAGATTTTATCAGCAGATGCTAATTGTAAATCATAAGTTCCAATCAACTGCAGTACATGTGTACTACTGCCTGGTATATTTCTGAAAAATTGTACCGCATCAATATCAGAGCGTTCCAGAATCCTGGTATAGTCCTGTCCTTCAGGCGCAATCAAATCTGACACCATTAGCCGGTCTTTCATGATCGTTTTATTATATGACAGCCACAGAGAAAGCTGATCTTTTTTATAATTTATAGAAAAATGGGCCTCTTTAATCCTTTCCGGTTTAAGATCAGCAATGCCCAAATCTTTTCTAATCGCAGCAAAAGAATTAACCTGCATAATTTTATACACATCAGAAATCCCATTGCGCGGAAAAAACTGATATTGTGTCTGGCTAAAATATAACTGCTGTAAAGTTGGGAGTTTTGCACTTTGGTTATAAGCCACATGTACAGTGAAATAAGAACCAATATTCTTTTTAAGATCAGCGGAAAAAGCCAGCTGTGAATTAAAAAGCGAAGAATTTTCATATCTGATCCCAACCCCGGCATCTGTATTCTTATCTATAAAAAACCTGGCCTGGCTGTAAAGAGAAAACTGGTTTCGTTGTTCATTCACTGCATTTGCCGGAGAAAAACCCAAATGTCCGTTTGTTCCGCTTAACTTAAGCTGATCTTCAGGAGTGCCCGGTAAATTTGCATCCAGGTATGAACCTTCATCACCTGCTTTAATCTGGTATCTGCTATTGATAAACTGGCTGCCAAAAGTAATGGCACTCAGGTGCATTTTATCCCGCCATTCAAACGCCTTATTTAAAGTAAAATCATTAACAGATTCGTTAAACAGCGTTTGCCCAAGGTTAAACCGGGTAGGAGAAGAGGCACCCATAGATGGATTTACCGTATTCTCTGTAGCAGAATTAAAAGAGTTTTTTCCATACGTGCTACTCACATCAATATAATAGCCATGCCAGGGCTTTCCAGATAAGCCAGCAGTAAAAGCAATATCATTTAAAGTTGCCGGATCTTCTGGCAAATACCCATCAGGATACAGAACAGATGCACTTTTATAATCATTAGGAAAGCGATAAAATCCATAAGTACGCACATGACGGGAAGAGATTCCGCCAAAACTATATATCTTCCAGTTTTTACTTACAGGACTAGCCGTGTTGTACCAAAAAGAAACATTATTCCTTTTTCCATCACCATATCTGGATACGTCACGGTCAAAATTACGCACACTCACAATAGAATCATCCAGGCGTTTATTCTCTGCTATCTTTTGATTAGTTTCAGTAAATACCTTTGGTTTAGCTGACTGGTGTCTTTTGCAGACCGGTAAACCAGACCGTTATAGGTATTGGAACGATCAGTGCTCTGCTGATTTTTATAAATAAGTGATAACGTCAAAAAAGAAGCTTTAGACCAAGGCAAGGCCGTCCCATATAACAAGCCCGTAGTAGAAGTTAACCCATCACCACGGGAAGTTACCCCGGTAGTTTGCCTAAAATTAAATCCACGAAATTTCTGATCAAATTTAAAGTTAATCGTTCCACCTATCCCCTCAGAGCCATATAATATACTTTGATCTGCTGGGATGACTTCAATTTTTTGTAAAAGGTTTTGTGGGATCGCTTCCAGATCAACTCCAGAATAACCCATTCCAGTCGTATAATTTAAATTTAAGCCAGAGAACAGATGTCTTTTTTTACCTTCAATTAATACCACAATATAATCAGCATCTTGCCCGTTAAGCCGCACCGGATCTAAATAAGATGCCACATTATCGATGGCATAATGACCAACATTGATATTTGCGTAACTAAAATTTAAGGATTGCGGCAAACTGGTTCTTCCCGTCTGGTATAGCTGTTCCCGTTGTTTGTCCAGGCTAATATCAGATTTTTTCACATAATCGATAAAATCTGTATTCGAGAATATTTCAACATCATTAAGCCTGATCTGTTCCGGAGAAAGAAAAACAGGTGTAGTATGATCTGGTTTAAGTACGATGGTTTGCGGTTTATATCCTAAATAATCTATTCTAACCAGCTCATCTTTAAGTATAAGCAGCTTAAAGAAGCCATGCTGGTCAGTATGTGTCATCTTGCCGCTGGTCACCGCTGTAATATTTGCATCAGCTAAAGCAATATGATCATCCATCGTATATACTTTTCCCTGTACCCAATGTGATGTTATTTCTGCTGTTTTTTTAGTATCGGCCAGTTTATTCAATACATATTGTTTCTCAGAAATCTTGGTCGCTTTTAAACCAGATGTTTTTAACTGGTTTTCCAGATCAGTTATGAAATTCCCACTAATCTTTACCGCATTTAACTGTAAATCAGGTAAGTCTTCATTTAGATAAACCAAGTCTACATGGTAATGGTTCTCTAATCTTTCTAGTGCAGTTTTTAAAGAAATATGCTTTTCTTTTTCGTTTCTTTTCCGTCCGGTACCTTTAGATTGTGCCAGAGCCGGAGAAATTTGCACCGTATTAAAAAGAACAATGATCAGGAGTAAATAGTGCCCTTGAAAATTAATTAATGGCATTTTTATCATGACAACTAGCGGATAATAGTTACATCCATTTTATTGACGATGATTTTTTTATTCAATAATAATTCCAGGGTATGCAATGTTTCCTGTTGATCAGACATACCTAACCTGCCGCTTAGTTTTTCGTTTTTAACTTCCTCCTCCTCAAAATGGAATTTAAGATCAAAATAAGCAGCTAATTTATCCGTAACCTGTCCAACAGTAAGGTTATTAAAAACAAATTCCATCCTGGTCCAGTCCAGATAATCTTCATTATCTACTTTATTCACCATAAACTTGTTTTGTAATTGATTATATACCAGGTGATCTGCAGGAGTCATAAAAACTTCTTGATCATCATGAGTAACTTTTAAACGTCCGGTTTTTAATACTACATCTACTTGTTCAGGTTTGCTGATGACATTAAAACTGGTGCCTAAAACATGTAAGTCAACCTCTTTTAATTCTACTTTGAAAGGCACTACATGTCCGTTATTGATCTGGTGTCTAATCTTGAAAAAAGCTTCACCGCTAAGTTTGACCTGGCGGTTAGACTGATCCCAATTATTAGGATAAGTTAATGTAGAATTTGCATTAAGCAGCACTACAGAACTATCTGGTAAAATAATCTCTTTGATTCCTGCAAATCCATTCTCTATGACCACGTTACGCGGATAAAAAACATAGGTCAACACGATCAGTAAACTCGCGGCAATACCAATTGCAACGCGAAAAGCTATATTGTAATTTTTAGTCTTTTTTCGTTCTTTTGCAAAAGCAAAGTCATCATTAGTATTATGCTGATTTACAGCGTTTATCGTTACTTCTAAATCTGTGCTATTTTGAGCTGTGGTTTTGATAGATGAAGTATCTTGATCTGTGCCTTCTTCAACCTTGCTGTTTTGAGCTATTGGTTCTTGATCTGAATTTTTTTGAACTTCGCTATTTTGAGCCGTGGTTTCCGGCGATGAAATTTCTTGATTTTCACTTTTCTGCGTACTGTTTTTACTCACTAAATCTTGTTGAGCTAAAATCTCCTGATCAACAGAACTGTTAATTCTGACATTTAACCGCTCAAAAAAATCATCAGCAACAGCAGGCAATTCAAAATTAATATTGGCTACTAAATCTTTAGCTTCCAGTATCATATATTTCTGCCCAGGGTTGTTTTTGATATAATCTTCCCAGAATGTCTCCTTCTGAGGCAATTTTCCCTGCGCCCATTTAATAAACAAATCATCCGATATAAAATCCTCCAAATTAAATAGAAGATAATCTTTTTGCATTTCCTTCATTTAATTCAATTTTAGATTAGGGTGATTACTTGGTTTATTACTTAAGCGATGGATAAATAACAACACCATGAAATTTTCCCGCTTCCCTTTTCCTGCCTCCCGTAACGAAGCAATCGCCCTGGCCATTAATTTATAGCAACCTTTCAAGCTAATATTAAAATGCAATGCCATATCTTCAAAAGACATTTCCTCTTTATAACGCAAGTAAATCAGCTCTTTCTGGCGTGAAGTCAGTTCCTTAAATAACTGGTTAAAATTTATCCGTTTAATATCTTCCTCTTCCTTTACAAAACTAGATAGCTCTACCGTAAAAGATAAATCAGACAAACGGTCCAGTTCATTTTCATCTTCATTAATCAAGTCCAGACGATGATCTTTTTCCAGCCGGTGAACAATAGAAGTACGCAATGATTTAAAAAGATAACTCTTGATAGAGTGCTGAATGAGCAAAGTGCCTCTTTTAGTCCAAACCCATAAAAATAAATCATGCAAACAATCTTCAATCACCTGTATATCTTTAGTAAATCCTAAACCATAATAGGTTAGCATTTTTACATACCGGCGGTAAAGCTCATTAAAAGCATGCCTGTTATCCTGATTAATAAATTCTACAATTTCCCGGTCTTCCTTTTCAGTATAATCCGGAAAACTGCTAGCGATTAGCTTCTCCATGCTTGATCAAACATTCAGATAAAGCCTCGCAGCAATATGCAATACCCTCTGAATGCCCCGCAAAACTACATAATTTTTTTTTTAAAAGTCATGGGGTAATTTCTCAAGTGTGCTCCTCTTACTTACAATTCAATTAAATGCACACAAAATGAAATACAAATTACTTTTGCTCTCTACGCTGATCTGCTTCTCAGTTTCAGTTAGCGTGTACGCACAAAATGAGCCTGAAGACAGCCGGCTTAATTATTATTTAAGTAAAGACCACAGCCGCTTTATTAAATTTAGCGGGTACATGGAATTATGGGCGCGTTACACAAACATGAACCCTGGATCATTGATCAACAACACTGGCGTTAGCAAATTTTCTGACGTTAGTTTAAGAAGGATCAGGGTAAAAGCAACCATTCAGCCTACGGATAAATTCTTGGTCGTTTTACAAATGGGCCCGTCCAATGTCAACGCCAACGCAAAAACCAATACCTATATGGATTTGCTAGATGCCTATGGAGAATACAAATTCAGTGATTACCTGGCCGTAGGAGGGGGGCGTTCTACCTGGAGAGGACTTTCGCGTTTCTCTACCGGCCCGCTTCAAACCCTATTATATGATATGCCAGCATTCGCCACAGCAAACGCAGGGATCTCTGATATTACCGTTAGGATGCTTAGCGTATATGCTAAAGGGCAAATTGGTAAATTCGATTACCGTGTAGCTATCGCCGATCCTTATACAGATGCAGAAACAGCACCAAAGCTTAACCAATCAGTATTTAATACTGCAGCACCAGCTAAACTATTTACAGGCTATTTCAAATGGCAGTTTTTTGATAAAGAAAGTAATGTTACGCCCTTTGCAGCAGGTACTTACCTGGGTAAGAAAAAAGTATTTAACATTGGTATCGGTGCAGAGTTTCAAAAAAATGCTTTATGGCATACCACAGCAAATACAGACACAGTAAAAAGCAATATGAGGAATTTTGCAGCCGATGTTTTCTATGATGCCCCTTTAAATAAGAAAAAAGGAACTTCATTAAGTATTTATGGCGCTGCATTAAGAACCGATTATGGTAAAAACTACATCCGGATGATTGGTACTAACAATCCGGGAACTGGAGTAGATAACCTTACAGGAAGTTACAATGGCGGAGGAAACGCCTACCCGGTAATTGGTACTGGAAATACCTATTATCTGCAAGTAGGAGGTACACTTCCATATTTTAACCAGAAAAAGAAAGGCGCACAGTTAATGCCAGCCGCATCAGTGCAATACTCAAAATTTGAAAAACTAGCTGATCCAATGATCACTTATGATGCCGGCATTACTTTGCTGCTTCATGGACACGCTTCCAAATTCACATTTGATGTACAAAGCCGGCCAATCTTTGACAAACCTGCAGACGCTTATAGCCAGTCACAATATTCAGAAAGAAAGTTAACCTACCTGTTAAAATACAGAGTAGACATCAATTAATCATCATTATTATGGAAAGAAGAAAATTTATCACCGCAACCGCATTGGCTGTAACTGCCGGAAGTTTAACTTCTGTATTAGCCAATGCTACAGAAAAAGAATCAAAAAAAGGCTTAATCTACAATCACTACCTGCTTTTCTGGTTAAAAAATGACCTAACAGAAAAAGAAGTGGCAGACTTTACCGGGTTTTTCGAAATATTGAAAGGACTGCCTTATGTTAAATCACTTAAATATGGCAAAGCAGCTAATTCTACCCCCAGAAAAGTAGTAGACAATAGTTTTACCTATAACCTGGTTATCCAGTTTGGAAGTTTAGAAGATCTGGAAGCTTATGGTAAACTTCCAGCACATTTAGCCGCAATTAAAAAATACAGTGTGTACTGGGAAAAAATGATTGTTCATGATTCTATTTTAGGCTAGAACCAATTGATTAAAAAGGAACCACATGAGCCTCATACCCTTCGACAAGTACTGTAAAGCTCATGATAGTTCCATCACATTTAAACATATCCATAAAATTAAAAAAAAGCTGTCATGATCTATTTAATCAAAAATGAACATCAGATCATAATCGCTTCATCAATATTAAATAACAAATATTATTCAAATGAAAACAAAAGTAGCAATTTTAGCAGTAATGACATTAGTAGCAGGTTTTGGAACTCTATCTGCAAAAGACCATGGTAAAGACCATAAAAAAGTTGTTCAGCAGAAAATGGATGATGATAAAGACGGTTATGTAAAAGCAGTAAGGTTAATCAATTTGCCAAATGGCGATTGTAGCTTTGAAACTGGTAAACTAGCCACTAAAGTACATATGGATGCGAGCTATTTCTTCGCACAAACACATGTTGATGCTTATGAAAAAGTAGCACATCCAGCACCACGCATGCAATACGTAGTTACTTTAAAAGGAAAACTGAAATTTAAAGTTAGCAGCGGAGATACATTTATTATTGAGCCAGGAACAGTTTTGGTAGCAGAAGATTGTAAAGGTAAAGGCCATACCTGGGATTTAGTAGATGGTGATAAATGGGACCGTTTATATATCGCTATCCCAACTGGTAGTGATGATCACTTTATCGCTGATAAAAAAGATTAATCCAGTAAGATTTGTATTCTATGTACTAACTGCAGGCAAAAAGCATATGATTTATACCTGCAGTTAGTAGATAGAATACTGTTTTTTAATGGTACCTAAAAAATTAATTATCAGTTCTATTTACTGCAGCTCCGAAATCCTGTTCGTTCAAAAATTCTGATTTCTGAAGAATAGATAGGGCAGCTAATAAAAATGTATTTTTCCTGCAATAGTTAGATAATTAATATTTGGTTAACATACGATTGATTGACATACTATAATTTTTTGCCAGTGTAAAATTGTGATCATAAATGTCTGATACATTAGAAGATTTACCGGATAACTTACTTTTAGCGCAATGCAGGAATGGGAATGAAGCCGCATTTAATGTGCTTTTTCGCTGTTATTTTAATAAACTGTATCAATTTTCTTTAAAATTTATAAAAGATGAATCTATAGCCGAAAGCTTGGTACTTGACTTGCTGTTACAAATATGGCAAAAGAGTGAAAATATTAATAGTACTACAGAGATTGCACCCTATCTTTTTACCGCAATGAAGAATAGGATATTAAACCATAGGCGTAAAAAATATCAGGAGACCATTACGCTAGAAGAAATCTCTCAAAAATATCAACTGATCAATTCTGCTACAGAATGGACAACTAGTGTCTGTAGAATTGGCATCGGTTCATGATTTTTTAAGCGCTACAATTGACACTTTTGTGCCAGGGGATAGTCAATTGATAGCGATATCTGATCATATTAGTGGTAATACAGTTACTGGTTATTATTGTTCAGATATTTCTGCAGCTTTTAAATAAGTTGGAGGACCTGGAAAGAAAATATAAATAAGCTGTTAAATAACTGAAAACTTACTGCTTTGAATATTCCAATTTCCCCTGCAATTGCAGCGAATAAATTAATAAAGAAGGTGATTATTAGTTATGTTTTCATATAAACAGTTAACCTTTAGGTAAAGTTGAAAAATTATTTTAAACATTCTATAATAACTTACTTTTAATGAGATATATAGCATATCTTTAAATGAAATTTATAGCTTATCCAAAATAGAAACAGAATTTAGAATTGAGGGTGTATCATTGATTATTTGCACCCTCAGTTTTTCAATTTTTACCTCATTGCTAATGATTTTTCAAACATTGAATTATCGGTGGCTAAATTTAATGATGTTAACATATTTATTGATCTTTTAATAATGAAATCAACAGACATTGCAATACTTATTTTATCTATTTTGGATCTTTCAATATTGATCCTGGTTCTTCTTTTAGACAAGCCTTTTTTTAAATTTAATCATAAGGTTTTAAAATCGAAGTTATTATAATTGAATCCGCTTTGCTCAGGATAAACTCCTAATCTATCTTAATATTAGGTTAATTGTTTTAGTCAATCAGTCCTTTCAAGCTTTGTAACAGGTTAATTCTAAATGTAATCTTGTAATAATTAATTGGTAATTTTTTTATAACTATAGTGTTTAATTTAATAGCTATTCATATCTTACTACACAAATAACCATAGTTGCAGGAATGGATTTTAATTAATCAGCTACGCTAGGTTATCTTATTGTCTCTTTGCTGGGCGCATAAGAGATCTTATTAATTTATTCATGCCAAGATTAAACTTTAATGTTCTTAACTATCAGTCTTTAAAAGGGAAAAATACCCTTTGGGCTGAGCTTATAGGGAACCCGGCTTTGTTTTCTTTAGAAAGCAGGATATTTCATTCTATCAGCATTGGGTTAATTTTCCTGGCAGGTATATATGTTCCTTATAATTTATATGCAGGCCTGTATGTTGGCTCCTTGTCTGCTTTTGGAATTGGTTTGTTCTTTTCTTATCAATATTATTATTCCAGGTTCCATGGAAGGCAGCATAGCAATACGGTATTCGGTTTAACAGGCATCTTTATTTTTGGATTTAATTATTTTTCCAATTCAGGTATTAACGGCTCTACAGATCTGATATGGCCGGCCTACTTGCTATTGGTATTTGCAATTACCCCTTATAAGCAACATGTTCAATGGCTAATGCTGTATTTGTTTTGCTTTCTGATATTGCATGCTGTTGAATATTATTATCCTTTTTTGGTAAAGTATCCATTTACTGCGGGCAAGGGACAATTTATTGATAGGGTTACTGCATTTCCTATGCCGGTGATAGCAATTTATATCATCACTAAGTTCATGAGGAAAAGTTATGATAATGAGCGGCAAGCAGCAGATGAAAAGACGCTAGCTGTAGAAATTAGTAAGGAGCAAATTTTGTTGCAGAAAGATCAGCTGGAACAAAGTAATAATGAAAAAAATAAGTTAATGTCTATCATCTCGCATGATCTGCGGATGCCCCTAATGAATATACAGAACTACCTGGAGTTGCTCAATGAGAAAGAAGTAGACAATACAGAACGGCCTATATTAGAAAAAGCTTTGCTTAAATCTACAAATAATGCCATGGAAATGCTTTCCAATTTATTACTTTGGTCAAAGTCTCAAATGCAAGGCCCCAGTATCAATCTTTTGGAAGTAAACCTGCTGACGGTACTTTTAGGAACATTGGAAATGGAGAAAATGCATGCTTTAAAAAAAGATATATCTTTAACTTATCATATCCCTCCTCAACTAACGGTCATTGCCGATGTAGATATGCTGCAGCTAGTGATACGGAACCTGGTTAGTAACGCTGTTAAATTTACCCCACAAGGAGGGATGATCAATGTTGATGTGCAAGTCGAATTACAGGAATGTAAAATAATAGTTAGTGATAATGGAAAAGGCATTCCTTTAGAAATACAAGAAAAGATCTTTTCCATTAAGTCAGAACCTGCATTTGGCACAAACAATGAACGGGGAGTTGGTTTAGGCCTGGTTTTATGCAAAGAATTTATAGAGGGGCAAGGGGGTAGGATAGGCTTTGAAAGTAATTTAGGGCGTGGCTCCAGTTTTTTCGTTTTTTTGCCAAGGGCCTAAACAAGTCGTTAATTCCAAAGGGTGCCATCTAATCCTAAAACAGTGCCTAGCCATAATCCAATGATAAATACGAGCAAGCTAATTATATTTGCCACTATCTTTTTCCAGCCGCCCTGGTAGCGTAAATTATCCATACAATAATAAAATACTCCCGCCATTGCACCTGCAAATGGAACAATAATTAAAGGTCTGATCATCCAAAGTTTTGACCATTCTGGTTTTGGCTCACCGGCTTGAAGTAGAAAAAATACGATTAAAATGAATGCAATTCCAGCTCCCTGCAACATTCGTTTAGGTAATGGAGCGTTGTGAATTGCTGGTGTGGTTAGGTTGTTTATTTGTACCATGATATTTAGTTTTATTTGATATATCAAAGGTAAGTAAAAGTACTTTGAATTTCAAAGTGTATATTTAAAATATTTTAATTTGAGGATTTAGCGTAGGCTGATAATGTTTAGAAAACAAGGCCGGGAGGCTGGAATTGGATTTTTTCTAATGAATGTTTTTTTATGCAAAATGGGGAGTATTCCATTGTTTTACGCGTATGGATAAGAGATTCATAGGTGGATAAATTTATCACTAAGCAACTATGGCAGATTACATTAAGGAAATGTGTATATTGAGTTGAAAAAAGTTTACCCGGGTAAATGTTTAAATACACGGTATGTTCATTATCAAATGATTTTAATTTACGATAAATATTTACTTTAAATGATGAAGCGCTTTTTTATAATATTTATCTTATTTATAGCAAGTACGATTGTATTACAAGCACAAAATATACGATCCTATACTGTAATTGTAAAAATTAAAGGAGCTAAAACTGAGAAAGGGATTTTATGTAATGTGACAACCGATAAATTGATTTTAGATAATGGAGACGGTATCATAACTGTAAGGTCAGAAGATATTCGCAGGATTAATATTTTCGCCTCTAAACGTCCTTATCAATACAAGAATGTTCTTGCTTATGATCCATGGGAGGAAAGCAATTTTGAAACCCCAGTCAAAGGACAGGCTCCGGTGAGGAAATGGGGGAAGGAAGATCCTAGTCTTAAGGAAGAAATTGGAGGGCATATCATGACTGTTGCTATGAATGCTACTGCAAACCTAATTGCTGCACCAATAAGCAGGATCAGGGGTAGCCTGTTTAAAGCCAAAATTAACGGGGATGTCGAAAAATTTCAGGAATTGAGAAATGATCTTTATTATTTTTCTATTTATTATCAGGTTCATAGCGATTATGGTGATGAGCTAAAGAGAATCAACGTTATAAGTAAGAACTCTTTGAAGTGATTTTGAAATTTGATTGCTGCTGCTACCGTTTAAAATATTATTAGATATGAATAGGGTGCAGGAGATTTTAAGGTTGCTATCAGGAAGTTTTTTTCTTTTGTATTTCTAGACCTCAAAATGTATTTTTACAATGTAAACTGTTATCTTTCAATTAGTTTTAGCATTATTGTATTCTTCTTCCCAAGAATTGTAATCTTTAATGTTCTCTTTTTTTCACATTTGTAAAATGTGAAAAATAATTATTCAATTTTGTACATTATTTACAATTATCTATAGCTATCTATCAGCATCTTATCAAAGAACCAAGTCTGTATCCATGTTTTTATAATAATCCTTTATAACTGTTTTAAAACTCTAAAGGAACCCGCGTTCCCATACCTCCGCTATACCCCCTCCATACCCCCGCTATACCTATCCTTTACCCCTTTGGGTATAGAAAGGGTATAGCGGGGGTATGGCAATGGTATGGGGATAGTATAGCAGAACAAGCTTGACTTGGGTTATAACTAAGTTCTATGGCTGTTTGTTAAAAATCTGTATACAGAGAATATGCCTATGAGACTACAGGCAAGGAGAAAAGGTGTGTAAAAGTTTTTGAAAGAATTTCACTGTCTTTTGTGAAAAGCAGGATAAAGCAGATTGCTCGTAATGTCCTGAGGTTACTAATATAAGCAATTGAACCAGTCAATTATTACTTTAATTTTTATTTTTTCTGTAAATCTGTGTGTTGGTTTGCTATGATAATAGGGGCGTAGAATGATTTGCAGCGGATTATTTATAGCAAGGATAGTATATTGTTAATTTTTTTTAGCTGTGGAAATCATTGTTAAATAAATTACTGATACAGAAACGAATCTTGCTCAAATTTGTTTCTGTAGTTATTTTTATCTTATTATATCTGAGAAGATGCTGTTGGAATTAATAGCGTAGAAGTAATCAGGTTAATTAGCAGATCATTAGAAAATTCTGGTAAACTGCTTAATTCTTTCCATTCCCCATCCTCCATAAAGTTTGACCATTTAACATCTTTATCGGCCAGGTCATTAAAAGTTAACATGTAAGTTAAATTTGGTCTTTCTGGCCCGATAATCGTTTCTCCCCAAAATACCGGATCAAACTGAAGACGTTTGAAGATCTCAATTTCTCCTTCATCGTTAAACATCTCAATTTTCTTCTTTCCTGCTGCATCACTTGGGCTTTGGTATTGACGCAACTCAAAAATCCGTGGTTGATTGGCAGGGGCAACTACATTTGGAAAGTTTTTAAAAGCTTTCATTAAAGAAGTTTCGATCCTTTCATAAGCCGGTTCATTAAAAGGAGCATTCAGGTAAGCTGCTGCAGATTTTTGGAAGTCCTGGTCGTTATCCAGTGCCTCATTTACTTCAGAAAAATGCTCCAAACTTTTATAGGTAAGAAGAACATATAATTTACCAGGCAGTGTGGGTTCAAGTTGCTTAAATACGCCAACTTTTTCCACTCCCAAATTATTGATTACAGGTATGGCTAGACTGTAAAAATCTTCAATAAGTTCTTGCTGTTTCTCATTTTTGAAATTATAAATGCGCAATTCATAATAGGCTAAGCCTTTTAAGGTTGTGCTATCGGTAGATGTTGAATTTGAAGTGACTGATTCTTTTCCCATTATTAATGTTCTTGTTAGGCTGTTTATCTTAATTCCAAATGCAGCGTAAATGGCTTTGGATATATTGTTCAAAGTAGGATTATCCATTTAAAATTGAGTAATCAGTATATCCTTTTTTTATCAATAGGGGGTTGATTACTGAATTGGAAGTGTTTATTCTGATTGGTTTTATGAATGATTTTCAAGATAATAGAAAAGGGCTTTATAAGCATTTAAATGGGTGTTTGTTTAAAACACCCCTAATTCTGTGTCTGTTTTGCTTTAAAATTACCCTAATTCTGTGTCAATATTGTCGATAAATTACCCTAATTTTGTGTTCAGAGAAGATCTTTTTATGAAGAATTTCCAGAAATAAAAGTAATTGGAGCAGGTTTTTTATTGTTGGTAATTTGCTTCTTTACTTTGAACTATTAGTGGTTAAAATTGTCTGAATACGGCAGGATGTCCGATTGTTTGAGTTGTGATTTGCTTTCATTCTTTGAACTACTGATATTTACAATACCTGTGGGCATCATGACAGAAACTGGGATGATATATATGGATTGAAGTTCTAACGGAAAATGGTCAAAATTTTCTCACATGGAATTTGAGCCTACTGCGTTCATACGTTAAGCTGGAGTTTTCAAGAGAAAGTCCGCCATATTTTAGGAGTTGAAAATCATGATTCCATGTATGTAGCAATTTTTCTCTAATCGGTGAGCCAATCATTGTATCAGGTGATGTAGTAAGAGAATTTGGACGTCTTCTTCGTATATATAAGAATTCATCAATATTACAAATGCTACTTAGGCAGAAATAACTGTGTAATAAAAACTTTGTATCATTTCCAAAAGCCCTTTCCTCAGATAATTTTCCGCATGAATAAAATGCGTTTCTAGTTATGGCAGAGGTAGGGTGAAGAAGTGGATGACAGAGGGTTGCTCTTAATGCACCTCTAACATTTATAGGAAACCGATGTGCTCTCACTGTTTTATTAAAATAATCAATTCTAAGCTCGTGTGAACCGCATAATTGGCATCCGGTATTTTTCATATGTGCAGATATTTTTTCAAACCTATCTGCACAGGGAATATCATCAGAATCCTGAAAAAATATAAGATCATTTTTACTTTCATCAATTAAATAATTGCGAACAACATAAGGGCCTACTGGATCTGGGGAAAAATTGTAGAACTTAATACTGGAATACTTCTCTCTTAACTTTAATGTATCGGTTGTCAAATCTTGATCTATTCCTGTATATATATGCAAATGATCCAATTGATTTAGAAAAAATAATATGTTTTCTAAGAAATGATTTTCACCCCTATGCGGGATAATTAAATCGCAATTACTCATTGAAGATGCCTGTTCTATTTGCATTGGTATTTGTTTGATCAATATCTTTTTGAATCTAGAATTTCCGTTTAAGATTTGATCTAATACTGTAAAAAGTAAATCTTTATTTTTAAAATCATTCCCTGTATATTTTCTTATTAGCTCTTTTAAATGTTGAAAGCTACAACTAAATGAATTTACAAATTCATCATCGCTCACTGTAAAAATCGGCGGAGCTTTTCTATTGGTCAGAATGACAAATGTGTTTTGATCATTTTTAAATATATTTTGGAAGGAATGTATAATCTGTTTAGTATTGTGTTGATTAATAGGAGGTGAGAAATCAAATTTCAATACGATAATATAATCAAAATTTTCCTCCATAAATTCAAAGCTTAAAAAGTCCATAGCATACTTTCTAACCAATCCATCCTTATTCCAAAGAATGATACTATAATATCTATAATTTTCTTTATTGAAATGCATGGCGATAATTATCAATTAAGAATCTATTTCTAATCAAACATAAATAAAGAGCTATATGATAACACAATTGTCTTTATTCAAGATTCTAAGTGTAAGTTGACAGCTAATCTGCTTGCGTCTTTCATAACTTAGTTGTGTAATTAACCGGTATTGTTCTTTTGTGAATAATTTTGTCTCCTGGAAAAAGGTAATATTTTTATATCCATTAAATACATGTATAATTTCCTCAAAAAAAAGTTGAGTAGTAATTATATAATATCTTTCAGCGTATTTGGCTCTTTGTAAATATTCTATTAGGGATATTAAAAGGGGATTTGAATTTTCATTTATATACATTATTGCAAATAGTGGGCAATTTTCTGTTTTGTTTTCTAGCGCCTTAAAGTGCTCAGATTTAAACAGGGACAAATAAAATGTAAAAGCACTAAAAAAATGGATTCCACCTAAGCTGCTATCTACCTTGGTTATTGAAAATCCGTATTTATTTTTAATATACATATTTAACCAGGCACAACTAATAGGACCATAAGGAGCATCTTGGAAATATCCACTTGTTTGAAATCCATAATTAAATTTAGGGTGGAAACCAGTGAAATTGGATTCAATAACATAATATTGATCATCTTGAGTTAAGCCAATGTCCCATGCAATTAAAGATCCCTGCGAGATGGTGACAGGCAAATTATCTAAGATTTTCTTCACAAATCTTTCAGCATTGTAATTGTCCAATGTAAGTAAACCTATTACTTTGAAAGTTAGACCATATATTATATCATCGTTAAATGAATGAATCCTAAATTCTGCTTGTAAATTCAGTTTTTTCTGCAAGATCCATTCTTCATTTTGATTGCCATGATATTTACTTTGTGGTAAATGGATGATTTGCTCAAATTCTGCAGTTCTGTCAAACGTGCCAGTTTTACCGGTACACTCACTTAGGGTTGCTTTTAAAAAAAAGCCCTTTTCAAATAATGTTTTAATTTTTTTTATCCCATTAATACCATTTTTTAGCTCAGACAGGCTTATTGTTTGTGGCATACAGCCTGGATTATAATGGTTTAGGATAAGATATTGAATGTATTTGTTTTCAAGCCTCCATCTAAATATATGATGTTCATTAATGTTTGCTTCATATAAAATACTTCTTATAAATAATGTGCCTATACCACCTACTAAATTTCTAAGTAACCATTGATATGGCCTTAATTCAAAATGTCTGTTCGCAGGTTCTTTCTCTGCCTTTGGCAGATTGAAATTTTCTATCTCCAGAATTAGTTTGTCCAACTTATCCATCAGCTCTATTTTTAAGTACTGCGTGTCAATACTATGTTTTTTATGTATTTAGCTAACTTCAATTCTTTGCAGAATACAATTTACAGACAATAATTCTTGAAGAAAGAGGTCAACTGTACCAAAGTTTGATACTGTTTTTTAGGGCCATCTGTCTGTTGAGCGGGTATGGTGATTTTGTAAATTTATACAGCAGCTTCCATAACGATGATTCCTGAGCTTTATAGATAGTGTTTAATTGTGCTTGTAATAGTTTATATGAATTATCCATTACATGAAATAAAAAACATGGTCAGTGTAACCCATCAGTTACTGGATCAATTAAAGATTAAAGTGAATGTAAGTTCAATTACGGCGAAAATTAGTAGTCATCCTCAATTTCCTGGTTTAATAGCAATTCAAGACTGTTTAGCAGATTTTAATATTATTGCCAATAGTTATAGTATAAACAAAGAACTATATAACCTATCTCAATTACAATATCCTTTTATTGCTAATCTTTCAAATTACTATGACAGCCTTGTATTGGTACATAACATTAGCAATGGTTATATAAGTATCTCTAATAAGAAAAATAAAACTGTTCTAGTTTCTGAGGATGATTTTTTGGCTAACTGGGATGGAATACTTTTGTTTGCTTTGCCTGATGAAAATAGTGGTGAGGTCGATTTCTATAAAAATCAAATTAAAAATATTTTAGAACAAGCTCTTTTACCTGCATTTTGTATTGTTTTAACTTATGCTATCATTTTAGTTTATGCCCAAAACTCCATTCAGTGGCCTAGTGTATTATTGTTTACATTAAAATTTTTGGGATTGTCCATTAGTATGGTTTTGATTATTCAAACGATTAATCCTGATCATTCATTGATAGATAAGTTATGTGTTTCTTTTGGAAAGAATGGTTGCAGTACAATTCTTAAATCAAAATTTGCTAAAATAACACCCTGGTTAAGTTGGAGTGAGTTAGGATACTTCTATTTTTCAGGTTCTTTCTTAACCTTAATATTCTTTCCGCAATTTACACTCCTATTAGCTTATCTAAATTTTCTTGCCCTACCATTTACGTTTTATTCCTTTTATCGTCAGTATAAACTGAAAAACTGGTGTTTGTTATGCTGCACCATACAGGGGATCATACTGATGGAGTTTTTAACCTTTGCTTATTATAAAAAAACATTTAATGATGAATTTATTCCCAACCTTTTTCACTTATCTGAATTTTCTATTTGTTTCTTTCTTCCCATGTTAGGCTGGGCTTTGCAAAAACGGCTGGGCATAAGATCTTCATTAGTAAAATCAATGGAGAATCAACTAAAATTTAAATATAATATTGATCTATTTAATTTCTTCTTATTAAATAAGAGATCTATTTCTATAGATGAAGGCCTGGAGTTAGTCCATTTGGGTAACCCAAATTCAGAAACTATTATCACCATAATAAGCAACCCTTTTTGTAAGCCTTGTAGCCAGACTCATCGAATTTTGGAAGATTGGCTGGCACGAAGGGATAATTTCTATGTACAATTAATATTTCTTACAAATAATGACGAAGAGAGCTATTCTGCGAAAGTTGCTGAGCATTTTATGGCGCTAAATGTTAGCGAAGATAAAAGTTTGGTTGCTAGAGCTTTAAGTGATTGGTTTAAACAAACAGAAAAAAAGTATGAAACTTGGGCGAAAATATATCCAGCAACGATTACAGATAATATAAAAAAGACAAGCGTCCGCCAAAAACAATGGTGTGAAAGTAATAATATTATACATACGCCCACTATTCTGGTAAATGGATATATTTTGGAAGAGCCATACCAATTAGATGATCTCAAATATTTAATCAACTGATTTATGACAAATTTTTTTCCATTTTATTATCAAACTTTGGAAACCGACTGTGGGCCAACGTGTTTAAAGATGATTGCTGAATTTTATTCTAGAGAATTTAATGTTGAGCCAATGATTAATAATCAGAGGATTAAAATTAGGGGTGCTTCTTTGCTTGACATCTGTAATGCAGCTGAAAAAATAGGATTGATACCTAAGGCTTTCCAGGCAAAAGCAGGCTTCCTTAAACGTATTGAACTTCCTGCAATCTTATACTGGAATCAAAGCCACTTCATTGTTTTATTTGCAATAGAACAGAATAGATTTCATATTGCAGACCCACAAAACGGATTAAGAATAATTTCCAAAGCCGAATTAAAGCGTAACTGGGAATGGATACCAAATGGTAAAAATCAAGAAGGTGTTGCATTGACATTTTCTATCGGGTTGGACGCTATGAGTAAAACTAGATCTAAAATTACAGACTTATAAATATCACCCTATTATAGCCTCATTTTGTGACAAATGGGTGTCAGAATAAATGATTCTTTTATTAATTTGGTTGTAAGATTACAATATAAAATATCTAAAATATTTAGTTTTCATGTTTTTCTATAACAGACTATAATCATGAGCAGAAATAGCTCCTGATTTGTATTTGTACTGTATTTTCAGATATTAAAATAGGAAGTATTTATCTAACCAAAATTAATTAGTATGAAAAAGACTAAGATAAAAGCTAATAACTTTAGCTCATTAAAACCCCTTAGCAGAAGTCAATTAGTTAAGCTAACTGGAAAGGGTTCTCATAATTGTCCATCCGGATTTCCTGAGTGTTACTGTGGGAGTACCTTTGTTGGATGCGTAACTCCAGCAAACTGCCTGATATTATGCGGGTAATAATCTTGAAAATTATAAAAAAGAGGATGACTTATAAAAGTATGTTGAAACACCTCTTCTCCAGTTGAGTTTTGTGGAAGAGGTGTTGTTTTTTGAAAGGATTTTTTTTAATAAACCAGCTTACTGAATTTTAAATCTAACTTTAAGTAAAACCTGTGCTGGCCTTAAATTGTAAGCATAGTAGTAAGAGTTTGTATTTAGATAGGAGGCTGATATATATTGTTTCGCATTTAATATATTCATATAATCTATATTGAATTCCATCTTTTTATATAAATATCTTATGCCGGCATCAGTGAAACCCATTGTTCTATTTCCATTAGAGATAGCACTCGAATAGAAATACTCGTTAGCTAAATAAATTGTTAATCCTTCTGATGGGAAAAAATTAAGTTGTACAGATTGTGTGGTACCTCTTATAGGTATAAAGCTGCTGATCTCATTGACAAGAATATTTTTGCTTTGTGTAAATTGAAATGTATAGGATAAACTTGACCATGATTTAATTTTCGCATGAATAGCAGGCCTTATTGTGAATGTTTGATTTTTATAATCTAAAATTCGACCTTGGTTTATTTGTGAACCACGATTTGTAGAATAATTTGCATAAAGCGTTATTGTGCCGCCAATTACATCTATTCCTTTACTGATTTTTCCAAACACCATATTTGTTGCTGCATTATTGGGAATAGTTAAACTATTCTTAATACTTAGAATCCCTTCATAATTATAGCTATACAAGAGATTGAAACGACTTTTGGAATAGATGGAGCCAAAATTTACAAATAACTCATGAATAGGATGTCTGTAGTTGATATTTAGACTGTAGTTCTGGCTCTGAGTTTCTGGTAACTTGCCGTCATTTTTAGCCAGATTACGATATGACTGCATCAAATAGCTTGTAAATACATCATTTACGTCTCCTATCTGGTTACTGTAACGGGCGTCAGCAGATAGCGAGAGTAATGAACTGATATCGTAATTGAATATAAGTGCAGGATTAAAAAATAAGCGATTAATGTTTTTATTTTGTACTGATAATGCATCATTATAATGGAGTTGGGTGTAATTTACTGGTAAAATTGCCTGCAGCCTAATTTTATCAACCACATAGGTATAATCGGGACTAGCATAGATTTCAATCTTATTCCATTTTAAACTATTTCTTAATGAATCCTCTGTAAAACTAAGGCTTCCATTGCTAGATTGTTCACGTAGCTCAGATTTAAAATCTTGTAAATTTGCATTTAGGCCTACAGAATAATTTTGTTTAAAATGTTTGTTATTTACAGCAAAAGACATCCTGCTATTAGAAATGAATTTTTTTTGATTTAAATCTTGTCTCAGGGCAATGGGATCTGCAAATCCATTAATTAAATTAGAATACAAAATTGGTCTAATAGCAAGTTGTTGTGGGGTTATTGAATAAGTAGTGAAAGAATAGAATTTTAAACTTTTTTTCTTGAAATTTTTGATCAGATTAAAAGTATTGCTAAACTGGTTTGATGGATTTTTAAGCCTTTGATATATCGTATCCTTTCTTATAATGTTTCCATTTGTTTGATTCCATTGACCACTAAAGGAAAAGAGGTTTTCCAGGTAATAATTCTCCTTATTCGTATTTATCCGTACAATGGTATTTACTTGATTGATTTTATCATACGAATATAATCCCTCTTCTATAGTAAGAATACTATCTGGCAGATAATACATAGAGCGTGAGAAACTGCTTTTTTCCTGCCGGTCGTTCAAATAGCTGATATTGAAGCTGAGTTGAGTTTCTTTTCCAAAAGACCATAAATTATTGATGGATAGTGCTTGTGCACGGTTAAATAGGTAGCGCTTATGGCTAATAGAGGGAGGGGCAGGCGATTGCACGGACAGCGAAATACTGTTATCTGTTCTATTTGGATCTGAATAATGGGAGGTGAAATCTGTGCCCGGATCTTCTCCGGTGTTGTTGCCTTTATAGGTGTTTATGTTTTGTCTGTATTTATTGAAATACATAGAGAACAGTTCGTTATCATATAATGCTGGTGAAAGACCAGTTCCAGCTTTAGCGCTAGCGGTAATTATTCCTTTTGCAGAATCTTTAAGCTTGATATTTAATCCAGCGTCATTAGTGAATTCTTTATTTCTTAACGCTTTTATAGGTTGATGGTTCTCTAGCACTTGTACAGTAGCTACGTCTTTTGCCTCGATATTATTAGTAGCGATGCCATATCGGCCCTGTAGTAGATCTTTGTCTTCAATGTAAAATTTATTGATGGGCTTATTATTATATAAGATACTTCCATCATTTTTAACTTCAATACCGGGTAATTTTCTCAGTACATCGCCAATCGTCCGGTCATTCTTATCAGTAAAGCTATCTATAGCGTAATTAATAGTATCACTGGCAGTTCTTATTCTTGGCGGATTAACTATAATTTCTTGTAGCTTTATCGCCTGTAGGGTAACACTGAAATTTAAATCTGCACTTTTATTTGGAATTATCCTTTCTTGCTTTTTAATGTTTAGTCCCGAAATAGTGATTAATAAACTATCTGAAGTGCCTGAAGAATTTATCAGATATTCTCCCTTATCATTTGTAAGGGTGTAATTTAAAAAGTTGCCAGAGTTCTTATCTTTTATTGTAATACTTACTCCAGCTATGCCTGCTTTATCTGCCTCATTCTTGATACTACCTTTAATTATAGTTTGACCGGCAACAAGCACTGTATTAAAAAGAAGCAATAATAGTACATAAGACCGCAATTTATAATTCCATTGGGATGTATTCATATTTGTTTGGAAAGTCAGAAATCATAACCTCCCCGTTGCTGAAGTTATATTGCTTACCTGGGCCTTGTTTCATTTTAAGTTTCTCAAATTCACTTCTAGAACATTTGATGGTTATTTTGCCAGTATAGGATAGGGGTATGTTGCTTTTTACTTGCTGGATACCTACTAAAGTAAACGAGAATAATTGCTGGCTATCTTCAACTTTTATAATAAGTCCTGGCAGCCCCATGAATTTCCATGGACCGTCATTAACTGGTATCTCTGAAGTAAACCATGCGGTATAATCACGCCCCCTAAAGTTGAGTGTTGCTTTCTGACAGGAATAGGAGAGAATGGTTTGAGTTTCATTGGATATTTTCCATGGTAATATTCCAATTTGATCTTCATACATGAAAATGTCACGCGCAAGAACAGAATAGTCTATTACTGTCACTTGATTTGATAGCTTATCTTTGTAAATCTGGTAACTTTCTCCTTCGTTAGCGTTAGAACTGACGGTTCCTTGCTTATTTGATAAGTCTATTGCATTATTATCTTTTAGAATAGTGATTTTTTTAATATCAGTACTCATATTTTGCATATTGTTTATCCTCTCTGCTACAATAGAATCACGGCCTAATCTTGCTGGATCGTAAAACCTTGAAGTTGTAGCGCCAATATCTAATGCCATGGTATCTTGACGATAAGGTTTTTTTGCGCCTTCTTTCTTTTTACTGAATAAATAATAACATTTTAAGGTGGCGTAGTCAACTTTTTTCTGTCCAAAAGAGTTTATGCCAAGACTGAGCAGGCAGACAACAATAAATTGAAATTTCATAGTTTAAATGATATTTGGTTATTCTTTTTAAAAAAAAATCTGTATTGATATATTAGAATTTCTTATATTTTATTTTTCAATATTAACAAATTTTATATTGATTTCGGTATGATTTTTTTTAAGAAAGAGTTTTGTATGTTGATTGTTCAATATAAAATTTTGAATAATCTGTTTTGCTGATATTTAAAACGTATTAGCTTCTGCTTCTAAAAAAAATAATTTGTAGATATTTTTCGCTTATGTTTAATGCGAAAATAATTATTTATCATCTGCTAGCAGATTTTGAACAATGTCTGTATAAAGTGAAAACCTAACCGTAGATTTGGATTATTGGTTATGATTTGCTTTCATTCTTTGAAATACTGGTATTTACAACAACTACGACAGGTGATATTATTCTTTATGGCCTGTTGTGATTTGCTTTCATTCTTTGAACTACTGATATTTACAACAACGAAGGAAAGAAACCTATTCAGGTCTTACATGTTGTGATTTGCTTTCATTCTTTGAACTACTGATATTTACAACAACTTAGGCAGGTTTCAGCCATTATATGACCATGTTGTGATTTGCTTTCATTCTTTGAACTACTGATATTTACAACAACGCTCCACGTCCGCGCCTGGCATTACATATAGTTGTGATTTGCTTTCATTCTTTGAACTACTGATATTTACAACAACTTTGCTGCCATGGTATTATCTACATCAAAGGTTGTGATTTGCTTTCATTCTTTGAACTACTGATATTTACAACAACATTAGCTCTAGCTCCCCTGTAACCTCTCTTGTTGTGATTTGCTTTCATTCTTTGAACTACTGATATTTACAACAACACCTGGAGCACTATCAATTATCCCACCCAAGTTGTGATTTGCTTTCATTCTTTGAACTACTGATATTTACAACAACGCATTAAGATATTTTGCTTTATATTCTGGTGTTGTGATTTGCTTTCATTCTTTGAACTACTGATATTTACAACAACACAACGTGCAAAGGATACTGATGAGGATGTGTTGTGATTTGCTTTCATTCTTTGAACTACTGATATTTACAACAACATGCCTTCTTTCGAATTAAACCCAGAAATGGTTGTGATTTGCTTTCATTCTTTGAACTACTGATATTTACAACAACAAACAAACAATTATAGACAACACTCAATTTGTTGTGATTTGCTTTCATTCTTTGAACTACTGATATTTACAACAACTTTCTTCACACGCTACCGCATGGGGCACGAGTTGTGATTTGCTTTCATTCTTTGAACTACTGATATTTACAACAACAAACCCATTTTTAAATTGTTTACACCATGCGTTGTGATTTGCTTTCATTCTTTGAACTACTGATATTTACAACAACAAAAAATATGAAAACATTAACTCGAATAATGTTGTGATTTGCTTTCATTCTTTGAACTACTGATATTTACAACAACGCTAATTGCCGTTTCCCTTTCCGTTTCCGTGTTGTGATTTGCTTTCATTCTTTGAACTACTGATATTTACAACAACATGTGCTTATAAATGTCGCTTTGTATTTCAGTTGTGATTTGCTTTCATTCTTTGAACTACTGATATTTACAACAACACTTTGATGATGAGTCAGATCCTGCGGAGTGTTGTGATTTGCTTTCATTCTTTGAACTACTGATATTTACAACAACGGGGAAACACAGCTAATAGAGGAGTTTTATGTTGTGATTTGCTTTCATTCTTTGAACTACTGATATTTACAACAACACATAAATGAAAGCCCTTACATAAACTAAGTTGTGATTTGCTTTCATTCTTTGAACTACTGATATTTACAACAACCTAGAGACGGAAGGCAAGAGCGCGACGATAGTTGTGATTTGCTTTCATTCTTTGAACTACTGATATTTACAACAACCGTATGACAGTAGCACTGCGTCGGCACTTAGTTGTGATTTGCTTTCATTCTTTGAACTACTGATATTTACAACAACCTGACAGGTCAACCGAATTGTAACCAACAAGTTGTGATTTGCTTTCATTCTTTGAACTACTGATATTTACAACAACTTAAAAAGGCCGCTTCGTTCGTCGTACCTAGTTGTGATTTGCTTTCATTCTTTGAACTACTGATATTTACAACAACCGGTATGCAAGACCCGCGTACTATTACAGAGTTGTGATTTGCTTTCATTCTTTGAACTACTGATATTTACAACAACAAGAAGCGTTTAACTACGGCTTAAGCGAAGGTTGTGATTTGCTTTCATTCTTTGAACTACTGATATTTACAACAACTCGAACGCGTTTGATAGCTTACTACCCGCGGGTTGTGATTTGCTTTCATTCTTTGAACTACTGATATTTACAACAACATGGACGGATACGTTTATGCGCAAGAAGAAGTTGTGATTTGCTTTCATTCTTTGAACTACTGATATTTACAACAACTGTTAATGTCGACGGCTATCTGGACGCTAGTTGTGATTTGCTTTCATTCTTTGAACTACTGATATTTACAACAACGTAGCGCTTCCACTATATCCCAGTTCTTTAGTTGTGATTTGCTTTCATTCTTTGAACTACTGATATTTACAACAACTGATCTATCTAATTCCCGGTATACATTAGTGTTGTGATTTGCTTTCATTCTTTGAACTACTGATATTTACAACAACATATACCGGCAAACATCCGGAGGAGTTTGGGTTGTGATTTGCTTTCATTCTTTGAACTACTGATATTTACAACAACGGTGGTAATTCGGACATCTGTTACACTTAGTTGTGATTTGCTTTCATTCTTTGAACTACTGATATTTACAACAACGCATCGACAAAAGACGGCGCAGGGGTACCTGTTGTGATTTGCTTTCATTCTTTGAACTACTGATATTTACAACAACGCAGCAGCTTGCCGTACAATGCGGCGGCGTGTTGTGATTTGCTTTCATTCTTTGAACTACTGATATTTACAACAACCCACTTCGCTGGGGTCTTATAGTACTTTTGGTTGTGATTTGCTTTCATTCTTTGAACTACTGATATTTACAACAACTTGCTTGCCAAACTGTGTTTTTAGTATCAGGTTGTGATTTGCTTTCATTCTTTGAACTACTGATATTTACAACAACGTTTCGGTTCTCAAATGTACAACTTTATTTGTTGTGATTTGCTTTCATTCTTTGAACTACTGATATTTACAACAACTGTACCCCGGCATTAGGTTTGAAGAACCTAGTTGTGATTTGCTTTCATTCTTTGAACTACTGATATTTACAACAACAAGCTGCTGTGCGTTCGCGCGGGTGACCTGTTGTGATTTGCTTTCATTCTTTGAACTACTGATATTTACAACAACCGGACACATTACGCGCCCGGCTTCAACAGTGTTGTGATTTGCTTTCATTCTTTGAACTACTGATATTTACAACAACACTTCAGAAAAAAAAAATTACCTAATGCAAGTTGTGATTTGCTTTCATTCTTTGAACTACTGATATTTACAACAACATCGGCCCAGTAACATCGGCCGACTGCCCTGTTGTGATTTGCTTTCATTCTTTGAACTACTGATATTTACAACAACCGGGTCCATCTTGTCCCACCCTTCCGGTAGGTTGTGATTTGCTTTCATTCTTTGAACTACTGATATTTACAACAACGGCGCGCTAGATGTGATATGCGATAGCGCAGTTGTGATTTGCTTTCATTCTTTGAACTACTGATATTTACAACAACGGTCCGCAGGCGAGTTAACACCAAGGAAAGGTTGTGATTTGCTTTCATTCTTTGAACTACTGATATTTACAACAACAAGGTATCGGCGCAAATACGCTGATCATCTGTTGTGATTTGCTTTCATTCTTTGAACTACTGATATTTACAACAACCCTATTCCCGCAAGACATTATCACGGCTAAGTTGTGATTTGCTTTCATTCTTTGAACTACTGATATTTACAACAACCTGTCTAAGTATTCAACTATGATGCTCATGGTTGTGATTTGCTTTCATTCTTTGAACTACTGATATTTACAACAACTAACCAGGCGCGCGAGCTGGAAGAAAATGAGTTGTGATTTGCTTTCATTCTTTGAACTACTGATATTTACAACAACACTAGCGGAATACAACCGTTTATGTGTAAAGTTGTGATTTGCTTTCATTCTTTGAACTACTGATATTTACAACAACACAAAAAGCGAGTAAGGCCACAGTTAGGATGTTGTGATTTGCTTTCATTCTTTGAACTACTGATATTTACAACAACGTGCTGCAGCTACGCCGGCGATAACCATATGTTGTGATTTGCTTTCATTCTTTGAACTACTGATATTTACAACAACAATAAGATTTGAATCCCCTGCTATATCACTGTTGTGATTTGCTTTCATTCTTTGAACTACTGATATTTACAACAACCTATTCGTAGCGCCTCTACCACTAGCACTAGTTGTGATTTGCTTTCATTCTTTGAACTACTGATATTTACAACAACTACTCGTCGTAAACACTTTGCAGGGGTTTAGTTGTGATTTGCTTTCATTCTTTGAACTACTGATATTTACAACAACCGGACCTGGCAACGATCCGCGGAAAGTACAGTTGTGATTTGCTTTCATTCTTTGAACTACTGATATTTACAACAACATACCGTGGTTTAAATAATTGTAATACAGTAGCTTACATCTGAAATTAGAATTAAAAAAATCCGAACGCAAAAGCTTTCGGATTTTTATTCTAATTGTTTTTATTATTGTAACATCATTATCTAAAACAGTTCAAGTTGCTGTGGCGTATCAGGAAGTGCTTTTTCTTTCTTTCCATAAAATAATTCCATCATACCAAACTGCTTATCCGTAACAGTCATAATCCCGATATGGCCTTTCTCTGGTAATGATCTTTTAACCCGGTTAATATGTACCTCCGCATTTTCTCTGCTGCTACAATGTCTTAAATAAATTGAAAATTGAAACATAGCAAAGCCATCCCGTAAAATATCTTTACGAAATCTAGAAGCTACACTACGTTCCTTTTTAGTTTCAGTTGGTAAATCGAAAAAAACTAAGATCCACAAAATTCGATATTCATTTAGGCGCATCAATTAATATGGAAATTCATTAATATTATCCTCATTATCAGTTTCGATAATTTTACTCTCCGAAATAAAGGTTTGATCATCATCAGCTCTGAAATTCATTCTTTTCGTATCGAAGCTTTTCATTATCGGATAATTAATCCTTCTGATTACCCCCTCATAACATTTAGCTAAAGAAGAAGTTGTACTCTGCAAACCAACCATCAAAGGACTTCTTCCTTTTTCAAACTGAACATCAACCGTTGCAATCCCTAAAAGTTGCACTTTAATATCTTTGCCCAACTCCAAAAAATTTTCACCTCTATCTATTATTCCCAATACAATCTCATCAACATAAGGTCGGTAAGGCTCCATAATATCATCAGCCAGGCAATAAGCATTATATTTATTTCGATGATGAATGCCTAAAGTAGGCAACAGACCAGAGCAAACCAATCCACGAGCAACAATCGCTCTTAAAATAGCATAACCATAGTTTAATAAGTTATTTGGCGGATCACCATCACGGCCCCTAAAGAAATCTACCTTTTTAGGAAACACATTCTTCCAATAATAAGCCGCCGCCCTACCTTCATAATTATCCGGATCACCTGATCGCACCGATTTAGCCCAATAGACCATATTTTCACAAGGAATATCCCGGTCAAAAAGCACAGCCGCCTGGTTTAAAATTTTAGCCTGGACCGTTTGTTGCCAAAGTTGCTTTTTTAAAGGTTGCGAAGCATCAATCTGATAACGAAATCTTTCACTCTGGGTATTATGACCATCAATTGGAAGCATCATCCCAGTTGGGTGCCTGCTTTGATTACAGGTAATAATCGCAGCATTATTTTCCAGTAATGCCGCAATACAACCATGTGTTATAGTTATTTGCTGGTTATCCAAAATGATTATACCAATATCTTCTATCGGGATAGTTTTCTTTGATTCTTTTTCTCCTAAAGATTTTAATTGCGGTAAATCAATACACAGCTGGTTCTGTTGCAAACTTAGGTAGGCAGGATTACTGAAGTGGAGTGTTCTTTTAATCATGAGCGTTATGTTAAAATTTCTTTACTTCTTTATATCAAAGACATTCTTTTAATTTCAATATTCACCAATTTTTACAATTTGTCCGATATGGTTAATACGAACTTTGACGATATTGCCTATACCGCCTAATCCTTCTCTTTTCCACGCAGTATTTTTTAATTTCAGGCTATCCTCTACGCTGGTTTCCAAATGATGCCTAAAAACATAATCCTTTATACTAAATTTTTGTACTCTAAAGAGGTTTGGGCTAATCAATTTATTGTATTTAGGATCTAACAAATCAATTTCGGCAGGATTAAAATCAGTTTGCTCATTAGGGAATATGAAATATTCATTCTGTTTCATCGTAAATAAAAACGTCCAGCCTAAATATGCCTTTAGTGATTTATCGATGATCGGTAAGCCTTGATTTACTCTGGCAACCGCTTCATAGAACGAAACAACGTTTTCCTGTAGATTACCTTTTTCATCTCTATAAATAGCTACATGATGATTATTTCCTGTACTCACGAAATCAACAGGGATAGGCTTTTGGTTATTATCTAAAATTTCATTGCCTAAATGATCCTTCTTATAATGTAAAGACTCTGCATTATTTATACCGCTAATTTTAACCCTTTTTATAGCGATGCCTTTTTCTTCATTAAGCCAAATGGGATTCTTCTCTAAATCAGAAAAAGCCTCTTTTGGATTATTGTTATAATTGGCTAATCTTTCTTTTACAATACGCTTTACACCCTCATCTAAAATTTTGTCAATAACTTTTATATCTTTAAAATTGTCTGGAGTAATATCTTTTCTTATAGAGAAATCATCTTCCAGCCAAGTCAGTTTTATTGTTTCCGGTATACAAATTTTCTTTGCATCATCTAAGTAAATTGGATTTTTAGCCAGTGTGTTTTTGCCAGTAAAAGCCTTCTTAGGATCATTTCCATTTTCTGCAAGGCGCTGCATTAAAAGTTCTTTATATATTGGATTTGCCACCTTGGCGATAAGCATTTCGTTAAATTTAACCCCAATCTTTTCCTCCTTATTTACATAATATTGGTATTTACCATAAATAGTTTCTTTATGTAACTGCCCTCTTGGTGTAAGCTCTACTTTAGTTTTTTCACCTGTGGCAGATGTTGTTTTATTCTTGTTTTTAGTAACAACTTTATTTTTCGCTTTAAAAGAAACCAATACATTTTCCAGATGCTTTGTAGCCTCTTCTCTAAAATTTTGGAGAGGAGAGTTGAATTTTCTTTTTTTATTGCCTAAGTCATCAATTACAATTTTCGTCTCTTTTGCTTCAATGCCTATTATATTAAAGTGTTGTTTATGATCTTCGTTCTTTCTGGCATTCAGGTAATTGAGATATTGAATATGGTTTTGCTTAGTAAAAGCAACCGTTAAAGCATCCATAGCATGGTGACGATGGTCGTTTCGCTTAGTCCAATCTACAATCCGCTCTTTAAAACTGCCATCTTTTTTCTCTACCATTTCAGTCAACCCAAGCTTTTTAAACTTCTCAAAATTAAGCTCCTGCATAATATTGATCAGATCCCAATCTTCACGTAATCTATTGGTTATACTCCCTGTAGTGGGTGTTACCACTCTACAAATTTCATAAAGCATATTTCTAGCCTTTTTTGCTATGTACCGCGTATTACTTAAATCACGTTCTATAAATCCATCACCAATATCAGCTTCTTTTTTAAGTAGTTTTTGATATTTAGCTTTATTTATGCCCTCTTCTTTATTTTTCTTTCCCTGCTCAAAAAGAAATTCTATTCTCTGCTCAAAATCTGCTAACTCTTTACTGCTAAATTCAGTCGCTATATAATCAATGGCCGTTTTATTACCTTTTTTTAAATTATCCTTTCTAAAAATCACAACTTTATTAGAAAAGCTATCATCGAAAACTTTAGACTGTGGAATGATATGATCAATGTCTATTTGTTTGGTAAATAATATTTCTCTTGGGATGTAGGTGTTCGTATATAAATCTTTATACCCGTTATTCTTAAGTTCTTCATAAAGTTTATAGCGGATAATATCATTTCTAGTTGGGTTTTTTACCCCAAATTCTACTTGCAAAAGTTTGAATATCTTTTCATGAGCGATTTTTGCAGCATTAACACTGGTGGTAATCTCCGCACGTTCTCCAGCACTTTTCTTTAAATCTCTGGCAAGCTCAATTCTAATTTCGTCAAATCTGAAATATTTGGTAATGTTTCCATTGACATCTTTTTCGCTATTTGCTTCAATCAAGCTATTAACCACATTTACAACTTGGTTAAGGATTTTTTCAACGACAGGGTTGCGCAGGCTGTTTTTCTTGATTAACTCTAATTTTTCTTTTAATGGCCGATTAGCAATTTCTTCTTTTGTCAAAGATGATGCAGAATGCTTGTATCCAGCATTATCAGCTGCCTTATCAAAATGCTGCTCCTTAATATAAGGATAAATTCTGCGCATAGCTTTCGCACTCAAGCTTCCATAATCATCAGATAAAGTAATACCAGCTATAATTTTTGCGTGTTCTTTCTTAAAGCCGAATTTCTGTTTCAGTAATTCGTATAACTTTTCATTTCCGCTGGTAGAATCATCTCCCTCATAAGAATATAAAAGGTGCCATAATTGATAGGAGGATTGTTGCTCAAAAGCCTGTCCATCTATTTCTGCATTAAACACTAGGATTTGAGTGTCTATTTCTAAAGATTCAAAAATACTTTTAATCATATCTGTGATCTTAGAAGCAGGAACATTTATATCATCAAATTCTATTTCATCTTTGTTTGATTTTACATTTAGCAATTCTTTTGTATCATACCCTGCTGAATCGATAATTTTAAGGTAGGCAATATATAGAGCTTTAGTAGTTCTATTTCCCTCTATTTCTGTGTAGTTTACCTCGTAATCTTTTGATAAGTAGCCTAATAACTCAATTATTTTATTGGATTTTAAATTTCCTTTTGTATTTAATTCTTCATACAAAAGCTCTTTTTCTTCTTGTTCTAAGTAGCGTTTGCTTTTTTCTATTTTGTTTCTTATTTCTATATTATGTAGTTGCTGCCAAATCTTAAATTCCTGAAATAAAGGAGAAGATTTTGGTGCTACTTTTAATCCTATTGTTTTTTTTACCTTCTGGCCGCCTTTTTCAGTTTCAACTTCTTTACGCTCAAACTCGCAAAAACTTATTAATCCTTTTTGTGATTTTAGTTTTCGCTGGTAAAAAATAATAATATCCCGAATTTCTTTTTTTAGTTCTTCCGTTAATTCTGGATGAAATTTAGCCTGTGTTTCCCAGATCACTTCAAATTCGTCAAAATAATCCTGACGATAAAAGACCTGATTTTTTAACTTTGTATGTGCATTATTCTTGATCTGTTTGTATAAATATTGACCTACAGTCTGTTTATTAAAATATAGTTCTTTACTTCTATCACTGATGGCACCTAAATAACCGCTGGAATTATTCAGATTGCTGTTAATTTCTGTAATTACATAGGCAACTTCCTCTTTATCTAGTTGTTGGTTAATTGCATTACTTCTCCATAGGTAGGCTTTTAGTTTTTTTTCTTCACGGGTACCTTTAATCTCTGCCGTATTAAAATCATAGGTTTTCCAAAAAATAGCAGATGTGGCTCTTTGTCCTTTACCTGCTAATTCTTTTTTAAATTCATCAGTTAAGATCTCCGGATAAAACTGCTTTTGAAAATTCCAAACTTTATCAAATTCTGCCTGTAGATCTGAGCGATAAAAATCAGGTATATTTTTTTTACCTTCATTTAATAACTGATAAGCTAATTGCCCAGGTGTTAAGTTTTCATCGTATAATTTCTTTGCAATGGCCATACCGTCAATTGCTTGCCCATCATCTTCAGCATTAACTTTACGGCTACTTTTATACCCCCTTTTTTTGTTAATAGCTAGCAGTATGCGGGCAAATTCATGTTTTTCTATTTTGTCAGTAACAGATTTTGAACGTAAAGCAAAAGTAGAGTGGGTGGTGTTTTTACCATCTTCAGCAAGAATGGTGTCTTTTGTAATGATGTTTGCAATAGATAGTGCATTAATTAAATTGGAGCGCCGGTCCTGATAACGATCAAGTGTTCTTCTTGCTCCACGTTTTAATGTTCTGTCTGCATTGATCGTAATTGGTTTACCTTTCTCAAAATTGGTTTGTTCATCGGTGGTTAATGGGTTTACCCTAACACCGATTCTTTCAATGGAAGATTCTTTAAAATCTTCACCTTCATTAATCTGTGCATATCCAATAGAAGTTGTGCCTAAATCAAGCCCTAGAATTTTTTTCATGCCGCTTTTTTGATTAAAAATATAAAATTATATGATTTAGCATACATTGATTTTACTATGTGGAATAAAATATATAATTTTGATCCGCTAAATGAGACAGGTCTCTGACGAGAGATTGTTATTAAGAGTCCAATCCTTAATTTAAATGTAACCCAATTACAATTACTCATTTGATCAACAGTATATAATTTCATAATGTATGCTGTTGTGATTTGCTTTTAAGTAGGGGTAGTTTAGATACTGCTCCTATTTAATTTGATCACATTTCATCAATTAACATTTTTAAAGCTATAAAGAAAAAAAATAATAAAATACGGTTTCCCATATTTTAAATAAAAAAATAAATACTATATTTGAATGAAAGCAAATCACAATAAGGATTATTCCGTTGTGAAAACATTAAGTGCCTCGTCTTACAATACGGGGCTTTTTTATTTTATAATCAGGAGCTTAACGTTTTGCATAAATATTAAATAATGCATTGCTGATCTAGATCTCTAACTAGTAAAAGGAGTGTGCTCTTGTCTATTCTATAGATAAACAAAGGTTTGCCTGATTTTATTGATTACTTCATTCTTCCATTGCCTTATTACATATCTTGACCGCTATAATAAAACCGGGTAAAAGATTCACTTTCTGAACAGATCCGTGAAATATTTTTCTGCAAGATATTTAGTCGAAAATCTAACATTGCTTAGATCTCTATTTAAATTTTGTATTCATTCGTTTTGTTTATTTCGTTTATTTTTGTGAAAACTTATTCGATATGGAAACATTGGAACTAATACGGAGGCCGTCTAAACTGGAACAGAAAGTCGCTATCAAATCCTATCCTGCACTCTTATCTGCGCTATCGCATATTACTGCTGAAGAAACTGAGATTGAAATTGGGGAGACTAAGGAACGGATTAAAATTCCTTTTAGAGCTTTGGAACTATTATCAGATATTCTAAAGGCAATGAGTGAGGGAAAACCAATTTCAATTGTTCCGATAGCAACTGAAGTAACTACACAGAAGGCTGCCGAAATACTAGGTTGTTCAAGGCCTTACCTAGTCAAGCTTTTGGAAAATGGCCAGATCGATTTTGTAAAGGTTGGTAAACACCGCAGAATTAAGTATGAGGATGTTTTAACGTATAAGCAGAAGATGAGGGACGACCAGAAAAGGGAAATTATCGACATCATGAGCTTTGACGAAGAAATAGGATTATATGATTCATAGCATCAGATTTAAGGCTGTTTAAATACCAAAACAATTTTCCACAAATGATAGCTTATATTTTACCCTCTAAATGAATGCTTCAGAACAAGTAGTCTAACTTAATAATCTACTTGTTCTTTTAATGAATTACAAATTATCACCATTTCTAATAACGGCCGCAATTTTATCATTTCCAATCCGCATCTTCTAAAGTAAATATCTCTTCTACACTAGTACCAAATACATTAGCAATTTTTAATATCAGGATACTGGACGGAACAAATTTTCCAATCTCAATCGAATTGATAGTTTGTCTGGAAACATTTACTTTATCTGCTAGCGCGGCTTGTGTAAGATTATGCCTGGCACGTTCCACCTTAATTGTATTCTTCATCAGTTGCCAGATTAGGCCAAAAATATATATAACCTGGAATAGCGAATTACATTGGCCAGAAAAAATACAATGATTAAAAAATAATTAATTGAAATGAGATCAAAGGAAATCATCTGATGTTGATAAAGGGTACTGATCACCAACTTAATATTATATCCAATGATTAAAGCAAAAAAAGCAGAAGAAGACCTGATTGCAGCGGATCTTTCATCTTCCCGCTCTTGAAAAGAGATAAATAATGTAAATAATCCTGTCAGCAGGACAAATTCAGCAGCTGATGATTTGGAGAATATTAGCATAGGGATTCCTATTACAATTAAAAATATGCCAACGCGTCTGGAAAGTTTTCTCATGGTTATAAAGATTAGTATGAATGTCTAAAAGTAAAGCTTATTTATTTAAATGACAAGTATACTTTACATTTTTTTTTCTCTTTTATTTACTTTGTTGTAAAACTCCATAAAATCTTACACTAACTGAAAACCTAAATCCCTGTAATTATTTAGCTGCGGATCACTACTTAAAAGATCGGTAACCAGCACATCAATCTCATTAAAACCGCAAACTTTGAAATATTCAATGCTGTCTAGTTTTTCGCCATTACTTAGCGCTACCGTTTTTAAGGATGACTTGATCATTGATTGTTTTAACTCACCTTCTGTTTGCAGTGAAGCCGTAATTCCAAATTCGGGATGAATGGCACAGGTACCCATTAAGAAAAGATCTGCAACATATTTTTCAGCTTCATTAACAGCTTGAGCTCCTGAACTTGTAGCGGTATCCCGGTCATAATTGCCACCCAATATAATAATTTCAATTCCTGGTATCTTGGATAAGATCGGCACCAATGCCTGATTATTTGTAATCACTTTTAACATACTGTTTAAAGGTAATCTTGCCGCTATTGCACACATGGTAGTGCCACCATCCATAAAGATAGTTTGTCCGTTTTTAATTAATTGTTGGGCTTTAACTGCAATTACATCTTTGCCTCCCGGCAGATAAGTTGTCCTGTCATGAAAGCTGAGCGGGTTTTCAGATCTTAACATTGCACCACCCCGTACCTTAGACAAAAGACCATTGTTATGGAGGGTTTCGATATCTCTTCTGATCGTATCCTCAGACACGTTTAATTCACCAGCTAACAATTCATAAGTTACCATCTCCTTGTTTTGTAACAGGGTTAAGATGTGCTGTAACCGCTTTTCTTTAATCATTGTCTTTTGCTATTTTATAGTATAGGAATAGGTAAGTACAAGTGTTAAGAATATTTTTCTTTAAAATGCACAAACTGGGCTGTAATCGCTTCTCTTCAATCATTATGCTATTTTATTGTTTCTGAATATATAAGAAGCAGCTACTGTTAGCAATAGAAATGCAATCAGACCAAATGCGATAGAAATCGAAAAATAATGAGCGATAAAACCTAACAAAGCTGGTCCTGCAAGCTGACCTGCGTACCCCATAGTTGTAATTGCAGGAATAGCGGTTAATGCAGAAACTGATTTTAACCGCCCACCTTCGCCAATAAACACCGGGACAATATTTGCAGCGCCAATTCCCAGTAAGATAAAACCAAATAAAGCGATGGTTAAGATAGGAGCAAATATGATTAACAGCACACCTGCAGCTGCAACAATACTACCGCTAATCACTACTTTTTTACCACTAAAGCGAGAAATAAGTTTATCTCCAACCAGTCGCATTGTAGCCATTGCAATTGAAAACGCAGCATAACCAATTCCGGATAACTCAGTATCAATCCCCCGGTTTTCGACCAGGAAAATAGCACTCCAGTCTAGCATCGCACCCTCTGATAAGAAAATGATAAAACACATCGCTCCAAGAAATAACACACTTGAATTTAGCCAGGATGATGAGTTTTCACTGCTGTCACTGGCTGAAGAATACTTTTGGATGGCTTGCATTTCCATATCCCGGTCTAATAGAGAACGATATTGAGAAATAACGATCACGATTAATAAGATGGCAATAGATACCGCTGCTATGATAGGTTCTAATCCAAATTTCATCAATGCACCAAGTCCTAATGAACCTAATAATCCGCCTATGCTAAATAAACCATGAAAAGAAGACATAATTGGCTTACCATATATGTTTTGCACCTGGACACCATGCGCATTCATGGCAACATCTACGGTTCCAACTGCTGCTCCAAAAATGAATAGCGCAATCCCCATCCAGATAACTGAAGTGATAATCAGTAGTAGGGGAAGGGTAATTGCCATTATGAACGATGCAAAGATAATCACGTTTCGGCTACCATATCTTTTACTAAATAACCCGCTTACTGGCATCAGGCTAATTGCACCGGCGCCAAGACATAATAACAGTAATCCTAAATTAGCATCGTTTATGTCAAGGCGGTCTTTTGCAAAGGGAACCATTGGCGCCCAGCTTGATATAGCTAATCCGCATACCAGGAATATTGCTTTTACACCTAAGGAGGCTTTTACAATGCGATTTGAATCATTCATTGTGCAATATTAAGCAAATTTGCAAATATTTGCAAATTGATATTGCGTCTGGTATAAGATATCTTTTCAAAGAAATATATCTCTTTTGATATTATTCGATTATTTTCACCCTATCTGAATACTTCTTTTTGACTGCAGGCTTTTCATCAGGATAACCTAATGATACATTTATTGCAACTTCATACCCTTCAGGAATATTCATTAATTCTAATAGATCGGCATTTTCTGGTTTGTTCAAAACTGGTACTAATGTACCTAAAGGACAGGTGCCCAGCCCTAATCCATGTGCGCTTAACAATATGTTCTCTAATAAAATACCGCAATCCATAAAGCTTATGTTATTTGATTTATCACGTGCAATAACGATGATCATTGGTGCATTGTGAAAAATACTAAAACCGGGTTCTTTATAATTAGCAGCACTACCCTGAAATGTTTTTCCCTGTGCATAACTGATAAAACGATCATTGATTTTTTTGAGAAGTGCAGGGTTTTTTATTGCTCTGATTTCCCAGGGTTGTTTATTTAAAGAGCTAGGGGCATAGATTGCGCTTTTTAATATGGTATCAAGTTTCCCTCTTTCTACTTGCTGAGTTTTGTATTTCCGAACTGCCCTGCGCGTTAATATATTATTAATGATAATATCACTGTCTGATTTGGAAATTTTATCATTTTCTGTGTCATTTTTGCAGGATAAGAAAAGACTGCTGCATAGGAGAAATAAAATTAGATTTTTCATTAGTATATATTTGTTTTATCAATGTTGTTTATTGTTTTTTTTGTCTTCTAGCTGCCTGCGGCGGTTTAAAGGTGATGAAGCTATCATAAGCATATTGATTACTGTTTGTAAGCGGTATGCTTATGATGGTTTCATTCGTATATATTTGTTTTATCGATGTTGTTTATTGTTTTTTTGTCTTCTAGCTGCCTGCGGCGGTTTTGAAGGTGATGAAGCCTAAGAGATGATCTTATGCAGGTTTTATTGTTTGATGATTAGATTTTAAAATTGCTGATTTATTGAATTTAAATATCATTAAAGCGATGTATATACCAATTAGATAATGTGTTATTCCAAGATGATTGCATTGTATTAATGCTATACCTACTGCGGAAATAAGTATGATTAAAATGACGATTTGTTCTGTTTTTGGGCCCCATTCTGTTTTTTGTCCCCAGGCAGCTGGAGTAAATGCTTCGTCAATTTTGGTTTTAAAAGCATTTCCAATTAGGATGGAGTAGGACATGAACTCATTTTTAACGCCACTCTTTATACAAAAAATAGCTGTGGCGGCAATCACCATACCATAAAATATTTTGCCAGGTCTGGTGTTAGGGCTGGAGGGCATATCTGTGGCCATATAGATGGCGCCTAGGAATAAACTTGCAATAGGGTAGGTGATATTAGCGGGTAACACTAAATTACTGAGCACAAAGAAACAGACCAGTATACTTACAGGTATATGCCAGGAAATACGTCTTCTTATCAAAAGATACAAGCCACCAAGGATCAAAAATATAATAGAGTATTCACCCATCGCACCGCTGGTCTTGTAAAGCAGACGATCAAAGTATATCAAAAGATCATTTTCACCGAATAGGGTAAAAAAGCGTATTTCGGTTAGATGATCAGCGGAAGTGATAGACCATAATGCGCCAGATCCCATAATGAGCGGAAAGAAAGCTGTCATCATTTCCCTGCCTGTAAGTGCGGGGTTAAATTGGTTTTTCCCTAGCCCTCCCCATAATATTTTTCCAAACAAGATTGCGCCGAAACTTCCAAAGGCAACTACATACCAGGGCGTGAAAGGTGATAAGGTTAAGGAGAGTAATATGGCAGTGATGATGGCTGATCCATCTAAAAGTGTCGTGCTTTTTTTTAAATATAACCTTACAAAAATCAATTCTGTAAGTACAGCGGATGTGATGGCTACAACAAAAACCGTTAATGCATTTGTTCCAGCGTACATAATTGCAAATGCTATTGGTGCAAGTAAAGAGCATATAACATCTAACATAATTATAGAAGTTCGCTCTTTGGAAATAAGGAACGGAGAGAAGGAACTTTTTAATTGCTGAGTGATCATGTTTAATAAATTAAAAGGGTTTGATAAATGTGCCTGTTAGTTAATAGCTAACTTAGAAACAAGTGACTTGTACCCTCAATTAATATGCATTTTACCATTTTTAATACTTTCTATTAAAGGAACATTGCTTGGACATATATAGTCACAAGCGCCACATTCAATACATTGATCCAGGTGATACTTATTAAATAATTGCTTGTCATTATTTTCATATGCTTTGGCAAATTCTAATGGAAGTAAATGCATAGGACAAACATCTACACAGTATCCACATTGAATACAGGGGTGTGATGTTCTTACTTTTTTATCTAAAAACAGTATGCCTGAAGTGCCAGATTGTACAGCTGTCTGTAGATTAACTATTTTATGGCCCATCATTGGCCCACCAAATACAATCTCTTTTTCTGCAGCGATTTTATCAAGCCCTAATACTTTAATGACGTGTGAAACAGGTGTACCTATCTTTATCTTATAATTGCCAGATTTTATGATTTTATCTCCAGAAATAGTAACTATCCTGTCTATAACCGGACGTTTAGTGACCAGGCTATTTCCAATGGCCAGCAAAGTACCTGCATTATTTACAAGGATACCTTTTTCTATTGGCCTGATGCCTCTCGCCATGCTGATACCAGTAACAGATTTTATCAGCTGTAATTCACTTCCCTGGGGATATTTATCCGCTAAGGTTTTAATGCGGAAAGGAAAAGTATAGCTTGATTCCAGGTTTCTGAATTTCCGGATTAGATCTTTGTGTTTCTTTTCAATAGCCAGCACAATTTCATCTGGCTTAAACAGATCATTTATTAAACTGAAAACATCGGTTAGTTCTTTGGTATATTCTTTTATGATGCTATAGTCTGCACTGAGGTACGGCTCACATTCTGCCCCATTTATAATAAAGGTTTTGATTTTTTTTCCGTTTAACCTGTATTTTATGTGGGTAGGGAATTGTGCACCTCCAGCGCCAACAATACCAAATTCTTTGAGCAGATCTGCAAAGTTTTCCGAGTTGTGCTGGTCAGTTGCCGGGTTTATATCAATGCTGTTATTTTGATAATCATTTTTGATGACTATGCTTAAGCTTGCTGAACCTTGAGGTAACAAAACTTCTTCAATAGCAGAGATATACCCTGATACCGGGCTGTGTATGTTTGCAGAGAAATCTCCATCGGCCATGCCTATCTTTTGATATTTTTTAACACTTTGGCCAATGTTAACTATAGAAATCGCTGGTTTTCCTTTATGCGCAGCCAGTGGTACATAGAAATATTCACTATCATCTATGTCTTGTATAGGCTGGTCTTTGGAATTTAATTTCGATTTAAACAGTTTTATCATGCTTTTACCAGGTATTTATTGAAATGAGTACTCTGAATTAAATGATCCTCCTGGTCCATTAAAAAGCCATCAAGATCAAATTTCATTTTTAACTTTGCGATAAAGGAAGAGAAATTGCCCTTGTCACAATTGAAGATTGCTGTTGAACAGATATCGCCGATAAAACAACTATCAGAGACAATTCCTGCTTGTTTGTTTGCTGATGGATAACCTGATTGTGCATTAAGAATATGTCCGTAAGCTTTGCCGTTTATTGTAATTTGATTTGCAAACTGAGCGGAGGTAGAATAGCATTTGTTTTTAAGATTTGCAGTAAACATTATTTCTGGTGACGCTGTTGATTTGAGCGTATTTACTGGCCATGAATCTTCGGGGTGTTGCGCCATTCCGTATATGGTACTGCCTCCGGCGTTGACCAATGCATCTGTTATTCCTTCGTTTTTCAATATTTCAACGACTTTGTCCACAGCATAGGCTTTTAAAAAAGAACCCGTGATCAATTGCTGGTTTTTATCAATTTTCACCTGGTTTCCCCGGATCGTTATCTTTCTGTAATCAACATTTTTTAGCGTGTTAAATAGCTCTATTTCATTAGGTTCTCTAACTTGGTTGTCCGAATAGAAGCCCCAGAGCTTTAATAAAGGCATGATCGAAATGTCATAGATACCTTCAAAAATATCAGAGATGCTGATAATTGTACGTAGCATAGAAATGGTTACATCATCTACTTCTACAAATTCTCCCGCATTACGGTTAATACGATCAAAGTAAGAATCGGGAGCGTATGAATTATATTTTCTATCGATCTGCTCCATGCTATAAAATAAATCATCCAGCAGGGCATCTGAAAACTGTACAGGTATTTTGATCTTGATATTTGAATGAAATATATACCTTGTTTGTACTTTATAAAGCTGGCTGCTACATGCTATCTGTGGCGGTTTCTGCATTCTTAGATTCAATCGTTATATCACTTCTTTTTCGCTTTTTACTGTTTAGCGCATTAATATTTACATGTAGTGTCTGAAAATAGAGATGATCGTTTTTTAACTCACTTTTAATGGTATCCAGACTGAGCGTCTGTGTCTCAAATTCTTTCTCAACGTCTTTGTTTTCGTCTTTTGGGTGTTTTTTATAATAGCTTTCTGCTGCATTTGTGATGTCTTTTCGAGATCCAAATACTAGTAAGCCAACGCCTAACACATATAAAACTATTTGTTTGAATGTTGCCATGTATATTCTTTATTTCTCTAAAATGGTAAAAGAGACAAATAAATTCAAACTGATTATTTATCTCTTTTATATTGTCTCAGTTGTTTTCCCGGACAGCCTGGCAAAACTAAACAATCAAGCATTCAGACGCTGTAATATTTACGTCTAAAGAGTGATTTTAGATCATTTGAATGTAGTAATGTGAAAAATGGACAAAATCATTTTACTGATCACCTTTAATAGGATAAGATGCCATTGGTTTATACCTGTGTCAACTCAATAAACTTCTGAAAACAAAAAAACTTCAGCCCAGGACGTTTGGCAAAACTGATTTCTCCGCTAAACTGATAACCTAGTTTTGGAAAAAGGGCCCTGGTAGCCATATTTTCGCTATTGGTGTCTACTCTTAAGATTGAAATGTCACGAGATCTGGCCACGTGTTCTGCCTGTTCCATTAATGCTTTTGCAATCCCCATGCCCTGACAATCAGGATCAACAGCCAGACGGTGGGTAACAATTGCTTTTTCATTAATATCCCAGCCTGCATCGGCATATTCTGGGTCCTGGTCTGTGGTGATCGCAGAAATCCCGGCAATATTCTTTTCGATTTCTGCAACCCATAACTGGCCAATAGCGATGTCTTTAGTAAAAACCTCTGGATTTGGATAATCATCTCCCCATTGGAAATTTCCTGAGGCACGCATAAGGGGTACAACCTTACTTACCAGCTGCATAATTTTTGGTATATCTTGTAATAAAGCTAATCGTATTTTCATAAATTTTATTGCTGGTCGTCTTGTAAATTTAATCCTTCATGATAAACGATGATTTTATTGAGTACATTGATCGTGGTGTCCAAATCTTTTTCTCCCACTAATTCTTTATAAGTAGCCATCATTTTTGCCAAATCAACGCTGGCATCTAAAATTAACTGTTTGCCCTCTTGTGTGAGCTCCAGGCATTCGCTTCTTTTGTCTTTCTCATTGGTTTTGCTCACGATCATCCCTTTTTCTTCCAGTTCTTTAAGCGTACGGCTCATGGTCTGTTTAATTACCATTGATTTACGTCCTATTTCTGAAGCTGTACTTCCGTCTACGCTGATATTGCAGATCACCGGCCAATAAGATAACTTCATTTGACCCCAGGAAGGTTTTACCGATTTCTGCGCCCAAATATCCATATGCCTCCTTAACTGGTAAATGATCCTCTGCCAGTTTCTTTCCGTCATGTCTTCAAATTCGCGCAACTGCTCATCGATGTTACTATTGTTGTCGGTCATAATAAAATTATAAAATAAATATCGTAAGCAATGATTACTATTTAGTAATCATTGCTTACTTTTGTTGCAGGCAATAAAAGTAGTCTTTTTAAAAGATATCGTTTTCAACTCTTTCAAATATAATCCAATCAACACTATGTTTTCAACACAAAAAAAAATGTATCAGAGACTAATCTTGTTTCTACTGGTCTTACCTGCGTTTTCTATGGCTCAGCAATCAAAACTGCTGCAGTTAAATGAAGCGGTCACACTTGCCCGCCTCCATAGTAGTCAGCTGCGTGCAGATAGTATTCAGCAGCTAATTGGCCAAAGCCAGGTATCACAGTCTGCTGCCAGTAAATTGCCACAGCTCATGCTGAGTGCTACTTTTCAGCGTTTAAGCAATAATATTGAACCTTTTACTATTAGTTTGCCAACCGGTTCTTTCCAGATCAATCCGCAAATTCTTAACCAGTCTTACAATGCTGTACAGCTTACCCAATTGTTATATAACGGTGGCAGGGCAAGAAATAATACCAAGGCTTTACAAAAAGAAGCTGGAGCAGCAAGATCAGATTATCAGAAAAGCATGCTTCAGTTAGACCAGCAAGTAATTGATCTGTGGTTTAATTTGTACAATGCCAGGGCCTCAGAAAAGATTGTGCTGGCAAATATTGAGTCACTCCGCAAAAAACGCGCTGATGTAGAAAGCTTTAGATTACAGGGTATTGTATTGGAGAATGATGTTTTGAAAATTGATCTGTCAGTTACTAATCTTCGTTCCAGTCTTGCTGATCTGGCCAGTCTTTCTGGAAGCTTAAATTATAATATCTGCTTACTTACAGGTATTGATCCTGATCTGCTGATTGAAATTCCTGATAATTACATTATGCCGGCAACAGTGATCAATCCTTTGCAAAACTATATGGATGCTGCCTTATCAGGCAGACCCGAATTTAAGAGCTTTAAGCTACGGAGCGATGCTGCTAATTATAGGGTTAAAGCTGCAAAGGCTGATTATTTTCCTATGCTAAACCTTATTGGAAGTTATAATTATGATAAACCCAATCAGCGGATGATCCCAAATTTGAACCAGTTTAATTATTCAGCCCTTGCTGGCTTAAGCCTTTCCTGGAAAATTTCTTCATTGTATACCAATCATTCCCGCGTAACAGAAAGCAGGCTGATGGCTATTCAGCTAGATAATAATATCCAATCTGCAAAAGAAAACATCCAGAGAGAAGTGAATACTAACTACCTGGAGTACAAAAAAACATTGGCTAAAATAACACTTGTACAGACAGAGCTGGAACAGGCAACAGAAAATTACAGGGTGGAACAAAATAAGCTCAATGCACAAACTACCACACCTACAGACTTCCTTATTGCAAATACTGCTCTTTTACAAGCGCAGCTGAATGTAGCTACAGCCAAGGCAAATGCAGGTTTGGCGTATCAGAAATTGCTCCATTCTACAGGTGAAACTGCCAATTAATCTTCACATTAATCTCAAATATGACTAGCATAAGTACCATTCAGCAACGAACCATCTTATGCTCAAATACATTTAAAAAAAAATATATTCTGATGAAAAGATCATTACAAAACCTATTATTATTCATTTCTATCCCGGCCATTTTTATTGGATGTTCTGGTGAGGGTACTGATAACGCACAGTTAGAGGGAGACATTAGTCCTGTCATTCCTAAGATTAACAGTACGGTGACCGCTATCCGTGTTACTGATAACCAGAGCGTTAAAAAAGGAGATACTTTAATTATACTGGATACGGCAATTTTTAAAATCGCTGTAGAGCGGGCGGAGATTGCACTCTTACAGGCGGCTAAAAATATCAAACTGGCCGGTAATAATCAAACTTCGGCCAATGTTAATGTTTCTAATGTGACGGCAAATGCCAGTGCTGTTTCGGCAAATTTATCTGCTTCAAATGCGGGTATTGAATCTGCACAAGCTAGATTAACTGTGGCAGAAAAAAACCTGCAGCGTTATGCACAACTTTTATCACAAAAATCAGCTACTCAGCAGCAATTTGACCAGGTTAAAGCAGATCAAATTGATGCTCAGGCGAAGGTGCAAGCTGCTATCGGACAGCGTAATGCCTTGCTTAAACAAATTGATGCTGGCAAATTGCAGATTGCCAATACCCGTACCCAGGTTGCTAATACCAGTGAAAATATCAGTTTGGCAGAGCTGGGTGTGAAACAAGCGCAGGTGGATTTGAATGCGGCAAAACTTCAGCTTTCTTACTGTATCATTGTTGCTCCTTCTGATGGAATTGTTTCTAAGAAAAATGTGCAGGTAGGGCAGGTAGTTGCTATTGGAGAGCCGCTGATGGCAGTAGCAAATGATAAAAAAGTTTGGGTGATCGCTAATTTTAAAGAAACCCAAATTAAAGATATGCATGTGGGCCAGGAAGTAGAAATTGAAGTGGATGCTTATACGGATACTACTTTTACCGGAAAGGTAGAGTCTATTGCACAGGCAACGGGCGCAAAATTTTCTTTTTTACCAGCTGATAATGCGACGGGTAATTTTGTTAAAGTTACGCAGCGCTTACCGGTAAAAATTGTGATTGCTAACCAAAGCAGCAAAAATTATCCGCTTCGTACGGGCATGAGTGTGTTTGCGAAAGTTAAAACTAACTAAGTATGGAGGTTGTAGAAAAACCTACCTATGAAGTGGGGGCCAGAAAATGGCTGATTACGATTACGGTAATTACCTGTGCTATTATGGAACTGATTGATACCTCTATTGTAAATGTAGCGACAAGGCAGATTGCTGGTAATCTTGGTGCAACGGTAGAGGAAACGGCTTGGGTGATTACTGCTTATGCCATATCTAATATCATTATTATTCCTTTAACCGGGTTTTTAGGCGGCGTATTTGGACGTAGAAATTACTTTACGGCTTCTATTATCTTGTTTACAATTGCTTCTTTTATGTGTGGGTTTTCGGGTTCGATCTGGACTTTGGTTTTCTGGCGTTTTATCCAGGGAATTGGGGGTGGGGCGTTACTGGCTACTGCGCAGACGGTGCTGGTGGAGACTTTTCCACCTGAAGAACTGGATAAAGCAAATGGTATTTTTGGAGCGGGTATTGTAATGGGGCCTACTTTGGGGCCGGTTTTGGGTGGTTATTTAACGGATAATTTTTCCTGGAGCTGGATTTTTTATGTGAATATCCCTGTGGGTATTGTGGCGGCTATCTTGTCTTGGAAATATATCAAAGGGGCGAGTAAAAAACTGGTTGGAAAGGTAGATTATTGGGGTATACTGGCCTTAATCGTAGGTGTAGGTAGTTTACAGCTGCTGCTGGAAGAAGGAGAACGAAAGGATTGGTTTGCCAGTAACTTTATCATTATTTCATTGATTTTGGCTGTTGGAGGGATTTTTCTTTTTATCCTCAGAGAGCTAAAGGCTAAAAACCCGGTAGTAGATATCAGGGTTTTGCGGTTTAGAAATGTGGCGGTGGGTTCTGCTTTGCGCTTTGCTTTTGGACTTGCTATTTATTGCTCTGTGTTTCTGTATCCTGTGTTTGTTCAAAGCTTTTTGGGCTGGAATGCGACCAGAACTGGGTTGCTGATTTTGCCTGGGGCATTGGTAACGGGTATGCTGATGGGATTGAATGGGGCATTGATTAAAAAAGGGGTAAGCCCTAAAATGTTACTTGTTTTTGGTTTTGCAATGGTCATTTTATATGAGTTTATAACTTACCGGATTGCTACACCAACGGCAGGAGAATGGGATTTTCTTTGGCCACAGCTGATTAGGGGTGTAGGATTTGGTTTTATTTTTGTTCCTGCGGCAAGTCTTACGCTTGCTGGGTTGAAGGGTAAGGATATTGCCCAGGCTTCAGGGCTTTCTAATATGCTCCAGCTTTTGGGCGGATCTATTGGTTTGGCAGTGATTAATACTTATGTGACCAGGAGGATTGCCGCGCACCGGGCAGATTTAATGCCTAATGTTTCTTTATATAATCTGGCTGCTAAAGAACGGATGCATGATTTAATAGCTCAATTGATGGCAGGAGGAAAGTCTGCTGCTCAGGCTAAACAGATGGCTATGGGGATCATGGATGGAACGCTTAGTTTGCAGTCTTCTATGATCGCTTATAGTGAAGGTTTTATGCTGATCGGAGTGATCTGTGCTTTAATTCTTCCTTTAGTGTTTTTAGCGAGGATTAAAAAAGGAGAGGTGTTATCTGTTGAAGGGGGGCATTAAAGTTTTATTAAAGTATACTGCCTCCAAAATTTTCTCAATTTTTTGGGCAGTATACTTATAGAATCCTTTTTAGATGAAATTACACGGAAGATTTTACTCCATATGAAAAAATAACAGCTTCTAATTTTGAACAGTAATAGGTAAACTAAAGAAAAATGTAGATCCTTGTCCTGGTATGCTTTCTACCCAAATTTTCCCCTGATGGTGCAATATTATTTCTGCACTCAGATAAAGACCTATTCCAAATCCTGAAATCAGATGTGTGTTTTCACTTTCTACCCGGTAAAACCTGTCAAATAGTTTTGGGATATCTTGTTGGTTAATACCTATTCCATGATCTTGTACACTAATTATTGCATCTGAACCCTCAATTTTACACCATATTTCTACTTCTTTTCCTTCTGCAGAGTATTTGACCGCATTACTGATCATATTGGAAATTACAGACCCTATCTTATCCCGGTCTGCATGTACAGTTACTGTTTCACAAGAACTAAATAGCAGGGGATGTTTAGAGGAGAGTATTTCTGATTCTTCTATATTTTCTTTAATGAGGTCATCTAGGTTAAATGTAGTTTTGTTTAAATAGATTTTACCGGATTCCAGCCTGGATATATTTAGGAAACCGTTGATCATAGTAGTCATTTTTTTAACCTGGTCGGTCACTTTATTTAACGCATTGGCAGAGAAGCTGTCTTCATCCCTGATCGCCTTATTGTGCAGGATCTGTGCATATCCATTTAAGGAAGTTAATGGTGTTTTTAATTCATGGCTCACCATTCCTATAAAATCATTCTTACGCTGTTCATCCTTTTTTTGTTCGGTGACATCCATTACTATTCCAGAAAAAATGCTGGGATTTCCATGTTCATCAAAATTAGTCCTGCCTAATGAACGTAACCAGATCACTGCATCATCATTAAAACGACGCTGGGTATAGGTAATATCGTAAGCACCACCATTGGCAATTGCTTTTTCTATTTCTTCTATGAGTTTTCCCTTATAATCATCTGTTACTTGTGCTACAGCCTGATCGTAAGTCATAGGTTCTGGTAGTTCATACCCAAATATGGTAGCCAGTGCTTTATTATAATGCAGCTTCCTGTTCTGTGTATCAATATGCCAGGAGCCCATTTGTGCTGCTTCGATCGCTAATCCTAATTTAGTTTCGGCACTTACTTTTTCTTTACGTGCAATCACAAGGTCTGTAACTCTGGAAGCTACTATAATGATCCCATCAACTATGTTGTCCTCATTTTTGGTAGGCTTAAATACAAAGTTGAAATAGCCATCTGTTAGTATACCATTGTGTAAAAAGGAAGCTGCTACCTCGTTTCCATAGTATATTTCACCAGACCGGTAAGTGATTTTTAATAAATCTAAAAATGGTCTTTTTTCTTGCGGGGATAAGGTTTCTTTTAATGATTTGCCAATGATATCGCCATGCTTACCCAATATGGTCAGCCCTTCTGCATTTATGGCATCGAGTATATAGTCACTTCCTTTTAGTACACAGATAGCTACAGGAGCTTCTATAATTAGGTTTCGGAAACGTGATTCGCTTTCCGCTAAAGTATTAATAAGCTGCTGCTGTTGTTCCCGAAATTGATGCAATTCTTCATTTGTTGCAGCCAATTCTTCGTTTGATGCAGATAATTCTTCATTAATTGTGGCTGTTTCATCTAGTAACTCCTGTTCTCTCAGGCGGCCAATAGTACGATCAGTAACGTCAATAGTTAATGCCACAATGCGATGTGTGGTGCCATCTTTACTTTTAATGGGGGTGTAAGAGTAGTCTCTGTAAACGACCTGTTTAATACCATCGATTATAAATTCTGCCCTGGCATCAACATCGCTGTAAGGCTTGCCTGTATGATATACCTCCTTTAATTTTGCCGGAAATTCCTGGTTTTTAATTTCAGGAAATATATCAGTTAACGGTTTCCCAATAATATCACTACTGCGTTTCCAATAGTGCATTAATTTATTGTTCGCCATTTCTAACTTCATTTCTTCGCCTTTTAGCACACAAATGCCGGCTGGTACTTCGTTTAAAATAGTTTGCAGCAGTTCATGTTGTTCACGCAGTGTATGTTGTATCTCTAAAAGGTCTTTGGTTCTGTGATGCACCCGGTTTTCGAGCTCATTGTTTAATTGCCTTAAGTTTTCTTTTGATAATTTGAGCGCTGATATGCTAAGGCTTAATTCTTCATTTGAGGCTAATAGTTCTTCATTTGTTGCAGCAAGTTCTTCGTGTAGCATTTGCTCGCGCCGCTGCGCTTCAGCAAGTTCTTTTTGACTGATCACGCTTGTGGTTACATCCCGTGTAGAAATAATTAAATACTCTGGCTTTTTTCCATGTTCGGCAACGGGTAATAATTCAATTTTCCACCAGTTAACGGTTTTTTCATTTAATTCTGAAGAAGTGATTTCAATTTCGGGAATCTGTATTTGCTCATTGTTCTGAGCAGCATGGGATAAGGCTGTCTTAAGAATGTTAACACCCTGTATACCTATTCTTTCTAAACTGAACAGGTTAAAGATAGAATGGTTAACAACAAGATTCTCTGCTGTTTTGTTTTCCAGTAAAAAAGTGTCATTTACTGAAATTACAGGGTATTCTGCTTGATCTGTTCTTACAATAATACGTGGAACGGGCATAGTAAAGTATGCCTGAAAAAAAGAATCTTTTAATTTATCCATCAAAAATTACAATCTATAGCTGCGAATATAAATAAGTCAAATGTATTTATAAATTACTAAGAGGATTTTTTTTCTTTTATCAGATTTGAAGTTTAAATGTTCCTGTAGGTAGATGTTAAAAGCGCGGTTAATAGTTAGTTACAAATTCGGTTGTAGTTCTTTTTCAATTTTAACACCGATCAGAGCAACCATTTCCTCATTGATTTCGATGTCAGAATTATCTTCACCGAATTTGACTTTATAAAGCGGCAGGTCTCCTGGTTCTACTTCTTCATCAGGCAGGGATTTCCATGTAGTGCCTTTTCTTTGAACTCCGCCTAATACCGCTCCGTTGTAAATCACTTTGAAATCTGTTTCATTGTCCATTGGAAGAATGGTTAATGTGGTTTCATGTTGTTCTATTTTAATTCTGATATTGAATGGTTCCATATGTGCTGCTGTTTTGATCATGTCCGTAAATTTTTTGGATAACAGACAATTATTAATTAATGTTTGAAACAGTTTTAAAAATTTAATTACTGGCTTGATAAACCAATATAGTTTAAATTTGTTCCGTCAGTTTTCGTTATTGGCCGTTTGGTAAAGTAAACCAAAATGTACTTCCCTTATTAATTATGCTGTCTGCTCCAATTTGACCACCGTGTTTATAGATGATTTGCGAACAGATGTAAAGTCCTAATCCCAGCCCTGAGTATTGGATTCCACTGCTGTCAACTCTGTAATATCTGTCAAAAATATAGGGTAGTTTGGCAGATGGGATTCCGGGTCCGTTATCAGTTACGGAGACTTTTGTTTCGTTTTCTTCTTGCCGTATAGTGACTTTGATTTCTTTAGAATGCGGAGCATACTTTATTGCATTGCTGATGAAATTTACAAGGACTTGTTCAATTTTATGCTCATCTGCAAAGACCTTTGCTTCTAAATCTCCGGTTAGGCTTAAATTAAACAGACCCAGTGAACGTATTTCATTACTACATTCATAAATTAGTTCTTTGAGGTTTATCCATGATTTTTGCAACTGTAGCTGGCCTTCTGTCATTTTTGAAGCATTAAGCAAATCTTCAATCAGTATGCTCATTCTACTCATACTTTTATTGGCTTGTGAAATCAGCGTTGGCATTAAAGATAAATCACCGCGTTCTGTTAATTTATCTAATAATTGCAATGACGCTTTAAGAGAGGTAACTGGTGTTCTAAGCTCATGACTGGCTACACTGATAAAGTCATCCTTTTGCTGTATAGCTTTTCGGCGGTGTGTAACATCCATAAAAGTTGCAATACCCGCAATGATATTTCCATTATCATCTTTAATTGGAGCTGCATTTACAGAAATATAAAACCGTTCACTTTCTGGGGGCTGTATGGATACTTCGTAGTCATATACCGGATTTCCTGAATGAATAGCCTGGTTTACAGGGTAATGTTCTTTGGGTAAGATTTCTCCGTTTACCCACATTATTTGCCATCCCGAATCTATGTATTCGTTTTTGTCTGTGTCATGCTGTGAAATGCCCATTATTTTCTGGGCCATTAGGTTGGCGTAAGTCAATTTTCCGGTAAGATCACGGATGATGACGCCTTCGGCCATGGTTTCTAATATTTTAGAGAGCCTTTCCTGGTTATATCTAAGGTCTTGTTCTATTAAGGTTTTTTCGTCAATATTTATTTTTAATGCTTTAGTTCTTTCCTCAACGGTGTTTTCTAAGGTAGCATTTAAATGGTTAGTTACCTTTTGCGCTTCTTCTAATTGTTTGTTTTTTTCTTGTAATACCCGCTCTGCTTCTTTCAGAACTGAGAGATCTGTAATGATAATGCTCATGGAAAGTCCATCATTGAGTTCCAGCATTTTTAAGGATAACAATACAGGAACCTTGCAAGATTTACAAGAAAGATGCAATTCTATTTTAATGTGCTCATTCCAGGCTTTAGCCATTATCTGGCTCCAGTTTAACTGATCAGCAGGTAAAATAAAACGGTTAAATGAGCTTCCAATGATTTTTTCAAGTGGCAGGTCAACGATTCTTGCAAAGCTAGAGTTGGTATATAAAATTAAGCCATCTCTGCTGAGCGTTACCGCTCCTTCTGACATTTGCTCAATAAAAATACGGAATGAATGGTCGGCAGTTCTTAAAGTGAAAATAGAATGGCCATCGTCATCTTTTAAAATTAAGGCGTCAATCTGACCAGACTTAATTGCCTCTAATGTATCATTAGCTTCTTCCAGCAGATATTCTGTCTCTTCTAATAACTTTAACAGCTCTTCTTTTGATTTTTCAGTTTTCAATATATTAGCGCGTTATTTTATGCCTAAACCTCTTAAAACTTTTGCTGTATCAGACATGTCTCCAATTAATTTTCTATGTGGGGATGGAAACTTTTTCACAAGCATAGGAACTGCCGTAATGTTATCAATTATTGCTTTTTGTGGTTGCTGATGTATGTCTATTACATCTAATTCATATTTTCCCTCTAAATGTTCGGATAAGATTAATTTCAGATTATTAATTGCACGAATAGATAATGATGAAGTTCCGGCCACAAATAAACTCAACTGGTATATGATTTCTTCTTCTTTATCCCAACTATTATGATTCTTATCTTCCTCGCTATGCATACTAAATATTTATTGAGTTTGTTTAGCGCGGATGTTTAATCCTACCAACACCTTTTCTTCATTAGACAAATCACCAATGATTTTTCGCACTGGCTCAGGGACTTTTTTAACTAAAGTAGGAACAGCAAATATCTGATCACCTTCAGCAAGCTGAGGGTTTTCTAACAGATCAATGATTTCGATAACATATTGACCCTTTAAATGTTCTTCACAATATTTTTTTAAATTTCTAAGCGCAGTGACAGATTTGGGTGTTTTACCAGCTACATATAGCCTAAGTTCATATAACTCTTCCATCTTATTTTGTAGGTTCTTCGTTGTTATGAGCAGAAGTGCTGCTTCGCAGATTGGTTATTTTATCCCTGGTCTGGTTATAGACTTCTTTTTTTATTTGTTCTTCTGTATAGATTTTATTCAATTCTTCTTCTGTAGATTCAAACTCTGCTTTTAGATTGTCAATTTTACTTTCTAAAATTTTTCGCTTGCGCACTAATTCTCTATCTTTTCTTTCTAATGCATTGGAATGGATCACATGACCGGTTTCTTCTTCTAAACGGTGTGCTTCTCTTGCCGAACCTGTTAAAATGCCTTCGGGGCCTAAGTATACATCAAGCAGGTTTATCCCTTCATTACCTATCACAAATTCACGCACCTGGGTAGAGTGTCTCATCCCCCTGGATTTCATGACGTATAATCCTTTGTTGCGTTCCCCGTTCATTTCAATATCCTTAATTAACAGCCATACATCAACTAAAGAGGAAACGCCTTCATCTGTTTGTTCATTTACTATGTTATTTAAGGTAAGTGCGGTGAACATGACTGTAATTTGTTCCTCTTGTAAGAAATCTATTAATCTTACCAGCATCGCTTTTACCTCGCTTACTGAACCTATGGTGATTAAATTAGTAATCGGATCGAGTATAACTACTTGTGGCTTGAATTTTTTAATCGCTTTATGAATGGCTACTAAATGCATTTCAAGACCGTATAGGGTGGGCCTGGAAGAATAAAATTTTAGCAAGCCTGATGAAATGTGACTGGTTAAGTCCATGCCGATAGAGGACATGTTTCTGATAATTTGCTGTGGTGATTCTTCAAAAGCGAAAAACAAACATTTTTCTCCATCAAGACATACCTGGTTGGCAAAGCTTGCAGCAATACTTGTTTTACCAGTACCGGCAGTGCCTGATGCCAATATGCTGCTTCCGCGATAAAATCCCTTTCCGCTAAACATTTCATTTAATGAAGGTATACCTGTAGGAATTGTTTCTGAGGAAACTGGTTTATTTAACTGCAAGGAAGTGACAGGTAGTACAGATATGCCTTCTTCGTCAATTAGAAATGGATATTCATTAGTCCCGTGCAGGGTTCCTCTATATTTAATTATCCGCAATCTCCGGGTAGAGATCTGATTGATGATGCGGTGATCTAATAATATCACGCAGTCTGAAACATATTCTTCCAGCCCCTGGCGGGTAAGCGTTTTTTCACCGCTTTCTGCGGTGATAATTGCGGTGATACCTTTTTCTTTTAACCATCCAAAGAGCCTGCGCAGTTCTGCCCGCAGGATGCCCTGGTCTGTTAATCCGCCAAAAAGGTTTTCTAGTGTATCTAGAACAACACGTTTAGCTCCAATACTATCTATTGCATGGCCTAAACGGATAAAAAGTCCTTCTAGATCATATTCGCCGGTTTCTTCAATTTCGCTTCTGTCAATGTGAACGTAATCAATTTTAATTTTCTTTTCTTCCTGAAGCTTCAGGAGGTCAAATCCGAGAGATGCTACGTTCATAGCTAGTTCTGCTGGTTTTTCTTCAAAGGCCATGAATACACCGGGCTCATTATAATCCTGGGCACCTCTGATTAAAAATTCTAAGGAGAAAAGTGTTTTACCGCAGCCTGTACCTCCGCATATCAGGGTAGGCCTGGCTGTAGGTAACCCGCCAAATGTAATTTCATCCAGGCCATGAATGCCTGTTGGTGTCTTAGGAAGACTATTTAGAGGGTTGTTATTGTTTTCTTGAGCAGATTGTAATGAAGACATAAAAATATTTGATGATAACCTAAGATAGCATAATTGGATTATTAATAGCAAATAGCTTACCAATTATTGTCTGCGATCATTTCTTCATGTTGTATATTTCTGTATAGAAGAGCCTGCAGGTTAAAATTCTTTGAAGAGCCCTTCTTCGGTCTTTTTAAAATAGTTTTTATTGAATGCGTATAGGCTTGGTGCTCTATAGGTGGTGTCCATTCTTTTTACTCCTTCTGATTTTAAAATATCCATGCTGAAAATCTTTCGGTAGAAGTTTGCCCTGTTTATTTTCTTGTCTAAAATGAGTTCGTATAAACATTGGAGCTCTGGGATGGTGAAGGTTGCCGGGAGCAAATGGTATTCGATGGGCTGGTAGTTTAGTTCTTCTCTAAGTCTTTTCAGGGTGTGGGCAATTACCGCTGAGATTTCAAAGTTTAATTTCAGTGCTTCTTGCAAAGAGAACCATTTCCCTCCTTTGAAAGAATCTAACAGGAGTTCGGGTTTGATTAAAATATAAAAGTCGAAAGATAAATAGGGGTTGTTTTTCTCGCTCTTCCATACGGGGATCCTGTTAATTTGCCCGCAAAAATGCCTTTTAGTATTTAAAAGTGGATTTAGGATGTGAGCTGAGCTGTTGTCTGCTGCTGGTGCTGTGCCTATAACTACAGGTAATGTATAATCATTGGATCCTGGAAATGTATAATCATTAGATGATGAGGGTATTAAGAATACTTTCAGGACTTTTTCAATATATGTAATATGAATGCATCGCACACAAATATCTATGTTCATAATTTTTGCAAGTTGATATATTATGATTAAGCTTTTGTTATACGGATTACTGCTTTTTCTACCAATATTCCTGTTGATGCCTATATTTTTGTTGTTCATATTATCATTGTTAGTGGTTATGTTCATTATTAACTATAATGGCTAAGCTTTTCTTAAAGTGATCACAAACATTGAAGTGTCATATAATGACTATGCCTTGAACTATCTGGGTTTTGAATAGTTTATTAGCTATTACATTAGAATTAAGTTAGAAAAAAATGAAAGCAGCAGTATATTCACAAAATGGAGGACCAGAAGTGTTCTCTTATGAAGAAGTAGAAAATCCAGTTCTTAAAGCAAACGAAGTACTTATTAAGGTGGAGGCTATTAGTATAGAGGGAGGAGATTTATCAAACAGGCAACTTTCCCCGCCTCCAGCGCCTAAACATATTGTTGGTTATGCTGCGGCAGGTGAAATTATCGAACTGGGAGCGGAAGTGACTGGTTTTAAGGTAGGGCAAAAAGTAATTACGTTTACCTGGTCTGGTTCACATGCCGAGCTGAGGGCGGTTGCCGAATCTACCACTTTTGCTGTACCCGATGGTATGGATCTTAAGGAAGCTATTGCTTCGTTTATTGGTGTTGGTACCGCTGCATTAGCGATTCAGCTAAGTGATATACAGCCGGGTGACAGTGTATTGGTTACTGGTGCTACAGGTGGAGTGGGTAATGCTGTTGTTCAGATATTAGCTAGTAAAGGAGTGAAAGTTTTTGCTTCTGGTAGAAATGAGGATACGCTTAATTTATTAAAAGAATTTGGTGTTTCTGAAACTATCCTTACTGGAGAGCAGTCTGTCCATGAGCAGGTTAGGGCAATAGATAAGAAGGGGGTAGACGTTTTTATAGATACTGTGGGGTTAGATATTTTAATTGATGGAATAAAAAGCATTAAGGATGGGGGTAAAGTGGTGCTGATCGCTGGCCGTGCTGGTGCTGCTAATTTTATTGATCCTTTATATATCTTATCTCATCGGATTACGGTAATAGGATGCTTATTAGGGGCTGTTATGCAAGAGCCATTTGTAAGGGACTTGCTGAAGTCATCTCTTAAGTTAGTTGCTGAAGGGAAAGTTAAAGTTCCTATTCATCAGGTGTTTAGCCTGGCTGATGTGAAAGATGCACATATCGCGGCAGAGCAAGGCGGGAAGTTAGGAAGAATAATTATGGTTCCTTAAAAGGAAGCTTAAATTTTAAAATAAGAATATATGAAAAGAGTATTGATTATAGGGGCTAACGGTAAGATTGGGAAGATTCTCGCTTCAAAAATGAAAAATTCTACTGATTTACAGCCTATCGCATTTATTAGGAAAGAAGAGCAAAAACTCCATTTTGATCAACAGCAGATTGAATCTAGGCTGGGCAGCCTGGAGGGCAGTACCGAAGATTTGGAGTTGGTCATGGAAGGGATAGATGCGATTGTATTTACTGCGGGTTCTGGCGGTAATACTGGTGATGATAAAAAACTATCCGTTGATCTTGATGGTGCCGTAAAGGTGATGGAAAGTGCTAAAAAATTAAACATTAGCCGGTTTATCATCATAAGTGCTGTCCAGGCAGATAACCGGGAGTTTTGGGAAACATCAGGCATTAAGCCTTATTATATTGCTAAACATTATGCTGACCGTGTTTTGAAAGAGATTGGTCTTGATTATACAATTTTAAGACCTGGTAATTTATTAGATGAACCAGGAAAAGGCTTGGTTACCATTGATCAGCCTGCAGCACAAAAAGGAATATCGCGTGAAGATGTGGCTGAGTTAATAATTGCCTCCTTGCAACAGGATAATACGATTAGAAAAGTGATTGAATTTAGTGGAGGGAATACACCTTTTACTGAAGTATTGAACAGTTTATAGCAGTTAATTGACAGGGTAATGTTCAAATTATCTGCAATTGCCATGATTGTTATCAGGAATATCCTAGAAGTAAAAAATGATAGGCTTTTGTAGAAGAGGGCAAAATTGCCTTTCATCACATTTTTTGCGTGTTCCGTCACATTTATAGGTAGCAGAGTTATAGTGAGTGTATTATTGGTTCATATTTAAATAGTAATTTATAATCAGGGGTAAAATCCTTTAAATTAAAAACATGAAACCTTATTTACTTCTTATGCTCTGCTGCTTTAGTTTTAGCTTGTTTGGACAAACTGGAACTGTACCTGTTTATGGACCGGACTTTACTACAGAAAATGTTAAGTTTACCAGTGCCGGGGCCACCCTGGCAGGTACGATTTTTAAACCCACGCATCCTTATGCGGCGGTAGTCATCGTACATGGATCTGGTCAGGAAAAAAGGATGCTGAATATGGCATCACTTCTGGCAAAAAATGGCATTGCTGTATTAACTTATGATAAACGTGGAGTGGGAGAGTCTGGCGGGATTTATACCGGGCCGGAAGCTGGAACAAATAATATTGATACTTCTAATCTCAATCTATTGGCTTTGGATGCAAGCGCGGCTTCTAATTTATTATTAAAGCATCTGCCGGACAATCATGGGCCGTTGGGCTTAATGGGGTTTAGTCAGGCTGGCTGGATAATTCCTATGACCGCAAAAAAGAACCACAAGCTGAGTTTTATGATATTGTTTAGCGGACCAGTTGTTACTACGCTGGAACAGTTGCGGTTTCAATTTTATACGCAAGGAAATTCCCGTTTTTGGGAGACACACACTGAAGCGGATGCACGTGAGCATATAAAAAGTGACCCTGACCGGTTTCAATTTGCCGATACTGATTCGCGTGATGCGCTCGCCGATCTCTCTATTCGGGGACTCTGGCTTTTTGGCGGTAAAGATGTGCAAATTCCAGTAAATTTATCAATAGAACACCTTAATGCACTTAAAATACAAGGTAAGGCATATGATTACCAGTTGTTTCCAGAGTTGGGGCATAACACTGCTTTTTCGAAATCACAGGAACCAGTTAGCGCTGCTATCCAGTGGATTAAATCTATTGATGATCGTATAAAGCGGGATTAATTTGGGCAAAGGGGTGGGAGAAGGGGTTTAATGATTAGCTAAATTACTTTGCTCTCTTAAAAGTACTTTCCACCTCATCCATAAATGCAGCAGCCTCCTTTTTAGATCTGATCACTGTTGTTAAACTATCAGGACGGTTAAAATACAGCCTGTTAGGTGTAGATTGTTCCTTATGGTTAGCTGCTATTTTCTTGAACTCCTGAAGTTTATCTAAAATGCGTTTGTTCATAATACAAATATACTTAAACTGTAATGCAATTACAAGGTTGATTATTTTCTCCGAAACATGTAATAGCTATAAAGATCATGTCTTGTTCTTTCATAATCAAATAGTTCCGGTCTTGGTCGTTTGATGAAAAAGCCATCTTCATCAGCTTCGTAAGTGTTGTCTCTAAATATCCGTACATACCAATCCACTCCAATAGCGGTAAAAAAATCATGTATATATTCCTTGTTGAATTTGAATATGAGATGGTACAGAGTGGCTCTTGTATCATTAGATCCATCTAGACCTATGGTTAAATGTGGATTTTCTTCAAGGAATGAAAAAGCTAAAAATAAAACTGTTGAAAAAACCTTATTATTATTTAAGTGATAGAGTTTGACGTTATCCAAAAATTGACTATTGCCATCAGGTGGACCAAAACCAAGATTATAAACATTAGGTAGTTCGGGGTCAGGGTGTGGTTTAATAAACACTAATAATTCAACATCTGTTCCATCTTTCTGAGGAGAGATAAAAGTCATCTCAGAGAAATCTTGCATAATGTCAATTGGTGTATATATGTCTTCAAAGTTTATATTAATATTTAGTGACATAAGATTTCTTTATAGTGCTTTAAGCTGCTAAAATAGTAATTAATAAACTAATAAAGAAATTTATTCTGTTTTTTATTTCTTAATTATAAAATTAAAAATCTTTAATATTAAATAAAGCTGTCAGGTGAAAATTGGAAATGTATATATAATTTTACGATTTCCTTAGAGAATTACTCCATTTAAAGAAAAGAAACATGTTCATAATTCATAAGAATTTTGGCCCGTCTGCAGTTGGGCTAAAGTTATATAGATAGTAGAATAGCTTTAATGACCTTTTAATTTTTGATTAGATTATTTTGGGAATGACTATATTTTGGGAGGCAATAAAGTAAAATGACAAGATATTTTTTCAATGTTTAATGATTTGGTTAAAGATAACTATAGGGCAATAATGCAACCAGCTATGGAATTAAGTATATCTTTGCAAGGGTAAGATGTTCAAAAACTATTTAAATGTTTATCAAACATTAATACCATTTTGTCCTTTATAAAACTGATTTTTGATTAAAAACGTATGTACGTTTCTATAAGTAAATCTTTGTTTAGACTTGGGGATACTTAGTAAATCAGATCTTCCTTATAAGAATGAATAGAACAAGTTTAAAAGCTAATGATAGCGGTGATCTTATTGCTGAAATGCAATCTGACGATCATTATTACAGATCAATTATAGAGAATAATTCTTTTTATGTGATTAAAACGGATCTGGAGGGGAACTATAAATATCTTAATCCATTTTTCTGTAAAAAATTTGATCTTGATCCGAAAGACTGGATTGGCAAACCTTCTATTGATCTGATAATTCCTGAAGATCATCAAATATGTATGGAGACCGTAGAAAGGTGTTTTGCTGATTTGGGCCAGTCTCATTGGGTGATATTGAGAAAACCGCATTCTAGTGGTATTATTTCTACTCAGTGGGAATTTAAAGTTCTTCAGGATCAATTGGGTAACCCCGAAGAGGTGTTATGTATTGGTCATGATATTACCTCACTAATTATTAGACAGCAAGAGCTACAAGCGCTGGTAGAAGTTACAGCAGAACAAAATAATAAGCTGGTGAATTTCACCTATATCGTATCTCATAATATACGCTCTCATGTAGCTAATATCATTGGTATTATAGATCTAAATGAAACTGGTAATGAAGAAGATAGAGCGATGACTTGGAATATAATCAAAAAAAGTATATCCAGTCTTGACGCTACTATTCACAACTTAAATGATATTATCAGCATACAGAATAATATAAATTTACCTGTCAAAAAAATATTTATTAAAGCTGAGGTAAACAGGATTGTAGATAGTATTGAAATCTTATTTTCTAATGTAAACACTAAAATTAATCTTCACATTGATGATCTCACTTATTTAGAAACGAACCAGGCTTATTTAGAAAGCATAATCCTCAACCTGCTGACAAATTCGCTGAAATATAAATCTCCGCAGAGGTCTCTGGAAATTGACTTGTCCATTTATCAAAGTGAAAATTATAAAGTATTTGTATTTAAAGACAATGGAATTGGAATTGACCTAAATATGAATGGAGATAAGATTTTTGGTATGTACAAAACCTTTAATGGTAATGCGGATGCAAAGGGGATGGGGTTGTTTCTGATAAAAACTCAAATTGAGGCACTGGGTGGAAAGATAGAGGTAGAAAGTATCTTTAATCAGTCTACAACTTTTAAAGTGTTTTTTAAAGACACGGATCAGGATATGGACACGCAATACTAATTTAATTCTATGAGTTCTTCTTCTATTTCATCCAGCCGGCCTTTCACTTCGGAGCTGCATCAATTTAATTGTACTGCTGCTACTTGTGAAACCATTCCGCATGCAGGTATCGTGCAGCCGCAAACCTGGTATCAGCAAATTGAAGAATTTTTTAAGGGGTTATTTAATACTGCTGATTTTCCGGCCCGCTGGCATTGCGGAAATTGGACAGATTTTCATGGGATGCTTTATATTGCCTCCGATGTGATGATCTGGCTAGCCTATTTTGCTATCCCTTTTTTGCTTTATCGTCTGCTGACAATAAGAAAAGATATACCTTTTCACCGGATATTTCTATTTTTTATTGGTTTTATCATGCTTTGCGGACTCACTCATCTGATAGATGCATTTATATTTTGGTGGCCCATTTACAGATTTAGTGCGCTATTAAGATTTGCTACTGCTGTGGTCTCTTTATCTACTGTATACCAGTTGTACCGTGTATTTCCTGATATCGCCCGGCTTCGTTCCATAAGTGATCTTGAACAGGAAATTGAAAAAAGGAGGATAACCGAAGAGCAACTTGCAGCTAATGAATTTTTACTTTCTGAGGCTGGCCGAATCGCGGGTGTGGGTGGCTGGGAAATCACTATGCCTAATGATGAGCGTATATGGTCTAGAACTGTTTATGATATCTTAGAATTACCCTTAAGCCATGACATTAAGAAAGATACGATTCGTACTTATTATCCCGAACCGTATGCAACAATGCTTGAGCAGGTTATGGATGTTGCCCTGCGTACTGGTGAAAAATGGGACATGGAAATACAGGCAAAGACGCTCAGTGGAAAAAACATTTGGGTGAGGCATACGGGAGAAGTTGTACTGGACGAACATGGATCTGTAGTGAAACTAAGAGGGATTCTGATGAAAATTGATCAGTATAAAAATCATGAACTGGAATTGATGACAGCACTGACTGCCTCAAAACAGAAACAACAGCAGCTGGAAAATTTTAGTTATATGCTTTCTCATCATATTAGAAACCATACCAGTAACTTGTCTGCATTGACAGAAATGATTTCTACAGAAGCCTTAGATAAGGAAAGTAAAGAGCTGTTTTTAAAGACCAGGCAAGTGGTGGCTGATTTGAAGGTAACACTAAATGAGGTTACTGATGTGATCCAGGCACGTGTATTTCCAGTTAAACAGCAAAGTATTAATTTGAAGATGGCCATCAGTAATTCGCTTCAATTTTTAGAGGAACAAATTATCGCAAATGATGTAAAAATTGAACAATTTTTAGAAGTAATGGAAGTTAGCTTTTCTCCAGGCTATCTAAAAAGTATTTTAAGTCAATTAATCTTAAATGCGATACAGTACCGAAGTCCTGAAATTCCTCTTGTAATTTCCATCAATAGTTATCTTGAAGATGGTGGTGTTATATTAGAAATTAGTGATAATGGTTTAGGAATTGATTTAGAAAAGTATGGATCTAAGGTTTTTGATCTTTATGCAACTTTTCATAATTATCCTGGGGCCAGGGGTGTAGGTTTATATTTGATTAAGACTCAGCTTGAATCTCTGGAAGGCAAAATTAGTGTATCTAGCTTGGTTGGTAAAGGTTCAACGTTTAAAATTTCTTTCCCTATACCCAGAAAGGAAGTTTAGATCCTTAACATCAGGCTAAGGGATAAAAGTGGCTTTTATTACTGCTTTGAAAAAGGTATTCATGATCAAACTTTTCGATGTGCTGCTTGTTCATCATGGGGCAATTGAATTTGCTTTTAATTTATTGATCTCCTAAATCACTTATGAAGTCTGCTGGTATACCATTATTGATCGTTTTTACTTTATTATTTATAGCCTCAAATGTGTTTTCACAGCAAAGGGCTTATTCTCTTTTTCATCCAGTACCTTCTGCGCTGATGCGTGATATGGAAACAGACCGGCCTGATGTAACGGAGTCTCCGTTTACCGTAGATGCAGGTCATTTTCAGTATGAGACAGATTTATTGAGGCTGGAAAAAGAAAGAGGCGATTTGACTGCATCGCGTACCCTGTTGATTAACCAGGCTAATTTAAAGATTGGGATTACCCAGTCAACTGCTATTCAAATTGGCTTTCAAACTTATGGAAGACAGCAGGAAACAGATCTGTTATCTGGTGAGAAAAGCAGTAAAAGTGGTTTTGGAGACATTACATTAAGGATTAAACAAAATTTAGCAGGTAATGATCACGGTAATTTTGCAATCGCTTTATTGCCTTATGTGAAATTTCCAACTGCAAAATTTAGCGGCGATAGCAGGTATGAAGGTGGATTAATTTTACCCATGCAGCTGAAGCTGCATGGAGATTGGAAGCTTGGCTTTCAGCTGGAAGCAGACCGCTTACAAGATACTGATGCTGATGCCATGCATACTGAATTTTTGCAGACGCTAACCATTAGTCATGAACTATTTAAACATATGGATGGAATAGCAGAGACTTATTATACTTATGATTTTAAAGCACATCAATGGGCAAATTTTTTGAATGCTTCAGTGCAGCTAGAGGTAGCGAAGGATGTTAAGTTAGATGCTGGCCTAAATTATGGATTACAACATCATGCAGCGAAAAACTATTTTCTTGGAACATCTTTTAGGTTTTAATCATTCAGTGATTAACGAATGAGATGAGGTGTGCCGCGCCCAAATATTGATTTTGTTAAGATTTTTTTAAATAAATCGTATTTACCATTTATTTAAAAACAGATATTGTTTATCATTGTAAATGGACAATAACCGACCTGCAATCACTTCAGCAGAACAGTATAAAATTATTGCGGATACTGTTCCGGTGTTTATTTGGATGGCTGATATAGATAAATTGCGCTATTTCTTTAATGCAGGATACTTAAATTTTACCGGACGGAATTTAACAGAAGAACAGAACAATGGTTGGATGGAAGCAGTGCATCCTGATGATCTGGAACAATGCCTGGCTCTTTATTCTGCTGCATTTAATGCAAAAAAAGCATTTAAAATGCAATATCGTTTAAGAAGAAACGATGGGCAATATTGTTTGCTGATAGATAAGGGATTGCCAGTATATAATGATGATGGCGTTTTTACTGGATTTATCGGATCTTGTATAGATATGGACACTTTATTTCCATCAGAAGAAGCTAAAGAACAATTTATAACTGCCGGAACATTAAAAAAAGAACAGGAACTGAATGAACAGCTTGCTGCTTCTAATAAAGAACTTGCAGTCTCTAATGAGGAAATTGCTTCTGCAAATGAAGAACTTGCTGCAACTGTAGAAGAATTAATGCAAACTCAGCAAGATCTCTCCATCTTAAATATTGGACTTGAAGATAAAGTAGCAGCGCGCGTAAAAAAACTGGCAGATACAGAAAGCAGTTTGCGCAGCCTGGTGATGACCGCGCATTATCCATTGATGATCTTACGGGGAAGAGAATGGGTGATCGAAATTGCTAATCAGCCTTTAGTTAATCTTTGGGATAAAACTATTGAGGGGGTTACTGGTCACCGGTTAATGGATATTTTACCGGAAATTGAAGATCAACCTTTTCCAGGATACTTAAGACAAGTTTATGATACTGGGATTGGTTTTGGTGATGAAGAACAAATTTTTTATTATAATTCTCCTGCTGGCCCTGCTGTAAAATATGTAAGCTATTATTATGATCCGCTGCTGGATGATAATAATGAAGTTTGCGGGATTATTGTTGCTGCGGATGATATTACTGAAAAAGTAAAGTCCAGACAACTATTAGAAAATAGTTACCAGGAGCAGCAGGCGTTAACAGAAGAATTTGCCGCGATTAATGAAGAACTGGCTACAACGGTTGAAGAGCTTTCTTTTGCTAATGAAAAACTTGCTTTTAGTGAAGCGCGGTTTCGCAGTTTAATCCGTCAGGCTCCAGTGGGGATTTGTGTAATTAGAGCAAATGATCTGATGATAGAGGAGGTTAATGATGGCTATTTAGAGCTGGTTGGCAAAAAACGTGAAGATATGGAGGGGCGTACCATTTGGGAAGCTGTTGCTGAGGTGGCGTCTAGTTATGCACCTGTTTTACAAAATGTGATTGATACTGGGATTGCTTTTGTTGGTAATGAACATGAGTTGTTGTTAGTACGAAATGGGAAAGAAGAATGTGTTTTTATTGATTTTGTGTATGAGCCGGTAAAAAATAGTGATGATCATGTGGTGTCAATTATGGTGGTAGGTATTGACGTAACGCCTAAGGTAATTGCTAAAAGAAATATAGAGGATGTAGAGGAAAGAATCAGGCTGGCAGTGGAAGCTGCAGAGATTGGTACGTATGATCTTAGTTATTTAACCGGTAGTATGGTTACCACAGATCGGTTTAATGCCATTTTAGGTTTTAAGGAAACGGTGTCTAGGAGTGAATTTTTATCAGCTATTCATCCTGATGATGTTTACAGAAGTACAGAAGCTCATGAACAAGCTGCAGAAACAGGGAAACTTTTTTATGAGGCGAGGGTAATTCATGAGGATGGTTCTTTACATTGGGTACGGGTAAAAGGAAATGTGTATTTTAATACAGAAGGGAAACCAGTACGTTTGCTTGGTACCTTACTTGATATTACAGATTTTAAACAATTACAGCAGCAAAAAGATGATTTTATCTCTATTGCAAGCCATGAATTAAAAACGCCTTTAACTAGCCTTAAGGCCGCTTTACAGCTTTTAGAGCGTTTTAAAAATAACCTGTCATCAGCTTCGGTGCCTAAACTGATTGAACAGTCTAGCAGGAGTATGGCTAAGATTAGCGAACTGGTAGAAGACTTACTTAATGTAAGTAAAATGAATGAAGGTCAGATCCAGCTTCATAAGACTACCATTACACTTTCTGAATTATTAAATGATTGCTGTAGCCATGTACGTTCTGAGGGCAGACATGAACTCCTGTTTGAAGGTGATGAGCAGTTACAGGTGTATGCGGATGAACACCGGATTGAACAGGTAGTTGTGAATTTTGTAAATAATGCAGTTAAATATGCACCGGGTTCTGATAAAATTTACCTGGTTGTGGAGACGGCAGGAAATATGGCAAAGGTTTCAGTAAAAGATACAGGCCCGGGGATTGAACCTAAAAAGCTTCCTCATTTATTTGACCGGTATTATAGGGCTGATTCTTCGGGTCAGCAAGTTTCCGGACTTGGGCTGGGCCTTTATATTAGTGCAGATATTATTAACCGGCATGGTGGTGAGATTGGTGTAGATAGTATCCAGGGTGAAGGAAGTTCTTTTTGGTTTACATTGCCTTTAAGTGCTGATAAATAAATTATTAAATAAAATAGCTGCTTTCCATTTTGAAGTGAAGCCCAAAAGTTTTTTTATCCAACTTTTGGGCTTCACTTTATTTAATGATTTTATTAAAACATATATCCAATGCTGGTCATATAGTTTCTTGGGGTGCCAGGAAACAAACGGTTGTAATCGTATCCACCAATCCAATGTGTTTTGTCAAAAATATTATTAAAGTTTACCGCCATTTTGAATTTCTTAACGGTGTAGGAAACAGCGGCATTTATCAATGTATAACCAGGTAATTGCAGCGTGGTGTTTAAAGTATTACGTTTGGTTACATAATTGGTTCCAAGGGCAAGACCAAGGCCTTTTGTTTTTAATCCTGTAAATACATACTTAGCCCAAATATTTCCTTGTGATCTTGGTGCATTGGGCATCAGTGTGCCAATTTCTGCTTCTACATCACTTTCTGTGATGATCGCTTTGTTATAAGAAAAGTTGGCGATGATGCTTAGATTGTTATTGATCGCGCCGTAAATATCTGTTTCAATGCCTGTAGAACGCTGCTGACCCACCTGGCGCAGCAGATCTGGGTTTTCATCGTTATTTGCATTGATCAGAATATTGTCTTCGATAATGCGGTAAGCGGCTATGTTAACGGCCAGCCTTTTTTCGAATAGCTCCATTTTTAAACCACCTTCAATCATTTTTCCTTCAAGCGGATCAAACGGGCCGCCAAAAACGGCTGCATTTCCAACTGTGGAAGCGCCTTGTGGCTGATAGCTCTGGGTAAAAGTACCGTAAATACTTACTTCAGTGATTGGTGTGTAAACCATACCTACGCGTGGTAATAGTGCCGATTGCTCTACTTTTTGCTCATTGATCTCGCCAGCTTTAACCAGATCTACGTAGTATTCTTTACGTAAGCCTAGTAATAATTGAAGCTTATTCCATTTAATCTGATCTTGTATATATACGCCATTTACATAATATTTTGAAGGGGTGTTTTCATTGATTTCTGATTTACTGAAATATTCACTAATCTCTGAAAATGAATAATCAGGATTGGTCAGGTCAAAGTGTGGAACATTAGGAACGGGCATATTACCTACAATGAGATATTTGCTCCTGTCAGCTACCCTGTAGCTGTTAATTGCACCGGTGTTTTCTACATTTCTGTATCCTCTTGCATTAAATGCAGAGTTGTTATCTTTAGGAAAAACACTCTGTATATAATCATAACCTAATAGGACATGATGTGTAAGTGGGCCGGTTTTTAATTCATAAGAACCATATAGGGTTAAGTTGTCTGTATGGTTGAGTGTATTTCTGCGTGTCGTACGCATTTCCATTAAGGTAGGGATACTGATACCCTGTGCATCTACTGCGTAATTGTTGGAGGTTCTATGCTCCAGTAAATTCTCTTTTGACATAAACTTCATATAAGAAGCATTTAAGCTAAACTTATCTGTTACCTGATGTTGTATCGATATGGTTGAGAATAAACTAGTTTGCTTTAGAAAATCATTGTCTTTACCGATTGCAAAAGAAATAGGGGTACTGTATAATAGTTCTGCACCAGAACCGGCAGTGGCACCAAAAATTGGTTGTCCCCTGTCTAAGCGTCCATTGGTTTTAGAATAAACCAGTTCAAAGTTTACTTTTGTTTTATCATTGGGTATAAATGAAAAGGAAGGGGCAATAACAATGTCTTCGCTTCCTTGTAATATCCGGAATGATCCTGCATTTTGATAAGCCACGTTAAGACGGTATAAAAACGTTTTAGAACTATCAATCGGGCCGGTAAAATCTGCTACCATTCTAGTCGTGTTGTAACTGCCTGTAGATAGCATTACAGATTTTCTGTCTTCATTAAGAGGCTTTTTGGTAATGATGTTTACGGTACCACCTGGGTCTGTATTGGCAAATAATGCTGATGCAGGGCCTTTGATTACTTCCATCTTTTCTACATAAGGCAATAGGGAAGAGCTCCATCCATTAGAAATTGTCCTTAAGCCGTTTATTAATGAATTTGAGGCACGGAAACCGCGAATCACAATGTCATTGTCATAGGTGGAGAATGCATTTACACCGCTTATGTTTTTAATCAGGTCTATGGTACGAAAGGCTTGCTGATCTTCAATTACTTCTTTGGTTACGTAACTGATGGCCTGTGGAATATCTCTTAAGGCTGTTTGTGTTTTCGTACCTGAAAAGGTACCGTTTGCTTTGTATGATCTTTCTTTCCGCCCGGTGATCTCTACCTTTTGTAACTGGTTTTGATCTGGTGAGAGTGCTGCGTTAAAGTTTTTTAGATCTTTTGAGCTGAGGTCTGCTTTTTTAGTTAGATATTGATAACCGATAAAGCTGTATCTAAGGCTGTATTTTCCTGGTTTAAGTTTTAAAATATAATGGCCCACAAGGTTTGTTGCGGTTCCTGTTTGCTGATTTTCTACGATTACTGATACGTTGGGAATAGGTTTTCCTTGCTCATCCACTACATTACCTTCAATTATAAATTCTTTGGCTATCTGGGCTTGCGCCGTTTCACCTGACATTCCGAATAGGGTTCCAAATAGGGTTAGGATCCCAAAAAATACGCTTCTGCTTCTAAACATTATTTTTAATCAATCTAAATAAAATATTGGGCAATATTAAATAAATTGATCCGTAATTCAAAAATTAATGTTTTAACATATTTTTATGTATTTGTTTGATATTTAGATATTTGAGTCTTTATGAAATCTTCTATATTTTGTGGGAAAGAAAATTTATGAACTGTTTATCTAAAAAAGCTCAAATACCTTGTTGGTATTTGAGCTTTTTAGCCGCTATATATTACTGTGTTTCTTTCTGAAATTATAGAATCCTGAAATACCTAATAATGTGGATAGTAGTATAACTGAAAGCATCTTTTGACCAGTTTTTTTTATAGTATGATCACCGTATTGCTCAATTTTAAACTGTTTCCAATCTATATGATCGCCTGTGCGGTCCTGGAAAATGGCGGGATAGAAATGTAACCGCACTTTTTCATGATACACGCGTAGCGCTTGTAGAAATCCAAGGTGGTTTTGCAGGTCTGAACCTGCAATTTCATTTAAGCCTAGCTGGGTCTGTATGCCTGGCAGTAATAAGGTGCTCAGGTTAGTGAACTGCTGCCTCTGATTTAATTTCGCAGTCATTTTTGCTGTACTTAGAGCGGCATCGTCATCGCCCATTTGCTGCATTGCATAGTACCAATACCAGCTAAAAGTGAGTTCTTCCGGAAATGGGTATTGCTTAAATTGAGGATAGTGCCTGTAAAATTTATCCATGGTAATGCGCTTATCCATATCCCATTTTTCATGATATCCTTCGCGCTGTTTTACTACATTTTCTAATGCTTCTGGTACTGGGTATTTTTGACTGAGCCAAACATTTAATAATGCCGGAGAAAAAATGTTGAGCACTACCCAGAACGCGATTAGGCTTACTGCGTTAAAATTAGATGATTTGCCGTAAGAGATCACCCAAAATGACAGTGCAAACCAAAATATAAGGTATAGACTAACTAATGTTAAAACTAACAATAGCTTAAAGTCTAATGGAAGATGTAAAAATATCACTGCGGTAGCCATTAATAGCAATAAGACGGCAAAAATGGTGATGATCCGAATAGCTAATTTGCGCCAGATGATCGCTGTGGTGGCTGGTGTTTGTGACTTTACTAATCCCCAAATACCGGATTCTTGTTCAGCAGAGAGTACGTTATAGCTAAAAGCGATAATCACTAAAGGGAAAAGGAAGATAATGACAAAGGCTAAATCCATATTTCCTAACAATAGGGTGGAGGGGTTATTTAGATCAGTATCATACATTTGTCCCTCTAGCCCTAACATGGTTACGGAGATTAAATAGGGGTTAATATCGCGCTGCCCATTGGCAAATGCGGCCCAGTTATCTGGCGAATTGGCTAAAGCAAACTTATTGTAAAATAACAATAACCCTAAGTCTTTGCTGAAATATTTAACGTTTTTATCCAGGTGTTCCTGCTGTAGTGTGGCTGCTTTTTCAATTACAGCTTGCTGTTGGGTAATAAACTGTTTTCCAAAATAAATCCCTCCAAAACCACTGATTAGCAGGATTATTATGCCTAACCACGCGGCTTTGTTTCTGAAAAAAATCTTAAATTCTAATTGATATATACTTTTAATCATGTTTTTATGTTATAAAGTTTTAATCCATTTTGTTGAAATGGATAGCACAATAAATACCCCGGCAAGCCAGCTTAAAAGAGAAAATATGGTGCTGCGCTGATTAATAATTACCCAATTGACAGATTTGAAAATGTATTGAAAATCTGGCTGTTCTGCCCAATGTCCGTGATCAATACTGGCTGCTTTTTCCTTTTCTCCTGGTTTTTTGTTACTGATGTTATCAATCTGGAGTTGATTCATATGCTGGGCTAGCCCGTAACGATAGGTTTCTGCCTGATCCTGAAAATCTATATAGGTGTTGAAATCGGCTGCGGTGAGGGCCATGGATAGATTCTTAATAGCTAAAAATGGATTGAAATAACTGGCTGCTACTGCAAAACTGTTCTGATTTTCAAAGGTCTTATTTAACTCTTTTTGATGTTTGCTGTAAATCCCTGCTGAAATCCTTTCGCCTTCGGCCATCACATAGCCTCCGTAATTGAACGGAAGTTTTTTTACGTCATCGACCTGATACTTTTTAAGTAAATCGGTTTTGAATTTTGAATAGTGTGGATCATCTGGATTGTGGCTGTCGCCTTCTTTTTGCAGATCAGCTGCTATGGCTGCAGAAAATTCAATCTTAGAAGGGGAGGGGTAAACTTTTGATCCAATTGCTTGGGTTACCCTGGGCATAACGATAGCGAAAAGAACCCATAAGGCCAAAAGCATAGTTAAAGCAGATTTAGAAGTCTGATGAAAGGCAGATACCAATACAGCGATTACAGTGCAAATAATGAAATAGACACTGTAAGCAGCAAGTAGTAAGAACAGACGTAATCCAGCATCTGCTGATACTTGCCAGTTGCTTAATATTGCCCATAATACAAAGGTCAATAGCATGGCTGGGATAAATAGTGTAAAGCTTACGCCGATGATCCCCAGTACTTTTCCTGATAATAATTCGCGCCAGCTTACTCCCTGGCATAATAAAATTTTCAAGGTGCCTGCTTCCCGCTCTGCGGAGATGCTGTTGTATCCCAAAAAGAAAATAAGCAGGGGTACCAGTAATTGTAAAACCATAGCTACACTCATCTCTCCAAAACGAAGCATTCCATTAGAAAAACTGGCTTCAGAAAAATTAACGGTATTTTGCTTATGTGCCTCTAGAAAAATAGATACGCCGGCAAAACTTTCTATACCAAAATCAAAAAAGCTCAATTCATGCTTGTCTCTAAAAGCCAGGTAGCCATAATGTGCCATCCTATGCGGATGTTTATCTGGTTTAGCAAGCCATTTTTGCCGTACCATTTCTTTGTATTTTAAACGATGGCCATTTTGGATCTTGAAATTTTGCCACCCAATAAATGTAGATAGACAGAGTGCTAATCCTAGAAGAATAGTTAGGGCGAGTGTGGCCTTATTTTGAAAAGCTGTTTTCCAGGTGTTTCCAGAAATTATAAATATTGTTTTCATGGTGATCAATTGATTAGAACCGGTAGGTTACATTAAATAGGATGTTTCTAGGGGTGCCTGGAAATAAACGAAGGTAGTTTTGCGCACCTACCCAATAGGTTTTATTAAGAACATTATTCATGTTTAACGCCAGCTGTATTTTTGATTTTACTGGTGCATAATAGAGGGCTGCGTCTATTATCGTGTAAGCAGGTAAATTAAAATTTCTGATGTACAGCGGCAGTTTATCTCCACTGTATTGCAACCCGGCTCCAACACCCAGCCCTTTTAAAACGGGCTGATCCAGATCATACCTGGTCCAGATACTGCCGCTGTGCTGAGGTGTGTTTTGTACCCGCTGACCAATTAACGTAATGTCGTTATCTTCTTTAATAATGGCATCTACATAACTGTATCCTGCGTTAAACTGCCAGTTTGGTAAAACAAAACCTGATGCTTCTATTTCAATACCTCTGCTTCTTTGTGCGCCACGTTCTACCAGTAGATTTACATCTACAGGATCGTTTGCGTTTAAGAGTAGGTTTTTTTGATTGATTTCAAAAACTGAAATGTTTACCATTAGTTTCTTGCTAAACCATTCGGATTTTGCACCGATTTCTTTTAAATCACTTTGAAGAGGTTTGTAATTGGTGCCTGCTGGTGGGGGTACGATTACTAAATTACTGGTGTTTCCCTGTGGCTGATAGCCTTGCAAATACGTACTGTAAACATTGATGTTTGGGGTAACTGCATAAGTGATTCCTATTCTGGGCAATAGTTTTTGGCGGGAAATCTTTTTCTCTGCAGCCTGTTTGTAATTGCTGTAATCTTCATACCATTCTTGCCTTAGGCCAAGGGTGAAGATCAATTTTTGGAAGCTGAGCTGATCTTGTATGTAAATTGCATTTACGGTGGTGTAGGCTGGTGGAATTTCAGTTTTTGTAAAGGTATAATCGCTTAGATTGCGAATGGTATAGCTGGGATTCGCTAAGTTAAAATGATCTACATTGGGTACTGGTGCATTGATGCCGTTAATGGTTTTAAATAAATAAAGATCTTTTTTAGCGGGGTCGTACCTGGAAGCAATTGTGCCATCTTTTAACCGGTATCCAGCAGCACTATTTTCTCCGCCACCTCTTTGTTTTTGCGTGCTGATGATATCGTAGCCTGCAACTAATTTGTGTTTTAACTGGCCTGTTTTTGCATTGATGCTAAAATAAGCGCTTAAATTATCTGTATCCCATTTTTGTTGTCTCTGTACTGCGCGCATTGCTGCAAGGGTTGGAATTGCGATATTATTTTCATCTACACCAAAACCATTGGTGGTGCGGTGTTCCAGCAAATCTTCTGTCCAGGCTTGCTTCATATAGGCTACATTAAATATGATGTCAGAAGTGATGGCATGTGATATATTGCTCATCAGCATGAGGTCCTGGCTGATGAAGTAGTCATTACTGCCACCCATATTAAAGGTAATGGGTGTGCTTTTTAAATCTGTCTGACCGGCTATGGCACCAAATATTGCCTGTCCGCGGTCTAACCTGGATTTGCTGTTGTTCATTACCAGCTCTACATTCATGCTGGTTTTCTCATTCGGGATATAGGAAAATGATGGAGAGATCAGATATGCTTTTTTGTATTGCAGGTCTCTAAAGCTTTTGCTGTCTTCGTATCCAACGTTTAACCGGTATAATAAAGTTTTCTCTGTGTTTAGTGGGCCGGTAAAATCTAGTGCTGCTCTCATCGTACTAAAACTGCCTGTAGCAATGCTTACTTGTTTTCTGTCTTCTGCTAATGGTTTTTTTGTGACCATATTAATACTTCCACCTGGGTCTACACTGGAAAAGGTTGCACTAGCGGGGCCTTTAATTACTTCTATCCGCTCCAGGTTGTTGGTTAATGGCTGATTGAAAAAGTATTGGTGGGTACGCATGCCATTAATAATCGCTCCTTCCTGATTTTGGTTTATCCCGCGAATGGCAAACTGGTTATAAAAACTGCTTTGTGATACCCCGGCTACATTTTTAACGGCATCGACTAGTGTCGCCGCTTGTCTATCGGCAATTAGTTCTTTAGAAACTGTAGAAATGGATTGGGGGATATCCTTATTTAATGCTGCTATTTTAGTTGCTGAGAAGGAATAATCGCTAAAATATTTTTTAGTTTTTGTGCCTACAACTTCTACTGTTTGCAGTTCTTCGCTGCTATCAGATAGAATAATTAGGTCTAGTATAAATTCGGTTCCTGAAATAACGGATTCTTTTTGATAGGATGAATATCCAATGGCACTTACGGTAATAGCGTAATTTCCTGATTTTGGCAAGATGAGTTGAAACTTGCCCAAGGAATCACTTGATGTGTTTAGTACATCTTTTCCATTTTTAAAACGGATGGTTACATTTTTTAAAGGCTCTTGCTGCCTGGAGATTATATTTCCGCTGACTTTTGTTTGTGCATTTGTTTGTAAACTGAATAGCAGCACAGTACAAAAAAGTACAAAACTTTTAAGCAGAAGGGTAAAAGATAAGTTCATATTACTGGAGGGCATTAAATAGTTTGTAAATATAGTTTTTGAAGGTCGCTGGCATTGATGTCAGTGGCATTTAAAGTATGGATAAGCTGTCCATTGCGCATAATGCCAATATGGGTGCCTACGTTTACGGCGTTGAAGATATCGTGCGTGGCCATTAATATGGATTTGCCTTGCTGACCGAGATTTTTTACCAGCTCAGTAAATTCATTGGTTGCTTTGGGGTCTAATCCACTGGTTGGCTCATCCATTAGTATTGCATCGGCATTTTTAGCCAGTGCGATAGCGATTCCAACTTTTTGACGCATTCCCTTACTAAAACCAATAAGCTGTTTTTGATGCGCAGCTGCTTGTAACCCGCAATTTGATAAGAAGTTTGCTAACTGAGTGTTATCGTAGGTAAATCCTGCTAACCTGCTGAAATAATCTAAATTCTCTAGCGCAGACAGGTTGCCATAAAGCATCACTACTTCAGGAATATAGGCCAGGTGTTTCCGGGTATCAGCGGCTCCTGGTTTTACTGCGATGTTATTGATCATTACTTGACCGGAAGTGGGTGCGATAAAACCAAGAAACAGGTTAATGGTGGTAGTTTTACCTGCGCCATTTTGCCCTAGCAGGCAAAATATTTCTCCTGGTTTTACTTGTAGATTTAGATTGTCCAGCGCTAGGTGTGACTGATAATTTTTTGATAAGGAGATTGCTTGAAGCATAGGGAATTGATAATAGGATATACTCCTTTATGGAGATGTTAGCATTTAATAGGTAATTATTTTACTGATACTTTCATTAACCATGTTTCTTTATGAAAATGAAGCTAATAGCTCAAAGTAATATTGCCGAATCAGAATTTTTCAAATAGAATTTTCTGATGACAGGAGATCAATAAAAAAACAGAATTTATAGATTTACTGATCACTAAAGCTTACTGGGGCAATAGATCACAGTAGTGCTATGGTGTTAGCATAGAAGAGAAGGGGGGCCTTTGTTGGTAAAACCCTGAAGGGTGAACTTGTAGAAGCCAAGGTATACACGGGTGCTTAATTTAATAGGGCCGGGTAGAGGTAGGGTAAAGACTGGTGGATGAATGTAATGAAAATCTTTGTGCTGCTGTTGCGCATAATAATCGCAAAGCATACATTTATCTGATGTACTCAGGTAATGCTGATCTTCAGATTGTTCAGTTTTTAAATGAAGCGTATGGCTATGGAAGGTTTGTATGATGGAAATAGAAAAAAATAGCATAATCAGCAGAACAGATAGGATCTGGTAATAGCGGGTTAATATATTTTTTCTTTCTTTAATCACTCTTGCAACAAAGGTGCTATTAAAAACTGGAAAAGCGATATAAATCTGTTATATCCTAATCATAAGACTGAGTTGAGTGTGCTGAAATTACAATGTATGTGGTTAAATTGGATATTTTACTTTTAAAATTGTCAATTGCATGTAATGAACATGGATTTAAAAACTGTTTAACAAGCTAATACGTTTATCATTTAAATATAAATGTCGTGTTCTTATATAAAACTGACTTGCTTCTAACTACTCTCATCTGCTTTAAAAATATATGCATAATAAAGAATTAGAACGCCTTCTTGCTGTTGATAGGTATTTAAAGCTTAAAATTAGTAAGGAAGATGAGCTGTTAGAAATTGTAGAAGCTGCGGCTAGCATATGCGGAACACCTATTGCATTGATCAATCTACTAGATAAAGATACACAGTTTACCAGGGTTAGCGTTGGGGCAAATATCGGTGAGACCTCTAGAAATGATGTTTTCTGCAATCATGTAATCATACAGGAAGAAGTGTTGGTTGTACCGGATACGGGTAAAGATTACCGGTTTATTGATAATCCATTTCGTACTTCCAGCCATGATGTTCAGTTTTATGCAGGTGCCCCGCTGGTTACTCAAGATGGGCTTACCCTTGGTAGTTTATGTGTGATGGATCACAAGCCGAAAGATCTTTCTACACATCAGATAATGATGCTCAAAATTTTATCTAAACAGGTTATTCATGTTCTTGAATTTGATTATAGCCTTCAGATAATGAAAGAGCAGTATTTAAAGGCTAAAGAGAATGAATTTACCTTGCGTTCTTTATTTGAAAGTTCTAAATCATGCTTATTACTTCTTGATATAAATATGCATGTTTTGTTTTTCAATAAAGTGCTGTCTGATGTGATGGACATGTATTATCACCGGAATATATTGATTGGAGATTGTATTGCAGATTTGCTCAAACCGGAGATTCTTGAGGTGTTTATGGAAGATTGTAAAAGGGCACTTAACGGAGAGAGTATTCTTAAAGAATCACTGATCACTTATGGGGCAAAAAGTATTTGGTGGCAGCTTAATTTTGAACCTGCGTATGATAATGAGGGTAAAGTTATTGGTGTATCGCATACTGCGATAGATATTTCTGAACTGAAAAATTCACAGTTTAAAACAATAGAGCGGGAGCAATCATTGCATGCCATTGCTCTAATCCAGTCTCATGAGATTCGCAGGCCTGTTTCTTCTATTATAGGCTTAACTAACCTGATGAAGGAAAACGATTATACTGCAGAAAAAGAAGAAATCATTATGTTGGAAAGAGCTGTCCATGAACTGGATGACAGGATTCATGATATTGTTAACCATACTTCTGATAAAAAATCATTTGATCAAATGATTTAAATTGGTTTTCATGTTGTCTGATAAAATGTTATAGATCTGTGTTTTGGCTTAAATTAATTTTTTTAAAGGTCTTTTAAAAAACACGTATAAGTGTTGTGTAAATAGTACATTATTGATCGAACAGGAATGATTTTTATCTATAAATATTGATATTTTTTTTATTTTGAAATAAAATAACCATAAAATATTTTTATTTTCTTTTAAAATATTCATAGGAATATGCGGATAGGTTGGTATGCTGATTGTATAATTTCAAGTATCTATTACTTAATATCTGCTTTATGACTTATACTAACTTTACTACACAGCTTCAAGGTCACAGACCATCTTTGCAAATCTTTGCTCAACGTTTTACGCAGGATGTTGATGATGCAAATGATTTAGTACAGGATACATTCTTAAAAGCAATTAAATATGCTGCAATGTATAATGATGGGACTAACTTAAAGGGATGGTTGTATACAATCATGCGGAATACATTTATTAATGATTACCGCCGTTCAATGAAGCGCAAGTCTGTATTGGATACAGAAGAAGATCTGACATCTAAGCATTTACTTAAAAGTGCTTCTAGCAATAAGGTAGAGGGTAAATTTATTAGTGAAGATATTAACAGAGCATTGTCGCTTTTAAATTCAGATTGCCGTACGGCATTTGTTCAATATTTTGAAGGGTATAAGTATCATGAAATTGCATTAGAATTAGGAATACCTATTGGAACCGTAAAAACAAGGATTCATGTAGCGAGACAATTATTAAAGAAAAACCTGAAGATGTACAGCCAGGAATTTGGTCAGGCTTAATAGCCGGAATACTGATAGGGTATTTGAAAATAGTTATAATTCATTTTAACTGTATATAGTATGCTAAACTAGGCTTGCTTTTAAGAGATAAGGGTTTGATAAACAATAGGTTGTTTTGCTTAAGATCATATGTTTAAGGATTGCAGATAAATTAGCTGAAGTTCAATCACAGAAATATTTACATACCTGTTATTTCTGATGAAACATAGTTAGATGCTGATTGATTATCTTTGAAAAGTTTAAATGCCCTTGCTCTCCTAATCCTATTAGTATATACATGTTCGAAGTTTTTTTTACACACGTCAAAAGAATAATATTATTGACCAAAGAAGAAGAGGAGACAATTAAATTGTCTTTTGCTTTTAAAAAATTCCGAAAGAAGCAGTATCTGCTTCAAGAAGGTGATGTTTGCAAATATATGACCTTTGTAGAAAAGGGAATGCTGAGGTCATATAATGTTGACGATAAAGGCGATGAGCATATGATGCAATTTGCCTGGGAAGGTTGGTGGATTTCTGATGCCAATAGTTTATGGACAGGAGAACCAGCAAATTTCAATATTGATGTTATCGAAGATGCGGAGGTATTGACAATTACTGCAGCTGATTTTGAGGAGTTAACCGTAAAAGTTCCTAAAATGGAACGTTACTTCAGAATTCTTTTCCAAAAAAATATCATTGCTAAAGAGAAAAGACTCATGCATTCTATCAGCCATTCTGCAGTAGATCGATATGTGAAATTATCAGCTTCCGACCCGGAGATAATTAAACGGGTGCCCCAAAATTTAATTGCTTCTTATTTAGGAATAGCTCCGGAAACCTTAAGCAGGATTAAAAAGACTCTGAGTAATTGAAGTAAGTACTTGACAAATATCAAGTGCATTTCTTAATGTTTATCAACTGTTATGCGCTACATCATGCCGATCTTTACATAAATTTTTATACAATGAACGATCAAATATTATTCTCTACATATCAACTTGCAGATCTTGAATTAAAGAACAGAATGGTGATGGCTCCAATGACGCGCAGCCGTTCTGATAATCCTGAAACTGTGGCTACAGAACTTACCGCTGAATATTATGCACAACGTGCAACTGCGGGTCTAATCATTACTGAAGGTACTTATGTAAGTGCGGATGCAGTTGGTTATGTTAATGTTCCTGCTATTTATACGAAAGAACATATTGCTGGCTGGAAATTAACCACCGATGCTGTTCATGATAAAGGCGGAAAAATTTTTGCACAAGTATGGCATGTGGGCAGACTTTCTCATCCTGATCTATTAGATGGCAGGTTGCCATTAGCACCATCTGCAGTTAATCCAGAATCTCAGGCTTATACTATAAATGGGTTTGTGGATACGGTTACGCCAAAAGCGATGACTATAGAAGAAATCAAAAACACGATACAAGACTTTAAGCAATCGGCAGTAAATGCTATGGAAGCTGGTTTTGATGGAATTGAATTACATGCGGCAAATGGTTATCTGTTTCACCAGTTTTTTGTAGGTATCTCTAATCTTCGTACAGATGAGTACGGCGGAAGTATAGAAAACCGGGCAAGATTTTTATTTGAAACATTAGATGCCCTGAAAGAGGTGATTGATTTAAGAAAAGTAGGAATCCGCTTAAATCCTAGTATGCATAACATGTTTGGTATCAGGGTTGATGAAATGACGATTCCTACCTTTGAGTATATCGTTAAAAAACTAAATGATTATGATTTGGCTTATCTACATTTAACTGAACCATTCACTCCGGTAGCAGATGTTCAGTTTGCAGTGTTGCATATAGCGAAACACTTTAGACCATTATACAATGGTACTTTAATCATTAATAAGGCATTTACTAAGGAAACTGGTATTAAGGTGTTGGAAGAAGGAGACGCAGATTTGGTTGCTTATGGTGTGCCATTTTTAGCGAATCCAGATCTGGTTAAACGTTTTGAATTGGATGCTGCGTTAAACACACCAGATCAACCTACATTTTACACAACAGGAGCTAAGGGCTATACTGACTATCCTTTTCTGGAAGCATAAGTAATCTACACCGGTTAATTATTTCTTGATTTTATAAAAATGGACTATCTCTTAAGTTGTGATAGTCCATTTTTATTATCTTCTGATTGTTTTGTGCAAGGGATACGTACAGGCAAGTAGGATTAGAATGGTAGTTAGCAGATAAAATTTTATGATTTTTTAATTATTCATTCCTAAACAGGATAATGGGCTTTGTCTGTTATTAGCCTAAAGATGTACGTAATGAATACGTACTGAAAGAAAAAACTAACTGAAACGGACAAACTTTAAGGGGGAAATGAATTTAAGGAGGGTGTTTTACAAAGAAGAATTGTCTAGGTAATAGACCGTTCTGCCGGATTCATTTTTCTCTGCAGATAGCCGGTTGGGTGCTTTCAAGGGAGTATACTTTTTTAGTGCTTCAGATAAATACCGGGGTTTTATGGAATTTCCAAATTTTTCCAGACAAACTTTAAATAGTTGTAGCGTAGTTTTAGGGGTAATAAAATAAGTTTGATCAATTAATACCTCAATGAAGTCTTCAACTTTACTGATCATTTGGAAATCTGAATCAGAGGTTGGTCCCTGATCAGTTACAGTAAATTCTCTATATAGATTTATTGTCTTGGTAATCATCTGGTAGACGGTGTAGGTGACTTCTCTACCAGATTCTTTTACCTCTACTTTAACCTGATAAAATGGTTCAGTTATCTTACCCGGCATTATTTCTGATAATTCACATTCAAAAATCTGAAGTAAATAGTTGGTGTCTTTTGTTGTATATCTTAAAGTATGTATTGGGTTTTCGACATCCCTCACATATAATGGGCGGTATCCTAATAAAAATGAAAGTTCACGTTCGGTGTAGCCAGATAATTTACGTTTATCCATTACCCTATAAACTTTGTCAAATTCTATAGAGGATACAGGGAAAGGTGATGCTTTTTCTTTCATGTGGCTAAATTATAAACATAAAAAGAATTACTGCAAGAATGGAGCATGGATGGTTAAGATTGTTTTGAAAGCTTATGGTTTTTGATACAACACAGCACCATCGGCTAACTCTATTTTTATGAGCTTTTTCTTTTTAACAGCATAATTTAGTGGAGAGGAGAAACTTTCAGCTTTTCGATCCATATTTTCCTTTGCATTCGTATCATCAGTGATTTGTCTCTGTGATTTAGGTTCTGTAAAGTATATCAGGTCTTCTATTAGTCCGTTTAACGCATTAGTTGAGCCTTCTTTGCGTGGGATTATTACTGAAGTTTTAATTCTAGGCTGGTCATCGAGAAAATTTTCAGGGTAAAAATCATATAGCGTATAATCCTTTTTTATAGATTCATGATTTAATTGTGCAGCTTTCTCTGAAAATACTTTTGCGATGATATTCAGGTTATGGTCCGTGTAAGTGGCTGCTTTTACCGCACTTTCTATATTACCAATAAATCCAGTACTTCCTGATGGGCTCACTTCTTTTGATAAACTCTCAGCTGTGATCTGAAGCTCAAGTCTGATCTTTCGAACCTGATCAATTATATATTGTTCAACAGGTGCAATCTTTATCTCTTTAGACATGTTCTAATAAATGGAATGAACACGCATATCGAAACATATACATTTAATTTGCATATGTGAACTATAATGCCGACATTTGATATTGAAAAAATTATACAATTAATTAAATAAGAAATAATAAGGAGAAAATATTGATAATATCCAGGCATCTGGATTTTGGATCTTGCTCGGAAAATGTAGGAACTTTCTAAAGCGCAAGGGACAAGAGTTGATGCCTTTTCAAATCTTTATAGATAACAATGGGTTTTCTTGTACGCGCTTTTTAGCCCTCCTACAGGCTTCCGAGCGTACAGGCTAAGCTCATCTGATCCCATTTGCTATTAAATATTTTACGCCAACATCAGATTATATATTATTAGATCCTTGCAGGCTTTATCAACCTCAAAAAATGCTGCAGACAGCTGGAAGACAATTAAAAATGATTAACACTATTGGTAAGCAACTATTACAGATAAACCAACCTGATTTTCAGGCCTTATAACCAGATGAAAATGAATACAATATTAGCGCTCCATTCTATGATTTATCCTCCGGATTAATACTGCTATTTTTCGATTTGATAGAATTTTATTGAATAATTTAAATTAAAATTTCCATTTAAATTATTCACTGTGGCAGCGCTTTGCCAATTTTTTAGACCTAAATATATAACCCTATAGCTAAAACTTTGCAGGATCTGTCTTATTGTGGTAACGATATACAATCACCGGAGCTGGCGCTTTAGAAATCTGGAATTATTCGATATAAACGAAAACTAAAATGAGTAAAAAACAGCCTCATAAAAAATATAAGATTTCAGCTACAGAACAGCTTGTAATTGTGTTAAGCAATTCTAAATATTCTTACCAGCATTTTACGGATTTCCATGAAACTATACTGGAAATATTAGATCATGATGACCTGTCTTTTTTGACTGAAGGGCAGATGAAAAACACTTTGTTTTTTATTGATATCGTAATCGGGCTTCTTGATGCGCCAATAGCCTCTTCTATCAATGAAAAAAATACCATAACATCTTTATCAGAATTAGCTTCTATAAAACATTGTGATGATGCAGCTCAACAGCATTCAGCAGCAAAAGATAACCTGATTGAATTACTTGAATGGATGGAGAAGATTGTATTAAAAAAGCAAATCACAATAGAAGAAATGCTGGATCAGTTCTACGCTTTAAAGTTTATTAAAATCAGAGATCGGAGCTTATAATATTTATTGTTTACACCTTTTTTCCGCATGCCATCAATGCAGAGGTATTCGCTTTTAAATTCATCAACTATGCATAAGAAAATAGTCCATACCAATAAATCGATTATTAAACCGCCTGATTGAAATTAGAAAAACAAAGTGGCTGTAAATTTAGGTTGGTTCAAATGTTCCAGCCACTTTGTTTTTCTAATATAAAAAGTGTTTAAAATAGTTTTCTCAAATGCTATTTGATACTAATTGCAAAACCACCACCAGAGGCAACTGCTTGTTTTAGCACCGTTTTTGAAGTTACCTTCATTTTACGGATAGCATAACTTTGCGGGTTTTTATCGTAACTGGCGTTTTTTCCATCAGCATAGATGGTTGCTTCATATGTTTTTCCTTTTGGTAAAAAGTCAAAAGTTACTTTAGCAGCACGTGGGTTTTCATCAGCAATGCTTCCTATATACCATTCTGCCTTGTTTTTCGCTTTTCTGGCAATGGTTATATAATCTCCGGGTTCTGCTTCAATAATATAAGTTTCATCCCAGTCTACTGCAACGTCTTTTATGAATTGGAAAGCGTCCATGTATTTATTATAAGTTTCGGGTAAATCTGCAGCCATTTGTAATGGACTATATAACGTTACATATAAAGCTAATTGATGTGCAAGCGTAGTGTGTACAAAGGAAGTATTCTCTGGGTTATGAGCGCTAACATGAGTTTCAAATATACCTGGTGTATAATCCATTGGCCCACCAATTAGACGGGTAAACGGAAGTATGGTTGTGTGATCTGCATTGTTACCTCCAAATGCTTCATATTCAGTACCACGGGCAGATTCATTTCCAATTAAATTAGGATAAGTGCGGCTTAAACCTGTTGGGCGTACAGCCTCGTGTGCATTAACCATAATCTTATAATCAGCCGCTTTGGTGACTGCATATAAATAATGATTAACCAGCCACTGTCCATAATGGTGCTCACCGCGGGGGATCATGTTACCTACGTAACCACTTTTTACAGAGTTATATCCGTTTTCTACCATAAACTTATAAGCAGTATCCAGATGTCTTTCGTAATTACGTATGGAACCTGAAGTCTCATGGTGCATCATCATTTTAATCCCTTTAGCTGCTGCATAGCGGTTAAGCTCTTTGACATCAAAATCAGGATAAGGTGTTACAAAGTCAAATACATAGTCTTTTGTTTTGCCAAACCAATCTTCCCAGCCTTCGTTCCAACCTTCTACCAATACGGCATCAAGACCATGTTTAGCGGCAAAATCAATGTATTCTTTTACATGTGCCGTATTTGCAGCATGTTTGCCATTAGGTTTGACTTTAGTATAGTCTGTAATGCCCAATTGTACAGCTGGCTGGTCCGTATATGCCCAGGTACTTTTACCAGTGATCATTTCCCACCATACACCAACATATTTAATTGGTTTGATCCAGGATACGTCTTTGTATTTTGTAGGTTCGTTTAGGTTAAGTACTAATTTTGAAAGTAAAATATCTCCGGCTTTATCACTTACTATAATTGTACGCCATGGAGATTGAGTGGTGGCTTGCAAATAACCTTTATCACCAATTGCATCTGGTGTTAAAAATGATTCTAGTACAAAGTTTTTGTCATCCAGGTTAAGTGACATGGTAGAATAGTCTACTAAGGCTGCCTCATGAATGTTGATGTATAAGCCGTCTTTACTTTTTAGCATCAAAGGTGTTTGAAGACCGGTTTCTGAAAAGGTAGTTTGGGAAGAGTTTGGTGTAACTGCTTCTTTCATTTTTCCCCGTACTTCTGATAATTTAGAAGTTGTTGTATTGTATTCTTGGGTATCAAAGTCACCAGGCAGCCAAAACGCTTTATGATCGCCGGCTAATGCAAACTGTGTGCGTTCTTCTTTAATGATAAAATAATTGAGGTTATTTTGTGAAGGAAATTCATATCTGAAGCCTAAACCATCGTTGAATAACCTAAAGCGGATGCGGATGTAACGGTCTTTTACAGATTTTTGAGTTAATGTAACCAATAGTTCATTATAGTGGTTACGAATAGTTTTTTGTTCACCCCAAACTGGGCTCCATGATTCATCAAATGTGCTTTGTTCTGATTTAGTAACCGTAAAACCATCCAGAAATGAAGGGACGTCTTTTGTCTCCAGGCCTAGCTTGCTAGATTTAATTACCTCTTTTTGTTTATAGCTGAGTGCATAAGTAGGTACTCCGTTTTCTCTCAGCTCAAATTTTAGCGTTAAGTTTTTATCGGGCGAAATAATGGTCTGACCTTTAACTATTATGGTGTTAAGCATAATAATTAAAACTAGTGTAATGATTTTTTGCATTGTTTGAATTTATGATTTTTACGGGCCGAATATAGCTTTTTGATTATAGGAAAGTAAGATCATAATGATATTGATGACTGTTTTTTTACCTTACTTGATGTTATTCCCTTAAGTTAAAGCCTAATTAAAATAAATTAATGTTCATTATTTTTAATAAGCAATTACTGGTTAAAAATTGGATTAAAGGTAAATAGTTGGGTTGTTTAATTTTTATGTTATTTAAGTAAACAATACTTACTAAATCATTGCTTTGTCATAAATATTTTTTAAATGAACTTAATTGGAAGTTGCACTGTTTTTTAATCAGAAGTTCAAACATTTAATTTTTTTATTATGGAGTCGTTACAAGGTAAAATTGCGTTAGTTACAGGAGCATCAAGAGGTATTGGTCAGGGAATAGCATTAAGTTTGGCCAAAGCAGGTGCAGATATTGCATTAGCAGATATAAGCATTGATGTTTTAGAAGAGACAAGAAAATTAGTTGAGCAAGAAGGAGTAAAAGTAAAAGCTTATCAAGTAGATGTTACCCAATTTGAAACGGTAAGAACTATGGTTCAAGCGGTGAATACTGATTTTGGAACATTAGATATTGCCGTTAATAATGCTGGTGTATTAGGCATACATAAAGTTGTTGATATGACAGGTGATCAATGGGATCACATTATGAATGTAAATGCTAAGGGTGTATTTTTATGCAGTAAAGCGGAGCTGGAAGTGATGTTGCCTAAAAAATCCGGGCGGATTATCAATGTTTCTTCTATTTTAGGCAAAACAGGTATGGCTGATGTATCTGCTTACAGTGCCTCAAAATTTGCTGTCATAGGATTTACAAATTCACTTGCTAAAGAGGTGGCAAAGGAAGGTATTACAGTAAATGCACTTTGCCCTGGAATTGTGGGTACAGGAATGTGGAGAGGTGATAAAGGATTAGCTAATGCTTTTGCTAAAAATGGAGAAACAGAAGAGCAATCCTGGGAAAGAAATAAAGAAAGTTTGTTACCACAGGGCGTAGAACAAACTCCTGAAGATATGGGTAATTTAGTGGTTTATTTAGCTTCTGCAGAACACGTTACCGGGCAAGCGATTGCTGTTGATGGTGGGTTTGGATTGTAAAATTTAATTTCTTAATTATATGGGTCTGTACATTCACATGTGCAGGCCCTTTTTTATGCGCATGTATTTTTAAAATGAATGTTCCAACCTTAAAATGAAATTGCTATATTTGCCAATGGCTCAATACTTAAATGAAACCTCCAGAACTTTTAGTGAGTTTCTCCTGATTCCAGGACTTACTTCTATTGATTGCGTACCCGATAAAGTATCTTTAAAAACCTCATTAGTTAAATATAAAAGAGGCGAAAAATCAGAAATAGAACTTAATATTCCTTTTGTGTCTGCAATTATGCAGTCTGTATCAGATGATCAGATGGCTATTGCATTGGCTAAAAATGGGGGTATATCCTTTGTTTTTGGCTCACAATCTATCCAAAAGCAGGTAGAGATGATAGAAAAGGTAAAGCAACATAAATCTGGCTTTGTAGTAAGTACCGCTAATCTAATCGAAGAAAATACTTTAAAAGATGTGATTGCCTTAAAATCCAGAACAGGGCATTCTACCATAGCAATAACTGATAATGGTACTGCCGAAGGTAAACTTGTAGGTATTGTAACGAGCAGGGATTACAGAGTTGGCACAGATTCAATGGAGAAGAAAGTCAAAGAATTTATGACTCCTTTTTCAAAACTGATTACTGCAAATATTGGAATTACATTAAGTGAAGCTAATAATATTATATGGGAGCATAAATTAAACAGCCTTCCGGTAATTGATGAAAATAACAACTTTAAGTTTTTTGTATTTAGAAAAGATTATGATAATCATAAAGACAATCCTTTAGAATTATCTGATTCCCAAAAGAAACTGATTGTTGGTGCTGGTATCAATACCAGGGATTATAAAAATAGGGTGCCTGCTTTAGTAAATGCTGGAGTTGATGTATTGTGTATTGATTCTTCAGATGGTTATTCTGAATGGCAGAAAGAAACGCTGCAGTATATCAAAAAAGAATATGGTGATAAAGTAAAGGTTGGTGCAGGAAATGTAGTAGATAAAGATGGTTTTCTATACCTGGTCGCTGCAGGTGCTGATTTTGTTAAAGTTGGCGTTGGAGGTGGTTCAATTTGTATCACCAGGGAAACTAAGGGTATAGGCAGGGGGCAGGCCACTGCTTTAATTGAAATATCTAAAGCAAGAGATGAATATTTTGAGGAAACGGGGATGTATATCCCTATTTGTTCTGATGGTGGTATTGCACAAGATTACCATATGGCTCTTGCACTAGCGATGGGGGCAGATTTTATGATGATGGGAAGATATTTTGCCCGTTTTGACGAGAGCCCTACTCAAAAGCTGCTTGTAAATGGAAATTACATGAAAGAATATTGGGGCGAAGGATCAAATCGTGCCCGTAACTGGGAGCGGTATGATATGGGCGGTGCAAACGGCTTAAAATTTGAAGAAGGTGTGGATAGCTATGTACCTTATGCTGGTAGTTTAAAAGATAATTTAGAAGTTACGGTTGGCAAAATTAAATCAACCATGTGTAGCTGCGGTTTTATATCCATTAGTGAGTTTAAAGACAAAGCTAAACTTACATTAGTATCTTCTGTAAGCATTGTAGAAGGTGGTGCACATGATGTAATTGTAAGAGAATAAGTTAGGTTTCATCTTTATAAAACGAGCCTGTATCATCAATTGATGATACAGGCTCGTTTTGTTAATCTATATGCCTCCTTAAGCACGTGCTTCAAATTTTTATTTCCCTCCCAGTCTTTTCTGTTCGTCATCTAATCCTGTTGCTCTGTTTCTGGCAGATTTTACAGTCATTTTTCCGAAGCGGTAGGTGAACGTCAATCTTGCACTTGTAGAGGTTCCAATTTGGTCAACATTGTAAGTGTTTCCTGCCAGGGTGCTGGATACCTTTGCCCGCTGTGAGTGAAATATATCACTTACGCCTAATTTTAAGTTCCCCATTTTATTTGGGAAGTTGTAGCGTAAGCCCGCATCGGCGTTGTACATGCTTTTTATTTTATACGCACCTTCTATTTGTGGCGTACTAAACATAAGGCCTGCATCTGCACTAATGAGCTTGCTTAGCGTAAAATTATTTTGTGCATAAAAATTTCCGCTAAATTGTTTTGAGTTCAGATCACTTCCGTTTAAATTAGGTGACTGGGTCTGTTTATAATATCCTAATACATTGTTATTCATGTTCCACCATTTGGTAATAGTTACCGGGAAGTTTAGTGTAAGAGATAATACATCATCAGATGCAAGGTTGAGAACGGTTTGATAGATTGATTTTCTAACTTCATTTTGTAACAGGATTTGTGTAATTACATCAGAAGTGTGGCTGTAATTTAAGGAAACGCTGTATTTCTGTTTGAGTAAAAAGCTTAGTTCCAGGTTGTTTGCATATTCAGGTTTTAGGTTTGGATTACCTTCATTATAAGTATATTGATCCAGATAGAAGATAAAGGGATTTAAGTTTTGATAATTTGGTCTGTTTATTTTTCTGGAGTAAGAGAAATTTAAAATATGGTCTGTATCAAAACTCTTACTGATCAGTAAAGATGGAAACAAATTGGTATAATCTCTTTCTGTGATCTGGTTAGTAGTTAAAGAGTTTCCTTTGGATCTAGTGTTTTCTGCACGCAGACCAGTTTGTATGGATAGGCTTCCTAACGTAAAATTAAGTGTAGCATAAGCTGCATTTACTTGTTCATCATATTCAAAGTGATTGCTTTTATTTTGATCAAGTACCCAGTTTCCATCTATGTTGTTTTCGTAAACAAAGTTATTATCACTTTTTACACTGGCAATTTTCACTCCTGTTTCTAACTTAACTTTTTTATTGAATGGTAAAGTATAATCTGCTTTTATCGCTTTAATATTAATGTTAGAAGGTGCCAGATTTCTATATATTTCTCCGTTTTTGAAAAAACTGCCATTGGGAAAGTAAAATTTGTTATCATAGCTTGCCTGATGCTTGCCGTCATAAGTAGAATAATCAGCATCTATTGTAAGTTCCTGACCAGCAGTGTCGAGTATGCCTTTGTAGTTAATATTGTAAGAGAAGTTTTTAGAGTTTGATAGGCTAACACTTGGTGTTCTAAGGATGGAGTCTGTTTCCTGAAACGATTTACCAATGTTTACTGCACTATAGCCATCTTCATTACGATCATTTAAATAACCTTTTGCCATAAATCCAATCGTGTGATTTGAGTTAAGGAAAAAATCGGAACCTATTTTAAAATTTTGTGAATTATTGCTGGATAACTCTTTATTTTTCTGGCTAAAAAACAACTGATCTGTGCTTCCTGCACTAATGCGTTTTAGTGCTAAATTCTGCTCATATTTTCTGGTGTTATAACCATAAGAACCAAATATGTTATAGGCCTTTTTCCGATAATTCATATTGATTGAATTATTGGTTAGCACGAATTTATTAAAACCGCCTCCTAAAGATACATTTCCATTGAATCCTTCAGTTTTACTTTTCTTGGTTTTGATGTTGATAATCCCTCCGGTACTGTTAGCTTCGTAACGGGAACCAGGATTATTAATAATCTCAACGGTTTCTATTTCACTGCTTTGCATTGATTTAAGCAGATTTACTACTTCAGTTCCACTGAGATAGGTTTGTTTACCATCGATGGTCACTAACACATTGCTTTTTCCGGCAAGGGAAATGTTTTCATTGTGATCTACAGTTACTCCGGGAGCCTTTTTTAATAATTCAAGCCCTGTTAACCCAGCTGCAGAGGGGCTGGCATCTACATTAAAGATCAGTTTGTCTGCCCGGCGTTCTAAAATTGGTTTAGTTGCAGTAATGTTCACTTCTTTAAGATCTTTTGTATTCTCTATAAGGATAATCGATGGAACCTGGTAGGCAGATCCGTTTAACTGAAAGTTTGCTGATCTAACTTTATTATAACCTACTGAAGTAGAAAGCACATAATAGTTGCCTGATTTTGCAGCGAAATTAAATTTTCCATCCTGATCAGTCATTGCTGTACTGATCAATGCTGAATCTTTAACGGTATACAGTAGTACAGTTGCAGCAGGCAATGTTTGTTTATTATCCTGAACGGTACCACTGATTTTAACAGGCTCTTGTGCAGACAGGCGGAGCGGAAAAAAATAGAGCAAAAATAGGAGTGAAGCTAAAATATATGTTTTCATGATTGTTGGTCTTTTGAAAATAAGACGTCAACAATGGAAATAGGTTACTGAAAATCGAAGAAATAATTTCTTTAAAAGGATTTGGTGCTAGGTTTTAAGTTTAAATCTGTTACTGCTGACAGATTTTTAATATGATGAAATGGTTTTTTATTTATATAAAGATATGATTATTAGTGTTTTGTTGTTTTTTTAACTTCTTCCTAGTATTTCATATAATTTAATGGCAGTCTTTTGGAGCTTTGATATTTCTTCTTCCTTTAAAATTATTTTTTCTTTAAGCTCTTCTATTTCGTCAAGTGTTTTTTTTGTTATTGGTTCTGATTCTAAAGAAATAATCTGAGCAAGTGTAACATCGAAAATTGATGCAATTTGGCTTAACCTTTTTAAGTTTACTATCGTTATTCCTGTTTCAATTTTTGAAAATGCAGGAATGGATATGGATAGTCTTACCGCAGCATCGCCTTGTGACCATCCGTTTTTTAGACGTAAATTTTTAATCGTTTTACCTATTGTATTTGTTTTTGGTGTATTAATTGACTTCATTTTATTTCTGAATTACCGTTTATCTGATTTTTTGTAAATTAATCATTTACCATACCCAATGTGTAATACATACTGATGGCTTTTTATTTATTTAATTAAAATTACTGTTAGATGTTGTTATGATTTTTGTTGGTTACTTGCTGTTGATCTTATAAATTATAAAGGCCAGCTTAATTCCGGCCTTTATAATCAAACTATTATTACCTAAACGTCTTTATCTGGGCATCCACCCTTGGATCAAAACATCATTTTATGAATGGTGCTGTATAAAGCTCAGCAACTCAACAGAACAAAAGTGTGAAAGTGGATTAATATTTTATATTAAAGTAAAAAGATCAGAAAAAAATTCTAGTAAGGCTATTATTTATGATTGAATCTTCTGTTTTTAACTGATTATAAAAGAGTAAGCCAAATTATATATCTTTTGTGGAAATTGTAATATTATCAAATTAAACCTTTAGAAATCATTGAGGTAAGTATTTTGATTAATATGTCAAAAAACAATATTAAAGATCAACAAATTAAACATTATTATACTAAACCGGGTAGGTGAAAGAGCAATTTTTATGTAGTTTTAAAGGATTAATAAATTAAACTGGTTCAAAACTATCATATGGCAGATTACCAATATCGAATTAAATTAAATGGTGAAGACAAAATAATGGAAATAGATGCTCCAGCAGATGCAACAGAATATTATACGGTGAACTGTGAACAACAGGAGCTTGGCTTTATATATCCTGAAATGGAAACAGATGGCATTGTCTGGAAAGCTAGTGAAGATAAACTCATTGGAGTTGCACAAGAGTTAGGAGAGTTTATAGCGATGGCTAATTTGAAATCATAATCACTGAAACCCGGATCAAAAGTATACATCATTATGAAAAAAATATATCTATTCATTTTCTTTTCCCTAATTGCTGTCGCCAGCTACGCGCAGGCAAAAAAAGATTTTCATCAATGGGCGGCTACTCCACCTATGGGTTGGAACAGTTGGGATTGCTATGGTCCTACGGTTACAGAGGCTGAAGTAAAAGCTAATACAGATTATATGGCTGCCAACTTGAAGGATTTTGGCTGGAATTATATTATTGTAGATATCAGGTGGTACGTGAGTAATGACAAAGCTCATGGATATAATGAAACTAACCCGGATTATGTATTAGATGAGTTTGGCCGGTTTATGCCGGCAGTTAACCGTTTTCCATCCGCTAAAGGTGGCAAGGGTTTTAAGCCACTTGCAGATTATATCCATGGTAAAGGATTAAAGTTTGGCATTCACATTATGCGGGGGATTCCAATGGTGGCTGTAAAAGATAATTTACCTATTAAAGGGACTAAATATAGGGCAAAAGATATATATTCTGATCAAGATCAGTGCCTTTGGCTGCGTGATATGTATACGGTCATTCCGGAAAAAAAGGGCGCACAGGAATATTATGATTCTTTATTTGAACTATATGCTTCATGGGGGCTTGATTTTGTGAAGGTAGATGATCTTTCTTCGCCAATTTATTTTGCAGGTGAAATTGAAATGATCCGTAAGGCAATAGATAGAACAGGGCGTAAAATTGTATTAAGTACTTCGCCAGGAGAAACACCTGTAGCTCATGCAGATCATGTGCAAAAATATGCTAATATGTGGCGTACGGTAGGAGATTTCTGGGATAGCTGGAAACAATTGAAGGAACATTTTGAAGTGTTTGAGCGTTGGAATAAATGGCGTGCTTTTGGTGCTTATCCTGATGGGGACATGCTGCCAATGGGAAAAATAGGTATCCGTGCCGAAAGGGGAGAACCAAGAATGTCACTTTTTACTAAGGATGAACAATATACCTTAATGACACTTTGGAGTATTTTTAAATCACCATTGATGTTTGGTGGCAATTTGCCGGATAATGATGCATTCACCGTTTCCTTAATTACCAACAGAAGGGTATTAAAGGTGTTAAATGAAAGTACAAACAATAAACAGCTTTTTAGAAATAATGATCAGGCAGCATGGATTGCCGATGAACCAGGTACAGGTGCGAAATACCTTGCTGTTTTTAATACGTCTGATGAGCCTTTACCACTTTCTGCTAAAAAGATTGCTGTTAATTTAAAAGATCTCGGCTTTGGTTCTTCTTGTACTGTTACTGATTTGTGGACTGGCAAAACAGCAGGTAACTTTTCTGGTGAGTTTGCGCCTGAAATTAATCCGCATGGAGCTGGATTATACAAAATCGTTAGTGTGAAAAAATAGATATCCTTTAAATGCTTTTATACAATAAAGCGGATAAACAAAAGAGCCCTGATATACAAGCCCGCAAATTTTGGAGGCTTGTATATCAGGGCTCTTTCTAATATAAAAAAATTATATTGATGCTTCTAATTCTACTTCTGCCAGTTCAAACACGGCAGATTTTACTGTTTTAATGATCCTTGCTGCTACTTTATATGGGTCTGCAGCAGAGTTTGGCCTGCGATCTTCCAGGTATCCGTACCAGCCTTTCTCTACAGTTTCCAGTGGAATCCGGATAGATGCTCCACGATCAGATATACCATAACTAAAGTCATGGATAGAAGCGGTTTCATGTTTACCTGTTAAACGCAAGTGATTGTCTGCACCGTAAACTTCCACATGTTCTGCAACTACCGGACGGAAAGCTTCACAAATGATGTCATATACATCTTTTCTGCCAGCAGTACGTAAAGCTGTATTAGAGAAGTTTGCATGCATACCTGAACCATTCCAGTCTAAAGTGCCCATTGGTTTACAATGCCAGTTAATAGCTACACCATGTTTTTCGCCAATTCTCTCTAATAAATAACGGGCTAACCAGATTTGATCACCAGCTTCTTTTGCACCTTTAGCAAAAATCTGGAATTCCCATTGTCCGGCAGCAACTTCTGCATTGATACCTTCTACATTTAGGCCAGCTTCTAAACATACGTCCAGATGCTCTTCAACGATGTCTCTGCCAAATGCGTTGCTGGCACCTACAGAGCAATAATATTGTCCCTGTGGAGCTGGGTAACCTGAGGCAGGAAAACCAAGTGGTTTATTCGTTGCCGGGTCCCATAAAAAGTATTCCTGTTCAAATCCGAACCAAAAATCGTTATCATCATCTTCGATATGTGCACGGCCATTTGATTCATGCGGCGTGCCTGTAGCGTCTAATACTTCGCACATTACTAAATACGCATCTTTTCTTTGTGGATCTCTAGCAAGATAAACTGGTTTCAAGATACAATCAGATGAGCCGCCTGGTGCCTGCTCGGTTGATGAACCATCAAAGCTCCAATTGTCAAGATCTTCCAGGTTTCCGCTAAAATTCTTTTCAATTTTTGTTTTACTGCGCAGGCTTTGTGTTGGTTTATACCCATCAAGCCAGATGTATTCAAGTTTTGCCATTGCTATGTTTCTTATTAAAAGTTAATAATTTTTAGTTGTCTCAGTTGTTTTTGTAATCACCGGCAAAGATACGGCCTTAATTATTCGTTCTATATCCCCTATAGTGGTGAGAATTATACCCTTTATTAGGTTTTTGGATAAAAAAACAAATAACTATTTTATATAGATTTGTTTTAAATGAATATTATTGGATCTAATTTAATAAATTAAGTATAATTATAGAAATAAAATATTTTTTTGTGTCAAAAATCCAATATTTTAATGTGTTTTTATAGAATTTATTGTGTTTTTATTTAAATGGATCTTTTTTTTAAGATTTTTTTTACTTTTAATGTTTTGTTAAGAATTAAAGTGTGATAAAATTATATCCATAAAAATGTTGTACTATAGAATTACTAAATCTGATTTCTTAAAATAGATATATTGCATTGTAATAATTATTTATTATAAATAATTTCCTTTTTAATCGATCTTATTTAGATTTGATTAGCATAATTTTCTGTTATTTCCAGTTTAAATTATTTTTGAAGAAGGATTTTTTATCTTTAATAACAGTGTGCTGTTAAAGTATTCTTTGTGGTTATGAAGAAAATATCCTTAATTAGCATTCAAATTATTCTCAAAATTAAATTATGCGCTCAATACTCTTTTTAACCGTGCTATTGCTAACAGGCATGGGTAATGCCTTTTCACAGCAGGGACCTGATGCCAATATGTATTTCAAAAAACTTCCTAACGGGCTAGAAATATTAGTAGTTAAAGACAGTACAGTACCTCTGGTAACCTTGGAAATCGCCTGCAGGAACGGGTCTTTTACGGAAACTGATGAATATAACGGATTGAGCCATTTATATGAACACTTGTTTTTTAAAGCAAATAAGGATTACCCTGATTTTGAAAGTTTTAATAACAGGAGTAATGAGTTAGAGATCAGAGCCAATGCCACTACCCGTGAAGAGGTTGTGAATTATTTCTTTACCCTGCCTTCTTCCAATATAAAACAGGGAATGAAGTTCATGAATTCTGCCATCAGATATCCAAAGTTTGCAAAAGCAGATATGGCTCAAGAGAATGAGATTGTGAATGCAGAATTTACGCGTCATGAATCGAGCCCGGTTTTTGCTTTGATAGAAGCCAATTCCAGGCACATGTGGGGTGATAATTATTCAAGAAAAAATGTGATTGGGAGTCATGAGGTGATCTTATCCGCAACGCCTTCAAAAATGGATTCTATAAAAAATAAGTATTACTGGCCAGATAATACAGTACTGGTAATTGCTGGAGATGTAAATGTAGAAGAAGCTTTTACCCAGGCAGAAAGTGTATTTGGTACTTGGAAAAGTGCAGGTTTTGACCCTTTTAAAAAGTGGCCTATTCCAGAATTTACCCCGCTTAAAAAGAACGATTATTATATTGTTGAATCAGATAAAACACAGGTTCCTTTTCTGTTGATTAGCTGGCATGGGCCAGATACCAGGGGAGATATACCTGCTACCTATGCGGCTGATGTTTTCTCATTTATCGTCAATCAAAATGGTTCGAAAATGAAGAAGGCATTAATTAGTTCCGGACTTGCCCAAGAAGCTGATGTTAATTATTATACACAGAAGTATACTGGTCCAATTAGTTTTATGATAAATCCTAATCCGGAAAAGATTAAGGAGTGTTATGAAGAAGTACTTAAACAGATTTCTTTATGGGATGAAGAAGATTATCTTTCTGATATTCAAATAGAGCGTGCAAAGCGTTTGCTGTCTATTGAGCAGGTCAAGCGGCGGGAGGTAACCTCAGATTATGCCCATTTGCTTTCCTTTTGGTGGGCATCTGCTTCTGTAGATTATTATACACATTATGAAGAAAATTTAAATAAGATTACCCGTAAAGATTTAGTAGATTATGTTAAGAAGTATATTAAAGATAAACCTTTTTGTGCTGGCATGATGCTCAATAAAACTACTATTGACAGGATTCAGCCATCGGAGTTTTTCAAATCAAAATAAGGTAATTATGAAACGATATCTATTAATAACGCTTTTATCTTTCTTATTTATCCCCATAAAAGCGCAGGATAAAACAATGTCATTTGAGGTGAATGGTCTTAAAGTGATTTTTAGACCTACACAGAAGGAAACAGTAAGTATCCGCATGTACTACCGGGGCGGATTAATGAATTATAATTATAAGCAGGCTGGTATAGAGAACCTTTCACTTTCTGCGGCCGCCACTTGTGGTACGAAAAATTATAGTGTTAATGATTATCAGGAATTAGCAGATGAGTATGGAATTGAAATAACAGGTTCTTCTCAGGAGGACTATGGTACAATCGGTATGGATTGTATTAATAAATATTTTGATCAGGGATGGAAATTGTTTTCGGATGCGGTGGTAAATCCAGTGTTTGATCCTGGAGAATTTCAGAAAACAAAAGATAAAATAAGAACTGGAATTGATGCAAGACAGTCTGATCCTGAAACCAGGGTAGCACAAATGTCTGCTTCAGCTATGTTTGAGGGGACGCCTTATAGTATTGACCCAATGGGAACTGAAGAAACAATTAAAGGATTTACTGCAGATAGCGTGAAGAATTACTATCTGGATAAGCTATTGAATAAAAATAGTATGTTCCTGGTTGTTGCCGGTAAAATAACTAGAGAAGATCTGGAAAAGAAGATTGCCGAATCATTTGCTGCATTAATTGCAAAGCCATATACTCCTGCAGTTTATGTGCAAAAGCCATTGGTTGGTGAGCATCTTTTAATGGAACAGCGGCCGATTGCAACAAATTATATGAGCTGTATAATGAATGCACCGGTAAGAAATAGTCCTGATTATTATGCTTTTGTGCTTGCTATTAATGCTTTATCAAGCAATCTGCATTATGAAATCAGGATTAAACAAGGGCTTTCCTATGATCCTGGCGCTACGCTTAAAATACAGCAGATGCCTTATACTTCTATGTATGTAAGTACTACACAACCTAAAAAAGCTTTTCAAGCAATAGTAAATGTATATACAGCCGTACGCAGTGGCAAAGGATATGGGCCAGATTTTTTAGCAGGTATTAAGAAGGATCACCGAAGCCGGTATTACAGACACCAGGAAAGCTCTAATTCTATTGTAACTGATTTGGGAGAGGCTGAAGTGCTTGGTGGATACCTTTTAGAAGAAAACGAGCTTGCCGGCATTAATAAAGTAACACTTGCCGATATTAATCTTGTACTTAATAAATACCTTAAAGGTGCAATATGGATTTATTTGGGTGATGAAGAAGCTGGGAAAGCTACTTTTCAGTAATGACGTTTAGCATGTAACAATAAAAATGTATATCATCAATCTTGATTACCTTCTTATTTGTTATTTTTACTCGTACCTCTTACTAGAGTTTTTTCAAATGATCAATTCTCAGAGGCTCAATTTCATTTATGAAACAGCTTATTATTATTAAATAATTACCTGATCATTACTCTTCAATGATCAGTAATCGGTCGTTTCCGGATTCGGTGTCAAAAACAATTCTAGTTTCAAATGATTTTGTTTTTTTTGTAGTTGGATACCAGTTCCTATCAGGACTAACTAATATAAATAATCCAGTTTCATCCCCAAGCACTACAAAATTCTCTTGTTTTGTCTGCTTATCATAATAAGCTAACCCATATTTGTCAATCAGCTCATCAGCCATTTCTTGTACATTATCAGTTACTATTCCAATCTCACTGATATATAACAGGGCATTACTGCTAAATGGGAGAGCAGATTCATTGAGTAGATCTGCACGGCAGATCAGTTCTAGCAGGTTTTTATTGTTATCATAAAAATAAATTGATGTAGCATTCCAGCTTTCAAAGGAGGCAAATTTACTGCTTTCTGTTACCGGTAATAGTAATGTTCTTTCTGCCAGCCAGTTAAAAGCCTCTTCCAGTTTATTGTTTGGGATATCGAAAGCCAGGTGATAGTTTGGTTGCTGAACTGCAGATTTTTTGAATACCAGCCGGGTGGTCCCAATTAAAAAAGACACTTCCTCTTTATTCATCATTTCGGTTTCTACAGCCAATGTAGTGTTGTAAAACCGTTCTGTTTCTATAATGTTATTACTCAATAAATGTATTTCTTTAATCTTCATCACTGTGCCCTGGTATATCTGGTTTTGCAAAGCTATTCAGAAATTCAATACATTAATTAAGTAGAATGTCATTTTATAAAGAAGTTATTTAACCCGATGAAGTTTTACCTGGTCTTTAACTTTTTATATCTTCTAATTATGGTGTAATAATTCTTTTTGGTTTCACAAAGACAATTGCAGGAACTTAACAGCATACTGCAATTGTCTTTTTGGCAATGATTATTCACTTAAATATGCTATTCTATAGGGTTCAAAGAAGCTTTTTAATGCGATAAGTAAAAGCTGAGGAGCTTCCTCAGGAACAAAATGGCCGCAATCAGGAATTACAAGGGTAGTAACATCTACTGCAACCCGTTTCATTTCATCAGCAACACTAATACCACAAGATTTTTCACCTCCAATAGCTAAAATAGGAATTGTGAGTTTAGTTTTAATACGCTCCGAATTTTGTGAGATTAGCATATCAATGCAACGATAATATTCAAAACTTGCTTTCACTGCTCCAGGTGTAGATTTTAGAACATCTACATAATAATCTATCGCATAAGAGGGAATAGTTTTTGGTGTTGCAGCTTTGGAGATAAACTGATGCCCAAAATAGATTTCTTCACGTCCCTCTACCATTCTCTCATTGATATCTCCTGCCCAGTTAAATGCAAAATGCCATGCAAGTCCGTTAAAAAAATTGTTGCTAAACAGAGGGACTGATGGGCTTACTCCAGGAATAATAGCTTCTGCAACCGCTAACCTTTCTATTTTCCCGGGGTAATCTACAGCTATGGCATATCCAGTCCACATTCCAATATCATAACCTACCATATTAAATTTCTCATAACCCAATATACTCATGAGTTTAACCATATCAGTGGCTAGTGTAGCAGAATCATAACCTTCGGAGGGTATATCAGATAGGTTGACACCTCTTGGATCGACAGCTATTACTGTATATTGCTTAGCTAATTCTGGCATTATAAATCTCCAGGTATACCAGGTTTGCGGCCATCCGCCCAGCAATAATAATACTGGTCCGGTACCCCCAACAACAGCATGTAATTTCAGATCATCAGTATCTACAAAAATGCTTTCAAAAGTATCGCTAAAATTAAGTGGCAATTTTGGTAAACTTTTCAGATAAGAAGGGTTATTCTTTGCTACTTTTTGATTGTTAAATAACATAATCTTTAAGGTGTAAGTTTAATTACAAGCAAAGTTATTTAAACGTTTACGTAGATTGTCTCACCTAAAATGGGGGTTTTTATGAATTGATCGCTATTCTCTCTTATCTCTGTCGGGTTCCAATTTAAAGAATCAATCTTCACGCTAGGTACGTCATATCTGGTTCTGGCTTCTTTTGACGGCACGCTACATCGAACCACCGGAGTCAATGAAGCAGACTCTCTTATCTACTTCATAAACAATAATTTATCTCAAAAAAAAAACAGGAGTCAGTTCGTTTTTACGACCTGACTCCTGTATGGTACCCCAACCGAACTTTTATCGAACCATTTTGTGTCTGATTGTGTCAATTTAGTAACTATATTGGATTCGAATGAAAAAATAGCTAAAAATATATTCTATTCGCAGTCATTAATTACCACCTGTCAAGGACATCATAAATTCGCCCGCCTTTTTTATAGCATCTCTTCCTTCAGGAAGCAAAGAGTGCCACAAGGGAAAATTATGTATCATTTGAGGCCACACTTCAAATCTTATATGAACTCCTGCCATTGCAGCTTTATGTGTAAATGTCAGGGCTTCACTCAGCATTTCTTCTGCTTCGCCAACAATTATATACATTGGTGGAAGACCATGGACATCTGCATAAATTGGAGAGGCCAGAGGAAGATTAGGATTGGCACCACCCAAGTAAGCAGCAGCTTGTGCCTGAATAGCTTTAAGGTTTACAATAGGGTCAATTCCTTCCCTTGTCTGGTAGGTTTCTCCAGTCTGACCTAAGTCAATCCAGGGTGATATTGGAATCCCGCCAGCAGGCATCGGCACACCCCTATCGCGTGCAAATAACATTAGATTAATTGTTGCATTTCCGCCAGCAGAATCACCGCAAATAATAATCTTTTTAGCATCATATCCTTGCGCTAGTAACCAAAGATATCCATCAAATATATCTTCTAAAGGTTGTGGGAAGGGATATTCAGGAGCTAAACGGTAGTCTAAGGCAAAGGTTTTCATTTTTCCTGCTCTTCCAAGCTCACTGATTTCCCCACGATGTGTTGCCGGACTGCCAATAAGAAATGCGCCACCATGTATGTAATATAAAACATGGGTATCTCTTGCTTCAGGAGAACTTGTCCATTCTCCCTTCAAGCTACCCAGCGATACAGTTTCATAAATGATGTCATCTGCTACGGGTAAAGTAGCATACATTTTATCTGCTGCAATCCGTAATTCAGGAATTGGCGCATTAAGGTCCAGGTAAGTTTTGAAATAATCTCTTGCAATTTTAAGTTCTTTGTTCATGCTGTTATCATTAATATTAGGACAGCAAATTTCGGATGGACTCTACAGGAATGTTAGCAGATAAAGGTTCAGTATTGGTACTTTATGTTCCAGATATTTGAATAACTATTTATTCAAATATTTCTTGTACATAGATTTACGATAATCTGCCGGGGACAAACCTTCTTGTTTTTTGAATTGTCGGGAAAAATAAGAAAAATCATTAAAGCCAAGTTCTTCACTAATCTGACCGATAGGAAGATTGCAGTATACCAGCATCCGTTTTGCTTCCACTAATCCACGGTCACGGATTATAACCCCTGCCGTTTTACCCGTTAAGTTCTTAACAATCTTGTTAAGATAATTGGCAGAGATATTTAGTTTATCCGCATAAAATGCCAGATCAGCTTCGTTTCTATAATATTGTTCTATCAACTTTTTGAACTTTTTATAAGCTTGTACATGGAAAGAGTCTGACGTTTCGGTAGGTGCTGTACCCATTAACCGCTGAATACGATTGAGCAGAACCAACAGTAACCCATTAATTATTAAGGGAACTTTCACCTCTCTATTTAGCTCTTCTGTAATTGGGTCTACAATTGCCCGTAGTTCATTTTTGGCATTTTCATCTAAACATAAATAGGGTTTAGTAAAACTCTCTTCCAAAAATGTGAGTTCAAAAATAGATTCCTGTGTCTGGTGGGTAAGCAGAAATTGCTCAGTGAAAGCGATACTGTAACCTTTCACCTTTTCTGGCGAACTTAATAAATGAATCTGACCTGGAGAGGTGATCAGTAGTGTGCCTGTTTTAATAGGAATATCGTGATAATCGATAGTATGTGTGAACGTTCCCTCGGTGACCCAAATGATTTCATAAAAATCGTGCTTATGTGGCCACTCCAAATCTTTTGGCCATGAAAGATCTTCAAACCGCTCCAACTTAAATGAATTCTCGATCTTCTTATCAGAGGAAAAATCTTCAATCCTGTAGGTTATAATCATAGTATTGCATTAATTACAAAGGCAAAATTAATCATTTAGATGTTTGAGACTGATTTATAATTTAAACCTTGAAATATTAACTTAACAAAGGCAATTAAGCGTAAATTTGCCATTCATCTTAAAGGCAAAGATTATTATAAACAATGCTTTGCTTTTACCGGTAAAATTATTTATCATCAGAAATGAATGGAAGATTCAAGCATCATTATATATCAAACTGAAGATGGTATTAAAAAAATAGAAAACGCTTAGAAGATGAAAGCGTTTGGCTTACAATTGATCAGATGGCTGAACTTTTTAAAAAGTCCCGTTCAACAATAAACGAGCATATTTTGAGTATCTACAAAGAAGGTGAACTTTTAAAAGACACTTTTAGTAGAAAAATCGGAATTTCCGATTTTTCTACTAAACCTACTAATTACTACAACTTAGATGTTATTATATCAGTAGGTTATCGGGTTAAAAGCTTGCAGGGTATAAAATTTCGTCAATGGGCAACTGTCAGACTTAAGGAATACATTGTAAAGGGATTTACAATGAATGATGAATTGTTGAAACAAGCTGGCGGAGGTAAAACCAACTAAGCAAGAAACAGAAACCGCTAAAAATTATCTGGATGAGACTGAATTAAATCTACTTAATAGAATGGTATCTGCTTATTTGGAATTGGCAGAATTACAGGCTCTCAACCGTAAGCCAATGTATATGAATGATTGGATAGCGCGTTTAGATGATTTTATTACAATGACAGGTAATGAATTGTTGCAGAATGCAGGTAAGATAAGTCATCAGCAAGCCTTGCAAAAGTCAACTGAAGAATACAATAAATTTAAAGAGCAAAGCAGAAACGAGATTACTGAGGTCGAGAAACATTTTATTAAGCAAATTGAGGAGGCATCTAAGAATATCCTGAAAAAATAATATAGATTTTGCTTTTTCATTCAGAGATTCCGAACTATTTTCAAATCGCTTGTTAACAATTTAATGTTGATTTGGTATACACAGTATAACAGGCGGTTTTTTAATTATCCCTATAGGATATCGAACCATTTGCAAAACGACGATAAAGCGAGTGAAATACTGATTTGTCTTTAAATAGCAGTAAAACAAATGTTAATCCAGAAAAATATACGTTTAGAAATTTTCGATTATCGAACCAAAAAATAAAGAGAAAATTAGCACTTTTTAATGGTGTTAGTGATGTTTTTAAACTAAAGAAGCTCCTAACATTTAAGTTAAGAGCTTCTGTGTACACCCAATAGGATTCGAACCTATGACCTACGGTTTAGAAAACCGTTGCTCTATCCAGCTGAGCTATGGATGCGTGTTTCCTTCTTGGAGCGCCAAAGATAGAGTTTTTGATCAATAAGCACAAATCTATTTTAAAATAATCTCCAGTTTAAACAGGTTTTAAGCATTCTATTCTCTTCTCAGGGTACATTTCTGCATAATCCATCACCAGATTTAATATATAATCATTTGAAGGATAAGGTGCTATACAAGATCTTAAAGTTTCCAGGTCATTTACATCGGTATGGAAAGAAATATAGCCCATTCCATAAAATTTTCCTTCTTCCACCCATAAACAGCTCTTTTCCTCCTCATTTCTTCCAGAATCTATAATTGCAAAAGAAGGAAGTGCCGATTTTAAATGCGCAATTGCAGCTTTTACCCTCGTATTATAACTATATGGATGCTCCAGGCCCAGGCAAGCTCCATGGCAATTTTCTGTTTCATAAGCAGTACAAGACGCACGATGTGTCTGAATAAAGCACAGTTTCTCACAAAGCGTATGTTCGCTGATCATCCCGCGTAACATACTTTGTCCGGCCAGCAAACTATTAAACGTATATAGCGCAGGGGTAGTCTTTTTATATTTATCGATTCCAAGACGGATAAAACCATTTTGATCTTCAAAGCTATACATCGCAAACTTCTGTTCAGGGCGTTTTAATGCCCTGTTATTTTCAGGCCAGTGCTTTTGTATCTCAGCAGCCTCCAGGATTAACGCCATCAGTTCTGTACCACAAGGAGTATGTTCAATACTATGGATGTTTTTTAAAAACTCCTGTCGCTGCTGTTTGATGCTATTTCCAGAAAAATGAGAGTATACCCGCTTTTTAAGATTAATAGCTTTACCAATATAAATGATCTTTCCTTTCTGGTCTTTAAAGTAATAAACACCTGGAGTAGGGGGTAAAGCTTCAATTTGTGCCCTGGATATATGAGGAGGTAAGACTTGTTCTTTCGATGATTTATTTAAAGAAAGTGGAATCAGGCCCTCCTTATCATTTTCTAAAAGTAATTTTAGCAAATGTGCCGTTGCCGTTGCATCACCACAAGCGCGGTGGCGATCATTCAAAGGTATTCTTAAAGCGCTGCATAATTTCCCCAAACTGTAGGAGGAATGACCGGGAATAACTTTCCTGCTCATTCTTACCGTACAAAGTTTTTTAGATTGAAGCTGGTAACCAGCTTGTGCAAGCTGGTGCCTGACAAAAGAAAAATCGAAATTAACATTATGCGCTACAAAGATCTTGTCCTGTAGCAAATCATAAATGCGAGGTGCAACTTCTCCAAAAAATGGCGCGTTACTGACCATTTCATTGCTAATTCCTGTTAAAGTTTGGATATAAAATGGAATATCCTGATCTGGATTGATCAGTGTTTCAAATACTTCCAAAACTTTTGAACCGTCGTGCACAATAATGGCAATCTCTGTAATTCCATTACCGGAAGCAAAGCCTCCCGTGGTTTCAATATCTACAACTGCGTATAACATTTATTATTCAATAGGCGTATACAAATGTGCTAATAAATTTAGTAATAATAATGAATCCTGAAAATATTATCATATGGCATGTAAATCGCATAAACAAAAATGAAATGAGGAGAAATAATGTCTAAGAAAATTTTAGCGGTCGACGATGATAGCGACATCCTTGACGTTATCAGGATCATACTGGAAGAAGAAGGTTACGAAGTTTTTACGCTAGCCAATGCAAAACATGTATTTGATGTGGTGAAAGAAAATGACCCTGATCTTATCTTACTTGATGTTATGTTAGGCGGATTAGACGGAAGGGACATTTGTAAGGCATTAAAAGCGCATGACTCTTTTAAGCAAATTCCCGTGGTGATGATCTCCGCAAGTCATAACCTGGATAATTTACTTTCCTCCCCCGGAGCCCCAAATAACTTTTTAGCAAAGCCATTTGATATTGACAGGTTAGTAGAAATGGTGAAAACTGAATTAGCAGCTTGATAAAAGTGTACTAATTTTTATCTACTTCGTACTAAATTCTATATGGTTTATATAGAAATAGTATCGATCTGTATAGGATTACTTAAAATTTTGTGAATTGGACATTTATCAGCAATCTCCGTTAGTCTGGCAATTTCTTCGGAAGACAGTTCCCCTGTAAACTCTATTTTCCTGGTAATTTTAGTGCCTTGATCCATTTCCTCTTCTTTTGCAATAGCCAGATGTATTTTAACTGCATCTAAAGCAATATTCTTCCTGTCTGCATACATTCTGATTGTAATTGCTGTACAACTGCCTAAGCTGGCCAAAAGCAATGCGCCTGGTGTCATGCCTTCATCTGTACCACCAATGTCTTCTGGCTCATCAGCATAGATAAAATGTCCGCCTGCATATATTTTAGTCCGGTAAGTTGATCTGTCTAGTTCTGTAATTGCGGTGATTTGGTTGCTATCCATCTTATCGTTAAATTTTCTAAATTTATAATATATATGGAACAATCTGAATCAGAGAATCGTTTGCTTTTTCTGCAAGCTTCAATAGGAAAAGAGTTAACTAACTCACCATCAAATTATATGAATTGGCTTAGGCCTGTTATAATCAGTGCCCAACCTGGGGAACTGGTGTTTAGTTATGTAGTCAGAAAAGAAATGACTAACCCATATCATACACTACATGGTGGGGTAATTGCTGGTATTATGGACGACATTATTGGTGCTACCGTTTATACTTTGGGACTAAAGTCCCAATTTACAACAGTTAACAATTCCATAGATTATTTCTCACCTGCCAAAGAAGGAGATTTAATTATTGCTAAAACTGCAATTGTAAAGCGTGGGCGCACTATAATCAATTTATCTTGTGAATTAACCTTACCTGCTAAAGACCGGCTCCTTGCAAAAGGCTATTCCAGCATGTTAAATATTGGCTGATAATTTGCTGATTAGCGAGAAGATCATTAACAATGACTAGTTAACACAAACATGTTGAAAGCTTAAAATGGAGTGAACATTTTAAACCGATATTTGTTATGAATGACAACTAACCAGATATGAATATGTTAAGTAATTATCTCAACTTTCAGTTTGATATACAGGGTAAACCTGTGAAAGGTTTTTGTATGAGGATACATGATGATTTTCATGAAACCTATGCGGTAGTAATGGATGGCTACCATTCATTTTGCGTTTGGCTGGATCAGCCCTCAGCCACCTGGCGATCTTCAAAATATGTAAATGTAGAGCCTGGGGTTCTGGAAAAAATCATTAGCCAGCTAGATGTTTATAAAACAGCAGAAGCCTAAGCTTCTGCTGCGAAATTTCATTAATGAAAAAACAAGTAAGATACTAACACAGCAGCAATGATCCCGGCAAGGTCTGCAATCAGCCCATAAGGTATTGCATATCTTGTACGTTTAATCCCTACTGAGCCAAAGTAAAGCGCAACAATATAAAATGTAGTATCTGCGGATCCGTTAAATACACATGATAGCCTGCCCACAAAAGAATCAGGGCCATAGGTTTTCATTGTATCTACCATCATTGCTTTTGCGCCACTTCCGCTCAATGGTTTAATCATTGCAGTAGGTAGTGCAGGGGTGAAATCTGTATTGATCCCCATATGTACAAAGCACCAGGTAAATCCATCCACAATATATCCCAATACCCCAGAGTTTCTTAATACACCAATCGCAACCAGCATCCCGACAAGATAAGGGATAATCGTAACACACGTAGTAAATCCTCCCTTAGCACCTTCTATAAAAGCATCATATACATTCACCTTTTTACGCAAAGCCCCCAATATAAAAGCGATAATGATCGCAAAAAGTATAAAGTTAGAAGCCACTTTAGAAACCGTTTCAATCTCTTCTTTAGAAAGGTAATTGGTGAAATAATAAATCATTCCGGCAATAAATAGCGTAATACCACCTAACCATGAAATCACTACCGAATTAAATAAGTTGATCTTTTGTTTGATTGCCACAGCGATCATTCCTACCACAGTGGCCACATACGTAGCAATCATGCAGGGGATAAAAATATCTGAAGGATCTGCCGCTCCCAATATCGCCCTTTGGGCCATAATACTTAAAGGAATTAAAGTTAAACCTGAAGTATGCAAGACCAAAAACATAATTTGCGCATTACTAGCGGTTTCCTTATCTGGATTAATTTCTTGCAGGCTCTGCATGGCTTTTAGTCCAAAAGGAGTGGCTGCATTATCTAATCCAAGTAAATTTGCAGAAAAGTTCATCACCATATGTCCTGTTGCAGGATGATTTTTTGGTACCTCAGGGAATATCCTGCTGAAGAACGGGCCAATAATACGGGACAAAAAGCTGATCGCTCCTGCTTTTTCACCGATATTCATAATCCCAAGCCAAAGTGTCATAATACCAATTAACGGAAGTGCAATATCCATTACTCCAACCTTAGCTGATTCAAAGGTGCCATCAACAATGAGTTTGAATATTTCTGTGTCTCCAAAAAACAATAACCGGATGAGGGCTACCACAAAAGCAATCAGAAAAAACGCGATCCAGAGATAATTTAATGCCATTAGTATATTATTGGAGCTAAGAAAATTGATTTGACGGCATGAATGTAAAAAAAAGGATCTGCATTCATTAGAATACAGATCCTTTTTTTATTAAAACCTTTTTTATGAAGCGTTAACAGGAACAACCTAAGGCTTTTCGTCTGTCAGTTCAAAACCCCATGTTTTTCCTTTTTCGGTAGCAGGGATACCACTTGTCATCCATACCGGAGCTTTTGCGCCTTTCAGATAATAATCAAAAAACTGCTGCTCACGGATCTGAATATCTTTTCTGTTTTGGCGAAGCACCAGGTTATGCGCTTCATTGTTATAGTTTAATAACCAAACCGGTTTACTTAGCCTTCTTAAACCAGTAAACATTTCAATTCCCTGGTACCAAGGCACCGCACCATCCGCATCATTGGACATAATCACTACAGGCGTGTTCACTTTTGGTAAAGCAAATAGCGGAGAGTTCTCCATATACAATTCTGGTTTTTCCCAAAGTGTAGCACCAATTCTGCTTTGTGTTTTTTCATATTGAAACTGTCTGTTCATGCCAGATTCCCAGCGCATCCCACCATAAGCAGAAGTCATATTCGCTACCGGCGCACCAGCCCAGGCAGCAGTATACATATCTGTTCTGGTAATTAAGAAAGCAACCTGATAACCGCCCCAGCTTTGTCCCTGGATACCAATTTTAGTACCATCTACCCAGCTGTTTTTCTTTAAAGATTCTACACCAGAATTAATAAATTCTTCAGCAGATTTACCTGGATAACCCTTTTCATAACTAATATCAGGAGCAAACACCAAATACCCATTACTCACAAAATAAGAAATATTTAAACGGGATGGGGTAGGGGCTGGCGCATTATATGCATACAATCCATCCGAAAGTTTTTCATAGAAATAAGCAATCATTGGATATTTTTTTGCCGGATCAAAGTTCTCTGGTTTATATAAAATACCTTCCGCTTTAAAGCCCTTAGGCGTAGTCCATTTCACCAATTCTGCGGTACCCCAATTATATCCTTGTTGCTGCGGATTGGTGTTACTCAGTTTACTTTCCGCTTTAAGGTCTGCAGAAACATAAACATTAGGAGAAACACTGTAATTCGCCTTGTCATAAATATAACGGGCAGCATCCTTCGCTTTAGCTAATCCAGAGTACTTGAATTTAGCCATTACCACTAACTCCGGGTTTTTATTGTCACCCACATTCGTTTTATAAAAGCCGTTTTCTTTAGTCGCATTGTTAAAAGCAGTAAGCCAAACCGCTTCTCCTTTTTTGATAAAACGAGCTTCAGGATCTACCTGCTCATAACGGAAAGTGATCAAATTCTGTCTGCCAAACCCGTTAGTTGCGTTTTTAGGGGAAGATTTACCATCTGGTGAAAAACTCCAGATGTCATATCTGTCATTAATTAATACTTGTTTATCATCCTCTGTCCAACCTGCAATACCATAAGAAGAAGGATCATCAGGCACATCATTATCTTCATCAGCAAATTTTATCGCCGCACCAGCATCTAAAGTGGTTACCTTTCCAGTTGCCACAGTATACGTTGACCATAAAGAGGTTTTTTTATCAAAGTATAAGATGTAATTTCCAGCAGGAGAAGCAAAAGCACTACCCGTTAGTCCGGTAATAATTTTCTTTTTGGTGCCTGTTTTGGTATTAACCAAATAATAATCGCGGATAGAACCTCCATTCCATTGAGACTGGATCCTGTTGCCATAATCTGTAGAGGCAAGTATGAAAGAAGCATCTCCTTCTTTCATTAAGCTAGTTTCGGAAAGTTTATTGTCTGATAATGGAACAATTTTAGGATCACTGCTAAAGATATCAATTACACTCAGGTAACTTCTTTTAGCTTCCCGGTCTGCATTTCTTAACTGCATTGGCTGCAGATAATCATCTTTATAACCCCATATATCCAGTTTCGCATTTTCAAAATCCACTAAAGTTGTATCTTTTGCTTTTTTTAGCGGTGCGATACCAAAATAAAGTTTAGTGCCATCTTTACTAAAAATAAGTTTTCCATCACCGCTAACCGTCCATTTAGCAGGCATACCATCAATTTCATTATCTACTAATATTTGTGCAGTATCTAAAGTCAGTGTGCTAAAATAAATACTATAATCTTTAATCTCAGTCTTCTCGGGAGACGTTTCTCCTAAAAAAGCAACCTGTTCACCATCTTCATCAAATACAAAACCCTTAAAATTGCCTTTAGTATTTACTAAAGTCTTAAGCGTTCCTTTTTCTGTATTCAATAAGAATACACCAGGCTTAACTGTTTTATCTTTTTTAGCTACAGTTGTGCTAAAGATCAGTTCTTTACCATTTTTACTGAAGCTATAATCATTAACATATTTAAAGGTTCTTTCTACACCCGTAAGCAGGTTACGAAGAATCAGATCACTGCCTTCTTTTTTATCTTTACCAGCAGCAGGAACATCTTGAAAAAAGAAATCAGTATCCGTTTTTTCTGACACTGCCGCTCCTGGTTTTTTCTTTGTGGTATCCACAGGTAGTTCTTTTTGATAAGCTAAAAAAGTACCTGCGTTTTCAGGGATCTGAAAAGACTTTACACGCGGAACTTTAACCATAGCAGAAGTGGCCAGGTTAACGAAGCCTAGAGAATCTTTGGCCATTTCTTCCGGTTTTTTCTTTTTGATCTTTTCCTGACGCGTATCCTTATATAAAGGCTTAATCATAAAAGCAGCAAACTTAGAATCTGCGCTAAACTTAAGCATTCCTGCTCTTGGGACAGTGATTTTTGAATTAACTGTTAAATTATTCAAATATAGATTTGCGTCACCTTCTTGCTGAAGGATAGAGAAAGCAGCCCATTGTCCATTGTTAGACAACTGCTTTACCCCAACACTTTCCCATGAATCATAAACCGAATGGTTTAGCGGTTTCTTTTGGGCAAAGGTAACAGTTGCAAAGAATAGAAGAATAAAAGTTAGATTTTTTTGCATAATTGGTGTAGCGATTTAATGTTGATATACTTATATCCTCCTAAAATGTGAATTTTTACCAATATTATAGGGTTTGTATATCAAATTTTACACAATACCTCTAGATTATCCTGTTTAACAACAAACAGGAGTGTCTTAAACAGAAAAAGGCTATCCCCATTTGGAGATAGCCTTCTTAACATTAGCCAGATTGGCTTATTTATTCTTTTTTTCTTGTGTTTTAACTTGTTGTTGCTGACGCATATAATCATCCAAACGTGTTTGAAACTTAGATTTTTTCTTAGTTTCTTCAGGTTTTTTCTTATTTTCTTTCAGGATATTATGAATTTTCTCATCATTAACCATTGATTTAATCAGATACTGCTGACCAAATGTCATCATGTTAGCTAAGAAATAATAATAGTTCAATCCAGAAGGATAACTGTTCAGTACACCTAAGAAAACGATCGGCATAATATAACCGATATATTTCATTTGTCCTGTAGCACCAGATACCTGGTTATTAAAATAAGTATAGATCAATGTTGATATCGTCATCAGAATACACATTAAACTTAAATGGTTACCAATAAACGGAATCTCGAAACCGAATTTGATAAAATCATCATAAGTAGAAAGATCATGCATCCATAAGAAGCTCTGTCCTCTTAACTCAAATAAATTTGGGAAGAAAAAGAAGAAAGCCATTACGATAGGTAATTGAAGAAGCATCGGTAAACATCCTCCTAAAGGATTTACTCCCACCTGTTTATACAGTTTAAGATATTCCTGTTGTAATAGCGTCGCATTATCTTCACCAACTTTAGCTTTAATCTCATCCATTTCTGGTTTTAAGATCCTCATTTTAGCCATAGAGATGTAAGACTTATACGTTAACGGCGATAATACCACTTTCAACGCCAGCGTTAAAACGAAAATGATCAATCCGTAATTCCATCCAAAACCTTCCAGGAAGTTAAATACTGGCAGTACCACAAACCTGTTGATGTATTTCAACGGCACGTAACCCATTTCTACCAGTTTCTCAATTTCATGGCCTTGTGCTTTCAGTACTTTAAACTGGTTAGTTCCAAAATAGAACTGCATTTTATAGTTCTGGGCAGCAAGCTGGTTAAAAGGAAGATTAATCGTAGCCGCATATCCTTTTACTTCACCAGGTGTAGTCAGGATCGTAGAAGTCATGCTCGCCTTCATAAAAGGATCAGCCGGAATCAGGATCGATGAAAAGAAATGCTGCTTAAAAGCGATCCATTCAATTTTCTCTTTCGCCAATACCTCAGTTTCATCCTTAGCAAGACTTAAGTGATCTGGATTTTCATCTACATATTTATAATAAGGGCCAGAATACTGAGCCTCATTTTTCAATGATTTCTCCTGTTGTAACAATACAGTACTCCAGTTTAACATAATGCTATCCCGCTGGATCACCTGGTTCATCCCATTTAAGTTAATATTGAAATCAACATTATGAGAATCAGGTTTAACTGCATAAACAAACTCAATAAATTTATCTGCGCTATACGTAGCACGCATCACCATAGAACTAGCAGTCTGTGTAGCTGTAAAATAAAGATCATTCGTTTTTACCAGTTTACCACCAATATTTAGCGTTAACCCAAAAACATTATCATCTCCATTAAACAAAACAACCGGTTTATCCAGGTAATTTTTTTCACCTTTAAGCTCAACAGATTTAATTTTACCACCCTGATTGGTGAAAGTCAATTTTAAAGTTTCATTTTCTAATACGCTAGTTGTAGCTGTACCAGAAAGGTTTGCACCAAACGGGCCTTTCAATGTTGCAGAATCTACTACTGCCGGAGTAACTGTGTTTTGTGTAGCAGCGGCCAGCGGAGATTTTTTAACACCTGCTTTATTTGCGGAATCAAGTGCAATCCGTTCGCGTTCTTTTTTAATTTCAGCCTCTCCAGGTTTGAAAAAATAAAAAGAACCAGCTAAAACGATCATAATCAGGAACAGTCCTGTGAATGTATTTCTATCCATTATTGTTATTTAAACGCGTATTAGTTTGTTTTCTTCTTTGCATACTCCATCGCAGCGGCGACAAATTTAACAAAAAGTGGGTGAGGATTAGCAACAGTTGACTTTAATTCCGGATGAAATTGTCCACCAACAAAAAACGGATGGTTTTTAAGCTCAATGATCTCTACCAGCTTACTGTCAGGATTAGTTCCGGAAGCAATCATTCCAGCTTCTTCATACTGCTCTAAATATGCACTGTTAAACTCATAACGGTGTCTGTGACGCTCATTAATATGTGGTTTACCATAAGCAGCATAAGCTTTAGTACCTTTCTTAAGATCACATGGATAAGAACCAAGGCGCATCGTACCCCCCTTATTTGTTACAGTTTTTTGATCTTCCATCATATTAATCACCGGATGGGAAGTTGCTTCATCAATTTCAGTTGTATTTGCAGTAGGCATACCCAATACATTACGGCCAAATTCAATCACAGCACACTGCATACCTAAACAGATACCAAAGAAAGGAACTTCATTCTCACGCACATAACGGATAGAATCAATTTTTCCCTCAATACCGCGGCTTCCAAATCCTGGTGCAACCAATACACCATCCAAATGGCTCAGTTTTTCTTTCGCATTCTCTGGATAGATCTCCTCAGAATGGATATATTCAATTCTAACTTTACATTCATTTTTCGCACCTGCGTGGATAAACGACTCAATTATCGATTTATACGCATCAGGTAATTCCACATACTTACCGATCAAACCAATTCTCACTTCAGCAGTTGGATTTTTAAGCCTTCCTAAGAAGTCTTTCCAGCTTTCCATGTCAGGCTCATTTTTCTGTGGAAGTTTCAGTTTGCTTAAAACCGTTTTATCCAGTTGCTCTTTCATCATTAACAAAGGCACAGAATAGATCGAAGAAGCATCCATAGATTCAATTACCGCATTCACATTCACATTACAGAATAAAGCGATCTTTTTACGGATATCCATATTGATGTGGTGTTCTGTACGGCAAACTAAAATATCTGGCTGAATACCATATTCCAGCAACATCTTAACAGAATGTTGCGTTGGTTTAGTTTTAAGTTCACCCGCAGCAGCAAGATAAGGTACAAGTGTTAAGTGGATTACAATTGCATTATTTGCACCCGCTTCCCATTTAAATTGTCTCACCGCCTCTACAAAAGGAAGCGATTCAATATCTCCAACCGTACCACCCAATTCAGTGATCACGATATCAAACTCCCCTGTATCACCTAAGATGCGCATATTGCGTTTAATCTCATCTGTGATATGCGGTACAACCTGTACAGTTTTACCTAAATATTCGCCCTGGCGCTCTTTGTTAATTACATTTTGATAGATCCGGCCTGTCGTGATATTATTAGCTTGTGAAGTAGGTACATTTAAGAAGCGCTCATAATGGCCCAGATCAAGGTCAGTTTCAGCACCATCTTCTGTTACGTAGCATTCGCCATGTTCATATGGATTTAATGTTCCGGGATCGATATTAATATAAGGATCGAATCTCTGAATGGTTACCCGGTAACCTCTAGCTTGTAAAAGTTTGGCTAATGAAGCGGAGATGATGCCCTTCCCTAAAGAGGAAGTAACACCGCCCGTAACAAAAATATACTTAGTCATGTTTGTGAGTTTGTGAAAATAAAAGCAGTTTTTAAGGCTCTTTTATTGTTTTTGTACGGGGTACAAAGCTAATAAATATTGTGGGACTAGCTAAAGGATTAAGAATAATTTTAATTTTTTTGGAATCAGGGCGTTAATAGGGAAGAGCTGTTTATAAAAAAAAGACCAGATGGAATACCTGGCCTTTTTCAATTTTATATTTGGTTAGAATATGCTTGGTTGACGTAATGTTAAAACAGCTGTTTGTAACACTAAGGTAAATCTAATGTTATTTTTTTTAAAAAGTATATGTCAGCACAAATAAATTCAAATATAATTGTAACAATCTGATTATCAATATTAATAATTATTAAGTATGCTGCGGATTTTTCTTTTAATTTACGCTTTTATTATTAAAGTTAGTCATTTTATAATCGTTATCCTGACGTTTATTTAACACTCTTAGTGTTTTGAGTACACTAAGCTTATTTGCTATTTACAGCATTCATAATAAGGTTTAACTTTGCTCTCTGCAGCCGACCAGGCTATATAAATTTTGCTTTCTTTTCCTAAGCGGTATTGAAAACCATTTAATCCGGAACGTCTCAATTCTTCGAAAAACTTTTTATCAGGTGCGTTTTTGTCCGGCGCTTCTGTTCCAGTTACGGCGGGGTCTAAAAAGTTCTCTTCTTCAAAAAAAAGATTCAGTTCTTCTTCGATAAACTTTACTTGTTTTTTCTCTCTTCCCAGATCAACACCTTCCTTATAGTTATCAAGCAGCTCTTTAGCTATTAAGGTTCTCGTATAGACCGGCTTTCCATTTAAAGGAGTGATCGTAAAAATCAGTTCCATGTTTTTAGGCTTTGTACCTTTCAGGACCAGTTTAAAAGTATCTAGTGCTGTCGTATCAGTAAATGCATGTAATGCAGTTCTGGACCTTTCCTGAATAGGGGGCTTAGCACTTTTTTCTGAGGAATTACAAGCTGCAAAAAAAACAGGGAGCAGCAAAATTGTATAAATTGATTTCATTTGGAGGCTTATACTTGTAAGATAAGAAATTAATTGCCTTTAAGCCTAATGATTTTTTCAAGATCTTCAGGCGTATCTACAGCAATAGTCTCCAGATCAGTGATTTTGGTTTGTATTTTATAATTATTTTCTACCCAGCGCAGCTGTTCCAGACTTTCTGCATGCTCTAAAGAAGAAGAAGGGAGTTGTGTAATCTCCATTAATGTATCCTGAGTATACCCATAAATGCCAATATGCTTGTAAAACTGATGTGCTGACGCCCAATCTTCCTGCTCCCTGTTCCTGATAAACGGGATCGGGTGCCTGCTAAAATAGATCGCCTCTCCAATACTGTTAATCACCACTTTAGGGATGTTTGAATTAAACAATTCATCTGCAGAATGGATCTTTTTAATCAGTGTGGCCAGTTTTACCTCAGGATCTGCAAAACAAGAGCTCAATAGATTGATCTGTACAGGATCAATATAAGGTTCATCACCCTGTATATTAATAATCACATCAAAGCCCGGTACCTTTTCCGCTACCTCTGCGCAACGGTCAGTACCACTTTGATGGTCAGATCTTGTCAATACATATTCACCTCCAAATCGCTGTATCTCGGTAATAATCCGCTCATCATCCGTAGCAATTACTACTTTATCTAAGCTTGCTGCACTACACGCCTGTTCGTAAACACGCTGAATCATGCTTTTTCCGGCAATATCGATCAGCGGTTTACCCGGAAACCGGGTAGACGCATAGCGGGCGGGAATAATACCAAGTTTTGCCATCTTAAAAAAGTCCGTGTATCTCTGCTTCAATAGCCTGGATTACGGTACCCAGATCTTCAGGATTATTTGTAAAATCAAGTTTATCCTTATCCAGGATCAGCAATTTACCCAGTGAATAATCTTTGATCCATGCCTCATACTTTTCATTCAATTTTGACAGATAATCCAAACGGATACTCGCTTCATAATCACGGCCCCTGCGCTGAATATTATTCACTAACGTTGGTACCGATGCACGCAGATATACCAGTAAATCCGGCGGTTTAATAAACGAAGTGATGTTATCGAAAATATCCTGGTAATTTTTATGGTCCCTTGTCGTCATCAATCCCATCTCATGCAGGTTCTCTGCAAAGATATGTGCATCCTCATAAATGGTTCTGTCCTGGATTACATTTCTTTTATTAGTTTCAATATCAACGATTTGCTGGAAACGGCTATTCAGAAAATAGATCTGTAAATTAAAGCTCCATCGTTTCATGTCGCTATAAAAATCTTCCAGGTAAGGATTATTATCCACAGCTTCATACAAAGCCTCCCAACCGTAATTTTTAGCCAGCAGACTCGTTAAAGTAGTTTTTCCGGCACCTATATTTCCAACTATTGCTATATGCATATGATTCTTCTGATGAGCTTAAGATAGTGTTTTTTTAATCTGAATATTTAGAATGGCTTAAAACCAATCAGTTCTCTAACCTCTTTTATGGTTTTTCTGGCGCTTTCTCTTGCTTTATCGGCGCCATGATTGGCTACCTTACGCAAGTAATCTGTGTCTTTTGCAATTTCTTCGATACGCTCCCGGATCGGGGTATTAAAGATAATCATATCCTCAGCCAGTTGTTTTTTGAAATCGCCATAACGGATTGCACATTGATTATACAGCTGATCAAAATGAGCGATCGTATCCGCTGTAGAAACAATCTTCATCAAGTCAAACAAGTTTTGGATTGCTTCAGGTTTAGGTTGGTTCTCTTCCGTTGGGCCACCATCCGAAACCGCTTTTAATACTTTTTTACGGATAATCTCTGGAGAATCAGATAAATAGATACAATTTGCATCACCTTCAGATTTACCCATTTTTCCTTTACCATCTAATCCTGGAACTTTTACCAGGTTCGCTGCATAATTAAAAGCAAAGGGCTCTGGAAAGTAATCCGAATTATATAAACGGTTAAAGCGGTTACCAAAAGTCCTGGTCATTTCCAGGTGTTGCTCCTGATCTTTCCCCACAGGCACTTTAGTCGCCTTATGGATCAAAATATCAGCCGCCATTAAAGAAGGATAAGTGAGTAAGCCCGCATTCACATTATCTGGCTGAGATCTTATTTTATCTTTAAAAGAAGTGCTTCTTTCCAATTCGCCCATGTACGCATTCATATTCAGGTACAGGTACAACTCTGTAACCTCAGGAACATCAGACTGGATATATATGGTACTCGCCTCAGGGTCTATGCCACAGGCCAGATATTCTACCAATACATGTTTCACATAACCATGCAAATCGCCCGGAGTAGGGTGGGTGGTTAAGGAATGCAAATCTGCGATGAAGAAATAACAATTATATTCATGCTGCATTTTTACAAAGTTGCTTACGGCACCAAAGTAATTTCCTAAGTGTAATTTCCCTGTTGGGCGGATACCACTAACTACTGTTTCTTTCATTGTATTTTTAATTTTTTGAAAATCTGAGAGATTCAAGAGGCCGAAATTAATAAAAAAGCATTGTTTGACGTGTTTATTATTGCATTTTTCAACAAAGATGTTGTCTGATAGGGATTTGTAAGTTAAGCCTGGTTTTCTTTTAAAAAAGTGTTCCGCATTAAAGCAGGAATAAGAGCTGCAAGCAGGGAGCTTAAGTTTAGGCTAAACCCTTTTTACAAAAAGGCATGTGTACGCATGTTTTAATCAATTTTTACTTTTTAAGAAAGGAGTATTTTTTGTAGTTTTGGATGCAATGGTTCTTCTCTTCAGGCAAATTCACCGGATCTACGTTCTTTTTGTGATCCTGTTATTCTTCGTAATTTTTTATCCCTTTTATTATATAGTGGCCAAAAACCCCCAATGGTATGGTCTGCTGAACAAGCTTAGAGCAGTTAATAGCTGGCTTTGCAGTGTTTTTACGGGGATATTTTTTCGTTTCCATTACGCAGAACAACCAGACCCTAAAGCACATTATATTTATTGCGGCAACCACACTTCCAATCTGGATATCATGATCTTTTGTTTGCTGGCAAAAGGAAAGTTTTGTTTTATGGGTAAAGAAGAATTGCTCAAGAACCCGGTGCTTAAAATATTTTTTAATACTATTGACATTACCGTGAACAGAGATAGTAAGATTTCTGCATACAGAGCGTTTAAAAAAGCAGGAGATAATTTAGCAAAAGGGATGAGCCTGATTATTTTTCCTGAAGGCGGGATCGATGATGCACACTATCCGCCCCAGCTTGCCCCATTTAAGAACGGTCCATTTAGATTAGCCATAGATACAAAAACCGCGATCTTACCCGTAAGTGTAGCAGATGCCTGGAAGAAATGGTGGGATGATGGTTCAAAGTATGGAACAAGGCCTGGAATTTGCGATATTTATATTCATAGTCCGGTTTCTACCGCAGCGCTGGTTGCAGAAGATGCAGATGCGTTAAGAGATCGTATCTTTGAAATTATAAACAGTAAAATAATAAAATCCTGAAGAGATGAATATAGATAAAGACACAATTTATAAAGTAGCTGATCTGGCCAGGATTGAGATTGCAGAAAATGAAGTAGAGGCACTTCAAGTTGACATGAGCAAGATCCTGACCTTTATGGAGAAGCTAAATGAGCTCGATACTACCGGCGTAGCCCCACTTGTTTATATGAATTCCGAAGTAAATGTATGGAGGGAAGATATAGTAAAGCAAGAAATTACACCAGCCGATGGGTTGAAAAATGCTGCGGTACATAACAAAGACTTCTTCATGGTACCTAAGATCCTGGATAAATAATTTCATTTGTAACATTAGGTACAGCTAAGGTGTCTAACCTCAAAAGCTGGATAAAGCTTTGTTTATATTGCATATTGTTATAAAATACTTTTTAAATGGAGAATCCGTTAATTGATATTAAGGAAATAGGGCGTAAATACGTTATAGGCACAGAGGTAATCCATGCATTAAAATCCGTATCCCTGCAGATTCGTAAAGGTGAATTTGTTGCATTGATGGGGCCTTCGGGATCTGGAAAATCGACACTGATGAATATTTTAGGCTGTTTGGATACACCAAGTAAAGGTGATTATGTACTCAACGGTACAAATGTAAGCCAGATGACAGATGATGCGCTAGCTGAGGTAAGAAATAAAGAAATAGGATTTGTTTTTCAAACTTTTAACTTATTGCCAAGATCTACCTCGCTTGATAATGTTGCCCTGCCGTTAATATATGCAGGGGTCAACAAGAATGATAGAGAGAAACGTGCCCAGGCAGCTTTAGAGAATGTAGGTTTGGGAAACCGGGTCACACACAAGCCAAATGAACTATCAGGAGGACAGCGTCAGCGTGTGGCCGTTGCAAGAGCTTTAATTAACAACCCTTCTATAATCCTGGCAGATGAGCCTACAGGAAACCTGGATACTAAAACCTCAGTAGAGATTATGGGTTTGCTGGAAGAGATACATAGTAAAGGAAATACAATTATATTAGTGACCCATGAGGAAGACATCGCGCAACATGCACACAGAATTGTAAGAATGCGTGATGGGCTGATTGAAAACGATTATGTAAATACAGATATCAGAACAGTTTCGCCAAGGTTGGTGCAGCTGGCAGAAAGTGGGGATGATTTTGAGAAAATGGGGCAGAGTTAACACTGATTGTTGCTAAATGAAGATATATACCAAAACAGGAGATAAAGGGGAAACCTCATTAATTGGGGGGACAAGGGTTCCAAAATTCCATTTGCGCATAGAATGTTATGGCACAGTGGATGAATTAAATTCTTACGTAGGATTGATCCAGTGTCAGGACATTGACCCACATGCACAGCAAATCCTAAAAGAAGTGCAAGACCGGTTATTTACCATTGGTGCTTCACTTGCAGCAGACCCGGAGAAGTCCAGAATGAAAATACCAGACCTTAAACCAGAAGATATTACGCTGCTGGAAACAGAAATGGATACCATGAACGAACTGCTTCCAGAACTAAAACACTTTGTATTGCCAGGCGGAAACACAATTGTTTCTTATTGCCATTTGGCAAGGTGTATCTGCAGAAGGGCAGAAAGATTGACCGTTCATCTCGCTTCAGAAAGTTTTGTGGATAATCAGATCACCGTCTACCTGAACAGGTTAAGTGATTATTTCTTCGTTTTAGGAAGGAAACTAAGTTTTGATCTCAAATCTGAAGAAAACATCTGGTTGCCAAGGTTATAAATGGTGGAAAAAAAGTTTGTTTTCATCAACTTTTTTAATATACTTTTGCAAAAATAATAAGAACCATAAAATAGTATAGAATATGTATTGGACACTAGAATTAGCATCGCATTTGGAGGACGCTCCATGGCCTGCAACTAAAGACGAACTTATTGATTACGGTATCAGATCAGGCGCACCTGTAGAGGTGATAGAAAACCTGCAAGCATTGGAAGACGATGGTGAGCCGTATGAAACGATCGAAGAGATTTGGCCTGATTATCCTACCAAGGATGATTTCTTCTTTAATGAAGATGAGTACTAAGAACACATAGTAAAAAAGCCCCGGAAACGGGGCTTTTGTTTTATAGTTTATAATTTTTGGAACGATGATTGTTTAGGAAATGTCAGTACAGTGTCTTAAACTTATTAAATCATTTAATTAACAAACATCTAAAATTACAACTATGGGAAATTTACTTTATTTAGTCGCAGTGGTCTTAATTATTCTTTGGATCGTAGGCTTTTTCTTTAATGGCTTCGGCAATGTTGGTGGTTTAATCCACGTATTATTAGTGATTGCAGTAATCGCGATCATCCTAAAAATTATTAACAGGGCTGCATAATATACAACAGGGCTTCTGAGTAATCAGAAGCCTTTCCTGTTTAACAGGAAGCTCGCCATATCCAAATCCTGTGCATACGTAATCTTAATATTGCTCCTTTCTCCCGGAAGGATATGAATACTAAAACCAGCTTTTTCTACTACAGAAGCATCATCAGTAAATCCGTTATTATATTCCTGTAAATAAGCCTGTTTCAGCTGATCAATCTGAAAAGTCTGAGGAGTCTGGATCAGGTAAAACTCATCCCGGTTTAAGGCTTCAGAATCCATCCCTTCCTTTTTTATCCTTATCGAATCTACCGGTTGTATCGCAGCAATCGCATTCCCTTTTTCTGCTGCCATTTCATAAGATCTTAAGATTAGATCAGCAGTAACTAAGGGCCGTACTGCGTCATGTATAGCTACTATTCCATCGCCTTCCATGCTATCCAATCCATTCTTTACCGAATGAAAACGTTCAGCTCCACCAGCTATCACCCGGTGAGGAATAACAAAGTGATGAAGCTGGCAAAGCTCCTTCCAGAATGCGTGCAGCTGTATATTGAGGACTAATATGATTTCAGGATTTAGTACACATTCATGAAAAGCCTCCAATGTATGCATTAAAACTGGCTTACCCTGCAATTCTAAAAATTGTTTTGCAACAGTTTGCTGCATCCTGTTTCCTTTTCCACCGGCAACGATAATGGCGTAATGTTTCATCCTTTAATTCTTTCTTATTGCTGTTATAAAAGCAGCTGTAGTTGTATTTTGCTAAAATACCTTTTCATTACCACACATTACTAAAATTAATGTGTCGTAATGAAAAGCAATACATATTTATAACACAATGTGGTTTTTTGGCAAAAAAAATAGGAGCGATCAAAAGATCCTCCTATTTTTTAAAAATGCTTTATTTAATTAGATGATCAGCATAGCATCACCATAGCTATAGAAACGGTATTTTTCTTTCAATGCAACCTCATAAGCGTTTCTTACGTAATCGTAACCACCAAATGCACTTACCATCATCAATAAAGTAGATTCTGGCGTGTGGAAATTAGTGATCATAGAATTTGCAATACTGAAATCATAAGGAGGAAAGATAAACTTGCTCGTCCAGTCATTTGCAGGTTTCAGGAATTTTCCAGAAGAAACAGCAGACTCAATAGCACGCATAGACGTTGTACCAACCGCACAGATACGTCTTTTTTCATCCAATGCTTTGTTTACCACATTAGCCTGAGACTCTTCAATGATGAACTGCTCAGAATCCATTTTGTGTTTAGTTAGATCTTCCACTTCCACCGATCTGAAAGTTCCTAATCCAACATGCAGCGTTACTTCTGCAAAATTGATCCCTTTCAATTCTAAACGTTTCATCAGCTCACGGCTAAAGTGCATACCTGCAGTTGGAGCCGCAACAGCACCTTCATGTTTAGCGAAGATCGTCTGGTAACGTTCTTTATCCTGGGCAGTAGCTTTACGTTTGATATATTTTGGAAGAGGCGTTTCACCTAAAATTTCGATATTTTTTCTAAATTCCTCATCTGTACCATCAAACAAGAAACGGATCGTACGGCCGCGGGAAGTAGTATTGTCAACAACTTCTGCAACAAGCAGGTCATCATCACCAAAATAAAGTTTATTACCAACACGGATTTTACGTGCCGGGTCTACAAGAACATCCCATAGACGTAATTCTTTATTTAGTTCACGCAATAAAAATACTTCGATTGTTGCACCTGTTTTTTCTTTATTTCCGTATAAACGGGCAGGAAAAACTTTAGTGTTATTCAATATCATTACATCCTGGTCATCAAAATATTCAAGAACATCCTTAAATATTCTGTGTTCAATTTTACCAGTGTCTTTATGCAAAACCATTAAACGGGCTTCGTCCCTATGTTCTGAAGGATTATTGGCAACTAATGATTCAGGTAGATTAAACTTAAATTGAGATAACTTCATGTTTTTTAATAAAATAATTCAGGGCGCAAATTTAAGAAATATAATGCTTAATTGTGTATATTAATTTTATTCGGTAATCTAAAGAACAATTGACGCAAAAAGACAGGTATAAATTATTATTTATTTAATAATTGATCCAGCTGTAACGTTTTTGGTTATTTTTGGTCTAAACAGTAATTATGATCATATTCAGACTTATAGGCGAAAGTTTCAGGTTTGCTGCAGACGCACTGCGTCAAAACAAACTCAGGACCATGCTCTCCTTATTGGGGATCACCATTGGTATCTTCACAATTATTGCTGTTTTCTCTGGCGTAGACACGCTCAGGAACAAATTGCAGGAAAGTGTAGATAAATTAGGTTCTAATACTATTTTTATACAAAAATGGCCCTGGGTATTTGATGATGACTTCCCCTGGTGGAAATTTGTAAACAGGCCAACACCAACCATTCGTGATTACCAGGCGTTAAAAGAGCGTATGGAGAATGTAGATGGCTTATCGTACGAAGTAAGTTCTGGCGGCAGGACCATAAAATACAGAAGTAGTTCTATTGAAGGAGCCACTTTAAATGCGGCCTCGCAAGATTACGACAAAACATGGACACTCGATTTTAAAGAAGGCAGGTACTTCACCGATAACGAAGGGCGATCCGGGTCACCGGTTACCATTATCGGTTCTGAAATTGCAGATGGATTATTTTCCGGAGAATCTGCAATTGGCAAGCAGATCAAAATAATGGGCCGCCGTTTAACCATCGTAGGTGTATTTAAAAAAGAAGGGGAAAGCATGATTGGCATGTCCCAGGATAATAACGTATTGATCCCGCTTAACTTTGCTAAAGGTCTTTTTGATGTACAAAGCAGTAACTACGATCCGCAGATTACTGTAAGAGGAAAAGAAAATGTAGGATTAGAAGAAGTAGAAAGCGAAATCAAGGGAAGTATGCGTGCGATACACCGGATCAGTCCAAACCAGGAAGACGATTTCTCACTCAATAAGACCAATATGATCTCTAACCAGTTAGATACCATGTTTGTGATGGTTAAGATTGCCGGCTGGGTAATAGGAGGATTCTCTATCCTGGTAGGTGGATTTGGAATTGCAAATATCATGTTCGTATCCGTTAAAGAAAGAACAAATATCATTGGTATTCAAAAATCACTAGGGGCTAAAAACTATTTCATCCTGCTTCAATTTATGTTTGAGGCCATTGCTTTATGTGTCATGGGAGGGATCTTAGGACTGCTGCTCGTCTATGGGCTCACCTTAATCTTCACCTATGCAATGGAGGTAGAAATTGTACTTTATTTGAATAATATCATAATGGGAATTGGGATTTCAGTATTTATTGGTACCATATCCGGATTCTGGCCAGCCTACGCAGCATCACGTTTAGATCCGGTAGAAGCCATTCGTTCTTAAGCAGCAGGGCCCTCAGTTCTCAGGCAAAAATAAGTGCCATTGAATAGCTAAAGAAGTCTAAAAATATTCCAGACAAAAAATCCCCGGCCAAATATATATGACCGGGGATTTTTTTATGATTTCCTGTCCGCTAAACAGACAAGCTAATATTAACTCAATTTTGATAAAGCTTCTTTAATCCTTGATACCGCTTTAACCAACTGCTCTTCTGCAGCCGCATAAGAAATACGGATACAATCAGCATTACCAAAAGCTTCACCAGTTACTGTAGACACATGGGCTTCATTTAACAAATAAAGACAAAGGTCTTCCGCCGTATTAATTACCTTACCATCTACACTTTTACCAAAGTAATCTTTTACTGTTGGGAAGAAATAAAATGCACCATCGGGAAGGTTCACCTGGATACCAGGTACTTCTTTCAGCAACGCATAAACAATATCCCGGCGTTTTTTAAACTCATCTTTCATCGCTACCACTGTTTCCAGCCCGCTTTGGTACGCTGCTAAAGCTGCACGCTGAGAGATCGAAGAAGTACCCGAAGTAATTTGTCCCTGTAATTTATCACACGCATCAGCGATCGCTTTATTCGCAGCCATATAACCCACTCTCCAGCCAGTCATTGCATAGGCTTTAGAAAAACCATTGATAATGATCACTCTATCTTTAATTGCATCAAAAGAAGCAATAGAAGCATGTTTGTCTACAAAATTAATATGCTCATAAATCTCATCAGAGATGATATAGATATTTGGATATTTCTCAAAAACAGCAGCAAGGCTAGCCAGTTCTGCATGAGAATAAACAGATCCGGTTGGGTTACATGGAGAAGAGAACATAAACAATTTAGTTTTTGGCGTAATAGCTGCCTCTAATTGTTCTGCTGTGATTTTAAAATCATGTTCTACAGTCGCATTGATAAATACAGTTTCACCTTCTGCTAATTTGATCATTTCAGAATAAGAAACCCAATACGGTGTAGGTACAATTACTTCTTCTCCCGGATCTACTAAACACATTACTGCATTCGCTAACGATTGTTTAGCCCCTGTTGATACGACGATCTGATCAAAAGTATAAGTTAGATCATTCTCGTTCTTTAGCTTTTCAACAATCGCCTTACGCAGTTCAGGATATCCGGAAACTGGCGTATAATAAGAGTAATTTTCGTCTACCGCCTTCTTTGCTGCTTCCTTTACATGTTCAGGAGTGAAAAAGTCTGGCTCTCCAAAACTTAAATTAATTACGTCAATTCCTTTAGCGGTGAGTTCTCTCCCCAGCTTTGCCATCTTAATGGTCTGCGACTCTGATAGGTTATTGATTCTTTTAGATAAAAATGTCATGATTTCCTTATAAGGAAGCAAATATAAAAACCTCAGGGCATTTGTGCTTAAAAAAAATACTTTTTAACGTATTACAAGTTTATATGATCCTTAAACCGTATTTTTGGGCGCTAAATCAATTCAATGCAGCCTAAAAAGAAAGCCATACTAGTTTCACTCTGTATCAGTGTGATCCTGATGCTTGCCAAGTTCGGTGCTTATTTCCTTACCCATTCCAATGCAATTTTAACTGATGCAGCAGAGAGTATTGTAAACGTACTGGCCAGTAGCTTTGCATTTTACAGCATTTACCTTGCCACCTTGCCTAAAGATGAAAACCATCCCTATGGACATGGAAAAGTAGAGTTTTTCTCTGCTTTTGTAGAAGGCGCTTTAATCTGTATTGCCGGGATCATCATCATCTTTAAATCTGCCTACGACCTTGTTTTTCCAAGAGAAATCTTCCAGTTACTGGATGGTGCAATTATCATTGGGATCACCGGGATAATTAATATGTTAGTTGGTTATTATTTGATTAATACGGGTAAAAAACACCGTTCTTTAACGCTAGAAGCTGATGGGAAGCATTTGCTGACCGATGCCGTGACCAGTGCAGGTTTAGTAGCGGGTATTTTATTAATTAAAATAACAGAGGTTTACTGGTTAGATAGTATTATTTCTATCCTGTTAGGTATATATATTGTATACAGCGGATACAAGCTAACCAGAAAATCAGTTGGCGGCTTGATGGATGAAAGTAATGTAGAGTTAGTAAAATCTGTGGTAGGGGTTCTGCAAGCGCACCGCCACGATGCCTGGATTGATGTACACAACCTCAGGGCACAGCAATATGGCGCTGATCTGCACATTGATTGCCATTTAACCTTACCCTATTATTACGACTTAAATAAAGTACATACCGAGATCTCCGATATTGACAAACTAATTAACGGTACCGAAGAAGGAAGAAACACTGAATTTTTTATCCATGCAGATCCGTGTTTGCCGGAATGCTGTAATTATTGCAAACTATCCAATTGTCCTGTACGGCAGGAAGCTTTCCAGGGAGAGATCGGCTGGACGGTTGAAAACGCCACTAAAAATAAAAAACACTTCGAATGAGCTATTTTAACGTTAGAGTCTACGGTTTATTGATCAATGCCGACAATCAATTATTGATTAGTGATGAACAATCAGGAGGCAGAAGCTTCAGTAAATTTCCAGGGGGAGGATTAGAGTACGGAGAAGGATTGATCGATGCGTTAAAACGTGAGTTTATGGAAGAATGTGAGGCAGAAGTAGAAATCTTAAGCCATTTCTACACCACAGATTTCTTTGAGAAATCATCTTTTAACGACAGCCAGATCATCAGTATCTATTACCTGGTTAGAGAAACAGGCCCGTTAAAAATGACATACAAAACTAAGGCTTTCGATTTTGAGCCAGAAACTTTGCAATCGTTCCGCTGGGTAGCCTTAAATGAATTAAAAGAAGACGATGTAACCTTTAAAACAGATAAAACAGTAGTGGGTCAATTGTTATCGTTAATTTCACAATCCACTGAAGAAGAAGAAGAAGCTTAAACTGTTTAAATTTTACGGTGGTGATTGGAAGAATCAGGCAGTTTAAGGGGTTTTAACTAAAGAGATATCATCGATATCACAAAAAGCATGAGCTGAACCCTCTGCCACAAATCCAATCTCCACCCTTCCGCCTTTTACAGGGATATTATTTATCTTCAAAGTTTGCCAAACGGTATTTTCAGCTTGGATCTGGCAGGTAGATATCTTGCCTTTACTCTCTGCATACATTTCCAGCTTTTCAAAACCTCCGCTATTCTTCATTTTGGCGGTCATCGTATATAATCCATCTGGCAATTTAACAAAAGGAGTGGAGGTGATTGCCTGTTTTACTTTTCGCTTAAAGTGGATCTTATCGCTGATATGCAAGCTTTTCTCTCCAATAACTGTTCTTCTGTCAATTTCAGTGTTGAAATAATTTAAAACAGGAGAATCATCCTTATTCAGCTCAATTTGATTGCCCTCAGTAATTATCGTTTCCCATCCTAACAACCGCGTTTGAACAGGTTTAACAGGGCTGGGTATCCGGTTCCGGTCCGCTTCAAAGCTGCCATTTTTAGCAAAATTATTATCATTAGCCACAGTCCATGTTCCATTGCTAATCTCTAAATTCCAGGAGCTAAGAGAATTGAAATAGGGGGTTTCACCATCAAAAGAAAGCGGGCACCATTGGTTATACCCCAATCCGTTACCTGCAAAATTGGCCCACCGGTCTCCACAATGGATCACCAATTCCTTTTGGTTATTCTTAAGGGTAATGAAAAAACCAGTTTGAGTCACATGTGCATAATCATCCTCAGACCCTTTCATAATCTTCATATCATTAACAGGTGTATACGGGCCTCTGATATGATCTGCCACTAGAAAATAAGCATAAGAAGCATCCCATCCATAAATATTTGAAGCACAGAGGTAATATTTCCCCTTATATTTAAACATACAATTCCCTTCCCGGCTCTCTCCCTGGAAAACCTTTGTACAATCTAACAGGTTAACTTTTCCGTCTTTCACACCAATTTCAGAAACATATATCTTATTTCTGCCCCGGCCATAAGAATAAATAAGATAAGATTTTCCGTTATCCTCATCCGTAAATACAGTTTGATCGCCAGTGTTAGTTGTTCCGATCATCGGTTCCATATTAATTTCCTGGTGCCAGGTAAAAGGGCCAGCCGGCGAATCAGAAACAGTAATCAGCACCCGGCTGCCATGCTGAACGATCAATGCATATTTTTTAAGTTCAGCCACATAAGCCACCCCTAAACGTCCAACCCAGGTATCCTTTCCAGATTGATTAACTTCGGTTTTAGTCAGTACATCTGCCTGTTGTTCCCAGTTCACCAAATCAGTAGAAGTATAACAAGTTACCGATTTAAAAGTAGCTGTCTTTTGTGTAACAGCAGGCATTTGCCGATAGCTTTCCGCTTCCAGGTAATTTGCTCCATACCAGTAAAATTTCTTCAAACCAGTAACCGGATCAGGGAAAGAAAATACACCACCCCCCTGGCTATAAATAGGCCCGCCGTCACTGGTATTCCAGAAAACATCATTTTTAATATTCTTCGTGGGTGCTTTTACCTTAGTTTGTGCTTTTAACACCATTGATAAACCACATAAAAATAGGCTCAAATAAATAGTTCTTTTAATCAGCAGGGAGGTTAGCTTCATTATTTATGGATCTATCCAGAAAAACAATTACTGGAAGACTAAAAATATACTTTTATTTAGCATAAAGCATCCTGTACCGTACTGAAACTACTAAAATAATCTCAATTAAACGGCCAAAACCTTAGCTGGGGTAATTGCATAAAACTGATCACCTTCCTCAGAATGGATATTACTTAAACCTGTAAATACACTAAAAGCAGGCATTATAGCACAAGTCTTACCAAAATAAAAACACGGAAACTTAAGCCGTTGTCTCGCTTTGCCATAAATAGTCACACCAGGATGAATGTGGCCAGAGATATTATAATATTCATCAAACACCTTCGGCTGATCATGCACAAACCTAAACGGAGCTTGTAAATATTCATGTGTAAACACTTCAATCGCTAAACCATTATAATCTTCCGGTTTGAGTAAATCGTGGTTTCCTTTTACCAAAACAAATTTTAACTCAGGAAAACCCATCCGCCACCTTTTAAAAGTTTCTACCTCACTGTTCATTTTATGGTGAAAAAGATCACCAGTAACCAGCAAGATCCCTGGTTCAAACTGATTAATTAAGATTTCTAATCTCTCCAGATCAGTATCCGTAATTAAATTAGGCACCTGGATACCCGCTTTTCTAAAATGGGCAGCTTTACCTATATGCAAATCGCTAATGATCAGCATCTGCTGCGCCTCCCAATAAATCGCCCTATTTTTACTTAATACTAAACGCTCTCCCTTACAATCAATGGTCATTCTTTCTCCTTCTGGTGCTCATTCTTTCTTCTTGGATTAAGCTTTGCATCTTTTTTATCCGCCTCTGCCGTCATCCTTGCAATTCTTTCTCCCAACTCTTCTGTACTCATATTTTCCCTTAAACTATCTACTTTAATAGGAAAACACAAAGGAGTATAACTCTCTGGTTTCATCAATATCACCTTACTCTGCTGGATCCTGTGCAAAGCAGCAGCTAAACGAGGCTCTTCAATCTGCTGGTAAAATGCCTCATCATAAGCCTGCCGCAATAATAAGTTATGTTTATCATAATCGCTGAAAACATTGAAAAATAAAGCAGAAGAAGATTGTAAATGCTTATTTGCCACATATTTACCGGGATATCCCTGAAACACCAATCCAGAAATACAAGCAATATCCCTAAACTTCCTTCTGGCCATTTCTGTAGAGTTGATACTCGCTACAATATCATCTGCTAAATTATCCGGTGTAAACAAAGTTTTAATCTCATTTTCATCCAGCGGGATCGGTTGTTCACTTAACAACTCAAAACCATAATCATTCATTGCGATAGAAAAACTAATAGGCTTCAGCTTTCCTAAACGATAGGCAATCAGCGCAGCCATAATTTCATGCACCTGTCTGCCCTCAAAGGGATACGCAAACAAATGATACCCATCACGGGTTTTTATCAGCTCAATCAGAAACTCATCATCTTTAGGAACATGAGATACCTTAGCCTGGCGTTCAAATAAAGGGAAGATAATATCCAGTTCTTCATCTTCATGCGTTTTATCCAGCGTCTGATTATATTTCTGTCTTAAAATAGCACCTAAATTAGCCGTCAAAGACATTCTGCCACCCATCCAGCTGGGGGTGATCGCAGTTTTTAATTTACTTTTACGCACCAGTACCGTCATCTCTTTCACCATCACAAATTCCAGTACCCTGCCAGCCAGGGTAAAACTATTGCCCGGTTTGATCTTTGCAATAAAAGATTCTTCCAGCATGCCCACATAACCGCCAGTAAGGTATTTTACCTTTAACATCGCATCACTTACGATCGTTCCAATATGCAAACGGTGCCGCATCGCCACCTGCCTGCTATTCACTTTCCAAAGTCCATCCTCTAAAACTACCTTATTGAACTCGTTATAAGCCGTTAAGCTATCGCCACCCGTGGTAATAAACTGCATCATCCAATCCCATTCAGACTGTTCCAATTCTCTAAACGCATGCGTAGTCTTTACTTCCTTATAAATCTTTTTATCATCAAAACCATCCCCCACAGCAAGCGTTACCATATATTGGATCAGCGTATCAAAAGCCATCACCACGGGTTCCCTGCTTTCAATATTATTTGTTTTAGCCGCCTCTTTAATCGCTGCGGCTTCCACCAGTTCTAATGCATGTGTAGGCAGAAAGTAAATCCGGGAAGTCTCAAAAGGAGAGTGCCCGCTCCGGCCTGCCCGCTGTAAAAACCTGGCTACCCCTTTAGGCGAACCAATTTGCACCACCGTATCTACCGGTTTAAAATCCACCCCAAGATCTAAAGAAGAAGTACTAATTACCGCTTTCAATGCCCCCGTATGAATCGCATCCTCTATCCAGTTCCGCAATTCATAATCAATAGAACCATGGTGTATAGCAATTTGACCGGCCAGATCTTCATCCTGTTTTAATAAATTCTGATACCACAATTCTGCCTGTCCGCGTGTATTGCAAAAGATCAAAGTAGTTTTACTTTTAGCAATAATAGGTAAAAGTTTATGTGCCAGTTTATGTCCCAAATGCCCTGCCCAAGGCAGCATGTCAATATGGTCTGGCAAAATTGATTTAATCTCTATTTTCTTTTCTATATCCGCAACAACAATCGTTTTAAGCACTTCCTCATAAGGAACCAACACCTCAAGCGCCTGATCCATATTTCCAATCGTGGCCGAGATTCCCCAAATGCGCAGCAGGCGTTCCGGATGTTTTTCTAAGATCAGCCCCCTGATCCGCGAAATAGCCAGTTCTGCCATTACCCCGCGTTTACTGCCCAACAACTCATGCCATTCATCAGCCACAATACAAACCAGATCATCAAAATGCTGCAAAGCATTTTTCTGGGCTAATAATAAATGCATGCTCTCTGGTGTAATAATCAGCACCTCAGGCATTTGCTTTTTTTGTTTCAGCTTCTCGCTCTGCGCCGTATCCCCATTTCTAACTCCTACCTGCCAATCCAGCTCCAATTCAGTACATACCTCTGTCATTGCCCGCGCCAAATCCTTAGCCAGAGAGCGCAAAGGGGTAATCCAGATCAGTTTTAATCCTTCAGCTTTTCTTTTTTTAACCCCGCTTTTTAAAGGAAGAGCAGGTTTTTTCTTACTGATTTTTTCCGGTACGCGATTATTTAGCTCATCAATCACCACCGCCAAAAACATGGAAAAAGTTTTTCCAAAACCAGTAGGGGCATTCACCAATCCGCTATATCCCTCCGCATAATATTCCCAAGCATCGGTTTGGAACTTAAAAGGCTTCTTCTTGCTGCTTTTTAGCCATTTAATTACTTTTTTATATCCTATGCTCTTTTCCAGTATCATGATAAAGTAGCGGCTAAAAGTTGTCTCAAATCATCCAGCGTATTAATTTCATCTGCTTTCTTATCTTTTCTCCAGCGGGCGATCCTGGGAAAGCGCAAAGCCAGTCCCGCTTTATGTCTTTTGCTCTCTGCGATGCCTTCAAATGCAATCTCAAAGACCAGTTCAGGTTTAACGGTACGCACCGGGCCAAACTTTTCAATCGCATTCTTCTTCACAAAAGAATCCACCTCTTTAATTTCCTTATCCGTCAATCCAGAATAAGCTTTGGCAATCGTGATCAGCTGTTCTCCATCACGCACAGCGAATGTATAATCCGTAAAGTGGTTGGCTCTTCTGCCACTTCCTTTCTGTGCATAAATCATCACCGTATCCACCGTGTACGGGTTAATCTTCCATTTCCACCAATCCCCCCGTTTACGGCCACTATGATAAAAGGAACTCAGTTTTTTAAGCATGATCCCTTCACTGTTATTTTCCCTGGAACCTTTCCTGATTTCTGCCAGATCTTCCCAATCATTAAATTCGATAACCGGAGAAAGTATCGCTACATCCGCACTGCTAAAATTTGATACAATGCCCTCCAGTAATAATCTTCTTTCTGATAAAGGCCTGTCGCGGATATCGTTACCCTCATGCTCTAACAGATCATAAATATAAAAACCAACAGGAGCATCTTTAAGCTGAGATTTATTAATCGTTTTTCTGTTCAGCCGTTGCTGCAGGATACTAAAAGCCTGTACATTTCCATCTTTTACAGAAAGAATCTCCCCATCAATCACCGTTCCATCAGGCAGCTCGTCTTTTAAAAAATGTAATTCAGGAAACTGATCAGTCACCAGCTCTTCCCCGCGTGACCAGATAAAGAGTTCCGCATTTCGCTTCACAATTTGTCCGCGGATGCCATCCCATTTCCACTCCGCTTGCCATTCATCTGTGCCGCCAATGCTGGCAGGTTCTGCTTCCAGTGCATATGCCAGGCAAAAAGGGTAGGGCCAGGAGTTATCTGTATTCACATGTGCACCAGCAATTAATTCCTGGTAAGTAATCTCTCCGGGGTTCCATTTACCCATAATACTATGCATGATCTTATTGCTATCGGTATCACTCTGCTTAGCAATGGCATTCACCAGCATCTTATTAGAAACCCCGATCCTGAAATTTCCAGAGATCAGTTTATTAAATATAAAACGTTCCTGTGTATCCAGGCTATCCCAAGCCTGCAAGATATATTCTTTTTTAGCCGCCTCATCTTTACCCGTAATCAAAGCCAGATCATTAATCCATTCATGTAATTTACGGTCAGTTTGATACCTGGCAGGAGGCAATACCAGTGCAATAGTCTCACTCAAATCACCCACACTATGATAACTCTCTGCAAATAACCAGGCAGGGATACCGCTCAATTCAATTGCCCAAGCTCTGATTAATGCGGTATTTACTGGCCTTTTAGGCTTTTTACCCGTAAACATAGCCACCACAAAAGGCTTGTCCAGCTCATCAGCCGTACTAAAATAACTCACTAAAGCCGCGATCTTATCATTTGTCTTATTGCTGGATTCCAGCTGTGCGATCAATTCTGTGAACCTTTTCAAATTATGCTTCTTTTAAGATTTCCTCTTCTTCTTCCTGTTCATTTCCATACCTTGTAACCACCTCTTCAGAAGCAATACCAATTTCATTCAGATATTTAGAAAAAGTAGAGACAAAACCATGGGTAACAAATACCTTCTCTGCTTCAGTGGCTTTAATAGCCGATAACAAACCGGGCCAATCCGCATGATCGCTCAAAGCAAAACCAGCATCAGCAGCCCGCCATCTTCTGCCCGCCCTCACCTGCATCCAGCCAGAACATACCCCGGTTGCCGCATGCATTAAACTTTTCATCCATTTTCCATCCGCCAAAGCAGGTGGGACAATCACAATTCCCTTTTGTAAAGTCTCCTTTTTTATATCCGGGGTAATCCTGATGGTTTCAGGCAAATCTACACCCGCTCTAATAAAACCCTCATTTAAATTGGCAATAGAATTATGTACATATATATCTGCATAACCAGCCAGGTTTTTAATCAGCCGCTGCGCTTTTCCTAAGCTATAAGCTACCAATACACTCGTTTTCTGCTGGTCATGGTTATCAGAGATCCAATTTTTAATCTTGCCAAAAACCTCTTCCTGCGGCTGCCATTTATAAATAGGTAAGCCAAACGTGCTTTCAGAAACAAAAGAATGGCATTTAACAGGTTCAAATTCAGTACTGATCCCATCATATTCTACCTTATAATCTCCAGAAACCACTACAATTTCTCCTTTATATTCCAACCTGATCTGCGCAGAACCAATCACATGCCCCGCCGGGAATAGGCTTACTTTAACTCCATTAATGCTAATCTCTTTGTTATAAGGCAAAGTTTGAATGGGCAAATCTGCACCCAGGCGTTGTAAAAGGACAGGCTTAGTTAGCTCATGGCATAAATAACCTTTATTTCCCCATTTTACATGATCAGCATGTCCATGGGTAGTTACTGCCAGATCAACAGGCCGCCAGGGGTCGATATAAAAATCGCCCTGTTTACAATATATTCCTTTGTTTGTAAATGATATTAATGCCATCGGACGGAACAACAAAATCTAAATGCGAAAAGTTTGACAGGAAGATATTATCCATGTTACCACCTATAGGAAGGTTAGGCATGTTTTTCTTAATAAAAGGCCAAAATTCACAAATTCTATCCTAAAAAAGGTTGAAATTGAGGATAATAGGTCATTATATGTTAGGAATTAACGGGAACGTTTGCATAAATTTAAAGAGATGTTTGATTGGCGATAGCAATGTAAATTTTATCTTAGCTATACGGGGTTGTCTAAAAAGCAAGCTCCGCTAACCAAAATAAGAAAATGAACGTTAAACCGATATTCCTGTTTTCAATGCTCTTACTATTTTCAGCCTTTAATTTACCCGATAAGGATAAGCTTACTATCTGGCTGATTGGAGATTCTACCATTTCAATTAAATCACCAAAAAACTATCCCGAAACAGGTTGGGGAATGCCATTCGTAAACTTTTTTGACTCTACAGTAGTGGTAGATAACCGTGCAAAGAATGGGCGGAGTACTAAAACTTTTAGGGCAGAAGGTTTATGGAAGCCAGTTACTGAAAATTTAAAAACAGGTGATTATGTGTTTATCCAGTTTGGCCACAATGATGAAGTGAGCACTAAAGCAAGTTATACCACAGAAGCCGAGTTTGAGGCTAACCTAAAATTATATATTAAAGAATCAAGAGATAAAAAAGCATTTCCAGTTTTACTTACCCCCGTAGCCCGGCGTAGTTTTGATGAAAATGGAAAAGTAGCAGAAACACATTTAGTTTACTCCGCTATTGTCAGAAAAGTAGCTAAGGAAGAAAAAATACCATTGATTGATCTGGATAAAGACAGCCAGGCAGTGTTACAGCAATTTGGGCCAGTCGGTTCAAAATATCTGTTTAACCACCTCGCACCGGGAGAGCATCCAAATTATCCGGACGGGAAAGAAGATAATACGCACTTTAATGAATTTGGTGCCCGAAAAATGGCAGAACTGGTGCTGGAAGGAATCAGAGTGCAGCATATGGAACTGGAAAACAGGATCATTAAAAAATAAGGCGATGAAGTATTTTCTTTTTTCTATTGCTTTGCTATTCAGTCTATCGTTTAGTGTTAAAGCACAACCTATTGATCGTTTTACAGTAGCCCAAGATGGGAGCGGCGATTTCACAACAGTACAGCAAGCGGTGAATGCAGTACCCGACCACCGGAAAAAAACTACAGAAATTTTTATTAAAAAAGGAATTTATAAAGAAAAGATCGTTGTTGCGGGTTCTAAAAAAATGGTTCGTTTTATTGGGGAAGATAAAAATCAAACCATCCTAACCTATGATGACTTCGCCGCAAAGAAGAATAAATTTGGAGAAGAGATTGGAACTTCCGGATCGGCAAGTATTTATATCTATGGAGATGGTTTCTCTGCAGAGAACCTCACTTTTCAAAATTCATCTGGCCCTGTAGGTCAGGCTGTAGCCGTTTGGGTAACCGGAGATTTTTCTAAGTTTGAACGTTGCAAGTTTCTGGGCTTTCAGGATACGCTTTATACTTATGGTGGCAATAGTAAACAGTATTACAAGGATTGTTATATAGAAGGCACTACTGATTTTATCTTTGGATCAGCCACCGCCGTGTTTGAAGGCTGTGAGATTTTTTGTAAAAAAGGAGGCCGGTATATTACCGCTGCTTCTACGCCGGATACTTGTAAATATGGTTATGTTTTTCTAAACTGTAAAATAAGTGGTGATGCACCAGATCATTCCGTAAATTTAGGCAGGCCATGGCGGCCCTTTGCAAAAACCGTTTTTTTATATTGTGATTTAAGTAAGGTAATTATTGCTGGCGGATGGGACCACTGGTCAAAAGAAAGCAATAAACAGACTGCCTATTATGCCGAATATAAGAATACCGGAAAAGGATATGTTCCGGAAAAACGCCAGTCCTGGTCACATCAGTTAACAGAAAAAGAAGCAGAAGATTATACCGTAAAGCAGATTTTAGGGCAAATTCCTTAACCATGATCCAGCGCTACAGGTTGTTTTTACGTTAAGCTGTCAAACTAAAAATCGTTTTAATCGTTGTCTAGGTGTGAAAAAAGATAACGCTTATTTACCTATAGAAGATTATGGAATAATTGGTAACATGAAAACGGTAGCCCTGGTGTCATTACAGGGGACCATAGATTTTATGTGTTTCCCCGATTTTGATTCGCCAAGTATATTTGCCAGCCTGCTGGATAAAAACGAAGGGGGAAGCTTTTCTATAACCCCGCAATTCAAATCTTTCAAAACCAAACAACTCTATATTCCTGGTACTGCGGTGTTGCTTACGCGTTTCTTTGCTGATGAAGGGATTGCCGAGTTGACTGATTACATGCCATTAAAAGGTGTTGCAGAAAATAGTATCTGCGCAATTGTCCGTAAAATTAAAACAGTCCGGGGAAAGGTGAGCTATAAAATGAATTGTGCACCCCGTTTTGATTATGGGCAAGCCGTACACACCATAGAGCATTTAGGGAAAAAAGAGCTGCGTTTCAGTTCGGTCAATGACGGCGATGCCATGGTTCGGCTCATCGCTGATTTTCCTTTGAAGTTTGCTGGCAAAGACGGTAATGCCGAATTTACGCTCGATGAAGGAGAAGAGGCATGGATTGTTTTGGAATCTGTTAAAATTGATGATACTGATCATTTAAGGGATCTTGATTTCTATAAAGGAGATACTTATAAAGAGACGGTATCTTTTTGGCGGAAATGGATTGCCCAATCAACTTATAAAGGACGATGGACAGATTTAGTTTCCCGTTCGGCAATCACCCTTAAACTGCTTACTTCTGCTGCACATGGTTCAATGGTCGCTGCACCTACTTTTAGTTTGCCGGAAGCTATTGGGAGTGACAGAAACTGGGATTACCGGTTTACCTGGATCCGTGATGCTGCTTTTACTATGTACGCATTTTTACGTTTAGGTTTTACAGACGAAGCTTCTAAGTTTTTAAACTGGATCCATGAGCGTTCTGGTGATGAAATACTGCATTTGATGTATTCTATTGATGGATCGCCTGTGATGGAAGAGGAAAACCTGAAAAATATGGAAGGCTATATGCAATCCGGTCCGGTCAGGATTGGAAATGCGGCTAAAGACCAGTTGCAGGTAGATATCTATGGTGAACTGATTGATACTATTTATATATACAATAAGAACTACGCAAAAATAACTTATGAATTTTGGCTGACGGTTCAAAAGCATATTTTATGTGTGATCGATAACTGGAAAAAGCCAGACCATGGGATTTGGGAGTTCAGAAGCGGAGAGAAACATTTTCTGCATACCAGGCTGATGTGCTGGGTAGCCATGGACCGGGCGATCAAGATTGCAAATGACCGTTCCTTTCCATTTCCGGAAGAAGAATGGAAAGGAATCCGGGATGAAATTTACCTGGATATCTATGAAGGATTCTGGAATGAAAAATTAGGAGCCTGGGTACAGTACAAAGGAGCAGAATCAGTAGATGCTTCGGTATTGCTTATGCCTTTAGTGCATTTTATCAAGGCTGATGAACCACGATGGATATCTACCATGAAAGTGATAGAAGATAAATTAGGTACTGATGTGCTGATTTACCGGTATGATAATAAAGGCGATCTGGATGGGCTTTCAGGAGAGGAAGGAACGTTTAATATGTGTTCTTTCTGGTTTATTGAAGCACTGGCTAAGAATCAGGAGGTAGATAAGGCACTTGAATATTTTGAGAAAATGACGGGTTATGCCAATCATCTTGGTTTGTTTAGTGAGCAAATTGGTAAAAGAGGAGAGCATCTTGGGAATTTTCCACAGGCATTTACGCATTTGGCATTAATTAGTGCAGCATTAGAGCTGGATAAACAATTAGATAGGTTATAACATGATTTTAATCATTTATAAAAATAAGTAGAGATATAAAATAAGTTTTGATATGGAAGTAACAAAAAAACTAGCAAACAAGACAGCATTGGTTACCGGGTCAGATTCTGGTATAGGCCGTGCAATCGCGATTGAATTTGCAAAACAAGGCGCAAATGTGATTGTATGTTATTACAGTGATGAAGAGGGTGGTAAAGAGGCTTTAGAGAGCGTAAAGGCACATGGCAAGGCAAAGCTGATCCAGTTTGATGTGAGCGATGAGAAAGAAGTAGACCATAAAATGGACCAGCTTATCAAAGAATTTGGTGGAATTGATATTTTAGTAAACAATTCTGGTGTTAATGGTTCTGGAATCCCAATTGATGAGATGGATACTAAAACTTTTGATAAAACGATCCGTACAAATCTATATGGTACCTTTTTTTGCAGCAGGAAATTCATCCAGCACAGAAAGGGCATTAAAAAACCAGGTAAAATCATTAATATCTCTTCTGTACACGAAGAAATTAATGCGCCAGGTAACTCAGATTACAATGCTTCCAAAGCAGGAATTAAAAATTTAATGCGCACAGTGGCATTGGAAGTAGCTGAGTTTGGGATCAACGTTAATAACATCGCCCCCGGTATGATCTTAACCCCGATGAACCAAAAAGCAGTCGATGATGAGAAAGTTCGTAAAAAAGCAGAAAAGAATATTCCGCTTGGCCGCGCTGGAAGACCAGAAGAAATCGCTTATCTTGCTGTGTTCCTGGCTTCAGCTGAAGCCGATTATGTAACTGGAAGCACGTATGTGATGGATGGCGGTTTGATGATTAGTATGGGGCTTGGTGCGTAAAACAGGTTGAATTATATTATTAAAAGCAAAATGCCTCATTCTGGTTTCAGAATGAGGCATTTTGCTTATTTAAAATTTCATGAACATCAATAAGAAAGAGGAAATACAATTTCACAATAATTTTTTTTGTAACGATTATTTCTCTTTAAAATGGTTTAATGATTATTATTTGTATAATTGTGCAGTTTTAAGTATATTTAATAACGAATATATCACTTAGCTATGTAATTATGTTAATACGATTTGTAGTGTCAAATTTTCTTTCTTTTAATGAAGAAAGAGAATTTAGTATGATAGCTGGTAACTTTAAAACGCATAAACATCATGTTTACGCTTTACCTAAGTTAAATGTTTTAAAAGCTGCAGCTATATATGGAGCAAATGGGGCGGGAAAATCAAATCTTGTTAAGTCAATTGAATATCTTAAGGATCTTGTAATTGATGGTGAAATTAAAAAAACAATAGATTTTAAAAAGTTCAAACTTAACCAGGCTAATAAATTAATACCAGCCAAGTTTGAAATAGAATTTTATCAGGATAATAAATTCTATTCTTATGGTGTTACCCTTACTCATCATTCTATTTTAGAAGAGTGGTTATATGAGACAGGAATTAATAAAGAGGACAAGCTGATATTTGAAAGGAAGCTTACTAAATCTAATAGAAGCACCATTAAGATTGCTGAAAAATACATTAAAAATGAAAAAGACAAGTTCCTTATCGAGTTACTTGAAGATAATCTTTTGAAACATAATGAATTATTGGTAAGCAAATCAAGCAACCTGAAAATTAAAGAGATTAATATACTGCAAAACTGGATTTCCACTAAACTGGTAGTCATTTATCCAGGCAGCAGGTTTGCGGGACTGGTAAAGGCAATTTCATCTTCAGATAGATTTAAAGCACTGGCTAATGAATTACTCCGGTCCTTTGATACAGGAGTGAAGGGGTTAGAAATCCATTCTATGGATCTTGAAAAGTTCTTAGGGAAAGACAATGATGATCTTATTAAAAGTGTAATAGATGATATAGAAAGTGGCGAAAGTGTGTTACTTGATTCTAATTTTGGACAAGTTGAAGTTTATAAAGAAGATGATAAATATGTCGTAAAGAAAGTAGTCTCTACACATCATGATAATGAAGGGAAATCTGTTGTATTTGATGTGAATGAAGAATCAGATGGTACACAGCGAATGATGGATTTTATCCCTGCTTTCGACAAGATTTTGCATAGTAGTTCCACAATTATTATTGATGAAATAGATCAGAGCCTTCATCCAGTTTTGCTTAGAACCCTTGTAGAAAAAACGATGTCAGATACACTAACTAAAGGTCAGCTGATTTTTACTACACATGAATCAAATTTGCTTGATCTGGATATTTTTAGGCAGGATGAAATCTGGTTTGTTGAAAAAGAAAGCATATTAGGCAGCACCCAAATGTATTCGCTAAGTGATTTTAAACCAAGATATGATCTTGATATTAAAAAGGGATATCTGAAGGGTAGGTTTGGAGCAATACCTTTTCTGGCCGATTTAAAAGCTTTAAACTGGCAGGAATGTAATGAGGGTTAAACGTGGATATACCAGAGAGGTGCCAGTGGAACTTCTTAGAGATTATAAGTTGTTTGCTATTGCATGTGAAGGTGGCGTAAGAGAGCCGGCTTATTTTAAACTCTTTAGTTATATGTCCCGAAAAGTAACTGTTGATGTTATTGAAGAAGTTATTAGTGATGAGGAAATGGCAACAATACATCAAAACAGATCTGCACCGAAATGGGTATTAGATAGGGCTATGAGGTATGTAGATAAGGAAGGTCTTTCTGCTGAGGATGAATTGTGGTTTGTTTTGGATAAAGATAGGTGGTCTGATGAACAGCTGCGGGAAATTTTTCAATATTGCGGGCAACAACCTAACTGGAATATTGTAATCAGTAATCCCTGTTTCGAAGTTTGGCTGTATTTTCATAAAAAAGAAAATATTCTAATCTCTGATTCTGAATCTTGCGCTAATTTCAAAAAAGAAATTTCTAATTTTACAAAAGGCGGATATCATCCGCTGGATTATATAGCAGATATAAATCAAGCAGCTATAAATGCTAGGAAATCTGACCCGGACACTTCTCATTTTATGCCAATCCATAAGGTCACAAAAGTTTACATGCTTGCAGAAAGCATAATGACCTTTGTAGGAAAAAATGACTTAACAGATTTCATTAATGTAAAATTGCCAGTTCTGTTAAAAAAGCACAAGAAAAACTTATTAAAATCCAATGAATAGATGGATGGCGGTTTGATGATTAGTATGGGGCTTGGTGCGTAAAACAGGTTGAATTATATTATTAAAAGCAAAATGCCTCATTCTGAAACCAGAATGAGGCATTTTGCTTATTTAAGCAGATAACAGGTTCCAGGAATTACCCATATCATATCTGCTGGAAGTAGCTTATCCTTAAACTGCCTGATCCTTTTTGAAAAGTTTATTTACCGCATTTTGTACCTTAAGTACATCTGCTTTAATAATCTCATTAATCTTAGCATCTGTACCATTGCCAAATTCCGTAGAAACAGAAATATTATCTGGTTCATTTGCAACTATAATTTTGAACTTATTGGCTCCAAAAGTAAATTCGATCGTTAAAGAATTTATGTTCTTTTCAACGATTTTTATAAATTCATAGCTGCTGCTTAAAGTATCAAAACAATCTTTAACCGCCTGTAATATAAATCCAGTTTCAATACTCAATCCATTTACAACAATACTGGCAGTTTTCAATGCTTCATAAAGTTTTGAACCAGGCTCAGCTGCCAGGTGTATTTTTTGTAATTCTACTAACAGATCTTCACTATATAGAATTTCCTTTTTATCAGTGATAAGAATGGAGGCATTATTATCTGATTGTGCAGATAACTGCGCAATATGTATAATATCATTGCCGTCCCTTATGATTGAAACTGTTTCAGATTCTTTTGTTAACGCTGCATCTGCAATTGCATTTTTAATTTGTTCTGAGATAAATTCTAATACTGGATACTGCTTAATGTCTGACATAATAATGTTATAGTGGGGTATTTAATGAGAAAGTTTCTATGATAATTCTAAGAATGCCAAAGTTACAGATATAAAACACTAAGAACAAAAGACAATTGTTAAAATGATAATTTAACGGTAATTCAATCACCAGAATGATAACCATGCCGGGCACATTAAACCAATTTTATTGCCATGGCCGATAAAAATCCTGGAAATGAAAAACAATTCATATTGAAAAATATACGTTTTATCCTGATTATTGCCTTTTCTATATAATGGATTAGGATTCCAGGTTCAGCACCTGTTTATTTGTTTTACAACGATTTCAAATAACAACATCAACTGCTGCTTTCGACTTGCCTTTGAGGACGATTTAAATCATTTATAATTTAAGCTTTAATTTGTGAATATGGGTTTTTTAGGAGTTTACAAAGATAGAACAGAAAAAGTACTATCGATGTTACTTAACAGGCTAGAGATAAGTGTAGACAATAAAATAATAGGTTTCTGCTTAAAATCCCATCCGTTTTATCCAAGCATGCTATCCATAAGCGATTGTCTTAAAGAATGGAAAATTGATAATGATACTTACCTTATTAGTAAAGAAGAATATGATCCAGAATCATTTGAATATCCCTTACTCGCTTTCCTCCCAGACAAAGAATATATAATTATTGATTCGATTGCTGATGGCGACATTGTTTATGCCCATGCAGACAATAATTCCGCGGTGATGGATGAAAAAAGCTTTTTGAAAGTCTGGGATGGCGTAGTACTTTATGCAAATGTTGAAGATTATAACCATCTTTCTGAAAAACAGCCTAACATTAAACCAAAAGCTTTTATTTCTTCCGGGCTCATACTGATCTGTACTTTACTCGCTGCTATCCTGGCTATTATTTTTTACAGGCAATTTCCAATATCGCTATCACTTCTTTCTGCAATAAAGCTCATCGGTTTAGGAACAACAAGCTTATTGATTGGCCAAATGATCACATCCGGAGAGAACTGGGTAAAGCGCTTTTGCAATCTGAAAAAGAAAAATGAATGTGAGAACGTATTAAATTCATCTGCAGCGAAAATTACATCCTGGTTAAGCTGGACTGATATAGGTTTCATTTATTTTGCCGGTAGCCTGATTGCACTATTAGTATCACCCGTATTACTTTCTTATCTTTTACTATTAAATGTGCTTTCTTTACCCTTCACTATATGGTCTATTGGCTTTCAATACAGAAATAAAAGCTGGTGTATCCTCTGTTGCCTGGTACAGGTATTGCTGTGGATAGAGTTTGTTATTTTTGTTGCCTTTTTTAATAATTTTCAACTTGAATTTGATATCAGCCTGATACTCCTGTTTTTATTTTGCTTTTTAATTCCTTCTGCTATTTGGTTCTTCCTTAAGCCAATCTTCTTTAAGATAAAAAAATTAGAATCTGAAGAACAGGAGCTTAAAAAGATCAAATATAATAAGGAAATGTTTGATCAGCTGCTTACCCTTCAGCCCAAGTTTATTGTGGAAGATGAGCTGCTGCCTATACACTTGGGATCTCCTGAGGCAAAAACTATTATTACTATAGTAAGCAATCCATTCTGTGAACCCTGCGCGCGGGCACATGATATCGTAGAGGAGTTGCTTAGTTACCGGGATGATCTACAATTTAAAATTCTTTTTGCCACCTCCGCAAATCCGGATGATCCTGGTGTAAAAATTCAGAAGCATATTACGGCATTATCCTGCTCAGAAAATAAAGATTTAGTTAGACAGGCATTAAAAACATGGTACAGCAATCCTAAAAGAGATTATAAAAAATGGATCATTGATCACCCTGTACTAAATATACCTCAAAACAATGTTGAAACTGTTCAGAAACAATGGTGTACTAAGGCAGACATCCAGATTACACCTACTATCCTGATTAATGGGTCTCAATTGCCACCACATTATACCATTGAAGATATTAAATACCTGGTGTATTAACAATATATATAATGCTTTCTGCCATGTGGTTGCAAACGTGTGGCGGGCTAACCTGAATGATGTTAAAAAACTAATTCCGTCTAAGTTATTCTGACGTGAGAGAACGACACAACTTAAATAAACCTTCAAATTAAAGAAAATGAAAAAATTTAAAAAACTAAGCAACACAGAAATGAAAAATGTAACAGGTGGATACAGTAAATTATATTGTGCATACCACAGTTTTAACATTGTAGTATTTGATATTGTAATTAAAGACGGTATTGATTATGATACCTGCAGAAAAATGCACGATTAATTTTACAACTATAGTTAGTATGTTTTTTTAAACATACTAACTATATTAACCTACAGCACATGAAGATCCTGCTTTACCTGACCCTGCTCATTAGTCCATACCTGCTTTTTGCACAACAGTCCAAAATTATTATTATGGACAAAAGCACTCAAAAACCCATTCCTGGTGTGTCAATGCTCAGTGAAAGCGGTAGTTTAATTGCAAGTTCAGACGAAAAAGGCGAAATAATTTTTGATATTTCCTCCTTTACGGCCCTTGATATTGAGAAAATACTTTTTTACAATTCCGATTACCAAACCTTAGAGCGGTCTGTTGTATCAATTCCCTCTACCCTATATCTTGAAAAGGTGCAATCTTATTCGCTTAATACTGTTGAAGTAAATGCGAAACATACAGCGAAATATTTTATGTTAAAAGCATATGTACGGAGCTGGAAGCTTATCAATGACAAGCTAGTAAGATACGGTGATGCAAGTATTGAATATGAGGTGCCATTTGAACGAAAAAAAGGAGGTCTGAACCTGGAAAAAGATAAATATATTAAAGCCTTTAGGAATTTCCGGATCGATCAGCTAAAGGGAAAATCAAAGGCAATCAGTATATCCGCTTATGACGGATATTTCGCTGATCATTTACCCAATGGAGACCGGGTGTCCAGCAATTGGAGCTGGTACAAAACTAAAAAAAGTCAGGATAGCCTGTACACAGTTTACGATGAGGGAAAAAATGTGGGTTATGCCATTTACGATGCTAATAATCTTCCTTCGGAAGTAAATGTTGGAAGTAATTTTGAAGGTGAAGACGCTTTAAGGATCGCTTTATGGTGGAAAGTTGCCGGGAAATCAAAGTACATAGAAAAGTGGAAAGGTGTCAATGAAACCCGCAGGCCTGTTTATATCTTCTCCAACAGAAAGACCCTGATCAAATCAAAAGTAAAAGGTGAAAATAATACGGAAGAGACAGTAACTGAAATATTTCTTGATGATGAAATCTACTATGATTACAACGTACCAAAAAAGTATAAAAAGATTATAAATAAAGATCAAAGCTTTTATAGTTCGGACTATTGGAGCGAAGAAATTAAAAAACATCCCTTGTCAGGCTTTATTCAGAAGCAGCTGACCAATATTCAAGAATTAAATAATACGTATTAGTAATACTTTGACACGCAGCAAATTCAATTATTGTATAATCAGTTTAATCTTCTATTGATTTATAATAATTAAGTAATTGCATGTTTTTTCTGATTATGCACTCATTTAAATAGAAATAAAAAACTTGGCTCTTTTTCCTTTTTATAAACAACTTGACCAGATGGATTGCGGGCCAACATGCCTGCGTATGATTGCTAAGCATTTCGGTAAATCCTTCCAGCTGCAGACCCTTCGGAAAATTTCTGGTATAAATAGAGAAGGCGTCTCCCTTTTAGGCATTAGCAAGGCAGCCGAGAAAATTGGATTTCGGTCAACAGGGGCACTGGTTAGCCTCACAAATCTTAATGAGTGTGAATTTCCGCTGATCTTACACTGGGATCAAAACCATTTTGTGGTATTGTATGCCATAAAGAATAATGTTTATTATATCGCAGATCCGGCTAAGGAACTGCTCACGTTTGAGCAGAATGAATTTCTAAAACATTGGGTTAGAAAATCTGCACATGGCGAAAACGAGGGCATTATTTTAATGCTTTCGCCAACTCCTCAATTTTACGAACAAGATGGAGATAAAAAAGATGGCTTAAGTTTTAGGTTTCTGTTTAAATACCTATACCGTTACAAGAGTTTAGTTACCCAGCTTTTTATCGGATTAGCGATTGGCAGTATTTTACAGCTGATCTTACCCTTCTTAACTCAATCTGTTGTAGATGTGGGAATAGGCACCAGGAACATCAACTTTATTTACATCATCCTCATTGCCCAAATGATGTTGTTTATTGGGCGTATGAGCGTAGATTTTATCCGTTCCTGGATTTTATTACACATCAGTACAAGGGTAAATATCTCTATACTCACAGATTTCTTTATTAAGCTGATGAAGCTCCCGATATCTTACTTTGATACAAAGATGACTGGAGACATTATGCAGCGTATCAACGATCAGCATCGGATCGAATCATTTTTAACGGGATCTACCTTATCCGTATTTTTTTCCATGTTTAATCTGGTGATTTTTTCTGCGGTACTAGCCTATTACAATGTTACCATTTTTATAATTTTTATAGCAAGCACCTTTATTTACCTATTATGGATAGTTTTCTTTTTAAAAAGAAGAAGACAATTGGACTTTAAGCGTTTTGATGTTTCTTCTAAAAATCAGGGAGTAATCGTTGAATTGATTTCCGGCATGCAAGAGATAAAATTAAATAACTGTGAGCAGCAAAAACGCTGGCGATGGGAACATTTACAAGCTGCATTATTTCGGTATAATGTGAAAAGTTTAGCGCTAGGTCAATACCAGCAAGCGGGAACATTTTTCATCAATGAAGGCAAAAATATACTAATTACTTTTTTAGTGGCCAAGTCAGTTATCAGTGGCGAGCTCACTTTGGGTGCAATGATGGCAATACAATATATCATAGGACAGCTAAATAGTCCAATTGAGCAAATGCTTGCTTTTATTCAACAGCTTCAGGATGCTAAAATTTCTTTAGAAAGGCTAAACGAAATTAAGGAGATGGAAGATGAAGAGCCTGCAGATCGTATGTTCCTCAAAGATCTGCCAGCTGATAAGAGCTTAATTTTGCAGAATTTATCATTTACCTATCCCGGTGCCGGTAATGATCCTGTATTATCTAATATTAACCTAACTATTCCTGAAGGAAAAACCACCGCCATAGTAGGCATGAGTGGAAGCGGTAAAACAACCATATTAAAACTATTACTTCGTTTCTATGAGCCAGAAAAAGGTTCAATAAAAATTGGGAATAGGAATTTAGAAAATATAAGTTTTAGTTACTGGCGGAAATTGTGTGGTGTGGTTATGCAGGATGGATTTATCTTCTCCGATACAATAAGTCATAATATAGCAGTGGCTGATGAATTTCCAGACATCATCAAACTGAGAAATGCTTTGGAGGTTGCCAATATAAATGAATTTATTGATAGCCTGCCTCTTGGTCTAAACACTAAAATTGGTGCAGAAGGCAATGGGCTTAGTCAAGGTCAAAAACAACGCATATTAATAGCACGTGCCGTTTATAAAGACCCAGATTACATTTTCTTTGATGAGGCTACGAATGCCCTTGATGCAAATAATGAAATGTTAATTATGGAAAATTTGGAAAACTTCTTTAAAGGACGTACAGTCATTATTGTAGCCCATCGTCTAAGTACAGTCAAAAGTGCAGATAACATAATTGTGTTAAATAAAGGTTCTGTGATTGAGCAAGGCACCCATCTGGAATTGACTAATCAGAAAGGTGAGTACTATAAATTAGTTAAAAATCAATTGGAATTAGGGAATTAATCTTACATAGATGTCAGAGCAATCAATTGAACAAGAGACAAGTACGGAAGAAGTAAATGAAATTTTAACTGCCGTACCACCCTGGGTTTTAAGATGGGGGATTACGCTGATATTTCTTGTATTAGCCTGCATACTTTTAATCTCGACCCTTATAAAATATCCTGATTTGATAAAAGCGGGGTTAAAGGTAAATTCATTAAATGCACCTAAAAGTGTTTTAGCAAAGCAAAATGGAAAACTTACTGCTTTATTAGTTGCAGAAGGTCAGTTGGTTACTGTAAATCAACCTTTGGCTTATTTTGAAAGTATCGGCCATCCAGAGGACGTGCTTGAACTGAACAAAAGATTAAAGGAATTTAGGGCGAAAATTTTAGCTCAGGATAATGAATTAGTAGTTTTACCAGACAGGCTCCAGCTTGGGGAATTACAAAGTAGCTATCAGAATTTTTATGATCAATACCTTCAATACAGATCGACCCTTACAGGAGGATACTACAATAGTCAGCTTGATTTTTTAACCAAAGACCTAGCATATATAAAGGCGCTAAATCAACAAATCATCAAGCAGCAAAACGTACAATTAAAAGAATATGCCAATCAGGTGCAAGAATACAGTGCTTATCAAAAACTATATAAAAATAAGGTCATATCAAGAAGTGAGTTTTCTCAGCAAGAGATTAAATACCTGGCATCTAAATATCCTTTACAGCAGACTGAAACAGAAATATTAAAAAATACAGGCAATTATAGTGCTAAAGAAAAAGAACTAATGGATCTTAGACACACCATTGCTTTAGATAAAGCTAAATTCTTACAAGCACTTAACCAGTGTATCAACGAAAGTGATAATTGGATTCTACAACATATATTACTATCACCCGTTACAGGAAAAGTAAGTTTTGCCGGGATTTTGCAGCAAAACCAGAATGTCACTGTAAATCAGGAGCTTTTTGTGGTTAATCCTGGTAACTCCAATTTCTTTGGAGAGGTACATATCCCGCAGCATAACATGGGAAAGATTAAAGAAGGTGCGCGTATTTTAGTAAAATTGCATAGCTATCCTTATGAGCAGTATGGTATAATAGGGGGTAAGCTGACTTATATTTCTGATGTAGCTTATCATGACAGCATATTTGTAGCGAAAGTAAGTTTTGAGAAATTTGAAAATCAGGAAAGCGGAATGAAGATTATCCTTAAAAATGGTATGCAGGGCGATGCAGAAATAATTACAGAAGAAAGTTCATTGTTCAGGCGCTTTTTTACAAGCATTGAAAAAATATTAAACTTCATATATTAACCTTTTATTTGGTTTAGTTAGATCGTTTCATTGCTCAAAAACAAAATGGCCGCATCACAAATTATGCGATACGGCCATCCTGTTATCATAAAACTCTGCTATTTAAAACTATTTCCCTCCGGGAGGGCAGTTTTGCTGTAAAAACTTAGTGTAAGTCTTAGCCAAATGTGCTGAAGTACCTTCCCCTTCATTAATACTATGCGTGCGGTTAGGATAAGACATCATTTGAAACACCTTTTGATTTTTAACCAACTCATTAATCAGCATTTCAGCATTCTGATAATGCACATTATCATCACCAGTTCCATGGATATACAATAAATTACCCTGCAAATTCTTCGCATACGTAATCGGTGAACCTTTAATATAAACCTCCTTAGATTTAGTAGGCGGGCCCATATAACGTTCCTGGTAAATATTATCATAAGTCAGCTGATTTCCAACCGCTGCAATCGCGATACCTGTTTTATAAATCTCAGGATACTGGAACATCAGGTTCAGCGTAGAAGAACCACCACCGCTCCATCCCCAAACAGCAACCCTATCCTTATCGATAAAAGGCCATTGAATAATCTGTTTAGCCGCCATAGCCTGGTCACGGATATTTAGCAAGCCAATATTTTTATAAATACTTTTACGGAACTCACGTCCTTTAGGCGCAGGAGCACCACGGTTTTCAATAGAAATATACACATAACCATCTTTAGGCATATTACCTGCATACAAGTAATTAAACCCAGTACCATAAGTATCCGTCACCGTTTGTGAAGCAGGCTCACCATACACAAAAAACAATACCGGGTATTTTTTAGTCGCATCAAAATCATCCGGCTTCTTCATCCAGCCATCCAGTTCCGTTCCATCCTCTAATTTTACTTTAAAAAACTCCACTTTATTTTTCGGCTGCTGCACAGACGCCAGTTGATTAGTTAAGCTCCCTTCCATGGTAAAAGGATTACCTGTATCCAGTCTCATCCACTCTTTAAGCGGTCTGATACTTGCACTCTGGTAAGTATGGCTGGCAAAAATACCATTTGGTGAAATATCATACGCATGTGTTCCTGGTAAAATAGAAGGTGTAACCATTTCTAATTTGCCACTTCCATCAAGTTTAGTTTTATACAAATACTTTTGCGTTGCATTATTAGGAGAAGCGATAAAATAGAAAGTATTATTCTTCTCATCAATCAAGCTGCTTTTAATCACATCAAAATTACCCTTTGTGATCAGCGTTTGTTTTTTACCATCCTTACTGATGCGGTATTGATGTCTCCATCCATCTTTTTCACTCACCCAGATAAACTCCTTGCCACTATTAATCCAATGCCATTCTGGCGCAGCATCAATCCAAGCCTTATCCGTTTCTGTATAAATATTTTTAACCGTACCAGTTTGTGCGCTTGCTACAAATACACGGCTCGTATTTTGTTCCCTGTTCAACTGCTGCAGGATAATATCATTTGTATTGGGTACCCAATCCATTCTTGGAATATAATTCTGGATATTATCTCCAGGTACATTTACCCAGGAAGTTTGTGCAGAAGCAATATTTACGATCCCTATTTTACAAGCAGAAGGATCTTCACCCACCTTAGGATACTCTACAGGAATAGTAAAAGGATAAATAGAATCCGTAGTATTGATCATCAGGAAGTTCTTAATCTTCCGGGCATCCAATTGCCAATACGCAATAGAAACACCATCAGGACTCCATCTAAAACCATCGCGGCAATCAAATTCCTCTTCATAAACCCAGTCAAACGTACCATTGATCAATCTATCCGTACCATCTGTAGTCAGCGCCTTAGCAGCTCCGCCAGTAATACTTTCTACATACAAATTATGGCCGCTCACATAAGCCACTTTACTGGCATCCGGAGATAACTTGGCAAACATCAGTGAAGAAGCCGGTTTATATTTTCCTATTTTCACTAAAGTATTAGCCGTTAGATCTGCTACCCAATAATCGCCTCTAGTTTCATAACGCCAGACTTTTTTGCTATTGGTATAGATCAGTGCCTTTGTACCATCTGCAGAAAGCACGAAATCTTTAATTTGCAGTGGCGATGCCTGTCCTTTCGGTGTAAGCAAATTGCGGCCAATCACTACCTTTTTCTCGTTTTTTGGTAAGCTTACCAGGTAAATTTCTCCATCAGAGATCTGGTAATAGCCATTTCCATCTTTGGTCCAGTTGACTCCATTTTTGTTCTGCGCTTGAGTAGCTGCGCAAAACAAGCTAACGAATAAGACAACAGTCAGTCTTAAAATAATCAGGTTTCGGTTCATGTTGATTAAATAGTTTGTAGTAATAGTTGTTGTTTTAAAGAATTAAAAGACTCCTTTTAGAAGTAATCTAGAGCGATAGAAATTGCTGATAAGCAGACTGAATATATGATTTTGCATTAGTCAGCAGCTTTTCCGTATTTTTCATATCTTTTGGATGATCATTATATAAGACCATCTTCCCTACATTGTCAAATGTAACACATTGTTTGTTATCCATAAAGCCGATTCCGTTATCCCAGCTAAAAAAAGCAAAAGATTTTGTTCCTGGGTTTAATAAGTCCTTACTCCATTTAAAAGGCTTTGCATCCAGGTTTAACTGGTGCAGCAGGGTAGAGGCGATATCAATCTGGCTGCCCGGTTTATCAAATATTTTACCGCGGTACTCCTTTTTAATCACCTCTCCAAAAAACAGCAATGGAATATGGTAACGCTGCGGGATATAGATCTCTTCTCTTCCTTTAGGCAGGATATGTCCATGATCAGCAACGAAAATAAACAACGTATTTTTATACCAAGGCTGTTTTTTAGCTTTATCCAGGTAATCGTTTATACATGAATCCGTATAAAAAGCAGTACTTTTAAACTTCTCCACGTTGTTCTTATTTCCAAACTTATACGCACCTGGTACTTCAAAAGGCTCATGGTTAGTCAGTGTCATCACCGAAGAAAAGAAAGGCGGTTTCAATTTATTAAGCTCTTCAATCTGCCTGTTCAATACCAATCCATCATACGCGCCCCATTTAGAATTCATATCTGCCGCATTAAACTTACTTTTATCTATCAGCATCTGGTAACTATGGCTTTTGATAAAAACTTTATAATTATCAAATTCAGACTGTCCGCCATAAAAGAAAGAAGTTTTGTATCCTTGTTTATACAGCACACTCGACAAAGCGGGGATTTTTTCCAGTTTATCCGGCCATTTTACCATGTTTTCAGCAGATAAGCTAGGCTGGGCAGCTAAAGTGCCGATAATCCCTTTATCTGTACGGTTCCCTGTAGCATAGATTTTGCTAAATAATACCCCTTGTTTAACCAAACTATCAAATTTAGGGGTAATTCCAGTTTCATTGCCTAATGTTTTTGTCAGGTCAGCGGTAAAGCTTTCCATAATAATCACCACCACATTAGGTTTTTTAGTAGTTAGAATAGGAAGCGTAGAACCAGGTCCCGCCTGATACAGCCAGTCTACCCTTGCCTGTGCCAGCTCAGCTGGATAATAAGGATAGGGGTTTTTACTAATCTGGCTCGATTTAAGTAAGCTCGCCAATAAATTCCATTCCGTATTCACAGCGGCATGGTTAAGCAACTGCTTATCGGAAAAATAAGCCATACTTTGGTTATTAGGGGAAACACCCCAGCCACCCCGTACCATTAAAAAGGTAAGACTGGTTAAAGCAAGGATAAATACGGTTTTAGCCCATATAGGCGCACTAAAAAGCTTTAATTCAATTGTAGTGAAATACTTGTTCAGTAAAAGTCCTGCCGCAATTAAAATGGTTAAAACGGCCAGGGAAAGAAAAATAGGGGAAGACGCACTTGAAGCAAGAGCTTCATTTGGAGAGCTAATTGCATAATCGACCGCTTTCGCATTGATTTTGCTTCCCCATTCCCGGTAAATATTAAGGTTAATTACCCCAATCACGCTAAAAAACACAACCAGTACCTTATTATATATTCTCAGCCATTTAAAACACATTTCTTTTTTCTTGCTGAATAGAAAAAAGAAAAAATATAAAAGTACCGGAACCGCGATATAACCAACCATGGCTATATCCAGGCGCAAGCCATGATAAAATACCGCAATGGTTTCGCTGAAATTAGTGTTTTCTAAAGTATGGAGGTAAGTGCATAAAAATATCAGTCTGTCCAGCAGGAAAAACAGCATCCACAATACAAAAAAACGGACAAAAAAAATCAGGACTTTTAACATTGCGGCAAATTTACCTAAAAACGCAATATTAAAATCCTGATTGTGTAAAATTAATTAATTTTATTGACCGCCCATAGCCTTAAGATCGGCAAGGCTGATCGATTCATATCCAGCAGGTACTTCCAGTGATAATGGACCAACTTTTTCTTCCACCAAACTTTTAATCGTTAAAGTTGCTTTTACACCATTTTGTGTACGGGTAAATTTTACAGGAGTTCCTTTCACACCAGAAAATTCTTCTCCAATCACACCTTGTGGCAGCGATACTTCTGTAGTTGCCCAAAGTTCAGTAACTGCGCCTTTATCATCTTTATAAGTGTATTTCTCTGTATTGTAAGTACCAATTTTTAATTTCTCGCCTGTTGCTTTGAAATCAGTCAATTTAGGTGTTGCACCCATCATTTGTTCTGTGTCTTCTTTGGTAGATTTTGCTGCGTATTGTTTTTGAAGCATTGGAATATCTACCAATACTAAACCATTTTTAGCAATTGCATCAGTTAAGAAAACAACCGATGCACCTTGCATCTCAGTCTCACTTTTTAAAATATTTCCGCTAAATTTTAATTTAGCTTCTGCAGGTAACTGTGAAGCTAAACTTTGCTGCTCAGGAGTAAGTTCATATACCACACCATAGGTAACGGTACCTTCAGTTACTTTTTTTTGTGCATGTGCAACAATAGCCGTACTGATAAGAATTGCCGCCAGTACACTTGTTTTGATTGATTTCAACATATGTTTCAGTTTATTAGTTTAATATTACCATTTAATTTTTTCTTTGCTGATAAAGGCAGCAATACCCTTTTTAAAATCTGCACTTTCTCTTACCCTGGCGTTAATCTGCACTGCAAACTCAAGGCTTTTCTCTAAACCTGGATTTGTAGTTTGGCCAATTAGCTGTTTGGTAACCATTAAAGAGTTGGAAGAAGACTCTTCACAGAGCTTTGTTGCAAATTCTAAGACTCTCTGACTAATCTCTTCCTTATTTGTTACATAGGTTATCAAATTATAAGCCAATGCTTGCTCTGCGGTAAATAAATCTCCGGTTAACAGTATTTTTTTTGCGATTGTCTCACTTGTCTTCCGCATTAAAAAGCAGGATACGATAGCAGGAACAAAACCTAGTTTAACTTCAGTATAGCCAAAACTCGCTTCGGGTACCGCAAAAGTAATATCGCAGACAGTAGCTAAGCCACATCCCCCAGCAATGGCATGCCCTTCCACTTGTGCAATTACCACCTTTGGGAGGTAATAAATAGTCGTAAATAAGGCTTTTAGATTTTCACTATCTGCCACATTTTCTTCATGGGTATTATTTTGCAGCTGTTGCAGATAGGCCAGGTCTGCACCAGCACTAAATGCGGTCCCGGCCGCTTTTAAGATGATTACTTTCACTTCTTCGTCATCAGAAGCATTTAAAAGGGTTTCAGTTAACGCAGCAACCAATTCTGGGTTAAATGAATTACGTTTTTCAGGACGGTTTAAAGTGATCGTTGCAATGCGATGAGCTACTGAATATAAAACCAGTGGTGATGCCATGTGTTTAAAAATATAATTTTTGTAAATTATTGAACGGCCTTCCATCTGGAAATTTGTATTGTAAATCCAGAAAGAGCGTGCTAAACAAAGCTATAAACTTTAAAGGATAGCCCATAATCAAAAATCCGGTTCATTCATTTTTGTTACGTGTGGGGGTTTTTGGGAAAAATACCTGCTTGATTTGGTAGTTTTCCGGATTGAAATTAATCGTTTGTCTTTTGAAACCAAGGGTTTTCTCTTTGAAAAGGTAAGTAACTTTACTAATCCTGGCTTGGCTCAATGCCGGCTGAACATGAAATTTGAACTTTTTATCTGTAGGTCGAAGGTCTGTAATGACAAGTGCCTGGTTGCCCTTTAATAGCGCGATTGCCTCTTGTTTTCTGATTTTAAAAACCACCAGGCGATGTTGATTCAAGGCATTAATCTTATCTTTCATGAGCAGGATTTGCAGCATCAAAAGCGTGATCAGTGACAGATAGATATACTTTTTGCCTGCTCCATTTCCCTGTAATCCTGGGTTCTTCTGTGCTGAAAACAAGCTAAAGACAAAATATAAGCACCCACATAGCAAAATCAACTCTGTTTTAGCTAACCAGATCCCATCAATGACAGCGTAGGGGAGGACTGCAATCTTTTCCAATCCTTTATTCATGAAAATGATCAGCCATTCAAAAGCAGGAGCAAGCCAGTAAAGTTTAAAAAGTAAAATCGCAATTCCGCTGTACATAAGCAGCGTAACTGGTATCGCTATAAACAAGTTACTGATAATAAAGTAAACCGGAAACTGGTGGAAATAATACACCGAAAAAGGGAAAGTCATGATTTGGGCGGCTAAGGATAGGCAGACCATGCTCCAGAGTTTTTGCAGCCAGATCTGCTGAAATGAAAATAACTCTTCCAGGATAGGTTGCAGATAAAGAAGGCCAAATACAGCCATATATGAAAGTTGAAAGCCCACATCCCAGAGTAAAAAGGGGTTATACAGCAATAAACAGCAGGCAGAAAGACACAAAATATGATATCCTCCTGCGTCTTTTCCAATTACCCTGGAGATAATATAAAGACTGAGCATAATGGCAGAACGAAGTACAGAAGCGGAGTATCCGGTAAGTAAAGCGTATCCCCAGATCAGCACTAAAATAATTATTGTCTTTCCCCATAACAGCACCCGTTTTTTGTTCATCCATTTCAATGCCCATTCCAAGACCAGGTAAATTATTCCTACATGCATACCCGATACAGAAAGGGCATGAATGGTTCCTGTTTTTGAATAGGCGGCTAAGGTTTCCGCATCCAAATCTGAGCGGTAACCCAGGATCAGCGTAGCCGCCACAGCAAAGGCTTCCTTGTCTTTAATCAGTTGCTGATATAGCTCCACTTGCCGCTTTCTCAAGGCCATCGAAAAGCGAATCACAGGGTTCCCTTTTTTGCAAGAAAGCAAGGCGATTTCCTGACTTGAAAAGAAAGCCTGGTGATGGATATTTTGATTGGAGAGCCAGGAAGCAATGTCAAATTCTGCAGGATTTTTGGGAGGCTGCAAGTCTTGATATTTTGCAGGAAGCATACACACATCTCCATACTGAAGAGAAAAAAAACTTGCTGTATCCAGATGAAGGGTGACCATTAAACTGCCAGTAGCTGGCTGTCTTTTTCCATGAAAATAAGAAGCCAGAACCTGTGCTTTAAATTTCAAAAACCTTCCTTGCAGTACAGGCTCTGAGTCTACTGAAATTTTGAAATATGTTGCCGGATGTTTCAAAAAATACTGAAAATCTGTGCGGTTATCATAAGCAGAGCAGCAGCACATCCCGCAGAGGAAAAGAAATATATTTATCCATAAACCCAATATCCATTTGTAATGATAAACTTTAAGTGATCTATATAAATAATTGATTATGAATAATAAAATAAATATTATAATTGCTGAAATAAGACAAACAGAATAATATTCTGCAAAATGAGTACTGCGCAAAACCCATATTCCTATGCAAAATGGCAGCATAATCCGGCAGAAAATATTTAGCTTTCTTTTTGGTGGCGGGTTCAAAACTGGTAGCGTAATTGTAGTTTCAGATCCGATTTTTTACTGCCGTTAATCTCTTCCAGATAGGTGCCAATCTTGTCTTCTCCTGGGAAATAAGAGAGGGCGTAGCGGAACCAGATCCGCAACTGCCGGCTCCATCTATAGCTGCAATTTATATAGCTGCGTATACCTTTTCCATAATAGAGTCCGGAGCCAGATCCATGCAGCACATCATCCTCATAAGCATAGATCCGGGTGTCATAAGAAGGTGTGTCAAACCAAGCCATCCTGAGGTTGGCGGCCAGCCGGGAAGACATTGGTTTATAGTCCAGGTCCTGATAAATCAGGTACCCATTTTCTGCTGCCCGGTTTCCCTTTTTATACCGGGTAATTTCAACTCTGTTTGACAGGTTAAACTGCCGGTTTAACTTCCATTGCAGCTCTGCTCTTCCGTTATATTTCCGTAGCTTAACTACCGGGTTCACAGCAAGCCCTGAACCCTCATTTTGCTCCCCTGATTTGGAGCTGGCTTTTAAGATTATCTTTGTGTTTTTCTTTGGATTATAGATCCCCTGCAACATGAGCTGGCTGCCGGAAGAAGGCTGGTCTACCCGGTATTTTGCCCAGGGGAAATGAAAGATATCGTTGTATACAGAAAAGTCCCATTTTCGCGAAGGGGTATAATGAATGCCTGCATAAATACCCTTTTCATTTGCAGCCGCAGATCCTTCTCCTATACCCTGGCTGTAAAAATTGAGGTACTCTTTTCCATAATCCCGGTGTAAAATGACTATAGAAAGTTTGGGAAGCAAACTAGCCATTGCCCCATTCAAAAATGCCGATCCTCCGGGAAGGCTATGCGCAACTTCCCCAAAAATGTAAGTATTCTTAAAAGTATAGCTGTAATGAAAACCCAGGTTACTAAGTTCTGTTCCTTCCAGTGCATACTTTTTATACAGCTGTTCTCCGCCTTTAAAAGGATGTCCATACCTGGAATGATACGCCGCAAAACCAAGATTTAACCGCTCTGTCTCAAAGCCCAGCAACATGCCATATAACAGTTGATGCAAATTGTGTTTACGATTAATTTCTGTTGCTGTGCGATGCAGGCCACTCGTGTTAATTACAGTTAAACTCTTCTTTCCATCTGAAGAAGTGTTTAGGCTTGCATCTAAATTTTTAGAAGAGATAAAGGTAGTTAAACTAATGTTTTTTAATAATTTAAATTCCGAACCTATCCCTCTAAAGAAGGTAGATTCATTGGCTGAGGTATAAGTTCTAAGACCTGTTCCATTTTTTGCTACCCCAGAAACATCAGCTCCCTTACCAAAAAATGCGCCCGTCCAAAGCGTTAATCCTTGTCCAAATTGTATCCCGTAATCTCCCAAAATAATCTTGCTGAACCGGCCATTCTTATAAAACGCAAGGCTCCCTGAAAGAAAGTCGAAACCTGATTTGTTATTTCCTTTCAAAAACATTTCGCCGGCATCTTTCTCCCCCGTCAGGGAAAACGAGATCCGGTCATCCAGATGATAATGGTATCTTAACAAGAGTTTTGCCGGGCTCCCCAAATACCTGTTTCCCGGAAGGTCCCGGTATCCTTTCTGCTTTTCCAATACCTGACCGTACCGTATGATCAGTTCATGCTGTCCATTAAACAAAATACGATTTAAACTTAGTTGGGTAAAGGCAGCCTGGGGTCTCAGGGTTACAAAAGGCAGTAGCAAGCTGATCGTTTCCAGATCAAAGCCATCAATCCCCTGCAGTTCCAGTAAATCGGTCATCTTGCCGTTATCCAGCGTATGGGTAAAGAATTGATGGATTTGTAAAGGAGAAAGGAAGACAAGGTCTTTCAGCTGCGCTGGTTTTGCTTTGTTCAGGTCTATAGGATGATCCTGATAAAAAGAAAGCCGGACCGTCAGCTCAGATAAGTCCGCTAAATCTGGCAGCCGATCTGCCAGCAAAGTAATAACAGACCGGATTACGGTATCTTCCTGTGCCCGGATAGGGCAGGAAAACCCGCACAGCAATAAAAATATCTGGATAAAAACAATAGATAACTTCGGCATAATGCGACCAAAGTAATATCTATTTAATTAATAAAGTTAATTTATTAATTAAATTTCATCATTTAACTTTAATAAGAAATCTTTCAGTTTTTCCAGAGAAGCGATGATTTTTTGGTTCTCTTTCACATCTGTGGTATTATTTTTCAAATGGTCTTTAGCCCCTTTCAGCGTAAAACCTTTATCATCCACCAAATGGAAGATAATCTTTAAGTTTTCAATGTCTTCCGGAGTAAAAAGCCTGTTTCCTTTTTTGTTTTTCTTAGGCTGAAGAACATCAAATTCTTTCTCGTAAAAACGGATCTGTGAAGCGTTTACACCAAACATTTCCGTAACCTCACCCATCGTATAATACATTTTATTAATTTCCCGTTCCTTGTAAGGCATACTTTTGTGTTGATAATTAGTCTCTTATAGATTTTATATAAAGCATTCAAATGTAAAGGGATTTTAGTAGAATACCGCAAGAAAATTTTAATTTTGTTGGATAATTTTCTACACCGAATGACAGCAAAAGAAATAAGACAGGCATATTTAGCATTTTTTGAATCGAAGCAGCATCACATTGTTCCCTCTGCACCGATCGTAGTAAAAAATGATCCGACACTCATGTTCACGAACGCGGGCATGAACCAGTTTAAGGATATCTTTTTAGGAGAGGCTCCGGCTAAATATCCAAGGGTAACCGATACACAGCGTTGTTTGCGCGTTTCGGGTAAACATAATGATCTGGAAGAGGTAGGGATCGATACGTACCACCACACTATGTTCGAAATGCTGGGAAACTGGAGTTTTGGAGATTATTTCAAAAAAGAAGCTATTGCCTGGAGCTGGGAACTTTTAACCGAAGTTTACAGCATCCCTAAGGATAAATTATACGTTTCCATTTTTGAAGGAGATGAAAAAGAAGGTTTACCAAGAGATACTGAGGCTTATGAATTGTGGAAACAGTTTGTGCCTGAAGAACGGATCATCCTTGGAAATAAAAAGGATAATTTTTGGGAAATGGGCGACATGGGGCCTTGTGGGCCTTGTTCCGAGATCCATGTAGATTGCCGTTCTGCAGAAGAACGTGCTGCAGTTAGCGGAAAAGAGCTGGTAAATGCAGACCATCCGCAGGTGATCGAAATCTGGAATAATGTATTCATGCAGTTTAACCGCCTGAAAGATGGTTCCCTGCAACCTTTGCCTGCGCAACACGTAGACACCGGGATGGGATTTGAACGGCTGGTGCGCGTTTTGCAAAATAAGGCATCTAACTATGATACCGATGTTTTCCAGCCCATGATCCAGTTTATCGCGCAAAAAGCGGGTATGGTATACGGTGCTGATGAGAAAACAGATATCGCCATGCGTGTAATGGCCGATCATATTCGTGCTATTGCCTTTGTGATCGCAGATGGACAATTGCCGGCTAACAACAAAGCAGGATATGTGATCCGCAGGATTTTGAGGCGCGCGGTAAGATATGCTTACACTTTCCTGGATTTGAAAGAGCCTTTCTTAAACCAATTGGTGCCAGTTTTGGCAGAACAATTTAAAGGGGTGTTTGAAGAATTGGTCTTACAGCAGGATTTTGTGCAAAAAGTAGTGTTGGAAGAAGAGGTTTCTTTTTTAAGAACACTGGCTACAGGGATTCAGCGTTTTGAAAATTATACAAAGAAACAGGCAGAGTTTTTAATGTCTGAAAATGCAATTGATTCAGAGAAACCTTTTGAGGATGCCTGGGTGTATAGCATTTTGAAAGACCAGATGGTGATTTCCGGAGAGTTCGCTTTTGAACTGCAGGATACTTATGGTTTTCCAATCGATCTGACCGAGCTAATGGCCAGGGAGAAAAAATGGTCGGTAGATATGGAAGAATATCAGCTGAGCTTGCAAAAGCAAAAATCAAGATCGAGAGCTGCCTCTGCAATTGATACCGGAGATTGGGTATTGGTGCACGATGATCCAGAGACTGAATTTGTAGGATATGACTTCCTGGAAATTGAAACGAAGATTTTAAAATACAGACAGGTTACCGCAAAAGGGAAAGAGCAATATCAAATTGTATTGCAGAAAACCCCTTTTTATGGAGAAAGTGGTGGCCAAGTAGGCGATACAGGTCGTTTAGAAGATCATAGCAGACTGTTCTCTATCGAGATTACCGATACTAAAAAAGAGAATGGCGTAATTGTTCATTTCACAGATACCCTTCCAGAAGATCTTGAAGGTCAGTTTTGGGCAGTTGTGGATGAAGATAAGCGTGCTCAGACGAATAATAACCACTCTGCGACACATTTACTGCATGCAGCATTAAAAAGCGTCCTGGGCGATCATGTGAATCAGAAAGGTTCACTGGTAAATTCAGATTACCTGCGATTTGATTTTTCGCATTTTGCAAAAATCACCGAAGAAGAGCTGGCTAAAGTAGAACACATCGTAAACCAGAAGGTAAGACAGAATATTCCATTAAAAGAACAAAGATTGGTTCCTTATGCCGAAGCTTTGTCTAGTGGGGTGACTGCGTTGTTTGGCGAGAAGTATGGTGAAGTAGTTCGGATCATTACTTTTGATGATAACTATTCTAAAGAACTTTGTGGCGGTACGCATGTGCAGGCTACCGGGCAAATTGGTTATTTTAAAATCTTATCAGAAAGTGCTGTTGCTGCGGGTGTTCGTCGTATTGAAGCGATTACCGCGGATAAAGCTGAAGCGTATATAGTTGCGCAGGATCAGGAAATCAACCAGTTAAAAGCGTTACTTAAAGGAAATAAAGATCTGACTGCTGCGGTTACTTCCTTAATTGAAGAAAATTCAAAGTTGAAAAAAGATGCCGAAAAAGCGATCATTGAGCGTGCAGGGAATTTAAAGCATGAAATTGTTCACCATATGAAAACCGTTAATGGCATTAATGTAATTGCAGTACAAGTTGATCTGCCAAACGCCGATGCGGTTAAGAATTTAGCTTTTTCTGTAAAGGATTTGGTTGATAATCTGTTCCTTGTATTTACTACATTAATTGATGATAAACCCGGTATTAGCGTGATGTTGTCAGAAAACCTGGTGTCTGAGCGTGGATTAAATGCTTCTAATATTGTTAGGGAACTGGCTAAATATATCCAGGGTGGCGGCGGCGGGCAGCCGTTTTACGCAACTGCTGGTGGGAAGAATAAAGATGGCTTAGCTAAGGTTTTAGAGAAGGTTGTTTCTTTGGTTCCTGCGGTATAAGGTTTTAAAGTTACAAGTTCTGCCTGTTGCCTGGAGAGCTGTTTTAATTGTTATTGCAGGTCAATTAGTTCTTCCTAAAGGATTTGCTATAAATGATATCAGGTTATTATAAAAATAAAATAAGGTATATTGATGAAAGGTCAGTATACCTTATTTTTTTTAATCCTTGTTTCCCCTGGGGCTATTGAATTTCATGTTTTCCGAGGTATTGCGTGGCAGATGCCCGTTTTCCATCAGCTGAAAGCAAAAACATCCAGCCGTAAAATATTCCTTTCGCTGGTTCATCAGTAAAAAAAGTCATTTCGCGATCCACTCTAAATGCCTTATCTTTATAAAAGGTTACACAATCAGTGCTTTCATTGTAAAGGCAGACTTGAATGGTATCCTGCTCTTCTACGCCTAATTTAAAGTTTACCGGATTTTCCCAGGTTATTTTAACGTTACCCGGTTCTGCTGTTACTATTAGCTGAGCACGGTAAACAGGAGCGAGTGATCCGCTGCTGAGGTGGATCTGCGAATGATTGATGGTCAGGTTAGGATAGATTCCTGTGATTGCCTGTTTTATATTGTGTTGCTGCGCTACGTTCATTGCGGTTTTGATCCCTTTGTTGGAAGGATATCCAATCGCTATAGCTTCCGATAATTTAGCTGAAAAGACAGCGCCTGTGGAAAATCTTAAACGGTTCTCCAGTTGTATCAGGGTTGTTTTTTTTCTGGATTTATTTGGCGCAGCTCTGCCGATACTTAACCCTCTCCAGGAGGAAAGCACAATATTGCCAATTTTGCCGCTGAATTTGCCTGTAGGGCCGGGGGTGTGAATTGCCATCGGGATTGGATTAAGGGTTAGGGTTAAATGCGGGTAAAATCAGCTGTCCGGTATAAAATGTATTTGACACCTTTTCCCTGTCTGCTGAAATAAAGGAAATGTAAGTTTCTATAATGACCGGGTTTTCCTGTCTTACCAATGGGAAATCTGCTATACCATTTGACCTGGCACCACCATTAACAGTATGTTCAGCGGTTTTTTGCCCAGGGAAGTAAACTACCAGCATCACCTGGTCATCTGCCCGGAACTGACCTGGTATTAAGGTTTTGTCCCAGCTAAATTGTAAGCCATCCTCTATCAGTATTACTTTGGTTTGAGGTGTTAAAGGCATATTTCCCTGGCTAAACCGTACCTTTGTAAAATCAATTTCCTGATTGGGATAGGTGCCTTTAATGGCATTTAGCCTGGTATAGGAAGAAATCATCGAATTAGCGGATCTTTTGACTGATTTGCCTTCCGCTTTAAATCCGATATTGATAAATTCTTTAACGGGTTTAATAAAATCATTACTCAGCGGGGTAGTTTGCCTTGCAGCAAGCTGAGACAGGGTAGCTGGTTTTTTAGTCCGTCCAATTTTTCTCCTCACCACTACACCATTAAGTATATAAGTCACGGTGTCGCCTATCTTTCCAATAAATCCATCGAATGTATTTAAATGTGCTTTAGCCATGATCTTTGATTTTAATTAAAATGCCAATTAGTTATCTCAAAGATAAGTAATTGAAATTTGTAATACAATAAGTTTAACTATTTTTATTTCTAGTTTAATTGAGGTGATTTTATGCTATTTACGTTCATTTCTTTAAAAATAGATGGATGAATTATTATCGCAGTTTTACTGGGGGTTGAAACGGAGTTGAAACGTAATTATTGCGTATTTAAAACGATGTTAAAACGATTTCTATCCGTTGCAATATCGTTTCAAATCCGTATCAAATAGGTAATAAGTACAGTTCAAGCCGCTACTAAACTCCACACAGATTGGGAATATTTTTATTAGATATAAAAAATGTAGAAATTAGGAAAATTAAGTCTAGCTGGTTTGATGCCGTGGGCTGGCCATGACGATGAAAATTAAGTTGCTAATGGTATAAATTAGGAGAGTTAATTTTTTAGCATACCGATATAGAAATTGAAAAAATCTGGCTTCAGGTTATCTATAGTAGCCCCGCTGATGTTTACAGGGCTGAATTTTGTCGATGGATGAATCAATTGAAAGCTCCCCTTACCTGCTTTAACCCGTACTGGCATATTAAATCCATTCACATTTGCGATCCAGCGGGAGTTGATTTCACCATTAATAATTGCAAATTCAAGCAAAGGGAGCGCCGTGTATTTTAGATACTGATCAAATACAGGAAGCAGGTTGTAACCCGATTGCTGGCTGATGTAATTTACAATTTGGTCATAACTAATGGTTTGGTGATAAAATTCTTTGTTTAGCCCGCGCAGGATATTCCGCCATTTTTCATCATCATTAATGATGGTACGGATCATATTTAACAAAGTTGAACCTTTGCTGTACATGTCTCCAGAGCCCATTTGATTTACATTATAGTCTGCAATAATGGGTGAATCATTTGAAATTCCCGTACGGGAACGAAACACGTAATCTTGCCCAGCTTGTTTGCCATATAAGCTTTCTGTAAATAAAGACTCTGCATAACTGCCAAATGCTTCATGAATCCAGAGATCGGCTAAATCTTTTGCAGTCATGTTATTGCCAAACCACTCATGGGCGCTTTCATGGGTAATGATAAAATCCCAGCCTGGCTTTCCCTGTACGAGAGTCATTTCATTGCCTGGCCCCCCTTTCAAATATCCGCCATAACTGATGGCACTTTGATGTTCCATAGCCGGGTAGGGGGTTTCTATTAGTTTGTATCCATCTTTGTAAAAAGGATAGGGGCCAAACCAGTATTCATAAGCCGCAAGTACTGGTTTTACACTTTTGCTAAATTGTGTTTTAGCCTTTTTAAGGTGTTCAGGCAGTACCCAATAATCTAAACTAAGTTTGCCATTTTCTCCGGTGTAATTATCACTAAAATGTTTGTAGCCGCCAATATTTGCTGCTACATTATAGTTGTTAATCGGGTTGCTTACGAACCAGTCAAAACGTGTATAACCGTTTTTTAATTCGGTGACCCTTCGAAGCCTGCCGTTAGATACGTCCTTTAAACCACGGGGCACGCTGATACTGATCATCATACTGTCTGCCTCATCAGAAAGATGATCTTTATTAGGCCACCAAATACTTGCACCGCTTCCTTCACAGGCTGTGGCTACTAAAGGCTTACCCGCTGAATCTGTTGAAAATACAATTCCTCCAAACCTGGGTGCTTTTTTGGTTTCAGTTGGCTGCCCGGAATAATATACTGTAAACTGATCTTTACTGCCTTTTGAAATGGTTTTTGGGAAAGTAACAAAAACTGCATTGGCCTCCCTTGTATAGGATAAGCTGCTGTTTTGATAAATTATTTTATCAATCTGTAAGTTCGCATAAAGGTCAAACTGCAACCGGCTAAAGTCTTGCATGGCCGTAAATCTAAATTCATTACTTCCGCTAATCGATTTTTTATCAATGTTGAATTGAACATCAAGGTGGTAAAAGGTAACGTCATAACAACTGCGCAGGGGTGTTAAACTGCCCCGTGAAGTGTCTGCATGGGTATAAGCCTGTATAGATTGTGATTTGGCTGTTTGGACAATGGAAATGAAAAGTAAGAGCGTTAACAGATGATAATTTGGCTTCATAAATGGGTAGACTGAATGAATGGTTTAAGATAGGATTCATTTTTGTCCCTCAATCCATAAATTTTTTAAAAAACTAACCACTAAATCCATCCAGATAGCCTAATTGGTAATCTTTTTTAGCTGCAAATGGGGTGGTTGGCGGATTCCATGTGGTGTGGTAAGGATTTCCGTTTAACCGGTCATGTTCACCTGCACTGTAGCCTGCATTGTATGCGGATGACTCTCCGGGAGGCAATAAGTACATTACTGCATTTGTGTTTGCCGCAGCAACGGCTTTGGAACTACCAGCTTCTGTTATGCCTAGCATAAGAACCGCTGCAAATAGTGTTAAGAATTTAAGTTTCATAAGTCAATATTTGTTTTTATGTAAAATAAAATTAACAAAACTTAATCAAAAACTAAAATTTAATAATAAAAATTAATGATGTGAAGATGGAACTTGTAGAAGATTTAAAATTTAACAAGGTAAGAGCATACCTGCTTTACATCAGCATTCATTAAATCACCTGCTCCGCCAAACGCTGCTGCACTAGTCAAGAAAACCGGTTGCCCTTTGCTATCACCAATTATTGCCCCCGTGGCAGGGAACTGTTTAGAAAACAAGTGCAAGTTATAAATGTAATATATTCAATATGATTTTCATTTTTTCTTACCTTTTATGATAGTAACGAATACTTTTCTCTCCATCAGCCGCTCAAGCATAACACCGCCATAACCGCCGAGAATACCACCTATGATTGCACCTGCTCCACCAAATTAAACATCGCATTTTTCGACATTAAGTCTACAAATTCTTGCTCATTCAACCGGGAAATGGGTAAGCCTAAAAAAGGCAGAAGATTTAATCTTTTGTTTTAACCACCGATACAAACAGCTATAATACTATAAAGTCTATTATTTACATGTTTTTAATTTTTATCGGCAGTATACGGCAATATAAAGAAAACTACCTTTTTTTAGATTTTATTAACTTTTGTAATGTCTTAACATCGGTGATGTCCTGTCTACGGCCGGAGACTTGTTTATTTTTCACGAAATCATTAAGGCCGATATAATTGATGACAAGATCATCCTCGAGTTCTATCTTTTCCATATTTAAAATCGCCTCACTAAACTTAACTCCATCAATAATATTCAGCACATCAATCCGTAATGGTGGATATCCAATCTGGCTAATTAATCCTTCAGTTAAAAAATCCTCCTTTTGGAATCCAAGAGATTGCAACCCAAAATCATTCACAACTTTGAGCATTCGAATTGCATTTTCTTCAGATACATTGATCCAAATATCGAGGTCACCTGTATGACGAGGCTTACCATGAAATGCCAGTGCATAGCCTCCCACAACCATGTACTCAACATTGTATTGATTTAACAATCTAACAAAATCTTCAAAATCTTCGGCTAACGTCATGCGTACATTCTTTTCTTTACCAGCTTAGTTTTATCCATTCTTTGTCCCTTTGTTAAAGATTGAGAAATGATGTAAGTAACCGCGGCAGCACGCTCTTTTACCGGTCGGCCTAACCAATATTTCAAATCATGTTGTTCATCATTAGCATCTTTCATCATAACCCTTCTTAGTACAGGTGCTATTTTTCTAATTCGGGGTTCAGGAGCAGGCTTAGGCTTTAAAATAATATTTTTACGTTCTATTCGTATTTCCTGATTTTCATAAGCGACTTTAGCCTTACTCAAATAATTACTTATGGTGTTGTAATTAAACTGTGGATAGCTTAGACAAAAGTTCTTTAGATTAGAAAATACTTCAAAAGGATTCTCTGTATTATTTTTCCAAAAAGCTACAACTACTCTTTTTCCCTGAATATTTAGCATTTCCATATATCAAATATAACAAATATCATAACAATGTTAGTCATAAGAAAATAAAATTGTCCCGCCTGATCCTTTATGCCCCTTAATCAATTCACTCAAAAAACATTAAAAACCAACAAGCCCTATCTAGGTTATGTAGCGAGGGTTTTATACCCCCCGTCGTGCTAAGGTCGAATAATTTTGAGCAAATTCCGATATACAAATTCCTGAATTTACGCTTCTTTACATTATCGTCAATCCAGAACGCTTTCATCTAACCACGCCTCAATTTCTCACCAGAAAAAACCGAAAACCAAACGGCAAAGCAAGGTGCTTTACAATATCAGGTCGTTTAAATGCAATGTGATAATAATGTATTGTTTTCAATGACGAGGTATTACCATCGTAATAATCGGTAGTTAACCACCACCCAGTCATATGAGTTGGGGATTGGTAACGGACAGCATCTATTTGTTCCCCATCAATAACTCCCTTTGAAATAATTATCATCTGACTAAAAGTTGGAAATGAAGGAAGTACATTATATTTCATGCATTCGAAACTCTGCTCATTTATAACATTTATTGTATAATCTGCTCCTTCGTCAAAACCCTCTCCGTCCTTTTTAACCTCATATAAGTTAAGAAGGTTATCTTCAATCACAAACTTTAATAGCCATGAACGATAAGCAATCGTCTGCTCATTATTTATAAGAGGCTTATGATCTATAATATAATTTCATTATATAAATGATAACTTATTTTTATCTAAAAACTTAATTGTTACTGATTTCATTGATAGCCTTTCCGGTATTGATAAAAGAAACCAGGTTATTAACCCCGCAGGTTACCATGCTTTCTACTGCAGAATCTGTATAAAAAGCCATATGCTGCGTCATAATTACATTTGGAAACTGACGTAAATAAGCCATTTCCCTATTTTTGATGATCTCTGTTCTCCTGTCAAAATGATAAATGCCAGCTTCATTTTCAAAAACATCAAGTGCTAAAGCGCCAATCTTTTCCTGCTCTATAGCATCTATAAGGTCTGGGATATTCATCAGTTCTCCGCGGGAGCAGTTGATTAATACTACACCATTTTTCATTTTGCTTAATGAGGTATGATTGATGATCTGAACTGTACTTTCAAATAGGGGGATATGCAGGCTAATTACATCAGACTGTGCGTATAACTCATCTAATGACACATACTGTGCATATTCTTTTATCTGAGGGTTTTCAAAAGTGTCATAAGCTAAGATCTTACAGCCAAATCCAGACAGGCTTTCAATTACTTTTGCGCCAATCCTGCCGGTGCCAAGAATCCCTATGGTCAGGTCTTTCATCTCTTTACCCTGCAATCCATTTAACGAATAATCATTCACATTGGCACGAAACATGGCTTGTTTATACTTCCTAAGTGACATTAGGATGAGCATAACGGTATAATCTGCCACGCCTTCCGGGCCATAACTTGCGTTACTTACTTTAATCTCAAATTCTTTTGCTGCATGCAGGTCGATGTTATTATAACCTACCGTTCTGGTTGCAATATAATTAATGCCAAGTTCTTTTAACTGGCGGAGGATACTCGCGTTTACTTCAGCGCCAAGAATAGTAACGCCCTGGCTGCCTGCTGCTAATTGTACACTGTTTTCGTTTAAAGCTTCTTCTAAATAGGTGATTTCGATATGCTGTTCTTCTGCAAGTTGCATGAAGACTTGTCTTTCGTCTTTACGGGTTTCGTACGCTGTTATTTTCATTAAAGTGCTTATAGTCTTTTATCGGTAATGAAGCTTGCATCATATTTTTCTTAGTTTGTAACTGGTAATCTTCTGCAGGTTTCATTAAAGTGCTTATTGTCTTTCATCGGCAATGAAGCTTGCATCATATTTTTCTTAGTTTGTAAGTGGTAATCTTCTGCAGGTTTCATTAAAGTATTTATAGTCTTTCATCGGTAATGAAGCTTGCATCATATTTTTCTTAGTTTGTAAGTGGTAATCTTCTGCAGGTTTCATTCTGTTGTTACTGGCTCTCACAGATTACGCCAATTAATTTTGCGAAGGTACGACTAATTTGATTTAGCATAATTGAAAAATGAGAAAACATTCGTTATTTGATAGTTGGAATTATAACTAATCGACCGTGTTACTATAATTATATTATCTGTGATGAAAAGCAGTAATTTTAGAAAATCATCTTCAGGCTGATTTTATCTTTTATCAATATATTATAATTTCATCCGCTGAATGCGTACAGCATTTAATATAGCCAATAGTGCGACCCCTACATCTGCAATCACAGCTTCCCATAAAGTAGCCACGCCGCCTGCACCTAAAACCAATACGATTACCTTTACACCCATCGCCAGTGCGATATTCTGCCAGACAATATTTCTGGTCAGCTTTCCTATTCTAATCGCGGTCACTATTTTTAGGGGCTGATCGTTCTGAATGACAATATCAGCTGTTTCTATAGTAGCGTCACTGCCTAGTCCGCCCATGGCAATACCTGCATCAGCCAATGCGACTACAGGAGCGTCATTAATTCCGTCACCAGCAAAAGCAATTTTCCTGCCTGCATCCTTTAATTCCTGCACCTTTTCCACTTTGTTTTCAGGTAACAGATCGCCATAAGCTTTGTCGATACCAAGCATTTGAGCCACTTGGTCTACTACTGCTTGTTTATCTCCGCTAAGCATTACGGTTTGCAGATTTAAGCTGTGCATGGCTTTAATTGCAGCTACCGCATCTTCTTTCAGTTCATCGGCAATAGTGATGTATCCGGTATATTTTCCTTCAATCGCAATCACCACAATAGTATCTTTTTCTTCCGCCAGGGCTTGGTCATAAACAATTTGGAACTGGTCTAGCAATTTTATATTTCCGGCCAGCACTTGTTTTCCATTAACCAGTCCTTTTAATCCTTTTCCAGGTACTTCCTCAATTTGACTGGCTATATCATTTGATAACTTACCTTCAATATTTAATACTTTACCAGCATGCGCAGTAATTGCAGATGCAATAGGGTGAGTAGATTTACTTTCTATCGCGGCTGCAAAATTTAACAGCTCTTTTTCATCGCCATTAACGGCATATAACTTTTGTACATTAAATACCCCTTTTGTTAAGGTACCAGTTTTATCCATTACAACGGTATTTATGCTGGTCATTACATCTAAAAAGTTTGATCCTTTAAACAGGATACCATTTTTAGAAGCCAATCCGATACCGCCAAAATAACCCAGGGGGATAGATACGACCAGGGCACAAGGACAGCTGATCACTAAAAACACCAGCCCACGATATAACCAGTCATTAAATTCATATTGGGCCACAAAGAAATAGGGCAGGCCAACCACCAATACTGCCAGCGCAAACACAATAGGCGTATAGACTTTTGCAAAACGGGAAATGAACAACTGTGTTTTAGATTTTCTGGCAGTCGCATCCTGTACCATTTCTAAGATCTTGCTCAGTTTGCTATCCTGAAATAGTGCCGTGACTTTTATTTCTGATACGGTATTCAGGTTAATCATGCCGGCAAGTACCGTTTCACCTTTAATTTTAGTGTCTGGTTTACTTTCTCCGGTCATTGCTGCGGTATTAAATGTGCCTTTTTCAGAAATCAGCAACCCATCTAAGGCTACTTTTTCTCCGGCTTTTACCTGGATCAGTTCATCAAGCTGAACTTCTAGTGGTTTTATAGTTTGTGTTTTGCCATCCCTAATTACATTTACTGCATCCGGACGTACATCTAATAAGGCTTTAATACTTCTTTTTGCATTGTCTACGGCAACATCCTGGAACCATTCTCCAATAGAATAGAACACCATTACGGCTACGCCTTCACTATAAGATCCAATACAAAAAGCACCGATCGTGGCTACACTCATCAGGAAGAACTCGTTAAAAAAATCGAGGCGCACCGCTTTGCGAAAAGCAAGGTTGATCACGTTATATCCAGCTAATAAAAACGCTGTTCCAAAAATGATAAGCTGGATTAAGGCAGCGGGTTTAAAATCGAACCCATATTCCAGGGTAAGCATGACCGCCAAAATCAATAACGCTGTTAGTAAAGGGATTTGAGATTTCCATCCGGTACCACCGTTCCCGTGATCGTGCCCTTCATGATCGTGATCTTCATGATTGTGCAGCTTATTTTGTTTGTGATCGCTATGATCCTGCTGATTATGCTTGCCTGTATGTTGATGCGGTGCTGGAGTAGAACTGCAACAATCGCCTGTATGTTTTGAACCCATTTATTTGTTGCTTTACCGGTACAATAACTAGCTATGCTCATTATTAAGCATTGCTGTGGGTCAATGAAATTTTTAATTAAGCCCCAGACCGTTAATTTATTGTAATCAAAAGTAGGTAAAACAGGTACGCAATGGCATTGCAAAAATGATAATTATGCGCATTTATTACAAATACCTTTAACTACCAGGCTAACTTCTTCAGCGGAAAATCCCTCTGGCAATATTACTTGCGGAATTTGTGATTTAGGGAGGCAGGATGTAGTATTGCAAGTGTTACAAAAGAAATGGACATGTAGATCATGGTGGTGGCCCGCTTCACAATCCTGTTCACAAAGTGCATATTTTGGCGCACCTGATCCGTCATCAATGCTATGCACCAAACCTTTTTCTTCAAACTTCTTAATGCTGCGGTAAATCGTAATGCGGTCAGCGGGCTCCAGTCCCTTTTCCAGGTCGCTTAAACTAATGGCAGAAGATTGCTGGCGTAAATAGGATAATACCAATAGCCGCATTGCCGTTGGATTCACATCTTTTTTAGTCAGAATTACTTCGATTTCTTTCATTGTGATGCTAATTATCCCTAAAAATAAAAAAATGTAAAGTATATCACCTGTGTGGCGATATACTTTACAATGTCATGTTAAGTTTTTATAAGACTATCCTCTTCCGCCCCGGTCTCTGCCACCTCTATCTCCGCCACGTCCGTTGTGCCCACCTCTATGATTGCCTTTGTTATCGTTTCCTCTATGGTCATTATTTCTAGCCCGGAAGTTATTATTTCTTCCGCGGTTATAATCTCTGTGGATTACTGGTCCATGGCTGCGGCCTCTGTTATAATTACCTCTGTGTATAACTCTTGCTGGTCTGCTGTAATAATTGTTCCTTACGTATTGTGTGCGGTAAGTATGATGCCTTAACCATGGTCTTGGTGAATTAATTACCACTTTTCTACCACCGTACAAATCGTAATTGCGGTAACGGGAAGGCAGGTTACGTGCATGGATCCAGCGGTTATTTCTTAAATAAACAAACTGTCGCGTAGGTACGTAATAATAGCTCTCTACTTCTGGAAGATAATAATAATCCACATGATCATAACCAGTGGGCCCCCATTGGGGTTGTGAGCCAATGTTAATACTTAAGCTCACCTGTGCTTTCGCTGGTGCAGCGGCGGCAAGGGATGCGATCCCTATAGCGGCCATTAAAAGTAATTTTCTCATAACAGTTTAATTTGTGTGTGTTAACATCTATTCAAAGTTTATGCCATATATAATTGTTTCCTAAACCTAAGGCATAAACTAATTGCTATATTTGTGAGACAGTAATTTACGACATTAGTTTAATACATTACCATTAAATGACTACGAAAACTGCAGTTTCTGCCATAGAATTTGAATTGGTTTCAGGTTTAGAGATTCACGTTCAGTTAAATACGCAATCAAAAATATTTTCTTCAGACAGTGCTGCTTTTGGGGCAAAACCCAATGAACACATCTCTTCTGTCTCTCTGGCCTTACCGGGTGCGTTGCCAAAATTGAATAAAGAGGTGACTGCAAAAGCGGTTAAAATGGGCTTAGCACTCCATTGCACCATCAATCAAATCAATTACTTTGACAGGAAGAATTATTTCTATGCAGATTTGCCAAAGGGATATCAGATTACCCAGGATAACCTTCCGGTTTGTCAGAATGGATATATAGATATTGTATTGGCTGATGGTACAGAAAGAAGGATTGGAATTAACCGCATCCATATGGAAGAAGATGCCGGTAAAAGTTTGCATGATCAGGATGACCGTTATTCTTTTGTAGACCTGAACAGGGCAGGAGTACCTTTAATCGAAATTGTGACTGAGCCTGATATCCGTTCTGCGGAAGAAGCTTCGGTATTGCTTTTGGAGATGAGAAAACTGGTACGTCACCTGGATGTGAGTGATGGCAATATGGAAGAAGGCAGTTTACGCTGTGATGCCAATATATCTATCCGTGAAATAGGCACTACAGAATTTGGGACGCGCTGTGAGGTGAAAAACTTAAATTCTATAAGAAATGTACGCCGCGCTATGGAATTTGAATTTAACCGCCAGCAGGAAATTATCTCCAATGGCGGGTCGATTATACAAAGCACGCTTACTTTTGATGCCGATCAGGGAACTACATCGCCAATGCGGACAAAAGAAATGGCTAATGATTACCGTTATTTTCCAGATCCGGATCTTCCGCCTGTTCATATATCTGATGAATGGCTGGCTGCGCTTAAAGCTGAGATGCCTGTTTTGCCAAAAGAGATTACCGCTAAGCTGGTCGCTGATTTTGGGATTACCAGTGCCGAAGCGGGTATCTTTGCCGATGATGCGGCTTTGCTGGAATACTTCAATGCTGCGCTTGTAGAGGTTCAGCATCCTAAAAGTTTAATTAATTGGTTAACTGGTCCCATCCGGGCATTGCTTAACGAGCAGCAAGTTACAATTTCAGCATTTAAAGTAAAGCCTGTACAAATCGCAGCGATGATTAACCTGGTAGATGATAAGAAGATTACCCAGCAAATTGCATTGCAGCAGCTCTTGCCTGCTTTACAATTGAATCCGGATGCAGCAGTTTTAACACTTGCTGCTGAAATGAACTTGCTGATCGTAGAAAATAAAGACGAACTTTCTGGTTTTGCAGACCAGGTTTTGGAGAAATTTAAGCCCCAGGTACAAGCTTATAAGAATGGTAAAAAGGGGGTTTTAGGTTTATTTGTAGGAGAGATCATGAAGCTGGCACAAGGTAAAGCTGACCCGCAAAAGATCAATGCACTGTTACAGGAAAAATTAAAATAATACGTTTGCTATATGCAAATGATACGTATATAAAAATACTGAATAGCTGTATCGTATATATATAAGGTACACGGAAAAAATTAAAACGCAAAAGATGAGTACAAAAACCGGATCAAAAATTAAACAAATCCTCCTTCTTTTAGTAGCTAGTACCGCATTTTATGCCTGTACTGATAAAGATAAATTTGAAATCAGCGGGAAGTTTGAAAATGCAGCGCCGCAGACTAAAGTTTACCTTTTTGGAATTGACAGGGCAAGTGAGGTGGCATTAGACTCTACCGTATTGTCTGATAAAGGAGAGTTTAAATTTACCAATACGACACCAGAGGTTGATTTTTTTAGAGTGAAAATTGACCACAGTGAATATATTTTAATCGCTAAAAATGGTGACCGGATCAATTTGGAGGCTAATCTGAAAGATGAGCTGATGAATTATAAACTTTCTGGTGCGGAAGAGGCCGAGAAACTGGAAGAACTAAATAAACATAGAAATGAGTTTCTTGCTAAGAATGCAGCATTGGAAGCACAGTTTCAGGAAAATATAGAAAAAGAGCCGCAAAGCCGTCAGGCCATCATGAACCAGATGAAACCTGCAATGATGAAAGTGAATGAAGACCAGGTGAACTATATCATCAAATTTGCCATGGATAATACGGATGCGCTTGCTGGTTTTTATGCGATTAATTCTCTAAGTCCAAGTGATTATGAGCAGGAACTGCTTGCTTATGCGGATAAGATTAAAAGCAATTTTAATAAAAACCAGGCAGTAACTGATTTCCTGGTGAGAATGGCGAAATTAAGATCAGTACAGGTTGGCCAATCTGCACCAGATTTTACGATGAATACAATAGATGGTAAGTCTGTGAAACTATCGGGTTTAAGAGGTAAATATGTAATGATTGATTTTTGGGCTTCCTGGTGTGTGCCTTGCCGGGAGGAAAATCCAAATGTAGTGAAGGCTTATCAAAAATTTAAGGATAAAAACTTTACTATTTTGGGGATTTCTTTAGATAAAGATCCGGTTGCCTGGAAACAAGCGGTTGTTGCAGATGGTTTAACCTGGACGCATGCCAGTGAATTGAAAGATTTTGAAGGGCCTACAGTAAGGGCTTACCAGGTAGACGGAATCCCTGCAAACTTTATATTAGATCCGGAAGGTAAGATTATTGGGAAAAACCTAAGAGGAGCCGATTTAGAGGCTTTTTTAAGCAAGACTTTACGTTAATCCTAATTCCATGTTAAACTAAGGGTGCTGTTAACAATTTGTTAACCTGCATTTAACGCCTTAGTATAATTGATTACTTAATTTCGTAACAAATACTTAAAGACATGAGCACCGCAAAACAAAAAATCCTGATCATTGATGATGAACCGGATATTTTAGAGCTAATTGAATATAACCTTAAAAAAGAAGGTTACCAGGTTTACCTGGCCAGTAATGGTCAGGACGGTATCTCTGTAGCAAAGAAGGTGCATCCGGATTTGATTATCCTGGATATCATGATGCCAAAAATGGATGGGATAGAAGCTTGCCGTTTAATGCGTGCGATCCCTGAATTTAAAAACACTTTTATGGTCTTTTTAACAGCTAGAAGTGAAGAGTATTCAGAAATTGCCGGATTTAATGTAGGTGCGGATGATTATATCGCAAAACCAATTAAACCACGTGCTTTGGTAAGCCGCATTAATGCGATCCTGAGAAGAAATGTAAGTAATGATGAAGTTTCTGAGAACAAGGTCGAAATTGGTGATCTGGTGATTGACAGAGAAGCTTATTTAGTATATCAGGGTGGTAATAAAGTGGTGCTGGCTAAAAAAGAGTTTGAATTGCTTTACCTGCTTGCTTCTAAACCAGGCAAGGTTTATACCCGCGAATCGATCCTTAAAAATATCTGGGAAGATTCTGTTGTGGTAACAAATCGTACGATTGATGTGCATATCCGCAAATTAAGAGAGAAATTAGGGGAAACTTATGTAGCAACTGTTAAAGGAGTGGGGTATAAGTTCGAACTTTCTTAGTACTTTTGTACTTTAGAAAACCCACACTATTGAAATATCCTGTATTTAAAGACCTGATCATATTCGAGGACGATAACCATATCGTAGTGAATAAGCCGCCATTTGTAGCTTCGTTAGATGAGCGTGGCGGCTCCGGAGAAGTAAACATTCTCCGTCTCGCAAAACAATATTCAGAAGACGCACAAGTATGTCACCGGTTAGACAAAGAAACTTCCGGTGCCATTATTATTGCCAAAAACCCTGAGGCTTACCGTTCGGTAGCCATGCAATTTGAAAAACGTAAGGTAAAGAAAACTTATCATGCTGTTGTTGACGGACAGTATACGTTTAATGAACTTTTTATCGATCTGCCTATTTTGAACGATGGAAACAGAAGTGTAACTATCGATCGTAAAGAAGGAAAACGTGCAGAAACGATCTTTAATTCCATTAAGTTCTACAGACACTATACTTTAATGGAATGTAAGCCAATTACCGGCCGGATGCACCAGATCAGGATTCACCTGGCTACGCAGCGTGCCGCGATTTGCGGAGATACGCTTTATAAAGGTAAACCTGTATTTTTATCAAGTATAAAAAAGGGATACCGTATTGCAAAAGATGATGAAGAGCAGCCGATCATGAAGCGCTTTGCCCTGCATGCAAAACATTTGGTGTTTAAAGGACTTGATGATCAGGATATAGAAATTGAAGCGCCTTATCCTAAAGATTTTGCAACGCTTATCAAATTGTTGGATAAATTCGATAGTTAAAAATAAAAAACATGTATGTAAGACTGGTAACCTTTATTGACGAACTTAATCAGTATCGGAGAACTAAGATCTCAAACAGAAATTTTCTTGTCATTGCCGCGCTGGTTGTCGGTATTTTAGCTGGATTAGCTGCGGCTCTGTTAAAGTCACTAACCCATCATATCGAAGATTTTCTTCAGGATGGATTTCACTGGCAGTATAAATATTACTTGTTTTTGGTGTTTCCAACAGTGGGGATACTGCTTTCGGTAATGTATGTACGCCGGTTTATTAAAAAGGGCAAGTTTGAAACTGGTTTAACACCATTATTATATACAATATCCAGAAAATCCAGCCGGGTAGAACCTCATAATATATATTCTCAAATTATTACTGCTGCTTTAACTGTTGGTTTTGGTGGTTCTACTGGATTAGAGGCGCCTATTGTTACCAGTGGGGCAGGAATAGGTTCTGTGGTGGGCAGGTTTTTAGGTTTGTCTTACCGCGAAACTACGATGTTACTGGCTTGTGGCGCTGCTGCGGGTATTGCCGGGGCATTTAATAGTCCGATTGCGGGAATCGTTTTCGCCATAGAAATTTTGTTGCCAGAGTTTTCTATTCCAGCTTTTATACCGCTTTTGCTTGCTTCTGCAACTGCTGCTGTGGTAGCCAGGTTCTTTTACAATGAGCAGTTGTTCTTTTTAGTTACCGAGGGATGGGTGTTTAGCTCACTGATCTGGTATGTAGTGCTTGCCTGTTTAATTGGCCTTTTCTCTATTTATTTTAATAGAGCTTATTATTTTAATAAGAAGATGTTTTATAAGATCAAAAGCCCGTACAAAAAGGTATTGGTGGGCGGTCTTTTATTAGGGGCTATGGTGTTCCTGTTTCCTACTTTATATGGGGAAGGATATGTAACGATTAAAAATCTATTGGGCGGTAATTACAGTAATGTGATTACAAACAGTATATTTTCTGAATATAGCAATATTTCCTGGGTGATCATTTTGTTTACGGTGGTTACTTTGTTTGCTAAATCAGCGGCTACCCTGATTACTTTGGGAGCAGGGGGGAATGGAGGGATCTTTGCACCGAGTTTGATTATGGGCGGGCTGATTGGTTTTGTACTTGCTTTTACGATCAATACTTTAGGAATTGCGCATGTGAATGTGGCTAATTTTATTGTTGCAGGGATGGCAGCATCGCTAAGTGCAATTATGCATGCGCCTTTAACAGGGATCTTTCTGATTGCAGAAATTACCGGAGGTTATGTGCTGATGGTGCCTCTAATGATTACTTCTGCTATTGCTTACCTGATTAACAGGAGTAAAAATAAATATTCTATTTACACTAAGCCGCTGGCAGAAAGTGGTGAACTGATGTCCCTGGAAGATAAGGATGCTACGGTATTGCATATGATGAAGCTGAAATACCTGGTAGAAAAGGATTACCTGGTTTTGAATGATCATGATACGGTTGCGGACCGGATGCCGGAGATTTTAGTTTCTAAAAGAAATGTTTTTCCTGTAATCGCAGAGGACAAGACTTTTAAAGGAATGATCTATGTGGAAGAGATCTTAAAGAAAGGGATCAATAATCCGGAAGCAGAGGGTTTAACGGTGCATGACCTGACGCAGAGTGCCCCGGATATCGTATTTATTACGGATTCACTAAAGGTAGTGCTTAATAAGATGGAGAAGGGAAATGCATGGGTGCTGCCGGTGTTAAATGAGCAGGAGGAGTTTTTAGGATTTGTTTCAAAAACGGCTGTGTTTAATAAATATAGAGCGCTGTTAAGCAGACAGGCAGATTATATGGAGTAAATTGGATTTAGCAACCTATTTCTTTATTAATGTTTTTTATTTCGTATTTAACTGATAATATAATGTAATTATTTCTTTTTTAGAAATAATAGTTCTATATTTGGTTATGACAAAAGAAGATAGAATTGAATTTTCAGCCGCTATAAAAAGAGTATCCAAGAGGATGCTGCAAGATAAGGAATATGCAAAAGCATTTTTTGTTAGAGCAGGAATAATCACCCCTAAAGGTAATTTACGTAAGCCATACAGACATTTATGTATAGCACTAGGCCAGGCTTAATCTTAGGGTTTCATGGTTGTGATAAAAGTATTGCCGATGATGTTGTCAGTGGTAGAGCGTCTCTTTTAAAGAGCACTAATAAATATGATTGGCTTGGTCATGGAATATATTTGTGGGACAATAGTCCGTCAAGAGCAATAGAGTTTGCAGAATCTTTAATGGTAAATCCGAGAAAAGCTAGATTTCCTATTAAAAATCCTGCAGTAATTGGAGCAGTAATTAATTTAGGTTTTTGTCTTGATTTACTCAATTATGAGAATCTTTCACATTTAAAAGATGCGCATAGTCATTTGGATATTATGACTAAATATTTGGGTGTAAGTAATCCGGAAAATAGATCAGGAGGTAATTCTGGAGATTTATTATTTCGGGAATTAGATTGTGCCGTAGTGGAGATGCTTCATGAATTTAGAACGGTTGAAAAAATGCTGCCATTTGATTCCGTAAGAGGTGTTTTTTCTGAGGGAGCGGAATTATATGAAAATGCTGGTTTTAAGGAGAAAGATCACATCCAGATCTGCATTAGAAATCCTAATTGTATTAAGGGGTATTTTTTGCCAAGGGGAGGCAACAATAAGTTTGACAAAGTTTAGAACTATATCCAGCTATAATAAACAAAACAGGCCTTGAGATGAAAATCCAAGGCCTGTAGTTATATGATTATTTCTTGTTAAATCTAATGCTTACTCAGTTACTCTTTTCAATCCAAACTTCTCAATTTTACTGTACAAGTGACTGCGCTGAATATCAATATCATCAGCTGTTTTAGATACATTCCAGTTGTTTTTTTCTAGTTTAAACTTGATAAATTCTCTTTCCGCATGGTCTTTATAATCCTGGAAATTACTGAACTTATCATAGTTTGTGCCCGCAACAATAGCTGCAGTACTGCCATTTATACCTGGAGTAGCTGCACCAATATTGGTTCCGCCACCTGGATTAGCAAAAGCAGCTACATCATGCTCTGTGATTGTTTTATCGCTTAAGATAATCAAACGTTCGATCATGTTGTGCAACTCCCGTACGTTACCAGTCCAGGGTAAGTTTTGCAAAGCAATCATACCTGCATCACTGATTTTTTTAACTGGCATTCCATAATCTTTACAGATATCTTCCAGGAAGCTCATTGCAATTTCAGGAATATCTTCACGGCGCTCGGTTAGGTGAGGTACGTGGATATTAATTACGTTAAGACGGTGGTATAAATCCATACGGAAGTTACCGTCTTCAATTTCTTTCATCAGATCTTTGTTCGTTGCAGCAAGTACACGTACATTAACCTCTAATTCTTTTTCTCCACCAACACGGGTAATTTTATGCTCTTGTAAAGCACGCAATACTTTGGCCTGGGCAGAAAGGCTCATGTCACCAATCTCATCAAGGAAAAGGGTACCACCGTTAGCCAGTTCAAATTTACCTATCCTTTGTTTTACCGCTGAAGTAAATGATCCTTTTTCGTGACCGAAAAGTTCACTTTCTATCAGTTCTGAAGGGATAGCTGCACAGTTAACCTCAATCAAAGGGCTTTCTGAACGCTGTGATTTCTCGTGTAACCAACGGGCAACTAGTTCTTTACCGCTACCATTTGCTCCAGTAATTAATACTCTTGCTTCAGTAGGGGCAACGCGCTCAATAGTTTCTTTGATCTTGTTAATGTTCTCTGAACTTCCAAGGATATCCCTGGTTTTGCTTACCTTTCTTTTAAGAACCTTAGTTTCAGTAACTAAAGTGCCTCTGTCCAGCGCATTTCTAACTGTGATCAGTAATCTGTTTAGATCAGGTGGTTTAGATATAAAATCAAAAGCTCCTTTTTTACTGGCTTCAATGGCTGTTTCAACCGTACCATGGCCAGAAATCATAATGAATGGAAGATCTGGTACGTAAGCAAGGGCTTGTTCAAGCACTTCCATACCATCCATCTTATTCATTTTTATATCACAAAGTACCAGGTCGTACTTTTTCTTTTTAATCAGGTCTAATCCATCAACGCCATTATCAATATCATCTACTTCGTAATTCTCATACTCTAAGATTTCACGCAATGTGCTTCTTATTGCACGTTCATCATCAATTATTAATAATTTTGCCATAGGTATACTATCTATCTCTTTTAATGGATACGAATATATTTACTAATTATCATTAATTACTGATAAATTATATGATAATATAAAAAATGCAAGCCTGTAAGCCGGGTTCTGTACCTTTTGACAGGCTTCTACCATTAATCTACTATAAATGTTGCCATTTATCTCTAACGACCTACCCACTGACATCGGACGAGCAGCCCTACATGCGTCAGCCTATTTGGTCTTTCAACTCCCGGGGTTTACCAGCAATTCCGATCGCCCGGAATACTCGTGAGCTCTTACCTCACGTTTTCAACCTTACCTGTGCATAAAGCCATCGGCGGTATATTTTCTGCGGCACTTTCCATAATTCAGGTCTTCATTCCCAAACCTCTTCCCGTTAGGAAGCGGGATGCTCTATGTTGCCCGGACTTTCCTCTTTAAGATGCCTGAGCATTACTTCCAGCGATAGAACGGCTTGCATTTTGCGCAAAGATATAAAACCTGTGTAAGAATACATCAGACAAACTGAAATGATTCTTAGCAGGGTCCCTCCTGAAAAGATAAAAAATCGATTTATTTACAATTTTTCAGGTCTTTTGTCACTTGTTCGGTGGTATACATACCCTGCTTATGACCAAAACCATTGGTAATATATACGATTACTTGCGCCAGGTCAATCTCAGCCATATTAAACTCAGGCATTTTGCCTTCATAAACTTTTCCATGAATGGTAAGCGGGATAGAAACTCCGTTTCTGATAAAGCAAGCCAGCTGATCTTTATTTGCTTTCATAAAAACACTATCGGTAAGCGGCGGGGCAAGTTCACCCAGGCCTTCACCTTTGGCCCCATGGCAGTTCTGGCAATGTGCGATATATAAATCTCTTCCATTTACATAATACGCATCCTGCTGGATACTTTCTGCGGTCTGACAAGAATAAAATATACCGGCAAGTGTTAAAGAAAACAGGCTATATAGGATTAATTTGCGCATCTTATTTCTTTTCCTCTGCTAATAATACCGGGATATCTTTTATTAATTGTGCCACCTGTCCTTCATCAGTACCATCATAAGCGCCACGGATCCTTCTGTCTTTATCAACTAACACGAGGTAGCCCTGGTGGACAAAACCGTCTTTATTTGAGCTATCCTGACCTACGGCAACCAAATAACTTTTTTCTGCTATCGTATATATACTGTCTTTAGTGCCATGAACAAATTGCCATTTAGGGCCATCTACGCCTAGTTTCTGCGCATACTTTTTAAGTACAGATGGCGTATCATATTTAAAGTCGATCGTGTGCGATAAAAACATCACGTCTTGGTTATCCTTAAACTTTTCAAAAATAGTTTTCATATTTCTATGCATGATCGGGCAGATGGTGGTGCAGGAGGTGAAAAAGAAATCTGCTACATATATCTTTCCTTTAAATTGATCGTTAGTAATAGAAACACTATCCTGATTAAGAAACTTAAAACCCGGAATTGTCTGATACACTGTATCTACACCAGTAGAGCCATCGCTTTTTTTAACCTCTTTTGTCTCCCTTAAGCCATAAATAGGTAGTTTTCTATCTTCTTTACAGGCGGATAAAAAGAAGGTAATTGCCAGCAAAAGCGCGCATGTTAACGTATAGTGATATTTCATAGTTGTGTTATTATGCCTGCAAAGTTAAGCTACTGTAAAAATAAAGTGTAACGTAGCTGTAAATATTTATTAGTTTTGCCCCAAGAATTGTAATACTTAATGAGAAAGAGATATAATGCTGCCATAACAGCTTTGGGAGGATATGTACCAGATACCATTTTGACCAATCATGATTTGGAAAAAATGGTAGATACGAATAACGAATGGATTATTTCCAGAACGGGTATCCATGAAAGAAGAATCCTTAATGATGATACACTGGCTACATCCGATTTAGCTACCATGGCGGTTAAAAGACTTCTGGAAGATAGTAAGGTTGATCCTGATGAAATTGAATGTGTCATTGTGGCTACGGCTACGCCTGATTATATCATGGTATCTACTGCCAGCATTGTCTGTGAAAAAGCAGGTTTAAAAAATGCCTGGGGTGTAGATTCAAATGCAGCCTGCAGTGGCTTTTTATACGCACTAACCTTAGGAGCAAGTTTAATTGAAAGTAACCGTTATAAAAATGTAATTGTAATAGGTGCAGATGCAAATAGTTCTATTGTCAATTATGCGGATAGAAATACCTGTATCCTTTTTGGTGACGGAGCTGGTGCAGTACTTCTGGAACAGACCGAAGAAGAGATTGGATTAGTAGATAACGTATTCAGAACTGATGGTGCAGGTAAAGAGCACCTGATTGTGACAGCTGGCGGTTCTTTACATCCTTCTTCTGTAGAAACACTGGATGGTAAACTGAACTATATCTCTCAGAATGGCAGAATTGTTTTTAAAGCTGCTATTGAAGGAATGAGCCAGACTTGTGCAGAGATCCTGGAAAGAAATGAACTGGAGACTAAAGATGTAAACTGGCTGATCCCGCATCAGGCAAATTTAAGGATCATCCAGGCTGTTGGAGATAAATTAGGCTTGAAAGAAGATCAGGTTAAGGTGAATATCCAGCGGTATGGAAATACGACTGCTGCAACGATTCCATTGTGTATGTGGGAATTTAAAAAGGATTTTAAAGAAAATGATAACATATTGCTTACTGCTTTTGGGGCAGGGTTCTCCTGGGGGGCCACGTACCTGAAATGGGGTAGGTTAAGAGGATAACACTTCATCAAAGAATAACAGAATAAATGTTAACACGCGCTATTGCTATATTGGTTTTATTATGTTCGGTTTCCGTAAGCTTGTCAGGACTTCTGGTTTTTGCGGGTTTCGAAATGAACAAGAGCTATATTGCAACAGTGCTTTGTGTGAATAAGGATAAACCGCAGTTACATTGTAACGGGCAATGCTACCTGATGAAAAAGCTTAAACAAGCGCAGGAAAAAGAGCAAAAACAAGAAAACCAAAACCAGAAAATACAGTTGCAGCAAGCTTTTGTTGCGATTCCTTTTGTATTTAAACAGTATGCCATTGCTGCTGTTGACCGACGCGTTCCTTTTACCACTGGAATGCCGGTTTCACAGATGAAAGCGATCTTTCACCCTCCACAGGCGATCTGCTAATTACCGCTATTTATTTTTATATCTGTTCCTGCTGTTTAATTATACAGATAGGGAGATATGGGCTGTTTTAGCCAATTTTTAGATCAAAATATTTTTATGATGAAAAGATTTTTATGCGTACTTGCTGTGGCAGTGGGTGCAATAGGGTGTACCCCAACAGTAAACTATAAAACTGAAAGAGATGAAGTGATGAAATTCCATGATGTAGTGATGCAAGATCATGGGGTGTTGGTGGATAACCAGATGAAGCTTGATTCAATGTTAAAGGATTTACCGGCTTTGAAGAAGAAATTTCCGGGTTTAGATACGGCAAAAGAGAAGGTGGTGATTCAATCCACACTAGAGAGCCTGGTTAAAGCGGAAGAGCTGATGAATGACTGGATGCACAAGTTTGAGCCTGATATTACCGGCAAATCAAATGAGGATGCTTCTGTTTATTTTAAAACGGAGCGGAAAAAGATAGGGACGATTGATAGTTTATATAAAGCCCGGATTAAATCATCGAATGCGTATCTGGCTAACTATCATAAATAATGGGAAAAAGGCTGATTTATTTGCTGGTGGTGCTAAATGCATTATCCAGTTGCAAGAATGAAGTTAAACGCTTGCCTTATTTACAGCAGGAGATTGTTGGAAAGGATACTGTTTACCGTTCTATTCCTGCTTTTAGTTTCTTAAACCAGGATAGTGCTGTGGTGACTAATACAGATTTTGACGGCAGCATCTATGTGGCAGATTTCTTTTTTACTTCTTGTCCTACAATTTGCCCGGCAATGCACCGCAATTTATTGAAGGTGTATAAGAAATATGAAAATAATCCGAAGGTGAAATTGATCTCTCATACGATTGATGCTAAATATGATACGCCTTCCAGAATGAAAGCGTATGCGGATAAATTAGGGATTAAGGGAACGCAATGGGAGTTCTTATGGGGACCAAGGGATGTGGTGTATGCTTTGGCAGAGCGAAATTACCTGGTTTCTGTTGGAGAAGACAAAGCTGCGCCGGGTGGTTTTATTCATCAGGGGTATTTAGTGCTGGTTGATCAGGATAAACGGATTCGTGGTGCTTATGATGGAACTGTTGATGCGCAGGTACAGCAACTGATGGAAGATATGGATGTTTTACTGGAAGAATATAGGGGGCAGGATGGAAAAGCAAAATAAAGCTAATGGATTTTCTAAAGTACTGAAGCGAAATATGTATAAGTGGCACCGTGTGCTTGGGATTATGACGGTTATTCCTGTGATTTTATGGACCTGCTCTGGATTAAGCCATCCGATTATTGCCCATTGGTTTAAAAAACCTGTAGCGCATGAATATATCCAGCCTAAGGTTTTGGATAGCAACCAGGTTAAGGTATCGGTTAACCAGGTGCTGAGTAAAAATGGAATCAATTTATTTAAAAATTTCAGGTTAGTTGAGTTACAGGGGAAAACATTTTATCAGCTGAAAGCTAGAAATAATGAACTGCTCTATTTTTCGGCTGTAGATGGTACTAAATTGCTGGATGGAGAACGGGTTTATGCGAGTTATCTGGCAAGATTTTTTTTGGGCGATAGTACTTCAAAGATTCTCAGCATAGAGAAAATTAGTTCGTTTACAGATGATTATCAATATGTGAACCGGTTGTTGCCTGTTTGGAAAGTAAGTTTTGACCGCTGTGACCGAATGGATGTATATGTAGAAACCGGGCAAAGCCGTTTAGCAAATTATAATGATAGTAACCGCAAAACATTTTTATGGCTGTTTAGTAATTTGCATAGTTATGCGTTTATAGCTAAAATTACGAATAATACCTTTCGTTATACACTGATCCTTGTTTTTGCAGCTATTGTAATCTTTTCTTCTGTAAGCGGAATGGTGATTTATGGATTCTTATGGAAGAAATTTAAAAAACCAGTTACTGGGCAGCGCGTTGGTTTTCTGCGTAAAAACCACCGCAGTATTGGGATTGCAACTTCTTTGGTGACACTTTCTTTTATAGGTTCTGGAGCTTATCATGCCGCCAGGAAATTTACACCAGATGACCGCATTAGTTATGTTTTTGAACCGGAGATCCGGTCACGTGACCTGGTTGTTCCTTCTCGTGCATTACCTTTAAAATGGGCAGAGGTAAGTAATATTTCTATGGCTAGGTTTAATGATAAAAATTATTACCGGGTGCTGACGGTTAAAAAAGAAAATGATAGCTGGAAAAAGCAGCAAGTGGCTACTGCGGAAAAGATGTTTGAGGGGAAAGTGAAAAAAGAAAAACCTGGGCTGGATTATTACGATGCATCTTCTGGTTTGCTTTTGCCGGATGGGGTGATGGAGCATAGTTACAGTTTGGTTAAGCATTTTGTTGCCCAGGGTGCGGCTAATGGTGAAGCTGCTTGTTGTGAGATGATGGCTAATGCTGCTGCAGATGAAACTGCCCCGCTTATTATCTCTTCATCTGATTATCTAACCAGGTTTGATACTGATTATGGTTTTATCAATAAGCGTTTGCCTGTGGTGAAAATTGCACTGAGCACGCCGCAGCATCTTACTTATTATCTGGAAACAGCTACAGGCAGATTAGCTGCAAGGGTACAAGATGCTGATCGCCGGGAAGGTTTAAGTTTTGCCGTATTCCATAAGTTTTTACTGGTAGATTTTGCCGGAAAGAATTTTAGAGATTTGCTTACTGCGGTTTCTGCTTTTGGTGTGCTCGTAGTAAGTGTTTTAGGGCTGATTTTGTTTATTAAAACGAAATAGGACAAACAAATTACCAGATGAACCGTTTTTTTTACATAAAATAGCCCTTATGAATGTTTTTGTAACCAGAATTATCCATCAGGCGGGAGTTAAATTGCTTGAATCGGCAGGACTAAACGTCAAGATGTGGAGTGAGAAGAGAAAAATGACGCAGCAGGAGCTGATCGAGAAGTGTAAATGGGCCGATGGATTACTGAGTGCCGGACAGCAGCTGGATAAAGAATTTTTGCAGGCAAGCAGCCACCTTAAGGTGATTGCATTGCATTCTGTAGGATATGATAATGTTGATATTGATCAGGCTAGTGCCTTAAATATTCCTATCGGTAATACGCCAGGTGTATTGAGTGCTGCAACTGCAGATACTGCTTTTTTATTGATGATGGCGGCTTCGAGGAATGCGTTTTTTATGAATAAAACGATCGCTGATGGTAATTGGGGTTTTTTTGAACCTACAGCGAATCTGGGTAAAGAATTAACCGGGTGTACACTTGGTGTTTTTGGCTTAGGAAAGATTGGTGTAGAAATGGCAAAGCGCTGTGCTGGTGCCTTTAGGATGAAAATCATTTACCATAACAGGAGTCGAAACAAAGAGGCGGAAGAATTATTGGGTGCCGAATTTGTTTCTTTTGAAGAACTCTTAAAAAGGAGTGATGTGTTGTCGGTTCATACTGCTTTGACACCAGAAACCCAGGGTAAATTTAATAAAGAAACTTTTAAACAGATGAAACCGGGTTCCATTTTTGTGAATACGGCAAGAGGATCTATTCATAACGAGGAAGACCTGATTGAGGCACTTCAAAATAAAGTGATTTGGGGAGCCGGGTTAGATGTAACTAATCCAGAGCCAATGCACGCGGATAATCCGTTGTTAACCATGCCAAATGTAGCGGTATTGCCTCATATTGGATCTGCAACGGAAGAAACCAGGAAAGCAATGGCAGAATTGGCCGCAAAGAATATTATTGCCGGATTGAAAGGGGAGGAGATTCCGTTTCCTGTAAATCCGGAAATTTATAAAAATTAAAGTTTGCGGCTGTTTTGATGACCGGGTTAAATAGGGGGGCTTATTTCAGGTTGTCTTGCACACGGATCTGATCTTTTAACGTATCAATCTCGTGCTGCATCAGTCTTACCTTGTTTAAAAGGTTCATTATGACATCAATGCCTTCTATATTGATGTTTAGGTCATAGTGGAAATGGATAAAACGTTCCATTTCCACTAATTGGCCAAATCTTATATATTTATGATCATCAACTATGGTAAGTACGATTAGGCCCGACTCTTCCAGAGCAGTAATAAAAGAAGGGTCTACCGAATAGTTCACACAGTATTCACTAATTGTTATTAACTCTTTTTCCATAAGAATTGATATTAGATCATCATTTTGACAGTTCTTGTAATTGTTTAAATAATTCCAGTTGTTTCTCTGTTAAACCGGTAGGAATCCTGATGATATAAGTTACAAAAAGATTACCAAATTCTCCTTCTTTTTTGTAAACAGGAAAACCTTTTCCTTTCAGCCTGATCTTAGTTTCGTTTTGCGTACCTGCTGGTACTTTTAAACGAACTTTGCCATCTAGTGTGTCAATAGTTACATCACCACCCAGTACAGCTGTGTATAAATCTATTTGTTTAGTCTCATATAGGTCATCACCTAATCTTTTAAAGATCGTATCTTCTGCAACTGTAATGGTGATTAGTAAGTCTCCGTTTGGACCGCCGCTACTTCCTGAACCTCCCTGGCCTTTAAGTTTGATTACCTGTCCGCTTGAGATTCCTGCCGGAATAGTGATCCTTAAACTTTTACCATTTACAGTAACTGTTTGTTTATGTGTCTCTGCGGCATCTCTAAAAGAAATTCTTAATTCTGCCTGCATGTCTTGTCCCTTAAATTTAGCATTGTTCCGTCCTTGTCTCGCGCCACCGCCACCAAACATGGATTCAAAAAAATCAGAAAAGTCGCCGCCACCAAATCCACCGCCAAAACCGCCTGATCCACCACCGCCAAAACCACCAGATCTGCCGCCGCCAAAGGGGTTGCCAGAACTTTGTCCGCGTCCGCTAAACTGATCCGCATTTTTCCAGTTTTCTCCGTACTCATCGTATTTTTTACGCTTATCCGGGTCACTCAGTGCCTCGTTTGCCTCATTGATCTGCTGAAACATTTTATTAGCTTCTTTATCGTCAGGGTTTAAGTCTGGATGATATTTTCGTGCAAGTTTTCTGTAAGCTTTTTTAATATCTTCCTGAGACGCACTTTTATCTATACCCAGAACTTTATAATAATCAATGTATGCCATAATTTAAATAGAAATCGATATACAAATTTACAGTTTATATAGCTAATAATTCTGAACAGTTTTTAAAATCTAATCACGCGAAATTGTGACAATGGGATTCATAGGGGAAGTATTGGTAAATAAATATTTTAATGTTATAACTGCTTTCTAATGAGTGAATTTGAATTTTTTGCAAAAATTAGGATTGTCGCTTTTAAATAAATACGAAGGAGACAGTTGAGACTGTTTTTTAATTAGATTTTATTTTTCTAGCTTGCCATTCTAATTGAACGACCAATGAAACCTCTTTCCATAAAGGATATCGCCAAAAAGGCTAATGTATCGATTACCACTGTATCTTTTATATTGAATGGCAAAGCAGAAAAAATGCGGATCAGCCAGGAAATGATCATTAAGGTAGAGAAAATTATTAAGGAATTGGGCTTTAGGCCCAATCAGGTAGCTAGAAGTTTGCGTACCGGAAATACAAAAACTATTGGTCTTATTGTAGAAGATATATCCAATCCGTTTTTTGCTTCTATTGCCAGGCTGATAGAGAATAAGGCTTATACGAATGGCTATAAAATCATCTATTCCAGTACGGAGAATAACCTGGAAAAAGCGAAAGGCTTGATCAAGATGTTTAAGTCCCGCCAGGTTGATGGATATGTTATTGCTCCAATGGCTGGGATGGAAGAAGATATCAAAGGATTGCTGATGGACCGGACACCTGTGGTGGTGTTTGACCGTCATTTACCTGGTGTTGATGTGAATTGCGTTTTGGTAGATAATGTGGACGGAACTTATGAGGGAACTGAGTTTCTGATTAGAAAAGGGAAGAAAAATATTGCGTTTGTTACTGTTGATGTAGAGGTAGAGCAAATCAAAGACCGGTATTTAGGTTTTGAAAAGGCACTGAAATTAAATGGGATCAAAGTCAATAAAAAACTGTGTAAATCTATTCCTTTTAGCAATACTGCAGAAGAAACTACAGCAGAATTGGTGGAGTTTTTTACAGCAAATCCAAAAATAGATGCTGTGCTTTTTGCTACGAATTATTTAGCCGTAAGAGGTTTGTTCTGTTTTAAAGAGATGAATAAACAGATTAATAATGATTTTAGGGTGATTGCTTATGATGATCATGATATATTTAAATTACACACTCCGGAGATTAGTGCAGTAGGGCAGCCGATAGAAGAAATTGCAGATGAGGTGATGCGGTTGATTCTGAAAGCGATGAATGCAATTGATTCATTTGAAGAGCAGGAAATCAATAAGGTTATTTTATCATCTCATTTGATAGAAAGGTAGCTAAAGAGAATTGTTATGCAATTAATTAATAAATTTCAAATGAATTGTTTCCTGTGAGAGCGCGTTTTTATCTCTGATAGTATGGGTTCAAAACAAAAATGGCTGAAGAGAAATCTTCAGCCATTTTTGTTTGATGCTGTTTTGATATCTTTTTTCATTTTAAGAATCAGGTTTACAATAGCTGATTCTTAAATGAATTAATTATTCATTTGTCTTCTCATACTTTTAACCAGATCAGCTTTTTTTAATAAAAATAGAGCTTCCTTTGATTCATTACCGTTTTTGTTTTTTTCATAGCTTGTCTTTAATTTTTTAAGCTTAGTATTTACTAAGTTTGCATTATCAGGATATTCGATTTTTTGTGCACTTATGGTACGGAAAAAATCTTCTGATAAAAGAATTAAACCTGGCAGGCCCGAATAATTTGACGGTCCTGAACTCACTGGAATTTCTTTGGTAAACCAAGCTGTAATCAAAAATGTTTTATTTTTAGAAACAGCTTTTTGACACTTTAATCCCATTATAGTTTTTGTCTCATCGGTTATGTCCCACAGGATATCACTCTCACTTCCATAAGTAAAAAACTTACGGCCGAAAATTTCCTCTTGTTTATAGATTTGATTAGCATCTTCTTTGAATACATAAGATATTTTGTCTGGGGGACTTAGAAATTGATCAGTTCTGCCGACTGGCTTTTCAACAATTAAAGTGTCAAATTCGTAAACAGTTTTCAAGGTTTTTAAATCTATTAACAACTCAAAATAACTTTGGTGCCCCTGACTAAGTGCCATGTCTAGCCCTTTTTCCTTTTCAGGTCTGTTATCATTGTTTTGTACCTGGTATTGACTGTATGGTACACTTTTGTAAGTCACTTTCATTATTGGTTTAGATTGACTTTTTGAATGAATAGATATCATTGAAAAAAGCGCAATTGCGATCATTCTTTTCATAATAGGTTTTTAAAATTTTAAGTTTATTCCAAATAGCATATATCCCAATATACTCGTTCTAATTACTTCGGTTTTTAAGCCATCCTGTGTCTGCACACTATAATTACCAATGTTTGCTTTGGTAATATTAAAGAGATTTAAAAGGGATTTACCAGTGATAAATAATGATAAATTCTTTCTTAAATAATATTTTCCGTTCCAATCAAAATCTATATTTTGATAATTTGTAGTTTGTGTCTTGAAAATTTCTGACTTGAAGCTGAAGCCAAAATCATAATGATCATCTTCATGGAAGTTGATATTGATGGAGTTCGTAATTGTTGTTTGCTTATTAAATAATATAGAATTAAAATTAGCAGATGATCGTTGAATACTTGAGCTTGTAGACAATTCTTCAAAAAACCAGTTCTGAGGCAAAAAAGAAAAACCGAGGTTTACGCTTTTAGAAGTGTTCGAATAATTTACATACTCAGAATTCACAATAGCGGGACCTTGTGAATTAACAAAACTTAACTGGGGCTTTATAATGATTTTATGAAAATTTTCAGAAAAATATATACCTTTTGTCGTTCCTAAAGTGATTCTTTTGTCTTTTTTCTCCTTAAAACTAACTATGTTATAATAGAAAGTATTCTCTTCTATTCGGTCAAAGACTCGCTCTAAATAATCATAAGATCTACTAAGTGAAAGAGCTAAGTTGTAAGAAAACGAAGTAGATATATTATTATATGAATAACCAATTTTTAAATCTTTACTATTTGAAAGTATATTTTTGTTTTCCCCAGGCGAAATTATACGCATATTAAAAGACTGGATTAATGTATCTAAAGTACGATCAAGAGTGTTAAAACTGTATCTATTATTAATAGAAGTGTTGATCGTGATGTTTTGGTTAAGTTTATAAAATAAGAATGATTCTATAGGTAGAAGGTGGTAGCTGGTTTTTTCATTTCTAATTTCTTTAAAAGTTGGTGTAGCTATTAACTTATATTCGATTTTTTTATTTTGTCCCCTTAATTCTAAGTTTAGGCTGTAATCAGAAAATATTCTTTTGCTTTCATACGGATACATAGTTTGACCTTCTGCTTTCTGAATCAGACTTTCCTTTACATTCTTAAAGGTAAAACTGATAGACGGTGAAAATAAATTTGATAGCTGATATGATAAACCAGAATTTAAAATAAAACTGTTATTTCCAAAATTAGGTGCTTGTGAAGCGGAACGTTTGGTGTTAGTACTCCCATTGTCTTGAGTGATACTTGTTAAGTAAACAAAATTTGTATTTTCTGCTAAGTAATTAACTGAGGATAATGATAATATTTTTGGAGAAATCAAACTCCTGATTTCAAGACTATGTGCCATGATTCTGGAGTTGAAATCCTTTATACTATTTTCACTAAACTTGGATGGTACATCTATGAATAAAGATTGCTCAAGATTTACCTTATCTGTTCTGTTAATCTCACTAAAATCTAATTGGTACCGGAATGTGGTATTTGAAAAAGGCATATAATTTAAATATGCCTTTGCAGTGAAAAAGTTCCCAATATTCCTGTTAGCAACAAGGTCTTCATTTAACAGTATATCATTAGCACTTTTTTTTGATGTTATTTTGACACTTTCATCCAAATAATTATAGTACAATGTGCCGCCAATTTTATATTTATCTTCCTCTTTTCTAAAAGTTACACTCGTGTTGTTAGTGAAATTTTTGTTAATTCCATCCTCATTTTGAATAAAGGGTATTACTGATTTTTTAAATAATCCAGAAGTAAAATCGTAAATTTGGGATAGGTCTTCAAATGACAGTTCTTTTAGTGCAATATTATTTGTGTTTTGTGTTACAAACGCATTTGTTTGATCTGAGAAATACATTCCTTTACTTTTTAACATAAATTTATCTTTATATCCATACCCTAAATCTGAATTTACTTTTATTACACCCTTAAATTCTTTCTTCGTATTTATATTGATAACTGTTTCCTTAAAATTTTCGAAATCAATCTTAAATTTGTCCTTGTGATTATTTATTACCTGAAAGTCACTTATCAGATCATAGTTTATATTATCTAATGCTGTATTATTCTGATTAATAAAAACCTCTTTTTTGTTGATCAGAATTTTTGTTATAGGCTTTCCTTCATATGATATACCTCCGCTTTTTGTTACTTCGAAACCATTAGATTTACCCAGTATGGTTCTCAATGTGGCATCTTGGCTGAGATTTAGGTCTGAAGTCTTAAATTTTACTGTGTCAGCATATATCTTAGCTTTTATCTCAATGGTTTCTAAGAATGTTGTACTGGGAATCAGGTTAATGTCTAAGGAAGTAATCTGTTTTTCTAATTCAATAATCTTTGAAAATGTTTCGTATCCTATTCCCCGAAATTCCAGTTTTACTAATTTTTCTAGATTTAATTCTAAACTGTATTGACCATTGGTGCGACTTGTTGTGTATACGATCGGTCTTAAGGTATCTGAAGAATTGTATGCAATTATACTTATACCAGGAAGGTTAGTCTTATCTTTTGAATCTCTGATTACGCCAGTGATTTTTGATGTCTGAGCAAAGGATTCTCCAGTTAAAAAGAATAATATGATGGATAAAATAAATTGTAATAATTTAGGTAGCCGCATTCAGATTAATTAAAGGAGTTTCTCTTCTAATCTTGTAAATCTTATCAAAATTATAAAATGCAGTAAGGTTCCAAATAATCATTATTCCTGCAAAAGTGTGAAGATCCATTATAACGGCAATTCCACAATGCATCATAATTACACCTGATATTATATAAAATCTCGTTTTTTTTATAGATACAAAAAGTGGGTATGTGAGTTCCAGTAATACAACCGAGGTACCAATTATACACATTATAAAAGCAGGATAACTATAAAAAGAGGTGTAGAAACTTGCTGTAGCTCTCCAAACTGCATTTCCATTCCACCAATTGGGATCAGTACCTTTTGCTAATCCTGAGAAAAAATATACAATTGAAATATGGATCTGTAAAATCCTTTGATAGGGTAGGGAAAATGGTTTTTTTATTCTCCATTTAAATATCATCGTATCTATTGAGAATGACCTTCCTACAGGAAATAAGAAACAGTAAAATAATGACATGGTTATAAAATGATCATAGCCAAAATTGAAAACAGGAAATGAACGAAATATTATTAGTTGTAAAAACAAACAAAGAACTGCAGAAAATCTGGACAAAAAGCCAATTGCTAAACTGATAAGTGATATTACGTAAGTAATTAAAATGTATTTATAGAATATATCTATCAGTTGGTAGTGTTTTAATTGATTATAAAAAGGATTTAGATAACTGAAATATTCTGACTTTAAATAGGAAAGTTGTTGTGGAACTATAGTTCCATTTAAACCAAAAAAAGCATGCCAGTCTGATTGAAGAGATAAGATGTCTATCAAGGCTAATATAGAAATTGAGATTCTGAAAAATATTAAAAAACTATGCTTTAAGGGAGCTTGTTCATTTCCAAAGAGAAATTGGTTAAATGAGTTATTTATTGAATTTAATTTCATTATAAACCAGATATGATTTGTTATTTGTATAATTATTGTCTAACCAAATGTCAGTAACGTTTATTGCGCACAGCTTTACATTGTAGCTAGAGCAATTTTTATCTGATTGAGCAGCATATAAGCCTACGTGCTTAAATATCTTATTGATATATTTTTCTAGCACCATAATATACTTCTTGTTCTCCTCTGGAATTTCTTTACTATATATTTCTTTGTTTTTTGATATTAGATTAAACATCATGGATGGCAGTACATTGAATCTTTGTAGACTGCTGATGCGTTTAAAATTAAATGTTGTAATTGTTTTAATTTTTTCCCCTGAACTATTAAATAGTTCAACTATAAAAAACTTTTCTGTTGCTACATTTACACCATAAAACCCGTACCCGGTATTTGTTCCTGTTAATAGGGCATAGTTGTTTATAAAGACATTGTTTAATAGAATGTTTTGTGCGTTTAAATATATTTTAGATGGGAGAGCAGCATCTTTATTGTGGAATTCAAAATATGAATTAAATGTTCCAACTGATGCAGCCAATAATATGAATGAAAAATGAAAAATTATGAAAATTTTTAAGAGCAGCTTCATGTGGTCAAATAATGATAAATAATAAGTTTAATCGAATAGGACATTTACTGTCCTATTCGAAACTTCTAAAAGTTGTTCAAGATTTGATTTTGTAACTCAGCTTTTGGTGGAGCAGGCACATCTTTATCATCTGTCCAATCACGTCTCCATTCACTAAATTTGTCTGCAAATACTTTGTGGCTGCTATGGAATGTACTTGCTTCTGCTTCCATTAATGCAATAGCTCCATTTTTCGATGATGTTTCTTTTGCCGTAACGCTCACTGGTTGAAAAGCGAACGTAGAAACAACTGTTAATACAGCCGCAGCTGGGATTAAAAATTTTTTCATATTGTTTAATTTTATATCGCAATGTATGTTTAATTTAATCTTGATTTTAATTAATATAAGAATTGTAGTTATTTCAGGATATAAGGGTATTTATTCGGGATGAATTAGTGGTTTTAGCTGATTAAAATGATAATCAATAGCCATAACTATCCTTTATTATAATAGTTTAATCTAAAATAATGGCTATAAATATGGTTTAGGAAGATGATAGAGGGCATTTACTAGCAGTATAAAATGTGGTTTTTTTTATGCTGTAGTTTACCTGGAAGTATTGCTTAAATATCCAGCAAATAAAAAAGTTCGTACACCTTTTATTTAGGGTACGAACTCTTCTTTGAAATTATTTGTAAATTGGGTGAATTTTATTAAGCTTGCAGGTCTTCCATTAATGATTTTATTTTAGCACCTAATGCCGCATCTGCTTCTTTAAATTGTGCTTTATCTGCTAATGGACCGTTTACGCTGCAATAGAATTTAATCTTAGGCTCTGTACCAGAAGGACGCGCAGAAATAATACTTCCATCTGCAGTAATAAATTGAAGTACGTCAGACTGAGGGAAATCTAATTTAGTTTTTTCGCCTGTACTTAAATCCGTTTCTACACCTAGTTCGTAATCTTTTAACAGACTTACTTTAGAACCACCTAATGTTACTGGTGGGTTGCTTCTAAATTTCTCCATCATAGCTTTGATCTCTTCTGCACCAGTTTTACCTTTTTTAGTTAGAGAAACCAGTTCTTCTTTATATAAGCCATATTCTACGTACATGTCTAGCAATGCATCGTATAAGCTACTGCCTTTGTCTTTATAGAAAGCTGTCATTTCTGCAATAAATGCGCAAGAAATAATTGCGTCTTTATCTCTTACCAGCTCACCAATCAGGTAGCCATAACTTTCTTCTCCACCGCCGATAAAAGTCTTTTTACCTTCCAGGCTAGTAATTAACTGACCAATATATTTGAATCCTGTTAGGGTATTGTAATAAGTTACATTTTTAGCTTTTGCAATGGCTTCGATCAGGTTTGAAGTTACAATGGTTTTAACAATGTACTGATCTCCATCTAGTTTGCCTTTTTCTTCCCAGGCAGTAAGCAAGTAATTAATTAACAAACTACCTGTCTGATTTCCATTCAGTAATACAAATTCGCCATCGTTGTTTTTCACTGCAATCCCTACACGGTCTGCATCAGGATCGGTTGCTAAGACTAAATCGGCATCAATTTCTTTTGCTTTATTAAGGGCTAGTGTTAGTGCTTCTTTTTCTTCCGGATTTGGATATACTACAGTTGGGAAATTACCGTCTGGCGTACTTTGCTCTTCTACCAGGGTTAGGTTGGTGAAACCAAATTGGGCTAATGCTTGTGGTACCAGGGTAATTCCTGTTCCATGGATCGGAGAATAAACTATTTTCAGGTCTTTTTGTCTTTCGATTGCTTCAGGAGAAACGGAAAGCGCAGTGATTTGATCTAAGTATAATTGATCTATTTCTTCACCGATTAGCTCTACATTGCTATCTATACGGGCAAAGTTAACTTCGTCAATGCTGCTGATTTTTGCTACTTCGTCCATGACCATCGTATCATCTGGAGAAGTAAACTGTCCGCCGTCTGCACCATATGCTTTATACCCATTGTATTCTTTAGGGTTATGTGAAGCGGTTAACATCACGCCGCTGCGGCATCCTAAATGGCGGATAGCAAAGGATAGTTCTGGTGTAGGGCGCAGTGCTTTGAAGAAGTATACATGGATCCCATTGGCTGAGAATACGTCTGCAGCAATTTTTGCAAAGTAGTCTGAATTGTTTCTGCTGTCGTGTGCAATGGCTACTTTAATGTGCTCGCCTGGGTATTTGTTTAGTAAGTAATTGCTTAGTCCTTGTGTTGCGGTACCTATTGTGTATTTATTGATGCGGTTAGAACCTGCTCCCATGATGCCGCGCAAGCCGCCTGTACCAAATTCAAGACTTCTGTAGAAGGAGTCTGTAAGCTCGGTGGTTGCTTCGTTGTCAATAAGGGTTTGGATTTCTTGTTTTGTCTCTTGATCGTAGTTGCCATTAAGCCATTGGTTAATGGTATGTTGTGTAGCTGCTTCTAGTTGCATTTTCTCAGTTAAGTATTATATTTTTCCTGTTAGTTGAACAAAAATTGGAGGCGCATGTTTTAACTAACCTTTTTAATTATGCGTTTTCCTAATTTATTTTGGTTATCTGGTGGTTATTAGGCGCCATTTTCTTATTTTCACGCCCCAATACAATTATATACCAAATAAATTGAATTAAAAATACCTGGATTAAATAAATGAATACGGGTAATGTTTTTTTTATTCAATGAATAGAAACGAAAATAAAACATAAAAAGTACAGGAGCATATGTTTTACTTAATGAACATAGTATAGCTCGTTTAAGCTTTATTACAACTAAAAATAAATATATTGATGAAAATATTAAAGTTTGGCGGAACTTCTGTCGGAAGCCCAGAGCGGATGACGAAATTGCTGGATATCATTGATCCGGCAGAAGAACAAATTGTAGTGCTATCAGCTGTGTCTGGTACCACAAATAGTTTAGTGGAAATCTCAGGCGAACTTTTAAAGGAAAAGAAACAGGAAGCGTTAACGTTGATTAACGCATTGAACATTAAATATAATGACTTTGTAAATGAACTTCTTCCTGAGGCTGAATTTCGTGTGCAGGGACAGGAAGTGGTTGATTACCATTTTCATTTTTTGACTTCTCTGGCGAATGATATTTTTACGCCTGCTGAGGAGAAGGTTGTGCTGGCAGAAGGTGAACTTTTATCTACTACTTTGTACCATATTTATTTGAAATCTATTGGTGTGCCTTCGGTATTGCTGCCTGCTTTGGATTTTATGAAGATTGATGAGGATAATGAACCTGATATTCCTTTTGCTACGGCTAATTTAACGCCTTTGCTTGCACAGTATCCCGGTAATAAATTGTTTATTACGCAGGGATTCATCTGTAGAAATAGCTTTGGTGAGGTAGATAACCTGCGTCGCGGGGGAAGTGATTATACGGCTTCTTTAATTGGTGCTGCGATTTTGGCTGAGGAAGTGCAGATCTGGACAGATATTGATGGAATGCATAATAATGATCCGCGGATTGTTAAGGGGACGAAACCGATTTCGCATTTGTCTTTTGATGAGGCTGCGGAACTGGCTTATTTTGGGGCTAAGATCTTGCATCCGCAGTCGGTTTTTCCGGCAGCTAAGTATAAGATCCCTGTGCGTTTGCTAAATACAATGGAGCCATCTGCGGCGGGTACACTGATTTCTGCTGAAAGTGAAAAGGGTAAAATTAAATCGATTGCTGCTAAGGATGGTATTATTGCAATTAAAATCCAATCGAGCCGGATGTTGCTTGCTTATGGTTTTTTAAGGAGGATATTTGAAATCTTTGAGCGCTATAAGACACCGATTGATATGATTACGACTTCGGAGGTTGCGGTTTCTTTAACGATTGATTTTACAGATAACCTGGATTTTATTATGGAAGAACTTCATGCTTTTGGTACCGTAGAACTGGATAGAAACCAAACGATTGTTTGTGTGGTGGGTGATTTTGGGGTAGAGAAACATGGTTTTGCCGCTAGAGTGCTGGATTCAATTAAACATATTCCAATCCGCATGATTTCTTATGGTGGCAGTAACTATAATATCTCCATGCTGATTCATACTGATCATAAAACGGAAGCGCTGAGAAGTTTACATGACCGGATCTTTGAATAGGATTTCTTGCTTATCTCTTTTTGAGATAGACAAGGACGGCGATTACGATGAATAACAAAAGGATGCTAAGACGCGTTCTCCGATCGTATTCTCTCTTGCTGATTTTATGACGCTGGAGATCGAAGTAGTTGCCCATGTATATTAACACCATTCCAATTAAACAAAATACAATAAGATATTTAAACATTATGTTTTCTAACAAAGATATAACGCAATTTGCAGATTTAGAAACTCCTTTTTATTATTATGACCTGAGCTTGCTGGAGCGCACATTAAGTACTTGTGTGGATGCGGCTAAGGTTTATGATTTTCACGTGCATTATGCCATGAAGGCTAATTTTAATGATACTTTGCTTGGCAGGATTAAGCTGACGGGTATGGGGGCGGATTGTGTGAGTGGTAATGAGGTTAAAAAGGCGATTGAGATTGGCTTTAACCGCGAACAGATTGTGTTTGCTGGGGTGGGTAAATCTGATAAGGAGATTAATGATGCGCTGGATCAGGATATTTTTTGCTTTAATGTAGAGTCTATCCAGGAGCTAGAGGTTATTAATGAACTAGCCGGGAAGAAAGGTAAAGTAGCTAAGGTGGCGATTCGCATTAATCCAAATGTGGATGCGCATACGCATCATAATATTACGACTGGCCTGGATGAGAATAAGTTCGGAGTGAATTCCTGGGACTTGCCTGCTTGTGCAGATAGGTTAAGGGTTTGCCCGCAGCTGGAGTTTATCGGGATTCATTTTCATATTGGTTCTCAAATTACAAATCTGGAGGTTTATAAGAATCTTTGTGTGCGGGTTAATGAGTTTGCGAAGTGGTTTGAGGATCGTGGTTTTGTAGTAAGGGTGCTTAATGTTGGTGGTGGTTTGGGTATCGATTACCAGCAGCCGGAGGAACAGATTCCTGATTTTACTTCTTATTTTAAGATTTTTAACGATTTTCTGGAAAGACGTCCTAATCAGGAGGTGCATTTTGAATTGGGCAGGGCTTTGGTGGGTCAGTGTTCTTCGCTGATTAGCAGGGTTTTGTATGTGAAGAATGGGAAGAAGAAGAATTTTATCATTTTGGATGCGGGGATGACGGAGTTGATGAGACCTGCGCTTTATCAGGCGTATCACCAGATTGAAAATATAAGCAGACAGGATGTTGATGCGAGTGTGAAGTATGATGTGGTTGGGCCTATTTGCGAGAGTACAGATTGTTTTGGTAAAGAGGTTTTATTGCAGGAGACGATGAGGGGTGATTTGGTAGCGATAAGGAGTACCGGGGCTTATGGGGAGGTGATGAGTTCTCATTATAACCTGAGAGAGAAGGTGATGGTTTCGTTTAGCGAATAGTAGGTTTACTGGTTTGGTTGTTAATTGGTTGAGTTTTCGACTGGTTGGCTATTAATATAAAAAAAAACAATAATGCTCTTTTCCTCGTCAACCTTTTGCTGAAGGGCAAAATCTTGCATGTCGGAAAAGAGCATTGTTGTTTTTTTTGCGTGATGGCTTGTTTAATGGGAACTTTTGGAGGTTTATTTTTTCCTGGCGCTTACCAGTATGATGATTCCCGCTAGCAGGACAACACCTCCGGCGTAGGGTGGCCAGTTAACTGTTTTTTCTCTGTCCGCTGACACCTGGATGGGGCCGGCGTCTATGATCTTTTCTTTTTTAGTGTAAGTGAATCCTGTCCAGATTAACAGGATGGCTCCCAGGATCACCAGGATTAGTCCAGCGCTTTTATTCATTTTCGTAAGGTTTTTTTTATTCTTCTTCGAAGAAATCTCCTAAACCACCAAGGTAATGCTCCGTAATTCCCGAAGTAAAATCGTCGTAGTCTTCGTCTGGGATATTGGTTTGTACAAATTCCAGGGAAGTGCCTTTTTTATCAGGGTGAAGTTTAATCGTAACAATGGATGGTTCAGTGTCTTCTCCGAAGTACCATTGTTGTACAATTCTTTTGCCAAAATCGAATTCTATGTTTTTTCCTACAATGTCACCATCCCAGAAAGAAAATTCTGTGCCTGCTACTTCGGTAAATTCAACTTCAGCACCTGTCCATAGCTGGATGCTTTGTGCTTTGGTCATGGCTAGATAAACTTCTTCGGGTGGGGCGGGTAGCGAGTAGTATTTTTTAAAGGTTTTCATTTGAGAATAATTGTCTTTTAGCGGTTTTGAAGTTTGCATAGTATTCATCTTAGCTGGTAAGAGGTAATCTGATGCAGGCTTCATTTTACTGATTTATTGGGCAAATCTAATTCATTTTTTTTACGGATTATGGGAGATGTTGTTATTTCTCTGTTTAAAAGTATTGATTCTGGTTATTTAAAGGCATTGATGCCGGTTACGTCCATTCCGGTAATGAGCAGGTGGATATCGTGTGTTCCTTCGTAGGTGACTACAGATTCCAGGTTCATCATATGGCGCATGATGGAATATTCTCCTGTGATACCCATTCCTCCAAGCATTTGTCTTGCATTTCTGGCAATGTCTAATGCAATTTCTACACTATTCCTTTTTGCCATGGAGATTTGTTCTGCTGTGGCTCGGTTATCGCTTTTTAATACACCTAAACGCCAGGTCAGTAGCTGGCCTTTGGTGATTTCTGTGATCATTTCGGCTAGTTTTTTTTGTTGCAGCTGAAATCCGCCAATTGGTTTTCCAAACTGGATTCGCTCTTTGGAATAGCGTAAAGCAGTGTCATAACAATCCATTGCTGCGCCTAGTGCTCCCCAGGCGATTCCATAGCGGGCCTGGTTTAAGCACCCCAGCGGGCCTTTTAATCCGGATATGTTTGGGAAGATGTTTTCTTTAGGGATTTTAACGTTGTCAAATACGAGCTCTCCTGTTGCTGAAGCTCTCAGGCTCCATTTATTGTGTGTTTCGGGGGTAGTAAAGCCTTCCATTCCGCGTTCTACGATCATCCCCCTGATTTTACCCGCTTCATCTTTTGCCCATACGACAGCAATGTCTGCAAATGGAGCATTGGAGATCCACATTTTTGCGCCGTTCAAAAGGTAGTGATCCCCGTTGTCTTTAATGTTGGTGACCATCCCGCTTGGATTGGAGCCGTGGTCGGGTTCGGTTAAACCAAAGCACCCCATTAACTCTCCGGTAGCTAGTTTAGGGAGATATTTTAACCGTTGTTCTTCTGATCCGTAGGTGTAAATTGGATACATTACTAGAGAGCCTTGTACTGAGGCGGTGGAGCGTATTCCTGAATCTCCGCGTTCTAGTTCTTGCATAATGATGCCATAGGCGATGTAATCTAATCCCGCTCCACCGTATTCTACCGGAATTGTTGGGCCAAATGCACCAATCTCTCCTAATCCTTTGATGAGATGGGCTGGGAACTCGGCTTTTTGAGCAAAATCTTCAATTATAGGACTGACTTCTTTTTTTACCCATTCACGTGCGGTGGCACGGATCAATTTATGTTCATCAGATAGTAAATCATCGATCAGGTAATAGTCGGGTGCCTCGTAAAGGTCTTTCTTTCCGGATTTGTTCATGGTATATACTATATTTGGTGGAGCAAATAGGGGGTTAGTTAATTATTTTGTAATTGCTAAACCCTATTTTCAAAGGTAATAATTTCAGCTAAGGGCTGGGTAAAACCATTCAAAAAATTAAATTTGCTAACAGATCAAATTTTTATGTATTTACAAACTGTTGCGTTAAATGATGTCAAATGTTTTGCATTTCATGGGTATTATCCTGAAGAGCAGCTTACTGGTACTGAATTTTTAGTGAGTATAGAGGTTACTTTTATCCCTTCGGGTGATACAGAGGACTTGGAACGCACGGTCAATTATGAGGTGATTAATACCGTGATCCAGGAGGAAATGCGCAATACCAGGAAATTGCTGGAATCTGTGGTGCGAATAATGCTGGACCGGGTTATTTCTGCTTATCCATTTGTGTTAACGGCTAAAGCGGGGATTAAGAAAATGCATCCGCCTATGCCAGGAGAGATTAATCATTCTTTTGTGCAATTGTCTTATACTTCAAAAGAGAAAAGTAGTTCTAATTTACTATAAATCCAATAATAGCCTAATCACAATAATTACCTAAATCACAACCTATTTCTATGTCAGTATCTATGAGTTACACTAAAATCACACCGTCATTTTTAAACTTGCTTGCGGAAGCGGTGGGTGCAGAAAATGTATTTACTGATGAGGATTCACTAGAGGATTATAGTCATGATGAGACTGAAGATCTCCATTATTATCCTGAGGTAGTCGTGAAACCGGCTGATACTGCTGGTGTAGCTGCGCTGCTGAAATTGTGTAATGCGCATGTTGTTCCTGTTACGCCCAGGGGTGGGGGGACGGGATTGAGTGGTGCGGCACTGCCTGTATTTGGTGGTGTATTGTTGTCTATGGAGCGCTTTAAGGCTATTGTTTCTATTGATACTGATAATTTACAGGCTACTGTGGAGCCTGGGGTGATTACCGAGGAGTTTATGAATGCGGTTAGCGCTGAGGGATTGCTTTATCCGGTTGATCCTTCTAGTAAAGGTTCTTGTTTTATAGGGGGGAATGTGGCGCATGGTTCTGGGGGGCCACGCGTGGTGAAATATGGCACGATCAGAGAGTACATTTTGAACCTGGAGGTGGTATTGCCAACCGGTGAAGTGATCTGGACTGGGGCGAATACATTAAAGTATGCTTCGGGTTATAATCTTACTCAATTAATGATTGGTTCTGAGGGTACGCTTGCGGTGGTGACTAAGATTGTGACTAAACTGATTCCCAAGACGCAGCATAGTGTGTTGATGCTGGGTTCTTTTCTGGAAAATGAGGCGGCTTGTGGAGCGGTTTCTGCAATTTTTAGAGCTGGGATTACGCCTTCGGCTTTGGAGTTTATGGAGCGCAGGGGGGTAGAGTGGGTAATTCAATATGATGATATTAAGTTTGACCTTAAGGATGGCGTGAATGCTTTTTTATTGATTGAGTTTGATGGGGATGATCTGGATACGATTTTTAAAGATTGCGAAAAGGTGAATGGGGTGTTGGAACAGTTTGGTTGTACGGAGGTGCTTTTTGCAGATACTGCTCAGCAGAAGGAGGAGTTGTGGCGGATGCGAAGAACGATGGCGGAGTCGGTTAAGTCTAATTCTGTTTATAAGGAGGAGGATACGGTGGTGCCCAGGGCTGCTTTACCGAGGTTGATTAATGGAATTAAGGAGATTGGCTCAAGATATGGCTTTGAAAGCGTTTGTTATGGCCATGCTGGTGATGGGAATTTGCATATTAATATTATTAAGGCGGGTATGAGTGATGAGGATTGGAAGAATAAACTAAAGGAGGGGATTGCTGAGTTGTTTCAATTGACTGCTGATTTAGGCGGGACAATTTCTGGGGAACATGGGATTGGTTTGGTTCAAAAGGAGTTTATGTCTATTAAGTACAGTGAAATTCATCTCAATTTAATGCGAAGTATTAAAAAGGTGTTTGATCCTAATAGTATTTTGAACCCAGGTAAGATATTTTAGAATCGATAATTTTCACTATTTATGTCAATAGCTTATTTTTATAGTATATAATATAATTTAATTATTTTTATAGTGTTGTTTTGTAATTTAAAGTGAATTTTGTAGCTTTGCTAGCTAAATCTTTAAATATTGATTAGCCCTGCACAATCGCATTTAACGACCATATCCGATCTGGAAATTCTATTAAAATTAGGATTTAAGATAAATATGCATATTATTGAAGCTGTGGATTTTATAAATGCCCATTTTCCCAATCTGAACTTGGTTATATTGTCTATGGAAACAGAATCTTCATTAGCTAAACTTAATGGCCAATCTGGACTATTGACTAGATCTGTTGATCTTGATAATGTCGTTTTTCCCAAACTTACTTTTGAAGTAACGAATGAAGATGCTACGAATCCTTCAACAGGACTCGGAATTATTCGAACATTCTATAGTAATAAAAATGAACTGATAGTAGATCATGTGTTTTTTGTTATTCCTGAAGCCAAACGATCGCAGGGTGTTGCCCGCTGCACTTTTAGATTATGGGTTCAACAATACATAAATATGGGAGTTGACAAAATTAGAGTTTGCACCGGGTTGTCAGATGGTGGGTATGTATGGGCTATAAATTTTTTTACCGCTGACCATCGCCACGAAATGGATGTTATCCTTAATAATTCCAAAGAAATACTGACTGACAAGCAGTGGAATGCGATGAAAAAAATTTATGACCATTATTATAATGATTTTCCAGTAGGAAATGCCTTCCCAATAGTTGAATGGGCATTATTACCTTTTATGAAGCCTATTTTGAGAGGTGCTTATTGGGATGGAACGATGAATTTTAATAATTCAGAACAAATTAGTAACTTTATAGTATATATTTTCAAGTAAATGAAACATAGGGAAGAAGGATATATTGGAGAACTACTCTTGTCAAAAGATACGGAGGTAGAACGAACATGCCTGATTATTTCACAAGTGATTAAAAAAGGAACGCTTAAGCTTGAAGAAGCACTTGATTTGTATGAGGTATCTATGGAAACCTATTTGAAATATACGGTAGAGACTATAGCTTTTGAGTTGAATAAAGAAACTTCACAGATGATTGGGAGCTTCGATTCAAAAAAACAAGAATTTAATGTTAAAGCTTCACTCATGTCCAGGTTAGTGGAAATATTATTTTCGCCAAGATTACTTGAAGATGCTATTGATAAAAAAAATGTTAGTGCTTTGCAAAGCGATCTGAAAAAACTTATGAAAGCCTATTAAAATGTTTTTTAGAATATTTTGCGTTTTTAAAGTAACCGCGTTTTAATTCTATATTTCCTGATCAATTTGTTTGAGGCAATAAATATTCTGTAATTTATAACTGCTCGAATTCTATCATTTTGGTTTTTTCTTTTTCAGGAATGGGTGTTGGTGTCTTTGTGCTGTAGTCGAATGCAACACATACAGATTTTCCTTTTGCGCAGGTGATTTCTTTGTCGTTTATATGTTTTACTAATAAGTATTCCAGATCGAAACTGGTACCTCCAATTCTTGAGGTGCGCACATATATGCTGATTTTATCTTTTAAATAAATTGGGGTGATATAGTCTAAGGATGCTTGTGCAATGACTACGCCTGTTTGCTCCCAGTCCCATGATATGGCTTGTTTCCAGTATTTGGTTCTGGCAATTTCCATATAGGTAAAATAGATTGCGTTGTTTACGTGTCCCATCATATCAAAATCTGCAAAACGGGTTTCGATGATGGTTTTGTACTTAAAACTGTCTAGATTACTTACTAGATCGGACTTTTTGTCTGTAACTTTTTCTTTATTGCGCCATAATGTCTTGAAAATCATATGTTTTTTGGATTGGTATGGGAGTTGAATAGCTGGTTGTAAGTATTTAAAAATTAAAATTAGGAGAATATAGTTATGACATTAGTGAAATTTAACAATCGTACCAGAAGTAATGCACCTTACTTTAACAATGTTTTTGATTCTTTGTTTAGTGAAGGATTAAATAAAAATTATTCAATTAATAAGATTCCAGGTGTTAATATTATGGAGTCTAAGGAAAATTATACGGTTGAACTTGCTGCGCCTGGTTTAAATAAGGAGGACTTTCAAATTAGTTTGAAAAAGGATAATTTATCTGTTTGGGCAGAGAAGAAAGTAATTGATGGTGCTGAAGTGAAAAATTATAGCAGAAAGGAGTTTGATTATTTGTCGTTTGCAAGATCTTTTGTTTTACCTGAGACGGTGGATGCGGAGAAGATTGCTGCGGAGTATTTGAACGGAATTTTAACGATTACTATTGGTAAAAAGGTGGATGTTCAACCTGAAAGTAAAGAGATTAAGGTTTCTTAGTAGTTGCTTGCTTTTTGCGAATTGGTAAGGAGTTTTTAGAAGATAAAAAAAATGCCTGTCTAATTTAGGACTGCGCCCATCTGAAGAGATGGACAATGTCCGAAATTAGACAGGCATTTTTTTTAAAGATCATCTATAACACATCCACGCCGGTATGGAGCAAATGAAAAGCAGGCAAGCTATGTCAATCATCCGTTGGTGGGTGGTTTTGTATGTTGGTTAGAGTAGGTTTGATTTTATTCGTAGTTACCTGAAAGGGAGACGGTAACGTTGTTGGATTGTGATGTCCACTCAAAACTGTTATTGTCTATTTGACCATTGAAACTGGTTCCATGCATTTCTGAGGAGAATAGCAGATGTGTTCCAGTGGTGTCTTTTACGTAAAGGTTGAAGGAGTATTTACTGATTTTAGAAGAGATAAGTTGTGCCAGTATAACTTTGTCTGTTACTTGTATAGTAATAGGGGACGTGTTGTTGGTGGGTACGTTGATGGCTGCAGCGCTTTTGTAGAATAGGGGATAGTCAAATGAGCCGTCTTCCAGTTGTGGATAGGATTTGTTTACATCATCTTTTTTGATTTCTACCCATAGGTCTCCGCCATTAAATTTTTTGATGGCTGAAAAGTCGTATCCGAACCAGTTATTGATATTGCTGATAGTAATTTGCTGGATGATTGGCACGATTACTTTGATCTTTTTACTAAGGGTGCTGGTTTGCCAGCTGTTGCTGGTTACAGTTAATGAAACGGTATAGTCTCCGGCAGTGTCGAGGGAAAAGCCTGGGTTTTCTTCTGTTGAGGTGGTGCCGTTACCAAAATCCCATAGGTACGAGGTAGCGTTTAAGGAGGTGTTTTTTGGGAACAGCGCATTTGCTTCTGGTAGCACGAGAACATCTGCTTTTTCGTCTCCGATAGTAAATTGGGCGAGCGGCTCTGTATCTGAACGTTCTTTTTTGCAGGAGGTAAAGGCTAGTATAAGTAGGATGGGTAAGAAGTAAATTTTTTTCATTGCTTACAGGTTATATTAGGTAATTGTTTACAAAGTAATGTTTTTATTTTAACCATTAGGAAATGTAACGGGATTGTTGTGGGTCTTTTGTAAGATAATAGTTAATAATAGGTGTTTGGCGCGATATTGGTTTATATGGTCTTTGTTTAATTTGTGTGTCTGGGGGTAATGGGCGGGTATAAAAAAAGAGGACGCTTTGGGCGTCCTCTTTGGAGTATTTTATATTCTTTATGTGTTAGCCTAGGTATAACCCAGGATTTTCAGCACTTGTTTACTGTTTTGTTCTTCGCCGAATACCTCAAAGTTAAAGGTTTCATCGCGGTTACGACGAATGATTACGTGTTTAGGGCTGGGTAATAAGCAATGGTGGATACCACCGTATCCGCTTAGTACTTCCTGGTAGGCACCGGTATTGAAGAAGCCGAGGTATTGTACTTTACGTGTTTTTGGCATAAAAACAGAGTTCATATGCGCTTCCTGATTGTAATAGTCTTGTCCGTCACAAGTGATCCCGCCGAGGTTAACCCGCTCATATTCTGCGTCCCAGTTATTGATTGGAAGCAGGATGTATTTTTGGTTTAATGCCCAAACGTCTGGCAGGTTGGTAATGAAAGAACCATCCAGCATTAGCCACTTTTCACGGTCGTTTTGTTGTTTACGGCCAAGTACTTTATATAGGATGCCTGAAGCTTCTGCAACGGTGTATTTACCAAATTCAGTAATGATATCTGGTTCTACAACATCGTGTTCTGCACAGATTTCTTTAATTCGTTTTACGATCTCGTTTACCATGTATTCGTAATCGAAATCAAATACCAGCGAATCTTTGAAGGGCATACCACCTCCGATATCTAAAGTGTCTAACTCAGGGTTGATCTTTTTGAATTTACAGTACAGGGTAACGTATTTCTCAAGCTCGTTCCAGTAGTAGGGTGAGTCTGTAATACCAGAGTTGATGAAGAAATGAAGTAGTTTTACCCTGAAATTAGGGTTTGCAGAGATCTTATTGTTATAGAAGTCAATTACATCTTCCATACGTACGCCTAAACGGGAAGTATAGAATTGTGAATCCGGTTGCTCTTCTGCTGCAATACGAATACCCAGGTTACAAGGGGTATCCAGTTCTACTTCATCATCAAAAAGGTTGAACTCTTCTTTATTGTCTAGAACAGGAATGATATTTTTATACCCATCGTGCAGCATATCAATGATGTACTGTTTGTATTGATAGGTTTTGAAACCATTACAGATTACGGTGATATCCTTAGTCAGGGAACCTTTTTTCTCCAGAGCTTCGATCATTGGCATGTCGAATGCAGAAGATGTTTCCAGGTGGATACCGTTTTTTAAAGCTTCTTCAACGATGTGTTTAAAGTGTGAGCTTTTAGTGCAATAGCAATACTTGTAATCCCCGCGGTAATTATTTTTAATAATCGCGGTTTGAAACAACAGTTTTGCCTGCTGGATCTTTTTAGTGATCATAGGAAGATAGGTGAAACGCAATGGCGTACCATAGGTCTCTATCATTTCCATTAGATTAAGATCTTGAAAATACAATTCGTCATCTATAACGCTGAAGCCTTCCTGTGGAAAACCAACACTTAGATCAAGAAATTCGGAGTAACTCTGCATTTATGGTCAATAATAAATTTTTGCAAAAATGTAACTTTAAATCGAGAAACAGCTTTAATAATTGAAAATACTGTCATCAAGAAGTATTATTTATTGTTTTTCAAGATGGATTTCTGCAAGCATACAACGTGCGCTTCCTCCACCATTTTTTTCAATTGTGTTTAGGGGAGAATAAATTAGCGGATTGTACTTCTCCAGATTTGTGATCTGTATTGGGGTAAGGGATAAATATGCCTGTTCTGAAAGTACCAATAAAGGTTCTGCTGCGCTGTTTTGTACCTGTAGCATGTTGCCGGCAAAATGATTCATCTGATCCATGCTGATTTCAATAATCTCTTTGTTACTGCGCTTTAAGCTTAGAAGCAGATTGTCTTTGTTTGTACCTTCTTTTACGGACTCCAGGCATATTACCGCAAAGCGATCAGCAATGCACATCATCACATTGGTATGATAAATAGGAAAACCAGTACTGTCTAGCGCCTCAAAAGTGACAGCGGTATAGCCTGCATGCTGGCAGAAATCATCCAGCACTTTTTGATCTGTTCTTAAGGATAAACAAGCATAAGCGATCTTATGGTCACGGTCTAGTACCATACTCCCGGTGCCTTCCAGGTAAATTCCCTCTGCTTCATAGGTGGAAAGATCTATGACCCTGGTAATCTTAAAGCCATCATGCAGGGTTTTTAAAATATCGTCCCTGCGCTCTAACCTCCGGTTTTCTGAAAACATGGGATAGAGAAAAACGTGCCCTCCGCTATGTAGTGAAATCCAGTTATTGGGAAAAATAGAATCGGGGGTTTCTGGTGTTAAAGTATCATCAATCACCGTAACTGCGATATTGTTCGTACGGAGCAGGGTTACGAAATCATCAAATTCTTTTAAAGCTTGGGTTTGGACATCAGTTTGCTCTGAGGCTTGCTGAAATTTATTGTTTCCTGCTGTTTGCTCATTAAATTTGAAATCAACAGGGCGGATCATCAATATTTGATTGGTCGTTTGCATGTTTTTAGCCTTTAATTGTTTTCTAATTCATCCCTGTGTAGCGGCAGGCTCATACAATGGAAGCCACCTCTTGCCCTGGATAGTTCTGCAGAAGGCATCAGTATTAGGGTATCCTTTAATTCATCAGCATTTGCTTTTCCACTTTCGAGGTCATTGATCAGATCTTTGACTTTCACCACATTAAAACCATTGCTTTTGAAAGCTTCTACAGTCTTATCATTTCTATCATATCCGAGTACTACGCCTTCTTTGATAGCTAATAAATTACAGGAATCTGTCCATTGTTCTCTGGCATCATAAGGGAAAGTGCCGTTACCGCTATAGATAAACTTTGTTTCGGTAGTACTGCCTAATTCATTTCTACTGATATCATCTAATAAGGCTTCGATACTTATAAAGTTTTTAGGTTGTAACTGGTCTTTGCTAAACTGGATGATTTCTGTGGTGTCTTTCACATCAGGTTCAATAAGAAAGTTGATTGGCTCTCCGGGATTGCTGATCTGGTTTTTGGAAATTGAACTCAGTAATACCCATACGTTACGTTTTACTTGCGTAAAGACAGTGTCTATGTGCATGAAATCTCTTTTGTTAGGGATTTTTACCACGGTTACTTTCGTCACTACATCGTTATCAAATAATAGTTTAATCGCTTCGTTGGCACCCCAGGCTGAAGTTCTTTCGCTGCATCCAATTAATACGTGGTTAGGGCTAACCATCATGACGTCTCCACCTTCCAGGGTAGTACGGTGTTCTTCTTCCTCGCCCGGGCGCAAAAAATGCTGGGCGGCATCTGGAATCTCTAAAATATTATCTGTGTAGTCAGAAAATAGCGGGTGATTGAAAAATATATAGCGCATTAACAATGTTTCACGACTACGGGCCTTTTTAGCTGGCTTGTTTAACAGGATGTGTTTATTAATGGTGATCCCTACATCACGGGTGAAAATCAAGTTTGGAATAGGGGCGAAGATCATCAGGTCATCGGCCATGCTTCCAGAAATAAATATTTTAGCCAGCTCTTTAGGGTCTGTGTCTATCATTTGAAGCTGTAAACGATAGGTGCAGCCTTCAATTGCACAAACGGAGGCTGTTAGTTTTTTACGGGTTGAAGGATCTTGCAGGATATCTGCAAGCAGGTTTTGTATCTCAATGACAGCAGTGGAATTATGAAAGCCGGCATCATCAGGTTTGTAAAAACTTCTGTTTGCCCCTTCAGAGTCGATATCATTTAGCTTCCCTTTAATCTTTTCAGGATCAAGGAAATACATTAATAGTTTTATATAGTAATCGTATTCATCTTTACGTATGGTATCCAGGTGTACGATATCTTCAAAAAGCCAGTCTTGTGCTTTAGATGGAACTACCTTTCCCAAACCACTATCAGGGCTATGGATTAGTAGTTTGCGCAGGCGGCCGATTTCCGTACTCACATTCACTTTGAAATTTTGGTTTTGCTCAGTCATAATTTGGTTTGTGGTCTAGCAAATCTATCTAATATTTTTTAGAATATAATATTCGCTCATTATTGCTTATTTGGTTATTTTTGGCCATGAATTTTATTATTACCGAAGTAGTCAAAGGCATAAAGCAACTTTATCAGGAAGAGGTTGCCGAGAGCTTAATCAGCATACAAGATACCCGTAAGGAATTTGAAGGACAGGCAACCATCGTAGTTTTTCCGATTGTACGTTACTCTAAAAAGTCACCTGAGCAGACAGCAAATGACCTTGGTGAGTATCTGGTGGCTAATTTACAAGAGGTAACTGCATTTAATGTAGTAAAAGGATTTTTAAATTTAAGCATTGCTGATGCGTATTGGCTTGGGCTGCTAAATGCTGAATTGCTGAGCGAAGATTTTGGCGTGATCCCCTCAAATGGTAAAAAGGTAATGGTAGAATATTCATCACCTAATACGAATAAACCATTGCATTTGGGACATGTACGTAATAACTTATTAGGTTATTCTGTGTCGGAATTACTAAAAGCGAATGGTTCTGAAGTATATAAAGTGAATTTGGTAAATGATAGGGGAATCCATATCTGTAAATCAATGCTGGCCTGGCAAAAGTGGGGTAATGGAGAAACTCCGGAAAGTTCTGGCTTAAAGGGTGATCATTTAGTAGGTAAATATTACGTGATCTTTGATAAAGAATATAAGAAAGAAATTGAGGCACTGAAGTTAGCAGGTCAAACTGAAGAGGAGGGCAAGAAAAATGCGCCTTTAATTAAAGAGGCTCAAACTATGTTGCTGGCTTGGGAAGCGAATGATGAGGCGGTTATTGATCTTTGGAAAAAGATGAATGGCTGGGTTTATGATGGTTTTGCCGTAAGTTATAAAAACCTTGGGGTAGACTTTGATAAGTATTATTATGAAAGCAATACTTATCTTTTAGGTAAAGGAACAGTTGAAGAGGGACTGGAAAAGGGTGTTTTCTTTAAAAAAGAGGATGGTTCGGTATGGATCGATCTGACAGCTGATGGATTAGATCAGAAACTGGTATTGCGTGCAGATGGTACTTCGGTATATATTACGCAGGATTTGGGTACTGCCCAAATGAAATATGATGATTTCAAAATGGATGAATCTATTTATGTAGTTGGTAATGAGCAGGATTATCACTTTAAAGTGCTGTTTTTGATTTTAGAGAAGTTAGGTAAGACCTGGGCTAAAGGATTGTATCATTTATCTTATGGGATGGTCGATTTGCCAAGTGGTAAAATGAAATCACGTGAGGGTACGGTTGTAGATGCAGATGATTTGATTGCTGAAATGGTGGCTACGGCGAAGCAGAAAACTGAAGCGTTGGGTAAAGTTGATCATTTTAGCGAGGAAGAGAAAGAGACTTTATATTATAATATAGGCATGGGTGCGCTGAAGTATTTCTTGCTTAAAGTAGAGCCTAAGAAACGATTATTGTTTGACCCTGCAGAGTCAATTGATTTCCAGGGGAATACTGGTCCGTTTATCCAGTATACGCATGCAAGGATTAAATCGTTGCTGGGCAAGGCATCTTTTCAGGAAGGACAGCAGGTTGCAGATACGATTGCATTATCTGAAACTGAATTGGATATGATCATTTTGTTATCAAAGTATCCAGCAGAGATCGCGACAGCAGCTAAGGCATTTAGTCCGGCTATGCTCGCTAATTATGTGTATGAGGTGGCAAAGATGTTTAATAAGTTTTACCATGAGATTCCACCAATTGTAAAGGAAGAGGATGAGCAATTGAAACAGCATAGGTTGAATTTGAGCTGGGTAACGGCAAATATATTGAAGTCTGGAATGAGGATTTTAGGAATCCAGGTTCCGGAGCGGATGTAGGATGTTTTCTAAACCGTAGTTTAGAAGTTTGAATCCTATTGGGTGTACACCTCAAAAAACAGCGTTTAATTAAATTTAGAGGCTGTTTTTGTGTACATTCATTCTATATACAACTTCCCTTGCCACTAACATACTTTTTACGTAATTTTGAATCAATCGAAAAGGTCAATATATTATGGAAAAAATTACACATACATTTGATCAGGCAGAATTAGAACTCTTAAAAGAAGGTTTAAAACGGACCTATAAAGAGCGTTTTGAAATGGCTACCCGTTTATTCAAAGTACAGCAAACGATGAATAAAGCTGTTATAATACATAAACCTTTTATTAGCAAGTAACCTGTGGATATATTTGACGAAGAAATCTTGAAATTCTGGAAGGCTCTTCAGGACAATAATGTTCAGTATATTATGGTTGGTGGCTATGCAACAAATTTACATGGTTACCAACGTTTTACAGGTGATCTTGATATCTGGCTCAAAGACACTTTAGAAAATAGGCAGTTATTGCGTAAAGCATTTAAAGATTGTGAAATGGGCGACTATCCAATGATTGAATATATGCAATTTATACCTGGATGGACTGATTTTCACTTAAATAATGGACTTCGGTTGGATATTCTTATTGACATGAAAGGTCTAGAGGGATATACATTTGATGAATGCCTTGAAATGGCATCAGTAGCAGACATAGAGAATGTCAACGTTCCATTCCTCCACATCAACCAATTAATTGAAAATAAGAAAATTGTGAATCGACCAAAAGACCAAATTGATGTACAGGCGTTGGAGCAAATAGTTCAATTAAGAAATAAAGAATAGAGCAGTCCTATATAAAGAATTTAGAATTAAAGTTTGAGGTTAAAACATCTTATATTAAATTTTATCATTTGAATCCAATATATTGACTAAATCTGTGCAATCACGCACAAAATGATTCGATGTAAGTCCTATTGGGTGTACACAGAAGCTCTTAACTTAAATGTTAGGAGCTTCTTAGTTTAAAAACATCACTAAAACCATTAAAAAGTGCTAATTATCTCTTTATTTTTTTGGTTCGATAATCGAAATTTCTAAACATATATTTTTCTGGATTAACATTTGTTTTACTGCTATTTAAAGACAAATATGTATTTCAACTCGCTTTATCGTCGTTTTACAAATGGTTCGATAACCTATAGGGATAATTAAAAAACTGCCTGCTATACTGTGTTATACCAAATCACCATTAAATTGTTAACAAGCGATTTGAAAATAGTTCGGAATCTCTGAATGAAAAAGCAAAATCTATATTATTTTTTCAGGACATTCTTAGATGCCTCCTCAATTTGTTTAATAAAATGTTTCTCGACCTCAGTGATCTCGTTTCTGCTTTGCTCTTTAAATTTATTGTATTCTTCAGTTGCCTTTTGCAAGGCTTGCTGATGACTTATCTTGCCTGCATTCTGCAATAATTCATTACCTGTTATTATAATAAAATCATCTAAACGCGCTATCTAATCATTCATATACATTGGCTTACGGTTGAGAGCCTGTAATTCTGCCAATTCCAAATAAGCAGATACCATTCTATTAAGTAAATTTAATTTAGTCTCATCCAGATAATTTTTAGCGGTTTCTGTTTCTTGCTTAGGTGGTTTTACCTCCGCCAGCTTGTTTCAACAATTCATCATTCATTGTAAATCCCTTTACAATGTATTCCTTAAGTCTGACAGTTGCCCATTGACGGAATTTTGTACCCTGCAAGCTTTTAACCCGATAACCTACTGATATAATAACATCTAGGTTGTAGTAATTAGTAGGTTTAGTAGAAAAATCGGAATTTCCGATTTTTCTACTAAAAGTGTCTTTTAAAAGCTCGCCTTCTTAGTAGATATTCAAAATATGCTCATTTATTGTTGAACGGGACTTTTTAAAATTTCAGCCATCTGATCAATTTTAAGCCACACGCTTTCATCTTCTAAGCGTGTTTCTATTTTTGTAATACCATCTTCAGTTTGATATATAATGATGCTTGAATCTTCCATTCATTTCTAATGATAAATAATTTTAGCTTTTAAAAGCAGAGTAGTTATTTAGAATAATCTTTGCTTTTAAAATGGATAGCAAATTTACGCTTAATTGCTTTTATTGGATGATTTAATATATAGAAAAGGTTTTAACATCCGCTATTGGATAACAAATGCTTACCTAAGTCTATTAACCATAATCAGAAATAGATAAGTAAGATTACAGTCCTTTTAAAACAACACATTGATAACACCTTATTATCATGATTTCACTACCTATGAGCGGGAATACTTTGAATACCTTGAGAGGTTTCTAAGCCTTATTGAACCAATAATTGACGATTTAACAACCAAAGGTTTCATAGAGTAACTAAATTTTATCTTGTTAATAATTCTGTTAATTCTAAAAAACCACCCTATAACGGACTATCTTAGAACTAAAAATTTGGTTATTAATAATATCTCATTTTTGGTTTTCAAAGGCGCAAATAAGTTTTGACAATTATTCCATACCGGTCTTTTTAATAGACGCTGATGTATTAGCATTTCTGCTTTCTTAAGTTACTGGGCTATGGGCTCAGGTATGCTTACGCTTTGATACAGCTTGAGCTACTATTATTATTATTATTATCCCACCCTTTTTTAATAAACTCTTCGTCGTTAACAAGAGACTAATGTTGTCTTGAACTAGTGTTTTGATGGCAGGCAGTAAGCAGGTAGAATATAACTACCTAAGAGATCAAAGGCTTTCTTTGCTTTCCATGATCCATAATTACCTTGCGTAAATACAACCACTAGATTAAGTCTTTCTACGATAAAAATATATTGACCCCCGTTACCTGAGGCAAATAGCAATTCTTCATCTACGATTTTGGTTTTAATTCGCTCACGATACCAAAATCCTCCATAAAAGGTGTTTTGTGGTATTAAGGTTGAGCTTTTACTCACCTTGGCAAATGAAAAATCTGGAATTATTTGGTGAGCATTGGTAGCACGCTCGATGGATTTTTTTGTAATGACTTGTTTGCCCTTCCATTTGCCTCCATCACGTACCAATTGACCAATTTTCAACATATCCTCTGGCAATATATAAAAAGAACCGCCAGTCATTCCATTTCCACTAGGATCGACTGTCCATTTGTAGTGAGTAATGCCTAGAGGATTAAACAGGTATTTTGCCGCAAAATCCATTACAGACATATGTGCTACCTTGCTAATGATACCACTAATAATCATCGGATTGGAAGAAGTGTAAGAGAATATGGTTCCTGGTTTGTTTTTCATAGGCAAATCCAAAGAGAACTTTACCCAATTATCGGTTTCAGACATATTAGTTTCACAGTCTTTAGTGTCGTTAAACTCTTCACAATTAAACCCGGATCGCATATCTAAAAGATGTTGAATGGTGATGTTTCTTTTCCATTTACTGTCGTTTTTAAAAGGCACGTATTCGGGAAAGAAGTCACTTATTCTCTGCTTGGTATTTTTAATCATTCCCTGGTCAAGTGCAATAGCTACCAATAAACTCGTGACAGATTTAAATGATGAGCGGCTATCCTGAAGGCTGTCTTTGGTAAACCCATCGAAATACTTTGCATAATCGAGTGTATCGTTATTGGTGATAAGAATACTATGGATCTTGGAGTTTTCCTCTTTCAATAAACGCTCCGTCATAGCGGTTAAAATAGCCTTTCTCTCAATATTTTGAGATTTTGCGATATATCCATTGTTTCCGATTAGGAAATAGAATAAGAGCATTTTTTTAAACATGTAATGATTTTTGTATATTAATACGAAGTTTATTTTTTAACGTGTTTTCTCAGGCGAATCTTGACCAACTTCTTTTTCAGCTTTGTATGATCCTAATTTATAAGTGCTCGCTATTCCACCCTTTCATAATAATCAATGACTTTACCCCAACTTTGTTACTGAATTAGTTATTTATGTCGTGGAATGATTTATGAGTTGTCATCACATAGCTTCTTTTACTTTTCCACTTTAATAATGGCTTGGATTTCTTCTAAGGTATAGACCTTATAAACCAAGCCTAATCGGAGAGCATTCTCCTCAACAGTAGAATCAAATCCTGCTTTCCTCCGTCTTTTATTTACATTTTTAGGGTCTTTGATCGGTACAACATATTCAAATGGTTCCTTTTTGCCAGTCTTAGGATTTTTGATTGTTTGCATGAATACCTGGGTTCCGTAAACTTGTTCTTTACCTTCTCCACTAAGTTTTCTGTCCAACATCATTGCAACATATTTAAACGGCAACTCTCCGGATTTTCCCGCCTTTTCAATCAGCGGGTAATACTTTGGTATTATTTTAGGGGAATGCTGTATAACATAAAACACTGCGGTGTTTTCAGGTTCGCCGACTATTGTTTTACCAGGATAACCGTACTTAGCGATGATCTGCTCTACCTTGTTGATGTTTAGCGAATCAATCTTCCCCATAATACGCCATGCGCTTTTATCAAGCACAGCCCTAGGATAGTTTAGCAGCAGAGCAAGGGTATCCTTTCTTGCTGGTTTTACCTCCCTATCCAAAAATTCCCTTATACCTTGGTCGGTCTTTAAAATAGTATCTAATTGCCGCTTTAGGTCAATATTGATTGTTTTTTGTGCCGAGCAGTTTAAGGTTAAGAATATCAGTAGGGATACAAGTAATATTTTCATGATGTTGATGCATTATATTGTAAAAATAAAACTTAACAAGAAGCTAAAAAGGTATAAATCGGACAATTTTTAATCCAGTTTAAAGATGGCGTCTCCATTGTCAGGCAGGGATGAACCTTTTTTAAAGTAAACATATTTTCCGTTACCTAACATAAACGTTTTTTTGGGAAGATATATTAATTGTTCGATTTTTAATTATTTACCAAATACCCTCTATTTCTAATCAGGCGTAGCCCTGTCATCTAAGAAATAGACCGTTTTTCAATAATGTAGAGGTAAGGATAGCGCACGGCATCCGTAGTTCTAGATCTGTACGGGAGCCACAATCCCTCGATATCCGGTTTAAAATATAACAGCTTGTCTTCGGCAGTTTATTAGATACTGAGCGATGTTTTTACCTTTTGGAGAAGATAAACTTTTGTCCATTTTCCTCAAAGATCATCTCTTTCGTATTTGGTTTAAATTCAATCTTATTGCCTTCCCATAAATTCTCAAATTTATTTTTCTCGACGGGTTCAATTGATAGTACAGATTGATCACTAAAATTAGCAAGAATGTTGGTGTTGTTCCTTGTTATGTCTATTGTCCTCGAATAAGATAAACTCGTGTAAGCTCCTAAATATCTTTCCAGGTCTTCTGAACTTGGTCTAAAAGGCTCAAATATGATTTTATACGGTTTATTAAAGTAGTTACTTAAAGCAGCAATTAATATCTTTTTTTTATCGTAAATCGCACCGTTTGATGTTATGGCAATAGCAAGTTTTTCATCCGGAAAATAAGAAATAACAGAACCAAAACTATCGATAGAACCTCTATGCACAAATCCTTTTTTATCATAAAAATGGAGTTCAAAAATACCCATTCCATATTTATCTTGAATTTGTGTCATTGTTTTTAGACTTTTAAGAGTAATTATTTCTCCTTTGAATAGTTATTTCAATAAATACAGTCAAATCATTTGGATTTGATACTATCCCTCCGGCGCCTAGTGGAACAGATGTATCTCCCTCTGTGTCCTTTTCCCATTTATCTGTAAAATAATAAGAGTAACATTCATTATTTTGCAAATTTATTTTATCTCCGAAATACGTGTTTTTTAGCTGCAATGGTTTTATGATCTGTTCGTCTAAGAGTTCCGGGTATGACTTTTTATATATTTTTTCAAGAATTATGGTTAATAAATAATAATTCGAATTGCTGTAATCTGCTTTACTATTGGGATTAAAGTCACTTTTAAGCTTACTTATAATAGCAATCATTTCTTTTTCAGACTTAGCTTCAGTATAGCCATTGGCAAACTCGTCTGATTTTAAGAATTCAGCTATTCCACTTCGGTGCTTCAATAACATTTCTATTGTTATTTTTTCTGAATTTTCAATAGCCGGAAAAAATTTGTCAATGGATTGATTCAGAGCTATTTTGTTGTTTTCAATTGATTTGAATACCAATGCAGCAGTGAAAACCTTTGTAGTCGACCCAATCCGATACTTCGTTTTATAGGACGAATTTTCATTACCTGCGATATCGGCTTTACCAATTGACTTGGAATAGATTAAGTTTCCATCTTTTGAAATGGAAATACTTCCCATAAATAATTGTTTTTCGCTCAGAGCTTGCAATAAACTGTCAAGTTTAATTACATTCAGTTTTTGTGAATAAGAGTTTAGAGACGTTATTCCAAAAAATAATGTAATCCAGATTGTTTTTGTCATTGTTATTAATTTTTTTAAGATAAATAGCTCTTGTTAGGCATTGAATTTTCAACGGTCTATATATATGATGCACAAGTGTCGTGTTTCCATAATAAACAACAAATTTCATATCAGTGCTACTGGCAATCATCAGTGTAAACTGAGGCACAGTGTAATATATGAATGTAAATTTTTTTAAAATTTGCTTTATCATTATTCCCTGGTTATTTGATCACCTACAAAGAAACGCTCATATTTTCCATAAAACTTAAAAAACAGGCCCATTAATAAAAGACTTAGACAATCATCTTCTGCAATTTATCAAGAACTCATTTCATTACTCAAACGTCATCTTTAGTTTTTGATAATGAGTTTATGATAAATAAATTGGATATGAAAAGGTATACCCAAAACCTATATAATACAGTGGAGTTTGTATTATGCCGATCGAGACAAATTAAAATACAATGATATGGTTCAAAGAATGCCCGCTTATAATGTTCAAAATAAATTGAGGTTCAGCAGTAATACTTTGAACACAGTTTAAAGCATTTAAGCGCAAAAAGAGCATAAAAAAACCGGAATTGATGTGTTCGATTCCGGTTAGTACCCCGTACCGGAGTCGAACCGCCCATGCTCTTTTTACGATAGTAAATTTAAACGATCCCGAAAATATTTAAAATTCATCTAACATTTGATTTGCTGAACCATTCTTTCTCATCTAGATTTCCTAGAAATGAATGGGTTTAAAAGGGTATTAATATTGTCATTGGAATCTAAGATAGTGACTAAATCAGTGCAATCAGTTATAAAATGGTTCGATGTAAGGACTATCGGATGTACACAAAAGCTCTTAACTTAAATGTTAAGGGCTTTTTTTAATTTAAAAACATTGCTAACACTAAAAATAACTGCGAATTTTTCTCTTTTCATTACTGATGATAAACAATTTTAGCTTTTAAAAGCAGAGTAGTTATTTAGAATAATCTTTGCTTTTAAAATGGATAGCAAATTTACGCTTAATTGCTTTTATTGGATGATTTATATATAGAAAAGGTTTTAACATTCGCTATTGGATAACAAATGCTTACCTAAGTCTATTAACCATAATCAGAAATAGATAAGTAAGATTACAGTCCTTTTAAAACAACACATTGATAACACCTTATTATCATGATTTTACTACCTATGAGCGGGAATACTTTGAACACCTTGACAGGTTTCTAAGCCTTATTGAACCAATAATTGACGATTTGACAACCAAAGGTTTCATAGAGTAACTAAATTTTATCTTGTTAGTAATTCTGTTAATTTCTAAAAAACCACCCTATAGCGGACTATATTAGAACCAAAAATTTGGTTATTACTAATATCTCATTTTTGGTTTTCAAAGGCGCAAATAAGTTTTGACAATCATTCCATACCGGTCTTTTTAATAGACGCTGATGTATTAGCATTTCTGCTTTCTTAAGTTACTGGGCTATGGGCTCAGGTATGCTTACGCTTTGATACAGCTTGAGCTACTATTATTATTATCCCACCCTTTTTCAATAATCTACATCTCTTATATAAGATTTGTTCTTACCGGCTTTAACAAGCTGCACGAGTATTTTGTAGCTCTTTTTTAAGGTATGATTGGGGTAACCGCCGGAGAATTGCGTACTAAAATAACGTACTGGAAATAATCAGCCGCATTCTTCCCCGGTTCATCAAAAGTCATCCTTTGCTCCACCGGCATTAACTCGTTGTACTTTACAATGATAGGCTGCTTAGTAAAAACACTGCCTATTCTGTCCAGCCTGATTAAAGTTGTTGCATCAGGTTTACCTACTGATTTAAAGTCTTCAATAAAATTAAAAGTAGTTATTGGCCCATCGTAATTAAACTTATCAATGGCCGTGTATTGTTTCCCCTTATCCTGCCACTGTTCTGGAATGAATGCATTAGGGAAAATCATTTTGCTATCAACAAACATAAATCCGATTGAGGCAATTTTACCTTTTAAGTTTAAATCAAAATCATTAAGTAACATCGTGACGAAGGACGTGCCTTTACCCTCGTTTGTTTTCGCTTGTAATACATGAAAAAAGCCCCAAAATCCGTACAGCTTCTGATTCTTCCAGCGCAGCTTTTGATAACAATCCTTAAAGTTTTCATAAAGAACAGTTTCCCTGCGCTTTGCATTTACCTGCGAGCAGTTTTTTAAAGCATATTCTAAGACAAACTTATCGGCAAGACCTAACGAGCCAAACTTTCCTGTCTGCATGTCTACTAGCAGTTTCTTTGCTGCTGCTACCACAAGGCTGTCAGCAGCATTGGCACGAAGAAGTCCAGAAAGCGGATTAAATTGAGCTTTATAATGGGAAAACGTTTTCGTTTTTAATAAAGCGTCAAAGTAATCGGCAACCAGAACAGTACTCTGTATTTTATCGATTCCTGCAAAAGTGATCCTATCCTTTATAGGAAGCGTTAGGTTAAGACTTCTTATCTTCCTGATTTTATCCTGAAAGTCTTTATTTGCCCACTGTGCATCCTGTTTCACCCAGTCAGCAAAAACAGTATCTATCATCTTTTGATTGCCAGAAACCAAATACTGATTCAAAAAGTAAGCTTTAGCGAAATCAATTTCGGCGACGTAAGTATGTACACCCGCTTTACTGTTCAACAGCTTCAAAAAGTTAAAATCAATTTCCTGGGGTTTTTGAACGCCGTGAGATTCACCTAATAAGAAGATCTGATGATGAAAAAAGTCTTGATCAAGCACCGCCCCAGATTTTATGCCGTTAGTAATATCGATACTGTTATTTTTAAGGTAAGTATCAATCTTCTGGGCAAACAAAACAGTGCTGAGCAGGCAGCATAAGAAGGTTAATTTTATTTTAAGCATCATCTGGTAAAGAAAGGGCATAATCGAAAGAATTTTTAATCTGACCACATAAAAGTGTGGAAGTTACAAATACAAGTTGAATTAATAGGAAGTTTCCGTTGATTCACTTATCTCACGGTGTGATATACCTATCATTAAATCCTCCTTATCTAGTAATACGATAAGCGATGCATCATCATTCCACCGTTTCTTGATATGGGATGACCTTTTGGGAGTTCCAACAACGGATTAATAATAATTAATATATTTAAGGTTCATTGTTAAGGGAAATGGTAGAATTAGAATATTTGGAAGTTAAGACGAAAAGACTTTTGTTACGGTCTTTCAATGTAAATGACCTATAACGTTTTCAAAGGACTTTCAGATCCTGACGTAATAAGATACTATGGGATAAGCTATCAAACGTTAGAGTCAGCTAAGGAACAAATACTGTTTTTGAACATCTTGAGACGGCCAAAACTGGGAAATGGTGGGCAATTTGCTCGTTGGATAACAAAATATTTTTTGGTGCTGGAGGATTAAATAATGTAAGCGCACAACATAGAAAGGGTAAAATTGGATTTTGGCTGCTAAAGGATTTTTTGGGACAAGGAATTATTTTGGAAGCAATACCGCTAATTTGCTAATACGGCTACGAAGATTTAGGTCTTCACAGAATTGAAGCGTTTGTTGAAAGTGAGAATGTAAATAGTAAAAAAGCCCTAACCATTTCGAGTTTTCAATATGGAATCTAAGATAGTCACTAAATCAGTGCAATCAGGTATAAAATGGTTCGATGTAAGGATTATTTGGTATACACAAAAGGGGGACAGGTTATGATAATCATAGTTTGTCCCCCTTTTTATATTACTATTAAAAAAAGTATTCGTATTTCTGATAATTAGCTATCTGCCTACGATCCGTTTTCTGATCCTGCTCAATGAGGGGGGCTGTATGCCGAGGTAGGAAGCAAGATGGTAAAGAGGGACTGAATTAAAGATGGTGGGATGCTGCTCAATCATGTCCATGTAACGCTCCTCTGCTGTTTTAAATAAGAAACCTTCTGTATTTGCCATCAGGGTATGAAAGGCAGTTTCGGCGATAAACCTGCCGAACCTTTCCCAAGAGTGTGATTCTTTGTATAATTTATTCAAATGATCAATATGAATATAAATAATCATAGAATCAGACATGGATGAAGTATAATAATTGCAAGGTTTTTGACTTAGAAAACTGGTGTAGGAGGCTATAAATTGTTTTTCTGAGAAGAATAGCATGTTTTTTTCTTCCCCGGTTTTATCATCTGCCCGGTAAATGCGAAAAACTCCATGAATGATAAAGCCCAGATGTTTGCAGACATTTTGATATTCATTGTAAAACTCTCCCTTTTTGTAGGTTTTTAATTTCCAATAAGGAAGGGAAAGCTCAAAAGCCGCTGTATCCATATTCACTGCAGAAGACAGGGCAGTCTTCAATAATTCTAATTCTACCATATCTTTAATTATCTCCGAATATAATTCTTTTATTTGAAAAAAAATGTGGTCACAATTCAGTTGCTTAAAATCGGGTATTTGATAATGCTCCTGTACAAAAATCAATTAAATTTGACACCACAATCCGCCATATAAAGCGCATATAAAAAAGAGACAAGTTCTGGTTTTGCAAGCCCAAAATAGTGTCTAACTTTTTTGGGGATTGCATTTAACAGCTTGTCTCTTTTTATAATAGAACTACAGAATTTATACGGCTCAATTATAAGTGTAAAGATCGTTTTTTCAGAAAATTAAGCAGCTCTTTAGGGCGGTCAGTTTGTATAATGGTAGCTCCATGATCGATTAGCCATTCCCAGCTATCTTTAGTATTTCCTTCATCAAAAGCTAGATCATCCTCATGTCCGCCATTTAAACTCGCCCATAAGGAATTGTACCAAATCTTTGCTCCATTTGTTTTAATGAAATTATTTTGGTTCAACAGGGTAGAAGAATCTGTGCTAAAATTCAATTCAAAGGCAACAGGTTTTATGTTTTTTTGATAGTCATTGATAACTTGTTTTGCATTTGGCAGATCCAGGTTCACTACCGCCATAAAAGTAATACTATCTAATAATGAAGGATATTTTTGTTTAATCTCAGGATAAGAAACCTCAGTTTTAAACAATGCCTGCTGCAGTGTGTTAGTTTTTTTTAAGACTTCATAAGCTTCTCTATAGTATGGATAACTTTTATCCAGGTTAACCAGTACTTTTCCTTTTACCAAGACCATTACCTCCTCTAAAGTTGGAACGGTATGTTTAGTAAGGCGTCCTAAGCCATTTTTTAAATGGAACTTTTTAAGTTCTGCCAGGGTATAATCGGATGGCTTACCTTTACCATTAGTTGTTCTGTTAATGGTCTGGTCGTGCATGATCACTACTACGCCATCGCTCGTTTTAGCAAGGTCTATCTCAATAATATCTACACCCATTTCTACAGCAAGTTGGTAAGCTTTTAATGAGTTTTCTGGTGCATTACGCCAATCTCCCCTGTGGGAAGCTACCATAACGTGTTGATCTGAAGGATGATGAAGCTGGCTAATAAGACTACTAACCTGGGCATAGGATTTAATTCCAATCAGTTGGACTATAAGAACCGCAATGATTTTTGCTGATATTTTCATAAGTTTTTATAAAGGAAGGAGGTTTTTATACCTTCTTCCGGTTCAATTTTTAGTAACCAGTATTTTGAGGAAATATAGATGGGTTTTTCATCAGCTCAATTTCCGTTTGTGGTATTGGATATAAATATTGGTAGGCTTGAATGTTTAGCGTGGTCAACCCTGAGTTTTTTAAAGCATCAATTGCTGTATTTGTTCGGATCAAATCAAACCATCGATGAAGTTCCAGCGGCAATTCCAAGCGTCGTTCTCTAAGAACTGCATTTCTAAATGTAGCTTGATCCGGTAAATCCGTAGCAATATAAGCAGTGGCCTTTGCCCTGATCCTTACCGCATTTAAATACTCAAAAGCACTTGGTGAATAGCCAAGTTCATTTAAGGCTTCTGCATACATTAACACAACGTCAGCATAGCGTAATACAATAAAATCGTTGCCTACAGATTTTGTATTTACATCAAATGTATCATAATATTTAGCAACAGGTTTATTGTTTGCATCTATGGTTATGGTATTTAGTAAATTACGACGCTGATCTATTGTGCTGTAATCATTTAATAACTTCGGGTCCAGTGCCGGTTGGTTAAAATAAACGTTATGACCCTGGCCAGCAATTGTTTTATTAAAACGGATTGCAAAAATCACTTCTGCATTCATTTTATTATCTACGCTAAACACATCAGCAACATTTGCTAAGAGCGTATACTTATAAGTATTACTTGCAATTGGGACAAGATCTTTTAACACCATAACTGCCTGGTTATATTTTAACTCTGTTAAATAGACTTTACCCAGCATTGCTTTTGCTGCACCTTGCGTAACCCTACCCAAATCTGATGTGTTATTATATTTAGCGGGTAGTAAGGCTATTGCTTGATTAAGGTCGGCTTCTATACCTGCATATAATTCAGTAACGGAACTTCTTCCTATAGTTTTTGCCTCTGTGGCTGTAATTGGTTTTTGTATCAATGGTGCAGCTCCCCATAACCTAACGATATTAAAATAATGCAATGCTCTTAAAAACTTTAGTTCACCTTCAAATTGTGTTTTTAAAGCAGCATTGTCAACTACATCAAGATGGACTAGCGCATTGTTACACCTGGATATCGCATTATATAAGCTTCCCCAGGTAGCGCTCATCACCGTATTGTCTGCTCTTGCAAGAAAGCGGTCAATATTGTATTCTGTCCCCGCATTACCTCCTGGATTTAAATCTTCTACATTATCGCCTCTATTCTCCATCAGTGTTACAAAATTGCCCGTGTACATGCCTTGTAAAGACGCGTAGGACGCTGTAACAGCATTACTTAAATCAGTGGTATTTTTATAAAAGGCTACATCAGTTGCCAGAGATTGCGGAACAAGCGTCAGAAAATCCTTTTTACAAGAGAAAAAGGTGATAGAAATAGCAAATAGGATAAATATATATTTTCTCATTTCGTTTTTAATAAAGGATTAAAATTTAAGGTTTATACCCAATAAGAACATTTTTGCAAGTGGATAACTTCCATAATCGATGCCTGGTGTTAAAGGGTTGTTATCTACACTCACTTCGGGATTATATCCATTGTATGTAGTGAAGGTGAATGGATTTTGAGCAGTGGCATATAATCTGACGCCTTCAATGCCAACTTTTTTCATGAATTTATCTGGCATAGTTACCCCAAAGGTGATGTCTCTGATCCTGAAATATGATCCGCCCGATAAATGATAGGTAGACATTTGTGCATTTAATCCTGTAGCGCTGCGGTTAGCTCTTGGGGTAAATCCATTTCCAGTGTTAGCAGGAGAGACCCATCTTCCTAAAGCTTCGGTTGTATTATTTGCATAACTTTCTGTGCTATTATAGTGTCGCTGTGCAATATTCGCAATCGTGTTTCCGTATACACCTTGTGCAGCAATACTCAAGTCAAAGATTTTGTATTGTAATTGTCCAGAGTAACCATAAGTGAATTTTGGCATATAATTACCGGTAGTTGTTTTATCATTTCCATCGATAATTCCATCTCCATTGACATCCTCAAACTTGAAATCTCCAGGTTTAGCGCCTGGTACTTTAGCTACTGTATTATCAATATCTGCCTGATCTTTGTATACGCCCGTGTTAACCAGGGTAAAGAAGTTTCCAACTGGTTTTCCTACTTCGGTTTTAAAATATAAAACGCTTTGTGCCTGGCTGATGATTGAACTAGCTCCACCTAAATCAAGCACTTTATTACGGTTGGCAGAGTAATTAACAGTATTGGTTAATTTGAAAGCACCTAATTGATGACTATTTGAAAGGGTAACTTCTATTCCTTTGTTACTTACTTTACCAATGTTTACCAGGTTTGTGCTATATCCGGTAGTTAGGGGAACCGGTACATTTAACAGCAGGTCGGTGGTTTTATTGCTATATACGTCTACTGTTGCATTTAACACGCCTTTAAATAAGCTAACATCTACACCAACATTAATCGCAGAGGTTTTTTCCCATCCTAAATCTTGGTTGCCTGCAGTTGCTTGATATAAGCCCGAAGATAGATTAGTTCCAGATGTAGGGCCGAAAACATAATTTGCTGGTGATAAGGTTGCCAAATAAGCATAGTTACCGATTTGGAAATTCCCGGTCACTCCATAACTTGCTCTCAATTTTAAAGAGCTAATCAGGTTGCTGTTTTTTAGAAAATCTTCATTGCTTAATATCCAGCCAGCTGAGGCAGAAGGGAAATAGCCATATTTTGTATTTGCACCGAAACGCGAGGAACCATCGGCACGTACTGCAGCAGAAAATAAATACCTGTCTTTAAAGCTATATTGAAGCCTGGCTAAACCTGATAAAAGAGACCATTCATTTATGGCCGAAGTAAAACTGGTAATGCTGGTTGCGCCATTCAATGTCTGCACCAGATCATTAGGGAAACCTGTTGCCTGGATATTTGAAGCGTTACTTCGTTCTTTTTGCAAAGTGAATCCGCCCAATGCCTGGAAAGAATGTTCGCCGATCCTCTTTTTATAGGTCACCGTATTTTCTGCAGTCCAATTGGTAGTTTGATTGGCAATATAACCAGCGTTAGGAATAGACGGGGTTACCCGGGTAACGGTATTTGGCAAGGTAGAGGGCCTAAAGGTACTTCTGTTGAAATCACTGATATTGGTGCCAAAAGAAGCCTTGTATTTTAAATCTTTAACAATTTCATATTCGGCAAACACATTAGTTAGTAACTTCTTTTCGAAGGTTTCATCCTTTTTTAACATGGCCAACGCTACTGGATTGGCACTGTTTGACTGTGAATATTGCCAGTTATACTGATCAAAATTATAGGATCCATCGTTATTATGAACAGGGAAAAACGGCGATGCAGCTAATGCGCCACCTATAATGTTTTCATTATTATCATTAAATCTGCCTTCGGTTGGCAGGTAATTATAGATGCCGAAGTTATAATTGATGCTTGCGCCAATTTTTAAACGGCCAAATTGTGCATCTAGGTTCACGCGGCCACCATATTTTTTATAGCCAGAATTGATCACAATCCCATCCTGATCCAGGTAATTTCCGGAGATGTAAAACTGGATCTTATCTGATCCACCGGCAAGCGAGATGGTATGGCTCTGCATGGGTGCCTGGTGGAAGATTTCATCCTGCCAGTCTGTATTAGTTAATCCTTGCTGATTAGCTAAATATGGGCTGATTTCTGGAGGTAAAAGATAGGCTAAACTTGTATTTGTCGCAGCAGCACCTAATTTATTTAACCGGGTAGCATTATCGTCTGCAGCACTTCCTGTTAAGCCTTTGCTGGCCAATAAATCAAAATAAGTGTTGTTATGCGCATCGTAGATCAGATTTGCATATTGATAGCCATCCATCATGTCTATCTTTTTTGTGATAGACTGCACACCGTAATAGCTATTCAGACTAATGGCTAGTTTATCTTTTTTTCCTCTTTTAGTGGTAATAATGACTACACCATTTGATCCGCGTGAGCCATATATAGCCGCAGCTGATGCATCTTTTAAGACATCAATACTTTCTACATCATTTGGATTGATCATACTTAACGGGTTTACTTTAAATCCTGGTCCGTTATCATCATTGTCTGACAAAGCCACTCCATCTACAACATATAAAGGATTGCTACCCGCAGTGATTGTTCCAGTCCCCCTAACTTTAATCGAGATACCGCCGCCTGGTGAGCCATTTGGCTGCAAGACTTGCACTCCGGCTAATTTGCCAACTAGTGCTTTATCAACACCTGTTGCCGGAAAGTTATTGATCTGATCTCCGCTTAAGGAAGCTACTGAGGTAGTTACATCTTTTTTGTTTTGTGTTCCGTATCCAATTACAACCACTTCCTGCATTTGATTGGCAGCAGGAGTTAAGGTGATATTAATAGTAGTTTTTCCGCTTACTGATTTTTCTTGGGCATTGTATCCAATAAACATAAACACCAGTATATCAGTATCCAGGGCAGTAATCTGGTAATTTCCATTTGGATCGGAAACAGTTCCCCTCGTGCTTCCTTTGATTTTTATACTCACACCAGGAACAGGCTGTCCGGTTTCATCCAGCACCCGGCCTTTAATCGAGGTTTGTTTACTTGATTTTATAACTGGCTTGGCTGGAGCACTTTCGATCAGTACATTATCTCCAATTTGACGGTAAGTTAAAGATTTTGACAGCAGTAACTGATCAAGAATTTGTGCTACTGATAAGTTAGTGGCAGCGTATTTTACAATTTGCTGCGTGTTTATTTTATCACTTGGATAGACAAAACGGAAATTACTAAGCTTTTCAATCTTTTGTAATACAGTACGTAATGATTCTTTATTTGCATTGATACTTATCTTTACTTTATTTAATGCTTGTGCGTTTCCTTCACGAGCTAATAAAGTAACTATACTAATACATAAAAAGATAGCGCTCAGCGCTGAAATCCTCATGAGTTGATTAATTTTAGATCCGTTTCTTATACGGATCTTGTTAAAGACCTGGCAATAGGAGGCCTGTTTCTTTTGTTTCAAAAGAAAATTCATAGATTTGAATGATTTTAAAAGTTAATAGCTAATGATTGGAATCGATTAACCGTTTTGTCTAGTCCACAAGACGGTTTTTTATTTTACTTGTTATTATTATTTCAGGTCATGATTTATTCATCGGATACGGGGTTTAATAATTTGTGATAAAATATTGTCTATTGATTAGTAGAGTGTTACAATTTTATTCTCTTCGTCTATCTTATAATTGACCTTACTGATGGCTTTCATGATTTCTAGCATGTTTTGAAGGGAGATAGTATTGTTGAAGCTTGCCGTATACCGGTTTTTACCCATCTTGTGATCATCTAACTTAAAGTGATATCCATACCATCTGCCTAATCTGCTTGCTATATCTTCCATTTCCTGATTTTCAAACTGTAGTTGCCCACTTTTCCAGGACATTAACGTAGCAGCAGTTATGGAAGAGATTTTGCCTTGTTTAGTCTCCAGATCATATATTATTCGTTTATCAGGTGTGAGGAGGCCTAAGGTTTCTTTATCATCGGCTACGCTAACTTTTCCGCGGATCACAGCAACTGATTGGTGAGCACTGTTTTTATAGGCGGTTACAGAGAATGCTGTTCCTAAAACTGTGGTGGTTAAGCCCGAAGTATAGACTTTAAATGGTTTTTCTGGGTTATGTGAGACATCAAAATATGCTTCTCCTTCTAAAAATATTTCCCTGGTTTTGCTATTAAATACTTGTGGGTACCTTAAACGGCTCCCTGCATTTAGTGAAACCAATGTACTATCTGCTAGTTTAAGGTGTACCACGTGGCCAGCTGAAACTATAATTTCATTGTATTTTGTAAGTGGGTTTTTATGGGGATAGAAATATAAAGCGGTGATCCCGCAGATTACTATAACGGCTGCGGCAATCAGTGGTTTATAAAGTTTAAGCAAGATCGAGCTAGATTGTATATGGGTTTTATTGGCGTTCTCTATCGGTTCTTGGTCTATTGCGCTTTTACCGATCTCAGATTTTCTGATTGCTGCCTTAATGATGGTAAAGGATCTTTTGGCAGAATTACTAAGCTGTTCAGGACTGTTGTTGTAAAAGTTACTGGTGTTATTTTCTTGCTGGTCATACCATTGTTCAATGCGTGCTTTTTCTTCCGCTGTACATAGACCATCCAAGTACTTTTTTATCAAATTGAACAACTCATTGTCTTCCATTATATCGTGTTTGTACAAGCTATATTGCAAAACAGAAGGGTTACCGCCAGTCAATTCTGAAAATAGATTTATGGTAACAATTGATTAACAATTGCTTAACCTGAGGACTCCATTTATTGGATTTTCAATAGTATATCTTTGAAGCGTTTAGATTACAACATGCAGAAATTTGACACTTATACGGATAAACAACTTATTGTGCTGATTGCTAAGGGTAATGAGACTGCAATGTCTGTGTTGTATATGCGCTATTATGAAATGTTGTGCCGGTCTGCGTATAAAAGATTGCAGAATGAAAGTGTAATTGAAGAGCTGGTGCAAGATGTTTTTATAAATCTTTGGAATAAGGCGGCTGAGCTTGACCATGATGGAAATATAAAATCTTATTTATTTGCTACGCTACGCAATAAAGTGCTGTATGAAATCCGCGCAAGTATCGCTATTGCCAGGCATGCGGTTAGTTTAACAGAACGGGAAATTGATTATGCGCCTGATTCTTTTGAATTGCTGCATACTAAACATCTGGAGCAAAAATTTCATTCTGTCATTAATGAACTTCCCCCTCAGTGCCGGGAAGCATTTAAACTGAGCCGTTTAGAGAATTTATCTTATAAATCTATTGCTGCAAAAATGGATATCTCGGTAAATACTGTAGAAAAACATATCGGGAAAGCGTTAGGAGTGTTGAGGAAATCATTTCAGGAATTTGATATTACCTTATCAATTTTGCTGATTTCTACTGTGGTTATGCTGTTGTCTGATTTTTGTTCTCTATAATATCAGGATATAGTGGTCATTTTTATCGTGTGTCCGATCTCTTAATGAGTTGTAAAAAAAAATGCCCCTGTCAAGCTGGTAACTATCTGGGGCATGATTGTGTGTTTTCTCAAGAAATTGTACTATTTGTTTTATGCTTTTTCTACGCCATCTTTGGTAGGTACTAAAGATTTCTTTCTAAAAGAAGAGAAAGTCATTGGGCTTTTTGTTGGCCGCTCATCACCAAATAATACACCCCATTGTTTAAACATATCTGTACGGTCAAAAACAATTTTAAGCACAGCAATGATGGGCATGGATAAAAACATCCCGGATACTCCGGCAATACTACCACCCACAACAACACCTACAATAGATACGAAAGCATTAATCTTTACTTTAGAACCTACAATTCTAGGCATCAGGATATTGTTGTCTAAAAATTGAACCGCTGCAATTACCGCTAATACTGTAACTACAGGGCCTAATGCGGTTGATGAGGTTAAGGTAAGCAAAACGCCAATAATGTTACCCAATAAGGCACCTACGTAGGGAATCAGGTTTAATATCGCGAATATTACGCCAATTAATAAGGCATGTTTAATACCAATTAGAAGTAAAATCCCACCTAAAAGTACTGTCATATAGGTAATCTGAATCAGTAACCCTACCAGGTAATTCTTTATGATAGACTCTGTTTCATAGATTGCATCCTTCACTTGCGGATGGTCATCTTTTTTAAACCACATAAACACGAAACGTAATAGGATGTCTTTGTAAAACAGCATCAGATAGATGTAAATAGGTAATAATCCTACAAATACAAATATCGAACTTAAAGTAACTGCTGCACCACTTGCCATACCACCAGCCATAGCCAGCAAATCATTACTCTTTTTATTAATGAAATTAAGCTGTTCTGTGGTAGAATAATGAGAAACATTACTTACCCAGTTACTTAATGATTGCAAATGGATGGATACGTTCTTTTTAATCTGCGGGAAATCTGAGATGAGGTTGCCTACTTGTGCAGAAAAAAACCAAACAATCATCCCTACAAAAATGGCCACAATTAATATAGGAAGCATGATTGATAAGGCTTCAGGGAGTTTATATTTTCTTAGAAAACGATAAATTGGTACCAGCATAATGCTGATAAAAAATGCCATAATGATAGGCATAATGATATCACTTCCTATTACAAACAGTGCGCCAACCAGTACTAAACCAAGTAATTCGATGGACCGTTTAACGGTGAGCGGTAATTCTTTCATATTGTAAGGGAAATGTTATTTTGAGTTGAAAAATAATTGTTTACATGGTTTAACATGAAAAGGTAGCAAATGTTTGGGTAAATTAGCGCATTATTTATACTAATGATTGCCGCAACATGATTACGAACGAAACAATAATTGCCTTATCAACCCCACCTGGAGCCGGTGCTATAGGTGTAATCCGTTTATCGGGTAGAGATGCGATTACAATTACGAATTCCGTATTCAGCGGGAAAGATCTTTTAACACAACCTACGCATACACTTCATTTTGGATTGATTAAGGATGGTGATGTGGTGATTGATGAGGTGGTGGTGAGTTTGTTTGTGGGCCCTAAGTCTTATACTAAAGAGAATGTGGTAGAGATTTCTTGCCACGGATCTAATTATATTATTCAGCAGATTATTAATTTGCTGATCAGAAAGGGTGCTTCTGCGGCCAAACCTGGTGAGTTTACTTTGCGTGCTTTTCTAAATGGGGCAATGGACCTTTCGCAGGCGGAAGCTGTGGCTGATCTGATTTCTTCTGATTCGCAGGCTGCACATAGTGTGGCAATGAACCAGTTGCGCGGGGGTTTTAGTACCGAGCTGAATGTATTGCGTGAACAGCTGATCCATTTTGCTTCGATGATTGAACTGGAACTTGATTTTTCTGAGGAGGATGTGGAGTTTGCAAATAGAGACCAGTTGCAAGAATTGATTAACAAGATTACGTTGGTATTGAATAAACTGATCCGCTCTTTTGAGTTGGGAAATGTGATTAAGGAGGGGATTAATACGGTGATTGCGGGTAGACCGAATGCAGGTAAATCGACTTTGTTAAATGCGCTGCTGAATGAGGATCGTGCGATTGTAAGTGAAATTGCAGGTACGACTAGAGATACGATTGAAGAGATTTTAAATATTAATGGGATCAATTTTAGATTGATTGATACGGCGGGGATAAGGGAGGCGACGGATACGATTGAGGCGATAGGGGTAGAGAAGACGATGCAAAAGATTAGCCAGTCTGCTGTGCTGGTTTATTTGTTTGATGTGGTTAATTTATCTGCTTCTGAAATTAGAGAGGATATTGCCAGGTTGTATAGGCCTGGGCTTGCTTTTATTGCGGTGGCTAATAAGATGGATCTTTCTTATAGTGATAGGGTGAAGGAACTGGAATTGCCTTCTGATATTCAGTTTATCGGGATTTCTGCGAAGGAGAACCAGCAGATTGAGGAGTTGAAGAATTTGTTGTATGAGACTGCGGTGGGGGATAAGCTGTCGGATAATCATACGATGGTGACTAATATTAGACATGTGGAGGCGCTGAGGAAGACTCAGGAGTCGCTGAGCAGTGTTTCTGAGGGGTTGATTAACCCGGTTACTTCAGATTTTCTGGCAACTGATATTAAACAGGCACTGTATTATTTGGGAGAGATAACGGGGAAGGTGACTACTGACGATTTGCTGGATAATATATTTAGTAAGTTTTGTATTGGGAAATAGGTTAAAATGCTGTAAATCAGATTATTGTAATAATTTTCGTCGGCCATTAAAGCCTTTTTGGCTTAATAAATTACTGTTTTTCCATGAGTATGGCATGTTGTATGGTGTTGTGTGTGGTCTATATTATTCGTTAATGTTTTAAACTTTGTATCTCATGCACTTTTATGTGAACTTTCCAGATATGTTTAAGATTATTAGAGTTCTTTAAAAATAATCAAACAGTTTACCAATATGCTATGCAGCTAAATTTATCCTCATTAAAATAATAACTCTCATTAAGAGACTATAATTAGAAATATAGCTAAACGATAGTATTACTTTAATTAATTATTACAAAATCACCGTGGCTGTTGCAGAACTCCAATAATTTCAAATTTTGCTTTTATAAAATTGCTGAAATTCGTAAATTAAGGGCATGCAAGGCAGAAAGGACTATACCGAAAAGCTGTTCACCAGCTTCCAGCTATCAAGCCGGATTCCCAAGGAAAACCTGTACCGTAAACTTCGCGAAATGCTTGATTTGAGCTTTTTATACAAAGACACAAAAGAACTTTATGGCAAAACATGCAACCCATCAATTGATCCGGTAGTGTTTTTCAAGCTACTGCTTACTGGTTACCTGGAGAACCTTACTTCTGACCGCAAACTGGTCGAACATTGCTCTATGCAGATGGACATATTGTACTTCCTGGGGTTTGATATTGATGAAGAATTACCTTGGCACTCTACTATAAGCAGAACAAGGCAACTTTATCCAGCTTCCCTATTCGAGACTTTGTTTAATAAAGTGTTTACCCTATTTGTATACAGTGGAATGGTTTCTTGCCATACTCAGGGGTAGATTCAGCGCCCGTTAAAGCCAATGCTTCCATGGAAAGTGTGGTATTAAAAACACCAGCCAACTCCATAGATAATCACTTGAAAAAAGTGGTAAAAGAGAATAAGGAGGTTAAAAAAAAGATTGACCCAGTTTCTTCAGCAGCAGATATTACTGCACCGGAGCGTCAATTAAGGCGTATTAAGAAACATCATTAAAACTTACGCGACAATCGTGGAGGACGGCCTAGTGCTACAGACGAAAAAGCACAATTGTTTAGTAACAAAACCCATTACAACCCACATGATCCGGATGCCCATATATCAGTAAAGCCGGGCAAAGCAAGAAAGCTAATTTACCACTGCAGCATGGTCGTAGATACAGACGAAGTGGTAATTTCATATATTCAGGCAGATTTTGCTGATGGCCGGGACAGCCAATACTTACCCGCCATCAGCATGCAGGTACAAAATCGATTAAAGAAAAATGAATTGGTAATGACGGACGTGCTTGCAGATGCAGGTTATTCCAATGGTTCTAATTACAGTTTTCTGGAACGTCGGAAGATTACTGGGTGATACCTGTATTGGGTAAATACAAACCTGAAATCGAAAGCTTTCCATATAATAAAGAAAAAGATGAATATAGCTGTCCGATGAACAAGCCTTTACCTTTAAAAGGATTTCATACAACTCTGGACGGCACGGCACAAAAAATCTACCGAACATCATCAACAGATTGTAAAGTGTGTCCGATGAAATCCACCTGCGTTCCTAATAAAAGTTTAAGACAGATTACCAGGACAATTTATGATGAGGAGTATCTCCGAGCTTACAGTAGACAACATAGTAAAAGAGTCAAACAAATGAAAAAGCTGCAACAAAGCACAGTAGAACCTGTATTTGGCAGTTTGACCCAGTACTATAGCTTACGAAAAATAGGTGTACCCGGCAAAGCCGCTGCCCATAAAGTCATGCTCATGGCCGCGATTGCCTTCAATCTCAAAAAGTATCTGAAGAAAGGAGGAAAAAAGCCTTCCCATGCCTTCTTTAAAGCCATTATCGATGCCCTGTGTCGATCCTTCACCAATTTTTTGGTAATTCCAATTAAATCTAGAAATCAGTATAACTTTTCTTAAAGAGGGAAAACGCCATCTCTAAGGCATAGGTCACAGAAAAAAAATACCTTCTGCAACAGCCACCATCGATTTCTTACTTAAATGTTGTCATTTGATATTACTATACGGTAACCGTCAGGATCAGTAAAAGTTACACCATTTGTGTTCCAGTAGGGGTTTTTAGCCGTTTCTTCTGTAAGCTTGCCTTCGCTAAATCTATTTAAAACAAGTTCGTAATCCCCAATTGAATCCGGATAAAAGATCATCAGGTCATCTTCATCAGGATGATGATCAGGAAGTTCGGCGGAAACTGTAAATTCTAGATGCCAGTTCTCAGCAGGTATACCTAAAAAGACCCCGTCATAACCATTATGATCCTTAAAAGAACCTAAAACCTCTAACTTTAAAAAGATGGTGTAAAAAAGAATTATCGATTCTAAATTGTTCGTATGTCTTGCTATCCTTAGCTTCATTTCTTTTAAATATTGATGTTTAAATTTTATTATCAACCGTATATACCTGTTGTATGGTTATTAGTTTTACGAGAGAATTTTCTGGCAGAGTAGTCGTAATAATACAACCAGATCCAATTTTTGAATTATTTCCAATAGAAATGGGGCCATAAATCCTAACATTTCCGGAGATCTGTACATTGTCTCCTAAAGTAGGATGACGTTTACCGTCATTGTTATGTGTTATTTTTCTTGATCCTAATACCACATTTTCCAAAATTGTGCAGTTATCTCCGATAACTGCCGTAGCTCCGATTATAGTATTCACTCCATGATCAATTACAAAATTTTTACCAATTATTGCTTGCGGATGAATTTCAATACCTGTTAGCTGGGTCGCTCGTTCAGAAATTTTATAAGCAATAAATTTGCAAAGCCGTTTTTCAAGTTCAGATTCTCTTAAATAAAATATTGTATTTGCAATCCGGTAATAAAATATGATATGAAAAGACCTGGAAAAAAAATAGATTAAACTTTCAGAATGTGCTATAGGATCCTGTTCAATTCTGGCCTGCAGGTCATCTAATATTGATAATGAGACTTTCTTTATCTGAGACTGTTTTAAACATATTCCTGCAGCGGTTAGTTCGGTGCAAAATGTTCCTAAAAAATCAATTACGTCGTCAATTATATGCAAAAGTTCAATTTTTCTGTCGAAATTTTCTTTTGGAGAATTTGTTTTATAAGGGAAGAATTCCGGGAATTTTGACTTCATAACTTACCTGATCCAAATATTTTACTAATAAATTATAAACGTTTTAGTGAAGCAATTGATATAGGTTGAAGTTAATAATATTCTTTATTAATAAAGTGTCTATTTATGGAGAATTGATAAAATTTTGGATCTTTTTTATATTTTGTTCTGGAGTTTTACTTTTGTTTCTTGTGTGAAAATAATTCAATCTGATTAAAATTAATTGTTGTAATATTTACATTAATTTTAACTATTTTAGTGCAGGGTATTATTATGTCTTAATTTTTGAGTTTTGGTGTATAATAATTTAAAAAAAACTATCTATTGTTAATATAAATGGGGGAAAGATCTAAAAACTTCATGCACTATTTTGCATTTGATATAAAGCCAAAAAGCTTAATTGTAATTATGCTTATCGGAATATTCTCCGGATTAATGAGCTTTTTGTTTTTGACCTTAGTTAATCATTTGGTAGGCTTGTTGATTGCCGGAAAGTATACTTCATTCAGCCGGTACTATGGATCATTATTTTTAATCATCATAGTGTTCCTGATTTTTTCAAGAAAAGTGCTTTCTTCTTTAATGATAAAGTTATCCCAGCAGATTTTCTGGAATGTAAGAAGAGAGATAATTCACATTGTCCTTGGTTCGGATTACGATGTAATGAAACAGGAAAAATCCAGGATTCAATCTGCTTTGGTCTATGATGTAAATACTCTTACACAGGCCTCTCTTAATCTGATCCAGTTCACAACGTCGATAGTTGTAATGACAGCATGTTTGATTTATATGAGCGTCAAATCAATAGAACTTTTTTTTATTACATTGTTAGTTGCCCTGGCGGGAGTAGCGTTATATTTATTTAACACCAGGAGTAATAATAAGAAATTTCTTATAACCAGGGAACTTGAGGTGAAATTTATACATTATTTTAATTCAATACTGTCTGGATTTAAAGAGATAAAAATGGATTCGAAGAAAGGCCAGGATATCTATTTAAATAAAATTGTTCCGATTGCGCAACAGGCGTATCAAAATAATGTTCGGGCCTATACAGTGTTTTTAAATAATCAGATGGTCGGACAGGTTTTGTTCTATAGCCTTGTAGCGTCAATATTGATCTTCTTTAGTGTAAATCTTAATATTGCTATTAATACAACTGTCGGCTTTTTATTTATACTATTATATCTTTTGGGATCTATTGAAACCATAATGGTTTTATTACCTAGTCTTATCCAGGCATCTGTATCTGCAAACCGGATAAAAAAACTAAAAGAAGAATTAATTAGAAATGAAGGCTCCCTATCCGTAAGTAATATTGATAGCTATGAATTTAGCACACTATCCGTTTGTGAATTATTTTTCAAATACACTTCGGATAAAATAGAGAATACTTTTTCCATAGGCCCGATTTCCTTAGAAATCAATAGACAGGATATTATATTTATTTTTGGAGGGAATGGTAGTGGTAAAACGACTTTTATTCATGCTCTTCTGGGTTTAAATGATCCTGATTCAGGATTATTTAAGCTTAATCATAAAATATTATCATCTACCAGGGAAGAAGCTTACAGATCTCTCTTTGCTGTTGTATTTAACGATTTCTTTTTGTTTGATGAACTATATGCCAATAAGACATTTGACAGGGTACAGGCAAAGGAATACCTGGTATTATTTGAATTAGCACATAAGGTGACAATTACTGAAAACGGGTTCTCTTTTATTGACTTGTCTACCGGACAGCGAAAAAGACTTGCTCTTATAGCAGCATTACTGGAAGAGAAACCTATAATAGTATTAGATGAATGGGCAGCTGATCAGGATCCCTATTTTAGGAAGAAATTTTATGAAGAAATAATATTTACTTTAAAAAGCAAGAAGTTCACAATTGTGGCTGTTACCCATGATGATGCCTATTATAGGTTTGCAGATAAACTTTATAAAATGGAAGAAGGACAACTGGTTGATGAATGCCATCTAATTTAAATAGCAGATCTGATGATGACAAATGAAAAGTTCCAGATATTTATTTTTCATTTTGCAGGAGGGAGCAGATATTCCTTTAATTTCTTAAGGCCTTATATAGGGCCTGAATTTGATGTAATCATGATTGAATTACCCGGAAGGGGAGCCCGGATGAATGAAAAGCTGCTATATACCAGAGCGGCAGCAGCGGATGATGTATATAGGCAAGTCTTAAAGCATAGAAATGGTCAGCCATATGTATTATTTGGACATAGTATGGGGGCTGTCATGGCATATTTGATTACCAGAGAATTTGAAATGTGTAATGACTTTCCAATAGCATTGATTGTTAGTGGAAATCCGGGGCCTAATATTCAATTACTTCCAAAAAGATATATGCTTCCCAGGGAAGAGTTCGTGGAGGAATTAAATAAGCTTGGTGGTTTTACAAAGGAACTGTTGTTGTCTGTGGATTTAATGAATTTATTTTTGCCAATTATCAGGGCTGATTTTGAAATCGCTGAAAAGGATGAGTTTTCGGCATTAGAAGGGGAGATAATGAGTCCTGTGTATGCCATTATGGGGAGCGGGGAATCTTTTGCTGATAGAATTGATAACTGGAAGCTTTATACAAAAGGTAGTTATGAAGCCAGGGTATTTCGGGGTGACCATTTTTTTATATATAGTTACCCGGAGGAAATTGCTGCAATAATTAGAAATCACTTTTTTAGTTATAAAAAAGTATAGCGTTTTTTAAGTTACAGTGATTTTTTCGCAAACACATACTATAACTTCCGTGTCGCCAAAGTTACGGGGTACAAGGATCTGATCTGATACCCTGAAAGAATGATTTTCTAATAGTGCTGTAATTTCATCTGATGTAAAAAACTTACACCTTCTTGTTCCTGCATCAATTAATTCAGTGTGGCCTTCTATTACATCCGGGTCTGTCTCTTTAAAAACAGCTAAGAAATAAATTGAATTTACGTGCATTAACTGGTATACGTTGTGTAAAGTGATCTCGTATAAGCTAGGCTCCAGATGGTGAAAGCAGCCATTATCTATGATAAGGTCATATCTGAGGTCTGTTGTATAGTTAATTATGTCTGCTTCATATGCATTAAACTTATTGCCCCATTTTTCTTTTAGCTGAGGCCAGTTGTCATTTTGAGCCACGTCAATACCTGTAAGATGAGAGTCTCTTTCCAGAATTTGTTCAGATGATATTCCGCTGCCGATACCTACTTCAAAAACTTCTGGAAAATGTCTGTCACTATATTTCTCCAGAAATACCGTAATGCAATCTTTAAGGTAGCTTTGTTTGGTCCAGCTATCCAATCCGTAGGTATATCTTTTTTTAAATGATTCAATCATTTTTTCGTGCTTCTCATTCATGTAATTATAAAGCTAATCAGGTTCCCTTTTGTGAATTTATAATGTTCAACAGGCTGCTCGGCCGGATATCTGTCCAGTGGATTTCAATGTAGGCCAGGCATTCTGATTTGGATCCGCTAAAGCCTGCACTAAGCCATCCTAACGGGATGTTTTTATATGCAAACCAGATAGAATATTGTTTTTCATTATTTATAACAACAATGTAGTTGTCATCATTTTCGTTCTCGTTCTCTTTCATTTTAGTATTCTTCAATTGCACAGAATCCGGCATGACCGGTAGACATTGCTGCTAACATAAATTTGTTTTTTGTAACTGCGTTTAAATTTGCTCCCCTGTAATCGATCAGATTGATCAGTGGATCAGAAGAAAAACAATGGCCTAAACGTTTAATGTTTTCATAAAAACCCTTTTCTTTACCATAGCCCAGTCTGATACTATTTATCTGTGTCAACGGGATATAGAGGTTGGTCATGAATATCTTTTCAAAGTCGGTTGCTTTTAGATCTATTTCTGTTAATAGTTTGTTATGGACGCTGTTAAGGTGTTTAAAGTGGCTATCATGATTAGTGGAAAGTCCTGACATTAATTCCGGGCTGGAGCTTATAGCTACATTCAGGATCTTATAGTCTCCTTTAAAACTTTTTGACATGATAAAGCTTGATGATGAATCGCTATATAATGCAAATCTTTTGAACCGGTCAACTCCATGAGAAATGACATCAGATGTTATGATCAGGATATTTTTATAAACGTCAGCTTTCAATAATTCATTGGACAGTTTTATAGCAGTAAATATTGATACACATCCTGTAAAACACTGTCCTAATATAAACGCCTCATGTATACCTGCATTATGGATTAATCTGCCTAATTTCTCATTTACAAGCGGAAAATTTTCTATACTGCTGCCTGAACAAAAGATAACCAGATCTATCCCGCTGGCGGAGATTGGTACAGAACTGATCGTTTTTTCAATTGATTTTGTCAATAGTTCATATATAGAGGAGCTGGCTTTGCGATACTTTCCCCAACCCCAATAATCCGGCATATCCGTCATCGTATAATCAACCAGCAGATTGTCGAAATTTTCGGCCTTTGAATAATCATTTTCTTCTTCACCCAGTGAAAAAGCTATTCCTGAGAGACTAACCTCTTCATTTAAATTCATCATTAATTTGAAAAGGCTTTAACAAAAATTTCACTTAATATCCTGAAGTTCAGGAAGTCTGGGGTCTCATACAAATCTGCTATGGATGGAGCTACTCCAAGTTCGGTTTCAATTTTTGCGATTACATTAGCTGCATCAAGTGATGTTCCGCCTAATTCAAAAAAATTACTTTTATCATCGATCACAGCTACTTTTAAAGTTAATTTCCAGATCTCTGTTAACTTATTTTCAACTGTGCTTCCGTCTGTTACCAATATGTTTTGAACAGATTCATATTGTTGTTTTTTCAATTCATGATAATAATCCGTTAGATATTCTAAATTCTTTTTACCGTTTGGGGTAAGGGCAAAATTGCTTATTTGAAAAAATTCAGTTGGAATCATATATTCAGGAATATAATCTTTTAAATAATTTTTGAGATCAGCTGCAGATACAGATTCATCTCCTTCGGAAGTGAAAAATCCTGTTAATGTGCTTTCAAAGGTGCCTTCTTCACTGATAACGATAGTGGCTGCATCGTTTATGAAAGGGTGTTTTTTTACTGCACTATTTATTTCTTCAAGTTCGACCCTAAACCCTCTGATCTTTATCTGGCTGTCTATCCTTCCAGCAAAATGCATTTCATCATTTTCTGAAAAGTAACCCAGGTCTCCTGTTTTGTAAATGACCTCACCGGTTGATGAAAAAGGATTTGGCAGGAATTTTTCTGCAGTCAGGGATGCTTTACGGTAATAGCCATACGAAACGCCTTTGCCTCCAATATAGATTTCACCAGTTTCAAAGGGTTTTACACGATCCATTCTTTCTGTAAGTATATAGATCTCTATACCTGGATGTGGTCTTCCTATATTTACTTTTTCCTGCCCCTGGGTACAAAGAGCCATGGTAGAACCAATTGAAGCTTCTGTGGGTCCGTAGCAATTATAAAAGCTTCTTCCATTAGCCCATTTATCAACCAGATCAACTGTACACGCATCTCCGGCTGTAACAACTGTGCTTAGATGTGGCAGATCTTTAATATGGTCAAGTGTAGAAAGAACAGCCGAAGGCATTTTTATGATGGAGACCTTGTATTTTTCAAGAACATTTAACAGTTCGTTTCCGAGCACTAGGCTTCGGTTTTTTATCATAATTAATGTACCTCCTTTACAGAGGCAGCCTGCCCATTCAGGAATAGATGCATCAAAGCCCAGGGAAGCAAACTGGAGGACATTTTTTTCAAGTGGCCAGTGTTTCATAACTGATTCAAGCAGGTTCATTACGCCTCTGTAATGAACGATCACTCCTTTTGGATTTCCTGTTGTACCGGATGTGTACAGCATATACATTACATATTCAGGATAAAGCTGAACAAAGGGATTAAGGTCACTGAATAGTTTGATTTTTTCTGATGATGCTTCCGCTTCCAGGTCAATAACTAATGTATCCCCGTCTGTTTTAATGGACTCTATGAGTGAACTCTGTGTAATAACCATAAAAGGTACAGCATCCTCCAATATATATTCCACCCTGGTCGCAGAATGAACTGGATCTAATGGAACATATACACATCCGACATTCATAACAGCAAGCATAGCAACTACGCAATCGATAGACCTGTCCATGTATACAAGGATGTTGGATTGAACCGGAATTTGATAGCTAAGCAGGTAATTAGAAAACCTATTGATCCTTTTTACTAACTCACTGTAGGTAATAGTTTCATCATCTATATTAATTGCTGTTTTATCAGGATGCAGTTCTGCAACTGCTTCAATCTGGATATTAATACTTTGAAATTTTGATCTGTGCACGATTACCTCTTGTTTAAATTATAGGAATATTTGATCACTTGTTTTTATATTTACCATAAGGATGTTGGTTAATTGCACCTTAATATGATATTAGCAACGCGCTGGGCTAAATGTTTACAGGTGCCAAGATCTGCTTTATTCACGCAGCCATTATCTTTATCTGGCTGAGCAGCAGCTCCAAGCCAGCATCCCAAACGGTTTAAGTTATTCTCATTGTCCGTATCTGCGTAATCACCTGCTTTTCCAAGTCCAAGATTGACCCAGTTCATTCCGTGCTGAGCACAAAAAATTGAAATTTGTATTAAGGTTGTGAGTTTGTCACCGCTGGCTTCACTGGAGCATGTAAATCCGGCTGCGAATTTATCTTTCCATTTTTGCTCGAAAAAAAAAACAGAGGTGCTATCCATAAATTGCTTAAAAGAAGCGGAAACACTGCCGAAAAAAGTTGGGGACCCAAATATAATTGCATCAGAACCAGATATTAATTTCCAGTTGCCGGAGACATTAGCTGTGGATATCATATGACATTCTATAAGACTGAATTTACTGATTGTTTCATAAATGCAACGGGCCATTTGCTCAGTTCTCCCATATTTCGTATCATATATTACAACGACTGTTTTCAAGATAAGTTAGGTTATTATAGTTTAGGCGAACTACGGTTTTGATAATTCTAATATTTCCGTTTGTTCTTCTTCAAATGCTTTAGATGGGAAAATCGTGAGTATATTTTTGCTTTCGTCTAAATCAGCAGCTAATTCTCTTGCCGCGAGAAGGTTTGCTGCAGCTGAACTTCCTATCATTAAACCAGTTTGAAGATAAAATCTGAACATCTCATCTTTAGTTTCTTTATAGCTAAAAAGAAAGTGCTTCTCTATTATTATTTCAATGCTTTTCATGAATTCCTGCTTTCTGCCTTCCCCAAGTCCGCCTGAACCTGCAAACTTTGGTAAAGAATTTACGGGTTGTTCACTGCCATATGGTAATTCTTTTGGATTAGTTGCGTATATCTTTATTTCGGGAAATGTATCCTTAAGACCCTCGTAAATGCCGCAAAGTGTTCCTCCGGTACCAATTGAAGCTATCCAGGCATCGGGGACAAAATTGACCTGGTCAATAATTTCTCCTGCAGTTATTTCCTTATGAAAATTCATATTTGCATGGTTAGTATGCTGATAAAGAAAGTTCCAGTCCGGATTTTCCCTGCTTAAATCAATTGCCCTTTCCATGACTCCCCAAAAACCAAGATCCTTTTGAGTATAAAATAATTCTGCACCGAGAGTAATAAGTTTCGCTATAAGGCTTTTGGGACTGGTTTCCATTAAGACGATCTTACAATTAATAGAGAGATCTCTGCAAAGCTCAGCAAGGGCTAATGACAGTCCGCCCCCGCTATATTCCAGGATAGTAGTATTCTTTGGTATCACCTCTATTTTATCCAGAAGATCCCAGACCATTGCCAGGGCTACCCTTGCCTTAATAGTTTCAGCCGGATTAAACCATTCACATTTTGCAAATATTTTAGCGTGGCCAGGCGGGGATTCAATTTCTAATAGAGGTGTTGATCCAACCCGCATATAAAAGTTCGAGAGGGCAGGATGTTTTGTAAGTAGTTCCTGATTGAAATAATTTGATTTTATCATATGTTAAAAATCTTCTGCTATTCTAAATCCCATTGCATAAATTATTTTCGGATTAGGGCCATGTCGTCTTTTACACCGGGCAAGATCCCTGAACCTGATGAAACTTCCGCCACGTGCTACCCTGTAATCTCCATTAACTGTTATCAGATCATCGTTGACTGTTATTCCTCCAGGATAACGTGCATAAAAATCTGAGACATATTCTTCAACGTTCCCAGCCATATCAAGGCACCCGAAAGGAGATTTTCCCTTAGGAAAGATCCCTATTGCAGTTGTCTGTAAAATTCCTGATTCTATGGTGTTGGAATGATCTTTCATAAAAGTATTGCCCCAGGGGTATTCCAGTTGTTCGGTACCTCCGGCAGCAAACTCCCATTCTTTTTCAGTTGGTAATCTGAATTTCCTGCCTGTTTTGTGGGATAGCCACTCTGTGTATGTTATGCAGCTATCTGCGCTTAATGAATACACGGGGTGATTGGCAGCGTGCAGGGGGAAATTCCGGAATATCCAGGATGTAGGGATTTCAGTGTGTTTTGTTTCATTAAGAAACTGAAGATATTCACTATTTGTAACGGGATATTTTCCTATTTTGAACCTGGCTATTTCCGCTTTGTAAGCGGGGGTCTCTTTTTCTATCCATTCCCTTTGAATCCCATACGCACTAAATTCAGCTGTAACACGGTCCAGATCTTCAATATTCAATCCTAAAAAACCAGACCATGATGGTATTGTAATCATATCGGGGCTTTCAGTAGTAATTCTTGGGTCACCCAGTAATGCTAAAAGCTGACCGACTGAAAATCTCCTGGAAAATTCAATTTGCTCATTTTCCAGAATTTCTACTAGCTGGCTTTTATTTAAATGGGTTAATTCAACAAAGAGTCTGTCAGATTGTTCTAGTGAGCTTTTTACATAATGATCAGGAAAGCCCATGGCTTCCCTGTCTGATAAATTTGAGATACCTTTACTAAAATCCAGTTCTGAAGGCCCCCTGTCGACCAATTGAAAGTCTGATAACTTCTCTTTAGAAGAGACTAGTGAATCCATAATTGCTGGTGTTATATGAGTACATTATAATACTTGCCATCATAAGAGCCGGCAATGAAATTACTTTTTGTTAGATCATAGCATATCGAAGAGACGCCGAAATCACTAACCCTTGTTATTTTTGACCAGTCGTCCAGTTCACAATCATATATCGAAACAAATCCCACGTAATCTCCAAGAGCAAGGTACCGGCCTGTTGAATCACTTGATATACATTTAATAGAATTGGTATGTAGAGTAGGAATGCGTCTGGATTCTGATTCGTTCCATAACCTTAATTGGAGATCGCGGCTAACACTTGCAAACCCTGATCCCCCCCTGGCAACACAGCCATTTGCAATTTTATCATGTCCATTTTTAAAATGATTTATCCGCTCAAAATTTTCAGTGGAATGATAAGAGGCTGCTGAGGTAGCACAAACTGAGAAAATCTGGTTTGAATTAGCACTTATTCCTTTAATAGCGTTGTCTTGAAGCTTAACTATGGATTGAAAAGTTATGACATTGGGCTCTGACATTTTAAAGACTATACCTTCACCGGTATATGATCCGATAATAAGTGTAGGCTGATCCTTTTGTATGAAAGAAGTGCCGCAATTCAACGGACTGTTGTGCTGATAATATACTTCGCCGGTAATTGCGTTAAATACTTCTCCTGTTTGGCCACCGGTAATAATGTTATCTCCAAATCCAACCAGGAAATTACATAAACTACCCAGTTCTGAAACTGGTATACCATTCTCGTATACAATTCCAGAATCACCAACATAATAAACAGAGCCATTTTTTTCTAATACGGCATTTATTCCGTGTGTTGGCTGGATATCATCTGAGAACCATTTCAATGTCGATAGATTGTATTTAGCATATTTGTTGCCGAATGTCCCAAAAACGATTTCATTTTCATTGAGAAAAGCACATGATCTCGGCCATACTATCTTGTCGAATTTTTCTGCAAATAGTTCTATTACGCGACCTTCTTCGTATTTCCATACTTTGAATGAACGGTCATAACTTAAACTAATCAATCTGTTAACTGCTTCCGAATACACCAGGCGTTTGATTCCTGCTTTATGAGCAGGGGTCATGGTTGGCTCTTCATCTTTGTAGATCACAACGATTTCCCCCTGATCGTTGCCTGCGAATATGACGCCCTGGCTGGAGATGGCGATCGTATCGGTCTGAACATCGTCAAATGAAAGGTTTTTTAACATTTCACCAGTCAGGCCATTCCAATATTTGATTGTTCCGTCATCACTGCTGCTTACAAGGACATCAGAACCATCCATCCATTCAACTGAAATGATGTCATCCGTATGGCCGAGAATCTTATTGATTAATTTTCCTTCAAAGTCATAGACCTGAATGCTCCGGTCCCTTGAACAGGTTGCTACTAATTTTTTCTCTGTATGAAATGAAAGCCCTTCCACATCGTCAGTATGTCCTGTCAGGATGGTCAATAATTTCATACTTGGTATTGACCAGATCCTTGCGGTGTAATCGGAACTGGATGTCAGCAGGTATTCCCCGCACCAGCTGAATTTACACTGGTTAACTAAATGGTCATGATAGCCCCTGGCTAAAGATTCCTCTTTTTGCGCATCCCACAAAATAATTGTATTGTCATACCCGGCTGTGGCTATATACTTATTATCATAAGTCGCAATTCCGCTTATTGGTGATTTATGTGTTATCATTTTTTATTTATTTAATTTATGTCCGGCTAAATGTTTCGCATTTAAATAATTCAGATTGTGGGGGTTCTCGTATACTTTGGTATTGATGACACTTACTACATCTATACCTGATTTAATCAGTTGGTCCTGTTTATCCATATTATTGGTGTGAAGGTGGATTTGTGTTCTGCCTAATGATTTCAACATCTCTGCAGCTATATTGAATTCACGGCTGTCTTTATTAAAGCCTAACTGCTGATTAGCCTCATAAGTATCATAACCTTCATCCTGTAGTTTATAAGCGGCAAATTTGCTGTATAGTCCTATACCTCTTCCTTCCTGTCTCAGGTATAGTATAATCCCGCCCATAACAGATAACAGATTAATCGCTTCTTTTAATTGCTCGCCACAATCACAACGTCTGGACATAAATACATCTCCTGTCATGCATTCAGAATGAATTCTTACAGTTGGTATTTTGACATCCCGCCAATTTCCGAGGCCAATTGCGAAATGTTCTTTGTCAAAATCTAATCCTTTAAACGAAATGAATGTGGCCATAACTTCTTCATGTCCATTAGAAATCGGGATTTCGATAAGCGTATCCTGAATACATTTGTCTATACGACCTATATCTGGGTTTTTGTTATTCATATTTAATTTTATAATAATTAAATTTCATTTAATCTTATATGTAAATGTAAAAATGTGTTATTTTTATTTTTTTATTAAAAATTTAGCTTTTTTTTTATGGTTTTGGCTTAATTGATGTTTTTTAAGTGTTTTTTATGAAATATATATATATTTAACCTAAATGGTAACATTGCAGTTATATGTTGCAACTTGTATTCTTTTTTAATTACAAATAATTAATATATATCTATTTATTACACTACTAAGATAGATGTATTTATTTTAAATTTAAAAATATATTAATTTATTTATTTAATTTTATTTTTTTACTTTTTTTTATGAATATTACAAATAATTTAAATTCTTATAATCCTTATTATTAGGTGTTAGTAGTATTTAAAATTGATTTTTAAGTAGTATGTTACCTGTTTTTAAATTAAATATATTTAATGTTAATATTAATAGTAAAATAATTTTATACATTTATGATTAGTAATTTTAGTTTAATTTCTCTTTTTTTAAGATATTAAAGGTATTTTAATACACAGGGTATGGAGAGGGCAGCAGAATAATATTGTTATTATGAGTAGTAATTCAACACGATACAAATAATTATCAGGTCAATAAAATGAATAAAAATATTTATGATTTTTTGCATATCCATTCCCGGAAATATCCTGATGTACTGGTGTTTTCTTATCAGAAATCCGAGGATGCAGTAAAAAGATCAATTACATATTCAGAGTTGGATAAAGCTGTTAATTCTTTAGCTATAAAGATCTCCGGATTTGATCCTGAACTGCCGATCCTATTGATTTACGAAGATGTACTGGAGTTCATAGTTGCATTTATAGCATGTCAAAAAGCCGGAATCATCGCCGTTCCAATGTTCTATCCTAAAAACAAAAGACATTTCTTACGTCTGGCGGGTATACTGGATGATATCAAAGGTAAAGTGATTCTTACGGAAGATAGTTTATCTGAAAAACTATCTAAACATCCTATGATTCATAAAGATGGTTCGGTCTCCATTCACTCCACTTCATATTTACATGAACTATGCTGTCCGGACAGCTTAGTTAGTAATTCATCAGCACAGGGGATCTCTTTTATTCAATATACTTCGGGATCTACAGGAGACCCTAAGGGGGTTATTGTTTCCCATGTAAATTTAATATCAAACCTTGAATCTATTAAACATGCATTTGGGGGAGATGAATATACTGTGATTCTATCTTGGCTACCCTTTTATCATGATATGGGATTGATTGGTAATATTTTATACACAATTTATTTAGGATGTACCTGTATTTTACTTTCACCTGTCTATGTAGTTCAAAATCCCGCATACTGGTTACAGACCATTGCAAGGAATAAGGTAACCCATAGCGGAGGACCAAATTTTATTTATGACCTGTGCGTTAAGAATATCCGGAATGAGCATATCGCAGATTTGAACTTAAGTTCCTGGTCTGTTGCATATAATGGTTCGGAGCCTGTTAAAAAGCATACTATTGATCTTTTTATAGATAAGTACAAAAGATATAATTTTAGTGAAGATTCTTTTTATACGTGTTATGGATTGGCTGAGGCCACTTTACTTGTGTCTGCTGGTAAATATCGTTCTAACACTGATGATAAGATATGTAGCGGGCAGATCTGTGATGGTCTGGATATCAAAATTATAGATCCTGAAGATTTTCACGAATCTTTGCAGGGGGAAATATGTCTGTTAGGAAAAAGTGTAAGTTCCGGATACTGGAATTCTAAGAAAGATAATTTGTATTATGAAACTGATGGTCTTAAATATTTAAGAACAGGAGATCTGGGATTCAGGATAGGTAATGAGCTTTTTATCAATGGAAGGATAAAAGAGATGATCATAATCAATGGTGTAAACCTGTTCCCTTATGACCTTGAAGATGCTGTCTCAGCAACGTTAAATAAGGTCTCTGTCCACGGAGTTATTGTTTCATCTGTAACTCAGGATGATACAGAGAGAATTTTGGTTTTTGCCGAGGTAAGTAGGAATATACCCGTAATCAGCCGTTCAGCAGTGATCCGGACCATTGATCAGATCGTTATCGAATTTGCCGGAACCGAGGCATTAGACATTATTCTCGTGCCGGATAAAAGCCTGCCCCGAACATCAAGCGGTAAATTGCAGAGAACTAAATGCAGGCAATATTATCTGGAAGGCCATTTTATGTCAAATGACACTAAGAGAAATATATTGCAGGATTATGATTCTGAGATCCCGCAACTGGCAAAAGAAATTTTGACACATCAAAGATATGAACTGGTCAGGAATTATTTAATCCTTCTTCTCAATGACAGATTAAAGTGCAAACTAACAAAAGGGGATTTTAATCAGGATCTTATAGAGATGGGAATAAATTCCTTAAAGTGTGTAGAAGTTGTTAGTGTCATCAACCGCCAGTTGAAACTTGATATAAAAGCTACCTGGCTGTTAAGTTCTAATTCAACAGTTGAGTTAGAGGAGTATATAATTAATTTATTATGGTTAAAAAGCGCAAAACCAAATGGAGGTGAACTAACAATATGACGACGATAGAACTCATTACTGCTTTAAGGAAGCTGAATATTACTCCGGTTACAGATGGATTTAATGTAAAATTAATTGGTGACACGAAAATGTTGCCAAAGGAATTGTTTTCTGAGATTAAAGAAAATAAGGAAGAGTTTATAAAGTTCCTGCTGGAAATAAAAACAAATGCGGTTCTGGAACCAATACCGGTTATATCTAAACAAGAATACTATCCATTGTCAAATTCACAGATGCGCTTATGGATATTGAGTCAGTTTGAAGGTGGGAGCCGTGCATACAATATTACGAGTGCACTTTATCTGAAAGGTGTTCTTAACATTGAAGTTTTAAATGAAGCATTCAGGATTTGTATAAGCAGACATGAAAGTCTTCGTACAACCTTTCATGAATATGATAATAATCCAGTACAGAAGATTGCCGGCGATATGGAATTTTCAATCAAAATACAGGACATTTCTAATAAAAATGATAAACACCAGAAGCTGGAAGAAGAAATTAATAAGGTTTATGCCTGGGACTTTGATTTAACTAAAGGTCCGCTGATACACATTAAATTATTGATACTGTCAGAAGATGAATTTGCGCTGGCATTTGCGATGCACCATATTATTAGTGACGGCTGGTCTATAGGTGTGCTTATACAAGAGGTAATGTCGCTTTACAAGAAATTATGCACTGGTGGTGATTATTCTTTTGATAATACTCAGATAAACTATAAAGATTATACTGTCTGGTTGAATACGAGACTTCACGGTGATAAAGGTACGAATTCAAGGGGATTCTGGTCAAAACAGAACCTGGGAGATGTTCCGCCAATAAACTTACCGTATGATTTTAGTCGTCCTGATATTAATGATTTTGAAGGCGCAATCGAGAAGTTTTATTTTGATGAGGCTTTTTATCCTCTTATAGAATTATTAGCTTCAAGAAATAAAACAACTGTCTTTAATGTATACAGGTCGGTTTTAAGTATTTGCCTGCATAAGATTTCAAGACAGGATACGCTGATCATAGGTACACCTGTGGCGGGTAGGATACATCCGGATTTAAATAATCAAATAGGTGTATATGTCAATACTTTACCACTAAAGTCATTTTACGATGGTTCCGTTAGCTTTACTGATTATCTGTCTCTTATCTCGAGTGATTCGATACAATCTTTTGAACATCAGGAATACCCTTTGGATCAAATTATTCAGGATAGTATCTCGATACGGGATAAGACCCGAAATCCGCTTTTTGATGTATTGATGGTTGTGCAGAATACAAGTATTGGGGATGGCACAATTGATTTTGAAAATCAGTATGGATTCAAAATGCATCTGATTGACAATTATCTGGGACCGGATTTTTATAATAGACAAAGAAGTAGTGCATCAAAAGTAGATTTAACATTTAATTTTTCGGTAGCCCCGGGAGGTAAATACTATACGGAAATAGAATATAGAACCTCTTTGTTTGGGCATAAGACTATCAATACGCTTTATAACTCTTTCAATTTTATTTTAAAACAGGTAATCAAAACTGAAAACATACTGTTAAGCGAAATTCAGCTTTTAAATGAAGAGGCTAGAAATCAAATTCTTCTTCAGTTCAATCAGCCTGTGAATGTTTTAAAAGAAGCTCATGTACTCGGCCTGATGCATGATTCTTTTAGATTAAATTCTGAGAAAATCGCATTATTATCTGGTAATGAGTCGTTTAATTATCGTGATGTGGAGGATAGAGCGAATAAAATTGCCGGTGCAATTATACGGCTGACAGGACCCGATCAGAAAATCCGGGCAGGTCTTTTCTTAAAAAGAAGTGAGCATGTGATTTTCAGTGTTCTGGGAATTCTGAAAACTAATAATGTATATGTTCCGATAGATATATTATACCCGGAAAATAGGATTGAATATATTATTGAAGATGCTGAAATAGCAATTTTGATTGTTGATAATATCAGCAAAGAAAAAATTCCGGCCAGTTTCAATGGTTTAATAATTAACGCTGAAAATTTAGATGAAGTTGAAACGGTAATTTCATTAACAGATTTTAATAAAGAGAATACAGCATATATTATCTACACATCAGGATCTTCTGGTATACCTAAGGGGGTAGAAATCTCGCATAAGAATGTAATTGCATTTTTAAAATGGGCAGATAAGGAATTTGAGGACACCCCTTATGAGATATGTTATGCTTCCACTTCTTATTGTTTTGATCTTTCAATTTTTGAAATGTTCCTGCCTCTTATTCAGGGAAAAAAGATAAGACTTCTTAATTCTGGTTTAGATATCCAGGAAGCGCTGATCACCGATACAGATGTTCTGATCAATACTGTTCCTTCAATAGTGCGGATTTTGATAGATCAGCACATTGACTGGAACAGGGTTACGGCATTAAATATGGCCGGCGAGTCTGTGCCGAAGATATTTAAGAAACAATTAGACTATCATGCTACTGAAGTGAGAAACTTATACGGTCCCTCTGAAGATACCACGTATAGTACTGTTTATAGATTCAAAGATGAAGTGTATGATAAAATACCAATTGGACATCCGATTACAAATACACATCTCTATATCTTAGATAATGAACTAAATCTTCTTCCGATTGGTGTTGAAGGACAAATTTGTCTTGCAGGGGAATCTGTTGCTAAAGGATATCTTAACAGGGATGAATTGACCAGCAGTAAATTTATACCTGATCCGTTTCTGGAAAATTCTTCAATGTACCTTACTGGTGATATTGGAAAATGGCTGCCGGACGGTAATGTGGAATTTATAGGGAGAGCAGATAACCAGGTAAAGATCAGGGGATACAGGATAGAGCTGGATGAGATTCAATATCACCTGGAAACTATGCCGGAAATCAGAGAGGCAGTGGTTATCTGTAAACTATTAAATAACGAAAACACAATTATAACTTATTGGACAGGTGATGTTTCAATTGATAAAATAAAAATAGAAGATCATTTAAGGTCACATATTCCAGGTTACATGTTACCCTCATATATTGTTCATACAGATGCAATTCCTGTAAACAGCAATGGTAAGGTTGATCTTCAAAAGCTTCAGAATCCAACGATAGTATCATCCGGGGAGAAAATTCTGCCGGAAACTGATTTGCAGAAACTAATTTTTTCTATCTGGTGTAATGTATTGGGGCATAGTGATTTTGGGATAACAGATAATTTCTTCGGGTTGGGAGGGCACAGTCTTAAAGCAACCAGGCTAAAAAGTATTATTGCCGGTGATTTGCTAAGGGAAATCTCTTTGAATGAGATATTTATGTACCCGACAATTGAAGGTCAGGCAGCATTCCTGGAAAAGAAAGATGAATTTGTCATACCAGTGATAGGTAAATCCGATCAAAATTTGACTATTTATCCCTTATCGTTTGCGCAGGAAGGGCTTTGGAATCTTAATAAGTTCATGGAAGCATCAAAGGCTTACCATATGCCCGCGGCATTTGAAGTAAACGGCAGTATAGATCTTATTTTATTTGAGCAGGCTTTAAAACTGATCGTTTCTAAACATGAAAGTCTCCGTACCGTATTTAAAGAGACTAATGGTATACCATCGCAGGTTATCCGGGAAATTGATGAGAAGACAATATTTATTGAAAAAATTGACCGTATTATCCCGCACCCGATTTTAGATACTTTCCTGAAAGAAAATTGGGAGAAGCCATTTGATCTTGAAAATGGTCCGTTGTTTAGATGCTGTATATTTAATACTTCTAAAGTACGTGTGTTATCTTTTAATATGCATCATATTATAAGTGATGGCTGGTCTATAGGCATATTAATAAAGGATCTTTTTACAGCATACTACAGCCTTTTGAAAAATGAGGAAACCCATTTGGACCCGTTGGAGATTCAATACAGGGATTTTGCTGCCTGGCAACGGCTTCAATTAACAGAAGACAAATTAAAACATCAGCTCTCACATTGGAAAGATCATGTTTTCAGTAGCGGAATACCAATATTAAATTTACCTCTGGATTATAACAGACCCGCACTAAAAACGTATTCCGGTGACAGTTTCAATTATGTTTTTTCAAAGGATATTTATGCTTCAATAAAGCAGTCGTCTAATAATCATGGTGTTAGTGTTTTTATAAGTGTTCTGACTGCTGTCAATATTTTGCTAAAGAAAATCTCCAATCAAAATGAAATTGTTATAGGTGTACCCACTGCTGGCAGAGATCACATGCAACTACATGATATCATTGGTTTTTTTGTTAATACGCTGCCGGTACTCAGCCATGTTACGGGAGAAAAATCTTATGCTGGCCTGCTTTCAGAGCAAAAGAATAGCTTATTAACTGCTCTTGAATACCAGAATTTTCCGTTTGAATTATTAGTTGATGCACTGCAACCGAACAGAGATATTTCAAGGTCTCCATTATTTGATGTAATGGTGGTAATGCAGGAATCTGATGTACTTGATGAAATTTTGTATGGTAAAGATGCATCAACGGATCTTCATTTGAAGAGGATTTCTCTGAATGCTGTCGTTACCAAGTATGATCTAACGTTTTCTTTTGTAGAGAAAGATGATGAGTTACATCTTGAACTGGAATATAACAGGGATCTTTTTACATCTTCTACGATAAGCAGAATAGTTAAGTGTCTGGAAATGATATATTCTGCTATATCTTTAGATCCTAATGTCAGGATAAAGGATATATCTGTATTGAGTGAGGCAGACCGGTCGGTTATCTTTAACAAGGCAGACCAGACATGGGTCGGTTATAAAAAGTCCGACACTATTGTATCTGTTTTTGCAAAAACGGTTTTAGAATATCCTGACAGGATTGCGCTGAGAATTGACGGGACTGATATGACATACGCTGAACTGGACAAAAAAAGCGGTCAGCTGGCATATATTTTAAAATCGGAATTTAATGTAAAACACGAAGATCCGGTTATACTCTTTACTGAGAGATCAGAATGGATGATCGTTTCAATTCTTGCTGTTTTAAAAACCGGCGCAACGTATGTACCAATAGATACGGATTATCCGGAAACTAGGATTAATTATATCATCGATGATTGTGGTGGAAAATTAATACTGTGTGACAACAGGATGCTAACAGAAAGCACTAAGGAGAAAATTGAAGTGCTTGATGTTAAATCCCATCAGTATGGACGAGAAACATTCAGTACCACGGTTTCTCCTGATTATACGGCTTATATTATTTATACATCGGGTACGACAGGTAATCCAAAAGGAGTGCTGGTCACTCATAAAAACGTCAACAGGCTATTATTTAATGAGAATAATCATTTTGATTTTAATCAGCATGATATCTGGTCACTGTTCCATTCTTATTCATTCGATTTTTCTGTCTGGGAAATTTTTGGTTGTATCCTGAATGGAGGATGTTTGATAATTGTACCAAAAGATATTGCACAGGATAGCCTTGCCTTTTACAGTTTGATAAAAAAAGAAAAAATCACCGTCTTAAATCAGACTCCAACAGCATTTAGAAGTTTAACTACCTTAAATATGAGCCAGTTTAACCAGGATAAGTTAAACGTAAGATATGTAATATTTGGTGGAGAGCTGTTAATGCCATCCATTCTTGAAACCTGGCATAAATCGTTTCCGAAATGCAGATTGATCAATATGTATGGTATTACAGAAACTACAGTCCATGTCACCTATAAGGAAATTCTGTGGGAGGAAATAAAAGCTAATAAAAGTAATATTGGGATTCCAATACCAACTACCAGCTGTTTTGTATTGGATATGGATATGAGGCCGGTAACCTTTGGTGTAACCGGAGAGCTTTGTGTAGGAGGATCGGGGGTGACGAAAGGTTATCATAACAGAGCTGACCTAACGGATGAGAAGTTTATACCAAATCCTTTTAATCCCTCCGAAAAACTTTACAGATCCGGAGATTATGCACGTATACTTACTACCGGTGATATTGAGTATTTAGGCAGGAAAGATGACCAGATTAAGATTCGCGGTCATAGAATTGAAACCGGTGAAATTGAGACAGCAATATTAGAGAATGAAAATATAAGTGCCGCCATTGTTCTGCCATACAATGATAAAAGTGAAGATTGTGAACTCTGGGCATATGTAATAGCTGCAGATACTTATGATGTCAATGAATTAAAATACCAGCTTGCAGATAGGCTGCCGTCATACATGATCCCATCCTATATAATTTCAATTGATGAAATTCCATTGACTATTAATGGTAAGCTGGATAAGAAGGCCCTGTTTGAATTCAACGGTCTCCAAAATAATATAAAAGAATATCTGCCGCCAAGAAATCCCATTGACGAGGCTATACTCGCTATATGGATGGAAGTTTTGAACAGGGAAAAAATCGGCATTAATGATAACTTCTTTGATTTGGGCGGACATAGCCTTAAGGCTACCAAAGTATTATCTAAAATCCAGCAAACCTTTAAGATTAAAATCGATTTGAAAAATTTGTTTATTAATCCCACCATAGAACACTTATCAAATTACATTGAAACTCTTACATGGATGGAAAAGCAGAGCCTGAATATGGAAAGTGAACAAGATGAACTCATTCTTTAATTATGGATAATATATTTACCACGCTCACTAAATATCGGAATAAAGGCTTAGCTCTTTCTTTGGATAAGACTAAAAATAATCTCAGCATAAAAGGAGATATTAGTCGGTTATCTGCTGAGGATAAGGAGGATATAAAGAACAATAAAGAACTGATCATTCACTTTTTAAAAGAACAGGAAAGTGCAAAACATCTGTTTACCGCTATAAGTAAGGTTGAAGAGAAAGAGGATTATGCACTTTCTGCTACTCAGCAAAGGATTTGGTATGCAAGCCAGGATAACGCTGTTTCTGTCATATATAATATACCTGTTGTAGTCAATTTGAAAGGGAATTATAGTGTTGATTTACTTAAAAAATCCGTTCTTTCTGTGATAGAGCGTTATGAAATATTAAGGACGGTCTTTAGGGTTAACGGGGTAGGAATCCCAAGACAGGTAGTATTAACATATAATGAATCATTTTTAACACTCCTGTATAAAGACTTTACCCGGAAGGATGATGCTATAACTGAAATAAATAACCTCATCAGTACCGATAGTAAACAGTTTTTCGATCTTGAGAACGGCCCCCTGATCAGGTTTTTCATTTTTCAATTGTCTGAGGACGAGATAATTCTTTATTCTAATATGCATCATATTATCAGTGATGCATGGTCTGTGAATGTATTATTAAAAGAAGTAGATTCCTTTTATAAGATCTTTGTACAGGGCCTTTCATCTGACGCAGTGCCCTTATCAATTCAATTTAAGGATTATACCTACTGGCAAAGAGGATATTTGGAATCAGAACAGAGTAAAATTGATAAGGCATATTGGGTTGACATCCTTGATCAGCTTCCAAATGTTCTGGATTTGCCTATAGCTAAAAGGCGTCCGTCTGTAAAAACTTATAATGGATATTCTCTTGGTATATTTTTTTCTCCTTCTGAGACACTGGCATTAAAAAAACTGGTAAAGGATGAGGGAACAAGTTTTTTTGTTGGATTATTAGTATCAGTACAATCATTATTGTACAGGTACACAGGTGAAAGAGATATAATTATAGGCACTTCTGTTACAGGCAGGGAACATATTGATCTGGAGTCTCAGATAGGTCCTTTCATAAACGCAATACCTCTCAGGAATAAATTTGATATTAATCTTAACTATGGTGATTTGATAAAACGATTTTCAAATGTCGTATTAGAGGCATTTAAGCACCAGGAATATCCTTCAGACCGTATACTGGAAAATCTAAAGATCAGCCGCGATAAAAGCCGCAATTTACTCTATGATGTAATGGTCACCCTGCATAACCTGAAGGAAGAAGCTGCGCAGACTGAGCTGACGACAATTCTTTCGCAGGATGGCGTAATTGTCGATATAGGCAATACCTATAGCAAATTAGATTTAAGCTTTATTTTTTCTGAAAAAAGCGGACGGCTTTTTCTGGAATTGAATTTCAATCTTGATTTATATGATATTCAGTCAATTAAAAACCTTCTTTATAATTATTGTACATTACTGAATAATATGCTGCTGTTTCAGGAACAGTATGTAAGTCATATAGATTTTATTAGTGAAGCGGAAAAGCTGCCGCTTTCAGCTGCTGAACTAAGTAAAGAAGAACTGAAGCATATTCCTTTTCCGGATATAGCTAACATTGACGACTATGTAATTTATGTAGTGGATGAAAACCTTAACAGCATTCCTGTAGGGTGTATTGGCGAGGTCTGTCTTAAAAGGTCAGTGAATTCTGAGATTTCGTCCCAAAGCAGCATGATTAGGACGCATATCTATGCCAGGCGCCGTGATCTCCATACACTCGAATTTATGGGTGCTGACAACGGTACGCTTAATGGGAATGATGATTTAGTTCAACCCGATAATATTCTCTCCTCTACTGATCCAAAAACCGGAATTCAAATTGAACTACTGCAAATATTTGAAGAAGTACTGGATCTAAAGGAAATCAGCTTAAATGATAATTTTTTTGACATTGGAGGCAATAGTATTAAAGCAAGCTTGATTTTGGCCCGTATTCATAAAAACTATGATGTGAGAATTGATTTGGTCAATGTATTTACAAATCCCATTATAGGGTTGCTTGTCAAAGAAGTAGAACTTCATCAATCCGGTAAATTCCCTAATGATAATGATCCTGTAAACATAAAAAAAATGATAATTTAATGGTTGAATTATTGGTGATTCTAAAGAAGTTAGATGAGGCAGGGATCAAAATGACCTTGAAGGCGGAGGACCTGGAAGTGTCATTTTTTAAAGAGTTATCTGATGACTCTTTAATAGACCTGATTAGAAATAATAAAGAAGAAATTAAGATCCATCTTAAGAATAAGGGTCTGAGGGATAGGTATATACAAATCCCTGTAGCTCAAAGTGCCGCTGCTTATCCTATATCATTCGCTCAACGGAGACTGTGGATTATCAGTCAGCTGCAGGATGCTTCTGTCAGTTATAATATTCCTGCAGTTATCAGGCTGAGTGGTTCTTATAACGTTGATTATTTCAACAAGGCAATCAATGAGGTCATTAACCGGCATGAAATATTGCGTACTACTTTCAGGCAAAGTGAATCCGGAGAAGTTCAGCAATACATAAGGCATGCAGGAGAGATGATTTTTACAATTAAATTCCTCGACTTAACAGATTTTCCTGATAAGGAAGTGCTTGCAGACAGTTATATACGTGAAGATTCCTATAAACCCTTTGACCTTGAAAATGGGCCTTTAATAAGAGGTGTTTTATATAAGCTGGATGAGGACAGCTTTATACTATATTATAATATGCATCATATCATTAGCGACGGGTGGTCAAAAGATATAATGTTTAAAGAGGTTCTTGCTTTCTATTCTTCTTATGTAACTGCAGATAAAATTATACTGCCCGATCTAAGAATTCAATATAAAGATTATGCGGTGTGGCAATTAGGACAGGTAGAAAGTGATTTGTTTGCGGGTGATAAAATATATTGGGAAGATAAGTTATCTGGTGAATTACTGCCGTTAAACCTTCCGGCCTATCAGAGCCGTCCGTTATTTAAAACATATAATGGCGCATCCTTCGGAACTTGCATATCATCAGACATTGCCAGTAAACTTATGGAATTCAGCAAAAACCATGATGGCAGTCTGTTTATGGTTCTAGTAGCGTCACTTAAAGCCCTTTTTTACAAATATACCACTCAGGAAGATATCATTGTTGGTAGTCCCATTGCCGGCAGGGAGCATACAGATCTTGAAAATCAGATCGGTTTTTATGTAAATACAGTGGTGTTGAGAGATGAAGTTACTGGTACTGATAATTTTAATAATCTTTTCTTAAAGGTACGTCAGACCTGTCTGGATGCTTACAGTCACCAGATGTATCCATTTGATCAATTAGTTGAAGATCTGGACCTGGTTAGAGATACCAGCCGAAGTGTTTTGTTCGACGTTATGATTATCTTACAGCATACTGATGACAATAAAGACGATGACGAGGAAAGTACTTTTGTAAATGATGATCAATTAGAGGACTATGGACCAAGAGCATGCAAATTTGATCTGTTGTTTAGCTTTAAAAAGGCTAAAAACGGTCTTTTTATGCTGGTTGAATATAATACTGATATTTATGATCCGGAAACAATAAAAGGACTCCTGAGGCATTATAAATACCTGCTGTATCTTATGCTAGAAAGCCCTGATATGCCTTTAGCATTATTAGATTATCTTAGTGCAGAAGAAAAGCTGGAGCTACTGACCAGCTTCAATAATACGGATGTAAAATACCCGGTGGAGGAAACGTTTCTGAGCCTTTTTGAAGAACAGGCCACTAGAAGTCCGGAGAGTATTGCCATTACCTTCTCTTCCCGAGAGTTAACTTATAGGGAGGTCAGTGAGTTGTCTAATCAACTGGCTCATTTCTTACGTGAAAAATATGATATACAGGCGGATGATCTTATCGGAATAATGCTGGAAAGAAGCGAATGGCTTATTATTTCCATACTCGGAGTACTAAAATCAGGTGCAGCTTATATCCCTATAGATCCCAACTACCCCCAGAAAAGAATTGAAAGTATAATTGGAGATTCTAAACTACCCATTTTAATAACTGATAACAGGAATCTGGACCTGGCCAATAAATTACAATGGGAGTGTGCTTTGTTACATACTTTTATTTGTATTGACAGCGACGATGTTTATCAGTATCATGATGCTGACAATGATGACCGGGCTAGTGAACAGTTGTGGGATTTTGTAGGTGAAACGGCTGTTGATGAGATCACAAGCGGAGGCTGGATAAGCAGTTATACAGGACTTCCGTTTTCAGTTGCCGAAATGGAAGAATATAAGTCGAATATTTATACTCTTTTAAAAGAAAAAATAAATAAGGACATAAAAGTATTAGAGATAGGCTGCTCTTCTGGACTGACTTTAAGGGTTATCGCGCCTTTTGTTGGTCAGTATATAGGTACAGATATATCACCTGGCATACTGGCTAAATTACAGATTTCACTAAAAGAAGAAGGAGGATATGAAAATACCAGACTGATAAAAGTAAGTGCCTTTGATATTGAACAGATAAATGAATCTGAATTTGATCTGATCATTATAAATAGTGTTGTTCAATATTTTGGAAAGCATAACTACTTAAGAAATGTTTTGAAAAAAGTAATGCCATTGCTAAAGACGGGTGGACATCTTTTCGTAGGGGACGTTATGGATCAGGATTTGAAGGATGAAATGATAGTGTCATTAACTCACTTTAGCAAAACAGATCACCATAAAGAATATATAACAAAACTGGATTTTTCAACAGAGCTGTTTTTGTCGAAAGATTTCTTCTTCGATCTGCAATACGAATATAACGATATCGCAGGTGTAACTATTCGAAATAAAGAGCATACTATTTCAAATGAACTGACAAAATACAGGTATGATGCTTTATTAACCAAGGGTCTTTCTAAACCGGAGATTAGTAAAAAGAAGAAAGCCCAAATCGGTGTCAATGACATTCAGCATTATACCAGGGATGCTGTGTCAGTATTAATAAATGAGAAGGATCTTGCATATGTGATTTACACTTCTGGTTCTACGGGTAAACCTAAAGGGGTTATGGTCGAGCACAGGAATGTGAATTCCTTTTTTGAAAACCTGTCAGCAAAATTCTCGTTTTCACCGGGTCAGGTTATCGGGGCGGCTACGAATTTTACATTTGATATATCAGTTCTCGAATTACTTGGCAGTTTAGTTAATGGTCTTACTATTTTCCTGTTTGAGGACTCAGATCCGGAATTACTTGTTCAAAGCTTAAGTGAAGGGAAGCTGAACGTACTTCAGCTAACTCCGTCCCGTCTGGCACAGCTAACGGAAGAAAGAGATATAACTTTACTTGATAAACTGGATGTTTTATTAATCGGCGGTGAAGCCTTAAATAAGGTAATGTTTAGCGAGTTAATGAAACTTACTTCTACAAAGATCTTTAATGTATACGGTCCTACAGAAACTACAATATGGAGCACCGCACTGGATTTGCGGAGCAGCACAGGTTTGTCCATTGGCTCCCCTTTATTAAATGAGCAAATCTATATATTGGATAGTAGCGGGTCATTGGTTCCCAAAGCAGTTGCAGGAGAGATCTATATTGGAGGAGCAGGAGTTGCGCGCGGGTATTTGAACAGACCAGACCTGACTGAGGAGAAATTTACTGAGAACCGCTTTAAACCCGGGCAGCGTATATACAGAACCGGTGATTTAGGAAGATGGTTACAGAATGGCAATGTCGAGTTTATGGGAAGGGATGATGATCAGGTTAAGATACGTGGATATCGCATTGAACTTGGAGAGATTGAAACTGCACTGCTTTCTGAAGGAATAATAGAGGAGGCTGTGGTTATAGCAAGAGAAACTGGCTTTCAGGAAAAAGAGCTGGTCGCTTATATTGTGTCTGGCATATCAGTTAATATTTCAGACCTGAAAATATATCTAAGGACGAAATTACCTGATTATATGTTACCCTCTCATTTTATCCAGTTAGACCAGTTACCATTAACTTCCAGCGGGAAGATCAATAAAAAATCATTGCCGCTTTCAGAAGAGGGAGATTCGATGCGTACTAAAACATATTTACCTCCCGGAAATGATATGGAAAGGAAACTTATGCTAATCTGGAGTGAGGTTTTAGGAAGAGAAATGATTAGCATAACAGATGATTTTTTTGAGCTGGGAGGTCATAGTTTGAAAGCAACTAGGTTATTAAGTAAATATCACAAAGCTTTTGATGTTAAATTAAGTCTTAAGGAACTCTTTATTCATAAGGATATTGCTGCGCATGCTGCTCTTTTGTCTTCTTCTGAAAAGGAGGTTTTTTATAGGATCGATAAGATAGCTGAAAGTACAAGCTATGAGTTGTCTGATGGTCAGCGCAGGCTGTGGATCCTAAGTCAGTTCGAAGAGGGATCTAAAGCCTATAACATTCCACAACAGGTTGAACTGAATGAGATATATGATGTGGAAATTTTCAAAAAGTCAGTTCACCTTGTTGTGGAAAGACATGAAATACTGAGGACGGTATTCCGGGAGAATGAAACGGGTGAGGTAAGGCAATATATCGTATCATCCGAAGCATCAGGATTTGTAATAGATTACCTGGATTTTAGGGAGGTAGATAATAATAATGAAAGATCTCAGCAATACATTATTGAGTATGCTTATAAGCCATTTGATCTGCATAATGGCCCTCTGTTAAGAGCAGCTTTATTACAGTTATCAGAAAGCAGGTATATATTTTATTATAGTATGCATCATATAATAAGTGATGGTTGGTCAATGAATGTGCTTGCCCGTGATGTAATGGCTTATTATAAAAGTTTAACGAGTGGGGAAGAGCTTTCGTTACCATCTTTATATATACAATATAAAGATTATTCTTCCTGGCAAATTAACCAGGTGAACAATAGTAGGTTCGGGGCTCATAAGCGCTACTGGCAGCAAAAGCTGTCTGGCGAGATTGCCCCGTTAAGTCTGCCGGGATATCAAAGCAGACCATTGTTTAAGACTTATAATGGTGCTTCCCTTACTACATACCTTTCGGCAGATCTTACTCGTCAGCTCCGGCAATTTGGTCAGCGCCATGGAGGCAGTCTTTTCATGGTATTGGTGGCATCTATAAAATCCATTTTTTACAGGTACACATCACAGAACGACATAGTAATTGGTAGTCCTATTGCAGGAAGAGAGCACAATGATCTTGAAAATCAGATTGGTTTTTATGTGAATACGCTTGTGTTACGTGATCATATAATAGATACAGATACATTTGAAGATATTTTTACTAAAGTAAGTCAGACCTGCATAGAAGCTTATGCTCACCAGGAATACCCATTTGACCGTCTTGTTGAAGACCTTAATATAGAAAGGGATACAGGCCGTGGTGTATTATTTGATATTCTGGTCTCACTACAGAATAATGGTAAAAATGAAGGTTTTGTTAAGGTAGATGATGATCAAATAGATGTTATTAAATCTCATAATGGCGGTGTCAGTAAATTTGACCTGGATATAAGCTTTAGAGAAACTGGTGATTATCTCTCGGTTAGAGTAGAATATAATACGGATGTTTATGCTGCTACGACAATAGATGGGTTGATCAGGCATTATAAAAATCTTTCGGGGCAACTGGTCGCTTTTCCTTATAGTTCAATTGGCTCAGTAGATTATTTAAGCGGAACAGAGAAGAAGGAATTGCTTTTAGATTTCAATGGTAATAAAACTGAATATTCAACGGGGAATACCATTGTAGATCTTTTTAAAGAACAGGTCTTAATCAGTGCAGATAAAATTGCCGTTTCTTGTGGTTCCATTAAACTGACTTACCGTCAGATTGATGAAATGTCTAATCAAATGGCTGGTTATCTTAATATTAACTATAGTATTTGTCCGGATGATCTGGTTTGTATCATGCTTGACAGAAGTGAATGGCTGATTATATGCATTATAGGAATACTGAAGGCAGGTGGTGCATATGTTCCGATAGATCCTGTTTATCCTTCAGAAAGAATAGAATTTATTAAGCAGGATAGTCAGTGTAAGGTATGTATAGATGAGGAAATTCTGGAGGATTTTATGGCGGGTATCGGCCTGTATAATAAAGATCATGTATCCTGCCTGCTAACAGACAGTAACCTCGTGTATGTAATTTATACTTCTGGTTCGACAGGCAAACCAAAGGGAGTTATGATGGAACACAGATCTATGGTAAATCTGATGAAATACCAGCTAAGTGAATTCACTCCAAAGGAAGTTCTTCAGTTTGCAACAATAAGTTTTGATGTTTCATTCCAGGAAATATTCTCCACTTTACTGAGTGGGGCGACATTAAATCTTATTTCTGATGATCTAAAGAAAGACTTTATCGAATTATCAAATTTTATATTGCAGAATAATATTGATACCGTCTTCCTTCCTACAGCATATTTTAAGGTTTTAATGGAATTGGATTTTTTTGTTTCCAGAATTGACCCTGTTGTAAAACGGATTATAGTGGCTGGAGAGCAATTAGTATTAGGCAGTTTTATTTCCGAATATCTTCAATTAGAACGGATTGAACTATTTAACCATTACGGACCTGCGGAAACTCATGTTGTAACTTCCTATAAAGTTAGTTATGTTGATTTTGCAGGAGAAAAGCGGCCCCCAATTGGTAAACCAATATTTAACACATCTATTTATATACTTGATAGTAATGGATTATTAGTTCCTAAAGGTGTTCCAGGAGAGATATATATCGGAGGACTAAATATAGCGCGGGGTTATTTAAACAGACCTGATCTTACCAGTGAAAAGTTTTTGGAGAACCACATTTTGCCTGGGGAAAGGATGTACAGAACAGGTGATATAGGAAGGTGGTTGCCTGATGGTAATATAGAGTTTATGGGCAGAAAGGATGATCAGGTTAAGATACGCGGATACCGCATTGAACTGGGGGAAATTGAAACTGCATTACTTTCTGAAGGAACAATAGAAGAAGCTGCGGTCATTACAAGAGAAACCGCTTTTCATGAAAAGGAACTGGTGGCCTACATCGTATCAGGGCAAAAGTGCGATGTTTCAGAAGTCAGGGCATATTTGCAGGGAATATTACCGGAATATATGCTACCGTCCCGTATTATCCAGTTAATACATCTTCCGCTTACTAATAATGGAAAGGTTGATAAAAGAGCATTGCCAATCCCAGAAGAACGATTGGAAACCGATAAAACTTATATATCCCCAAAGAGCGAAAACGAACTGCAGTTGGCAAATATCTGGTCCGAAGTATTGGGCAGGAATAATATCAGTATGACGGACAATTTCTTTGAACTTGGGGGACATAGTCTGAAAGCTGTGCAGCTTATATCTAAAGTCAATAAAATAATGGGCACCGAATTAATGCTTGGCTATTTATTTTTAAACCCTACACTTAACCTGTTTGCCGAAAATCTCCATCATGACCTCCTCAAGGTAACAATTGACATTTCGGGATTGGTTTATTTTAATGCCAGTAGTAATCATCAGACAGTATTGATCCTACCAGGAGTAGGAGGGGTAATGGATGAATATTATGAGCTTGCTAAGGAAATGGCGAAAACAAACAGAGTAATTGGATTTGACTATACAAAGCTAATCAGTACATATAATGAAATTGAGTCAATAACAGATATTGCAGTGAAGATCAAAGAAAATATTGTACTTGGAGATTCCAGTTACCCATTACATATTATTGGTCATTCCTTTGGTGGGATAATTGGGTTTGAGTTAGCTAAATTATTTGAAAAAGATAAGCTTCAGCTCAAACAGCTGACTGTTCTGGATATGTTGCCCGGGTTTCTGACGCCTGCTAATTTCAATAGGGAAGAGGTCATAAAGGATATTTATGAACTTGAAAAGAACTGGACATTTAATAGAAAAACCGGTACAAATCCTGATTTTACAATGCCAAGTGAGCTAAATCAGCTATTGCGACATGTAAATACCGATAATGAGGCCTCCAGATTATATGAATTTTACTTATTCAAATTGAAGAGTACTGTTTGGAGGCACGATTATTATATGCAGGGTCAAATTGTTACTGATTTTTGTCTGTTAACAGCAAGTAAATCTTTCTTTCAAAAGGATGAGATGTTAAAGTGGAAAGCACATGCTGTGAATATTATGTTTAAAGAGCTTAAGGCAAATCACAATTCGATTGTAAAAGGCAAAAGTATAAATGATATAGTTGGTTTTATTAAGTAGATCTGTTTCGATATGGATTTTATTATAATTATAATGAAGATAATCTTATTTCAATTAATATTTAGTATTCTGTTTCCAAGCTTAATTTTTGCGCAGGAATTGGGTATTATAAAGGGCAGTGTAGTAAATTCGACAGAAAAACCTGAGCCATTAGCAACAGTTTCACTATATAATCTTAGAGATTCATCATTGGTTGCGGGTACTATCACTGATAAGAGTGGCAATTATAACCTTAATGTTAAACCCGGGAAGTTTTTCTTGTGTGTGAGCAGTATAGGATATGAGAAATATTATTCAGATCAGATCGTTCTAGTTAGTAATTCGACTATTGAGATAAAAATGATCACCTTAAAACTATCGGGCGTGAACCTGCAGGAAATAACAATTAAATCAAATAAACCTCTGTTTGAGGTGAGAAAAGATAAAATAGTTGTAAATATTGAAGGGAACGTAAATGCAACAGGCAGTAATGCGCTGGAATTATTACAGAAATCTCCTGGTGTTGCAGTTGACCAAAATGATAACATAAGTCTTAAAGGAAAATCTGGTGTTCAAATTTTTATAGACGGACGACCAAGTCAGCTGGATAGTAAAAGTTTATCCTCCATGTTAAAGAGTATGAATAGTTCAAATATAGAGGCCATTGAATTAATCTCAAATCCCTCCTCAAAATACGAAGCAAACGGAACTGCCGGAATTATAAATTTCAGACTTAAAAAAGATAAGAAGTATGGATTTAATGGTAATGTATCTTCCGGTATCCAAATTGGACGTACGCCAAAATATCTTAATAGTTTTAGTGGGAATTATAATTCGGGACGCGTGAATTTATATGGTAATTATAGTATTAACTGGGGAGATAACAGAAGCTATATTAATATGTTCAGGACTCAAGCTGATACCGTCTATAATTCAAAGTCCGTTCAGAATTACTACGATACGAACAATAATTTTAAAACTGGTTTAGATATCTTTATCGATAAAAAAAGCACACTTGGATTAATGATTACAGGTGATCTGAGTAATGGCAATATTCAAAATAACAGTGTAAATGCTATAAGTCCGGTATCTTCAGGGGTGCTTAACCGAACATTATATGGGCTTAATCAAATGTCAAATTCAAGACGAAATCTGAATTATAATACTAATTACAGTTACTCCGATACTTTAGGGCATTCACTTAATATTGATTTTAACTACGGGACTTTTAGAAACATGTCGAATAGCTTTCAGCCCAATACTTATATTTATGCAGACGGGCATTCCTCAGAATCAGATTTTAGGTCAAGAGCACCAATCAGAATTAATTTAGGTACCGCAAAAATTGATTATAGTTTCAATTTATTCAAAGGAAAATTCGGTACAGGCGGTAAATACAGTGATGTAAAAGCGGATAATATTTTTGATTTTTGGGATGTGGTGGGACCAGAAGATTTTTATATTGGCTCTTTAAGTAACCGGTTCTATTATACCGAAAAGGTCTCTTCGTTTTATCTTAACTATAACCGGGAAATAAATCAGGATATATCTTTTGAAATAGGTTTGCGAGCTGAAAATACAATTAGTGAAGGGAGATTGGTTAGCAATGATAATAAGGAAACATTAAATGATGTAAAAAGGAACTACACAAATCTTTTTCCAAATGTTGCATTAAATTACAAAATAAATGAAGAAAATCAGTTAAATCTGAATTATAGCCGTCGTATTAAGAGACCGCTGTATCAGGATTTAAATCCCTTCGAAATTAAACAGGATGAATTGAATTATCAAAAAGGAAATCCGTTTTTGCGTCCCCAATATGCCGACATTTTTGAAATAAGCCATGTGTATAAATCAAACCTGGTAACGTCATTAAGTTATACACAGGTTAAAGATTTTATTATACAGATCACTGATACCGCGGGTACATCGAGATCATATTTTACAACCCGCAACTTGGAAAGCCAAAAAATCGTGAATTTGAGTCTTAGCTATAGTGCAAATCTATTTTCCTGGTGGAATTTTAATTATAGCTTAAATGGTAATTATAGCAGTTATCAGGGAATAATCGGAGGAGGGGAAAAACTGAATTTAAAGGCTTTTGGATATACCACCTGGGGGCAAAATACTTTTAAAATATCAGGCAACTTAAGCGGACAACTAAGCGGATGGTTCTATGGTCCCTTTATTTGGGAAGGAACTTATAAAAATAAAGCAATGGGAGGATTTGACTTGGGTTTAAGGAGTATCTTATTAAGGAATAAGGCTACTATTAGCTTAATTTTAACAGATGTTTTGAATTCCGAAAAATGGGCAGGAACTACTAATGTCGCAGGCAGAACGATTTATGCTAGCGGAGGTAGCGAAACCCGGCAGTTAAAGTTGTTTTTTAGTTATCCTATAGGCAGGAGTACAATTAAGGGATCGCGAAATCGCACCCCTGGAGTTAAGGAAGAGAATGATAGGATAAAGGCCGTCGGAACCGGAGGGCTTGGCAATTGAGGTTAATGCGACAAAAAATAGTTGTCATTTTGTATATTATTTGTGCCTTTTTTAATATAACTTGTTGATTTTCAATTTAATTAAAAAATGCTGTATCAGGAAAGTAGACGATATTTATTTGGTTTTAAATATTGCATTTATATCCGGATAATATCCTTCGCGTGTTATATTGATTTTGTTATGAGCCCTTAAATGCAATAATTGAATCATCCATCTTGTTTACTGTTGTATCAAAAGTGATCTTCATTCGCGAATTTAGTAGCATTTGAAGGATTTGCACTTTTGCTTGGTTAAGGTTGTTTATATTATTTATTTCAATATGATTTGGCTGGACAGCAATTTGATCCTCAGTAATCTCTGAAATTCGTTCGGTGGTTTTTTCCTGATTTTGTTGATAAAAATTTAATGATAATAGTATTTCTGCAATAGCCTCTATTTTTGTGGGTCATCTTGGGAAGCCACACCAGAATCAGCATTTTCGGATGACAAAAAGATAACTCTTCTTAAATGGTCATTTATGGATCGAACGGTTGTAGGTGATAGCGTTTCATCCCGAGTATAGTTGCTTGAAGGATCTTCTCTCTCCGAAATAATATTTTCTGAAAAGGTCTTTAATATTATCGGCTGTGTAAAACAAAGTCACCAACTAATATTCACCAGGGCAAACCATTGTCAAGACAAAGTCAATTAGATAAGAACTTAATATATTAACATTTAAGTAATATTAAAAACCCACATTTGCTAATATTTCAAGCAAGCAGATGCAGGATAATAAGAGGCAATTAATTAGTGAACTGTACGAAAAGTTTTGGAAAGAACTTTATACCGTTGCTTTTCGCCGCCTCCGTTCCGAGGAAGATGTGGAAGACATGCTGCATGATATTTTCATTTCATTATTTTCCACTGATATTATCCTTGATAACGTTGATTCTGCAAGAGCTTTATTACATCAGCGTCTTAAAAGCAGGATTATCAATTTCCACAGAAAGCAATTCATGGTCGTAGCTTTCCGGGAACAAGAATCACTTAAATCTGAGCTTGCAGACGCGGACAGCGAAACCTTTTTAATGTCCCGCGAATTAGAAGAAGTTGTAAAACACGAGATCGATCGTATGCCAGAAAAGATGAAGGAAATCTTTTTACTCAGCCGAAACGAGCTGCTTACTAATGAAGAAATTGCCAATCAGTTAAACCTTTCTAACCAAACTGTTAGAAATCAGATTAGTAATGCCATTAAGAGAGTCCGCGCTGCTGTGCATGTCTATGGCAAAGATGATTTCTCTACAACTGCGCTCAATCTATTGATCACAATCAGTTCGCTATTGTTAACTGATCGTTAACTAAAACACCTATAAATATTAAGTTTCAAAAGCATCTAGTACATCGGCCATTTTCGATTGGTTATGTAGTAGATGGCAGAGATAAATAAAGACGAACTAAAGCGATTGCTATATAAGGAAGCACAGGGAAACCTGACTGCCACTGAACTGCAAACGCTGGATGATTGGTACAATGCGTTCGACGTTGACCATAAAGACCTGGTAATTTTCAGGGACGATGCCCATGAGAAGCTGGCTAAGACGAGACTGTTAAACCGCATCATGCAGTCGAAAAGTTCTGTAACGCCAGCTCAGGTTGCTATTCTCAAAAACAAAAGGCTTCGACGATGGTCATCTGTAGCCGCATTATTTATTGGCGTAATAGGCGCTGCTCTTTTTTACAGGCATGCATCCAATAATAATTTGCTTTCACAGGGTAGTGAATTGACAATGTTATCTTATCAGTCTGGCCAGGGCGAAACTAAAAAAGTGGTTTTAGAGGATGGTACGGAAATTTGGTTGAACGCAGGCAGTAAATTAGTTTATCCCGAACACTTCGCAAAACAGGCAAGAGCCGTCCGACTTGAAGGAGAAGCATTTTTTAAAGTAAGCCATGATCCTTCCCGGCCCTTTACTGTAAGCATGGGTAATTTATCAGCAAAGGTTCTTGGAACCTCTTTCAATATTGCAGCATACCCTTCTGGGGATAAAATCCGAATCAGTGTGGCAACAGGACGTGTAGGAGTAAAGGATGGCGAAAAGAGCCTTGATACCTTAACCCATGACAAACGCATTGTCTTTGAAAAATCAAGCAGAAAATTTAGAGTAGATGATTATCCTGCCAGTTTCGTCAATGCATGGCGTGAAGGAACTATTCGTCTGGATGGTGCCTCATTCAGGGAATTAGCTACTGTAATTAAAAATAATTACGGCTATGAGCTAAGGACGGATAACCGATCACTTGACCAGGTCAGCTTCAATACGACCTTCCATAAAAATGATAAGATAGAAAGTATAATGGATGTAATCAGCAGAATACCCAATGCGCAATACCGCATCAGGGCAAATATTATTGAAATGTATTAAAATATTGCTGTGCAAGGCGCAGCATTAAAAATGCCGGGAAATGCTGCAAACAATTCCCGGCGGATAAAGCGTTCCAGCTCCTCTGATCAAGGTATATGGGACTGCTATGAATTAAAAGGACTTATTTATACCATTTAAAACGATACAAATTTATGAAAAAAACCTTTACTATGTCCACGAGAATAACGGCGGTCATTATAGGTATTGTAGTGTGTTGCTGTAGCTTAATTCAGCCAGCGATAGTAAACGCGCAGAATCTAAAAGAAGTGAAACTCACCGTTTCTTTTAAAAATGAGACGCTTTCAGCTGCATTGCTGAAATTAGAAGTAGCAGCTAAACTCCCATTTTCTTACGATAAGAATGCATTGGCGAAAGTTAAAGTGGCAGATATTAGCTTTACACAGGAAACACTGGAAACGATTTTGGGAAAATTACTTGCAGGTACCGGACAGTTTTATGAGGTGCTGAATAAAAATATTATAATCGCCAAAAAGCCGTCTGCAAGCCCAAACGCATCCGCCGGTCAAGGCCCCGGCATCCTTAAAGGCCGAATCGTTGAATTTGAAACTTCGCAGCCCCTACCAGGCGCATCCGTATATATCATAGAGCTGCAAAAGGGTATGCAGTCAAATAGTGACGGGTATTATAAATTCAGCAATATTCCAGCTGGTAAATACACCCTAAAGATAACTTACGTCAGCTATAAAACAGAAAGCGTATCGGTACAAGTCAAGGCGGCTAAAGAAGAAACCTTCGATGTTAAGTTACAGGGTGCTAATTCTTTGAACGAGGTGATCGTAAGCTCGGTCAGAAAAAGCCGTGCAGCGGTTGCCCATACCTCTGAAAGAAAAGTGCTTGAAGAAGTTAAACAAGCTTCCAGTGTAGTCTCGGCCATTTCGTCAGAACAGATCAGTAAATCTGCCGATCGGAATGCCGCCGAAGCAGTGCAGCGTGTAGCAGGCGTAACTATCGCAGATGATAAGTTTGTGATGGTTCGCGGACTGAATCAGCGCTATAACCTTACTTACCTAAACGATAACATTGCACCAAGTACAGAGGTTTACAGCCGCGCTTTTGCACTGGACTTAATCCCAAGCCGGATTATAGACCGCATCATGGTTTACAAATCCCCATCTCCGGAAAACCAGGCAGATGCCACGGGAGCAGTTGTGAAAATATACACCAAGGATGCAACAGCAGTTAAACATTTTGACCTCGAACTCCAGATTGGTACTCGCCCCGGCACTACCTTTAACCGTGATTTTCTTTCCTACAAAGGAGGGAAACTTGACTTCCTGGGAGTTGATGACGGAACGCGCAAACTGCCATCATCTGTTCCTGCGTATGACCAGCTTAAAGTGGCACAACTTAGTCCTGCAGGATATGCCCGGACATTTAATTCAACCCTCACTTATCGCAAACAAACCGCTCTGCCCAATATGCAGCTAACGGGAAATTATTATAATTCGTTTAAGGTATGGGGCAAAACATTGTCCTCGCTCACCTCTGTCAGCTATAAAAACGAAGCGTTTAAAACTGATGTTTACCGTCAGGATGGCTATAAAGAGGTTTCTTATGGGACTACGGACAGGATTACCGAGGAAGACCGGAATTTACAGACCGCACAGTTAAACCTGCTTCAAAATTTCACGCTTAGGCTAAGAGATAGCAGCACATTGTCGTTTAAAAACTTTATCCTGCAACAAGGGCAGAATGCTACGTTGGTGAGGATCAGTCATGCCACTTCAGGAACAGAAGAGATAGAGAATGCCTTTTACAATAAGGATAATATCCTTTCGTTCCAGCAACGGTTCTTGTATGCTGGTAATGTAGGCGGGACACATTTTTACGATCATGGAAAACATAAATTCCAGTGGAACGGTGGCTATACTTTCAGCAGTCAAAGTACGCCAGACCAAAGAGTAATCCGCTTAACCGCACCATCAGCCACAGCCGCTGTCGGCAATGCCGATCTCCAGTGGCGGGCAAGAGGCGCTGTAGGTTCACTGACCAGCGAAGCCGTGATTGGAATGCCCTTAAGGCTGGGGATTATTTCACGCTTATGGATGCGCAATAGCGAAGGAAATTATAACGGATCGGCCGACTATACCTACAAACATAAACCCTGGCTTTCCTTCCGTGCAGGAGCGTTTCAGCAGTGGAAAGAAAGACGCTTGTTCAGAAGAATATATACCGTGCATGAAGGCGACCTGGATATCAACAATGGAGGCGCCGGACAAACGCACTACCTGGATGCGCAACTAGTGCGTTTCAGGGAGCAGGACCTTGCAAATGTATGGAGCAATGCTTACCTGCGTGATGATTATGTTGGTCTAAAGGTAGCTGACCGTACCTCTGGCAGTGATAGTTATATGGGCACTGAACAGAACAACAGTGGGTATATGGCCGTTAATTTTACACCGTTAAACCGCTTGTTTGAAGTCTATGGCGGGGTACGCTACGAATATAACAGGCAAAAGATCGGTGCAGCAATCCCACCGGGCGTGGTGCCAGGCAGCATCAATATCCCAGTGTATATCGACAACCCAATGACTAGCTGGCTGCCTTCTGTAAATGCTTCATGGAGACCTTCAGAAAGCGTAGTAGTTCGTGCAGCTTATGGTAAAACAGTTAACCGTACAGAATTTAGGGAAGTTGCTCCATATAAAGAGCTTGACTTTGAAAACAATGTTGAAATCAGCGGTAATCCTAATCTTATATCCGCCAAGGTTAACAATTATGATTTCCGGATGGAATTTTATCCACGCGGAAATGCCAAAGGTGAAATGATAAGTGCTGGCATTTTCTACAAGGAATTGACTAACCCGATAGAAAGGATCAATTCTTCATTACGCTCCCAGGCAGTGTTCAGTTCACTTTCTTATCAGAATGCCGCTTCTGCTACCATTAAAGGGGTGGAGATAGAGATAAGCAAAAAGCTGGACTTTATTCCAGGAGCGTTGTTCCGAAGTTTGTCGGTCATAGCCAATGCTTCATTCATAAAGAGCGTAGCTAAAAATGACACGACGAATGCAAGTTCACTTGCTTTTACCACAGACAACCGTCCATTACAGGGACAAGCGCCCTATATCATCAACGCTGGGTTGTATTATGACAATGCAGCATGGGGAACGAAGATTTCTGCAATCTACAACACAACGGGAACTAATATTTATGCCGCGGGAAGAGGATACCGATATAGTCCATTTGCCGATGGACCTGAATACCGTGGTAGCTTAATTGAATTGCCGCGCCATATGTTGGACTTAGCGATATCTCAACGCATCATTAAAAGCTTGCAAGCTAAACTAAGCATTCAAAATCTGCTAGATCAGAAAATTCGGATGGTGGAAGATTACAACTTCAGCAACAAGTATGAACCACTGAGCAGTGAGAAAACATTAGAAACGGCGAATGGCAAAATGGTGAGAGACGGCGATAACATAGCCAGCAGTTACAGACCGGGAAGATATTTTGTGATGAACCTATCTTATTCATTTTAAAGCAGATCACATGAAAATTAAGAAATATAAAATTAGCCGGTTATTCATTTTTGCTTCGGTGCTTATGGCATTAAGCGCCTGCGAGAAAGCAGAAAATTATTACCAAAAGCTTCAAGACCAGCCGGAAATACAGCCCAGTTACGGCAAGGTATATGGTGTAGGCGATACCATCTCCATCACGGGACGATTAAATCCGGATAATAAGCTGGTGGTAAATATCGGTGGAGTATCAGCTGTAATTATAGAAACAGCAATGGTACCTGCTCCTGGAAGTAATACCGTCAATATTGATCGGATAAAGGTCATTGTGACCAAAGAAATGGGCATAGGTCTCAACAGGCTGGTAGAAATTACCTCGTCAGGAAATACTATTGAATGCCCAGCGATTGAGATTATCGAAAGCAGTAACTCTGGTTTCCTTCCAAAAGCACTGAAACTGGCAAAACATGCCGACCAGACCATTACCTCTATTCCTCTGTATTGCCTGAACGGTAAAGGCAGCATTTATATCTGGAAAACAGATAAAAGCATTAACAAGATCGCAAAGGATGGCACTGTAGTTAAAGTTTTAGATGCCACGTTACAAACGGATGGTTTCGGCACGTACAGCATCTCTACGTTTTATTCAGGAGGTGTAGATCCGCAAGAGAAATATCTATATTTTTCTGCCCTGACTACAGACAATAGTGTGGACAATTCCGCAAATGATATCTTCAGGGTTTGTCGCTATGACCTGCAAAATAAAACATTGGAAACCCTCAACCGCAGCTTGTTACCTAAGACAGCCAACCAGCGTACTGAACAGTTTTTCACACCTTTTGAAGGCACGTTCAGCACGGTAAAAATCAGGGCCTGTACCGGCTTTTATCCCGACAGCAAGGGTAATGTGTATATCCACATTTCTCCCTTTGCCATGGCGAAACTTGGCAGTGATAAAGTGTTGAAATATCTTTTCAAATTTAGCAATCAGACCCTGCCGGCGATCTGGAACACCGCTAGCAACAGTGCTTTGCCTGTTGCTGCTGTTCAAAGGTTAATTCCCGGCGTTGAGGTGAATGTAGTACCCAATAGCGTCTCGGCAGATGAGGCACTGATGTATGGGTATCCGAGGTCTGGCTACCAGGACTTTATCCAGTACGATCTTACCAATCAGGTGGAGACTTATCGGTTTTCTGGCGCAAACCGATACTTTGAGCCTGTTTATAGAACAGACAGACCATATATAAGTGGTTCCTTTGGCATTCTTACCGGAGAGTATGAACTGAACAACCCACCCGGGTTGTTCGGATATATGCCTTTGCCCGGTGGGAAATTACTGAACCTGTATTATCAGGGCCTTGAAAGACCTAATAATCTATATGCTGCCCAATATCCTGCTTTCGGAACACTTAACTATGTCGATAAAACAGGGAGCCGATATGCGCCAGGCAAATTACTGCGCAACGGTTATGTGATGAATAGAACAGATAAAATGCTGAACTATGATGAGGAAGGTATGGTGTATATGACCGCAAACCTGAATACCATCATTGTAAAAACTCAATTTCAATAAGATGAATACTATTAAAATATACCTGGCCTTCGCTGCTGCATTGATGCTGGGGGCTTGCCAGAAATCGGGAGACATTGCACCTGGCAACGGGCAGGACGCCTACCTGAACTTTTACAATGCTTCTGAAGTGCTTCAGCAGAACATGACTTTGTCGGCCAACAACCTGATTCTGATCAATGATACGGTGCCTGGCGCCAATCAGCTACAGTTTTCACAGACTGACGATTTCAGACAGTTTCCACAGACAATTACGGGTAACCAATTCAATGTGGATATTCACCCTGTTCCGGCTGGAATGAATTACAACGTGGTTTTTTGGATGCCGGTACTGGCGGGGAACCACCATATCACTTATACCGCAACTAAAAATGCAGACTTGAAAGATACTACAGTAACTATCTCAGCAAAAAGTTTTACTACCCAATACCTGGTGGAAAGCCCTGTTTCGAACGACGCCTACCGGGTTGTAACCGTACCTGAAGAACGGTTAGGAACAGCAGGAAAAGTGCGGGTTAAAGTGATCAATCTTTCACCAGACCTGGGTCCGATGGAAGTGATCCGCACAGATAAAGATGGGAACGCTATTTTGGAAAGCCTTCCTGCCGCCCTCAAATACGGTGAGCATAGCCCATATGCAGATATTGATACGGCGGGAATTTCTAAAACAAGGGGGCAATTGTTGCTGAAGTTTCGAAAAAGCGGAAGCAACGCTGTACTGCTCACCAAAGTGATCGATGCAATACCCAATACTTCATTTACCATGGTATTGCAGGGCTTTGAAAAGGAAACCGTAAGACGGATTAAAACAGCTTCACAGACCTTTCAGACGGTTACGGTAAATCCGAACCTAAGGGTGAACGTCAGGCGGATCTTTTAGCGTAAGACAGAAAAATTAAGCTATAAAGCTTATTTAGATGACTGTAAAAAAACAGGACATCAGGCTATGCCTTTGACCAAAAAATAACAAGTAGATAATTAATAAATCAGCGTAGCACCTGAAGGTGCCACAATTAACGAAAACACAAAAACAAAAGACAAAATGAAAACGAACAGTACATGGAAGCTATGGACGCTTGCACTTATGATGATCTTAAGCGTAACAGCCTGCAAAAAAAACAAAACAGAAGAAACTAAACCTGAACCTGTGGAGGTTAAACTAATCACCATTACAGAACTCAATGCCTTAAGTACCGGCGCGACAGTAAAAGTGCCCGATGGCCGTAAAATTAAAGGGATAGTGATCTCTGATGCCTCAGCCAAAAATATTGATTCTAAGACTATAGTATTACAGGAAGCTACTGATAAACCGGGCATCGCAGTAACATTTGACGCAGCCCAAACTTTTGCGATCGGGGATGAACTGGAGCTAACAATTTCTAACCAGACACTTGCCAGGGTGAATGGAGAGATTGTACTGCAAAACCTTCCTGCAGCCAACGCGAAGAAAACAGGAACGGGTATTATTGCCCCTCGTAGTACTAATATTGCAGACATCAATACCAATAAGGCTGCCTGGAACGGAACATTAGTGACTATTGGGAACGGTATGTTCTCTGGTACCGGAAAATATACCGGTACGCTTAGTTATTCTGTTGACGGAAGCAGCATTAAATCTGTAATTGCTCCGGGAGCGGCGTTTGAAAATACCGCTTATCCTGTGCTAATTGATGGTCTTACAGGTATTGTGAGAATTATTGGAGAAGACGTGTTTTTAAACATTCGTAATGGTGCTGATACTAAATCGCCTGAAACCTTTGTATACGTGGAAGACTTTTCTGCCGCAGTACCAAGAACATATTCTGAGGCAACCGCTATTGGTACCAGGACCCGTCCCTATACAGGATATCCATTAGCGGCTGTAGGAATTTGGAAAGGTGGTGATATAGTGACTGAAGACGGAATTGTTGAAATTAAAAATCTACCGGTTGGCTCAACTGATCCGGATGCATCATTCCTATTGCCAGGAAAAAATTATTACCGAACTTATCCTCAGGTAACCGCAGCAACCTATGCCAGATTATTGGATCCTACTGATTTAGTACGCTATGGCACAGAATGGAACTACTTTTCGAATAAAATCTCCCTTTTTAGAGCAGAGGGTGGAAACAACCTTGATCCTTTGGTCGGATTAAAAAACATCACCATAGTTTTAGCAGGAAGTAAGTCCTTTGTAAAAAATGCAGATCCTGACGCTGTTGTTACAAAAGATGCAACCGAAACTGGGGCTTTCGATGCGGCAAAAGATGGCTTTAATGTCAATTTATATACCAATCAATTAGAGAAAGTATTTGCCAGCCCAATTTTCCACAGTCAGGGGCAATGGCAAACGGTAGTGATTAAAGATGTAGATAAGCTGTTATTAGAATTGGAAAAGACAGGCAGCAAGCGAATTTTGCGACTGACTTTTGCGAGCGCCGTTAATAAACGGGGAACTTTCACGTTTGGAAATGCAGCAGGTAGTTCAACTAGTGTTATATCCGGCAGTCCTGTCGTTATCGATAAAATCATCTTCGAATATTCAGTAAAACCAAGCTGGGCTAAATAATTAATATGCAGGGCATCAACAAAGCAAAGCATGCGCATTTGATAGATGCCCTGCTTCAAATGGAAAGGCTGTTAAGCAGGGAACAACGGGAATGTGGCTGTATACAACAGACGGCGGCATACCGCCTGGAACTGGAAGATATGCATGTCAACTATCAAGTCCTTCTAAAAAACTTGTCTGTGCAGATCACTGCTTATGAAGCATTGTTTACCCAGGTTAAGGTGCAATATCTTAGCAAAAAACTTAAAGAACTTAAGAAGGAAATATCAGGAGAGAAACCTGCTTTAAGAATGCTGATTGAAAATATCAGGATAGCGTACGGTACTTAAAAATAACAGACTAATCATCGGGCAGGCGATTTTCGCCTGCCCTTTTTAAAACCTTTAAAATGCAATTAACGAATGTCGCTATAATAATCCTCTCACTATTAGACGTTGCATTGCTGGTATTCATTCTATTACTGGATAAACACCTCTACAAAAAGATCCAGAAGAGCAGATCAGACTAACATTAAAATAGTAGTTAAAGTTTACAATAAACTAATTATATATGCCCCAAGCCATTGCCTGATGATCATTATGTCGGAACTTAGGTCTGAAATTCAAGAAACAACTAATAATTTCGGCTCGCCTATACCACAGACCTTCATTATATATTGATGTTTCTACCCATTTAGTGATCGATCTATTCTTAGCTGGATATCGGAGTATTCGATTAAGGATATGTTTCAAAGAGTCATAATTGTCAAGCATCCAGTCAATTTAATCTGGTAGTAATTCTTGGTTTTTAATCAAATTGCTCAACAACGTTGGCTTATCGATGCCTTCGCAATTCAAATGACTCAAGATCAGTTTTAGCATAACTATTTTTTGAAACGTTAACCGCAGGTGATCTTAGCCATTTACAATCAATAAAAATAAATGCGTACTATAGTTATAATCGATACGCTCTAACAAGCCCTTTCAAATACATTAAATTAATAACCTGCTCCTAACGTTATATTCGTATAATTACGTTAAGTTCGTAACAATGGAAAAATTAACTATGCAGGAAGAGCAGGCGATGCAAGCCGTCTGGCAATTTGGTCCTGGATTTATCAAAGATTTTATGGAATTAATAGAAAGCCCAAAGCCTCCCTATACCACAATGGCCTCTACGATAAAGAATCTTGAAAAAAAAGGCTTTTTGAAAAGTGAAAAAATGGCCAATGCCTATAGGTACAGTGCAAAAATCAAAGAAGTCAATTATAAGAAGAAATTCATGACGGGATTTGTAAATGACTATTTTCAAAACTCTTATAAAGAGCTAGTTACATTCTTTGCAAAAGACAAAAAAATTAGTGCCGAAGAGCTTAAAGAGATTATAAATCTTATCGAAAACCCTAAAGATTAATAGTTTATGCCTGAACTTTTTGTGTTTCTGATTAAAGTCAATGTGTCCTTGATCTTATTTTGTCTGGCATATTTTTTTATGATGCGCAGGGTCACTTACTATAAACTGAACCGGGTATTTTTACTTGGAGGCATATTATTCTCTACAATTTATCCACTATTTGATCTTTCTGGTTTTTTAAAGGAAAGTCCAAAAGTGATTATGTCAGTTCGGGATCAGCTTCCTGCCGCCGTTCAACAAACGAGTTCCTCAATAGATGTTTGGTCGGTGCTGATAATGTGTTTTTGGACAGGGGCAAGTGTAATGGCTTTAAGAATGATGATGCGATTGTGCTCTTTGTTCAAAATTCACAATCAATCTACTCCTTCCAAAGTCAATAGTTGCGCGGTGCGATTAGTACATGGAAGTATCAATACCTTTTCATTTTGGAACAACATTTATCTGAATTCGGAACAACATCAAGACGAGGAGATATCTGCTGTTTTGAGACATGAGCAGGTGCATATTAATGACTACCACACATTCGATATCTTACTGGCTGAACTAAGTACCGTCTTTTATTGGTTTAACCCGGGTGCCTGGCTGATGAAAAAAGCGATTAAAGAAAATCTTGAATTTATAACCGATTACAAAACTTTGCAAACCGGGATTGACCGGAAAGCTTATCAATATAGTATGTTGCAGGCAAGTACAGGTTTACATTCTTCCCAACTTATCACTAACTTTAACATGACTGCGATCAAAAGAAGGATTGTCATGATGAATAGCAAACGAACTTCCTCCTTTTATCTGCTAAGTTACCTGCTTGTGACTATTGGAATTGTATTCTCAATTACAGCCTTCACAATTATTAGAGTAGAGGGCAGCAATAAATCAACAACGACTAATGTCAATATAAGACATTCAACAATTCGCCCTAACCCAAATAACGGAAGCCATACTTCTGGCTTAACGAAATCAGAGAATTTCAACGCCTCAGGTAAAAGCATAAAAACTATTTCCGTAACTAATAAAATAACAAACGCCAAAATTAACAAGCCAGCGAAAACTCAGGTCAGCGTTTTAAAGGTTAAACAACAGGAAAGGTTACAGCCTGCTGCTTCTGCTGGTTACAACGTAGATAGTACAAGCTCTGCCATTCAAGTTCTGGCGAAGATTGCGAGCAAAACTATTGGTCTAACGAGTAAAGATACACAGGTCCATACGCTCGAAAAGGCAAGAGCTTACGTCAATGACAAAGAAGTATCAACGGATCAGATGAAGAGCATTGATCCTGAAAATATCCTGAGGGTCAAAGTTATAAAGAACGAAGATCCGGCCAAGAATACAGTTTATATTTATACAAAAACGTGATGAAGATTTAAGGTCGCTCTGAAAACCGCTAATCTTCCGGGAATCTATTATGATTCGGTAGTGTACACATGGGATGCAAGAAATCCGGTTAAAACTTGAATCGATAGGTAACTGTCAACTGCCTGGGCCTAACCACAAAGTCATTTTTAATTATTGAAAAACCGGAATTATAAATTTGTGTGTAAGTTCTATTGTTTAGGATGTTTAAAAAGGAAAGCTCTAAATCAATTTTTTTTTTAGGTATTCTCAAATTGTACTTGAGATCGACAAAAGTTTGACCACTTGACGCATTTGAGCTTGTGGTATAGTATTCGGTATTCAAGACAATAATATTGTTTTCGCCGGGGAAGACGCTTGCTTCTGCCTTTTGGCTGCTCATCGAAAATTTATCTTTGCTGTCACCCGCGATTCCGTTAAAAATAACGTTGCGCTGGAAAGTATACGAAAGATTAAGATGTCTTAGGCTCGTATTAGTGATGTTGAATGCTCCTGTATAACTTTGTGTTAGATTGGTACTAAATACATTATTCAACAAGTATCCGTTACTACTTTGATTAGCGTTTCCACTCAGCTTAACAAGAGTTTTGATTTTCTGCAAGTATTTACTAAAATCTCCTGCAATTATTTTGGATAATCGTCTGTTGTCTTGATTAAGTAGTTCGATAGTATTGAATCCTGTGCTGTCAATTTTGCTGCTAAAAATATAATCTCTATTCTCCACATTATAATTATAATTTAGGTTAGCAAATACAGAGCGGGCTACATCTTTATAGTTAATTGAAAAATTATTATGCCAATTTCTGGTTTGCAGAATAGCGGCATTGAATCTCTGCAAGTTTCGGTAGGAGGTTAGCAAATAGCCATTATAGAGGTTGTCAATTTCACCAAAATCATTAATATAGGTTGATGATATACTAGCCTGTAAGTTAGCATTTATTGAGTAAACAGCTAAGGCTTTTGGCTCAAAATTAAATTTGACCAAGGCATTTTCAACTGTCCGGATATCGTCTCTTATAATGAACTTACGCAGTGTCAGTGGAAAGTTGATATCCACCCTCCATCGCTGATTTTTATACTGTGATTTTAATTCTGTATAGGCGGATAAAGAATTTCTGTGGACCGCATTCTTAAAATCATTGTCAAGGATATTTGTATTTCCATCCGCGTTGGTATAGAGGTTACTTTGCATGGCCTCATTTTGTAGCGATAGCCCTATTTTGGAAGCTATTGTAAATTGCCTTATTGGTTTTATAAAACTGATAAAATTGTCTGTGAAAAAATTCTTAAAATGTACTTGCTGTTCTAAATCACGGTAAGGCAAATTTGCATTTAAAAGTGATTCGAATTTTCCTGGTGTAATTAAAACTGATTGAGGAGTTTGGCTAATGTTTACGAATGAGTTGAATGTGAACAGCCTTCCTGCAATAAACTTTAGGGTTGTAAATCTGTTCATTAGCTCAAAATTTTGAAATTCTAGGTTTTGAGCAATTGGATCATATGCATTTTTCAACAAGTTTCCTGCGGAATGAATCCAGCTTTTAGAAAATTGAAAATTATTTTTCAGATAAACCTGCTTTTCATTTTTTGAGAAAATAACATTACCCCTTAGCTTATTCGTATTATATTCATTACTGATGTTTTCCAGGATATTGATGTTCTTGCCTGGTCTGTATAGTGTTGTATACGTGCTTCCAGTACGATGCTGATTATCATTTACATATGAAAGGTTAATTTTTAATTCATAGTCGTTTTTCAACTTTTGTAAAATGTTGCTGTTAATTAAGATTGTTCGATTTACAAGCCATTTTTTTTCGTTAAAAAACGGAGAAGTTGGTTCCTGCAAATAGAAAAGGGACTGCACCTTTTTTACGGGCAGGTCGGACAATTCCAATACTTCATATAAGTTACTTTGCGTCAACGCATCAAGCTGCCTTGAAACATTCTCGCCTATATTGTTAGTTTGAAAAGAATTAATAGCTTGAAAATTCTTATTGAATGTCATAGGTGTCAGATTGACGTCCCACAAACCTGGTTTTACTCCTAAACCAACCTTCCCGGTTCCAGTAGTGGTTTGTTTTTTTAGTAGTATGTTGATTGAAGCCCTGTCCGAAAAAATAACAGAATCTAGGATTTTTATTGGCTGATTGTTCTCGATAATTTGGATTTTCTTTACAGCCTCTATTGGCAAATTATTGTTTGCAATTGCATACCGGTTTTCCAGTAAGTCCAATCCGTTAATATAATACTTTTGGACAGGTTTTCCCTGATAAAGGATTTTATCACCATCAATTTCTACACCCGGTAATCTTTTGATCACATCGGCAATTACCCGGTCTTGTTTTAGGGTGAATGATTCTAAAGAATAGTTAAGGGTGTCATTTCTCTTATAAATGGGTAGACCACTAATATTTACAGTAGACAATGTCCTGGTTATAGGCGTCATAATAAACCGATAATTAGCTGTTACATTTTTCAGTCGTACCCTCTTGTTTTCGTAACTTATGTGATTTAAATGTAGTTCGATACTGTCTTGTGGCAAGTTTACCTGCAAACTGAACTGTCCAGCCTGATTTGTCTGTATAAACCCAACTATGACGTCACTATTTATTTTGCTATAGGAAATTGAAAGCCTGCTGACAGGGTTTTGAGCAGTATCTGTGACTGCTCCAGATATTATATTTTGAGAACAGGCGAAAACCGGAATGATAAGATATAATAATAGTAAAAGATTCCTACCCATTTATTTGTCTTTCGATAGTAGTTCGATCCAGTTATTGTCTTTCTTCGCTGCTAGCTCATACTCTTTCATGAAGGCAGCAGGGTCACTGAACTTACTACCGCTAAGTTGCTGTAGCTGGAAACGATTGTCTCTAGTATATTTCTTTAATGCAAGATATGCTTCTTTACTTTTAATAAGCTTAGGTGCCTTGTTTAAGAAATTAATTTTCAGATTAGTGTTTTTGTTCGTTAAGTTTACCAGATCAAAGTTCCAATACTGATGAACATCAGAGATTTTAAAGATAAGGCCAGGAAGACCACAAAATTTATAAGGCCCGTCACTGACTGGTATAGATGGGGCAAACCAGGCAATCCAGTTGCGGTTACCGAAATTAACAGTAGCTTTTTGGCAACGAACACTGCCAATTAAAAGTGTGTCTTTCAGTATTGTCCAGTTGAGTTCTGTTTTTGGTTCTGTATAACGGTATAAGGTTGCAGGTAGAATAAACCGGGAAGCATTGTTATAGGTGATGATACTACTGGTATCCTTAAAAATAACAAGTGAGTTATGTGTACCGTTTGCCTGAAAAAAGCCCATAGAAGGTCCCAGATTGTTCCCCTTTGCAGATTCTGCTGTGATTGCCGAATCCATGAGCAGGTATCTGGTCGCGCAAAATAAAGATTGTTCTTGGCCAGACAATAGTGTCATGTATTCACTTTCTACACTTTCTTTATCTGTACTATCCAGTTGCGAAGTCATCTTATAAATCGCCTGTATTTGATAATGGTAAGGCTGTTTTTGTGCACATACCACAAAGCAGGATTTACAAATTATAAAGATTACCAGGAAAAAAACTGCTTGAAACGTTTTCATTTGTTAAGTAAGGAATGAGTAAAAAAATATATAGAGTTAACCTGTCCGGTTATGTGCTTTATTTTGCTCTTGTTATATAAGTATACGGAAGTGCTACCAATACAAGTCCGATCACCGTTTTAAATATACGATATTTTCGTAGATATACTAAATAATCGTATATTTTTATCAAATGAAAATGAAGTGGCCAAACGGCACGATGGGTATTAGAAAGTTATAACTAATATTTGAAACCAGACTGGCACTCGTTTCTTAATAATTTCACACATAATGAAGGCTTAGCAAAATAAATGGATCTGAAATATTCGCGCTAATCTTAAATTGGAGTAAGAGAGGGTTTCTTGAGCACGGTAGCTACATCTTGAAGAAAGTAAGATGTAGCTATGAAAGCAGCCTGCAAGGCAGGGATCTGCCTTTATTTAATTAAATCTGCTAATACATAAATAATCTTTCCTGCTTCAAATTTAAAATCGAAGGTTCCCCCAATTTTGCCTTCAGGAAAATCACCCGTAAATTCAACTTCTAAATGTGCCTGATTTTCTTCTTTTAAAATTAGCTCTACTTTTTTAGTCTGTGTTTTGTATCCAATGAAATAACTGTTGAAATATTCCTTGATGCCAGTTCTTCCATTAAACTTCCTTCCAACAGACGGATCGTCAAATATGGCATCCTCAGTATAAAATGCCAGGTATTTGTCTGTATCGTAATCGTTGCTAACTGCGATCCACTGATCGATTATTTTTTCTATATCCATTATAAGACTTTTAAAATGGCCACACAGGCCTTGGTTAGTACTTTTAATTGTTTGACCAAAATTGATCATTATTAGCAAATCAAACTTAGCCAAAACGAATTGATGTGTAGCCATTTTGAAGTATTACTGATTTCCAACTCGTATTGCCAGGTATGCTAATGGCTTTACATTAAATTGCAAAATGCATGTTAAAAAAACATCAGGAGTAAACACTTAAAAGGTAGCCGATTTTATAACGAGAAATTTAAGATTTCAAGTAATATGCTTAAATTCGTACAACAGGACAATAGAAATTAATGATCTTTGGTTTTACGGCAACGCCGGAGTTTGATTTTATGACCTATTTTGCCCGGCACATCGGGGTAACGGTGATACTATTTACAATTACTTTCAGCGAGCGAGAATGGAGGAGGCTGCCTTTAATCAAGGGATGAAAATTTGTAAAGAAAATTTAGAGACCGGAAATATTTGACCGGAGGCATGCATTAAGTTTTATAAACCGGGTTTCTCCGTTTCTGATTGGATCTACAAGGTATTGATCATGATGGAAGATACCCGGTATATATTATATGAATACAGAAAAATTACTGTTGTGATCTTAAGGAAACTGGCAACGTGGCAAAAACTTAATATTAATTAGTTTTGACGCGTTTTCTGATCCTGCTTAATGAAGGATTAGTTATGCCTAAAATAATCCCTAATAACTGCTCGAATTGTTTAAACTGATCGAAAATGAAGGTCTGTAGGTTAAATTTTTAAGCTTGATTGCCCTTTTGGCATTTTTGAATCATAGAAAACCTTAATTTTAAACTGCAGTTTTTCAATAATTTAAGTTTCCTGATCTTTCATCGTAGAAACGAGTGCTAAACCGCCCCAGGTCTATTTTTTAAGGATTCCCTTTTCGACACTTTCGTTGATCAAACGTTCTGCGTAATTCCAGATGGAACCAGAGCCGTCTTTAATAGCCTTTTTCTTTTGGTATACTTTTTCATAGGGTACCTGAAACTCTGCCCAGGTGCCGCCATTGTTGGAGGTGTTTTGTAGCAACGGTTCAAACCTGTCCATGGCACGGGCAAATTTCGCATCATCAGAATTTCCCTGTTCAAATTCTTCCCAAATGGCCATAAACTCTTCGGCCTGATGGTCAGGAAGTATACCAAATATCCGCTTCGCTGCCAGACGTTCTTCATTGGTATTTGTGTGGTTTTTTTGCGTGTCGTAAATAAAGGTATCTCCAGCATCTATCTCCACCAAATCATGTATGAGCACCATTTTTAGCACCTTAAGGATATTGATCGGTTTGTCTGCATGCTGAACTAAGACCAGGGCCATCATGGCCAGGTGCCAGCTGTGTTCTGCGTCATTTTCCCGCCTGTCGCTGCCAATGAGTTTAGTTTTGCGCTGGATAAATTTTAGTTTATCAATTTCTTTAATAAATTCAACCTGTCTGATCAATTCTTCTGTATCCATGTATATGTAGGGAAATACAGCGGTATTCGCTGACAGGGCAAAGGTAATGATAATGTTCTTATACTTACTTGTGCACTAATCTGCTTCGAGGCCCATATTGGCAGCCACTTTGGCCAAAACCAATACGTCAATTGCGACTGTATTATTTATAATTTACCCGGCATGGGATTCCTTGCCGGGTTCGCTATAGTTTTTGCCGGTCCCATCTGTTAAACTAACGCATTTTGAACCGTCTTTTGTAAAACAATGATCGTTTAATCTAAAAGTTCTTCCATGCCAAATGCTTTCAGCACTTTAGCATATTCAACACTTATAGCATCGTTAGCCCTTTTAACAATTTCTCCTGTAGATGGATCAACAACTGTTCTTAATGGCCTTTGTCCTTTTGGTAAATTGATCAGTTTTACCACTGCATCTGCTACATCCTGAGGATTCGGTTTTGTAGTTTCAAACATTTGACCAATAGCTGCGATCATTTTATTTGGAACATCAGCTATAGCTTTATAATCGTCAACAACTGATGGGTCAGAGCCAGTCTGGATCTTTTGGGACATTTCAGTAGGAAAAGCGCCTGGTTGAATAATGGCTACATCAACCCCAAATGGTCTTAATTCATAATGCAAACCTTCACTTAATCCTTCCAAAGCAAACTTTGAAGCAGCGTACACTACTGAAAAAGGAGCGGATAATCTACCCCAGCCGCTAGAAACATTGATGATCAAACCTTCTGATTGTTTACGCATAAACGGCAATGCAAGCTTCATCAATCTCCATGGGGCGATAACATTTACATCTAACATCCCTTGCACATCATCAGTAGTATAACTTTCGGCCACACCGAACATAGAAATTCCTGCATTATTTACCAATACATCAATTTTCCCTTCTATACTGATAATCGTGTCGATCGCATTTTTTACACTTGTCTCGTCAGTTAATGACACATCCAGAACAGTTACATTTTCTACCTGTGCCAGCTCTTTTGCTTTAGCGGCATTTTTTCCCTGGGTATCTCTTATAGTCGCATAAACTTTATGTCCCAGCGCCGCAACAGAATTGACGGTAAGCCATCCAAACCCGCTATTTGTTCCTGTAATTAAAACAACTTTTTTGTTCATTTTCTTGTTATTTAAATAATGATACAAATGTTGTGATCTAAAAAACTAAACCATTTACCATTTGGTAAAAAGTGATTTTAACGGATGTTTCTTCTTATCCTGCTAAATGATTGCTGAGTGATACCGAGGTAAGAAGCAATAGGAGAAAGTGGAATACGGTTGACAAGGCCAGGGAAATGTTCAATGAACGATAAATATCGGGTAGTTGCATCTTCTGAAACCAAAGGGCTCCTTCTTTCGATCGTTTTTAGTAAACAATTTTTTATTATCAGACCTGTAATCGCGTCCCATCCAACAATTGTATTCCCCAATTCGTCCCAGTCTTTCTTTGAAAAAATAAGCAATTTACAATTGGTCACTGCCTGTACATACTCAGAAGCCACTACTTGTGCCTCAAACCTTTGCTGGTCTGAAACAAAATTGTTCTCGTCAATGAAGTATTGAGTAATATCTTCGCCTTTGTTGTTGTAATAAAAAAAACGAATGACACCTTCAAGAATAAATCCAACATGCCGGGGGATCTTTCCTGCTTCCGAGAAATATTCATCTTTATGAAGTTCCAGCGTTTCTGCTTTGCTCATAATAAAATCGGTTTGCTGCTTATTCAGATTCCCAAACTGTAATATATAATTGATGAACTCTTCCATAGATCAAATTTCGACTTTATTGTGGGCAGTTTATTTACCATTTGGTAAAAATCGTGATATGCCAGATAAAGCGATAAACAATACAGTTGTTATTCCTTCACTAAAATAAAGTAGCCTTCCAAAATCTACGTGTGCCACCAGAAACACTATAGCGAAAACGGTGTTAATGATAGGGCTAGATAAATATGGAAAAAGAATATAAAGTATTGAGATTAATATTGGGAGACCAGCTTAACCTGCAGCATTCCTGGTTTATAAATCAGGATCCATCGGTTTTGTATGTATTGATGGAAATACGTACAGAAACTGATTATGTATGGCATCACATACAAAAAGTGTGTGCATTTTTTGCAGCAATGGAAAATTTCGCTAAAGCCCTTAACGCAAATGGTCATGATACTTTATACCTTAAAATTGATGATTCTTTAAACAAACAAAGTTTTAGTGCTAACTGCGATGTATTGATCAAAGAATATAATATTAAAAGATTTGAATATCAGTTGCCAGATGAATATCGCCTGGATAAAGAACTAGAAGCCTATTGCGGTAAATTGAATATCCCAAGCCAGGCCTGCGATACCGAACATTTTTATACAACCAGGAATGAGCTAGGTGCATTCTTTTCTGGCAAAAAGTCCTTGCTAATGGAGACTTTTTATCGTGAAATGCGTAAAAAACATGAAGTACTTTTATCAGGCAAGGAACCTATAGGTGGAAAATGGAATTTCGATGCAGAAAACCGGAACAAATTACCGAAGAACCATAAACCCTATGCGCCACTATTATTTGATAATAAGGTAAGGTTACAATATAAGCGTATCACAGGAGCTGCAATAAAAACTATTGGGACCATAGATCCAGAAAACTTCTACTGGCCCATTAATCGCCAGCAGTCAATAGATCTTTTGAATTATTTTACTGATTATTGCCTTCCTTTGTTTGGTACTTTTCAAGATGCGATGCACACAGATGAATGGTCAATTTACCATTCCCGCTTGTCTTTTGCGATGAACACAAAGATGCTTTCGCCAAAGGAAGTAATAGCTGCCGCAACGTTAGCTTGGGAGAAGGACAAGAAAACTATCTCTATCAATCAACTGGAAGGTTTTATCAGGCAGATCTTAGGCTGGCGCGAATATATGCGGGGCATCTACTGGTTAAAGATGCCAGAGTTTGAGACCCTTAATTACTTTAATCACCAGAGAAAACTGCCGGATTGGTATTGGACTGGAAAAACAAAGATGAATTGCTTAAAGCATTGTATTAACCAATCGCTTGAACATGCTTATGCACATCATATCCAGCGACTCATGATTACTGGTAATTTTGCATTATTAACGGGGATTAATCCTGATGATGCAGACTTCTGGTACCTCTCCATTTATATTGATGCGATCCAATGGGTGGAAATTACTAATACCAGGGGGATGAGCCAGTTTGCTGATGGAGGAATCATTGGATCCAAACCTTACACAGGAAGTGCCAATTATATTCATAAGCAGAGTAATTATTGCGATAAGTGTTATTATGATCGCGCTACAAAGACTGAACAAAATTCTTGTCCATTTAATAGTCTCTATTGGGATTTTCATGACCGCCACCGTGACAAGCTAAGTTATAACCACAGGCTTTCTATGGTATACCGGTTATGGGACAATATGGTTCCGCATGATAGGGAGGCTATTTTGCTGCGCGCGGATTATTGCCTGGAAAATCTGGAGGAATTATAGCTTATCTCTTTATTAATCAGGATATAATTCTATTTGATTGGCAATTATCAGACTAAAATAAATAGACCTATTTGAATCAGGACAAAATGCAAATTAGGATTCACTAACTTTGGATCATGAATCACATTCCGATACATATTTTACAAGAGAGGACAAACAAAGGCTTGCAAATTCGATATATGAATAGCATCGATGTAAAAGATGATGATTCGGCACTTCGCGCACACCGCGATGATCATTATATTTTTTTTGTTTTAGAAGAAGGCTTTGGTACGATGATGGTGGATTTTGATGAAGTGCATTTGGCTGGAAGCATGGTTTATTATATACTACCCGGACAAGTACATGGTTTAACTAGCCAGCAATTGGCAAGGGGGTGGTTTATAGCTGTTGATCCTTCGCTCATACCGCAAGATTGCAGAAATGTATTTGAAAGTCAGTTGTTATTACAGCAACCTTATCCGTTAAATACGATTGAACTGGAGCAAGTTAGCATCTTATTGCGTTTGTTTCTTGATAAGTTTAGTGAAGAGGTTTTCAACCCTTTTTACACGACCATTGTTCATGCTTTATTACATTCTTTTATTGGGATAACTGCTGGTTTTTATAATACTATCAGTGGTTCCAATGTGAAAGTTTCACGCAAGAGTCAATTAACAAGTCAATTTAAACGGCTGATCAATAAACATTTAAGGTCTAATAAAAGTCTGTCGGGTTATGCCGAATTATTAAACGTGTCAGATGACTATTTGAGTGAGGTACTTAAAAAGCAGACGGGTTTTTCTGCCAGCTATTGGATACAACAGGAAATTATGATGGAAGCTAAACGCCTTTTATATTATACTGAGCTTAGTATCAAAGAAATCTCTATTCAACTGGGGTATACTGACCATTCCTATTTTTCACGTTTTTTTCGGAAAGCTGCGGGTGTTTCTGCTACTGCTTTTAGACAGAAATACCGGGAATAGTCCTGTTAATACACTGATTCTGCTATTTCTTAAATGCTGTAAACCAGGTTTCTTTGTGTCAATAAATTTAATGACACATGGAATTATCTATTTTAAAACAAATAAAAAATAAGGCGGGCAAGATCTTAGAAAATCAGCTGCTTAATACCGGAAGTGTATTGGATATACGTCACTGGGAACTTTCTGGATTAATAGAAATTGAATTGCATTTGCCATCTGTGGATATGAATAACTGGAAGTATATCCCTTATATCAAATTTCGCGTTGATGGGTTCAGTTTTCGTGATTATAGCCCTTTTGGATGGGATTTAGAGACCTCAACCTGCTCGATATTGGTTGACTCCGCGCATCTGGGACCGGGTAGCCGCTGGGCTCAACAGCTAATTATTGGTGATACTGTTTTTTATTTCCGCCCGGAGAGTACACGCCAGTTTCCACATCCTACGGATTGCGTGGTCGGTCTTGGTGATGCCAGCAGTGTAGGACATCTGCTCGCTCTACAGCAATTAACTGTTCCCGTAAGCCGTTTTGATATGGCTATAATTCTCAATAGTCCGCAAAGTGAATTGCTGCGCGATACTTTTTCTCCTGTACTAAACATACTGTCAAATTATGATGAACTTGCTGGCTGGTTATTGAAACAGCAATATGGTCTTGTCAATACCTCATTTTATGTAAACGGGAATAATGAGTTGGTTGTGGCATTGCGTAAATTATTGAAAAAAATGGGGTACAGCCAGATCCGTGTAAAAGGATTTTGGTCATGATATAGATCTGGATATTTATAACTTGCGAGATCAAGAAGGGGAGGGGGAAATTCTTTAAATTAGATAGATCACAGAATTTTCCTCAGCGATTTTAAATTGATTAATTCTCTTTCTGAAAAATAAAGTGTGATCATAAACAAAGTAATATAGATGTCAAGTAACTTCCTTTTCATTTGCAGTCGCAACCAGTGGCGTAGTAGAACTGCAGAAGATATATTTAAAAATATTAGTGGCTTAAACGTTCGTTCTGCTGGTACATCCAGTTCTGCCCGCATTAAAATTAGTGAGAAGTTGGTTATATGGGCCGATTTGATCTTTGTCATGGAAAAGCACCATAAACAATGGTTAAACCAAAAGTATTCATCCTTGTTGAATGACAAGCAGATCATTATATTGGAGATCCCGGATGATTATCAGTATATGGATGCCGAATTAATTGATATGCTTGAAATTGGAATTAAGCCTTATTTAGGGTAATTATTATACCCCCTTACTACCAAAAGCTATATTAGCTCCTTTAACCCCAATAGAAGGTATTCCTAACTATTATACTACGTTCAATCTTACCATAATTTGATTATTGATTCAATAATCTTCATGAAAAATCAATTTTCCTGAATCCAATAATAGAATTTATTTCATAATTATTTTAGTTGAATTTCACAAAATAAATTCGGCAAAAGACATTAAAAAGGCAAAATAGACTGTTGTTTGATGCATCTCATGACAAAAGAGCTTTGAATTTTACTAATATGTGGTATCGCGGAAAGCTTTTGGGCAATAAAGTCTGCATAAGCCTCGTGATCTTTAACAATTACCTTCAATACCAGATCAAAAAGTCCACCAATCACATAAGCTTCCATGACTTCTTCCAGCACTGATATTTGCTCAAGGAATTCATCAACATATTCAAGCCGCTGGCTTTCGAGTGATATATTTACAATGACAGTGAAATTTAAACCTACCATTTTTTGGTCGATGACCGCGGTATATCCTTTTATGTAGCCATCATTTTCAAGTTTTTTAATCTTTTCGTACACTGATGTCCTCGACATATTTAGTCGATCGGTCAGTTCTGAAATCTCAAATTTTGAATTCTTTTGCAAGGTTCGCAACAATTCAATTTCCTGTTTGCCTAATTGTTCCATTGGATAATTTCCGGTAAATATAATTTATAGAAGCTTTAAATGGATAAAATACGATAAAAATCCCATTAATTGTATGTTGTACATGTTTTTTAATTAATTGCTGACCTAAAAACTAGTTTACATAGATTTGGTCGTGTAAAACACTAATTATGGTTAAACATTCAATGATCGTAGCATTAGGAGCACTTAGCTTTGGAATGCTGTCATCGTTCGCAAAGATTGCCTATGCGCAGGGATACAACGCCGCCGAGATCACATTTGCACAGGCAGCACTGGGCGCTATTATACTATGGGGAATTGTTATTTTTAAGAAAACAAAGAATAGCGAATACAAAATAAAATTAAGCTGGAAACTGTTTGCTGTAGGTAGCTGTATGGGTATTTCGGTATATGCTTATTATTTAGCTTTAGCCTACATTCCAGCATCATTGGCTATCGTCTTACTGATGCAGATGACCTGGATGAGTATGCTTGCAGAAGCATTGCTCTTTAGAAAAAAACCTACTCAGAGTGAGATGATTACTGCAGTATTTATATTGGTAGGAACCATTTTTGCTGCTAATATGCTAAATGTTAAAGATCTGAATTTTTCACTGATAGGGATCATACTTGGCTTAATCTCTGCAATGCTGTATTCTTTATTTGTGATTTTGACGAGTAAACTAGATAAAAATATTCCTGTTTTTGAGAAAGGTGCTATGATGACTAGCGGTTCAGCAATAATTATTGCCGTGATTAATTTCAAATCTTTGACATCAAGTACCCATATTAATTTTGCGCTTTTTGAATGGGGTTCATTTTTGGCGATATTCGGAACCGTGATACCACCCATTTGCTTCAATGCAGGTATGCCTAAGATAGGTCCGGGATTGAGTTCAATATTATTAACCTTAGAGCTTCCTGCTGCGATTTTTTGTGCTCACGTGATACTTCGTGAGGATATATCTGTTTCTCAGATTTTCGGAATCTTAATTATTTTGTTATCAATAAGTTATTTGAATTTTTTCAAGGCAAAAAAGGAATCTTTGCTAGTTACGTGACGTAGGAGGAAAAAATATTTGCATGATCAGCATCAATGATTGCAGCTATGCGAGGTCTATACCGGCTTTTTAAGATCTGTTGCCTTATAAATATTTCTCCACATAATCCTTATCTATCATTCCCTCAGCGGCCAGAGCTCTCCATAATGCAGTTGGTGCCGGGGTAACAGCCATTTCAAAATTCAGGCTAACGCGGGATGCATTAGTGGTGTTCAGTGCAATGCTTTTTACCCCAGGTGCTGCCCTGCTAAAGGCAATACATGCCGCAGCAGGACGCGTATTAAATTTTTCGCAAATCTGGTAAAATGCATTCCGCCATTGATATAATTCTTTATCGTTTTCTTCACTTACTGCTTTGTAATTGTAAAAATCTAAGCCTGTAAGAAAACCTCCGTTAAAAACTGCTGAATTGATGATTGTCGTTCCCTGAGATTCCAGTTTCTTCATAAAATCAAGTAATAACCTGGGGTGACTGTGGACTGTGATGCTGTTGGCGATCATTACCCAATCAAGTTTGACATCTTGATTGACTTTCTCTATCATCTTCCAATCTTTAGATCCAATACCTACAGCCTGCACTTTGCCACTGGCCTTCAGTTCAGCGAGTGCAGTATAAGCACCTAATATGTCTTGATAACGCTCCTCCGCATTTCTTTGTCCAGTCGCAACTGCAACATATTCATCGGGATCATGTACTGAAACCAGTTTAGCCTGATATCCATTTAATAGCTCATTCCCCTGTTCATAGCATTCTAAAATCCCATCGTAACTGATCTTTTGAATAGCATCATATTTTAAGTTCTTCCACACTCCGGGTTCAAAGGTAGGCTCTTCGCCTTTTAGTTCCGTACGCAACCAACCGAGTTTGTTGCTGATAATTACCTTATTAGGATCAACTTTTAAAATTTTAAGACAACAGCCCAAAGATTCTAAAGCAAGACCAGCCCCATATTTCCCGGCAGAATCAAATACCACCTCTTTATGACTACATTTTATGATCTCATTTACGATGGCCAGTTTAACATCATCAGTTAGTGCTGTATATAGATTGCCCAGGCCGCTAGTGCCATTGATTACTTCTGGGAAAGTTAATGTATGCATAAAGCGTTGCTAGGAGATACTGTTTAAAGAGACCATCGCTTTGATGACGCCATTTGCGGGATCGGACCAACCCTTAAATTCATCTTTTACGTCATCAAAATCAACGCTATGGGTAATGTAATTTGTAGGATTAATCAGCCCTTTTTTCATTGATGCAATTACCAGTTCAAAATCTGCCCGCGTAGCATTGCGGCTGCTCATCATTGTGGCTTCCCGTTTATGGAATTCAGGATGGCTTACCCTGATTTCATCTTTTTGAAGCCCCACCAGAACATATCTGCCACCATGAGCCAGATATTGGAATCCATCGTTAATCGCATTTTGGCTTCCTGTGGCATCAATTACCACGGTTGGGAAATCATTATCAGTGATAGTTTTCAGAACTTCAGTAACGTTTTGAACCGATGCGTTGATGGTGTGCTGAACCTTAAGCTTGTTTTTGCAGAAATCAAGACGCTGGGAATTGATATCCATCGCGATTACTTTTGCGCCTGCAATACGTGCAAACTCCATAATCCCAAGTCCGATAGGACCTGCTCCTATAACCAGTACAAACTCACCGGGCTGGACATTCGCACGTCTAACGCCATGGGCACCAATGGCTAATGGTTCTACCAATGCTAATTCATCAAAGGAAAGCCCTTCACCATGTATCAATGAATAGGATGGAACTTGTAAATATTCTACCATGCCTCCGTCTAAATGAACACCGCATACTTTAATAACAGTACAGCAATTGGGTTTGCCACTACGACAAGCTACACAGCTGCCGCAGTTAAAATAAGGAATGATTGTGACTGCTTCACCTATTTCAAAGCCTTGGGCATCATCTATTTCTATAAGTTCAGCAGCTAGTTCATGCCCCAGGATTCTGGGATAGATAAAGAATGGCTGCGTGCCTTGAAAAGCGTGGATATCTGTGCCACAGATTCCCACTCGTTTTATTTTTATAACAGCATGACCTTCTTTAAGTTTGGGAATCTCAGCTTGTGAATATTCAAACTTGCCAGGGGTTATACAGGTTAATATCTTCATGTTCAAAATTGGCCAATGATGACGTTCATATTTGGTTATTTACAGCAGGCTGCCTGACATCGGATGTACATCTGGCCATTATTGCAAAACTTGATTAAAGTAGACTATTTTTTATGTAAAACAGACTTTTTACTGGATATCTTTTGATTTAGATATTAATAAGTGATCAATTTGTACGTATCATACAAATTTTATGCAAAGGGGTACCATACTGCATTTATCTATTTATACTATAAATCTGCCGGAAGCCAGACTCAAATTTTTGCATCCTGAAGCTAAGCTGGCGCCTAATTTTGCAGTAAGAGAAACAAGGATAGGAAAGTATAGCCAGCAATATGGCACTATAAATTACCTGTTTAATATTTTTCATAGCAGTGTGATTAAGATAACCCCATTTTTGTTTGAGGCAAAGCTCCTTCATTTCTGCTTACATTGAAATCCCCAATAGTGGTACATCAAGCCTTTATTGGGGGGAGGCGCCTATATGCCCTTTCATAAAGATTATAAGTTATTCCAAAGCTATTAGAGTCAGGTATGGAGGGGCCTTGTGAAGGCTCTTAGAATTTCATTACACCTTTTCAGATCTATAGGCCGTATCACCAAATTCGGGGATTTTTATGCAGAGACCAATATTTCATTTGATATAGAATTGATAAAACTACTTGGAAAATAAATTGTTTAGCTTGAAAAGTAGCTTGGCTCAAGCGGAAGATGTGCTGGTGAATAAGAATAAATCATGTGGCTAAGCAAATAATATATATCAATCTATGGAAAAGATTAAAAAGATAGTATTGAAAACCTTAAAATGGGTTGGGATTTTTGTGGCAGCTATACTGTTTCTGCTGTTTATTATTCCTCTGCTGTTCCCTGGAACTATCTCTAATCAGGTAAAAATATTTGCTAACAAACGCCTTGCCGGGAAACTGGATTATAAAAAGACACATTTAACCTTTTTCAGGCATTTTCCATCGCTTACTGTATCTGTGGATGACTTATTATTGTTAGGTTCAAAACCTTTTCAGCAAGATACTTTGCTTTTTGCAAAAGAAGTGGCAGTGGGAATCAATCTAAAGAATCTGATTTTTGATGGGGAGGTTAAAATTGATGAAATATACGTAACAGATGCATATGCAAATGTTTTTATCAATAGTAAAGGGCAGGCTAATTATAATGTATATGTCTCTAGTCCGGCTAAAACATCAAAAGACAACACTGAAAAAGGAACATCGATAAAACTGGATCTGATCAAGTTTAGGAATTGGCATATTAAATATATTGATCGCCCTGCTAATATACTAGTGGATGCAAAAGGACTTAATTATACTGGTAAAGGCGGACTAAGCGAGGATATTTTTGACCTTAGAACTGATCTTGAAATTGATCAATTAGATTTTAGCTTAAACAGGATTTATTATGCCAGGCAGAAATCACTGCATGCTGACCTGATCACCAGGATAAATACCAATGCGTTAACTTTTGTACTCAGAAAAAATGAGTTAAGGATTAATGATCTACCTTTAAAATTTACCGGTTTTGTGAGTATCCTAAAAGATGGATATAATCTTGATATTAATGCTGCTTCAGAGAATACAACCATTCGTGATATGATTTCTGTATTGCCACCGCAGTATCTGGATTGGGCAAAGGATACCAAAATACAGGGTAATAGCGATTTGTTTTTTAGCCTGAAAGGACAGTTTAGTGAGCCAAGGAATCTTAAACCGAGATTTACAGCACGTCTGCTGGTTAATGAAGGTGTTATTTCAAACGCAAAGGCTCCAGTCCCAATGAACAATCTTAATGTTGATCTAAACATTGATTTTCCTTCTTTAGATACAGAACAACTGGGATTGGATCTAAAAAAATTAAGCTTCAACCTTGGCGATAAAAACAATTTCCGGGCAGTAGTGAAAACTAAAGGATTAGGCGAAATGCAGGTAAATGCTGATATAAAAGGAGCTGTTAACCTGCAAACACTAGACGAGGCCTTAGGTTTAAAAGATCTTGAAATCAGAGGTTTACTAAATGCAGATGTAAGAGCAAATGGTGTTTTTAGTATGGATAAGAAACTATTTCCAAAAACCGATGGCTATCTTGATCTGAAAAACGGCTGGTTAAAAACAACAGCTTACCCAAACCCTATAAAGAATATCAATCTAACAGCTAACATCAAAAATACCGATGGTACCTTCAGCAGTCTTGGTGTAAAACTTGCACCTTTCAAATTTGATTTTGAAGGGAATCCTGTATTTGTTAACGCTGATTTACAGAATTTCGAAGATCTGCTTTATAAAGTACGTGCTAAAGGGGTTTTAAATATTGGAAGAATTTATCAGGTTTTCGCAAAAAAAGGACTGGATGTTAGTGGATTAATAAGGGCAGATCTTTCTTTAAACGGCCGGCAAAGTTATGCTGCCACTGGTCAATACAGTAAACTAGATAACCAAGGTACGCTGGTATTAAAAAACATAAAAGCAAATACTGCATATCTGCCAAAGCCATTTTATCTTAAAGAGGGTAACTTCCAGTTTGAGAATGAAAAAATGTGGTTCAGGAAATTTTATGCAACCTATGGAAAATCTGATTTTTCGCTGAATGGTCATTTGCTTAATACCATCAATTATTTTATTGAGCGTAAAGGGACCCTTCACGGAAACTTTGCGCTACGGTCTAATTATATTCTGATTGATGAGTTTATGGCACTGAAGAGCGGAGATAATGCTGATCAATCTTTAGCAGTTGAATACGCAAAAGCCGAAAACCCTAAAAGCAGCGGTGTCGTGATCGTTCCTAAAAATCTTGATGTTTCATTAACGGCAAATGCTAAAAAAGTAGAGTTTAAAGGGTTAGGCCTCAGTCAGCTACAAGGGACGGCTATATTGAAAAATGGGCAAATATTTTTAAAGAACACCGTTTTTGAAATTGCTGGTAGCAAGATGAATATTGATGCCCGTTACCAAGATGAATCTCCATTAATGGCCAACTTTGATGTTGCATTTAAAGTGAAAGACTTTAATGTACAAAGGGCTTATAAAGAAATAGATATGGTGCGTGAAATGGCAACTTCTGCAAAAGACGTAAGTGGCATCGTGTCATTGGATTATAAGTTAAAAGGTGATTTCGATAAAAATATGAGTCCTATTTACCCCTCTTTAGAAGGAGGAGGCGTAGTAAACCTTCGGGATGTCGCAGTAAAAAATTTAAAGATGCTTTCAGTAATCGGTGATCAAGTAGGGGCTGATGCTTTTAATAATCCTGATATGAAAGGGGTTAATATCGAAACACACATTAAAGATAACCTGATCCACATCGATGAATTTACCTTTAAAGTCTCCGTTCTGCGGCCTTCCATCAGCGGAACTACAAGTTTCAACGGGTTATTAGATATACTAGTCAAGGTAGGGCTGCCTCCTGGTGGTTGGATTGGTGTTCCTGTTGTAGTAACAGGAACACATGATAAACCTAAGATCAAAATTTTTAGCAGGACTGGTCAGGGAATTTTAAATGCGCTTTATAATAGGAAAACGAATAATGTAATTAGGGAAGAGAGACGCGACCAAAAGAAATCTGGGAGAGAACAGCGCAAGGAAAAAAGAACCCAGGAAAAGAAAGCTAAAAATGCAGAAGAACAAGTAGATAAAAACCTTAAGAAAAATTAATATAAGAGCTGATTTGTAAATATAGAAGCATTAAAAGAGTATGCGTTTTTATTTCTCAATCAAGTAAAGCACCTAATTGTTGTTAAGAATATCAGTTTTTAGCGCATACAATCATTCCCCTTTTTGATTGATAATATTTGGTGTTTTTTATTCTGGATAACAACCAAACTAAACAATGGGAATTGAGCGTATTTCACCAAATCGAAATCGAATCAAAGTAATCCTAATTCGCGTGCTTTTATAATCAGGTCCCTATCACTTCCATAACCCATTAGTAACTGGGCTTTTATACTTGCCTTTCTTTTTTCAATAGCACTCATGGAAAGTGGAATATGATTGGGAAGGTCAACTGTCTTTACACTTTCTGCAATCAGCATTAGAATCTGATTATCATAATTGTCCCATTTGATATTTTTTTTTAATAATTCTCTTTGTGAAGCTATAATAGTCGGGCTGCGGTAGATATTACCCTCATGTATACTATTAAATATAATAGGAAAGGACTCAAAGTTGATATCATTTTTTGAAATAAACCCCGCTGGATTAAGTTCCTTAATAATTCTGTCTACCCGTATCGGTTCACTATGCATAGTCAAAAGGACGATCTTACACTGTCTGAATTTCTCTCTGATTAATAGTGCAAGATCAAAGCCATTATTCATTTTCGCCTTAGCGAAAGGGGGTAAACTTAGGTCTAATAAAGCCATTTCCAGTGGCTGTTGCTGCCGGTGAGCTCTGAGTATCTGGTGATAGGCTATTTCGCAGTTGTAAGCCTTTATAAAATTTCTTTGCTGGCTACCAAAATCAACTTCAGAAAGCAGATTGATATATCCATCAACCGTCATTGGATGATCGTCAACGAGTAAAATATTTGACATTTAGAGGTTAGTGTGGTTGTTGTACGAATATAGTTATAATTACGGATATGCCGTAATTTAATCAACATATAATCTTGTCAATTTGATTTTTTTAAAATTAAATTATGAGAAAGTTATTTTGTTTTACAATTGTTTTATTATTAGGCTCTTTATTACTGTCCTGTTCAAAAGATGAGGATGTTGAAAACTTAAAACCTGCATTTAGACAGCAAAAAACCGCTGTTTTTAAGTTTTTGAATACAAAATCGAGCATCGATACTATCATTGTTCCTAAAGGAAATGTAGTTAATGAATATGGTGATCCCAGTAATCCAAAACCGCCAAGGGATATCCGTTAATGTTATGAGAGTTAATAGTAAAAGGATTGGTGAAATAACTAATCCTTTTTTTATGTTTTAAAGGTTATATTTGGTTAAACAAAACTGGGTTATCTATTGAAATACGACATAATATTTACAGCTTTATATTTAGCATTACTGTTTAGTTCATGTCAGTCAGATCATCCTGCATCGCTACAAAGTAATATACTGGGTGATACCTCTATCCATGTTAAAGAGAAACAACTTGATAATTTGCTGCACTCTTTAGCTTTCAAAAGAAACGATTCCTTTACCCGAAAAGCCTATCTGGATATTGCTTCAGGTTATTATTACTTAAATCATTCAAAAAAATCACTTTCAGTCTGTTTACAAGCTTTTAAATTGTCGGAACAAGCTAATGATACTTTAAGAATGGCAAAAGCGGCAGACTATGCTGGCGATTGTTTTGAAAATACGGCAAGGGACAGTGCGTATTATTACTATTTAAAAGCAGAAAAACTCTATTACGTAATAAAAGATAAAGATAATATTGGCAAAGTTTTATTTAATAAGGCATACGTGTTATTTTACGATGGAAATTACGTGGAATGTGAAATTGAAACTTCCAAGGCCCTAAAAAATTTAAGTGGTTCCAAAAAGCATCAGCTCCTTTATTCCTGTTATACCCTGTTAGGGAATTGTTTGGAAAAAGAGCAGCAGTACGATGAATCCTTGCACTACCATCAGCTGGCGCTGAAGGAGCTGAAAGTCATGAAAGCTCTTCATAAAGATGAGGATCAGCTCAATAATTATAATGTGAGTTCCATCATCAATATCTGTAACCTATATGATTTGAAAGGTGAATACAAAAAATCCATCAATGAACTCAGTAAATTACTAACCCCTCACCTAAAAAATAAGTGGCCTGCCCTTTACGCAAATGTTTTAAGCAACCTGGCTTATTCTAAAATGAAAATTGGAGACCTGAAAAAGGTGAAACTGATGTTTAATACTTCCTTATCAATGGTTACAAAATTGGGGCTAAAACCTGATATTTTATATAAAAAAATACATTTAGGAGAGTTATTCCTGCTGCAAAAAGATACGCTTCAGTCTATCCGTATGCTTAATGAGGCTCAACATTTGGCTACAGAAATCAACAGTAGTAATGAGCTGTTAACTACTTTGTTATTGCTCTCTAAGATTGATAAAAAAAATGAAATTGCTCATGCCTACAGATATATTAATGTGAGTGACAGCCTTACTGTGCTTCAAAGGAAGGCCCATGACAAATATGCCAGGATAGCCTATGATACTTCCAGGATAGAACAAGAAAACGGTCAGCTGCTAAAGAGTAAAACATTGATTTTAGTTTTCTCTATCATCTCTATTTTATTGCTGGTCATCTTTTTATTAGCCACCTATTTTAGGTATAAGCACAAAAAGTTTCATTTTTTCATGAAACAGCATGAATCTGACGAAAGGGTCTATCAGCTTTTAGCAGAACATCAGGAAAAAATTTATCTGGCCAGAGAAAATGAAAAGACCAAAATATCCCAGGAACTGCATGATGGGGTGATGAACAGGATTTATGGTGTGCGTATGAATCTGGGTTTTTTTAATGCTAAAAATACACCTGAGGTTATTGAGAAGAGGAAGGTTTACATACATGATCTGGAGCATATTGAGAATGAAATCAGATGTATATCTCACGATCTAAAACATAAATCTTTATTATTAACGGATGATTTTTACACCTTACTGGTAGATCTGCTTGAAAAACAAAATCCCGGCAACAAGTTAAATTTCAAATATGAGCTTGATGACAATTTAGACTGGAAATATGTAGAATATATATTCAGGATCAATATCCACAGAATTATTCAGGAGGCTGTATTGAATATTTATAAACATGCCAATGCCAGTACTTGTCTAATTAGCATCAAAAAAGAGGGGAATAACAGGGTAACCTTAACAATAACTGATAATGGAAAAGGTTTTGATGTGAAAAAAACACATGCACTTGCAGGAATTGGCTTACGCAATATAATGGATAGGGCTAAACTTCTGCATGGTGACATTAAAATTGAATCTTCCCCGAATATCGGAACCACTGTTCAGGTATCTATTTTACTGGCTGATAGCTTTCATCCTTTAACTCCGTAATTTTTTACCCAAAAACCCGTAATTGTCAGATTAATCATTGTCTTAATTTTGTTTTATAACTATTAGCGCGCTCCTTATTACTGACAGTTTTACCTATACAAATATTTAATTTGGTGTTGTGGGTAATTGTCTTAATGTTATAGTGCTCTGGTATTTTAGTATTCACTGTAACCTATGCTACAACGCATCCTATGAACCAACAGCTGACAGAATTAAAACAAGATTATCCTACCACATTTGTTTTTAAAAAGGCGCAATCACCAGATGAGTATTGTGCAATTTATCAGTCCAGATTAGACATCTGCAAAAATGATTTCCCCTACATGTTGGATATGGATAGTGATTTTCCTGCAAAAGATAGGTTTGATGATTATTCTATATTATTCTATGTTACCGAAAATAATAACGTAGTAGCTAGCTGCAGGATTACCCCTTACAAAGATCAGGAGTGGGAAATTTCACAAAACCTGCCTGACCATTTAGACCTTAATATTGAAACCTGCAAGGCAGTGCAGCTCAATAGGGTATATATTGATGAAAGCTATAGAAACAAAAATCTACATGCTTTTATGTTTTATCACTTCTCTGAGTGGGTTTTAATGAACACACTTTATACTACCTATTTCGCTATCTGCAAGCTTGCGCTGGTAAGGCTATATAAAAATATTGGTGCCAGTTCTGTCATTACTGACGGCTTTTATCTCAATGGGAGGGCAGAACACAAGTACTATTTAGTGGCTGGCGAAATTGCAGACTTTAACCTATTAATACAAAACAAATACTTAAAAAAAAACTAACCATGGAACAATTATCAACCGAAAAAAAATCTGCCGAATTTATCGCTTTATCCGAATTGCGTGATCAGGAATGGGATAAAATCATCAAAACCTCAAAGTGGTGCAACTTTATTCAGGCCGGTGAATTTGACCGCCGGTTTTATGCGATATACCTAGTGGAAACCTTTCATTATGTACAACATAACCCCAAACATCAGGCACTCGTAGCCACACGGTTTGAGCCGATGCCGGCAAACTATATGAAGTTTTGTTATGAACATGCAGAGGAAGAAGCAGGGCATGAAATGATGGCCTTCCATGATATGGCTAACCTTGGGATTACGTCTCCGGAAATCATTATGCCGCTACCCCTTTCTTCTACAGAAATCTTTATTGCCTATTTATATAGGACTGCTATGGTAGGAAACCCTTTGAGAAGATTGGGTTATAGTTTCTGGGCGGAAGATTCTTATCAGTATATCCAAACCCTGATGCAATTTGTTATCAATAAATTAGAATTAACTAACAAACATACCACCTTCCTGGTTTCCCATGCTGCTATTGATGAAGATCATGCTGCGGAAATAGAAAATATGATCCAGAAGTACTGTAAAACAGAGGATGATTGGTCGGCCGTGCAGGATGTGTTAAAAACAAGTTTGAAACTTCAGTCGGACATGCTTGATCATGTAGTAGAGGAATACCTGAAATTAAAATCGGGCGAAGCTTCCAGATACAGTAATTTATTAATTGCACAATAACGTATATGTCTTCATCCTATTTTAGAGACTTAAATTACAGTTTGGGAGACGAGGATTCCAGCGTTGAATATCAGCTATTAGAGGATGGATTAGATCATGTCGTGGGTATTGCAGGCAGCGGAGGAAGAATGCTTCCGCTGCTTGCCCGCTATCCAAAAAAAATGACCTTGGTAGATATTCTCGATGAACAGCTTTATTTAACTGAACTAAGGCACCAAGCGATGATGTGTTTTAATTTTACACAATACCGCTCTTTTCTGGGTTATCCGCCAATAGTTCTCTCAGCTGAAGAACGCCAGAAAATGTTTTATCTGCTCCCTCTTTCTCTACCTGCACAAACTTACCTGAGTAAGGTGTTCTGCAAAGCAGGCTGGTCGGAGATCATATACACCGGGCGCTTTGAACAAACGCTGATTACCTTGTCAAAAATTAACCGTTTCATCACTGGCCGGAAAGGACAACAGCTCTTTGCTGCCAAAAATCTGGAGGAGCAGTTGAAGTATCTGCATACCGGTTTTCCCAAACACAGATGGGGTATGGTTTTACGTTTACTAGCAAATACCTCAGTGCTGAACAGCCTGCTATATAAAGGAGACTTTCCAAAGAAAAATATTCCAGGTTCGCACTTTAAGAACTTTAAGCGGATTTTCGACCAGCTGTTTACGCAAATGGATATAAATACCAGTTTTTTTGCCCAGCTCTGTTTTTTTGGTAAACTGATCAATACACGTGCTAATCCTATAGAGGTAGACCAAGAGATCTTTAACAAAGTTAAAATGGGTATGGAAGGCTGTGAAATTGCTTACGTAAAAGGAGATATTATAACCTTTATTCAGCGTACGCCATTAGCCAGTATCGACTTTATTTCACTTTCTGATGTTCCTTCTTTTCTCAAAAATGATAGCGAAGCAAGCTATCTTCAATTGTTAAAACCACATCTTAAGAGTGCAGCTAAAGTGATCGTAAGAGGTAACCTTAGGATTACGCATCCGGTATGTGACGGATTTGAAGAAGTTAGCCGTTCCTATGAGCCATTATTCAGACAGGAGTCTACACAGCTATGGCACATTAATATCTATAAACAATTAGATAGATTATGATATACAGCGCACTTTATGGTTATTAATCTTTACTCCACTATAGAGGAAGCCGCCTCTTTAGCTGATGTTGATATTGCAAAAAATAACGCTACTAGCTATCTGCTCAATTTGCTAAAGAAAGGCCCTCAGAATTATATTAATGGATTTGATTCTGAATTTAAGTTACTGGTGATTAATTGCAAAATCATTCCGGTAGTAATTAACCATGGCCATGATAATTCATCATATCTCTCCGCCCTTAGTGTTCATTATGTGAAACATGGGATAGATTCTGTGAAGGATAAGGTTAAAAATCCTGTAAAATACGGCGCCTTGAAATTTTTCGGAATCTTGCTGAACAAACTGCTCAACCTGGCAAAAATCAACAAGGCTGTATATGTAAATTGCTGGATGATGCCCACCGGTGTAACTAATTCCCTAAATGAAATGGAATTGTCTGCTATTCGTTGTTTTTTCAGGGATACTTATCCATCATATGCCCTGATTTTTAAAGGCGTAAATAACTATCTGCACCTGGAAGGAATGGCTATACCCCAGGCTAACAGTTTAATCAACCGTATCGTATATTTAGCCGGAATGGATGAGGTCTTTTTAGACAAAACAAATATTAAAAAAGCACTGTCTGTCAATAAAAAAACTAAATACAAGCTCTATCAAAGCGATGAATTACAAGCTGAAGACCTGCCGGCTATTATGCAATTATATAACCGGCTCTATTTTGGTCAGCATTCTAAATACAGTTTATCCTATAATCTAAAATGGTTTAAAATGCTGAGGGAACAGCCCCTTTTTAAACTCCAGGCATTTAAAAGTCAGGAGCAGGAGCTGGTATCGTTTACGGTAACATTTCTAGATAATAATAGCAGTATAAGTTCATTGGGTGCCTGTAAAAAAGACAGCAAAGAATATTTTCATCTCTACACCCTAAACTTTGCCATAAGACTTATTGACGCCATTGGGAAAGTTAAATATATCAACATGAGTTCTGGAGGAGATGAATTTAAGAAAAATAGGGGAGGTATAGCTAAGGCTGAATACGACCTTATTTATTTTGATCATCTCCCCCTGTTTAAACGAGCAGTGTGGCAGGTTTTTATTTCAGTGTGTAAAAAGACCATAAAATACCTTAATAAATAGCATGAGAAAGCCCATCATTTCCTGGATTAATTATGTTAAGGTGCTACTGCTCAGTTTACTGTCCAGCGGGCTTACCCTGACCTTTATTTATACTGTAAACTTTTTGATTAGCAGGCAGATTAGCGGTAATGGCATTATTGTAAAGCCTGTCTATGGGTTATTCCTATTGTTGTTTATTGCTTTATATACGCTGGTCAGGATCTATTTTTCTTACTCCACCATCAAGCTTTCGCAATACCTGTTTTGGGAACTTAGAATGGACATTGTTGGCATCATGGGCAACGCTAAATTTAGTGATTTCAAAAAACAGTCTCCTAAAATTACTACCTGTCTCATCAGCGATGTTTCTCTTTTGACGCAATCAGCCGAGCATAGCATCTACTTCCTAACTTCGCTCATCACCATGACTCTTTGCATGGGCTATCTTTTTTATCTCAGTCAGCTGCTTTTTGTCATCACCTTAGTGGTTATCATCTGCGGAGCTTTGGTATATCATTTATCCTTTAAAAGAAACCAGTTTTTTCTAAAGGCTGCAAGAAATGAAGAACAGAATTTTATCCAATTATTAGATGCATTGATCAATGGATTTAAAGAGATTTTTTTGGACCAGAATAAAAGGATCATTTTAGGAGGCAAAAAATTAAATCAAATCAGGGATTCTACTATTGGCTTTAACATTAGCGCTTTCACAGGTATTTCACTTAATCAGCTTATTGGGCAAGTCCTGTTTTTTGCGCTTATCCTGGTAGTCCTGCTCTTTTCCAATAAGAGTTTCGGTCTGCCAGTAACTACCGCTGTTAATTTTGTGTTTATACTTTTATTTCTGCGCAGCGCCATTGAAACTACTATGGTGTTGTTGCCGGGTTTATACCAGGCAAATATTGCCTACAAGAGGATAACAGAGCTGCGCGATACCCTGGCCAGCGGCACAATAGTGTATCATGCTGCAAATCAAGGCGTGAATGAATTTTCTGTAATTCAAATCAAAGTATTGACCTACAGCTATAGTTCCAATAGCGGCAATGAACATGGTTTTGCTATTGGCCCGGTTAACATTGAGCTGGAACGCGGTCAGGTTTATTTTATCTATGGGGGAAATGGTAGTGGCAAAACTACTTTTGTGATGCTGCTACTAGGGCTGCTGGACCCAGATTCCGGTCAGATTTTCTGTGATGGGGTATTGGTTACACCCCTAACAATAGCGAACTATAAAATACGGTTTGGTGCCGTCTTTAGCGATTATTACCTTTTTAATGAAGTTTTCTACGATAATATCGATCCTTTATTGGTGAACCAGTACATAGTTCTATTTGAATTAAATGATAAGGTGACATGGCGGGACAATGCTTTCAGCACGAAAGACCTTTCTATGGGCCAAAAGAAACGTCTGGCCTTAATCGCGGTGTTATTAGAAAATAAGCCAATTATCGTACTAGATGAATGGGCTGCCGATCAGGATCCTTATTTCAGGCAAAAATTTTATGTGGAAATTATCCCTTTATTAAAGCAAAAGGGCTTTACCATTCTGGCAGTAACGCATGATGATAAATATTATCACTGTGCCGATTACTTGTATAAAATGCAGGAAGGTACCTTAGTAAATGTAGTGCAGGAAAACTTAAATTTTGCCGGATGAGAGGGGAAATTTACCTGCAGAAAATTAGTTTAGCCGAGTTTTTGGACAATCCGGACTATCATAACTGCTGGAGCAGGCAAGTTTCTGATGATAATTTCACTTTAACACCAGCCTACCTCAAACTGTATAACGATCAAAATAGCAATACCTTTTTCTATATAGGCAGACTTAACGGGGAAATCGTTCTTCACTGTTTAATCTCCGTTTTAACCCTGAAAATTGCCGGTATCCCCATCAGAGCAGCTATGCTGGGTGCACCTAAAACCAACGGAAAAGCATTTTGGTATAGTCAGACGCAGCTTAGCTACCCCGTCTTCATTGCATCCATCCTTGCTGCATTCAAACGTGAGTTTAGCTTCCACATCTTCATCTTGCGGGAGTTTTACTGCAAAAACGATGCTGGATTACTTTTAGAAAACCAAAAGATGGGCTTTCTTAACCACCATGCTCTGGTAAAGAGCTTCCTGGATATCACAGCCTATCCATCATTTGATGATTATTTTAACGTATTACCCTCAAAAAAGCGTAATTATTTTCGCAATATATTAAAATGCAGGGAAAAGCCTGAAGTACTGTTGCAGCAGCTGGAACTCAATCCCGAATTGGTTACGTTAATTTATCCTCTTTACAGGGAAACCAACGCCAGGGCAAAAGAAAACCGCACGGCACCAGTTCCACAGTCGGTTTTTCTGGCCTTGTGTGATAGCGAAATCAAGACTAAAGTGATTACCTATCAGCTGCATCATAATATTGTGGCCTTTGGGCTAATGTTATACAATTCCACTACAGTAAAGTGTCTGTTCACTGGATTTGATTATAGCGTTAACAAATCGCATAACCTCTGGTATCAGATCATGCTGGAGTCTATTCGTTTTGCAATTGATAACCGGAGTCATACTGTAGACATGGGTTCTTCTGCGGCCGCAATGAAAGATAAATTTCTGGCCGGCCATGATGATGTTTATATCTCCGTACTGCTTAAAAATGCTCTGCTCACCGCGCTACTTAAAATGCCCCTGAGTCATCTCCTTAAACAATTTCTAAAACCTGCCATTTAATAGTTTATCAATCAAAATCTCTCTATCATGCCACAATATATACTTTCAAAACTCTTTCTTCTTGTATTGTTACTACTTACCTGCTGTATTGGTACTGTTAAGGCGCAGCATACACTTACCGGGACAGTGATAGACCATATGAAATTACCAGTGCCGTATGTAAAGGTGACTGTGAGGCGGGTTACAGATTCAATCGTTGTTGGTTCAGGGATCACCACACTAGATGGCAAATATAATATCGAGATCAATAGTAAAGGGGAATACCAGGTTATGGTGTATTCCAAACTGTATGAAAAGAATTTCACCAGGTTATCTATAACAGCAGCGCATACAGTAGCCCCGATCTTACAGCTCGTTCCTGCGGTAGTAAACCTGAAAGAAGTAACTGTGCGTACAGACAGGGCTATTTATGATCAGCAGATTGATCGCCTGGTGGTAAACATCGGCAATCAACCTGCTGCTGTTTCTGGTAGTGTGTTGGATGTACTGGAAAAACTACCTGGCGTAAAGGTAGACCGTCAGACTTCTTCTGTCTCATTAAACGGCAAAGATGAGGTGGGGATCATGCTGGAAGGGAAACTCGTTAACGTTCCCCTCAGCTCACTGGTGCAAATGCTAAGCGGAATGGACGCCGGCAATATCAAACAAATAGAACTGATCACCAATCCGCCTGCCAAATATGAAGCGGGTAATGCTGGCGGACTTATCAATATTCTGATGAAAAAAAGAACTACCGACGGAAGCAGCGGAGCATATACTGCTTCTTTGGGTTATGGTGATTTTGATAAGGAGAAAACGTCTCTAAACTGGAATAGCAGAAACAAAGGCATTAGCTTTTCTAGTGACCTCTCCTATAGCCGGGACCGTACTTTCAGACAGTTTGAGAATGACAAAGCCATATCTACCAGTACCAGTAACTATAGTACCAGTACTACATCCAGCAGATTTCCTACCAGCGCTAATTATTCGGGCAGATTTGGGGTCGATGTAGAGCTGAATAACAAGATTACACTAGGCAGTACTTTTTATGGATTGTTAAATACCTGGGATCAGGAGGTGAAAAGTGCTGGTAACATTACTTATTCACCAGATTCAAGCGTAAACCTGGATATTTTTAATTCAGAGAACAGCAAAAGGACTTTATTGACAGGCAGTATAAATATGCTCTACAAAATTCATAGTAAGGCCAATTTGCAAATAGATGCAGACTATCTTCATTTTTATAACAAAAACCCTAATTTTTACGATAACGATTATAGCATTAATGGTGTCAGTTTTTTAAGGGATGTTTTTACTTCTGAGAAAAAGACCCCGGTGAACGTCTGGGCGGGTAGGGCCGACTACAGCATGCAAATCAACAAAGACCTGCTTTGGGAATCTGGCTACAAGGCTACACTTACCTCCTTGAATAATTTAATTAATGTAGCGCAGCTTCAATCGGGGCAATACATTACTGATCCTGATTTAAGCGGAGACTCTCATTTGAAAGAATCTATCCATGCATTTTATATATCCTCAAAATGGGTAGCTGATAAAAAGACCACACTTAACGCAGGGCTCCGTTATGAGTATTCCCTTACCGAATCGGGCACTACCGAGCATCCGGATGTTATAGACCGAAAATTAGGAAAGTTATTCCCAAGTTTGTTTTTATCAAGAGTGCTCAATGCCAACAGCACCCTGCTCATCTCGTTTGGGAAAAGAATAAACAGACCAACTTATAATGATCTGGCACCTTTTGTTTTATTTCTAGATCCTACTACCATCTATAATGGAAATATAACTCTCAAACCCGCTTTAAGTAACGTATATACCCTGACCTATAATTTCAGGAAGTACACGGTGACCACTGAATTTATAAACATCACTGATCCGATCTTCAGGTTTCAGCCTGTTTTATCGTCTGATAACAAGCAAGTTTTTATGCCCCTGAACCTCAGCAACTCCAAAACATTCTCAACATTAATAGGTATCCCAGTTTCAGTATCAACATGGTGGCAGATGGAAAATTCTTTACAAGGGGTAACTCAATCCAACCGATTGTCAGGCGGACAAACCTTAACTGATTCTTATTACCGCGTCAAGACCACACAGAATTTTACGCTGCCAAAAAATTATGCAATCCAGTTATATGGTTCTTACCAGTCTGCCAGACTTACGGGGGTATCCAAAACCAGTCCTTCTAATAAAATTGATGTATCCATTGATAAAAAGTGGTCGGTACAAAATCGCCTGCAGCTGATGATTAGTAACATCTTACCCGATCAATACCATGTATCCTCCATCAGTGAAGGTAATCCGGATTTTTATGCGCTCACTGATTATAAGTATGAATCACGCATCGTGAGGCTTACCTTCATACATACGTTTGGAAATGCAAAACTGAAAGCACAAAGGAAAGTAAACAAGGCTACCGAAGATTTAGAGGAGCGCGTTATCAAATAATATGGAAAGCAGATTAACTAAAGCCATTGCAGGTACAAGAGATTTAGCCAGCAGGAACGCCGATATTAAAGCCATTGTATCTTTTGGTTCTACCAACCGTAAAAAAGCAGATGAGAACTCCGATCTGGATATATTTCTATTTACTACCCACAGTGACCGCTACTTAAACAGGAAGGAGGGAGATTGGCTAACAAAAAGTTTTGGCCCGGTACTTTCCAGAGTGGTGGTTAAAGATCTTTTAGACCAAATCCTGTTCAATAGAATTGTACTCAAAAACAAGTTCAGTCTGGATATAATTACGGTAAACAGCAATGAATTTACACAAGCCAGGTATTTTCTATGGTTAAAAAAATTCCATATCTGCTGGCTCATCCCTAAAAAGATGTTCAGCAGTCTTGATGAAAAATTATATACTTTTCATTATTACCTCAAAAGAGGATATGCCATACTTTATGATGAAGTACATATTGAAGAACTTATCAAACAGGTTTTTGAAGGCTATAAACAAGAATTTTTCAAGGAGCGTGATCATCTTGTTAACTACCAGACCTTTTGGCGTAATTATCACCAGTTCTGGCAATCCTGTTATAGGATGGAATTGGCGTTAAAGTCAGGCCAGTATTTTCAGGCACTTAATATCCATGATAATAATATCAAGAAATCGCTGATACAGCTCGTGCACTGGCATACCTTATACACAGCTGGCAGTCCGCATATGGATGTCTATTACAAAGGCGCAAAAATCTACGATTGGTGCGATCAATCGCTAATCCAGCAATTGTACCAAGTTTTCCCTTCCACAAATCTATCGAAGATGCGTAAAGCCTTGCAGCAGTCAATTTTAATTTATCAGCAATTATCGCCTCCCATTGCACAATCTGCTGGTTTCGCAATCAATACCGTATTAGAAAAAATGGTATCAACAAACAAAAATTTACAGGTAGGTCGTACAGTTTGCTCCATAGAACCTGGAAAAGATAAAATATTAGCCCCGCTGATTAAGCTGTTAGCCAAAGACACACCGCTGCTCTTATTGCGTGAAATAGCGGTAACCCATAACGTTCTTGATGTGCAGCTTTTTATGGCTGTGGCCAATCCTGGACAATTTATGAAGGAGCAAGTCTGGCAGTTTGGTGATCAAAAATTAATTTCCTATCTTACAGTAGATAAGACTATCTGCAAAATTAGTTTACTCTATGAAAGCGGGCTTTCCATTACTGTAATCCTTTGCCCGCTGGCAAAGCTGAAAAAGAATCAATTTTATACCGTTTTCAAAAAACTGCATTCCGGTGTATTATATGCAGCGCGGCAAGACCAAAAAGACCTGGCCTATTTTGGTGATTTCGATTCAATAGGCAGTTCGGTCATCATTGATCGTGTCGGAATCAGTAACTTTACCTCAGCCCATCCAGTCTATGAAAAACCGGCATTTTTCAATAATCCAGCCTATCAGGAAATGTTTTACGCTAACTATAACCAGTTTTGGCAGTACTGTTATAAAATGATGGTAAAACTGATCAGGAAGGATTTTTATTATGCCATTTATGTATTAGATAACAATATTAAGAAACGGCTCGCCGAAATGATCGATTGGTATAATCTGCAGGTAATCTATTCTGATCAACATACGATAGCCGAATCAGATATTGCAAGGATGATTGCAAATGGTATTTATCCCGGCAGTACTATCAAAGAGATGAAATCATCAATTTTACAAACCATTCTTGTATATAAAAATATTTCTCATCAGGTAGCCTCATGGGGTGGTTTATCTTTAAACCCAGAATTTGAAAAATTAGTGGAGCTATTTATAAACGATAACCTAAGTATACATTAACATATATTCCTATGAACATCAAACTCAATAAAACATTTTCTGTATCCATGCTCGCTGATGCCTACCACAGTATTAAGGATCTGCAGAGCAGTCCAGCTGGATTTCCAGGTGAAGGGAACTTTAACTGGAATGCCATTCCTGTATATTCAATAGGTAGCGAAACACGTGAAGACTCACCTCCTTTGGTTAAACTGCTCGAAGAACTAAAATCGCTTAATTTACGTTTGAGACTTGTACGTTTCATGATGCTAGAACCTGGGGGGATCATCAAAATACATAGCGATTCCTTCCTTTCCCAACAAATCGTACGGCTGCACCTGCCTGTTTTTACCAATCCGGACATAGAATTTTTCCTAGATGGCCTGCGTTGCAACTGGCAACCCGGAGAATTATGGTATGGGGATTTTTCTAAACCGCATTATGGTGAAAACAAGGGCCAGCAGACGCGGGTTCACCTGGTTATTGATGTAACCGTGAATAAAGAACTGCTCCAGTTATTTCCTGCGGAGCTGATTCCCCTGGAAATGAAGAATAATACGTTAGATGACGGGGCGGTGGAAATAGATACGGCCATGTTATCACGTTTTAATTGTGAATTTTTACTTCCCCAGGGGTTTGCGCTGCCGGGGATGGATTTCTCTGATCTGAAAGAAAACCTTACAGGTAGTGTCAGGTTGGTGGATACTGAACTTTGTGTGCTGGTCAATGGTCAGCCTTTGCTAAAAGCTATCCCGCTTACTGAAGATAAACTTTCATTAATAGGCTTGCCAATGGAAGCATATGTAGATTATGCGTTTTCTGCAGATAATGGAGTTAAATCACTTTCTTTGACAATCGCAGGAACAAGTATGGATGTTAAACTCATTTAAATTATTAACCAATGTATACACCAAAAGCCAATCAAATTACTGATAAAGCAGAACTCGTGTCTTTTATGAAACGCTTTAGTTTTGCCACTATCATTTCAACAATAAACCAGTTGCCAGTAGCTACGCATCTCCCGTTTACCATCCAATATGAAAATGACATCATCACTTTAAACGGACATTTTGCCAAAGCCAATTCACAATGGCAAAATATCGAAGAACATCCTGTGCTGGTTATTTTTAGTGAGCCTCATGCCTATATTTCTCCCAAATTTTATGACAAGGTGGAAAGTGTTCCTACCTGGAATTATTATGCCGTACATGCTTATGGAAATTGTACGTTGCTTGTGGACCGTACTATCATCCTGAACGGCCTGGAGGATATGATTTTAGCTTATGAAGCTGAATATAAGCAGCAATGGGATTCGCTTTCTGATGCTTTTAAAGACAAAATGTTAAATGGTATTGTGCCATTTACTATGACCGTAACCGACCTGCAAGCCAGCCAGAAAATGAGCCAGAACAAAACAGCTGCAGAACAGCAGCGCATCATCAGCGAACTCATTGAGAGTGATGATAGTGCCGCACGTATTACAGGAGAATATATGGAATCAAATTTACAGCAGAAAACAGACCCCAGCTTTAAAAACCCGCCCAATAGTCCATGCACACGCAATTCTTAAGTCAAATTTACAATTTCAAAGCAATGAAGCATGATCAACAAAAATTTTTATAAAACTATACCTGCTGACCTAATGGAACTGGTGGGAAAGGGCGCAGCCGAAGCTAGTCTTGATCCTTTATTATATGGCTACCAAATCCTGTTTGATAAGTTTAATATACCTAAAACAGGTGTAATGCATTTGGGCGGACATATTGGACAGGAATTATCTATGTATGCTGCTTTAGGACTTGGAAATGTGGTGATGGTAGAGCCGCTGCCAGATGAATTTTTCCTGATGCAGTCAAAAATTAATGACTTTAACCAAACCTTTACAAGTTTATCTGCTTTTCTGGGTGATGAAATACCACGGAAGGCACATGGAGTGAACTGTGCAATTTCTGATCAATCTGGTGTGGTTAAAATTTACCGTACGGATATCACCTCTCTTTCTTCCCTTGCAAAACCAGTGAAAAGTGGATTGTCTGATAGCTGGGATGCCCTTGTTTACGATGAGCTATCCGTATCCTGTAAAACACTAGATCAGCTAGTGGAAGAATTACCTAATGGATGGAATGCAGCAGACTTTAGTTATCTGAGAATGAATGTCCAGGGATTTGAGTTAAAAGCCTTAAAGGGTGCCGAGCAATTTCTTGAATCAATTTCGCTTATTGATCTGGAGATCAATACTGAATTGCGCTACGAAGAAAGCCCTACACAGGAAGATTTTGACAACTTTCTTATCCAGCGTGGTTTTATCCCTATTCTTGGTTATTCAGCAGGGCCATCTATTGCAAACGTACTTTATATTAGAAAGTAATTTTCTTGATTCGCATACAACATTCGGGGATTTGCATACAGCCACCATGCACATATTAATGATATTTGAATAATTAAAACATCATTATGGAAATCAAGAAAATAAATTTAGGAAGCCAGGGGCTAATTGTCCCAGGCATTGGTTTAGGCTGTATGGGGATGACCGGCTTTCAGGAAGGCAATATGTATGGCAAAGCAGACGAACAAGAGGCAATTGCCACCATACACCGGTCATTAGAATTAGGTGGTAATTTTCTAGATACTGCAGACCTGTATGGTCCATTTGAAAATGAGCGGCTAATTGCAAAAGCAATCCAGGATAATCGTGATCAATACATTATTGCCACTAAATTCGGTTGGGAAATTGATGACACTGAAAATGTAACCTGGGCTATAAATGGCAAAAAAGAATACGTGAAAAAAGCAGTGGAGCGATCCTTAAAAAATCTTAATACGGATTACATCGATTTGTATTATATGCATCGGCTCGATAAGAATACGCCTATTGAAGAAACCATAGAAGCCATGAGCGATTTAGTAAAAGAAGGCAAAATAGGTTATATTGGTCTTTCAGAAGTGTCTTCAGAAACTGTAAAAAGAGCTAATGCAGTTCATCCTATCACAGCTGTGCAAAGTGAATACTCATTATTTGAGCGTAAGGTAGAAGAACGGGGAGTGCTGCAAACATTAAATGAACTTGGTATTGGTTTTGTGGCTTATTCTCCATTAGGAAGGGGTTTCTTGTCCGGTCAGATCCGTAGTATTGATGATTTGCCAGCAGATGACTTTCGCCGTGCAATTCCACGTTTCCAGGAAGCCTATTTCTACAAGAACATCGAATTAGTTAAAGCGATTGAAACCTTAGCTGAAGAAAAAAATGTCACCTCCTCACAATTGGCACTAGCCTGGATTATCAGTAAAGGGATATTACCTATTCCGGGTACTAAACGCAGAAAATATGTAGAACAAAACATTGCCTCTATTGCTATTCAATTAAGCGAATCCGATCTTGCAAAGTTAGAAAGCATAGTGCCACTTGGAACTGATACAGGTGATCCATATGATGAGTTTAGTATGGGGTTAATTGATTAATTTTTAAATTTGTTTTATGAACGCTATTAAATCTGTTTCTGAATTTCATCGTTTATTGTCTTTATCCTCCCCCAAACATCCGCTGGTCAGCGTTATAAATCTTTCGGAATCAAAATTCCTTGATGATGAGGTCTGGAAAGGTTTTGTGAATAGATTCTATTGTGTCGCACTAAAAAGAGAAGCAATTGGGAAAATAAGATACGGGCAGCAGCACTATGACTACGACAAGGGTGTCCTGAGTTTTACAGCACCCAATCAGGTACAGTATTTAGATGTTCATAATATGGAATGTGGTTCTGGCTATCTGCTCATTTTCCATCCGGACTTTCTATTGAAGCATTCATTAGCAAGCAGTATTAATCAGTATGGGTTTTTCTCCTATGCTGTAAATGAAGCGCTGCACCTTTCTGCTGAAGAGGAAGATGATCTTATAACCATCTTGAATAAGATTGATAAAGAATGTGTCCATATTGATAAACACACTCAGGAAATTATTCTATCGCAAATTGAACTGTTGCTCAATTATTCCAACCGGTTTTATGAGCGGCAGTTTATTACGCGCAAAAATAATAATTACGAATTGCTTTCAAAATTTGAGCAGCTTGTTAGTGAATATTTTGATAGTAATCTTATAGGGCAGCAAGGGCTGTTAACTGTACAACATATTGCCGGACAAATGAATCTGTCACCTAACTACCTGAGCGATCTGCTACGGGTGCATACCGGGCAAAATACCCAGCAACATATTCACGAAAAATTGATTGATAAAGCAAAAGAAAAACTATCAACAACAAGTTTAACAGTTAGTGAAATTGCTTTTGCACTGGGTTTTGAACATGCACAATCATTTAGTACACTTTTTAGAAAGAAAACTAATATGTCACCATTGAAATTTCGTCAGATTTTTCAATGACAGACTTGGAGTCAGTCAGATTTGAAAAAGATATAATTAACACCATAAGGAATAGCACCAGGTTTAAAACTAAAACCTGTTCATATGATCAGGAATAAAGATGGTCTTCAGTATATGTTAGCGTTAATCCTGGAAATAAAATCAATTATATTCCTTGTTTTTATACAGATATTGGCTTTAAATGTCATTATTCAGTTAAGTAAATTGGAAACAACAAAGATTTAAAGAAAAATAAAGGTTTAGGTAAGAAATAAACACAGAAATTTCTATAGCTTTAAGTATACAGATTTGAAACTTAGTATTTCTAACCTTAGCGTTCATAGAGCGCTTATATTTGACTGCTTAATCTGTTATATTTCTTACAAAATCTTATGGAACAATATACCTGTAAAAAAGAAATTGCAGAGGCCACTAATCGTGGTTTCGAGCAGGAAGTTTATCAATTTTTGCGTACCTGGGTTCAGGATCATGAGGATAAAACACTGCTTCAATTCAATCAGACACTAGATGAATATCTGGAAAATGATGCATTGCGGGATTTTTTTCTTAATACAGAACATCCTGTCCAGAAATTATTGAAAAATCCTTATATCGCCAAACATTTAGGCAGATGCGCAGATGCTGTTTATTTTGATCCAATAAACGGAGACCCGCTATTGGCTTCGGCAGAGCAACGGATTTATAACCTAGCCCGCCGGATGGATAGCGAAAGCATGCACGTTCCATTTCGCTCAGTTCATCCTAATAAGCAGACTGAAGCAGGTGATACTGCAGATATCAGTACTTATCCGATTGAATCGGATGAAATTCGCTACAACAGTGGTAATCACTTTACGAGCCGTCCAGCCAATGGAAATGTTTTTGATGAAAACAGCAAACGTTGCAGAGCAAAATCCGCTGACAATTTACATGTCTTTTTTAGGCGCGGGTATCTGGAAGACCGGTTAACAGATTTAAAAAAGCTTACCGCCGAAATACATGAGAACGGGGAGACCAAGCCACAATTCTTTGTGATCTATAGCAGACACTCACCTAAAGAAGGGCATTTTGGGGTATCCCTTGTCATTATGGATCCTGCAAATCCCAGCTATCCAAAACGCGTTATGGTATGTGACACCTTGCTCAAGGATCTGCCGCAGCATCCACGCTGGTGGAATTACTTCATTGAGGAATATACCCATATCTTTGGCGATGCAATAGGGGAGATGATAGAGGACCTTTCCCATCCGCTGCAAAAGGTAAATGTTAAAGGTGATGACCCTTATCGTCATGATTGGAACTGCCCTTATTATGCGGCCAGCATGGCAGATGCATTAGCGGATCTAGTAAAAAAGAATCCAGAACTCACGTTAAGCGGAACCATAAATGATATCCATTTTGCTATGAAAGATATGATGTCAGATTACTACCAGATAGATCATGAAATTAAAGACAGGGCAGCTATTCAGCAAGCTAATCAATTAAAGAGGTGGAAAAGCGGACGTGAATTAATCAGTGATCTGGAAATTGAAATTAGCCGCAAATCATCCTATGAACTTTAATTTGTTGTTTGTTTAAATTTCCATCTCCGGTGAGACCAAAGCCAGTACTGCGGCTGTTTTTTTATCATACTTTCTAAATATTTAACATGAGCTTCTGTAATTTCATAAGGAGCTGTTTCTTTTGCATTTTCAATTAACGGTACTAGTGTATAAGAATAATAGCCTCTTTTTAATCGTTTCATATCGTAAAAGACAACTACCTTATCCAAGTGTATGGCTAGCTTCTCAATACCTAAGAATACAGCAGTCTGCTGATTTAGAAACGTTGTGAAATAGTTAATCTCTTCTTTACCTGGTGTTTGATCACCCACCAACACAGTTACTGTTAATTCGTTTTTATATTGGACCATTTTACGCATTACCTGGTTCATTGCCACAGGGATACCGCCAAAGCGTGCTCTTATCTTTATGAAAAGGTCATTAAAAACAGGATTTGATAGGGGTTTGTAAACAATCATAAATTTTTTATCATTATGAAAGCAAAAATTCATTGCAGCAAATTCCCAGTTGCAGTAATGCCCGCTAACAGCAATTATGCTTTTTCCTTTTTCAAAATATTGCTGGACCAACTCCGGATTGGTAACAACTACCCTTTTTCTCATCTCCTTTTCCGAAATGGAGATACCTTTTATAATCTCTATTATCAAATCACAAAGATATTTGAAAAAGTCTTTTTCAATAACCGCAAGTTCATCCTTACTTTTTCCAGGAAAGGAATTTCTCAAATTTTCCTGTACCACCTTACGCCGGTATTGGACAACATAGAAAAGTAAAAGGAATAAAATATCAGCTATAATATATAAAATCCAAAATGGTAATAGGGAAAGCAAAAACAACAGAAAAACGCTTAATCTAACAAGGGCGGTCTTTACCATCCTTTTGAGATATTATTTAAGGACATTCGCTGATCTGGATTAGCTAAAGAGATGAGTTGCAAAATATTCTTTTTATCAATTAACATATATCGTATCGCTTATTTTTATAGTATTTGATTGAATAGGAATTGTCTAAAGTATGCTAAAAGGAATTAGAACGCTAAATTCTGCTGCGAATATAAGAGTTAAAATTTCAGTTCAGAGCCTTTAGCTATAAACCTGCCTTTAATTGTAATCCTTTTATAATGCTAAAAACACAAACCAGCTATAATTATGTTATATAATTTTAAGAATTAATTTAGCTTTCCTTTATACAAACCAATGGCATCACCAACTACCAGAGACTGGCGTTTCAGATTACATGAAATTATCTATGAGTCAAACACCCCAGCGGGAAAAGCGTTTGATGTCGCATTACTGTTTGCCATATTTACAAGTATTATAATCATTATGCTGGATAGTGTACAAAGCCTTCATTCAGCCTATGGAAAAATCTTTAGTACAGTAGAATGGATATTTACAATACTATTTACCATAGAATATACACTCAGGCTAATCAGCATTCGTACCCCAAGTAAATATGTATTTAGTTTACTGGGAATCATCGATCTTATCGCACTCATTCCATCTTATCTAAGCATTATCTTTGTCGGAGCGCAGGCACTACTGGTATTCAGGGCACTCAGATTATTAAGGATCTTTCGCATCTTTAAGCTTGGACAATTTTTAACAGAGATCAATTTTCTAAAGCTTGCTTTAAAAGGCAGCATAAGAAAAATCAGCATCTTCCTGCTTACAGTACTTACCCTTACCGTTATTCTTGGGTCTATCATGTATTTGGTAGAAAAGAAGGAAAATGGGTTTTCCAATATACCTGAAAGTATTTATTGGGCCATTGTAACGATCACAACAGTCGGTTATGGTGATATTTCTCCAATTACGCCAATGGGAAAATTTGTAGCCTCTGTAGTTATGCTCATCGGTTATGCAATCATTGCAGTACCCACTGGCATACTAACACATGATCTGGCTATGGCTGCGCGGTATAAAAAAGAATTACCAGAATCATGCCCAAACTGCAGTAGTGAAGGACATGATCAGGATGCTTTATTTTGTAAATATTGCGGTTCTTCTCTATATTCTTAATTTAAGAAGTTTTTATTGATGTATAGAAAAGAAGCAAATTATCATTTCTTACTTTTTGTTTTTTTTTCTGGTACGCAATTTGGAACTTTCCTTCCATCTTTAGTTTTCATACCCACCTGCTCATAATTTTTCCAGCAGGGATCTTTTTCTTTTTTCTTTTCTGCCATTGCTATAGTTTTTAATATTTAACCATCCGTAAGCGATAAAAGTTTTGCATTGGTTGTTTTAAAATAACAAAATGAATCCTGCTATAATACTCACATAGACGTATGAATAGCGGTTTGTTCTTTGGATGGGCAGATGTAAAACAGAAAGTACACCTATCGGATGTTTAAGATTAAGTCATAAAAAAAGGGAACGGATAAATATCCGCTCCCTCCAAAGAAAAATTATAAACTGATATCTAAGATATCTTTCAGTGATTAAAAACCGTATCTCAATCCAATCTGAAACTGGTAAGGATTACCAGTAGGATTAACAATACCTGTGTTATTGACACGGTAGTTAAACGATCTGGTGGTTGAGTTATAATTATCAACTGCTGGAATTGCAGGAGTAGTAGGCGTAGCAGCTACTGCGCTTTTACCATTTAAAGCATATAATGCCTGGCTGCCTAAACTTTCATTCACACCAGATTTTTTGTTAATTAAGTTGGCAAGATTGAAAATGTCTCCTGAAACTTCGATCGTATGCGTTTTATGAATTTTGAATTTCTTGCTTACTCTTAAATCTACCACACCAAAGAAATCATTGATACCACCATTACGCTCAGCAATTTTACCAGAATATTTATTGATATAATCTTTTAAGCTCTGGCTTGCATTTGGATTATCGATGATAGCCTGTAAACCTGCACGTACATTGGCAGGAACAGCAGTATTATTTCTATCGAAGATATAAGCTAAATCATTAGTTTCTACGAAATCTCCATTATTATTTACCCCAGATATTAAGCTATAACGTGTACCACCAATTCCTGAATAACGAACACCTACAGTAACACCGTAAAATGTTGGAAGTGTACCATAAATTACAATTTTATTTCTGAACTGGTTATCAGAATAAGTCATGTTGCTTAAGTTTCTCGGATCATCCTTAACAGGAAGAGATAATGTTGCAGAGTTAGCTACGTTACCATTGTAAGAAGTATTATCTTTTGCATCGTTCCAAGTGTAACTCGCAGTAATTTCACCGTCTTTAAAATATTGCCATGTCGCATCAAGCACAACCGCAAACTGATTTACTTTACCTTTACTATTTAATTCTAACACTCGGCCAAACTTGTCACTGATCCTGCCTTTTTTCCAGTCTGGCGTACCATTAGCTGGCATCTCTGGAACAAATACACCACGGTCAGCCTCGTTCGGTAAAGTGAAATATGGATTTGCAGCCATGTTCCTGTCTACATACATATAGTTATTTCTTCCCAAAGTTGCATACCCTGTAATACCCACTTTTAACCTGTCGCCGATCAGCTTACTGTAAGAAAGGTTAGCTTTATATACAACTGGTACTTTTGCGTCTTCCGCATACATATTAATAGTAGGCACCTGTGAAGCCACTACCGTTGGTGCGGCAACTGTACCATTTCTGTAACCAATAAAATCAGGTCTTGGCGCATCAACCCCAAATACATCTACAGTAGCAAAATGAGTACCATCAAATGCTAAATTGTTAATCGTTACATAGTTGTTTACATCAGAACCGAAGATACCTGCACCAAAGCGTACAAAATCGGTTCTTTTTTCATCAATATCCCAATCTAACTGAATCCTTGGCTGGATTAAAAACTGTTTTAACTTATTATCCGTTCTTACGCCCAGTTCAGTAAGTAAAGTCTGGTTCAAAGGTGATGTTGGATAAGAACTGTAATCTAAACGCAAACCGCCTGTAAATTCTAAACCTTTAGCCAGTTTAGTTTGCATTTGTCCGTAAACTGCAGTATTCCAGATACCAGCTTTCACAGTTGGATCATCCATCAAAGGCACTTCGCGGTAATATCTGTTTGGAGTCAGGTTGTTAAAGTTTTCCAGAGATGTTCCTGTTGCTGCCGAATTGATATATTCAAAACGACCGTTCACTTCAGAGCCATAAAGCGATTTTGCATGCGTATACATCGCATCCACACCAAATGTGAATTTGATTTTATCAGTATTATAATATAAGTTATCAACTAGCTGGAAGACATTATTTGTAAAACCTTCCTGGCCAAAACGATGACCACCGATCTGTATATTTGTTGCTGCTGAAGAACCGTCAGACAATGTTGAAGTCACGTTTCTAACTACCGCTCTTGGGATAGCAAAACCTAACTGGTCATTTTGCGTACTTGCCTGGTAAGTATATAAATGCTGAACTTTTAATTCGTTCGTTACTTTACTATTAATCGTCGAACGTAAAGTTGCTAATAAACTGTTATCAACGTTTTTATCATTACCGTAACTTTCATACAAATTGATCGCTGTATTATCTGCCAGGCCCAATGGGTTCCTGTCATTCGTATAATTATCACGTACCGTTAATAAGTTTTTGTCATTAATCTGCCAATCTAAACGTGCAAAAGCAGCATCAGTACCACGTTTTCTATCAAAAGTACCATACTGAGGAGAGTTTGCTACACCATACTTTGTCCGGGCAATATCAACAAATTGATTTAAGGTGTTCTCACTTACTCTAAACCTTTGCTCATCTGCTAAACCATTAATGTCTGCAATAATCAGCGGACGGGAATCTTTCTGGTGATCCAATCCTACAAAATAATGCAGTTTATCTTTAATAATAGCTCCACCTAAAGTGAAACCATATTGTGTAGTAGAGAAATCATTATCACGTTTAATACCTCTAATGTCATAAGGGCTTGATAACCACTCAGCACGGTTATAGATAAATGCACTACCAGAAGTTGTATTCGTACCTGATTTAGTTACTGCCGTTACAGAGCCACCACCAGATCTTCCTAAAGTAACATCATACTGATTGGTCACAACTTTAAATTCACGTACCGCTTCCATCGAAATAGAATAAGGTGCGCCACTTCGGCTAGTCGTACTTCCAGAAGATGTTGGGTTCTTCGCACTCATACCATCAATGGTATAATTGGTTCCTGAAGCAAGCTGACCTGAAATTCCGTTACCGCGGCTTAATGGAGAAAGATCCATCAAGTTTGAAAAGTTACGTCCGTTTACTGGAAGCTGGTTCATTGTCTTAGCGGAAATCTCTGTAGAGGCACCAAAATTTTTCACCTTGTTTTTTAAACCTGAAGCCACAACCTGTACCGCCTCTAAATCCTGAGAAGCTTCTTGCATCGCAACAGTTACTCTTACAACATCACCAAGATTTAACATATATCCGCTTCTGGTTTGTTCGCCATAACCCATATATAAAACCTTAACCGAATAAGGACCACCTAAAGGAAGTTCTTTAAAAGTATATTCTCCCTTACTATTAGTTGACGTTCTTGTTGTAAAACCTGTTGAGTTATTTCTAACTTGAACAGAAGCACCTGGAATAGGTTTTTTTTGCTCATCAGTTACAACACCTAAAATAGATGCTTGTGTAGTTTGTGCCAGAACAGGGTCTTTAATGCAAAAACAAAGCAATAATACTGCAAGTAGTAAATTTTTGATCATAATTAATTTGAGATTTTTTTCTGGCACAAAGATGTTGCTCAAATATTAATTGAAATATAATTTTAGGTTACCAAACCCTTAAGAAATCGTTTGTTTTAATGTCTAATGTTAAAATAACATCTGCTTCCAAATAAATTATGATGCTTTATAGCTGTATATCAGCGATAAGGATATTATTGTCTTTTATGACTGAACATTGTCTTGCCGAAATTACCATAGATCAAGATTGGGGCAATAATAAACTTATACCTTCACCGCATTCAAAAACAGAACTACTTATATAAAAATAACATGTCAAAGATTTTAAATATCATTTCTAGCCCAAGAGGCGAAGCATCTAATAGTATTAAACTGGCTAATGCCATAATAGATAGATTAAAAGAAAAAGACCCTGCTGCTGCGGTACAGGTAAGAGATTTGGCTCATGGCCCATTCCCTCATTTGGAAGAAGCACACCTGAATGCCTTTTTTACACCTGCAGAAAACCATACAGATGAAAACAAAGAAGCAATCCGTCATTCTAACGAAGCTATCCGGGAGATTATGGATGCTGATGTAATTGTTATTGGTGCACCTATGTATAACTTCGGTGTTTCTTCAGTCTTGAAATCATGGTTTGACCATATTGCCCGTGCAGGAATTACCTTTAAATATACTGCCGAAGGGCCGAAAGGATTAGTAACTGGCAAAAAAGTTTATGTAGCCGTAAGCACAGGCGGTATCTACAGCTCAGGTGAAGCTATGGCATACGATTTTGTAGTTCCTTATATTAAAACAATGTTAGGATTTATAGGCATTACAGAGGTAACTATAATAAGAGCTGAAGGTTTTGCAATGGCAGAATATCAGGAAACCGCTTTAGATAAAGCTATTGATAGTATCGTATTATAGAATAATTAAAATATTTTAGGATTACAATTAAAACGAGCCTGATCAATCATGATATGAACCCCAAAAGCTGGACAAAAACTTTTGGGGTTCATATCATAATACAGGCTCGTTTATTTAATTAAATAGATAAATGTCAATCTAGCTGATCAATTACCAAAAAGAAACCAGGCAATTATAAGCGTAATAAAAATATTGAACAGCTGTGCCAGCAGAAAAGCATATAGTGGCTTTTTATTCTCATTTTTAAACAGGTCTTTAAAATTAGTTTCCAGGCCAATACTTGTAAAAGCAAGGGTAAACCACGCGTTCTGCAGATTCTTTAAACTATCCTTAACCGGAGCTGCCAGTGCAGGAGACAAAAAGAAAGAAAATAAAACTGAAGCACCAATAAATGCCAGTACAAACTTTGGAAATCTTTCCCAAATCACTTTTAGAGTAGGTTTTTCGACCGATTCTGTTCCTTTCGCTGTCTTATTATAAGACCAGTAAATACTGATTGCAAAAGCAGCAATCCCTAACAACACATTCTGTGAAAATTTAACAATAGTACTGATCTTTAAAGCTTCTTCTCCCACTAAAGAACCAGAAGCCACAACTGCTCCTGTGGTATCAATACTTCCTCCCAGCCAGGCACCGGTTACCTGTTGCGGGAAATTAAAATAAGCAGCAATATAAGGCATAAAAATCATCATTGGAACCGCAGTAATCAGTACCATAGAGATCACATAAGACAATTTTTTAGGATCTCCTTTAATTGCTCCCGAAGTAGCAATCGCTGCAGACACGCCGCAAATTGATACTGCACTAGAGATCATCATCGTCAGCTCATCATCTACCTTTAACTTTTTACAAAGCCAGAAAGCAAAATACCAGACAGAAAGTACTACAATAAGCGCCTGCATCAATCCCAAAGACCCAGCTTTAAGTATATCAGAAAAAATAACAGTTGTTCCCAGCAAAACCAATCCGATCTTAACAAAAAGTTCTGTCGATAAAGTCTCCCGAAACCATCGCGGCAATTTGAATAAATTACCGATCACCAAACCAATCACCAGGCTAAATATCACCGCCTCTAAATTGATAGATTTAATAAAAGTATTTCCAGCAACAACTAAAGCAAGAATAGTTAAAAGATAAACAGCAGGAAAACCGATCAGAAAGTTTTTAACGGATTTACCAGTTGCAGCAGCCCCAATTGCCCCAACAGCCAATACAAAAACAAATTGGATGAATAAGGTAGTTAGGTTAGCAGAATTGAAAACGGCAGCAGCTAATTCAGGGATGTTATTCCATTTATAAACAGGTACAGGAACCATATAAAAAAAGAGGGAGCAAAAAATTACAAGGGAACCTAAGATAACTACAGTCCAGTCTTCATGTATGGCAAAGCGTATAGTTTTTGTGGTCATTTTATTGCAGTTTAAATGGTAATCTTAAAAAATGTTTCCCAACTCAAGGAGCTGGTGGATGATGGTCAGTGTTGTCACCTGCTCAAGATAATACATTAATGGCCAGTCAGGAAAAAAAATAAACTATAATCATAATTACAATCTTACCACCGCCTATGGCATTAGGTTTGCTAATCACAATTTAAATAAATATACATGGACTTTACTGTTGAGCTGCAAGATATGATTGCCATGATTGTCTCCATTATCTGTGGTGGCATCATTGGTTTTGAGAGAGAATACAAAAGTAAGTCTGCAGGTTTTCGTACAATTATTCTGATTTCATTGGGTTCTACTATTTTTACTATTGTTTCTAAACATGGGGTTGGTGCTGACGATAGAATTTCTGCAAATATTATTACTGGTATCGGTTTTATCGGTGCGGGGGTAATCTTTAAAGACAAGATTTCTGTAAGGGGATTAACCACAGCTGCGGTTATCTGGACTTCTGCCGCGATTGGAATGACTACCGGGATCGGATATCATGCACTTGCGCTAACCTTAACTATTATTACTTTGGGTGTGCTTTTAATGGTTACCAGAGTAGAAAAAATGATTGCTGGCCTCCAAAAACAAAAGCTGGTGAGTGTGATGTTCCGTGATCCTGATTTTTCACAATTACAGCAACTTGAAAATACTTTGAGTGTAAGCGGCCTTTCGCTGGAACGTTTGGAAGTTGGAAAAGATAATGACAGGTTAACCGTTGTGTTTAAGGTATCCGGGCAGAAACGATTTCTGGTGGCGATGAATGAGACGCTGGCTTCTATGCCAGAAATCGTATCTTTTAGCTAATTGCGCCTATATCTATTTAGTATGGTTATTTAAGAGCCATGCAACCATTTAGCTTTCTCATACGTCTTTAGCATATATATTAATAAATATGATGAAATCAAAACTCTGCCTTTTACTTTGGCTGTCTTTAATAGCTTTCCATTCTTCCGGTCAAAATAAAATCAATACGTTAAACCAATACTTTAATAAGCTACAAGACTATCAACAGTTTAATGGTAACGTGCTCATTGCTGAACAAGGTAAAATTATTTATGAAAAGTCATTCGGTTATGCAGATATTTCAAATAAAAGACTGCTTCATACAAACTCGAGTTTTCCTATTGCCTCAATTACTAAAACAATTACTTCAACTGCCATTCTGCAGCTTAGGGACAAGGGTAAACTTGAAATAACTGATTTAGTAATTAAATACCTTCCAGAATTTCCCTATCCAGGATTAACGTTAAGACATCTTTTGTCCCATACTTCAGGTTTGCCTATATATGATGATCTCTTTTTTCCCCTATTGAATAACCATCCAGATTCTGTATTTACAAATAAAGATCTCCTTCCAACACTTATTTCTGCAAAGTCGCCCTTACTATTTGAGCCAGGCTCAGACTTTCAATATAATAATGTAAATTTCAATATTTTAGCTTTAGTGGTTGAGGAAATTTCTAAATTGACGTATAAAGAATATCTGGAGAAAAATATTTTTCAGCCATCAGGAATGTCTCATACTTCTCTGTCTGAATTTTTCAAGCGAAAGGATCAGGATTTTTCCAAATTATACCGCTTTAAACACACATACGCATACGAATTAGAACAACCAGATACTACTGCAGAATTTCATGGAAAAAATGGGATACTTCATTTTAATTTTCAGGGACAAGGAGATTTAATCAGTACCACAGGAGATTTATTGAGATACGACCAAGCTTTACAAAATGGGGTCTTATTAAGTAAAGAGTCAATGAATCTTGCTTTTACTCCCGTAAAACTTGCTAACGGACAAGATAATGTACAAAGATATGGATTAGGCTGGATTATTAAAGCGGACAGCTCATTGGGTAAAATTGTTACTCATGATGGAGGATTACCAGGATTACGGTCAGTTCTTTTAAGAAATTTAACAAAGCATCAAACTATAATTATTTTTGATAATACAGGGAATAATGTAATACCGCTAGCAGAAGATGTATTAAAAATCTTAAATGGGGCACACGTAATCCAGCCAACCAGGAGTGGTGCAAAGGAATATAGTACAGTATTAGTTAAATCCGGTACTGTACAAGCTAGAAAAGCACTTGTCAAGCTCAGAGAGAATATTCAATTGATTAGTTTTAATGAAAATGAACTCAATTCCATAGGTTATGAATTTATGTCAAATAATCAAATTGATAATGCTTTAGATATATTTAAATTAAACTTTGAATTATTTCCAGACAGTTGGAATACGAGCGATAGTTATGGAGAAATTCTTTTAAAATTAGGTAGAAAAGCAGAAGCTATTAAAATGTATCAGAAATCGATGCTGTTAAATCCGGATAACCAGAACGGTAAACAAGTATTGGAGCAAATCGCAAAATCTTCAAATTAACCTAATTAATTGATATTGAAGAGCTCATTAATGAGCTTGATTTAATTTACCAGTAGGTTGATAGCGTAGCTAAATTTGCAAAATCAAGATTCTGTTATATTGTATATTAATTCAATTTAACAGGCAAAATTGAATACTACTCTTTAAAATTGTAGTTACTTTGCCTACCAGCTTAAAGCACCATGATCAAAGACATTAGCAATAAACACGATATCAGTATATTTGTAGATGAATTTTATGATAAGATAAAGCAGGACCAAATGCTGGGCCCTGTTTTTTTTGGTGCTATAAAAGGTGATTGGCAACCGCATTTAGACCGGATGTATGCGTTCTGGGATTCTGTGCTATTCAGTACACCAGGTTTTAACGGCAATCCTTTTGCTAAACATGCTACCTTAAGGATAGGCCAGGAACATTTTAATCAATGGCTGGTGCTTTTTGAAGATACAATTGACAGTAATTTTTCTGGCCCTGTAGCGGATGAAGCCAAACACAGGGCACATTTAATTGGAAAGATATTTGTCAGCCGATTGGAGAATATGTAATTTATAACTGATTAACGGCGTTCGCCAATTTGTTGCCGCCACATGGAATAATATAAACCTTTTAATTCCAGTAGTTCTGCATGCGTTCCAGCTTCTGAGATTTTACCTTTTTCTAGTACATAAATGGTATCTGCGTGCATCACCGTAGATAATCTATGCGCAATCAGTATGGTCATCTGTTCCCTGCGGTGTGAGATTTCCCTGATCGTCCCAGAAATTTCTTCCTCGGTTAGTGAATCCAAAGCCGATGTTGCTTCATCAAATATCAATAATCTAGGTTTCCTTAATAATGCTCTAGCAATAGATAAACGTTGCTTTTCTCCACCTGATAATTTCATCCCATTCTCTCCAAGGATCGTATCTACTCCATGCGAAGCCCTGGCAATTAATCCGGTAGCCGAAGCTTTTTTCAATGCCCCGGTGATTTCTTCTTCCGTTGCCAATGGATTTACAAATAGCATGTTTTCTTTGATTGAACCTGCATAAAGCTGGGTATCCTGGGTAACAAAGCCAATTTGTCTCCTTAACGGATTATACCTGATCCTTTTAGAACTTGCCCCATTAAAAAGAATATCTCCATTTACAGGAAGGTAAAGTCCAACTAATAATTTTACCAGCGTTGATTTACCCGAGCCTGAGGGCCCAACAAAGGCGGCAGTTTGTCCATTTTTGATTGAAAACGATAGGTCATCAATCGCGTTATAGTTTGCAGTCTTATGCCTGAATACTACATTATTGAACTCCAGGTTTTCTAATACGCCAAACTCAATCGGGTTATCCGGACGCATTTCTACTGGTTTACTCATTAGAATATCAAAGGTTCTGAGCGATGCATCCGCTTCCCGGTATAAGATAATCATGTTACCAAGATCCTGTAACGGATTAAAAATAGCCGTAGAGATAAACTGCATAGCGATAAGTTCTCCTGTGGTAAGTACTTTTCTAAAGATCAGCCATAATAAAATAAACAGGACAGACTGTTTCAATAAGTTGAGCAAATTTCCCTGGAAAAAAGACAGCATACTTACCTTTTTCGCTTTTAGGATTTCCAGATTAAATATTTTTAGCGTTTGTGCATTTAACCGCCTAATTTCAGAGAAGGTTAATCCAAGGCTTTTTACGAGTTCAATATTGCGCAGACTTTCGGTAATTACTCCTGCCTGGCTGTCAGATTGCCGGTTAATTGAACGCTGAATTGCTTTGATTTTTTTTGAAATAAGTCCGGTTAGTGAACCAAGTAAGACCACGCCAATAAAGAATACCGGAACCAGTAACCAGTTTTTATTAATGCTATACCAGATCAGAAAACCGATGCCTACAGTGGAAGAGAAAAGTATGTTAATGAAAGCATTGATAAACCTTTCGGCATCTGTTTTTACTTTTTGAAGTACGGAAAGGGTAGTGCCACTGCGGCTCTCTTCAAACTCCTGAAAGGAAAGACGTAAGGTTTGTTTTAATCCATCGTTGAAAATGCTCATGCCAAACCGGGCTACTACTTTTCTGGTGGTAAATTCTTGTATAGCTTTGCAAAGTTTTGATGCGAACGCAATGAGCAGAGCGATGACCAGCCAGTAAGATACTTCTTTAATAAGCTGATTTTGGGGAAGATTGTTACGGTTAGTTGAATAATCATCAATAATACGCCCAAAGATTAGCGGATCTATTAGGCTAAGGAGTTGTGCAGAAGCAGCAAGTGCTAAAGAAAGGAATATCAGTAACCTGTGGGGCCGCAGGTATTTGAACAATATCTTCATAAGTAGGGGTAGTGTAATATAAGAACAGCCGGGGGGAGGAAATGGTTTTGGTTAGAAGTTAAAACACAAAATCTCACTCCATTCAACGGCAATTCTTGAGGACGTACTTCTTGTAAATATATTCGGTCATTGGTAGCAGCCTTCTTGTTGTATCTTCAGGATTTTCTCCTCCAGTGGTATAGAACTTCAGGATATTATCTAATTTGGAATAATGGACTTTTCCAATACTGCTGCGGGTAATTAACTTTAGATTTATGATCTTTTTTAGATTAAAAGGTCGGGTAGAATCCATAGGTACAATGACTACAGGAGGTGGTATATTCTGATAAAATGAGATTGATTTATACTCATTTCCATTCCAGTACATGTATCTTGGTTTAATGATAAGGTAAATGATTATTAGGCCAGATATAATTAACAATCCGCTCAGAACAGCTTTTCTTTCTCTCAATAATTTGCTGGGAAACCAAGATTCTTTATTGCCGGGGTTATTGTTGTCATCATCATTTTCAATAGATACAATTGTTTTTTTTTCCAGATCATCACTGTTCTCTACTGGTTGATTATCATTTGTAATACCTTTTGGAGGCAAATTCGTAGTGGTTGTGTCTGTCTGATTTTTTAACTGATCTATATCTGATTTTTGATAGTCGGATGTTGTAAATGGATTGTCAGAAATTGGATCGGGTGTTCCAGATACAGGTTTAGGCGGGGCATCATTGTTATTGCCCAATAAATAAGCATCAACGGGTTTAAAGGGGCGGGGTTCAAAATCTATTAGCCAGGCTAATAAATGAATGTTTCTATCCTTGGTATCATCAGTGTTTCCTCTTAGAAAGTTATTTAAAGGCTTGAAAATATCTGGATCTGATGCCTTGATCTTTTGAAAATACTCTTCTGAATTTTCTGCCGGGCCAAATAGTGAATTAAAAGTCTCCCTATCCTTATTTGAATATCTAACTGGAAATTCATTAAGACATTCTTTTTTCAGACTAGCAACGGTGTGCCGATCTAAATTAGCCGGTAATGATCCTTCCCTTTTTTTCTTCTGATAAGCCTCAATTACGGCGTCTTTATAATCTTCAAATCTTTTCAATTGGATAATTTGCAGCGCGTTAATGATGAATTTGTTATTATTTAATTGCTTTTCTGCTGCAACAAATATATCTTACAAATAATATTGATTGTTTACGGGAAACCGTAAACAATCAATATATCATCTCTTTATTTTTGATAAACTATTAATAAAAAATGATACGAAATTTAAATATGCTCGATTGCAGCACTTTATACAAAAGACTAATGTGATTTATTATTGACAACCTTTATCTTTTATAACAAAGCTATCTGGACCATATTTCATAAAATCGTTCCTGAATTGGAAATAAAGTAACACGCTTAGATTCATTTGGGTAATGTGCTGTATCTAATTATTATTCGTTGAGTTATCGCAGTTATCAATGAAGGATTGAACCACTTTCTAACCATACTGAGTTCGTCCCAGAAGCACCCTACAAACACCTTAGATACACCCTAGCATTACCCCCACCATTACCCCCTGGGTATTCCCTGGGGTAATGCTAGGGTGTAAGTAAATCATTGTTGCAGTGTAGTTATAACATCCACAATACGCCTTTAAACAACACACAACATTGCTGTATATCATCCAGATCAATTACTGATCCTCCAGTGTTCCTAAAAATGCAATAATCTGCTTAATCTCCAACTTACTCAAACCTAATTTATCTGCAGACAATGTCTGATTATCCAGATCAATCCCTAATCCTGCGCCGCCTCCACGATTATAGAAATCCATTACCTCCTCCAATGAGCTGTAAACGCCATTATGCATGTAAGGTGCTGATTTTGAGATGTTTCTTAGAGTAGGTGTCTTAAAAGCATATTTATACTGCGGATACGGATATAAAGCGTACCTACCCAGGTCTTTATCTATAGAGGTATGCAAAGTATCTGCAGTTTGGGGAACACCTAAAACTTCAGCTTCGCTTTTATCAAATAGGGGAGCCTGCGTACCATTAAAGATCGGTGCAAAATGACAGCTGCCACATTTTCCTTTGCCCATAAAAAGGTTAAATCCGATTTTTTCATCTTTAGTAAGCAACTTTTTGTCACCCTGCATATATTGGTCAAACCTAGAGGTAAAAGGGATTAACGAGCGGATATAAGAAGCCAGCGCATGTTGTATCCTAAAAGGATTTGCTTTTGCAGAAGTATCACCATAAGCTTTTTTAAACAGCTGCGCATATTTTTTTGATCCGTTGATCCGTTCACTGGCCATAGATAGAGAACCATTCATCTCCTGCTTGTTATGCACCACATCTAGCGCTTGATCTTCCAGCGTCCCGGCCTTCAAATCATAAAAGAACCCGCGCTGTAAGCCAGCATAGGCCAAAGTAGGGGTGTTTCTCAGTAAAAACTCTCCCTTTCTGATGCTCATTGCCTTCGCTCTTCCATCTGTAAAAGCCATACGCTGGTTATGGCAACTTGCGCAACTGCGGTTGGCAGCATTAGACAATATCACATCATTAAACAACTTTTGCCCCAATTCTACTTTGGCTACGGTAACATACAGCGTAGTATTGCCAACAAGTCTATCGGTATTGAATGCATTCTTGCTAAACATACTCACAGTATCGTCATGAAGTGCCGATCCGCTAACCGCAACAGGAATTTTATTTGCTTTCCGAAGATAGTCAATTTGCCTGCTCACCGGATCCAGGTAATCGTTAATAAAAGTCAAACGGTCAAAAGCATTAAAATCAGGATTTTCTCCCAGATATTTTAATGCCGATTGGATCTGTACAATTGGATGGCTATCCTGGTACTTAGTTAGTAATCTAGCTATTCCCTGAAGCGAAGAAGCTGCTTCGGGAATGGATTGTAATGCAGCAGGCGTATCAAATCCTGTAATCCCCAAACTTGTAATTCTAAAAACCTCTAACCTCAGCGCATCAAAAAGCTGGGCATCAGTAATCTGGTACTGTTCATTAAAACGAGCAATCCGCTTCAGGTTCTGCTGCATTTTTCTAACCTCATTTGCCAGTTTAGAGCGGCTTTCTTTATTCTGGTCAGCATAAATCAGTTCCTCCATCACCTGGAAGCCAGTTGGGTTTTCAACCAGGTTTTCCCTAAGTTCAATTTCATCGATTGGTGCCCCATTAATCATCACCGCAGTTGCAGGGAAAAAATACGCTATATAAAATTCCAGTGTTTTATATTTTCTCCTTGCCGCAAGAAATGCTTCCTTTATTTTATTTTCGTCTCTTTTATAAACCGCTGTAGAAAGCTGATCATCTATAATTTTCTGAAATTCAATTAGTTGTCTGCTGAAATCTTCTTTTGCCAATTCTGCATTGGAAATAGGCTTAGGTGTGCAAAATATGGAAAGGATAGAAACAAGGGCAATCAATATGGTAAAAACTACTATTTTTTTAGTGCTAAACATTCCTTTTTATGGATTGGTGAATAATAGAAAAATCCCTTCCAACATTGCTGGAAGGGATAAAACAACAAATTTCACTATTTTGCAATACCGCGGACAATAACTACCTGTCCACCTTCATTGTTACTGACTAACCTGGTCGTTCCACCATCAGCATTCTTATATTTATCATTAGTCCAGGTATGTGGATGAAGATTAACCACAAATGCATCAGGTATGCCCAATAAAGAAGATACATCATACATCGCTCCATATTCCCAGGTGCTTAAACGTGTGCTATTAGAAGGATTATATTTCGCATTAAAAACTGCATCGTTTCTACGGTGATTCATCTGCAAGATTGGTTTAACCTCTTTTGACGTCATTCCATACTGCCAGATAGTTCCATCATGGTCGTTATTTATGTAGAAAGAATCACCATCTTCCTGGATATAAACAAAGTTCTCCGTTACACAAATATTATCTGGATTTACAATACTTTTTCCAGGGCTATCATTGCCATCTACAACAACTTCAAGTTTTCCTTTTAATGGATTTGCCGCATCAAGAACTAGTTTATATACACGGCTCCACATTGTTTCTCCATTTACCGGAGTCAGTTTATCACCCTGGCTAACACCTGTTGCCGTAAAATAAACCTCACGGCCATTTGCTGCACTGCCTTTTCTATAATCGATGTCTTCTACACGAGCAAGCATTAAAGCTTTTTTATCAATAGTTTGCTGCTGTAATTGTGCGCCAGTGCTGCTTTTTACATTGTCAAGTTCCACAAATTCAACATCATATGCCTGTCCTTTAGACATATTAGTCTCTACCGGATCATTGTTAGGACGTTTCATTACATATACTTTTCCATTGTCAAGGTCACCTTGTGTATTGGAAACATACATCGCTAATTGTCCATCACTTTCATCTTCACCAATCAGAATCACAGTTTTTGAGGCGTAAGAAGCCTTTGGAAGAGGCACAGCATTTTCTGCACTCCACCTGCCTAATGCGCTAAGTGTTCTCTGACTGTTCTTTTTGTCTGCGGCTCCAATTGGGTCAATGGCATGGATCATTGATTCTGCACCGCTTTCTCCTGCAGTAAGGAAAACAGTTTTTGAGAATCCATGTTCTTCTGGAGTGGCCATAGTTGCAGAACATAAACGGGTCATCCCGCCATCAGAATCTACAATGTATTCTCCTTTTACAGGTTTAAAATTTTTGTCTAAGTAAACCCTGGAGACAGATTGAAGGATTTCGTGGTTGTTAATCATAATAAAACCTTCACCGCTTGGGTTTCTAATAATACCGGCTCCATCAGGTTGTGCGCCAAAGATAAAGTTTGGTGACTCTGGCAGGATATCATCAGAACTTATCAAGGTAGTGATTTGCAACTTTTCAAACCCTGGCATGGCTTTTAAAAGAGAAGGATTAACCGAATAGTCTTTCAGCGTAATTGCGGTTTCGTTGTCGGTAGTGTCTGTCCCTTTGTTTTTTTTACAGGAGCTGATGGCCATGGCCGATGCAACAAAGGCGACTATAGCAAGAGCTACAGACTTTTGTTTGAGTAAAGAGGTGATCATAATTTTGTTTTTCAGTTTGATACAATATTAACCCGGCTATATTGCCATAAATTAAAGTTTGTGTTAATTCACTGATAATGTGCTTATTTAGATTGGTTCTGTACCGATTGTGAATGAATTAGTTAAGTAGGGTATCTGCAAATGCATATAATTATAGGATTTGAGTATATGTATTTGCATATAATTAACCATATTTGATTGAAATACGAATTAATGCATATAATAAAGCAACTATCAGAATTTATCAGGGATAAGAGGAAAACTGAATTGCCTTAATATAATTATATATAATCCAGCTTTTGAATATTAAAAACGCCAGTTCTTTAAATCAACTTTATGAAAAACCAATCCATCAATACCTCTAAAATATGTTTTCTTGTCTTATTAATAAATACCCTGTTTTTCATAAATGCATATGCCATTAATCCTCAGAGGCAATACACAGCAAAACCCGACGCAATAGGATTAAAATATCAGACTTATAAAATCAGCGTTAGTGATTCAGTTACATTGAACTCATGGGCAATTTTGCAAGATGATTTAACAAAACCATTTATCATTATTTCAGGCCCGGATGCTGGCAATATGGCTAATTCTCTGGGTCAGGCTCAAGCTTTACATGAATCAGGTTACAATGTGATATTATATGACTATAGGGGATTTGGAGAAAGCTCTGATTTTAAGATGAATCCAAATGCAGTTTATTACAATGAGTTTGCAGAAGATTTGAATAAAACTATTGCATTTATAAATAATAAATTTAAGCCAAAATCCATCGTCCTATATGGGCTTTCCATGGGGACACTTGTTTCTAGAATGAACATGGATAGTGATAAAATAATAAAGGGTTTAATTTTAGACTCTTTTATGATTGATCCAAAATTGGTAGTTGACAGGATTGGGGTGTTAAAAAATAAGGTGGTGATTATACCCGAAGATGCTGCTGATTATGCTAATTCTAATCAATTGAATCTTAAAAAACCAATTTTAATCTTCTCTGGTCTGCAGGATAAAATTACCATGACTGATGATTATAAGAATTTTCTATCAAAAAATCCTGCTGCCAAAATGGTCACCTGGGATTGCAATCATATTCAATGTTTTACTTCAATGGGAACAGATCCAAACCTTTATATGGTAGAATTGAAAAACTTTGTAAGTACATTAATGTAATATTTAATTCACAAATAAGTTCTGTTTTGACTCTCCAGGTAGACTAAGTGAAATCTATTTTAATGCTTCAGTCAGCAGGTTACCGGTAAAGTATTATCGTGTTTATAAGACAAAACTTTGCGTTTTTCAAATATTTCTGTGATCAGTTTTTTCTTCTCTGCTCAAAATCGCCTGTAATTCTTTTAAAGATGAAAAAGTTTTCAAAATATTTATTTTTTGATCTTTTATTTGTATTGATACTATTTATGTAATAGCTAATGTGAGAATTATTTATTCTCCAAAATTTATGTGGTTTAAAGAAATTTAAAAAAACAGGAGAGTCGTATGTTTTATATTAGGATATGTGCACTCAACTAAGTACTATTGCAAAAAATAGAAATAAGCCATAATGAAGTTATTTAAAGTCATATTCACCTATACCTCAATCATTTTTTTTACGCAAATCTTTTCTCCTTCTATTGGACATGCTCAAACGAAAACAGTATACAAAGAGCAATTCAAGAAAAATACGCTTGCCAAAAAATGGAAAGTGATTAATGGAACCTGGACGGTAAAAAATGATAATCTGTATGGGACCAGCGACCGGGAATGGGCCATCATGCTCTGTAAAAAGTCTTTACCTGATAACTATATTTTATCATTCTCTACTTTAACTGATCCGAAAGCCTATCTTTTTGAAGTTATTACGAATTTAAATGATAATAAATTTCTGGGAATCTTATTGAATCAGCTAGAGAATAGGATAGCTATTGAAGATCGGGAGTTTTTTCCAAAAGGGAATAATATGGGGAGTTATATTCATACAAAGGGCTATATTGGTAAGCTTCCTAAAGTAGCTAAAGCTTCTGAAGCAATCTGGCAGCACTGGAAAATACAGAAAACCGGTAATCAGCTATTTATATGGATAAATGATGAGGCTATTATTTCTTTCAGGGATACTCATGGTATCGTAAAATCGAAAGGTAAATTTGGTTTTGCTATTAATGGGACCTCTATCATAAAATTCATAGAACTTGTGAAAACAAAAGGGGATAATAGCTTGCCGCCTGCAGATTTTAAAGGCAGGCCTCTGATTAAACCGACATGGTCATTTTCTGAATAATGCGCATCCAAAGATAGGTTATGCTACCTTATTTTGGTTAAATATTGCCGATTGATATGGAAACTAAAATTGAGGGTCAACATACATTATCAGTAAAATACGCTTTAAATTAAAGCTGATTGGAATGAATTAATAATAATCCGGGCAAAGTTTCCCTTGCCCGGATCTTATTAAATTTTCACTTATAGTGTAGCCATATCAATTACAAACCTGTAACGGACATCACCTTTTTCCATCCGTTCGTAAGCAGTTTGAATATCCTTGATGTCAATCATTTCGATCTCTGAAACAATGTCATTTTCTGCACAAAAATCCAGCATTTCCTGAGTTTCAGCAATACCACCAATTCCAGATCCTCCAATACTTTTTCTGCCGCCTAATAAACTAAATGCAGCTATTTCTGCCGGTTTAGGTGGTACACCTACACAAATTAAGGTACCATCAGTGGCCAATAATGAAAGATACATATTAAAATCATGCTCAGCAGAAACGGTATCTAATATAAAATCAAAGGTTCCCATTGCAGCCTTAATCTGTGCTTCATCCGTAGTCACCACAAAATGATGTGCACCTAGTTTTTTTGCATCTTCTTCTTTTTTAGGAGAAGTACTTAGCACAGTAACTTCTGCACCAAAAGCAACACCAAACTTGACACCCATATGCCCTAATCCACCCAGCCCTAATACAGCAAGTTTATGTCCTTTACCTACTTTCCAGTGTCTTAAGGGAGAGTAGGTAGTAATACCCGCACATAATAGTGGTGCTACCGCGGCCAGGTTTAATTTTTCTGATACATGCAATACAAATTCTTCTCTTACTACAATAGTATTAGAATAACCGCCATAAGTTGGCGTTTTACCATCTCGTTCTAAAGCATTGTAAGTTCCAGTATTACCTTCCAAACAATACTGTTCAAGATCTTTTTTACAGTTTACACAAACCTGGCAAGAATCAACCATACAGCCAGTACCTGCAAGGTCTCCCACTTTAAATTTCTTCACATCCTGACCTACTTTAATTACACGGCCAACTATTTCATGTCCTGGCACCATTGGAAAAATACCTGGAAACCAGTCATTTTTTACCTGGTGTAGATCTGAATGGCAAACCCCGCAAAATAAAATGTCAAACTGTACATCATTTGGGCCTACCTCACGACGCTCGAATGACCACGGTGCTAAATCTTCGCCTGCGCTTTGCGCCGCATATCCTTTTGTCTCTATCATTATTTCATTAATTAAGTTAATATAAAGATAGGTAGTTGTTTAAACTCTGAATAATGAAAATCAAATAATTGATTACAAAATTCAAACATTTCATGTAAGTAATTTGTGGCAGATCTAGCTAAATAGATATAGAATCTGTTAGAAAGAGTTGTTGCCTGTTATAACCTCTAAATGTTTTTTTACAGGTAAGGCTTTGTTTTTAAGCATATTAAGAAATGAGGTTCTTTAAATTGGATTTTTATGATGAATATTAATGTAATTATCAATATAACAAGTGATTAACTATAGAGGTCTATCTTATATTCAATTAGACCGATAGCCAATTCTCAGCTTTTAATTATACTTTAATGGTTTTCCAGCGGCCTTTTTTAAATAGGATATATCCGGCTATTGCAATACCCGTTTCTGCAACAGGAATAGCTATAAATACGCCAGTTGGGCCCATTTCAAAATGTTTTGCCAATAGAAATGCCAATGGGATCTGGAACATCCAGAACCCAAACAAGTTCACCAATGTTGGTGTCCATGTATCTCCTGCGCCATTAAAAGTACCAATCAGCACCATGCCCATCCCATAAAGAATATATCCGGTACTCATGATATACAATGCCTGTTTTGCAACTTGCTGTATTTGTACATCATTACTGAAAAATGAAATAAAATATTGGCCGGCAGCAAAGGTGATTAACATGACAGAAGCCATATAAATAGCCACATATTTTGCTGTTTTCATCACAGATTGTTCTGCTCTCTCCAGCTGTTTTGCCCCTAGGTTTTGCCCTACCAGGGTGGCAGCGGCATTACTCATTCCCCAAGCCGGAAGCATAAAAAACATCATTAACCTTAATGCGGTTTGATAACCTGCTGAACCATGATCGCCACCGGTAGTAGCCACCACCTGGGCCAGAAATATCCAGCTGCATGAAGCTATAACAAATTGAAAAATACCAGGTGTAGCGATTTTTAATAATGCTTTGATCTGCTCCCAATCGGGGATGAAATATGACAGATAGATCTTTAGCCGGTTTTTATCGCTGGTTAGCTGATATACCTGATAACTTACGCCTAAGCCTCTGCCTATAGTGGTCGCTATCGCGGCTCCGGTAAGGCCAAACGCAGGTATAGGCCCTAATCCATTGATAAATAACGGGCACAATATGATGTTTGCAATGTTAGCAATCCATAGGCTTTTCATCGCAATAGCAGCGTTTCCAGCCCCTCTAAAAATACCATTGATCAGAAAAAGCAGGACAATAATAATGCTGCCCCCCATCATGATTTTAATAAATGGAGTGCCTTGTGAAGCTGTTTCTGCAGAAGCACCCATTAAAAGCAAGATATCTGTTGCATAAATAAATCCTGCAATACTGATAATCAGGTTAATGGCAATAGCAATTATAATGGCCTGCATACCAGCTTTTGCAGCCGCCGCCGGATTTTTCTCTCCGATCCGTCTGGCCACCACTGCTGTTGCAGCCATACTCATTCCAACGGCTAAAGAATAAATCACTGTAAGTACAGATTCTGTTAAGCCAACAGTCTGGATGGCGTGGCTGCTGTTAGCTAAATGACCTACAAAATAAAGGTCTACCAGTGCAAAAACAGATTCCATGGCCATTTCCAGCATCATTGGTATTGACAGCAGGAGTACTGCCCTTCGGATACTGCCCTGTGTAAAGTCTAGTTCTTCACCGTTAAGTGACTGTTTGATAAGATTAATGATTTTAGATAGCTTGCTGGTTATAGCTTGATGCTGATCTGACATAAGAACGATATAAAATTGAATATTAAACTGTGTTTAGCAGAGATTTTTTGAGGCTTTGACTGGGATGTAATTAATGTTTAGACAGGAGAACCGCTAAATAAATGAAGGTTTTCATAAGAATTTATTGTTTTTATCGCTAATGAAGCTTGTATTCAAATTGATCTCTGTTAAGGAGGTAATTTTATGCAGGTTTCATTATTGATTTGGTTAGCGTGTAAAAGTATATTTTTTTATGATATTAAGATAAAAATAATTCCTTTTTTATCTATCCTGTAAGTTGTATTTATAGCCTGGATGGAGTTGGAAAATATTTATTTAGCTGCGGCGTATTCCTGCTCCTTATCCGCAAATGAATTTAAGATGTTCATAGGATGTTTATACGTACTCATACGGTGTTTTATATTATATAACACGTATAAAAACCACAAACATTATACTTTCTATCAGGTTGTACCGGAACAATTAGAATTATGAAAGAGTTATATGCCCGCGCTTTATCTGTTTTTGATAATTTGGTTTATTCAGAATCCTCCTATCCCGTTAATTCCTCTAATTTATTCAAATCCTTTTGGATGGCAGGGTATGAATGTTCTGACCAGTTAAATTGCTTTGGCAATAGGGTAGATTTACTTGCTGAATCCAGGCATCTGGAAAATATAGAGGAAGATTATCAGCGCTTGCTATCATTTGATATCTACACTGTGAGAGAGGGCATTCGATGGAGCCAGGTAGAAAAAACACCCTACCAGTATGATTTTAGCAGTGTCAGGCAAATGATTGAGGCAGCAGAAAAAGCTGGCATACAGCAAATATGGGATATTTGTCATTTTGGATTTCCGGATGATCTAACTCCTTTACACCCGCAGTTTACAAATCGATTTGTGAGTTTATGTAAGGCATTTGTTCACTTTTACAGGGATTATATTCCTGAAGGACAGTTGATTGTGATTCCCATTAACGAAGTTGGTTTTATCTCCTGGCTGGGCGGTGAAGTAGCAGGTACTTCACCCTATGGAGTAAGGATGGGCTGGGAGGTCAAATATGCGCTGACTAAAGCATATATTAAAGGAATAGAAGCAATAAAAGAGATTGATAGTAAGGTGCTGATTATGATAACTGAGCCATTAGTAAGTATCGTACCACCGCTTTTTCCAAGTATGGAAGAAATCATAGAAGCAGAGAAACAACATGAAATACAGTATCAGGTGATTGATATGTTAACTGGTGTAATCTGTCAGGAATTAGGAGGCAGGGAAGATCTTATTGATATCATTGGATTTAATTATTATTATAATAATCAATGGATAGCGGGAACCAGTCATTTTTTGCCTTGGGCTGATGAGCAGGAGGACCCACGCTGGAGAAGTCTTTCCTCTTTATTACTGGAAGCGCAGGAAAGATATAAGCAGCCTATGATTATTGCCGAAACCAGCCATCCGGCAGAAGACCGGCCAATTTGGTTAACCTATATTACTAAAACCTGTAAAGAAGCAATGGTTGCAGGAGTAAACTTATTAGGGATCTGTCTTTATCCAATTATTGATAGGCCAGACTGGGACGATTTGAGTAATTGGCACAAATCTGGCCTATGGGATTCTGACGCCACAAATCCTGACGTCAGAATCCTTTTTCTTCCTTATGCAGAAGCTTTGTCAAGAGCTCAGAAAATAATTACTGGTCAGTAATTACACTATATTCTTCTTTAAACAAAGCTTGTTCAGTGTTTTCCGTTCTAACTATTTTTTTATAGGTAGAAAGTGCCTGCGCAACTACCTGATCCATATTATAGTATTTATAAGTAGCCAGTCTGCCTACAAAATACGTGTCTTCTAATCGATCTGCCAATTCTTTATACTTTTGATAACAATCTGCATTGTCCGGTTTAGGAATAGGATAATAGGGATCACCTTCTGCCTTTGGAAATTCATAAACCACCGAAGTCTTATTATGTTTTTGTCCGCTTAAATACTTAAACTCAGTGATCCTGGTAAAGTCGTAATCATTTGGATAATTGATCGTCCCGGTTTCCTGGAAAACATCCTGGTCGTATGTTTCAAACTTAAACTCAACAGATCTGTAAGGTAGCTTTCCATAACAGAAATCAAAATACTCATCTACCGGACCAGTAAATATCATTTTCCGGTAATTGATTTCTGTTATCACATTCTTATAATCTGTGTTTAACATGACATGAATATGCTGATGATCCAGCATTTTTTCAAACATTTTTGTATAGCCATGCAGGGGCATGATCTGGTAAGTATCCGTAAAATAACGGTTATCTTTATTGTTCCTTGTAGGGATACGGGCAGTCACAGAGGCATTTAGTTCTGAAGGATCAAGGTCCCATTGTTTCTTGGTATAACCCTTAAAAAACTTTTCATAAAGTTCTCTGCCTACGTTACTGACTACTACGTCTTCGGAAGTAAGGATCTGGCTTTTCTTTTCAGACTTATCTTTTAAAAATCCTGTCACTTCATCAGAACTTAAATTTAAGCCATACATGGAATTGATGGTGTTCAGGTTGATTGGAATCGGGAACATTTGTCCATCTACACTGGCTAAAACCTTATGCTGGTAGTTTCTCCATGCTGTAAATTGGGATAAATAATTATATACCTCCTTACTATTGGTATGGAAAATATGCGGCCCGTATTTATGTACAAGAATGCCTGCTTCATCATAATGATCATAGGCATTGCCCCCAATATGATTTCTTTTATCTAATATCAGTACCTTTTTATTGGCTCCGGCAGCCAGCCGCTCTGCTAAGGTGCATCCAGCGAATCCAGCTCCAACTATTATATAATCATACATATGCTTAACTTGCTATTGATATTTTTTGATTAATGATTGTATTACAAATTTTAGTATTCATGGCGCTGTAAGTAATGTCCCATGATACACCTTTTAAAAACTGATCTACCTTTTTGAGCCATGTTTTAGGACAGCTTTTATAGAGTTCACTTTCTATTGCCCTTAGGAAATCAGCGTTATCCGAACAGATATGGACCAGGTCTGCCAGGCCGTAGGGATTAATTACGTCTGTAATGGGGCTAGATACCACAGGCACACCTGCGGATAAGTATTCTGGAGTTTTGGTAGGGCTAATATATTGAGTAGATTCATTTAACAGAAAGGGGATCATAGCTACATCCCAGTGTGATAAATAATTTGGTAATTCGCTATATGATTTTTGCCCAAGGTAGTGGATATTTTTATTTCTGGGCAGCTGGTGTTCCTCTATCTTAACCACTGGCCCGATTAGGATAAATTGCCAGCTTGGACGCATATCGGCCATTTTTCTGATCAATTCAAGATCAAACCGTTCATCTATTACTCCATAAAATCCGATTTTTGATCCTTTGATACCAGCTTGATCTTCTGGTTCTGTTATTTTCTTTCTCGCTTTCTGAAAGTGTTCCTTTTCTATCGCGCTTGGGAAAGCGTAGATATTTGCATGTTGTGTCTTTTTGGCTTCAAATAAAGAATTGCCACCAGTAAATACAAGGTCTGCTTTGGCCATTAGCTCTCGCTCCAACTGAACCATTTCTTTGGGCGCAAACTTAAAAGCGGAGAGTTCGTCCATGCAATCGTAAACGGTAAACTTTGGCTTTAGTGAAGCTGAAAATTTCAAAGCCATTGGTGTATAGTACCAAAACAGGCAATCAGTCATATCGATGTTTAGGCTGAGCTGTTGTAGTAATAGTGTTTGGGCCTGATTTACCTGATCTTCGTTTAATCCTTGTAATAAATGAGGTACCACAACATTAAGGGTAGGCGTGTGGCTTTTGATAGACAGATAGTTTTGTTCCTGTGCATCAAAAACAGGTTCTTCAAAGAACCAAACTATGGACACTTTTGAAAATCTGCTGAGCAGGTGCTGTGGTCTCTGATAAACAAAGTCCCACCTTAAATGAGAAAAGCAGATGAGATGCCCAGCGGGAATGTCTGTAATGTTCGTTTTCATAGGAGTATATATTGGTTTTTTTAGTACAGATAAGTTTGTAATGAGCTTTGTGTACTGCTTAACTGAAATTAGGAGCAATATGTTTAGGGGTAAACTACTGGTTTTGATGTGGTTTAACACGTGTTCTTCTAAAGGTTAAATGAAAATTTGCCATTATTGGCAGAAAAACATTCAGTTTTTCTTCATTTTTTCAGCTTATCTGGTTTACGTTATCAGAAAGTGATAAGGGAAATGGTATAGAGACAACTTATACCAATGGTTTATTGTGTGTACGTATTCCTAAGCAAGAAGAAGAAAAAACGGTTTTGCGGAAGATCGGGATCAAATAATTTGATCTGAAAAAAAAGGTATTTATGCAGGTTATTTCCAAATGTCTGAATTTTGGAAATAACCTGCATAAATACCTTTTGATACTAAATATTTAATGTATTTATACGATATAAGACTGTCTGCTGCCTGTGGCTGCCGCGATCTCAATGGCATTAATCATTTGATGACGGATTACTGCATCTCCAAAAGTAGTACATAAATTTGTGCCATCGCTGATATCCTGTGCCAGGTGGATATAATGTTGTGCAACATTATATGCCGGACTTCCGCTTAGCTTCTCATCAGCAAGATAATATTCAGAAGGTACCGGAAGGTCTGATAATGCTTTATCCTTTTTTGCAGCAATCTGTATGGTTAAAGGAAAAAATGCAAGATGACTTCCAGCAGCAGTAATCACTATATCTCCTTCTGTACCATTTATTTCCCATAAGAAAGAGGTGCCTTTTGTATCCAATGTTTTATAATGAACAGAAATTACCGCCTCATTTTGTAATAGCCCATTTACAACAATCTGATCTTCAGTATCTACTTCTGCAAATCGGTCTGTTCCTTCCACTTTTATACTTTTAGTTTGTACGGCTGTAGTTGCAGAAAGATTTTTAAATTCTCCTAAGCAATAACATAGTGCATGTAATGCTGAGCCAAGTGTAATGGTAAACATGTTTGCTCCATTTTTCTTATCAACAAGGTAAACACTGTCCTCATCAATTTTTGATTGTCCAATTGCACCAATCACCGAGGTTGAAAGTACTTTTCCGATACTACCAGATTCTATAAGTGCTTTAATATAGCGTATTGCAGGTACGGATTGGGTTTGTAAACCTGTTATAGCCCGTACATTTTTTTTAGCTGCAAGTTGCTGCATGGATAGCGCTTCTTGCAAACCGTTTCCTAATGGCCATTCGCAATAAACCATTTTACCTGCCTCTATCGCTTTATTAACCAATTCCTGATGATTTGGAACTTTTACAGTAATGACTACCAGATCTACCTCTGGCGAGTTTACCAGATCATCATTGTTATCAAATGTATGCTCAATATCGAAAGCTTTTCCAGCAGCCTGAGCTTTTTCTTTGTTTGTTGCAGATAAGGCCGTGATGTGATATGGTGGTAAAGACTTTAAGGCGGGTATGTGACCCATTGCTGCCCAACCACGATTTGTACTCACTCCAATGATCCCTACTCTTATTTTCTTTTGATTTTCCATTATCCTTTTACAATTTTCTCAGTGTGTACTTCATACAGTTGAGTGCTTAAACTTGACAGGTCTAACGCATCAGATAATTGCATATGCTGGCCTTCATTTTTCATCTCTTCTAAAAATTGAGCGATATGATCTGTCTCAATTTCGTAGACTGCCAGAAATTTGCCTGGATTAGCACCTGGTGCCTGGATAGGGGAAAATCGTTGTGCAGATTTGATTCCTTCAATTTTTAGCAGATCTGCGAGATGTACATTATTGTACCATTCTTCGTACGCGTCTTCCATGCCAGCAACTGGGCTGGAGAAAGTATTTAAGATGTATTTTTTCATCAGTATATAATTGTTTATTAGCGTTTATGAAGTTCTCATAAGCATATTGATTACTGTTTATAAGCAGTATGCTTATGATGGTTTCATTTGATGCATTTTAACGGTATTGATATTGCATAATTTTTGTTAATTGTGATCATATGCTTTTTCTTACCGTTTATTTATCAAATCAAATGTCTTGATTATAGGAATGATAAATGTTTGCGCATCAAGCCAAAACTTATGCTAATAATGTACTATTTGAAAAAATAGAGGAGCTAAATTTATTTCTAAATGCTTTTGGCGTTTCTGAGGTATGTCTTTTAAAAAAAGTATTAAAGTTGGATGGATGCTGGAAACCTAATAAATAAGCGATCTGAGAAATCGTTTGCGTACTATATAATAATAATTCTTTAGCTTCAGCCGCAATTCTGTTGGCTATAATTTCGGAGGTGCTATTTCCGGTTATTTGTTTAACAGCCCTATTTAGCCCGTTAACATGGATAAAAATATCATTTGCGTAATCTCCCGCAGATTTAAGTGTGAGCATACCATCGTTAAGTGTTGAAAATTCTTTTTCCAGCAGTTCTAAAAATTGAGAAGTAATGTGTGCAGCCGGGCCCAGAGGTTTATTAACGATTACTTCTTCTGCCCTGATTTTCTTAGCCGTATGAATGATGAGTTGCAGATAATTCAAAATCAATTCATATTTATGCTGATAGTTGTTTTTATCTTCTTCCATCATTTTTTCAAAACAATAAATTACCTCTCCGATTTGTGTTTCTGAAAGTGAGTAAATAGGATTGATTTGAGTGTTGAACAATGGAGATTCTCTAAAAAGATTTGAAAACAAGTTTTGTGTTACAAATTGATTATCAAATAAACACGCGTATCCAGTACCATTTATTGATAACGTTTCATATAAATAGGTTAAATCAGGATTATAAAATATTAATGCATTACCATTTACTTCAATTCTTTTTTCTCCAATCAGAATCGTTGCCTGACCAGTAAAAAAAGTAATTTTGTAAAAGTCGCTTTTATGCACCTTATTAGTTAAATCACAAATTTCGTACTGCTTATGCACACCAAAATGTTTGGTGTTTGAGATTAACAGATATTCCGCATAACATGATTTATCTGCTTCTACCAGTTGCTTAAGCGTTGTAGCTTTTCTTCGCATACACAAATTTAGTTTAATTTAAATAATACAGCAATGCTCCTGAATAAACAATGACCCTAATGAATAATTTGCTAACTTATATTTTAGAATTAGTTCCTCCTTTTTTAATATCTTATTCAACCGATCAGTCTAACCCGTAAAATATAAAAATGAACATAGATGCTATTCTCGATCATATCTTTATCATACCAGAGCAATCAAAAAACTTGCTCAAAGAAAAGATTACATTAGTAGCTTATCCAAAAGGCCATATTTTATTAAAAGCAGGTAAAACCGAATCTATTATTTATTTTATAAAAAAGGGGATCGTAAGAGCTTATGCAAATCACCTGGAGAATGAAATAACCTTTTGGTTTGGTAATGAAGGCACACCTGTTATTTCTATGAAAAGCTATGTGGAAAATCAGAATGGATATGAAAATATTGAACTATTAGAAGAATGCGAATTATATGCTTTAAAAACAAAGGATTTACAAAAGCTATTTGATACCGACATTTTCATCGCAAACTGGGGGAGGAGGTTTGCCGAAAAAGAACTGGTAAAAACCGAAGAGCGGTTAATTTCAAGACAGTTTGGAAGCGCCTCTGAAAGATATTTGGAACTTTTAAAAGGCAGGCCTGATCTGATTAAAAGAGTGCAATTGGGGCACATTGCATCTTACCTGGGTATTACGCAAGTAAGCCTAAGCAGAATAAGGGGGATTAGGATAAAATAATTTATTTTTTATCATTTGTAAAATTTTGTTTCAGTTCACTTCCTGATCTTTGTCAAATAAAGAGAAGAGATATGAATTGGATTATTTTAATTATTGCAGGATTATTTGAAGTTGCATTTGCTTCTTGCCTGGGAAAAGCAAAATTAGCTACAGGGAATGATGTTTATTGGTGGTATAGTGGATTTTTAGTTTCCCTTACGATAAGTATGCTGCTGCTGGTTAAAGCCACTCAAACTTTACCCATTGGAACAGCTTATGCTGTATGGACAGGTATTGGAGCAGTGGGCACCGTTTTAATAGGTATTTTAGTTTTTAAAGATCCTGTGAGTATATGGCGGTTGTTCTTTATTGCAACTTTAATCGGGTCAATCATTGGGTTGAAATCTATCTCGCATTAAATTAAAAATTACATTCATGACAGGAGAAAAGAATTTAGAAGAGCTCTTACTGACAATGAAACCCTTGTTAAACAAAGGGAATTATGTGTTTTGTAAAGCAGAAGCATCAATGGAAATCCCATTTAATGAGATCATCTGTTTTTTTAGGGAACAGGAAGGAAACACGCTCATTTTAAAAAAAGAGTATGCAGATCAATTACAGTTGCCCTATACATTTATTGCTTCCTGGATTACTTTAACAGTACATTCTTCATTGGAAGCTGTGGGTCTTACGGCTGCATTTTCCAGCGCACTTAGTCAGCAGGGGATTAGTTGTAATGTAGTAGCAGCTTATTATCATGACCATATCTTTGTCAATAATACTGATGCAGATAAAGCAATGGAAGTGCTTCAAAAGTTCTCCATGCCAAAGTAATGATTGTCAGTTCTTGCTAAGTCTGAATATCATAGAATTTTAAGAACTTATAGTTTTAAATTTAGATATTTATTTAACCTAATCATTTAAATAAATAAACTATGGAAAAAAGAGAATACACGCTTAGTGAGTTTATCCTTGAAGCAGCAGAAGATCCTAATGAAAACGACTTCTTTGAATTAGAAAAACCAGCAATGCTGGAGGTGAACCTTAGAAACCAGAAGATAATGGCAAAAGCTGGATCTATGGTGGCTTACATTGGTGACATTGATTTTAAAAGAGAAGGTATGTTAAGCAAGGGACTTGGCGGATTGCTTAAAAAAGCAATTTCCGGAGAAGGAACTTCTTTAATGTTTGCTGCTGGAAGTGGTAAACTGTATCTGGCTGATGAAGGAAAAAAAGTAAAGATCATCAAGCTGCAGAATGAATCCATTTTTGTAAACGGCAACGATGTTTTAGCCTTAGAAGAAAGCATCAAAAATGAAATAAAAATGCTTAAAAGTGTAGCCGGAATGATGTCTGGTGGTCTTTTTCAGGTTAAATTATCGGGGTCAGGATATATCGCAATCACTACGCATGGCGAACCAATTCTACTTAAGGTCACTCCCGGACAGCCTGTATTTACAGATCCAAATGCAACTGTAGCCTGGTCTGAAAATCTATCTCCAACCATAAAAACTAACCTTACTTTTGGATCATTTATTGGCAGGGGAAGCGGCGAATCTTTTCAGCTTCAGTTTAATGGAGAGGGATGGGTGCTGGTACAACCTTATGAAGAAGTGAAATACGCTCAAAAATCTTAGTTTAATTTCATAAAACAGGAAGTATCATAAATAAAATTCGATCTCTCAGAATTAAATATTTAAAAATACTCCTTGAGGGTAAGATAAAACAGCAATAATAAGGGTAATCATGATTGAAGTGCCCCCAAAAATTTAGACAATTTTGGGGGCACTTCAGATTTATGATAAACCCTCTTAATTTCGATCCGGATACATTTCAATTTTCTTTTTTATTTATCATTGTACGTTTATCTGGTATAATTAATTCTGTTAATTAAATGTTTCTTCAATCCCGTATTGTCACCCCTTTATACTATTCTGGCAAAGAAAATGAAATCACGCCTGAAATTATATCATATAACTGATCTTTGGATTTTGCTTGAAGCGAAAATACATTTGAGAATTATTTTGTCCGTTTGGTTTATAAAACTGCTTGTTTTTATAGCTGTTGCACGAAATTTGATTTTAATCAACAATTATTAAAACGGGCTCTCTATGCTTTTATACTAAAATGAACAATATTAACTACCAGGAATTTGATTAGAAGAGCCGTTTTTTTATTTACGATTTATATTTTTAGTATTACAAATGTCTTTGCACAAGAGAAGAAAGAATCTTGGGTGGGACGGCAGTTTAACCGTGTTTTTAATGATACCGTATCTGCTGGTGCCGCCACGCTCTCTATTTATCCTACGCTAGGGTACGCCCCGGAAACAGGGGTAGAAGTAGGTGTATCTGTTCTTAAATTATTCAGGGCAAAAAACGATACCTTAAACAGGTTAAGCGAGTTACAGGCATTTGCTTTTTTTACTTTTAATGCACAGTATGGACTTTGGTTAGATAACGCAGTTTATACAGACAAAGAAAAGTGGTTCTTTTTAGGGCGAACAAGGATTCAAAAATTTCCCATGTTTTATTATGGTATTGGCCCGGATGCAAGTGGTGATCATCATGCAATTGTTGATGCTTTTAATATTGTTTTCAAACAACGGGTATTGCGAAAGGTGGTTAAAAATGTTTTTGCAGGCCCTGAAATTGACTTTCAGAATTTGTCGGCGGTAGACTTTAAACAACCTGAATATGGACAGCATGAACTTCCTATAGGTAGCGCCGGTTCCTCTAATTTAGGTTTTGGAGCTGCTTTGGTATATGATAACCGGCATAATGTACTCAATGTAAGAAAAGGTTTTTTTAGTGAAATTTCCTATCTGCATTATATTTCCTCTTTGGGAAGTAATTATAATTTCAATAGTATCAATGTTGATGTTAGATCTTTCCATCCGGTAAGCAAAAATAATGTATTAGCCTGGCAGGTGATAGGTAATTTTGAAACTGGTGATGTTCCATTTAATCAGCTGGCTCAAATGGGAGGAGATATGATAATGAGAGGATATTACCAGGGGCGTTACCGGGATAAAAACATGATTGCTGCACAAACTGAATTTAGAATGCTTCCTTTTGCTTTTCATAAACGTCTTGGAGGTTCTATTTTTGCGGCTTCGGCTGTTGTTGCTCCAAAGGTGAGTGGCTTAAACCTCAATAAGGTGAGGCTATCAGGTGGATTTGGGCTGAGGTATTTACTATTTCCTAAAAAGGATATTTACTTACGGCTTGATATTGGATTTTCTAAAGAGGGCTCTAGCTTTTATATCTTGAACGGAGAGGCTTTTTAATAAAGATTGGGATCTGCAAAATTTAAATTATACCCAACAATTATTTAATTAGGCTAAATTCTTAATTTGATATATTGAACCAATTAAAAAGCACCTCAGCGTTTGAAATGAGCCAATTTTGATAATTATGGAGATCAGTACAAATACCCAGGTGTGCTTTTTAATTGATAAGAAGCAGAAAATAATTCTTTTTATGCTTCTATTGGAATTGCTGGTATGTCTGTGTTTTGTGGGATGGTAATTTCAGGAATCAACAATTTTACCTCTATTGTTTTTTTATTGCTTAGCCTAGATTTAAACTTTTTATTGATTACTCTAACGTAAGACCTTTGAATTTTCCACACACGCTTAAAACTATTCAGGTCAACTTTTACGTACTTCGATTGCCACCGTTTAGTTAAGTATTCTTTCCAGGTAGCATATCCGCTATGCATAAATTTCCCGGCCAGGTCCCAGGGTTTTGGAGAGCCTATATAATGCATGATCATTTTTTCAGCTACTGCTGGCCTAAATTTATCTGCAGACCAGGGGCAATTAAAATGGCTGGGAAGCAATGAAAAATTACTGTTAAATACAGCATTTAATAAAGTCTGATCATGAGAAACCAGTTCCTGAGGATATTTATCTGCAATGTCTAAACATTGCTTTTTATAATTCTCTTTGCGCCACATGTCTAGATTGAATAAGAGAATCCCACAATTAAAGTACTTAGATTCTAAGGATAAATCTAATCTGTTAATTAAAAAAGGATGATCTAATGCATACTTCAATGTTGAGCCAGATACAGCTGCCAGCCCTTTATTTTCAAAATCAAAATCCTTTAAAGATAATACGTCAAGTTCTACGATTAAATCTGCATCAAGATAAAGTACGCTAGACTCTTCACTTAACAAGTCTGGAAGTAATAGTCTGCCATAGGTGGTCCAATCTCCATGTAAAGACGAGAATTTGCCAAATTCTTTTTTAGCATCAAACTCAATATAGGTATGTTTTCCTTTAAAATTTTCCTCTGTTAGTAATTCATTGATACTGTTTTGATCACTAATTAAAAAATCAGTACATAGGATCCATATAGATAGCTCTTCTGTTTTTGAGCAGTTACGGATTAATGATGTTAGGGTAGGTCCAAATCCAGCTAATGCCAGTCGATTAATACAAAATGCTACGTTCATGATTTATCTATAAATTAAGTTGAAGATTTATTGGGGAACTATTTGCTAACTAAATCCTTACATCATATCAATCCTTATAGGAGAAATTCATGCTGTTTGGGAATTTAACTGGCTTTTTTAATACGATTTGCAGGTGCTTTTTTTTCAGGAAAAACTATACGGTGCGAGGTTTTATTTATGGCATCAAAAGCAAAATTAACCTCTCGGTTTTGAGAAATAAAACTGATATCGCACAGCTGGTAATGGAGTTTTTTTTATTTATAGACTGCTTATTTTCAGTTAATAAAGTGGATTTATTTAAACCGGATCCAGGCTGTAGCTGCTGGCAGAAAACAAACGTGAAATAGTTGATGGGAGCGGTTAAAGATTTCATAATACCTTACTTTATTATTCGAAATAAAGTAATGGTACCAATGTAGATGATTCTATATTTTTTAAATTATATTTCAGCTAAACTTACTTACTTAAGTAAGACATATTATTGTTTGGCGATTATAATTTATTCTTAAATAGAATTGGAAATTATGAATGAAGGAGAGCTGTATTTTTTTAATCGAATTTGAGATGCGATATAAAGCAAATTTTTACTGGATGCGGGTGAATAATTCTCTATTGATGAATACATGGAAGGGCGTGGCGTATTTATAACGACCACATAAAATCATGTTTGTAATCAAAATATATACTGATTATCAAAATATTACCTATTTTATGAAGATGGGGATTATCAAAATAGTCCCGATTATCAAAACCGGGACTATAAGTCAAATTATAATTTTGGATTGTTATCAATTTCAGATTGAGGAGTAGGCAGAAACTGTTTTGCCGGAGTATACCATGACAAAGGCTCTGTAGCAAAATAACCTTTTGCCCGCCACCTTAAAATATCAATATTTCTCAATTGTTCATCAGCCATCTCCACTGTTTTCTCATGCATCAGCGCTTTAACTACATCCGCTTTACTTCTCACAGGAAACTGATTGGTAGGGTAGGGTGGCATTGCTACACTTGGTCTTGCTCTTACCTGGTTCAGATATACAACAGCCGCAGCGGTATTGCCCAATTCATTTTCACATTCTGCTAGCATTAACAGAACTTCAGCATAACGGATAATGCGCTGGTTATTACTTCCGGGATGGTAAGCCGCAAAAGCCCTATCTTGCTTATAGATCAGCATAAATTTTCTAAAACCTACTTTTATATTCTGGCCATTCACTACCGATGAATTTCCATTCTGATCTGCATCTACTAGTGTAGAAGTACCATTGTTAAAAACATCGCCAGTTTGATAAAAACTAAAAGCATAACGCGGATCTGTTTTTAATGCACCAGTACCCGTATTTTCAAACTCATTTAATATTTTATTAGAAGGTACAAGGTTCCTCCAGCCAATGGGATTATATTCTTGGTTACGAATAGTCGTTTGCGCAGCAGCAACACCGTCTCCAGAAGGGCTTCCCCAGTTGAAATTATTATCCCCTTTATCAGAAAAGATCATTTCAAAAATAGACTCATTAGCAAACTCTCCTTCCTCTTCAAAATTATCCAGGAATCTGCTATTGAGCGTATATCCGTCTGGGCCTGTAACAGGTATTTTTAACAATGCAGCTTTGGCACCTGCATAATCTCCTTTTTGCATCAATGCCCGGCCCAGCATCGCATTTGCAGCTGAACTGGTAACGCGGCCCAACTCTGTACCAGACTTTCCGCTCAGCACAATTGCTGCATCTTGCAAATCTTTTATGATGACAGCATAAATCGCATCCACTGTTGCTTTAGGCTGATAATCAGTGGCACTTTTAACTGCAGTTGTATATAATGGGACACTTCCCCACATACTAACCAGGTCAAAATATGCCCATGCCCTTAAAAATTTAGCTTCTCCTGCACAACGGTCCCTGATTGCGGTATTATCCGTTACATTGGGTGCATTATCTAAAACCGTATTTGCCCTGTGAATAGCGGTATAAAGTGTACTCCAGACCGCATTCATTACAGGATTAGCGGGATCAACTACCCCAATTAAAATCTGATTTCTGGGCGATTCCAGCTGGCTGCCACCAGAAACCACATCGTCGCTTCTCAGATCATGTAAGAAGAACCATTCTCTTGCAACCAATCCGGTACCGTGCCATGCTGCATATATTGCATTGGTACCAGCTACCAGTTCGGCAGAATTTTTAAAATAACTATCTGTAGGAACAACATTTGGGTTAGTCGTATCCAAATCTTTTTTACAAGAAAACAAGATACAGACCACCAGCAGCCCAAAGGCTATATTTGCGGGATATATTTTTATGTGTTTCATTCGTATCTATTTTTATTTAGCGGTTATCAAGCCGTCATGATTTTATGAAATCTTCCTTATTTAAAAACTTGCCTGTACACCGAACTGAAAAGACCGGGCAGCAGGATACTGTCCAAAATCTACTCCATTCGTCAGATTACCTTGAGTGGTGTTTTGATTTTTATTCCCTACTTCAGGATCATAACCCGTATACTTAGTGGAAGTGAATAAATTTTGCGAAGAGACATAAACCTTCAAACGGCTAATGGAATTGTTAATCCAGGATTTGAGTACGTTTTCTGGTATCGTATAGCCTATCATCAGGTTTTTCATCCGTAAAAAAGATCCATCTTCAATCCAGCGGGTAGACAATCGGCCATTGCGGTTAGGGTCACCAGCTATTGCCCTGGGAATACTGGAATTACTATTAGCAGGTGTCCATGCATCCAAAACCTGTGTACCCGAATTAAATAGCCTTGGCATCCCTTCTAAAATGATTTTTGAAGCATTTAAGATCTTATTTCCTTGTACACCCTGGAAAAAGATAGCAATATCAAAATTCCGGTAAGAAGCTGTATAATTCAATGAATACGTAAATTTTGGCAAGAAACTTCCAATATAAGTACGGTCATAAGAATCGATGATCCCGTCAGGCTGTCCATTTGGACCACTAATATCTTTAAATTTCAGATCACCAGGTGCTGCATTTGGTTGTGCCGGACTATTAGCTAAATCTGCTGCATCCTTAAATATCCCTGTGGTGACCCAACCGTAAAATGATTGAACGGGCCTGCCCACTACCGTATTTGTGAATACATCTCCACCACCAAAATCAGCATCACTTCCGGATGGGATAGAGGCATTTGCAGTGTTTAATTTTAATACCTTATTCCGGATCACACTAATCACCCCGGTAATATCCCATTTAAAATCACCTGCTGTTTTGTGGTAGCCCAATTGTAATTCAGCTCCTTTATTTTCCATAGCGCCTATGTTTGCCAAAGTCCCTACACTTTGAAACCCCTGGCTGGGCGCTGTAGGAACCGTTAAAATAAGATTGTCGGTCTTTCTTTTAAATACCTCAGCCACTATCGTGATTTTATTCTGTAATAATCCCAAATCAACCCCAATATTGAGTTGCTTAGTTTTTTCCCAGCTTAAATCAGGATTTGTCAGTCCATTGGTAAAAGATGCGTTTCCACTACCTGGAGCAATATTGCCTATTGGATAAAAAGACTGGTTGGAATTTACCGGGGAGAGGTATGGATAGTTTCCTAATCCTCCGGGCGGAATCCCGGTAAGGCCATATCCTGCCCTAAGTTTAAGTTCGGATATAGACGTACTATTTTTCAGAAATTCTTCCTGATCTATTTTCCAGCCTATAGATGCAGAGGGGAAATTCTCAAACTTATGACCTGGTGCCCATATCGAAAATCCATCCCTTCTAATAGAGGCACTTAACAAATATTTTCCACCAAAATCATAATTTACCCTACCTACGTAAGACTGAAGCAAGTTGCTTTGGCTGATATTATTTGCGGCAATATTAGATGCCCCATTTAGCGTGTTGACCAGGTTAGTAGATTGGTTACCTGAAGAGGTTTCTGTAGTGAAGGAGACACCTTGCTGTTCATATACAGCTGTTGCAGATAAATGATGGCTTGCAAAAGTTTTATCAAACGTTAATTGTTGCGTGTATAATTTAGTAGTTGATGAGATACGCTGGTTGGCAATAGCGGAGGAGGTTGCACTCAATGTTCCACCGTCATTATAGATTGGCGTATAATTTTGGGTATACCCATTTGTATAATCAAGACCAAAAGTAGACCGGAATTTTAGCCAGGGCGTAAGGTTAACGTCTAAAAATGCTGTTCCCAGGATTTTGATTGTTTTAATAGTGTTAAATCCAATCAGTGCAGATTCTACCGGATTGGTTGGATCAGAACCGTCAAAACTGCTAATCGGGCCTTGAAAGCCTCCCTGTTTAGTAGGGTCATATACAGGGATATAAGGCTGCATCCTGATCACATTAGCTAACTGCGTCCTGTTTCCCTGTGTAGCATCATAATGCTGATCACCAGATGCAACAAACAAGTTTTCCCCGAATGTAAATAGCTTGCTAATTTTATGATCAGAATTGATCCTGTAATTAAAGCGGCTGTAACTTAACCCCTGGGCAATTCCATCTTGCTTAAAATAGCCTCCAGAGGTATAAAAACGGGAAACCTCATTGCCACCATTTAAAGAAACGTTATTAGAGGTGATTAATGCATTATTGATAAAGTATTCATCCTGCCAGTTTGTATTCGTCTGTGCATATGTTTGGGTCGCCCCCGCATAGATTGGCAAGTTGAAATTTGCACTGTTTAAACGCGGCGGCAAATTTCCTGCACCAATCAGCATCGTTGCGTATTGTACATATTGCTCTGTATTAAGCAAGTCCAATTTATTTGATGGACTTTGAACCCCTGCATAAGCATCCACACTGACCTGTAATTTGCTGTTTCTTGCTCCTTTTTTAGTCGTAATCAAAATAACCCCATTTGTAGCTCTGGAACCATAGATTGCCGCAGCACTTGCATCTTTTAATACTTCTGCTGATTCGATATCTTTTGAGTCGAAACTGGCCAGGTTTCCTGTTGGAAATCCATCAATCACATATAGTGGGTCTGAAGCAAAGTTGATAGAGCTGATCCCTCTAATGGTTACTATTGGTTGTGTACCTGGTGAACCGTTATTGGTTACGGTTAAACCTGCTACCCGGCCTTGTAAGGCTTGCTCCACACTGGCTACGGGCAGGGCGTTGATCGTTCTGGCGCTTACAGAAGTAATTGCACCAGTTAATGTACTCCTTTTTTGTGTACCATAACCCACCACCACAACCTCATTCAGACCTTTTGAGTCTGTCTTTAATTGTATATTAATAATGCTTTTACCTGTAATTGGGATTTCCTGGGTAATGAAACCTACATTTCTAAAAACTAGAATGCCATTTTCCGGAACATTAATCCTGTAATTTCCTTCCTGATTTGTAGTCGCATCTGTAGTTGTGCCTTTTACCGAAATAGTCACGGCTACTAGTGGTAGTCCATTGTCATCTGTAACTTTACCTGTGATGATGATTTCCTGCTGATTTGCAGTAGGACGTGGTTGTTTTTTTTTTGCAGCGGTAACGTTAGCAGCCAAAGTACCTGTAATAAGGATACTTATCATCAGCTGAATGAACGTAATACGCACAAATTCTATGATTAAATGCTTTTTTTTCATAAATTTGAATAGTAGAGTTTTTGGATAAATTCAACAAAAATCCCCCCTTCATCCTTTTAGGATGTTAATCGTACCAGATTTGGGAGAGAAATTTTAATCGGCAGTGTGTCAGCACTGCCTTTTTTTTTTGGTAATTTTTTGTCTTTACATAAGCTTTGGTTTTATATATATTAAATATTGTTTCTAAGGATTAATCTGCTGTAGTTTACAAATTAGATTGAAAACTATTCTGGCATCTAATGATTCATGAATTAGGTTAGGGCTGAGCTGAGGGATGAATATACTTGGGCAAGCGGGAGGATCTGTTAGTCAAAAGACTACTTAGGCTGGCGGTGTTCATACATTTGGCTTTCTGTTAATTAATATTAAAGGAAAAATCTGTCACTTAAGTAACAGTATCTATATTTGGTGTTAACGAATATACATATAAAACTTTTATCTGTGCAATCGATTGCAAAGATTTTTGTTATTTATTTTTTTAAAAGAAATAATTCTGCTGTTTCATGATTAGCTAGCTTTTAATTATCTAATCTGCAAAAATTACTGATTTCTACACTTTTATAGTAAAAGCAACTTAAATGAGGTAAAAGGTTGATTTTAATTATAAAACTATCCTGAAATTTTTTTGTGAAGCTTTTTTATTCAATTAAACTGCTCATACTGCTGTTTTCTGATGAATGTTGTTTAATTAGTTAATTGTTTCATTTTGAAACCTCGTTTTTACACTATTTTTGGGCATTTTTAGTGAATTTTAATTTTATTTTAAAATAAGTTTTAATAAAACAAAATAAATACTCTATATTAGATAATGTAACACGAATAAATGCAACTATTACTTGATTTGTCAATATACCTTTGTTCTGAATTGTCTTAGCCCTGATTTTTGATTTTTCATTCCGTTTCTCTATCCTCTGGACAGTTCATTAGAAAGTTGGTGTAAGTATTAAAACCCAATAATTTACATAATTTCTAACTTAAACTAAAATGTTATGTCTACAGAAACAGCAACACTAGAATTTCCAGCAGCGAACCGGTTCGCCATTAATTCTAACCCTATTTTCCTGATTACACGTAATGGTGAACGGGAGATCTTAGTTTTTGATGCCCATATGTCTATCCAGACTTCTGAGCCAAAAAAATCAGAAGCAGGTCCGCGCCAGGTAGGTGTAGTGGTCCATAACTGGGAAGCAAAAGCAACCAGTAAACTATTAGGTTGTGATATTGGATTCAGAATCACAGACCTGGGTGACAATAGTAAAGTAACTGCTATGCAGTTGAACAAAGACTTCCCTTCAAAGTTAGAGTTCAATATGGAGTATGAAGTTATGATTGACGGAAAAGTGATCATGGACGGATTAACCGGAACTGCAGAAGGAGAAATTAGTAGTTTCCCGCCCCAGCCAAACGATATGTTCCGGGTTGCAGGAAAAAGCATGAAGCTAGGTACAGAAACAACTGTTGATGTAGTCGCTTGTGCCTGCTAATCATAATGGATCTGATTGCATGCTAATAAGATAGCCCCCATAACCTTTGAAAACAATTTTAGTTTGCGTAACTGGCGCTGTAGCAGCGGTAGTAATGCCTTCCTATGTCCTTCAGATAAGAAAAGAACTGAACGTCAGGGTGTTTGTTATGCTAACAAAAAATGCAACAAAGTTTGTAACGCCATATGCGCTGCGGTTACATTCTGGAAATGAGGTATTTGCCGATAGTTATGATATTGGGAACGATGTTTTAGTTCCTCATATCAAATTAACGCAAGAGGCTGATGTAATTCTTGTGATGCCTGCAACGGCTAATATGATAGCTAAGGCTGCATATGGGATTTGTGATGATCTAATTTCTACTGCAATTGTGTCTTCCAGGTCACCTGTTGTTTTTGTTCCTTCTATGAACGGCAACATGTGGTTTAGTCCAACAGTACAACTAAATACCAGAAAATTAATGGAGTATGGATTTTACGTGCTAGAACCCAGGAGTGGAACAGAGATAGAGGGGATAGGGGACACTTATGGGGTAATGCCTGCACTAAGTGATATTATTCTTGTAGTTAAACAGATTCTGAACAATCCCATAGACAAAAAATAAATATTCAACCATTATTAAACAATAAGGTCATGAAAAGAAGAGATTTTAATAAAAACATTGCCGCTTTCGTTTTAACAGCTCCCTTTATTCCTGCATTAACTTCGTTTACCACCATTACGGGGGTAGATAAAGTTACTGTTGGAGATTCTATGGAGAAATTCCCAAATGAAAGCACCTATTCAGTAAAAACAAATCCTGTATTTGTTATCACCCATAAAGGTCAAACCGAAGTACTTGTGTTTAAATCTAATTTAAAATATGAGACAAAATCTCCTAAAAAGAATAAGGAAGGTTTTCGCTTTGCTGAAGTAAAGTTAGCTGATTGGAAAGGAAGTACACATAGTAAAATTCTTGGAAAGGAAGTTAGTTTTAAAGTGACTAATTCTGATCAAAGCAGGTTCATTTCTAATCATTTGAATCAGGATTTTCCAAGTAATCTGCAATTAAATTTAGAGTTTGATCTGATGGCCGGCAGCGAGGTGATTAAAAAAGGAATTGCTGCACGGGTAGATACTACTTTAAATAGTGTGGTGCCAAACCCTCAGCAATTATTACGGGTAGATAGCACCAGCCTGAATATTGGCAGAGACAGGGATCTTGACGTCGTATTTCTTTCTGCATAAACTCTGAATTTTAAGTTTTTTTAATAATGAACCCGCTTTTAAACGGGTATGGGGACTTATACGCTTATTTTTTAATCAATTTATTAATGGATATAGATATTGACCAAGTTTTTTTGGAGATGCAAACTAAAGTAAAAGGAATGGATCCTATTCAAGCTAAAATGAAATTCAAAATGGATAAACATGTGTTTTTAATTGATGGAACAGGAAATGAGAACATCGTTAGCCAGGAGGATATTGAAGCTGATTGTACGGTAAGAACAGATGTGAAAACTTTCCAAAAAATGAAAAGTGGTAATATGGATGCTATCGCAGCATTGCTAATCGGTAAAATTAATATAGAAGGAAGTATGGGCCTGGCTTTTAAGTTACGGTCTTTAATTGAGCGCTGATTTTGAAAAATAATGATGTATGGGTAATTTAATCATGATTAAAAGAATTTTTAAGCAGGTACTTTGTATTCTTCCATTTTGTATACTGTTCCAGCCTGTTAGCGTGTTGGGACAGTATATTAAAAATGAGCCATTTGCACATACCTTTTCTATTGTTGCCATTGACTCAGCAACCGGGGATATGGGAATTGCAGTGCAGTCTCACTGGTTTTCTGTGGGCAATACAGTTGCCTGGGCAGAAGCCGGTGTAGGTGTAATTGCTACCCAAGCTGTAGTTAATCTTGATTTTGGCCCCAATGGCCTGGCTTTATTGAAGAAGGGTTTATCCCCAGACCGTGTGCTTGATTCCTTAAGGAAAACTGATCCGGGAAGAGAGATGAGGCAGGTAGCTATTTTAGACGTTAACGGCAAGATTGCAGTAAATACGGGTAAAGAATGTGTAACAGAGGCAGGACATAAAAAAGGAGTAAACTATTCTGTACAGGCAAACACGGCAGAAAGCCCTTTGGTATGGGCAGCTATGGGAGCAGCATTTGAAAAAACATCAGGTGAACTGGCGGATAAAATGTTAGCTGCACTTGAAGCTGCACAATCGCTAGGTGGAGATATCCGCGGAAAACAGTCTGCCTCGCTTTTAATTGTTAAAAAAACCGCCACCGGCAAACCCTGGTTAGATAGAAAAGTAGATTTAAGGGTGGATGATCATCAGACACCAATTGCAGAGTTGAAAAGACTTTACCAGGTGCATAGTGCTTACAATGCGATGAATATTGGTTTTCATTTTTTGAGCAAAAATGAGCTCGATGCAGCAGGAGATTATTTTAGCCAGGCACAAAGATTATATCCTGAAAATCAGGAAATCATGTTCTGGTACGCTGTTGAACTGGCCAATAAAGGGGCTTTAGACCGGGCATTGCCTGTTTTCAAAAAGATTTTTGCTAAGGAAGTAATTTGGAAAACCAAAATGTTGCCCCGGATAGTTAAGGCCGGTGTTTTAAATGTAAATCAAGAAACTTTGACTCAGATCAACTCATTATAAATCAAATATATCGCATGTTTAAAGTAGCGTATGAAGAGGTGACTCCAGATAAAAGAGGCTTTGCAGTTAAAAATGTTAACGCTTCTGCTCATTTACAGAATATAGGAATTTCCTTTCTTGATGGTTACCATCATAGTTTGGGTACTAATTCCGTTGATTTTATTTGCAGGTCTATTGATCAGAAAGAGAAGCGGTACAGAGGTTTTTCTTACGAAGGTGTAGCCATGGGAATGGCTATTAAAGATGTATTCCGATCAAAAAGGAATAGGCTAATTCCTGAGTTTTTGTCTGATAAAGGAAATAAGCACGTATACATGTCACATGTTGGAATAGGTTGGGCATATGCCAGGCTACCTTTTCGGATAGAAAAGGAGCTGGTTAACTATGATCCCTTATTGAGGTGGCTGATTATTGATGGATACGGTTTTCATCAGGCTTACTTCAAAACAAAATTATATATCATAGATAAAAAGGTTCCAAATCTGTCACCATTTGCTAAACACGTTTTTTATCAGGGTGTTGGCAGATGTCTGTGGTTTATTTACGGAACAAATATCGCCGAGATCATAAGTGCTGTTGCCTTATTCCCTGAAATGTATCATCAGGACCTATGGGCCGGTTTAGGCTTAGCCAGTGTATATGCGGGCGAAGTAGAAATACAAGAATTAATACAGCTTAAAAAGCTGTCAGGAAAATACCTGCCAAATTTATTGCAAGGAGTTGCATTTGGTGCAAAAGCCAGAGAACGAGCTGGTTTGGTTTTGGATTATACGGAAGCTTCGGTATTGGCTTTAACTGGATTACCGGTAAAAGAAGTCGCAGACATTACAGACCTGGCAATAACAAAAATTCCGGCAGGATTAGATTCGTCTGGTCAATACCTGGCCTGGAAAAATATAATTGGAGAAGAACTTTGTTTAAGGGTTTAAATTTTTAATCATCAAGCTATGTTAAATAATTACCTCATGAAAATACCAGCATTGATCATTGTATATGGATGTTATCTTTTGGCCCAGCCAGAGAAACTAAACAATGCCGAAAAAGATAAAATAACTTCAGAGTTTTCGTTCGCAAGATTTACACTTCCTGTACCCACGGGAGAGGTAAAAGAAATTAGAGATGTACACCCTCAATATAAAGATATACCGGCATGGATTTCTTCTGTTGGGGCAGCTGTTACGATGACTGATTTGAATGGAGATGGTTATAATAATGATATTATTTGGGTAGATCCAAGGTATGATAAAGTACTCATTTCTTCGATAGAAGGCATCAGGAAAAAGGCATTACCGATAGTTCTTGCTATCAAAAAATTGCCATATGATAGGAAGACAATGGCACCAATGGGTACTTTAACTTTTGACTTTAATGAGGATGGGCTAAATGATATTTTGGTTTATTATTGGGGCAGGACACCAGTTATTTTTCTGAAAGGAAAAAATGGCTATACGGAAACTGAGCTAACCAACAGCGGCCAAAGATGGTTTACCAATGCAGCAACTTTGGCTGATTTTGATGGAGATGGACATGTAGACATCCTGATTGCCAATTATTTTCCTGATGGTGCAAGGGTCTTAGATCAGCATGCTCAGGATAACCAGCAGACTATGCAGCATTCCATGTCTAGAGCGAACAATGGAGGAGACAATCACTTCTTTTTATATGCAGGAAAAAAACAGGGATCACCGGTGTATAAAGAAGATCTGAATTGGTCACAAAACATTAAAAATGCTCAAGACTGGACCCTGGGAGTTGCGGCCGCCGACTTTACAGGAGATTTACTACCTGAAATTTATTTTGCCAATGATTTTGGACCGGATAAATTTTTGCTCAATCAGTCTTCTCCAGGCAAGTTGAAATTCAAAATGCTGTATGGCGAAAAAAAGTTGACTACGACCTCTTCTAGTGTAGTAGGAAAGGACTCTTATAAAGGGATGGGGGCAGGAATTGGCGATATGAATAATGATGGTCTACTGGATTTGTATGTGAGTAATATTGCAGATGAATACGCCCTGGAGGAAAGTCATTTTGCTTTTATAAATACCGGTAAGTATGATCAGTTTGAAAAGGGCGTAGCGCCTTTTGTCAATAAAAGTGAAGAGCTAGGCCTGTCCAGAAGCTCCTGGGGCTGGGAATCTAAATTAGCCGATTTTAATAATGACGGGGTATTGGAGGCTATACAAGCAACTGGTTTTATGAAAGGAAATGTTGACCGCTGGCCAGAACTGCAAGAATTAGCATTGGGCAATGACAACTTGTTAAGGAATCCTGCATCATGGCCTAATTTTAAATTGGGCGATAACCTTTCTGGAAATACCCATAATTACTTTTTTGTGAAAAGTAAATCGGGAAGATTCTTTGATATCGCTGAAGATATAGGGATTGCTGATAATCAGATATCCAGAGGTATCGCTATTGGAGATGTAGATAATGATGGAGATCTTGATTTCGTTGTAGCTAACCAATGGGAAGATTCTTATTTCTATGAGAATAAACACAAGCGGAAGAATGATTTTTTGCTATTGAAGATCTTTCATCCGGCAGGTCATTCTGAGTTGAAAGTTGACCCGGCCGAAAAAATGCATTTACAACCGGCAATTGGCGCAATTGTAAATCTTTATGAAGGAAAAAAGCTGCTGCAAAAAAGTTTTGTAGATGGTGGAAACGGACACTCTGGGGTAAATAGTAAAGACGTGTTTTTTGGCTTTAAGGATTCCGCTAAGGAGTTATATACTGAAATACTTTATCTCGATAAAAAGGGAAAAAAACGAAGTGTAAAAATTCAGCTAAATAGTGGTGTTCATACCATTATATTACCTGATTAAATGAAATGAATTGATTATTTAACTCATATTATTCCAATGGAAAATAGTGTCACACCCGTAAAATATAATCCGATTCCAGCGTTGAGAAGGTTTGCTTCGGCGATCACTGTTCTTAATATAGCGGGTCATTTTTTCTTAGGATTTGAACAGTCATGGGCATACCCGCTTGTCGCTATAGCAACTACTTACACCCTGGAATTTCTTTTTGAATTTTGCTTTTGCTATTTAAATAAGAAAAAAACCAAATATTCTGGTGGTTTTGTTAATATGGTTGACTTTCTTTTGCCAGCACATATTACAGGCATGGCAACTTCTATGCTTTTATTTGCAAATGCCAGTTTATATCCTATTGTTTTTGCATCGGCCGTTGCAATTTGCTCTAAAGTGATCTTCAGATTAAATGCTGGCGGCCGGTCCAGACATTTTTTGAATCCCTCCAATACCGGAATAGCAGTTACACTAATACTGTTTCCCTGGGTGGGAATCTCACCTCCATATATGTTTACTGAAAACTTGTATGGAATAGGAGATTGGATCTTACCAGGTATCCTGGTGATGGCAGGTACGCTCTTAAACCGTGTGTTTACCGGCAGAATCACCCTGATCATAGCTTGGGTATTTGGCTTCTTTTTACAGGCATTCATCAGAAGTCTATTTTTTGACATCTCTTTTGTTGCTGGCTTATTACCATTTACGGGGGTCGCTTTTCTATTGTTTACCTTTTATATGATCTCCGATCCGGCTACTACGCCACAAAGTAAAAAAGGACAAATAATTTTTGCTTTATCAACAGCATTTTTTTATGGCGTACTCATGATGTTCCATGTAGTATTTGGGCTCTTTTTCGCTTTGTTAATTACCTGCAGTTTAAGAGGCCTGTTTATTTATGTTTCTCAACTTATGTCAAATTATAAATACAAAGACATTTCTGAATCAGAAATGGTGGCAAGCGGGTACACTTATGAAACCACTACGAGTTTACAGTTCACAAATAGTAAAGAGAATGGTCGTAATAGCTTCATGACCGATAAAAACAAATAATTCACTGATGAAACATAAAAGCCCAGGAATTGCAATAGTTGGAATGGCTTGTAAATATCCGGATATTGGAGATTACAGGGAGCTTTGGGATAACGTACTTTCTCAGCGGAGATCTTTTAGAAAACTGCCGGAAAATCGGTTATCGGATGATTATTTTTCTAGTGATGATCAGGATAAAATCTATTCCAGGATTGCTGCGGTAATTAATGGGTATAATTTTGACAGATCAAAATATGGAATTTCTGGTAAAAATTTTAGAAGTGCTGACCTCACCCATTGGTTAGCGCTTGATGTGGCTACCCTGGCATTGGAAGATGCTGGCTTATTGGATCAGTTTGATTTGCCTAAAGATAAAACAGGCGTTTTTGTTGGCAATACCCTAACCGGAGAATTTTCCAGATCAAATGTAATGCGTTTACGCTGGCCTTTTGTTAGAAAAAAGGTGATGGAGCAGCTGATCCGAAAAGATTGGCCTGAAACTGAGATAATAACATTTTTACAGGATTTGGAAATCGATTATAAATCTTCTTTTTCCGCTATGTCTGAGGATTCTCTGGCTGGTGGTTTAGCGAATACCATTGCAGGCAGGATTTGTAATTATCATGATTTTCATGGTGGAGGGTACACTGTAGATGGTGCTTGCAGTTCCTCTTTGCTAGCAGTAATTGAAGCCTGTAAAAGTATCACATCTGGCGATAATTTAATTGGTATTGCCGGAGGGGTAGATTTAAGTTTAGATCCTTTTGAATTGGTTGGGTTTTCAAGAGCAGGCGCATTAGCAAAAAAAGAAATGCTAGTTTATGATCAAAATTCCAATGGCTTCTGGCCAGGTGAGGGATGCGGTTTTGTCGTATTGGCTGATCTAGATTTTGCAGTAGAAAACCAGCTGAATATTTATGCGCTAATCAAAGGGCATGGAATTTCCTCTGACGGACAGGGAGGATTAACCAGGCCAGCAGTTTCCGGCCAGACGATGGCCTTGCAAAAAGCATATGATCAGGCAGGCTATCCGATCAATAAAGTTGCTTATTTTGAGGGACATGGTACTGGAACAGAAGTTGGTGATCAAGTAGAACTCCAAACACTAATTTCTTCCTTAAATAAAGAACCGTCTGATGATAGAACACATTATATCGGCACTATTAAAGGAAATATCGGGCATACAAAAGCAGCAGCCGGTATTGCAGGTTTATTAAAGATTGTGAATGTAGTTAAAAACAGGATGATTCCTCCGGTAACCGGTTGCCACGATAAACATTCCCTGCTCCATGATGCTATTTTGGATGTGCCTTTTAAACGTATTCCTTTTGACATTTCAGAGCCCATGCGGGCAAGTGTAAGTGCGATGGGATTTGGAGGCATCAATACGCATATTACCATTGAAGAATACAACTTTAATTCACAAAATCAAGTGGATAAATCTGCACAGAACACACTAATGAGCAACTGGGAAGTTAGCCTTTTCTTGTTCTGTGCCAATACAAAAGAAGAAATAACTACTCAGCTTCAGCATTTGGCAACATATGCTGGGCTGATTTCTTATGCAGAAATGGCTGATTTGAGTGTGTCCATGTATAAGAGGTTAGGGGAAGGGAAATATAGAGCTGCAATTGTTGCTGCTAATCCAGTTGAATTATCACGTAAACTGGAAAAATTACAGCATTTAATTGCTGATCATACAAATGATTTTGTAAACCAAAAAGAGCTGTTCTTTTATGGTGGGCCAGTAAAATCTAAAATTGGTTTCCTGTTTCCTGGTCAGGGGAGTAAGTCTTTTTTGCAGAATGGTAAACTGTACAATAAATTTCCATGGATGCAGATTCCGGAGCATTTTCCTGTACTGTCACAAATTTCACAAGAATTGAATGTTACCCAACCTGCAATTGTAGGTACCACGATGATCTCTAACTCCATCTTAAAGACACTTGGAATTACAGGCCATATTGGTGTTGGACATAGTTTAGGCGAAATTGCTGCATTAGGCTGGGCTGGAGCATTGACCGAAGAGGAAGCATTGCTATTGGCGCTAAAAAGAGGAGAAATCATGCATAAAACCAATGGTTTAGCTGGTTTAATGCTTATTGTTTCTGCTTCAGAAGCACAATTGCAGGAATTGATTTCCACCAGTGACATTGAAATTGCAGCAGTCAATTCAGAAAAACAGACAGTTATATCTGGTAAAGCAGAGGATGTACTTAGCTTTAAATCTCAGCTTACTTCTATGGGATTATCAAGTGCATTGCTGCCGGTAAAATATGCATTTCATTCTTCGGTGATGGAATTAGTAGAAGAAGAATTTGCCCGTGTAATTGATGTATTAGCCTTTAAAGAACCACATTCGCCTCTGGTATCTACAGTTTCAGGAAACCATGAATCATCTATAGAAAACATCAAACAGAATTTAGTAAAACAGCTTAGTTCACCAGTACAATTCCTAACCGCAGTTAAAAAAGCTGATGATCAGATAGATTTCTGGATTGAACTGGGAGGGGACAGAACATTGGCAAATGTACTGAAAAATATTTCTGATAAGCCTGTTTCCTGCATGACCTTAGACGGTGACACGACAACGGGTTTGTTAAGCACGCTAGCACTTACCTGGGTGTTGGGGAATCAGGTAGACTTTGATTTTCTTTTTAAAGGTCTTTTTACAAAAGACTTTGACCTGAACTGGAACCCTTCATTCTTCACTAATCCATGCGAGTCTGTTGCGTCTGAAAAAGTAGAAGTTTCTGTCCCGGAAATCCATAAGGATATCCAGCTTAAATCTGTTCCTGAAGAAAGCCTGATGACAGCTTTCAAAATTATGATCGCAAATAAACTAGAGTTAGCAGTTAAAGACATCGATCCGGATTTTAGATTTCTGGACAATTTACATCTTAACTCTCTTGAAGTAGGACAGCTGATTGCAGAATTTGCATCAGAAAACCAAGTGATTATGAAAGGTGTGCTTACGGAATATGCAAATGCAAGCCTGCAAGAGGTGATCGATATTTTAGAAGATAACACATTCGCTGTTGCAGCGGAAAATAAAGAGACGATCTCTGGAATTGAACCATGGGTTCATTTTTTTGAGATCTCTGAGCGGGTTCAGCCACTTTCTAAAAAGCTGCTGTCAGAACCGGAGCATTCTGTTTCAGACTGGCAATTGATCCAGAAAAAGTCCCTGAAAACGGGTTACCGCCAGCAAGAACTTAGCTTGTTAAAAGGAAATGGTATCCTGATAAACTTTCAGGGTTGTGCTGAGCTTGAGGTGATTGAGTTGCTGATCATGTTTTTGAAAAAGATACGATCCTTAGAAAAACCTACAGTTCTTCTCATCTTACAACCCCAGGCCATAGTTGGTGGGTTTATGAAAAGCATCTTTCTTGAAAGCAAACACCTGGAGTTTTTACTAGTCACTTCAGCAGAGAAAGTAAGCCTGGATGTTTTAAAAGAAGAATATTTTGGGAAAACAGGTTTTCAGGAAGTGATTTACAGAAATAAGCAAAGGTTTATACCCCTTTTTGAACCTGTATTTAAATTAAAAACCGCAGACAAAGTAGGTTTGACTTCTGAAGATGTGATCTTATTTACTGGAGGAGCTAAAGGGATTACAGCAGAATGTGCATTAGCATTGGGCAAAAAATATAAATCCAAACTCATCTTACTCGGCAGATCAGATCCTAAACGGGATAAAAACCTTCAGAATAACCTGAAAAGATTTGATGCGGCTGGAATTAGTTATAAATATTATAGTGCAGACATTTCTGACAAAGAAGAGGTACAAGAAGTATTTCAATCGATTTTAAAAGAATTTGGCCACGTAAATGCCTTTATACACGGTGCGGGGATGAACAGGCCACTATCCTGGAAACAATTAGGAGATGCAGAGATTAAACAAACACTTGCGGCAAAATTAGTTGGGTTCAGGAATGTTTTGAGTGTTCTTGAATCTTCTGCTCTTAAAATGATCATAGGATTTGGATCTATCATCGCAGAAAATGGAATGAATGGAAATGCTGATTATGCCCTTGTTAATGAATGGCTAAGAAATGATATTGCGGCATACGCTTCGGTTCATTCCAGCTGCAAATGTTTAAATGTAGCATGGTCAGTTTGGAGTGGCGCCGGAATGGGTGAACATCTTGGCGTTTTAGAACAGTTAATACGTTCTGGCATACAGCCAATTCATCTGGATAAAGGTACAGCCTTATTTGTAGACTGGATGGAAAATTTCCCTGTAACTGATCATGTAATCGTATCGGGCAGATACGGAAATAAGTCTACTTTAAAAGAACCCGAAGTTGCTATTCCATTGTTAAGATATCTGGAAGATATTAAATTGCTCTATCCTGGCATAGAGGTGATTGCTGAGTTTGAACTGTCAGAAAACAACGATCTGTATTTAAAAGATCACATGCTCTCTGGCGAATTTGTTTTTCCTGCAGTAATGGGATTAGAAGCGATGCAGCAAGTAAGTTCAATTTTGCTTTCAGGTCATCAAAACTATTCTTTAATCGATGCAAAGTTTTCTTATCCTGTTGTGATCAGTAAAGGAAAAACGGTAAAAGTTAGGGTAATTGCCAGTAGAGTTACCGAAAACAAGATCAAAGTAGTTTTAAGATGTTCCAATACAGATTTTTGCAAAGATCACTTTGAGGCATTTTTGCTGCTGGATGATGAACATCAAAAAGTTCAGGAACAAACCAAGCTGGAACATTATGCTGTGCCAAATCTAAATGCAGATACAGATCTTTATCAGCGTCTGCTTTTTCATGATGGAATTTTTAAGGTAATTGATCATTATGTTCATTTAACACCTTATCACTGTATTGCAAAAACAAAACCTGTCCAAAAGACAAGGTATTTTAGCGATTTTATCTCTGCAAAGATCTTATCCTTTTCACCCACTGTAAGAGACGCGGCATTACATTGTGTACAAGCATGTGTTCCAGAATTTAGGTTATTGCCTGTCGGGTTTAAAAAAATCCATTCTTTTTATCCTGAATTAAACGAATCTATAAGATTTACAATTGAGGCGATAGAAATATTAAAAGAAGATAAATTATACACTTATGATCTCTATATCTGGTCTGAAAACCAGCAGCTGATTGAATATTGGGAGGGCGTACAATTCAAAGTACTCATGGATCAAAAACTACTCGCCTTACCTTTAGATCTGGTCCGTGTGCTGGTGCAGCGCAGGGTAGATGAAAAGATGGGCTCAAGAACTGATTTTAGAATGATCACCTCAGCAGATCATCTGGTTCCGGTAATGAAGCGTTATGACGGTAAACCGGAAGTAGCGGAAGGCCATGTTTCAAAAAGCCATATGGATGCACTGAGCATACAGGTATTATCGCCTTACAAATTAGGTTGCGATTTGGAAAAGGTAACCTGGAAAGAGGATCAACATTGGCAAGCTATCCTTGGGGAGGAGCGCTATCACCTTGCAAGTTATGTATCTATGGTGTGCAAAGAGAAATTGTCAGTTGCTGCCACCCGGATCTGGGGGATTGCAGAAAGCATAAAGAAGGCCGATCTGAACCTCATGGAAACAATTCTGTTTACCGGTCAGGAAAGTCGTTTTCTGCAATTTTATAAATGTGGAAATCATACGGTTATCTCTCTCGCTTTTTGGTCTAAAGAAATAAATGAAGAAGCGGTATTTACCTTGGTTTTAGTTAATGAACATAGCCCTATAAGTCATGAAAAGGTTTGAATATTTACACACGGTAAGTTTTGAAGAAACAAACCTGATCGGTAACGTCTATTTCGCCAATTATATAAAATGGCAGGGGATATGCAGAGAGCGGTTTTTGCAAGAAAAATCTCCTGGAGTATTGCAGGATATTCAGGATGGCCTTGCATTGGTTACCCTCTCTTGCAGTTGTAATTACTTTGGTGAACTCTTAGCTTTTGATAAAGTTTTGGTTTGTATGTACCTGGTCCATGTACAGCAAAATAAAGTTAAAATGAGATTTGAGTATTTGAAAATAAACGAAGAAAAGAATCAGCTGGTTGCTGAAGGCTTACATGAAATTGGTTTTTTTATGCGAAAAGATACTAACCTGATACCTGTAAAAGTTCCTTCCTACATTCACAATGAGCTTGATCTGTATTTAACAGTTTGATGCCGGAGTAATATGCCGTTTGAACCAGGGAAATTGACCTGTAATAAATTAGAACTAATGAAATTGATCCCTTAATTGATTGACCTTATGAGATTTGTCTTTACTTTTTTTTTCTTTTTACTGAATCCCTTTATATTATTATATGCCCAGCAAAAGACCGGTGTGATTAAAGGCTATATCCTAAACCAGGCAAAACCTGTTGAGCTTGCCAACATCGCTTTGCTGAATGAAAAAGATTCTAGTTTTGTAGCAGGAACAAATTCTGATCAGCTTGGTTTTTTCCAGTTTACTAATATCACAGAAGGCCGTTACTTGCTGCAAATCTCTCATCTTTCTTTCCAAAAGAAAACAGTTACGCTACTGCTAGATAAAGATAACCCAATAATAACCCTGGATCAGGTTGTGCTTGAAGGCAGTCAAAATACTTTAAATGAAGTAACTGCAACAGCTACAAAAGCATTATTTACCAAAGAAAAAGGAAAACTTACTTTTAACGTAGAAAACAGTATTGTAAGCTCATTAAGAACCGATGTGGTAGATCTGATTAGTAATTTACCTGGTGTTTGGATAGACCGGCAGAGTAATATTTTACTAAACGGACAACAAAAAGTGAGAATTACAATTAATGACAGGCCAACTTATCTAACACGCGGAGACCTGATTCAGATGCTAAAAGCGATCCCTGTGACCAATGTGAAAGCCGTTGAGATTATTGCTAATCCATCCTCAAAATACGATGCTGAAGGCTCGTCTGTGATCAATATTAAAACAAAAGAACATACCAGTGCTGGTTTTGTTGGGGTATTAAATACATCCGCTGGCAGTTCCATAGGTTATGGAAGGTTTTATCCAAGAGTAAATACTGGGATAGACCTGTCTTTGGGGAAGGAAAATTTTTCAGTTTTCTTAAATTATAATTATGGATATAAGCGGTCGCTGGGTGAAATTTCAGAGCATCTTACTTTCGAAAATTCTTCCCTTAACCAATCCATCAAATTTGAAAACCTACCAGAAAAGTCTCATAGCCTATCTTCAGGAATTGATGTTAAAATTGGTGCAAACCAAAGTGTGGCCTTGTTTTACACCAAAAACTATAGTAAAACACAAGTAGATCAAAGCAATTTTATACGTCTTACCGACGCACAATTACCCTCTTCAGATATATTATCTACAGCGAATGAAAATCCGAAAACAAATCAGGATGCCTTTAATCTCTCTTATGTAAATACAATTGATTCTTTGAACAGTTTAACGCTGAGTGCAGATTACATTCATTTAAATAAAGATCAGATTGCAGATTATGAAAACATTTATTTAAGAGCAGGAAGTTCCAGGATCGATGAGAAAATTAAAAACAATTCTGCAACGGGTATCAAAGTTTGGGCCGGACAGATCGATTATTCACATCAGGTTAATCAGCATAGTAAATTGGAAACTGGTCTTAAATACAGCAGGGTAAATACAAAAAATGATGTAGATTTTTTAGGCATGACAGATGGAAATTCCCTGCCTGATAGTGTGCGGCAAAATGCTTTCGCATACAAAGAAAATTTGGCCGCTATATATATGAATTATAAAACAGGGATAAAAAAGTTAAATATTTCTGCCGGGCTTAGGTATGAGAACAGTAAAATGTCAGGTTCCTCCTCTGTAGATTTATTTCAATTTAAAAGAGATTTATCCGGTTTATTCCCAAATCTATCTCTGGATCATCCGTTAGGTTCAAATATTGACCTTGGATTTTCTTATTCCAGAAGGATAGCCAGGCCAAATTATGTAGACATTAATCCATTCATCTACTATGTAAATCCATACGTAGCATTAGAAGGTAATCCTGGTTTGGTTCCGTCTTTTACCAATAAATTTGAGCTAAGTGCCCAGATTTACAAAAAATATTCAGTATCGGTTGCCTATCTGCATACCAAAGACGTTTTTACCACTGCCCAATTTCAGGATATTGAAAGAAAAACACAGCGCCTGGTACCCACTAATGTAGGGGACCTGTCCAATCTAGAGCTAAATTTAGGCATCCCGTTCACACCAAAATCATGGTGGGAAAGTTATTTTAATATTGGGCTGGTGCACCAAAAATATACCGAAAGCGAATCTGCTAATCTGGGATATGGAACAAATTCAAAGACCACTTTTCAGTTATTTAGTCAGCACGCTTTTACTTTGCCTAAAGGATTTGGTTTTGAACTTGATAATACTTTAATCTCGCCATCTGTACAGGGACAATTTACCTTCTCTACGATATATAGCTTTTCTGCCGGACTTAAAAAATCATTTATGGATAAAAAACTTGACCTGAAAATTGGCGTCAGTGATTTTTTGAAGACTCTTAGATATGATGGAACATTGGAAGGGATAAAATGGAGATCTAATTATAAAAACTCAGGTGATTCCCGGCAATTTAAATTCTCCTTAAGTTATAATTTCTATAAAAAAGGGAAGGTAAACGCAAAAGATGCCAATTGGATTAGTACGGAAGAAAAGAAAAGAATGAAGCCCTAATAAACCGTATAGGATACGCGGATAAAAATTATTATTTAAAGTGAAAAAAAATAAAATCAAATGAAGACCATAGGAAAAACATTAGGCCTACCCATATTAGTGATCTTTACGATACTGCTGCTGTGGCAGATCATTTCTTATTTTGAAGTTTTTCCTGAATATGCCTTTCCAACAATGAAATCGGTTATGCTCAGCTTTAAGGAAGAAATAGCCTCCTCAAGATTGATTAATGATATTGTAGCCTCCCTTTGGCGGGTGATGATCGGTTTTCTGTTTTCTGCAATTTTAGCTGTTCCTGTAGGGCTTTATTTTGGGCAAAGCAAAATCTTACGGCAAGCCTTCATCCCCATGCTTAATTTTTTCAGATTTCTTTCTCCATTAGCCTGGATTCCGTTTGCTATTCTGTGGTTTCATATAGGGGATAAACCAGCAATATTCCTAATTTTTCTGGCCACTTTTTTTCCGCTCGCATTATCTGTGATTTCCGCTGTAGCCACCATACCTGATATCTATTTTAGAGTGGCTAAAGAACATCATTATAAAGGTGCCGAACTGTTGTTCAAAGTTACTTTTCCTGCCATATTGCCGCAACTGATAGCTGCACTAAGAATCTGTTATGGAATTAGCTGGGTAGTCATTGTTGCCGCAGAAATGGTTGGTTGTCAGGATGGTTTGGGTTATGGGATCTGGGATGCACGAAATGGGTTACGCTTAGATACTGCGGTATGCTATATGATTACTATTGGAGTTCTGGGAATGGCTATTGACCGCTTTTTCCTTCAATTTACTAAGGCTAAAAATATAAAATGGGGTTATGGTAGATCATAAGGTAATGAACCATGTAATGGTAGAAGGTGTTTCCTTTTTTTACGGAAAACAGGAAGTATTGAATAATATTAATATTCAAGTAGGGAAGGGGGAGATTATTGTGATTATTGGTCCTTCTGGCTGTGGAAAAACAACTCTGCTTAACCTGCTAACAGGGTATAGCCAGCCTATGTCTGGTTCGCTGAAGGTTAATGGAGTAATTAGAACTGTTCATCAGCAAGGTAGCTTATTCCCCTGGTTAACGGTTTCGGAAAACATTGGTATGGGATTACGTCACCTGGAAAGCAAAGAGGAACAGCATCGTGGTGTTCAGGAATTGATTGCATTGATCAATATGCAGGGCTTTGAAGATCATTATCCTTATCAATTGTCAGGAGGGATGAGACAAAGAGTTGAATTGGGGCGTGTATTAGCAGGAGAATCTGATATTATTTTAATGGATGAGCCTTTTTCCTCCCTGGATTATCAGGCCAGGATAAAAATGAGGAGAGAGTTGATCAGCCTGTTAGAAAAGCGGCCAAAAACGGTAATTATGGTTACTCATGATATAGAAGAAGCCGTCCAGATTGCTGATAGAATCATGGTTTTATCAAAAAGTCCTGCAACTGTATGCGAAGAAATAAAAGTAAATGTTCCTCAGCCCAGGCATGCCTCAGATTTGGAACTGATTAAAATAGCACAAGTGATTTTACAAAGGTTAGGTCTAGAAAGTTAAATAAATTGATCAGTTAATCTCTACAATTATGAATAAAATGTATAAACTAATACTAATTGTGGCCTGCGTACTTGGCGTTTTGGCTGTTCTGCGTTTTAAATTGCTGAGTTCAAAAAACAGCCAGAGTAGTGCGCTCCTTACCCAGGGAACTAAACGCACTTTGAAAGTAGGTTATCTTCCAGTTACCTGTCATCTCACCTGTCCGGTTACAGATTATGCTTCAAAAACATCTCCCGGCACCAAGTTCAAATCTGAGCGATTCTCAGATTTCCCTACCGTAGTAAGCGCTTTACAAACCAAAAAGATCCAGGCTTCTTTCATGCTAGCTCCGCTTGCTATGAAAATGAAAGAAGATGGTGCACCGATTAAAATCTGCTACTTGGGCCACCGGGATGGGTCAGAATTAATTGTAAGCAAATCTAGTAAAGCCAAAGATTTGCATGATCTAAAAGGTAAAAAGATAGCCATTCCTAGTTTTTATAGCAATCAACATTTTGTGTTAATCAAACTGTTAGAAAAACAAGGTTTGGCACTGGGGGATATAAAATTTGTTCCACTTCCACCTCCCGATATGCCTACAGCATTGGCTACTGGTGCAATTGATGGTTTCTTTGTTGGAGAGCCTTTTTGTGCAAAAGCAGAAGTAGAAAACATTGGACGAGTTTTATATTACGCAAGTGATATCTGGCCTAATTTTATTTCTTGTGTATTAGTTGTACATGAAGATCTGATTAAAGAAGAACCTGGCGTTGTTAGAGATTTAGTGAGAGGCATTGCAGAATCTGGTGCCTGGGCAGAAACACATAGAAAAGAAGCCGCAAAACTCGCCGCCACGTATTATCGTCAGGACCCAAAAATATTAAACTATGTACTTACATCCTCGCCAAGAAGAGTAAGCTATGTCAAACTAACACCCGATAAAGATGAACTTCAGGCAATAGCCGATGTAGGTATAAAAGTTGGATTTCTTAAAAAAAGGATTTTAATGTCAGATCTTATTGATGTCAGTTTTGTTCCAGAACATGTAGTTCCGGGATCAATTACCTTTAAACAATGAAAGCGTTATTTAGTAGTTTGGCAGTCAGTTTTTTAATGTTAAGCTTTACCAGCAGATCACAAATAAAAGATAACACTTTCCAAACTAAAGCTACCCTTTTTGAAGGAATAATTGTTGCAGGATATATAGATAAAGGGGCCTATATTAATTGTGCAGGACCTGCTATTAAATTTTCCAGAAAACCAATAGCAGTATTAATTGGGCTGTTACCCAGTTTAAGAATTAAGAAAGATAAAGTGGGGGCGGGTGCGACAAAAAACTCAGTAATTATGCCAAATTTAGGTGCTGGTATTACTGCAACCTATAAACATTTGGCTATTCAGGTTCCTGCGTACTATACTAACAAAACTAGTATTAATGATGGTAAATGGAACCTTGGAATAGGAATTGGTTATAAATTTTAATGATTATGGCACCTGGAAAATCCAGGTGCCAATATAATGTTTACCATTCTGATTATTTAGCTGCAACCCTCCATACCGTGCTGCTTACATCATCTGCAACTAGGATAGATCCATCTTTTGCAACAGCGACATCAACCGGGCGCCCATAAACTTCACTTTTATCTTTGTCAGAAATAAAGCCACTTAAGAAGTCTTCCATTTTACCAGCAGGTTTGCCATTTTTGAAAGGTACAAAAGCAACTTTATATCCAGCCAGTTTCGATCTGTTCCAAGATCCATGCTGACCTATAAAAGCACCATTCTGATATTTAGCAGGGAATTTATTTCCATTATAAAAAGCAAGTCCCAATGATGCGGTATGAGATCCAACAGGGTAATCTGGCGAAATTGCAGATTTTACCAAATCAGGTCTCTGACCCTTTAATCTTGGATCTTCGTTTTGTCCAAAGTAGGAATAAGGCCAGCCATAAAATGCACCTTGTTTGACACTCGTAATATAATCAGGAACCAAATCATCACCTAATCCGTCACGTTCGTTAACCGCGGTCCATAATACATTAGTACCGGGTGCCCAATCCATACCAACAGGATTTCTTAAACCTGAAGCATATATTTTTTCTCCTGTGCCATCTGGATTTACTTCAAGAATATTGGCCCGGCGCACTTCATGTTCCATTCCGTTTTCACCGGCATTGCTACCAGATCCTACAGAGATTAAAATCTTAGAATTATCAGCATTAGCAATCAAATTCCTGGTCCAGTGATTATTATATCCTCCGGCAGGCAGGCTCAATATTTTTTTACCTTTAGCCGTAATTTTAGTGTCTCCTATTTGATAAGGATATTGGAATAAACCGTCCGTATTAGCTACATAAAACGAATTGCCAATAATCAGCATTCCATAAGGCTGGTTTAAACCCGTTAAAAATTGCGATTGCAATTCAAATTTACCATCATTGTTTTTATCTCTGAATAACAGTACCGTATTAGCACTCTCTCCGCCAACTTCAGATTTAGATTTTCCAGTTACTTTATTAGCAACTGTTTCTTTCAAATCACGTTCAGAATTTGATAACGCCACAAAAATATCACCGTTGGGTGCAATATATATACTTCTAGGGCTTTTAATTTTTGTAGCAAAAGCCGTAACCGTAAATCCTTCCGGAGCGATTGGTGTTTTACCTGCGGGCCAGCCAATTACTTTGCTAAAATTGTTTTTTGAAGCATTTGTATCTGGTGCAGGTAAACCTACAGCTTCAGTGGTTACACTATCTGTTGATAAACTGTCTGTTTGCCCGGCCTTATCACTTGAGTTCGAATTACATGCAACAACCAATGGAGTGAGGGCAAGTAAGTAAAAAAATCTTTTCATTTTGTCTGGATGTTAATAATTATACTTTATAAGCTAACCACGATATAAGAAAATTGTTTGTGTATATATTTTTCTGTTCCATCCGAACCTTTTGATCATATTAGGGTTGTCATTTTTATGAGAAATGATATGGGGATATTAATATGCCATACTTACCAGTGCGCAAGTATCAGACCGTTAAGAATATTTATACTTTTAAGCTTTGCAATTCTGCTTTTTACTCAAAATTCACAGGCACAGAGTGAGGATAATGGGGCATGGTTTTTTATTTCACACACACAGAAGATAAGTAATAGATTTGATATGCTAGCCGATGTTCAAGTTAGAAGTGCTGATCATTTTACTAATCTTTCTGCGCTATTACTTCGTACTGCAATCAGTTATAATTTTAATCAACAGAAATCGGCAGCAATAGGCTATGCCCATAAAGGAGATTGGGAAATAAACAATGGCCAAAAGATCTATTTGCCTGAACAGCGAATATATGAGCAATACCTGCATAATTTTAAGCTGCAGCGTATAGAAATGATGTGCAGGGGAAGGTTAGAACAGCGTTTTGTAAAAGAAGATCATTATAAATTTTCTCAGCGTGCCAGGATCTTGTTAAGTGCACAGATTCCATTGATTACTGACAAAGATTTTAGTAAAGGAGTATATGTAAACCTTCAGGATGAGGTGTTTATGAACGTACAAAACAAAGAGAATGTGAATGGAAATTTCCTGGATCAAAACAGGCCTTATATTTCTGGAGGGTATCGTTTTAATAAACATCTGGATGTAGAGTTTGGTTATACGCGATGGTTGCAACGAGAAAATGATGGAGATAAGACTACTCATGTGATGCAGTTAATGCTGACTACAAACCTGTAATTTTTTTATCTTATTTAATCCTGTTCTTGCTGTCATTTCCACTGACCATGGTGCTATCATTACCTTTGTTTTTTATATTTAGTTCTTATAATTTTCTTGCCATTATTCCCTTTTATGATCTATAGTCTCAAAAGGAGCATATAAAAGATAAGTTCTTGGCATCATTTTTAGACATGATAGGTTATGACAGCTATAAAAAACATACAGCCATTAACTGCAGAAGCAGTATTTAATCTTTTAAAAGTCGAATTTCCAGAATATGTAAATCAAGCATTAGGATCTAATCTGAGTGTAGAATTTGCACATGTTGCAGATATCGTTAATATCTCCTTTCCAGAAGTGATTGAGGGAACTGTTTTTACATTAACAGTTTCTGATGATAGCATTGAAGTTTCAAAAAACGAGACTGAAGGAGATTACAATACAGACTTAATTGAGCAGCATTTGAATGAATTTCTGACTGTTAAAGCTGGATAATTAATGATATATCTTACAAAAGCCCGCAATTTCAGTAATGAACAGAACTTGCGGGCTTTTGAATTTAATAAGAACAATAAGATCTTATGGAAATTGAACATAAGATCATGATCGCTAACATTATTGATAAAAACAATTATATTCTTATTATAAACAGGTTTATGATCAATCCTTAATCTTTTCACATGATAAATATCAATAGTAATCAAATCTCTGAATTAGAGAAAAATTACCGTATTAACCTAATTAATAGCTTAGCCGGCTATAAATCCGTAAACCTATTGGGCACTATAAATACGTTTGGTATTCCTAATCTCTGTATCATCAGCTCTGTATTTCATCTCGGTTCAAATCCACCGCTTTTTGGTTTGATCATCCGTCCGGAGCGTGAACACAACGACACTTTAAAGAACATAAAATCTACTGGACAATATACCTTGAATAATGTTTTACCAGAATGGTATAAACAAGCCCATCAAACAAGCGCAAGCTACCCTTCAGGTGTTTCTGAATTTAAGGAATGTGGTTTTGAAGAATTGTATTTAACGGATTTTAAAGCTCCATTTGTAAAACAATCTACGGTAAGAATAGGACTAGAACTTAGGGAGATTGTAGAGATGAAGATTAACGGCACTACATTAGTTATTGGGGAAGTAATTGAAATTTCAGTTCAGGATTCAATTATTGGCAAAGATGGCTTTGTAGATCATGTAAAAGCGAGTACATTAACTCTGGCTGGCTTAGATAGCTATTATTTGACCGAACCCGCTGGCAGGTTAACTTACGCTAAACCAGGCACTGAACCAAAGAACCTGGAAATTGGTTAATTCAAAATGCTGGCTATTGAATTTGCCAGCATTTAAATTTTAGATGTTTTAAAAATATTAATCCTGTTTAATCAACTGGATGTTTCCGAAGATATGTACTGCATCTCCCAATATGATCTTACCCGCTTCGGTGGCCCCTTGCCAGGTAAGCCCAAACTCTTTTCTGCTCAATTTTCCACGAATCGTAAAACCAGCCTTTTTTTGTCCGTTAGTATCCAAAGCTGTTCCGCCAAATTCACCATCAAGTACCACTGCCCTAGTAATCCCTTTAATTGTTAAATTACCATACAATTTATAATCCTTTCTGTAAACAGACAATAGTGTTTGTGGAGATATTCCCTGCTTCTCAAACTTGGAACCTTCAAATTTTATTTCCTGGTGGTTTGCCACATCAAAAAATTCTGCAGACTTCAAGTGGCCATCTCTAGCCTCATTATTGGTGCGGATTGAATTTGCATCCGCAAGCAACATCACCTCAGTAATATTGCCGAAATCAGCACCCTCTGTCTCTATATCCAGACTAAAGGAGTTCAAAGAACCAGTGATCTCACTAATCATTAAATGCGTTATCTTAAAAAATAATTCACTATGGCCGGGATCGATTTTCCATTTAGTTTTCATGCGCTATCTATTTTATTTCTTTATTCAAAATTAATGATACAAAATTACCAGATTGGATGTGATGTTACCATCCCCAAAAACAGGGATATTACATGCCATGTTTTGGTATAATTAGCGCTAATTAACCTCATTTATTTATGTTCTGAGGAAATAAATTTAATCAACGTGTTATAAATGAGTATCTTAGGGCTGTATCCCCACTATTGGGGATATACAGATCAGATGATTTGCTGATATTTGCGCACGAAACATAGTACCCACCACCATCTATAAATTGAATTAAGCGGAACAAAAGCAAATTAAACACAAGTTTAGTTTGCTAAGTTAAATGCAATTGAAATTTAACCTTTAGACGGAAAATGAAATTTACAAAATCAGGCAATATCGATTTTAAATGGATTAGAAAAATTTCATTGTTAGCATTACCTTGCCTAATATTTATCTTTTTTTTTGTCAATAGCCAGGTTACGGCACAAGTATATATTCCGTTTTTTAAAAGTATAAGAACTGAACAAGGGTTATCTCATAATAAAGTTAACCGGATCATGGAAGATTCCAGGGGCTTTATTTGGATAGGTACCGAAGATGGATTAAACAGGTATGACGGGCGATACTTCAAAATTTTTCGGCGCTCTGAAAATGGAACATCAGGCATTAGCGGAAACATCATCAATGATATCTTTGAAGATACAAAAGGTGTCATTTGGATTGCCACTGCGGATGGTGGACTAACCCGCTATGATTACAGGCTTGAACCTAAATTACAGTTTAAGCAGTATAAGTTTAAACCAAATCAAAAATTTGGAATTACTGAAAATAGCATTCTCCGCATTGTTGAATCGAATGGTTGTTTATGGCTTGCAACAAGTAAAAGTTACGTACTGCGGTTTAATAAATCTACAGAGCGGTTTGATGTACCCGTAAAAATTGGCACCCAAGCTATTCTTTCCCTCCTGAATGTTGGAAAAGATACTTTACTAGTTGGACGTGCAGGAGGAGGGATTCTTCGTATCAACACTAAAAACCTATCTGCTGAGCAAGATGAGCGTTATATGGATCTTTACACACCACTTCCACATGGTTCAATATCAGGAATGTTCAGAGATCGCAATAGAAATTTATGGATTGGTTCCTGGGATAATAAGTTATACCGGTATCCTTCAATTGATTTGGCCGAAGGAAAACGTGTAGATATACCTTATGCCCACAATGATGAGTTTATACCCTATGCTCAGGATAATTATGGACAAATTTGGATGGGATCTAAAAATTCTGGTCTTACAATTACGGGAAAAAATGACACACATTATAATTACCGCTATAATGCGATAAAAGATGGTACTATAGCAAACGATCATATTAACCATATTTTTATCTCTCGTTCTGGTATAGTGTGGGTAGGTACAAATAATGGATTAAGCACATATAACCCGCTATTTTCCACTTTTCAGCAGTACAAGTTAAAACGGGAGAAAAAAGATATTACCGTAAATGACTTTTATAAGGATCAGCAAAATAAGCTGTGGATAGCCACTACACAAGGATTATTCGTTAAATCTCCAAATAGCGAGGCGTTTGAAAATAGAAAATTAAGCTATCAGGGGATTCCATTAAATATCAGCAAGATCTTTGTAGATGTGGATGGTACTTTTTACCTGGGAAGCGATTATACACTATTTATTTATGACCGCGATAAAAATAAACTAACAGTACTTCCAAATACAGAAAAAGATCCTGTAATGAAGAAAATCATTAGTTCAAGGGTTGTTTCTATCGTTAGAGATACCATTGGGCAGCATCCTGTACTGATAGTTTCTCCCTACGGCCACTATTTTAGCTATTATGATCTGCACGATAAAAAATGGGTAACCAGAGAAGATGTACAGGATTCAATTATTGAAAAGTATGACATTAGAGATAATCTGATTGGAAAATTCGTAAAATCTTCGTCCGGAAAGCTTTTAATGGCAACAAATAAATATGGGCTAGGAGAATGGGACGCCAATGGCAGGAATAAGATTAAATATTTTGGTAGCGATGAGACAAATTATGGTTCGTTAAGAACTAGCCATGTTTTTGATATTTTACAAGACAGTCCGTCAGGGTTTTGGATTACTACTTATGGAGGAGGACTGAATTATTTTGATCGTTATAAAGGACAATTTAAGCATATTCAGGAATCCAGTAACCTGGCAGAAGGTTTACAGAAAGATTACCAGGGTAATCTATGGATCATTGCAAATGGATATATCAACCGGTACGATCGTAAGAGCAAGATTTATAGTTTTTATGATTTACCAGGATTGAAGCAGGCCGGTGGGATTAGAGGTTATATATATCGGGATGACCAGGGGAAATTATATGCAGGAGGCACCAATACATTTGTCGTATTTGATCCTAAACAAATAGCTAAGATAGAAAATGAACCAAGGATCTTTTTAACTGATTTTCAAATATTCAACACCTCCTATAGCCAGTATCTTTCTCAAAAAACAATCAAACTGGATCATGAGCAAAATTATTTTTCTATAGAATATTCGGCCCCTGATTTTACGAGCGATAATGTTTTTTATTCCTATAAATTAGAGGGATTCGATAAAAATTGGACACAGGCAGGGAAGCGTAACTTTGCTAATTATGCTAATCTTCCGGGAGGTAAGTATGTGTTTAAAGTACGGGCTACCAATTGGAAAACAGATAATATACAGCATTTCGCCTCCGTAGAGATTGAAATTAGTCCTCCTTTTTGGCTGGAATGGTGGTTTTATGTATTGGTTGTGACTGCACTTGTCATGATTGGATTAGCTATCTATTTTTTCCGTATTGGTGAAATTATCAAACGGCAGGGCATCAGAAATGGAATTGCCCAAGACCTCCATGACCATGTGGGTTCTACACTAAGCAGCATTTTAATTTATACAGCAGTAGCAAGAAATCATCATAAAAATGAGAGACCTGCTCAGGTGAATGGCGTACTAGAAAATATTGAAGACGCCTCCACAGAAATGATATCAGAAATGGCTGATATTGTTTGGGCAATTAATCCAAAAAATGATCATCTATATTATATTGTTGATCGCATTAAATCATATGCATTACCACTTTGCAGGGCGATAGATGTAAATTTCTCTATTGTTGCCGATGACAAAATATTGAATCTTGCTTTAGACATGAAGGCTAGAAAAAATCTATACTTATTGCTTAAAGAAAGTTTAAACAACGCTATAAAATATTCAGCGTGTAAAAACATAAAACTATCCATCCAGGTACAGAATAAATCAATACACTTGCAGCTAAGCGATGACGGAATTGGGTTTTCTCCTCAGGATGCTGATAAAAATGCGGTTCATTCACTTTCAGGAAACGGCCTGAAAAACTTAAGAGACCGCGCAGATGAGTTTTATGCCAAATTAGAAATTATTAGTGAGTTGGGTAAAGGGACAACCATCTCACTTGTTTTTCCTGTTTCTAATTAAGTTTAAAACTAAAAATTGTTGAGCTGAAATTACCCTGATCTACTATAAATAGCAATATTAGTTTTCTTATTGATGCGCAGTTTTAAATTCTTATGGATGCAAAGGTCAATTCGTTATAAAAGAAATCATGAGATTGGTGAGTTAATGAATGCGCTTTATATTTAGGTAATATCCGATAAATGCAATCATCACGTTTATTATTACGAAAATAAGTGGCGGTTTTCCCTTTGTTTTAATCCTTACCAAAGCCATCGCATAAATAGAACATCCGCTAAAGATGAGTGTGGAGACCAAGATGGTCAAAGGAATCCAGTCGAACTTTGATTTATTGAATTGATACTGTAATATCGTAATGATAAACGTGAACAATAGTGCGCCGCCACTCACAGCTCGCATTAGTGCAAGCAATAAGGTTTGGGTGCGGTATTCTAAGTCATACCAGTTTTTTTCCAGTGCAGCCCGGTGGTAACGGATAAAAGAGGACTTAAAAAGATAAGTGAGGCCAAATACAGCTGATAGTAAGGCATTGCTATAAATTATAGTATTTGCTATTAAAGCTTCCATTAAGGATTGTTTTTGATAAATGAACTACTAAATGATCTGTTCCAAAGGTATCAGTTGATCATTTATCAGCCTATCACCAAAACTGGGGAGTTTGTCAATTTGTTATAAACCAGTATTGCTTCTGAAAATTTTAATTGCAATGGCCATTAATAGAATACCAAATGCTTTTCGAAGTACGAGTAACCCATTAGTTCCAAGAGAACGCTCTATTCTAGCAGTGCTTTTGAGTACTGCATAAATCAGGATAACATTGAGTAAAATTCCGATAATGATATTAACAGGGGCAAATAGTGATTTTAAAGTAAGAATAGTACTTAACGTTGCTGCACCAGCAATCATTGGAAAAGCTATCGGTATGACCGATACAGTTTCGAATGTAGCTCCTTTAAAAATAGTCATACCGACAGTCATTTCCAGGGCAACAAAGAAAATAATAAAAGAACCAGCGATTGCAAAAGAAGCAATGTCAATTCCGGCAACATTTAAAATCTCTTCGCCAAGAAATAAAAATGCGATCATGAGAATCAGTGCTACCAAAGTAGCCTTGCCAGATTGGATCTCACCTACCTTTTGACGCAAGTCAATTATTACTGGCACTGATCCCAGTATGTTAATAATTGCAAACAGGGTCAGTGCGACTGAAACAATTTCTTTTAATTTATATTCCACAATAAATGAGTGTTAGTTTTTGTATGTCTTTTACCAGTACAGTATTGGATTTACGATCCATTTGCAGGTATAAAAGCAGGAACTACATTAACAATAGGTTTAGTTGATTTTAAGTATATAAAAATCGCCTCAAGATCTTTGTCTTTTAAAAATTTTAAGTTCTGCCATGGCATAGGCGGCATGATCGGACGGGCGGCATCCATTCCTTTAAATTTCCCATGTCTCATTGCCTTGCTGAACCGTTCCAGGGTCCAGCTTCCAATGCCGGTTTGATCAGAACTTATATTGGCAGCAAAGGTAGTTCCCCATGGTCCAAAGGTTCGGGTCACATCATAATTGACAACAATTAGCCCTTTAGCCACATCTGCTTTAGGAAATGGAACTACGGGCCTGGAAGAAGGGTAGCCGGATAGCAATAGTGCAGAATCAAGTTCTGATCCATTTATACCAATTTTTTTAGGCGTATGGCAATCATTGCAACCGGTTATGGTTACCAAATAGCCGCCATATCTCTTTAAACTATCATTAGAAATCGTGTTATTTTGAGCTGATAGATGCACTTTGTTATTCTCCATGCAAGAATATAGAGACAGCAAAGCCACTGCTAGTGCAGGAACAAAGAATAAGAACTTATAATTCATGTAATTTTTATTGAGGTAATTTTCCGATTTATTCTATGCAAAGGAACTGAATATAGAATAGTCCTGAAATCCCCAAATTCATGGATCTTTATCCCCAAATGTGGGTATAATAGAGGTTAGATGATGAAATAATGCTTTTAGTTATTTTATTATTGGCTGCTGTGCGTTGACGATTGCATTGATATCAGCAGGTTTTAAACGATGAAATAGCTTAAACATTTCGGGAAGGAAACTTTTAAAATCCGGATATTTCTTCCTGTTTTCTTCATATCCGGAAATCTTTTTCTCCATCAGCGGCAAAAGTATAAAGCCAAATTCTTTAACATGCAGATTTCTCAAACGATCTTCTTCTTTTTTATCACCCATAGCCTTTGCCGTACGGATTTCACCCAGACGTACCAAGTGTTCAACTAAACAAACTTCCCAGGTAGTGATGTATGATTTTTCCAGCAATTTCGCAAGAGGGGGCGTAAAAAGTAAGGTGTCTTTGCTGATCTCGTTTTGCTGAGGCATCACGATAGGGTTAATAAAAGAGTGGCCAATTTCATGCACAGTGAGAAAACGTGTCACATCAGCATTGTTAAATCCATAATGAGCATATGCATCTAGCGAATGAAGCAGGGGCAACTGGATGCTGGAGCTAAATACCATAGTGGAAATCTTTCCTGCAGGGCTGGTTAACATAGGGCCAAAGGCCCTGTAATTATCATCACCCGGAGTAATAGGCATACCTGGCATAAGATACAGTTCATATCCTGCAAAAGATTGTCCGTACCATTTTTCCATAAAAGGGATAGCTTTGATATTGATGTGTTTTCTAGCCTCAGCTATTGCCCCTTTGTAAAAGGAGCTATTCTTTTTCAGAAAATCTCCAATCCTGGCCTTTTTATAAAAAGAAGCTAAACTATCCGTAAGTTCCAGGCCAAGTTTTTTGGCACCAGGATAATGCTTTTCATCAAAAAGCGGCGTGTTAGCTGGAACCGGCCATCGAAAACCTGTGGCTGGAAATTCATTCAAATACAGTAAATATTCAAGCTCCTGTGAATTATCATGTAAGATCTCCCGCATTTGTTTAAGGAGTTCAGCGATTCTTAAGATAGTTGGAGAATCTTTCCATGGCATAAATTCTTTCTGGGCAAAATAGACAATTGGCTGATGGCTGAAAATCACGTCTTTATTACTAAAAACATAATTGCCGATATGTTCCACTGCAAGCTTTTCAGCAATAAAGTAAGTTTCAATATTGGTATGAACTGAAAGGGTAACCTTTTCTGATATTTTCTCCCTAATTTGTGCCTGTGCTGACAGTTGATTAAGGAAGATGAAAAATATAAATGAGTATATGATTTTCATAACATTGATAACGAGTGGATTGTCTGTGTATTTTAAGAAATTTCCATTAATATAAAATAAGCCGGTTTTCAATATAGTGTTTCTATACTGATATTATTTTGCATAAATTAATGATAACGAAATATAGGTAATAAATTAATACGAATATTATGAAATGATATTTTATTTGTGCAAGTCAGTGCTTCAGGTGTTAGATTGATGCCCTTCATCGAGGCAATGGCCAAATTCTTAATGCTATTGTATTTAAAAACAAAGTAGACCTGCATAAAGCACTAGACAGGGGTGCATGACATTAAATTCCCATTAAATCTTTGTAACAATAGGCTTCATTAATGCCCAGCTTCGAATTGTTGGTCTTAAGATTGCTATATTGTGCGCTTATCAAATGATCAAGTAACCTCAATTAGCTGCATGGACAAAATTCATAATAAATTTATTGGAACAAAACAAAAAGCCCTCGCCATTAACTTAGATTCACAAATCTATGGATCATTTGCCGAAATAGGTGCAGGACAGGATGTCGCAGCCAATTTTTTTAAAGCAGGAGCGGCCGCCGGTACCATTGCTAAAACAATGTCTGCCTACGATATGGCCTTTTCCGATGCAATTTATGGAGCGCAACAGGTAAAACGTTATGTGAGTGAGCAGCGGTTAATGTCGATGCTTGGACATGAATATGACCTTTTAATTGAGCGTTTATCAGAAAAAAAAGGAGACACTTCAACTTTTTTCGCTTTTGCAGATACTTTTTCATCGCTAAATTACCATAAAACTAATGAAGGTCATGGCTGGATGGGCGTGCGCTATCAGCAAGAACCTAATGGTCCGTTTCATGACGTAGTACTGCATGTAAAGTTGCTGGACAATGATCATGGTCTGCAGCACTCTGCAGTTGGAACATTAGGAGTTAACCTTGTATATGCCTGTTTCAACTATTATAAATCTCCAACAGTATTTTTATTGTCTTTATTGGATGATTTGAGCAGAGACCGTATCCAGATTGATATGATCCGTTTTGACGGACCTGGTTTTAGTGAAGTAGATAACCGGTTAATGAGTTTACACTTAGTGAAATACGGTTTGTCTGATGCCGCTGTATTTGGCCCGGACGGAAATAACTTGCAACCTTCAGAAGTGTTATATAAAAAGCATATCATGATTGTGCGCGGACGTTTCCGGCCGCTGATCAATGTGCATATGGATATGATCAATACTGGCATAGAAAGATTTATGCAGGAGACTGATGTAGATCAAAGTAAAGTGATTGTAGTGACAGAACTTACTTTGCAGTCTTTAAAAGAAAGAGGGGCCGATGCCGATGCAGAGATCAATGAAAAAGACTTTTTAGACCGGGTAGATATTCTTTGTTCGGTAGGGCAAACAGTGCTGATCTCTAATTTTCATGAATATTATAAACTTGTTGCCTATTTATCTAAAATCACTACCCTTAAAATGGGTGTAGTATTAGGTTATCCTAATCTGGAATTTATTTTTAACGAAGACCATTACCAGTATTTGCAAGGTGGTATCCTAGAAGCTTTTGCCACTTTGTTTAGCAGAAAGGTAAAGCTCTTTATTTATCCAACCTTAATAAAGGGTACTGTATATGATTCCAAACATTTTTCTCCACCTCCTCATTTGATAGATTTATTTGAGTACCTGATTGCGAATGATAAGATTGCAGACATTTTGAATTACAATAATAATAACCTGCAAGTGCAAACAGACAAAGTATTGGAACTAGTAAAAGAAAATGCACCAGGCTGGGAAAAATATGTGCCAGAACAGGTTGCTGCACTGATTAAAGAAAGATCATTATTTGGTTTCTCTACAGAGGCCCGAAAGGATGATTAACCGATTACGTTAACCATCCTTAGGTACCTGGTTTCGGATATTAGTTTTCTATCTGCTGATGTTAAAAACAATTAACAAAATATTTCATGATCTGCCAGTGCATTCAAAAAAATAGTATGGCTGAGGGTATCTCGTGTAATTAATTGATTTTGAATTTCACCTATTTCTTTACTTTATAGTTATGCAATAGGCCTATGCCTTTATCGGCAAAATAACTGCTTTATGCAATGGAATAATTGTATAATTTTGAAAGCAGTTACCACTGCGGGCGTAAATATAAATAGAAAGGTGATATGAAGCTGGATTTTAAGAATAGATGGATATTGATTACTGGAGCTTCTTCAGGTTTAGGATGTGAAATGGCACGTCAGCTTGCTAATGATCATGGCGCTAATTTAATTTTAGTTGCCAGGAGGTTAGAAAAGCTCAATCAATTGAAAGCAGAACTTTCCCTGCAAGGTGCCGGACAGATAAAAATCATTGCTGCCGATCTTTCTTTAACTGAAGATATTGATCGTGTAGTTGCTGAAAGCATCAATGGACAAGTGATAGACTTTGCTATTTTGAATGCTGGGGTAACTTATTTTGGAAAACAAGCAGCACTACCCCTGGAACAATTTAACCAGATCTTACAAACAAATATAATAGGTACGGTAAACATGAGCAATCAGCTGGTCAAATATTTTGAAAAATCTGTATCAGATTCTGGGATAATGTTTGTGACCAGTATGGCTGCTTTTTTTCCTGTTCCTTATCAAGCCGTATATTCTGGTACCAAAGGGTTTTTAAATAATTTCGCCTATGCTTTGGGTTTTGAACTAGAAAACCCAAAATTCAAAATCACTGTATTTGCCCCAGGTGGAATAGCTACAGAGATGACTAATGGAGATAGCTTTAATAAATTAAAAAGCTGGTTAATGCCTGTAGAACAAGCTGCTAGAGAAGCCATCTATGCGATGGGCCATAAAAAATTTAGCTATATCCCTGGTTTTACCAATAGGATAGGATACCGGTTTATGCGGATCGTACCTGCAAAATTTATTATCAAAACTTTGTCTAAAGTTTATGGAAAAGCTTTGTCTTTAACCAAAGGATAATGCTGTCTTATTTCTGTGAATATTAGCTTCACAGCTTTCAAATTGATCCATAAAAAATCATTTTTCTAATAGAAAATATGATTTTTTGTCTTTTATTTCCTGTCTGGTAATGGATTACGTCTATAAATATCTATCATTTCGTATACGAATCAAAGATGATAAACAGTAAGTCACTGCTTTCGTCCTGTAATTAAGGGATTTTGAATAAAATATTTCTGCCCCACAGAAATATAATGCTTTATTGAATAACTTCATTCAATAAGAAATTCAAGATTTAATCCCTCTGGAAATTCTTCTTAATACCAGATATACTTTGCTTTTACAAACCATGAATGTCACGAACAGTAGCGATAGCTATTTCCAAAATTTTTCAGACATCAATTCTTAAAAACTAATACCAGTTATACGCATCCTATCCTGCTTGTTTATTTTTCGGTAACCAGCCAGGATAGGAATGAAATTAGAATTAATTCATTTTTTTAAAATTTTATTATGTTAAAGGAGTCAAACGTTAATTACTATGCTAAGAGATTTCCAAAGGTTTTCAATTATGCCAAAGGCGATATTGTATTTGATCAAGAGGGAGAAGAATACATTGATTTTTTCAGTGGGGCAGGATCTTTAAATTACGGACACAATAACCCACTCATAAAAGAAGCTGCTATTTCTTTTTTAAAAGAAGATAGAATCCTTCACTGTTTGGATATGGATAGTGTGGTTAAGCAAGAATTTATAGAAAAGTTCGATTTATTGCTGTCAAAGCGTGGCTTGGATTACAAGATTCAGTTTCCTGGCCCAACGGGTACAAATGCGGTAGAAGCAGCTATAAAATTAGCTAGAAAAATAACTAAAAGGAGAAATGTCATTTCCTTTACCAATTCTTTTCATGGCATGACCACCATGTCCTATGCCTTATCTGCTTCCAGAGAAGAATCTCAGCAGCACTCCATTTTGCAAGATGTCGTATTTTTCCCTTACTGTGACTTTGAAAACGAATTGGTCAACTCCATAGCATACCTTGAAAAAATGATCCTGACACCAGGAACAGGATTTCAATTGCCAGCAGCAATTATATTGGAGACCATACAAGCGGAAGGTGGGGTTAAGGTAGCCAGCATAGAGTGGCTGCAGCAATTAAGGGCTTTCACAGAAAGACACCATATACTCTTAATTGTAGATGACATTCAAGTTGGATGCGGCAGAACCGGACATTTTTTTAGTTTTGAAAGAGCCGGCATCGTACCAGATATTGTATTGCTGTCTAAATCTATCAGTGGTTTAGGTTTGCCCTTGTCTGTAATTCTTTTGAAACCAGAATTAGATGTTTGGAAACCAGGAGAGTACAACGGAACATTTAGGTCAAATAATTTAGCGTTATGTACTGCAAAAACTGCACTGGAATATTGGACCGGAGATGTTTTTGAAAATCAGATTAAATCAAAGTCCCAAATCATACAGTCCTATTTAAAACCACTGGAAGAAATGCCGGATGTGGTCCAGGTGCGTGGGCTGGGATTAATCTGGGGAATTGAATTTATAGATGGACAGACTGCCGATCGTGTGTCGAAAGAATTATTTGAACAAAACCTAATTATTGAAACCTGCGGTAACGATGGACAGGTAGTTAAACTCTTACCGCCACTAACGATTTCAGAAGAAAATTTAAAGAAAGGGTTACTTAAAATTATCGATTTAATTAAAGGCGATCAATCTTTTGGTGTTGTATTTAATGATCAGAAAACCAGTTTGTTATAATTTATAAATTCTATAAAATGCCGCATTTCTTTAAAATATTGCTCTTCACTATTTTCTTTCCTTTAGCGCTACAGGCTCAGTATAAAGTATCCGGGATTATTAGAGATCAAGAAGGAAATCCGCTAAAGGCAGTGAATATCTTGCTCAGTCCTGATACAAACAATACGTCAAATATAACCTCTGTTACTGATGAGTTGGGTAAATTTTCCATAATAGGTGCCAAAGGAATTTATATGCTTAAAATAAACCATTTAAATTTTAAACCGCTAGTGATCAGCATTCATTTAGCTGCAGATACGACACTAGCGACTATCCTGCTGGAAAATGATTCAAAAAATCTGAAAGAAGTTGTCATTACCGGTAAGAAAGCACTTATGGAATACAAAATTGACCGGTATATCTTTAATGTAGACCAAAGTGTAACCGCTATGGGAAACGATGGGTTGCAAACTTTAAAGAAAACGCCAGGGCTTCGGGTTACGGAAGATGCCATCAGTTTGGCCGGCAAAGGAGCCGTTAAAGTAATGGTAAACAATCGCTTAATTTCCCTAACTGGCAGAGACCTGATGAATTATTTACAAGCTTTGCGATCTGATGATATTTCCAATATCGAAGTGATTACTAATCCCTCTGCAAAATATGATGCCCAGGGAAATAGCGGATTAATCAATATTAACCTTAAGAAAAACAAAAATGAAGACATCAGTGGTGATATTTCAGCTGCCTACACGCAGGCTTCTCATCCTGCTGCAAATTTGGGCCTTGGGTTAAATTATAAAAAGAATCGATTTTCTGCAACTTCTACCTTACGTGTTGGTGATGGATCAGTAAAACAAAACGATAAAGAGAAAATATTTTACACTGATTATCTGCGGTCTTCCAATGAAATTGTAAGAAACTATAATAAGTATATCAATGGGCGGGTGAATATAGATTATGACTTATCTGATAAAGCAGTAATTGGGATTCAATATGCAGGAAACAGCGCTGCTCCGGATAGTAAAGATCAAGTATTGGTCAACTTTGTAAACCCAGCAACTAGGGCTGTTGATGGTACAATTATCACTAACGGAAATACTAAAAGCGAAGTTAATTATAACAATTTGGGTGCATACTATCAGCTTAAATTAGATACATCTGGTAAAAAGTTATCTTTAGGTACAGACTATTTTGCCTATAAAAGTAATAGAAACAGATTATTTAACAGTTATGGAACCGTTTCTGGCCCCGGCGTAAATTTGCCGATTGATATTGCGCCAATTGATGCAAATAACTGGGGTAATCAAAACATGAAAATTTATACAGCGAATGTTGATTTGGAACTTCCTTATCCTTGGGCAAGGCTGGAAGTAGGCGGAAAACTCAGTTTTATAAAGAATAGCAATGATATTGGATTTAATAATATTACGGTAGATACTACGCAAAATGATGTATTTAGTTATCATGAAAACATACAAGCGTTATACGCTTCTGCCTATAAAAAAATCAATGATAAATGGGAAGCTAAAATAGGATTACGATTTGAATCGACACGTACTAAAGGAATATCGGCCACTTTAAATGAAACCAATATCAACAATTACAATTCGTTTTTCCCTTCTGCCTATCTGAGCTACGCAGCCCATGAAAATCATAAATTTTCAATCAATTACGGCAGGCGGATTAACCGTCCATCTTATGAGGCTTTGAATCCATTTCGATGGTATATGAATGTGTTTTCTTATAGCGCTGGTAATCCATTTTTACGGCCAGAGACTATTGATAACGTCGAAATATCACATGTTTATAAAAATAAGCTGAACAGTAAACTGTATGCCTCGAAAACGGCAAACTGGTATGAACGTGTTACTTATGTGTCTCCTGACAATTCTTTACAAGCTTATATTTATCAAAATTACGCAACTTTTTATAATGTAGGTATTTCAGAATCTTATTCATTTTCAGTAGGTGGTAAATGGGAAAGTAACAATGAATTTTCCGTTTATTATAATTATTCTGATATCCAGCTGGATGTGCTGATCGGAAAAACAAAGGGGACTAGCGGGTCTTTCTCTACCAATAACTCTTTCACATTAAATGCCTCAAAAACAATTTTTGCCGAGTTTAACTACTGGTATCAATTTCCTGCACCAATTACCCAATACCAGTTAAGCAATTTTCATCAGTTAGATATTGGGTTCAAATTCCAGGTATTAAAAAATAAACTAAGATTAGGTGTAAATGGATCTGATGTTTTCAAAACTGGAGCACCCACTATTGTTGGATACACAAATGATATTAGACAGGAATATAAAAACTATGCAGATCTCAGGAGAGTAGTATTCTCTATCAATTACAGATTTGGCAGTGACAAGGTTAAACCAAGGCAAAAAGATGCTGGAAACAGAGCAGAAACAGGTCGTGCACTTTAATCACGAAGTAGCAGTAAACTCATTTAAGTCGAATTATAAATACAGTTAAAAATATGAGAATCATTCAAAGTTTTTGGTCAAAACCTATGTTAAGCTCCGTTGGAATGAAAGGGAGTGGCAGATTTCAGGGAGGTTGGTTGGATACCGAGTATTACTTAATGAGCTGGGCATATAGTTGCCTAAAGCTAAAAGAGTATTATTCTGATATTGAGCTATATACCGATGAATTTGGTAAAGCGTTACTGATTGATAAGTTACACTTGCCCTACAGTAAAGTTCATGTCGTCTTAGACGTATTGAATGATTATGATGCAGATTTATGGGCCTTAGGAAAAGTTTTTACTTATGGTTTACAAAAAGAGCCTTTTATTCATGTAGATAGTGATATTTACATCTGGAAAAAATTTTCCAGTCAAATTGAAAATGCAGATCTCATTGCACAAAACATTGAATTTGATTACCAATATTATAGAAATATAAAAAAAGAATTACACGGTCTTGATTTCTATATTCCAGAAATTATACCAGGATTTAAAGATTTAGACACTTGCTTGCATGCCTATAATATGGGAATAACAGGTGGAAATAACTTTGAATTTTTTCGTTCGTATGCGAAGTCCGCAATCGATTTTGTACTAAAAAATCAACATACATTTGGCTCCATCAACGTAGGGAAGTTCAATGTTGTTTATGAACAAAGCTTGTTTTATTATCTAGCTGAAGAATTAAAAATTGAGGTGAAATGTTTTACGGATCTCCGTATTCCAGCAGAAATTGATTTACTCATTAAAAGCTTTGATAATTTTGATTCTGCTCCTTTAAATACAGTTTACATTCACCTATATGGAGAGGACTGCAAAAGAAACATGCAGTTTTGTGATAAGTTATCCGAACAGCTAAAAGCTGCTTATCCAGATTTCCACCAGCTGATTTTGGAGGTCTCAGAAAAAGAAAAAAACCTGCTTTGGGAATCGCTGTGACTTTGTTCAATAATTTCAAAAAATATAACTAATCACCTGAATTTATGGATGTACAACGAATCTCTGGTCTTTCCAAGACTAGTTTTATAAACGATTTTCTGATAAAAAAACAGCCTATTGTAGTAACTGATGCTATGGCAGACTGGAATACCGAAGATTTTACACCAGAGGCTTTGATTAATAGGTTTGGACAATCCTATATACAAGTATATAATGATTTATTTGATCTTCAGACGATTAAAACGCTGGAAGATTATATTAATGATAATTTTGGAAAACCTGCTGGCGAAAATGTAAAACTGGAATATATGCGCTGGTATTCGAAGCTAAAGGATGTAGATTTCTTTTGGGCAGATGAAGCTTTTGACCAACTCGTAAATAGCTGGAGCACACCTTATTTTTTGCCAAATGATGGAATGGTCATCCCATTTAGTAAAAATGGAGAACTGATCAATAGTAATGAATCTCAGTTTCCATATCGCGGGTTATTTATCTCTGGACGCGGAGCCAGAACACGGCTTCATAAAGATCCTTTCCAAAGCAATGCAATATTATGCCAGTTTTATGGCGAAAAAACAATAAGGTTACACCGCCCGGAGCAGGAACAAGATCTTTTAGATGATCAGGGAAAAATTATAGACTTGTATCATCCATCGCTTCCTGAGAAAGAACGCTTAGCAAAGCCTCAGGCTACCTACGAAACAACATTGATGCCAGGAGAAGTTATTCTTTTCCCATCGGGCTGGTTTCATGATGTGGTTTCAAAATCTGATAGTATTTCTATTACCTGGAATTTTGTTCATGCTACAGAATTAATAATTTTTGCGCTTTTATCAAAGAATATCCTGATGATCCTGAGCTGGAAACAGTCCGTTACTTTTTAAAAGATCAGTTAAATGGTAAAGATCACGTGATGGAAATCTGTGATTTTTTAAAAGGCCAGTTTACAAATTAATACCAACCGGTAAATACCATGCATTTGAACACACTTACAGAAGTTATCAGTCACGTAGCAGTATTCTATCCTGATCAGGGAGTTACTTTTATTGAGGGAGCACAGCAAGAGAAAAAACTATCTTATCATCGCTTATATCAGGATTCATTAAAAGTATTATATTATTTACAGTCATTAGGGTTAAAACCAAAGGATGAACTTGTTTTCCAGGTGGAGGATAATGAATCTTTGATCGTAGTTTTCTGGGCCTGTATCTGTGGTGGAATTATTGCTGTCCCAATTTCGATTGGCGTGCATGAAGAACATAAAATAAAATTGTTCAATGTTTGGCAAACATTAAATTCTCCTTATCTGATTGGCTCAAAAAAGCAGCTTGAAAAATTATTATCTTTTGATGATGAGCGGTTTATCCCTGTCCTGAATGAAATGGAATCCCGTTTTATTAACCTAAGTGATATAAATAGTGTAACGGGCCGCGGGGAAGTTTTTGTTTCCACAGAAAATGATATTGCTTATGTACAGTTTTCATCTGGCTCTACTGGTGATCCGAAAGGAGTAATTTTAACCCATAAAAATATTATTTCTAATGTGCGGTCTATAGCTGCTGCTGCTGGCTACATCACTGGCGATTCGATGATTAGCTGGATGCCTTTAACACATGATATGGGAATGATAGGTTTCCATATCAATCCACTCTTTTGTGGTTTAGATCAATATTTAATACCTACCTCAGTTTTTATCCGAAATCCCAGGCTTTGGCTGGACAAAACAACTGCGCATCACATCAGTATCCTCTGTTCTCCGAATTTTGGATATAAATATTTACTTAAAAATAGCCAGGATATAACCAATAGTGATTGGGAGCTTTCTAGTGTCAGGCTGATCTATAATGGAGCAGAACCGATATCAATACAAGTAATTAATGAATTTTTAGATTTCTTAAAAGAATATGGTCTAAAACCAGAAAGTATGTATCCGGTATATGGTCTGGCAGAAGCCACCTTAGCTGTATCCATCCCATCGCCAGCAGATAAAATTAAGATTTATCATTTAAACAGGAATAAGCTAACGGTAAAAGACAAAATTGAAATGGTCACAGAAGGAGATAACTTCATTTCTTTTGTAAATGTTGGCCAACCTGTAAATGATTGTGCTATTCGCATTTGTGATAACGAAAGTAATCCGGTAGAAGAGGAAATTGTTGGCCATATTCATATTAAGGGAATAGCTGTAACTGCTGGGTTTTATAATAATCAAAAAGCTACTCAAAAGGTGATCAGCTCAGATGGATGGCTCAATACCGGTGATATAGGTTTTATGAAGGACGGTACATTGTGCGTGATCGGGAGAGCCAAAGATGTTATTTTTATCAATGGCCAGAACTATTTTTCACATGATCTGGAGCGGGCCCTTGAAGAAATAGAAGAAATTGAGTTAAACAAAGTGGTGGTGGCTGGTTTTACAAATCATTTGATTGCTGCAGAAGAAATTGTCGTTTTTGTGATCGCAAAGACTACATTGGAGGAGTTCGCTCAACTATCTCAAAAAATCCAATATTTGATTCAGGCAAAATTTGGATTTGAAGTCACTAAAATCTTTCCAGTAAAACAAATTCCTAAAACAACGAGTGGCAAATTGCAGCGGTTTAGATTACTGGAGCACTATCAAACCGGAAGATTTTTAGCAATTGAAGAACAGTTAAAAATAATTCAATCTAATAGTTTAAAGGCTGATGTGAAACTGGTTAAACCAGTTAATGGGGTAGAAGAAAAAATTATTAAGATCTGGGAACAGCTTTTAAATAGAAAGAATATAACCATCGAAGAGGACTTTTTTGAGTGTGGTGGCAACTCTTTAAAAGCGGCAGCAATGACTTCAGCTTTACTTCAAGAGTTTCAGGTAGACTTATCTATGGAGAACTTATATGATCATTCAACAATTAAAGCGTTAAGCAAACTTATCATTTCGGCAGATCAAAAGGTAGAGAAGTTTCCGGTCGCTATGTGCCTGGATATTGAAATTTATCCGGCATCATCCGCCCAGAGAAGAATTTATTATACCTGGCTTTTAAATAAAGAAACTACTGCTTATAATATACCGGTTGCCCTAAAAATAAATGGAAATGCAGATATCCGGCTGCTTGAAAACTGTATCCAGCAATTAATTGCAAGGTATGAGCCATTAAGATCTTATTTTTTACCACAAGAACAAGTTTCGTTGAAGATACTTAAACAGGTAGACTTTATTTTAACCTGTTCCCCTTGTGCTGAAAACGATATTCTTCCAAGGCTGAAGGATTCAGTGCAAAAATTTGACCTGCATACTGGTCCACTGTTCCATATTAAGTTGTTTAATTTAAACAATGCAACTGCAGTGCTGTTCCTGGATTTTCACCATGCTATTGCAGATGGTTTATCAGTAGGACATTTTATTACAGAGCTAAATTTACTGTACAATGGATTAAGCTTAATACCCTTAAACGTTACTTATAAAGATTTTGCGCTCGCGGAAAATCAAGGATTGAATGCGGGTTCTATGGAAGAACAAGCTAAATATTGGGCTGAAATTTTTGAAGGTGACCTTCCTAAATTAACTTTGCCCACAGATTTTCAAAGACCTGTGTTTTTTGATACTTCTGGAGATAGGATATTTAGGGATTTGCCTGAAGGCCAGGTCAAGTTGCTCCGTGATTTTGCAAAAATAAATCATTGCCCGCTCCAGATTGTTTTTCTCTCTTTATACCGGATTTTTTTAAATAAATATTCAGGTGCTGAAGAGGTAATTATTGGTGTTCCAGCTTCTGGCAGAAAGTATGCTGCATTTCAAAATACCTTTGGAATGTTTGTGAACACTTTACCTATACGGACTAAAATTGCCCCGGATGATTCCTTTTTAGTTATCCTGGAAAAGGAAAAGAAAAGTTTTTATGGTGCATTACAACATCAGGATTATCCTTTTGAAGAAATAGCCAGGCAAGTTAACCACAGTATGGACAGGAGCAGGAATGCTGTTTTTGATACCATGCTGATGTATAATAGCATTACATTACCTGAAGCTAAGCAAGGCGATCTGATCGATTCTATAGTTAACTTTGATCCTGGTTTTAGCAAATTTGATCTTTCTATAGAGATTTTAGACCAGGGGCAGCAAGCATTAACTTACTGCATTGAATATGCTTCCAGGCTGTTTCTTAAAGATACGATAGTTGCATTCGCTGATCATTTTGAGCAACTTATTGATCTGTTATTAAAGGAACCTGGAACTTCACTTGCTGAGATGACTGTTTTATCAGAAGAAGAATGCAATGATTTAATCTATACAGAAAACAAACAGCCTACTGACTATTCAAAAACAGAAAATATCTATCAATTGTTTGCGCAGGTTGCCCGGCAAGACCCAGGCTCAGTCGCAGTACAAGATGGACTTGATACTTTTACTTACCAACAGTTAAATCACCGGATTTCAAATTTTTCTAACTGGATTGAAAATACCTTAGCTGTAACTGCTGATGATATCATTGCCGTTTTTTTACCACGCAGTGAAAAATTAATTACCAGTCTGTTTAGTGTACTAAAAGCTGGAGCTACAATTTTGCCTGTGGATACTGGCTTACCACTTAACAGAATTGAATATTTACTATATAATAGCAAATGTAAGGCAGTCATTACCGATGCTGCTGGTTCAAATTATCTTAAAACTGTTAGCGTTAACCGGCTGATTTTAATTGATGAATTAGATTTTGATGTGCAAGTAACTACAGCTCAACTGCAGCAGATAACTACAGGAAGCCGCGCTTATGTAATTTATACCTCAGGTACCACTGGTGAGCCTAAAGGCGTAGAAATTGATCATCGGTCTTTAATCAATTATGTAGAGTGGGCAATTCGTGAATATGTACCGGAAGGAAAAAAATATGCCTTTCCTTTTTTTACTTCCATTTCATTTGATTTAACACTGACCTCAATTTTTGTGCCTCTGCTCAGTGGAAATAAAATCGTTGTGTATCCGGATCAGCTTGGTGCTGCTGTTTTGACCGAGATTTTTAAAGGCAATAGTGTAGATGTGATTAAACTTACCCCTTCTCATCTGAGACTGGTCTTAGATAACAACCTGATCGTTTCTAATGGATTTAGTGCAGGGGTCACACTGATCGTTGGTGGAGAAGTGCTAGACTTTGATCTGGCGAAGGAAATACAAGTGCAATTTGATCAGCCTGTACAAATTTTTAATGAGTATGGGCCTACCGAAGCCACTATTGGATGTATGATTTATAAGTTTGACCCCAATGGAAATACGCGTACTGTACCCATTGGTAAGCCTGCACAGAATACGCAGCTTTATATCTTAGATCAGTTTTTGCATCCAGTACCAAACCGGGTAACTGGAGAACTTTACATCGCTGGAGATGGTCTTTCTACAGGCTATCTGTTCAATCCTGGTTTAACCAATCAGAAATTTATTGAAAATCCCTTTATCCCTGGTAAAAAGATGTATAAATCTGGTGATCTGGTAAAAAGACTTGCGAATGGGGAAATTGAATTTATAGGAAGAAATGATAGTCAGGTTAAAATTAATGGTTACCGGATTGAATTAGCTGAAGTAGAGTTTCAATTAAAAACACATCCGCATATTAATGAAGTAGTGGTATTGGATAGGTGGAATGATCATGGAAAAAGAGTATTATATGCTTATTTTACTAAAAACGAGGTGGCAGTTAATGAAGCTTTATTGAAAAATTATATTACCGAAAAACTACCTTATTATATGATCCCCGAAAGGATGATCGCAGTAGAGGAATTTACACTTAATTTGAATGGAAAAATAGATTTGTCTGCACTTCCTTTAGCTCCAAGACCTGCAGAAAGAGCTATTGTTCCCATAAACGAGTTGCAAATTCTTCTTTTATCAGTTTGGAAAGAGGTATTAAATACCGACCAGATCTCCATTCATGATAATTTTTATGAGCTGGGCGGAGACTCTATCAAGGCAATTCAGATTTCTGCGCGTGCTTTGGCAAAGGGAGCAGATGTACAAGTAAAGGATATTCTTACCTATCATACCGTTGAAGAAGTAAGTGTCCATGTTAAACAAGTGACTGATTATACCATCGGGGCTCAAGAATTGGTTTCCGGTGATAAAGAACTTTTGGCCATTGAACATTGGTTTATTAACCAGGGCTTGGCAAATCCAAATTTTTACCATCAGTCTGTTCTGCTCAAATTTAATTCGGAAATAAATAAAACCTGGATTAATGAATTTTTTGACTGGGCAATTTATCATCATGATGGTCTGCGGCTTAATTACGACCCTTTAAATGCCCGCTTGTTTTATAACAATAATCACTTAAATAAAGGCAGCAATATCCCTGAAGTTATTCTGGATATTAACAATTTGAGTGACTTATTACCCCAGAAATCAGATCCATCATTTGATATCACAAACAGCCTGCTAATTCAAATAACAAAATTGAATGATAAAAAACAGGGTAACTATTTGTATATCAATGCACATCACCTGATTGTTGATGGTCTGTCTTGGCGTATCTTATTGGAAGACCTGTATGTATTCTATAAAGCAAAGGAAAATGACCAGCCGGCTAATTTTTCACCAAAAACTGCTTCGCTCAAAGACTGGATGAATGAACTTACACTTTATTCAGCGCAGCTAAATATAGAAACGGAAACTGCTTTTTGGAAAAGCAACTTACCTTCAGCAGATCAGTTACTTCCACTGGACTTTTATACCCTAGACTGGCGCATGATTCATGCCCGTAAAATTTCTGACAGTTTAAATATAGAGGATACTACTTTTCTCTTAAAAAATGCAAATGTTAACTATCGGACAGATGCTTATATATTATTATTAACTGCATTAAGCATGACCATAAAAAACTGGACAGGGATGGATTCTTTTAGTCTGGAGCTAGAGGGGCATGGCAGAAATTTACCTGGAATTAATGTTTCTAGGACAACTGGATGGTTCACCAATATTTTTCCTGTTAAGTTACAGATAGATCAGCAGGATATTGGTGATCAGATTATTTCTGTCAAAGAACAAATTCGAAATGTCCCCAACCATGGTTTAGGCTATGGTATATTAAAATATTATAAAGGGTTATTAAATGAGGAAGTTTCTCATCCTGCGGATATCAGGTTTAATTATTTAGGCCAATTTTCTGCTGAATTTAATAATGATGTGTTTTCCTATGATTTTGGTTTATCGGGCTTTGAAACTGCTCCAGAAAATAACCTCAGTGCAAAGATTGATTGTAATGCGGTAATCGTTAACGGACAATTGCAACTGGAAATCATATACAATGAAAAAGCACATACAGCGCTTACTATCATGCAATTCCGAAATGATTTTTTTAAATCCCTGGACGCTATTTTCGAACACTTAAAAGGAACTGATAAAACTCAGTTTACTCCTTCTGATTTTATGAGTTCAATGATTAATCAAGAGGATATTGATGTCCTGTTCGACTAAATTTTTGCCAAAAAATTCATTTTACCCCTGTAGTTATGACTGCCAAAATAAAACAAGCTGAAGTTGAAAATATTCATGATTTAAATTCTACCCAAAAGGGAATGCTGTATCATTACCTCAAAGGGGAAAAGGCCGGTGTTTATCATGTACAATTATCTTTGCGTATTGCGGGTGAATTTCAGGTAGACAAGATCAAAGAAGCCATAGCGTATATTCAGGCTAAAAATGATGCTTTGCGTTCCATTTACAGATGGGAAGGAATTAGTAAACCGATCCAGATTGTACTCAAAAAATGTCCTTTAAAAATTAGGTACAAAGATCTTTCTGTTTTTGCAGAAGAGGCTAACATTCAGCTAGAAGAGTGTTTAAAAGAAGACCAGCAAGAAGCATTTGACCTTTCTGTATTGCCTTTGCGCTTTTCTATCTTCAAGATTTCAGAAAAACATTTTGTCTTGGTAATTACCCACCATCATATTTTATATGATGGATGGAGTACCGGTGTATTGCTAAATGAGATTTTTTTGTCTTATCATCACTTAGTTAAATATAATACGCTTCCTGATTTGGTTAAAGCACCATATGCTAATAACAATCCGTATCAGGATATTACTGCTGCCAAAAATGAATCTAATTACTGGAATGCTTATTTAGCGGATTATGAACCTATAACATTCCCTGTAATCCGGCATGCAGATAAACCTGGCCTTATACAAAAGAAAGAATTTTCCTTTTCTTTGATGGAGGATTTAGACCGCTTTTCTAAAGATCATAATTTTACCAAGGCAGCTGTCATCTATGCTGCTTATGGGATGGTATTGCAAAGGTTTCATTTTAGTAATGATCTTGTTTTTGGGGCTGTGGTTTCCAAAAGATCAGCTGCCATTAGAGAGGTAGAAAAAATGATTGGAAATTTTGTAAAAACCCTTCCTTGCCGGGTAACAATTACAGAAGAACAGACCTTATGGGAAGTGGTTAATCAGGTAAATCAAGATTTAATCAGCAACCAGGCTACTGATTTTTCTTACCATGAAATTAAAGAATCACTGAAAATGGGGCCTGATGAGCATCTGTTTGATTCTTTGCTGGCGATTGAAAACTACCCTTTAAACCTGGACGCGGTGAATGGCTCTTCAGACTTAGATATTAGTTTTAATGCAATCTATGAACATATTGATTCTCCATTGGCGGTCACTGTTTTTTTTAAGGAGAAGCTGGAAATTGAATGCTTATACAGCCAGGATATTGAATCTCAGTTTATAGAAAGTTTTGCCAGCAGTTTTGATTCTTTGCTAAAAGAAATTATAAATTATCCTCATAAAATAGCAAATAAAGCGAGCTTATTAAACCCCGATGATTATGATTCGATGCTTAAAAATGCTCAGGGACATAAGAATGCCCGGCTTGCTAAGGTTACTGTTGCTGATCATTTTAAAGCACAGGTTGATCGCAATCCAGATGGGGTGGCACTTTTATTTGAAACTGGCACACTCAGTTATAAAGAATTAGATGACCGATCTGGCCAATTGGCTAATTACTTAATTTCTTGCGGTGCAGGGAAAGAAATGCGCATACCAATTTTTGTAGAAAGTTCTGTAGAAATGATCGTTGGCTTATTTGGGATCATAAAATCCGGAGCGGCGTATGTACCAATTGATATAACTTATCCAAAAGACCGGGTACTCAGCATTATTGAAGATACTGGCGCAAAGATCGTACTTACTCAATCTCATTTAATCTCTAAACTGGATCTTGATAAAGGATATCAGTGTGTGAGTTTAGATGCAAAAATGCTTTTTGAAACATGGCCTATTATTGTTGCTCCTATAGTAACTGATATAAATGATTTGCTTTATGTTATTTATACTTCTGGAACTACTGGAAAACCAAAAGGAACCCTGGTTAGCCATTTAAACGTATTACGGGTAGTTAAAGACACGAGTTATATACAAATTAATGCGGATGACACATTGCTTCAATTGTCTAATTTTGCCTTTGACGGATCTGTGTTTGATATCTTTGGTGCGCTTTTAAATGGTGCATCGCTTAGGCTGATTTCAGATCATGAGCGCTCAAATCTGGACCACTTGGGAGAAATTTTTCTAGCGGATCATATTACCATTGTATTTATGACCACTGCGCTTTTTAATGTACTTGCGGATCAAAAAGGCAACTGCTTGGTTAAGTTGAAGAAATTATTGTTTGGAGGAGAATTGGTTTCTTTAAAACATGTGCAAAAGGTTTTTAGCTTATTAGGGCCAAATCGGCTTATTCATGTTTATGGGCCAACGGAGTCTACTGTTTTTGCAACTTATTATCCGATTAATACTATAGATACCAGTTTAGGAACTGTTCCAATTGGGCTGCCAATAAATGATACTGATACCTATATCCTAGACCAGAGAATGGGGCTATTACCTGCGGGTGCAATGGGAGAGTTATATATTGCTGGTGATGGTATTGCCCATGGATATTTAAATGCTCCTGAAGAAACTACCAAGCGCTTTATCCCTAATCCTTTTGGAAAGGGAAATCTATATAAAACAGGCGATTTGGTAAGAAAGATTTCTGGAGGGAATATCGAATTTATTGGACGGATAGATAATCAGGTAAAAATCCGCGGTTTTAGGATAGAAATGGGAGAGATCGAACAGCAGCTTTCTTTGCATCAACAAGTGAAAGATGTGATTGTAGATTGCCGGGAGCGTTTAGGAGATAAGTTTTTGGTTGCTTATTATGTATCTGATTATGAATTAAATAGTCAGGATCTGAAAAAGTTCTTAGCGGGTAAATTACCAGAATACATGGTTCCATCTTATTATATGTTTGTTCCGGCATTTCCGTTAACCGGTAATGGTAAGGTGAATAAAAAATTGTTGCCGCTTCCTGATATTTTTTCTGGGTACTTGTATGTTGCTCCTTCCAATTCTATAGAATCTGAAATGGCAGTTATTTGGTCTGAGGTGCTCCGTTTGCCGGTGGAAGAGATCAGTACAGATAAAAGTTTTTTTGAGCTGGGGGGACATTCGTTAAGGGCAATGTTGCTAACAAATGCGATAGCCAAAAAATTGGGGATTACCCTTTCATTGCGTGATATATTTACCTATCCAAGCATTGGCCAGCTCAGTGCCTATATAAATAAACTGGATACACAAGCATATATTGCTATCCCGAAAATAATATCAAAAGAATATTACCAGCTTTCATCTGTTCAAAAACGACTATATTTTTTGTATGAGTTTGACCGCTCTTCCTTACTCTACAATATGCCTAAGATGATCCGGCTGCGGGGTAAATTAGACCGTTCTTTAGTAGAAGCTACTTTTAGAAAGCTCATTTCCAGACAAGAGATTTTGCGTACTTCCTTTGTATTGATTGCAGGAGAACCTTGTCAGCATATTGCAGCAGAATTTGATTTTGAGATGACCAGATATGATGGCCAAACTGAAGCAGAAGAAACATTGATTAACGCATTTATCCGTCCGTTTGATTTGGCAAAAGGGCCGTTGATGCGGGTAGGGATAATAGATTTTGGAAATGACAATTTCCTGCTGATGATAGATTTGCACCACATTATAATGGATGGGGTTTCTCAGGGAATCCTGATCAGTGACTTTATGGCTTTATATCAAGATCAGGCACTTCCCGTATTGCATTTGCAATATCGTGATTATGCAGAATGGCAGCAGTCTGAACAGCAGCAAGAGCGGTTAAAAGAGCAGCAGGAGTTTTGGCTTTCAGCTTATCAGGAACTTCCTGAATCACTAAACTTGCCTTTGGATCAGGTTCGTCCTGTACAGCGGAGCCATACGGGAGGACTGCTGAGTTTCCATATTGGTACCGAAGAAACCCAGCAATTAAAAAATCTGGCGGCCCAGCAAGGTGCTACCTTATTTATCATGCTGCTTGCTTTGTATAATGTTCTGCTGAGCCGGTTAGGGAACCAGGAAGATATTGTTATTGGTGTACCTACTGCTGGTAGGCCCCATGCAGATGTAGAAGACATGCTCGGTATGTTTGTAAACACCCTGGCTATCAGAAATTATCCGGTTGGGAAACTTCGTTTTACTGAATTTTTAAGTGATGTCAAAGAACGGAGCTTACAATATTTTGATCATCAGGATTATCAGTATGAAGATTTGATTGACCAGCTTAAAGTTGAGCGGAGTTTAGGGCGCAATCCATTATTTGATGTGCTATTTGCTTACGAAAATTTTGAGGAAATTACATTGGATATAGAGGGTCTTACGCTAACTGATTATCCCGTAACTGAAAGAGTAGCTAAATTTGACTTGATCCTTACCGCTATGGAAAAGGATGGGGGCTTGCAATTGAATTTTGAATACGCAAAAGATATATTCAATGCCGGTACTATTAACCGGTTTTCTGCATATTATCAGCAGATCGTCTCTTCAGTGGTTGCACAACCAGATATCTTATTACGTGAAATCGAAATACTTTCTGAACAGGAAAGTCACCATTTACTGGTTGATTTTAACGGACCTAAAATAGCCTGGCCAGCAAATAAAACTATCATTGACCTGTTTGAAGAACAGGTTTATAAGACACCTGGACAAATTGCCGTAGTTTTTGAAGGATTGAGTTTAACCTATCAGGAACTGGATGAGCAAGCCAATCAAGTAGCCAATTATTTATTATCCCTTGGCTTGGGCAAGGAAGAGTTGGTTCCAGTTTGTGTAGATCGGTCTGCTGATACTATTATTAGCTTGTTGGGAATACTTAAAGCAGGTGGGGCGTATGTTCCCATAGATCCGGAGTATCCGGCAGAACGGATTGAATATATCTTAAAAGAAGTAAAGGCGGGTATGCTGTTTACTAAATCCTATTTAATAGATAGAGTGAGCAATGACCATCCTTATAAACTGGTCTATGTGGATGATAAAGAGCTTTTTACCAGCTTTTCTAAAGAAAGTCCCGGAATAGAATTAACGAGCAATAACTTAATTAATGTGATTTTTACTTCGGGTACGACTGGGCAGCCGAAGGGGGTGATGGTAGAACATGGAGGAATGTATAACTTAATTAATAACCAGATCGCCTATCTGGGGCTCAGTCCAAAGGATCATGTACTACAATTCTCTTCCCTGGCATTTGATGCTTTTGGTTTTGAAATATTTCCAGCACTATGCGCCGGAGCCAGGATCTATATCCCTGCTCAAGTGAAGCACGCGTCGGTAGAGTTTATGCGAAACTTTATCCAGGAGCACCGTATTTCTGTGGCTACACTGCCACCCTCTTATCAATCGCTATTAGAAGATAGTTTAATTTCTTTACGGGTCATTGTATCGGCAGGAGAAGCATTAAATATAAAAGTTGCCCAAAAACTGATCCATGCAGGCGTGCAGATTGTAAACGGTTATGGTCCTACAGAAGCGTCGGTTTGTGTAACTATGTCTTCTAATCCTGTGATTAGCGAAAAACTGAGTACGATAGGAAGGCCTTTGTCGAATGTAAAAATCTATATACTAGATGCTTATGGCCGTTTATGTCCGATGGGTGTAAAGGGAGAATTATGTATTGGAGGTTGCCAGCTGGCTAGGGGATATTACCATGATCCGCAGCTCACAGCAAAGCGGTTCTTGAAAAATCGTTTCCAGGAATCACCTGCTGGCTACTTATATAAAACTGGTGATATAGCGAGGTGGCTGGAAACCGGTGAAATCGAATTTATTGGAAGAATAGACGATCAAGTGAAAATAAGAGGGTTCCGGATAGAATTGGATGAAATTAACCATCATCTTTCTTTGTTTACAACGGTCAGAGAATCTATTGTAATTCATAAAACTGCTGCAGAAGGAAATTACCTGGTTGCTTATTTTGTTGCAGATGGACAGATCAACTCACAAACATTACGGACGTATCTGCTATCAAAAATACCGGAGTATATGATTCCTTCTTATTTTATGCAGCTAGAAATTTTACCCTTAACTACACATGGTAAAGTAAACAAAAATGCATTGCCTAAACCTCATGTAGTACATGATCAAGACTATATCCCAGCCAATACGGATCTGCAAAAGCAATTAGTTGGCTTTTGGGCAGAAGTTTTGGGAATTTCTGAGGATCAGATTAGTATTGATAAAAGCTTTTTTGAATTGGGAGGGAATTCGATTAAGATTATCAAGTTACATTCAAAAATCAATGAAAAATTTGATTGGCACATTTCAGTAAGTGAAATGTTTTTATACCCTACAATTATTTCTATGATTGATTTTGTAGAAAAAGGAAAAGATAATACCGACGCCTTTGAGAGCAAAGCAGATGACGATGTAAGAGCGATGCGGGGAATCATAAATAATTTTTCATAAATACTATTGATCAATATGGATAAGTACACGGGCTTTGAAATCGCGGTAATTGGCATGTCTTGCCGTTTTCCTGGTGCAAATAATACTTCAGATTTTTGGGAAAATATCAAAAATGGCAAGAACAGTATTTCCTATTTTAACGAGGAAGAACTACTTAAGAATGGCGTGACCGCATCGGAAATTAACAATCCATCCTATGTGAAAGCAAATTCTTATGTGCAAAATAAAGAATATTTTGATGCAGATTTCTTTGGATACAGACCCGCAGAGGCGATAGTGATGGACCCTCAGATCAGAATTTTTCATGAAGTATGCTGGGAAGCTATTGAAGATGCGGGATATGACATAGAACGCTCCAATAAAAATATTGGCCTTTTTGCTGGTGGTGCTACTAATTTAGCCTGGGAGAATCAGGCAATCTATTTAAACCGTGAAGGGCTGGTAGATGGCTATACCGCATCTCAAGTGAGAAATATAGCCTTTATGAATTCAATAATTGCCTACTTTTTTAATCTGCAAGGTCCTGCATTATATTTAAATACCGCCTGCTCTACTTCTTTAGTGGCTATACAGCGGGCATGTTTAAGTCTATTGTTAAGAGAATGTGATCTGGCATTAGCAGGTGGGGTCACTATAAATAACCATCTAAATACTGGGTATTTATACCAGGAAGGAATGATTAATTCTCCTGATGGATATTGCAGGACGTTTGATGAGAAAGCTAATGGAACTGTTGGTGGAGAAGGCGCTGGGGTAATTCTTTTAAAACGCCTGGATGATGCAATTAGGGACCAGGATAATATTCAGGCTATTATTAAAGGTGGTGCGATTAATAATGATGGAAATAATAAGCAGGCTTTTGCTGCGCCGAGTGTTAACGGACAGTATAAAAATATCATTAAAGCATTAAAAACGGCTGGTGTAGCACCCGGTACCGTTGATTTTATAGAAACTCATGGAACAGCAACACCGTTGGGAGACCCTATTGAAGTAGAGGCTTTGAGTAAGGCTTATGAAACCTTAAACGTATCAAATTTTTGTGCATTAGGTTCTGTAAAACCAAATATTGGTCATTTAGATATGGCAGCTGGTGTAGCGGGGTTTATTAAAGCAGTTTTAGCACTGAAACATAAATCTTTGCCTCCTTCTATAAATTATGAGCGGCCTAATAAGAATATTGATTTTGAAAACTCTGCTTTTTATGTAAACCAGGAATTAAAACCTTGGCATAAAATTAACGGGGCCTTGCGCAGGGCAGCTGTTAATTCTTTGGGTATTGGAGGAACGAATGCACATGTGATTTTAGAAGAGGCTCCTGTTTTAAAACAAACACCTGATCTGGCTGAATTTCAATTGTTATTATTTTCGGCAAAGTCTAAACAGTCACTTTACCGGTACATGGAAAAATTCTTGTCTTTTCTGGAAAACAATGAGGTGCCTAAATTGGAAGATATGGCTTATACGCTACAAATAGGCAGAAGCAATTTTGGACATAAGAAAGCATTGATCTGTAAAGACACAGCCGAAGCAAAGCAATTACTGAAAGATCTGCTATTAGCTCCATCTGCTGAACCACTGGAAAATCAAAAACCAAAAGTGGTATTTATGTTTTCTGGCCAGGGTTCTCAATACATGAATATGGGTAAAGATCTATATAGGAATGACCCCTATTTCAAAGCAGTAATTGATGAGTGCTTCAAAATTGCAAATAGCCTGTCCAATAAGGATTTATCGGAAGTTTTGTTTGGCGGACAGCTAAATGATCATGACCTTCCTGCACTGGATCATACCGAATATACACAACCTTGTTTATTTATCATTGAATATGCTTTAGCAAAAATGTTAATGAATTTAGGGATAGTGCCAGACCTGATGATCGGTCATAGCGTAGGAGAGTATGTAGCTGCTTGCATTAGTGGGGTGATCTCTCTGGAGGATGCTTTAGCAATTGTGATCAAAAGAGCCAAATTGATGGGCAAAACTGTTGAGGGCCAGATGTTAAGTGTCCGGATCACAGAAACAGTACTGCTTAGCTTATTAAAAGATCAGCCTGAAATAGAAATAGCTGCAATTAATAGTACTGATTTATGTGTGGTGTCTGGAAGTAAAATTGCCATTATACAATTTGAACTCTTATTAAAAGAAAGCGGATTTGATGCGCAGCTGATTAAAACTTCTCATGCTTTTCATTCTGCATTGATGGACGAGACCAGGGATAGTTTTGAAAGTGAAATACAGAAGTATAGTTTTAAATCTCCTGAAATTCCTTATATATCTTCTTTAACTGGTGAACTGGTAAAGTTTGATGATTTAGTTAAACCTGCGTATTGGTTTAATCAGCTTAGGCACACAGTTAGGTTTAAACAGGGTATACAGCACATTTTAACTATTTTAGAACAACCACCTTTATTTATTGAAGTGGGCCCCGGCAATGTGTTAAGTAGTTTTTTAAATGCAAATAAGGAAGTTTCTGCAGCAGTTAAAAAGATAAATCTATTGCGCCATCCCAAACATGCTATAAATGATTATAAGTTTTTTATGCAGTCCATTGCTGAGTTATGGACCAGCGGATTTACACTTCTTTGGGAAAATTTATATGGGAATAAAAAGGGTAAAAGAGTTTCATTACCTACTTATTCTTTTGAAAAAACAAAATATCCTGTTAAAGTAGATACAAAGGGGTTGTTATTAAAATTAACGGATAGTAAAGAGCCAGTGGGAGCAAGGGATTTTCAAGACTGGTTTTATACGCCAACCTGGAAAAAAGGAAATACCCTGTTGCCAGCTAACCAGTCTGTAAATACCGTACTTGTCTTTGCTGATCAGCTGGGAATAGCAGAAAGCATGGCTGCAGCTTTTAGTAAAAGTGGGACTGTAGTTATCATCGTACAAACCGGATCAGTCTTTTCAGAAGAATTGGGCGGCATATTTACGATTCATCCAGAGAAAGAAATTGACTACGATAATTTAATGGCCACACTTTTTAGCCGAAATCAAATCCCAGACAAAATTATTCATGCCTGGTCAATAACAAAAGAAGAAACTACTGTATTTGATCCGCTGGATTGTTACTTCTTCAGCTTGGTTAAACTGGTCAAATCTATGGTGCATATAGGAGCTGGCTTAATTAATAAAGAAATTGTCTTGCTTACGAATGACCTGTTTAAAATCTCCGGATTTGAAAAGGGGATGATGAACAAATCATTATCATCTGGTTTATTAAAAGTATTATCTCAGGAATATCCAACTGTTTTAACAAGCCATATTGATATCACACTTAAAGAAAAGAATTTTAGGAAAACTGCCAAATCATTATTTAATGAAATCGAGCATGCTAGCTCAGGAAAAGTAATTGCTTTAAGAAATGGATATAGATGGGTTCAGTCATATGCACAGTTAGCTGATGCTGAAGATCAGCAGGTTAATCCAGTATTACATCAAGGTGGGATATATCTGATTACCGGTGGGGTTGGGAAATTAGGTTACGTGATTTCAAAATATCTATTAGAAAATTTTCAAGCTACTGTAGTTTTACTTGGAAGGACAGATTTAGAGAAGGTTACAGAATATACTGTGGAAAATAAGGTGAGTGTAAAAGAAGTAGTAGATGAAAAAGTTGAAAGATTAAATTCCCTGAAACAAATGCCTGGAAGGGTATTCTATTTCAAATGTGACATTAGTAATGAGGATGATTTTTCTGCATTAAATGAACGCATCCAAAGAACTCTGGGAAAAATAAATGGAGTTATTCATGCGGCGGGGATTACAGAAACTGCGCAGACTGATCATTTGAGGGAAACTATTCAGTTTACTACAAGTGATTTTCAGGAACAGTTTAAACCCAAAGTGGATGGTGTCAATGTATTAGCTAGTATATATAAAGATCAAGACTTGGATTTTTGTGTCTTGATTTCTTCTATCTCTTCTGTTTTGGGTGGTTTAGGCTTTGCTGGATATGTACCGGCCAATACTTACCTGGATTTTTATATCAATGCACATAAAGGGAGTAGTAAATATAAAAATTGGGTAAGCGTAAATCTGGATGGCTTAAATTTTAATGCTTCGGCAGTAACCAATCACCTCAGCGAAGAGGAGGTGGTACGTGTGTTAACGAAAATATTAGTTTTAAAACATCTGCCACAGCTTATTATTTCTAAAACAGATCTGCAGGTTAAAATAGAAAACTGGATTGATAAAAAGTATATCTTAAAAGATAAAGAAGAGACACTTTCAGCTGGAGAAGGATACGCTTTAAATCTGGAATCACATGCACAACTTCCAGTAGAAGAGGGCTTGCTTAAGTTATGGCAAGACTTTTTTGGTAAACCCGCTATTGGCTTAAATGATAATTTTTTTGATGTTGGTGGTGATTCCTTAAAGGCGCTTACGCTAATTGGCAGGATTCAAAAAAATTTTAATACCAATATTTCCATTAAAGATTTCTTTGACCATGCTACGGTACTGGAACTAGGTAAGGTGATTAAGTCCCAGCAAATTGCTGCCTGGCAGGAAGAAAATAAGGCTGATCATTTCTTTTCTATTCCTAAATCAGATATAAATGAATATTATCCATTGTCTTCTGTGCAGAACCGGCTATATTTTTTATATGAGTTTGACCGGTCTTCTTTATTATATAATATGCCTAGGGTGATTCGCATGAAGGGGAACTTAGACCATAAGTTATTGGAAGAAGCTTTTAATCAATTGCTTTTGCGGCACGAAATCTTGCGCACTTCTTTTATCCTTGTGGCAGGTGAGCCTCATCAGCACATCAAAGAAGAATTTGATTTTAGTATTACCCGGTACCAATGCAATGAAGGAGAAGAGGAAACAGTAATCAATACATTTATTCAGCCTTTTGATCTTGGAAAAGGCCCCTTACTACGTGTAGGTTTAATTGACTTGTCTCAGGGGGATTACCTGCTGATGGTGGATATGCACCATATTGTAATGGATGGAGTTTCTCAAGGCATTCTGATCCGTGATTTTATGGCGCTTTATAATGGCGATAGGTTGCCAGAACTACGCTTGCAATATCGGGATTATGCAGCATGGCAGCAAGGTGCTATGGAGCAGGAAAGGTTAAAGGACCAACGGTTGTTTTGGCTAGGTGTATACCAGGAGCTTCCAGAATCGCTTAACTTACCACTAGATTATGCACGTTTGTCTGAACGGAACAGGGAAAGTGCGAAGGTAGTTTTCGAAATTGATAAGACGGAAACACAACAATTAAAAGTGCTGGCAGAAAAGCAGGGCGGTACCCTTTTTATCGTATTGCTTGCGCTATATAATATCCTGCTGAGCCGTTTAGGTAACCAAGAGGATATTGTGATTGGCGTGCCTACCGCTGGCAGACCACATACAGATGTGGAAGAAATGCTCGGAATGTTTGTAAATACCCTGGCTATGCGAAATTATCCGGTTGGTGAACTTCGTTTTACTGAATTTTTAAGTGATGTTAAAGAACGGAGCTTGCAGTATTTTGATCACCAGGATTATCAATATGAGGATTTGATTGACCAGCTTAAAGTAGAGCGAAGTTTAGATCATAATCCATTATTTGATGTCATGTTTGCTTATGAAAATTTGGAGGAAATGGTCTTATCACTCCCTGGACTTACCCTAGAGGCCTATAGCCGGGAAGAGCTGGTTGCTAAATTCGATCTTACATTGACTGCAAGTGAAAGAGATGGAAAGCTGCAGCTTAATTTTGAATATGCAAAAGATCTTTTCACTTCAGATACGATAAACAGGTTAGCTGGGTATTATCAGCAAATTGTAACCTCTATTGTAGCTACACCAGATATGTTATTGCGGGAGATTGAAATACTATCTAAAAACGAACGCCACCGCTTATTAGTAGAGTTTAACGGTCCGCTGGTAAGTTATCCCGCGGATCAAACCGTAATTGATTTATTTCAGGAACAGGCTGAAAGAACACCAGATCATTTAGCGGTTATTGATAAAAACGGCAGCCTGACATATAGTGAACTGGAAGAGAAATCTAACCAAGTTGCTTATTATTTAATAGAGAATGGAATTTCACAAGCAGATATTGTAGGTCTGTACATGAAAAGGTCTTCACAAATGATCATTTATTTGTTAGGGATTCTAAAATCTGGTGGAACATTTTTGGCGATAGACCCACAAACTACCTTAAGCCGGGTAAAAGAATTTACTGAACAGTCTGGAATGACTTTATTATTAACGGATATAGATTTTGAGCTATCTGCGATGCCAGTGCGGGTACTTAAACAGGGGCCTGATTTTCAGTTAGCAGATATAGCCGGAGCAAAACAAAAAATACAAAGCACTACTGCTTCAGATCAGCCTGCTTATGTGATTTACACCTCAGGAAGTACAGGAGATCCAAATGGGATCATAATTAACCATTCTTCTTTGTTAGATTATTCTCTCACTTTCAAAAATTACTTTGAGTTAAATGCGCACGATAAAATTGCCCAGCAAGCATCATTATCTTTTGATACTTGCATAGAAGAAATATTCCCCATATTAATTTCTGGGGGAGCCATGGTGATCCTTCCCAATGGAGGCTTAGATATTGATGAGCTGGTAAAGGCTATACAAACACATCGTATTACTGTGCTCAGTTCTGTTCCGTTGGTGATTAACGAAATCAATAGCCGCGCAGATGAACTGAATAACCTCCGTATCATTATTAGTGGCGGAGATTTGCTGCAGAAAGATCACGTGAGTAATCTAATTGGTCATTATCAGCTATATAACACCTATGGTCCTTCTGAATCTACAGTGTGTATTACTTATAATAAAATTTCGCAGGAAGAGGATATTTCCTTGTTAGGAAAGCCTATAGCAAACCGGTTTGTTTGTATAGTAGATAAAAATATGAATTTATGCCCTACTTCCACTTATGGAGAGTTGTGTGTATCTGGTGCGGGTGTGGCAAGGGGATATCTGAATAATGAAAAACTAACAAATGATAAATTTGTGGATCATCCATTTGTATTGGGAGAGGATACAAAACTCTATAAAACCGGAGATTTGGCCAGGTGGTTACCTAGTGGGAATATAGAATTTCTTGGCAGAAAAGATAACCAGATTAAAATTAGAGGTTTTCGTGTAGAACTGAATGAAATACAGAAAAAGTTATTAAAGCATGATGCTATACAGGATGTAATCGTTTCTGCCGGAGAGCGGCTTGGAGACAAATATTTGGTTGCTTATTATATTTCGGTCCATGAAATACCCCCGGTTGAACTGAAAAATTTCTTGCTGGAAAAACTTCCAAATTATATGGTTCCTGCTTACTATTTGCGCCTGGAACAATTTCCAGTTAACAAAAATGGAAAAATAGATACTAAGCTGCTTCCTCCTGTTATTTTAAGTGTAGCTGAGGTAAATCACGCTCCAGAAAATGAGACTCAAAGTAAACTCATTTTGCTTTGGTCCGAAGTGCTTCATCTAGATCAGAATGTGATTGGTACCGAGAGTAACTTTTTTGATTTAGGCGGGCATTCTTTAACCCTGCTGAAGCTTACCTATAAAATTAACCAAACGTTTAATCTCGATTTATCAGTAGCTCAAATGTTCAAATATCCTACGGTGTCTTCTTTAGCCAGTTTGATTGATAAACCCAATAACTTTTCATTGGAAAGTTACCATTCTGAGATTAAGGAAGAGATTGACCAGATGCAAGATACGTTTGCATTACTAGCGGATAAAAGCAAAGAAAATAATTAGTATGACAAAGTACTCAGGATTAGAAATAGCCGTCATAGGGATGTCGGCCCGTTTTCCGAATGCAAAAAATATAGCGCAATATTGGCAAAATATTGAAAATGGCCATGATTGCATTAGTGACTTTACTATAGAGGAATTGATTGCAGCTGGTGTCGCACCTGAATTGATTTATGATCCATCGTATATCAAATCAGGAGGATATCTGGCTGATAAGCAATATTTTGATCACCAGTTTTTTGATTATAAGCCCAATGAGGCAGAATTGCTTGATCCTCAGATCCGTATATTTCATGAGTGCTGCTGGGAAGCTTTAGAAGATAGTGGGTACAATAGCTTCGATTACCCTGGTAAAATTGGGCTTTATGGAACAGGAAGTAATAATTTAGCGTGGGAAATATATGCCCGCTTAAAGAATAGAGAGTTGATGCTGGATGAATATAACGTTGATTTATTATCCAGTATTCATTATTTGTGCTCCAGGGTATCTTATAAACTGAATTTAAGAGGGCCATCGTTGTTTTTACATACAGCTTGTTCATCTTCTTTGCTGGCTATTAATAAGGCTTGTACCGCATTATTGATGGGAGAATGTTCTTTGGCTATAGCGGGTGGAGTCAGTTTAATCAATAATTCCAAAAGAGGATATCTTTATCAGGATGGGATGATTTATTCCAAAGATGGAAGATGTAAACCATTCGATGCAGATTCTAGCGGAACAATTGGTGGTGAAGGTAGTGGGGTGGTTATCCTCAAGAAATTGAAAGATGCCATTGCAGATGGAGATCATATTTATGCGGTTATTAAGGGAAGTGCAGTAAATAATGATGGAAATGATAAAGTTGGATTTACAGCACCTAGCATTAAAGGCCAGAGAGATGTGATTATTAAAGCGCAGCGAATGGCCGGTGTTCATCCAGATACAATTGGATTTATAGAAACGCATGGTACGGCTACCAACTTGGGCGATCCAATAGAAATAGAGGCGTTAAATGAAGCTTTCCAGCTGAACGGAAGTAGTTTAAAACCAAATCAATGTGCAATCGGATCGGTAAAAGCAAATATCGGGCATCTTGATACCACTGCAGGAATGGCGAGTTTTATAAAAATGGTGCTTGCTTTAAAACATGCAAAAATCCCTCCGTGTGTAAATTTTAAGGAGCCAAATCCAAAGATAAATTTCAAATCAGGGCCTTTTTATGTTAGTAATAAATTGCAGGAATGGCCTGTTTCTTCTACTCCTTTAAGAGCGGGCGTTAGCTCATTTGGAATTGGGGGAACAAATGTCCATTTGATATTGGAACAGTTTGAAGAGCAATTTAAAGAGGAACAGGATAAGGGTTTTTTATTATTGCCGTTCTCTGCAAAGTCTTCGGAGAGTTTAAATATACAGATCAAAGCTTATAGCCAGTTTTTAAATAAAAATGATTTAAATATGGCGGATGTGGCTTATACCTTACAAGTAGGGAGGATGCATTTTGATTATCGTAAGGTATTGATCGTTAAAGATAAAGAAGAAGCTTTATTGAAGCTGAACGATCCGGAGTTTTTATATAGTGAAGCTTTGCCTAAGATTAGCGGATTGCCCAATATTGTCTTTATGTTTCCAGGGCAAGGTGCTCAATATACCGGAATGTATAAATCGCTTTATGATCAGCAGCAAGAGTTTAAAACGCTTGTTGATCAATGTTTTGTTCTGGCTAATAAACATGCTGATGAGGATTTATATCAGATTTGGCTTGGGACAGAGGTGCAGGGTGAATTAAATGATATTCATCTCACCCAATTTACACAGCCATTACTTTTCATTTTTGAATATTCTCTTGCCCAGTTGCTCATAGGTTTTGGAATACAGCCAAATTATTTGATAGGACACAGTTTAGGGGAATACGTTGCAGCATGTTTAAGTGGTGTCTTTACCCTGGATGAGGCTATTAAATTAGTGGTCGCAAGAGGGAAGTTAATTGCAAAGACGGCACTAGGTGCCATGTTAAGTATTCAAATAAATCCTGAAAAATTATTAGGCTACCTCAAAGAATTTGAGCAAATTGAAATTGCCGCAATCAATAGTGATTCTTCAGTAGTGGTATCTGGAACAGGGATTGAAATAGACGCGCTGGAAAGAAAATTAAACTTATCCGGCCATCTGACAAAAAGATTATTAACCAAACATGGGTTTCATTCCCATTTAATGGAGCCTATATTAAATGATTTTGAACAAAATTTTGAGTCTATAACTCCTGGACAGCTTCTTATTCCATTCATTTCTAATGTAACTGGAACTTTTGCCAGCTTTGAACAAGTGGGAAATGCTGCTTATTGGAAGGCACAGATCCGCAAACCAGTGGATTTTCTGACTGGAATTAATAAGCTGATGGCTTTCGAAAATACAATTTTTCTGGAGCTTGGGCCTGGTAATACTTTAATTAACCTGATTAGAGAAAATAGCCAGTTAAAGAAAACACATACTTTAATCAATACTGTACGTAATAGAAAACAATTAATTGATGATCAGGAATATCTATTGGGTAAGATTGGCCAGCTCTGGCTAAATGGTGCTCAAATAAATTGGACAAAATATACCGGGCAGCATAAAAGATCAAGAGTATCTTTGCCTACTTATGTTTTTGCAAAATCAGAGTTTGAGGCGGATATAGATATTGAAAGATTATTGGGAATTGGTGCCGGAATAGCACTAATTCCGTCAATGGAGATAAAGTCTTTTGAAGCTACAGCAGACAATGCTGATACCACTTCGGTTACAGCAACTGGCTTAGTTACGGGCGTAGAGTTGCCGATAGAAGATAAATTACAACAGCTGTTTGAAAATATATTTGGCCGGGAAGGAATTAGTCCTTTTGATAATTTCTTTGAAATTGGAGGTGATTCTATTACCGCTATCCAGCTTAAGAATTTAATATTTAGAGAGCTAAAAATTAATATTTCTATCAATGAAATATTTGAAAACCCGGTTATCCATGATTTGTCTGTGTTGATTAAGTCACTTCAGCGCTTATCTGCTAATGGGATAAACCAGTTAGAAGAATCTAAAAGAGAAAGTAGTTATGCTGCATCGTCAGCTCAGAAAAGAATATATTTTAAACAAGTATTGGATAATTCCAGTACGGTGTTTAATATTTCAGCAGCGCTTAAAACTAATGCCAGTATTGATGCAGGTAAATTAAAGAAATCCCTAAACCAGCTAGTGCAGAGACATGAGAGTTTAAGAACGAGCTTTCATTTGGAGGATGGAAATCTCTTACAGCAGGTTGAGACAAACTGGGAACTTAATTTTGAGCATCTAACTGGAATGTTTAGTACGGTTGAAGAAGCCTTTAAAAATTTTGTACGTCCTTTCGATCTGGCTGATAGGTCTTTAGTCCGCTTCGGGCTGATGGAGGAGAATCAAAACAGCATTTTATTTATTGATGTACATCACCTGGTTTGTGATGGCTTATCGCTAAATATCCTGATTAGTGATTTTTGTGAGCTTTTTATGGATCGGGTGCTACCAGCAACTGGTGTTAACTATATTGACTATTCCATCTGGCAAGCTGAAAATTTAGATTTTAATGCACAAAAGGATTATTGGAAAGCAAAGCTTTCGGGGAACTTACCACAGCTTGATTTTCCTAAACTCTATGCAAAAAAATCATTTTCTGCGCATCAGGCATCTAGCGAAACATTACGGATAAAAGATGATTTGTACCAGGCTGTAAAAAAAGTAGCTAAAGTAAATGAGACGACTGATTTTATGTTACTGATGGCCATAAGCAAAGTGCTTTTATCAAAATTATCTGGAAATCGGGATGTCATTATTGGTACTGATGCCTCAGGAAGAAGTCTGCCAGAATTTGAAAATATTGTTGGCACATTTGTTAATATATTACCCATACGCACTTTTGTTACGGAAGAAGATACCTTTGAGGCTTTCTTAAATCAAGTGAAGCAGCAAGTAATGGATGCTTACCATAACCAGGATATTCAATTTGACGAAATGATCGGTTTGGTTGCGCAGCCTTCATTTTCGGATGCAAATCCAATATTTGATATCCATTTTTCTTTTTCTAATACTTTTTCGGCAAACACCCAGCTAGCGGAACTTCAGCTTTGGCCATTAAATTTAGATATCCAGGCAACTACAGAATATGATCTGAAAATTGAAATCAGGGAGGCTGAAGGGTATTTTGATGTGGTGTTTATTTATAATAATGAAGTATATGAAAAGGAATTTATCCAGATTTTAACTCCATATTTTAAGCAAATCACCACTGCTATTTCAACAGATAAGCTGGTCAGAATCGCTGATCTCGCCTTATAATATCTATTCGATAATCAACATTTTATATAATTAAATACAAAGACACTATGTGCGGAATATGTGGGTTCATAAATTTTGAAAGAAGTGACATAGAGTCAAATAAGGATGTCATTAGAAAAATGACGGAGAAATTGCGGCATCGTGGTCCGGATGCGGAAGAAATCATGGTTTTTGATAATATTGCCCTTGGCTTTACCCGGTTAAGTATTATTGGATTAGATAATGGTATGCAGCCAATTGCTAATGAAGATGAGTCGGTTTTACTGATGTGTAATGGTGAAATATTCAATTATATTGAGTTAAGGGAACAGTTAAGAGAACGCGGCCATCATTTTAGAACGAGCTCTGATGTGGAAGTGATTTTACACCTTTATGAAGAACAGGGGATGGGGTTTCTCAATCAGCTAAATGGTCAATTCGCTTTTGTGATCTATGATAAGAGGAAACAAAAAATGTTTTGTGCACGTGATCAATTTGGAATTATCCCATTTTATTACACTTCCTTTAACCATAGTTTTTTATTTGCTTCTGAAATAAAAGCAATGCTCCAATTTCCTGGGTTTGACCGTCAGGTAGATCTTACAGGGCTGGATCAGATTTTTACTTTTGCTGGTCTGGTTAGTCCGCGTACTCTATTTAAAGGGGTGCACAGTCTAGAAAACGGCCATTATCTAGAAATTGATGCCACCGGAAAAATAGAAAATACTGAGTACTGGGACCTCAATTACCCGGAGGGAGAAGTTGGCTATGGAGATAAGTCTGAAAAAGAATACATCGAAGAATTGGAGGAGTTATTTGAAAATTCGATTGCTTTACGGCTCAGGGCAGATGTTCCCTCTGCATTTTATGTAAGCGGTGGTTTAGATTCTTCTATGATTTTAAAAAAAGCAAGCAGTATTTTATCTGGTACTCAAGTGGAAGGCTTTTCGATTGATTTTGTAGATTCCCTAAATTCAGAATCTTCGTATCAGAAACTGATTGCAGAAGGGACAAATGTAAACCTTCATCAAAAGATGTTTCAGTTTAATGATATCACTACCAGGCTTAAACAAGCTATTTATCACAGTGAATGTCCCATCAAAGAAACCTACAATACTTCTTCGCTGGTCTTATCTGAAAGTGTAAGGGCAAGAGGAATGAAGGTTGTATTATCTGGTGAAGGGGCTGATGAATTTTTTGCAGGTTATGTAGGGTATCGTTTTGATAAGATGAGAAAAGAGAACCTAATCAAAAACACAGCATGTCTGCAGGAAATGGAAATTAGGGACAAACTTTGGGGAGATACTGATCTTTTTTATGAAAAAGATTACACTTCTTTTGAACGTGTAAAAATGGAAATCTATTCTTCGGCAGTGTCTGATGTTTATCCTGAGATCTGCTGCCTTAACCATTTTGTGATTGATAAAAGCAAAATTGCAAACAGAAGTATCGTTAATAAGAGGGCCTATATAGATTATAAGTTGCGGCTAGTAGATCATTTGGTCTCAGATCATGGTGATAAAATGGCTATGGCAAATTCAGTGGAGGCCAGGTATCCTTTTTTGGATAAAAATCTAATTGAATATTCTACGCAGGTTCCTTGTGAGCTGAAACTTAATGGTTTTACTGAAAAGTATATCCTGCGAAAAATGGCCGAAAAATTTGTACCGGACCAAATTGTAAATAAGGAGAAGTTTCATTTTATTGCTCCTGGAAGTCCTGAACTTTTAAGACAAGATATCGAATATATCAATGATTTACTTTCTTATGATTTGATTAAAAAACAGGGATTTTTTAATCCTGATAAAATTGAATCCCTCAAAAAACAATATAAGCAGCCTGATTTTACGATCAATGCTCCATATGAAAATGATTTGCTGATTACCGTTTTAACTTTCGGTATCCTGCTTGAAACATTTTTTGAGTAACTATTTACCTGCAAAAAAACTAAGAATATGATTTTTCAAAATGAACTTATTCAATGCCTTAAAAATGGAGGCACAAAAACTGCTATAGCATATGGGGAAGAGCTAGTTTCTTATTCAGATCTTTTCTCTATGGCCAATAAAGTGACCAGATTTCTCCTTCAGAAAGACCTGCAAAAGGAAACTTTTATTGGAATTATGCTTAGTGACAGACTTTCTCTTGTTTATTCTTTAATAGGGATTTCTAATTCAAGATGTGTATTTGTTCCGCTTGATCCGAATTTGCCGGTGGAACGTTTAAAACAAATGAAGGAAAAACTGGATCTGGCTTTCGTGATTACTTCAGCAGTAGACAAACGGTCAGAATTAGAGATTGCGAACCAGTATCTGATTGAAGATATTTTGCAGGATGAAGAGGATGTTTTACCATCGTATCCAGACTTTAATGAGGAGGATCGTTTATATGTTTATTTCACTTCTGGGTCTACGGGTGTGCCTAAAGGAATTATAGGTAAAAATGCGAGTTTAACCCACTATTTAAAATGGCAGATTAAAGAATTTAATATCGATAGTTCTTTTCGCTTTAGCCAGCTTGTTTCTCCTTATTTTGATGCTTTTTTAAGGGATGTTTTTGTTCCGGTTTTTGTAAATGGATGTATCTGTATCCCTGAACTTTCTCCTGCCATCTGGTCACCAGAAAATATTATTTCCTGGTTGCAAAAAGAGGAAATCAATTTTGTTCATTGTGTGCCCAGTGTTTTTAGGGTAATGAATCAGCCTGACCATTTAAATGCAGGATGTTTTTCAGCATTAAAATTTGTGCTCTTGTCTGGGGAAAGAATTTATCCTCCTGAACTGAAAGATTGGTATGCTGTTTTTGATGATCGTATTCAATTGGTTAACTTATATGGTACAACAGAAACTACGCTGATCAGTAGTTTTTACAGGATCAAAAAGGAGGATATAAACAAGAGCCGGATACCGGTAGGAAAACCTATAGATGATTCTTTAATCTATGTGGCTGATAAGAATTTAATGCCCTGTAATATACTTATAGTTGGTGATGTTTATATCATCTCTAATTTTATATCAAAGGGATACTTGGATGACATCAAGTTAAATGAAGAGAAATTTATCGCGATTGAGCCCTTAACAAAAGGCACCAGAACTGCATTTAAGACTGGAGATAAGGCCCGGCTGTTACCTTCTGGTGAAGTGGAATTATTGGGCAGGGAAGACCGGCAGATAAAATTGCGTGGAATTCGTATTGAGCTGGATGAGATTGAACATGTTATTTCGGCATTTGACGTGGTTAAAAGGGCGCTGGTGATTGTACAAAATAACCAGGAAATCTATACGGCTGAAAGTGGAGATTTACAGGGAGAATGTTTTTTGACTGTTTTTGTAGAACGGTCTTCTGGTGTAGATTTGGAGGAAAAAGTGCTGTTGGAAGAGGTGAAAAAACTGATCTTACTTCAATTGCCTCCGGCACTGGTTCCATCAAATTTGATAGAACTTAATGAATTTCCATTAAATAGTAACGGGAAATTAGATTATAAGTATTTGCAGGAATTACTTAGGAATAAAAGAGAAATCTTAAAGCCCGACGGGCCGGTACAAGAGAAATTAATGTTGATCTGGCAGGAAATACTTTCGGACCAAATTATATCAACTGATGATGATTTTTTGAAAATAGGAGGTAACTCATTGTCTTTGATGAGGTTGACTTCTAAAATTTACACTGCGTTTAATGTCAGGTTTCCCCTGCATATATTGTTTAATACCTTGACTATAAAAGAGCAAGCAAACTTTATTAATAAATCAGTAATGGATGATGCTTATAAAATAATAAAAGCCGAACCTAAAGCTGCTTATGTCTTATCTTCTTCTCAGAGCCGGCTGTATTTTCAATATGAAATGGAGCCAGGCAGTATTGCCTATAATTTGCCGCTTGCCTGGACATTAAAAGAACATATCAGTGAAGAAAAGATCAAAAATATATTTGCTGCATTAGTAGACAGGCATGAAAGTTTACGGACCCGTTTTGTGCATACAGATGGTATTGTTCAACAAAGGATTGAAGCAGATGTTCTTTTAGAAGTAGAAATAATTAACGCGGATATACAAGATATAGACGATGCTATCACTGATTTTGTAAGGCCATTTGACTTATCTGTCGGGTCATTATTCAGGATTGGTATTTTAAATCCGGAGACGGAGCATCCAATTTTATTATTTGATATGCATCATATTATTTCAGATGGGATTTCACAAGGGATATTATTCTCAGATTTCATGGTGCTTTTGCATCAGGGACAGCTGAAGCCGCTGACTTTACAGTACAAAGATTATTGCGAGTGGGAAGCTCGGTTCAGACTTACGGATAAATACATTAATAACAGGGAATATTGGATAAAGAAATTAGCTAAAAGGCCAGGGAAGATTGAATGGCCGGTAAGTGCAGTATTGCCCGCTGCGGATACACAATCCCTGGGTGGCAGCATCGATTTTGAAATACCAAATGATATTATAATGGCTTTGGTTGACCGTTTTAAAACTGAGAATTGTACTCCTTTCTCAGTGCTGTTTGCAACTTTTGTTACGTTTTTATCTCAGTTAACCAGCCAAAATGATTTTGTAATTGGGATTAATACTTCTGGCAGGCTGCAGGAAGAGATGGAAAATGTTGTGGGCATGTTTGTAAAAACAATACCTGTAAGAGTGGCTATAGATATTGATTTAATGTTTGAGGATTTTGTTAAAGAAACCCATAAGAACTTAGTAGAAGCAAATAGTAAACAGGTTTATGATTTATCTGATATCGTTACGGAAGTTAAAAGTAATAGTGATACGGTGGAGGGTGCCAGCCAAAATTTGTTTGAGGTGATGTTCGTTTTTCAGAATGATGGGATGGTACTGGAGATAGAAAATAAATACTTTGAAACGTATGACCTTAGTACTCAAGAAGCGAAGTTTCCACTTACTTTGACAGTTATGCAAAGCAAAGGAATGTTCCAGTTTAACCTGGAATATTCAAAGGATTATTTTACAGCAGATGACGCTAGTTACTTGGTTAACAGGTATCAGTCTATTGTAACTAAAACTTCTTCTCATTTAAATTATACGGTACTCGATCTGATTGATGATAGTGATGATCAAAATTCACTTGTACTGAATGACCTGAATATCGGTTTCTAAACTGTATTCAACTGAAATGCTTTAGTATTTATTTTTCTTATAGCGCCTTCTTATATCGCTTGCGCTCCATGTTTTATTTATAACCTATCACCATGAGAATTGAATCGAATTTAGATTTAGATAAACTTGCAACGAATCAAAAAATAAAATTAAAAAGATACTGGACAGACCGACTAAAGGATTTTCAGCTAAATACTTATTTTGAAGGTCATCAAAGACCGGGAGTAGTATTGGATGCACCCTTGTTTGGATATGCTGAATTTAAATTACCTTTTCCAGAAAGTCTCTCTGGTAAAATGGAAAAGATGTCTTCTTCCATGTTGGGTAAACAAATGATTGCGCTTTGTTCTATTGCTATTCTGGCTAATAAATATTCTTCTGCTGATGATATTGGTGTATTTAGCCCGCTTGCTATGTTTAAAGAGGGGGCACATATTGATAGTCATGATTTTGTGTTAAACAGGTTTTCTGAATTTGAAGAATTGGATTTTAGTAATTTCCTTCAAAAGGTGAAAAACAATTTGCTTAACGATCTTAAAAATAATAGCTACACGATACAACAATTATTTGATGAGGAAGATCCTGAATTTAATGCTGCACCAAAAATTGGTTTAGTAACTGCCAATCAGGATACGCTGGTGGAGCATGACCGAATCAATTTTGATTTGCTGTTTTTGCTATGTGTTCAGGGGGATTGGACATTGACTATTAAATACAATCAAAGCGAATTTGATTTACCATATATTCAAACTTTGGCTGAAAGGTATTTACATCTTACAGAAAAGCTAATAGATCAGCCAAATGTTGCTATCTCTATTATGGAGCTTGCTTCTCCAAAAGAAAAGAACCAAATATTGTTTGAATTTAATCAAGCTCCACTGCCTGTTTTTTTTAATCACTCAATTATTGATTTATTTGAATTGCAAGTCAAAAAAGTTCCTGATCAGACGGCCGTAACTTGTGGCTTTTCTTCTTTAAGCTACCGGGAATTAAGCGAATTGGTTAACCAATTTTCAAGATTCCTGAAAAAGGAATTCAGAATTAAAACAGATGATTTAATTGCAATTGAATTGGAGCAAAGTGTATGGACTTTAGTAGCTATACTGAGTGTTTTCAAAGCTGGTGCTGCTTATGTACCAATGGAAACAGATTTTCCAAAACAACGGAAAGATTACATTTTGTCTAACAGCAAAGTGAAAGTATTGGTAACTGCAGACCTTATTTCTGTATTTAAGAAAAAGCAGGATAACTTTTCCAAAAGGAACTTCCGTACTGATATCCAAGTAGGAAACTTGGCGTATGTTATATTTACTTCTGGTTCTACGGGGCAGCCAAAAGGGGCAATGATTACCCATGGGGGAATGTTAAATCACTTGCTGGCCATGAAAAATGAATTGGATTTAACAGCTAAAAGCAGAATCTCACAAACTGCACCTTTTACATTTGATATTTCGGTTTGGCAGTTTTTAAATGCACTCATCGTGGGCGGAAAAACGGTGATTTACACGAAGGATCGTATCCTGAATGTGGAGCCGTTTCTGCAACAATTACATGATGATCAAATCACAATACTACAGCTTGTGCCAAGTTACTTTGGGGTGATGCTAGATTTTTTAAAAGAAAACAGTCATCTATATCAATTTAAATCTTTAAAATATATCATCGTAACAGGAGAAGAGATCAGCCACGCGTTACTAAAAAAATGGTTTGAACTGTATCCCGAAATTGTGGTGGTTAATGCCTATGGCCCAGCAGAAGCTTCAGATGATGTAACACTACATTTTATGGATTCATTGCCTTTAAGTTATAATATCCCTGTGGGTAAACCTATCATGAATACGAGAATTTATCTTTTGAATAAAACTGGAAATTTGTGCCCCGCTGGTATTATCGGAGAAATATATGTCTCCGGGATCTGTGTTGGAAATGGATATTTAAATGATCAGGTAAAAACTAAAGAAGCATTTTTAACCGATCCATTTTTTAAACAGGAGTACAAAATGTACAAAACTGGAGATTATGGAAGGTGGTTGCCGGATGGGTCGCTAGAATTCCTTGGACGAAAGGATGATCAGATAAAAATTAGCGGGTATAGAATTGAACTCAGAGAGATAGAGTTTCAGCTCGCGCTGCATCCTTTGGTTGAACATTCTCTGGTGCTATTAAAAAGAACGGATACTGAAGATTATCTGGTGGCTTATTATAGTTCGCGTACTGCAGAAGTGCTACCAGATATCGCTGAGTTTTTAAGTGCTAAAATCCCCAGGTATATGGTTCCCGCCTATTTTATACATTTGGCTGATTTTCCTGTTAATCTAAATGGGAAAATTGATAAAAATGCATTGCCCTTACCGGGTGAACAGCCTGCTGAAGGTGATTTTAATGATCCTTTAACGATGGCAGAGGAAATACTGGTAGATATCTGGTCTGAAATCTTAAACCTGGATAAATCTAAGATTAGCACTTCTAAAAGTTTCTTTGAGCTAGGCGGACAGTCGTTGAAAGTAATGGTACTGGTTAACAAGATATCAAAGCAGTTTAATGTAAATATTACGATTCCTGTTTTCTTTTCTAATCCTACAATCAAAGCCATTGGCCTGTTGGTGGAAAATGGTTTATTAGTTACGGAAGAAAATGATAAAACAGTTCAGAATAAAACTAATATCATAATTTAAAGATGAAAGAGTTACTTCATAAATTAACCATGCATCACATTGATATCGATGTGGCAGGTGAAAACTTGCAGGTAAAGATTCCTCAGGAAGGCAACTATGATGCTATTCTGCAAGAAATTAGAGAGAATAAAGCATCACTTATTTTATTTCTGAAAGAAAATTTTAAAAAACAGAAGGGTTTGGCCATCCCGGTTTCTCCCAACAAGCAATATTACAGGCTTTCTTCAATGCAAAGAAGATTTTATTTTTTGTATGAACTAGACAAGCTAACGCTTTCTTATAATATGCCAGAACTGATTAGCTTAAAGGGTGTTCTTGATCGTACTTTGCTGGAAACTGCATTCAGAAAGCTGATTATGCGGCATGAAATTCTGCGTACCTCTTTTATATTAGTTGATGGAGAACCTTTTCAGCAAGTGGCAAATGAATTTGAATTTGAGATTAAAGAATATCAGGTTAAACCAGGAGAGCAAGGGGAATTGATTGATGAATTTGTACGTCCTTTTGATTTAGCCAAGGGGCCATTATTAAGGATGGGACTGATAGATTTTGGTAATAATGAATATCTTTTGCTGGTAGATATGCACCATATTATCATGGATGGGGTTTCACAGGGGATATTGATCCGTGACTTTATGTCTTTATACCAGGGGGATTCCCTTGATGAACTGCCGCTACAGTACCGGGATTATGCCGAATGGCAGCAAAGCGATGCCCGGCAGGAGCGGTTAAAGGATCAGGAGTCCTTTTGGCTGGATGTATACCAGGAGCTTCCTGAGGCATTAAATCTGCCCCTAGACCAGCCGCGTACCGTATCGCGTGATCAGAGTGGCGGGCGGATTACTTTTGAGATTGGTTTAGAAGAAACTGCAGGATTAAGATCCCTTGCTGAAAAATCTGGGGGTACAATGTTTATGGTATTGCTGGGCGTATATACAGTTTTGTTAAGCCGTATGTGCAACCAGGAAGATATTGTGGTGGGTGTTCCCACCGCAGGCAGGCCGCATGCAGATGTGGAGGATATGCTGGGCATGTTTGTAAATACCCTTGCCTTACGCAATTATCCGCATGGAGAACTTCGGTTTATTGAATTTTTAACGGATGTAAAAGAGCGTACGCTTCAATATTTTGATAACCAGGATTATCAGTATGAGGATTTAATTGACCGGCTGAAGGTGGAGCGGAGCCTGGAAAGGAATCCTTTGTTTGATGTGATGTTTGCTTATGAACAGGCAGAAGAGCTGCGGCTGGAATTACCCGGACTTCAGCTGGAAGGACATCACCGGGATGAACTGGTTTCTAAGTTTGACCTGACGTTAACGGCCAGTGAAAACGGAGGTGGATTAGTCCTGAACCTGGAATATGCCCTGGATATTTTTACGGAAGATACCATTAAACGGATTGCAGGGTATTATCAGCGGATCGTGTCTGCGGTAACGGTAAATGAAGAGGTCTTGCTGTGTAATATTGAAATGCTTTCTATAGAAGAACGCCAGCTTTTACTAGTTGACTTTAATGGTGAGCGCGTGGTTTATCCAAAAGATAAAACAATTGTAGACTTGTTCCAGGAACAGGTGGTTTGCAATCCAGATCTCATCGCTGCGATTTATAAAGAAAAAGAAGTAAGCTATAGTGAATTGGCTGGAAAGGTAAATGGCCTGGTGAATGTTTTAAGGTTAAACGGATTGAAAAAAGGTGATACTGTGGCTATTGTCATTGATCACTCCATGGAGTTGTTAACTGCTTTATTAGCGGTGATGAAATGTGGTTGTACTTTTGTTCCTATTGATATTAAATGGCCTACAGACAGACAAAAACTGTGTATCAAAACGGTGGAGGCAAAATTGGTTTTATGCCATAAAAATAACCGGCCCTTTAAAGCTAAGAACTTACTGGCTATTGCATATAATGAAATAGAAACCATTGAAAATATAGAGAAAACTCCGGTAGATTTTGAAGATTCTATCTATATCATTTATACTTCAGGTACTACTGGTGTACCGAAAGGGGTAGAGGTTCCGTATAAAGGCATCATGAACAGGTTGTTTTGGATGAATGACTTTTTTGGTACGACTGCTGCGCGTGCGGTAATACAAACAACAAGGTATGTGTATGATAGTGCAGTATGGCAGTTTTTCTGGCCTTTGATTAATGGAGGAAAAACAATTATCCTTCCTGAAGATTTTGAAATGACTAGTGATAATTTTTGTCAGCTCATAGAACAGCATCAGGTAAGCATGATAGATTTTATGCCATCCATATTTAATGCTTTGTTTGATTATTCCAGTGATTTAGAAGATGTCGCAAATTCAAAACTAAATTCTTTAAAATATATTATTCAGGGTGGAGAAGAGCTCTCTGATAAAGTTACCAAGCGATTTATAGCGCATTATTCTTTTATAAAATTAGTTAATTTGTATGGACCAACAGAGGGAAGTATTGGCTGTATCTATTATTTGATAAATGATAAAATAGTTGGCAAAATTCCAATTGGTAAGCCAATTTCAAATATGTTTGCCTGGATTCTTGATAAATATTATAATCTGTTACCTGTTGGTGCAGCGGGCGAGTTATACATATCAGGTGAAGGAATTGCCAAAGGATATGTGAATGCACCTATACAAACCGCTGAACGCTTTATTCCAAATCCTTTTGGTAGTGGCCATATGTATAAAACTGGTGATCGGGTAAGGAGGCTACCTGATGGGAATATTGGTTTTATAGGCAGGGTGGATAACCAGGTCAAGATTCGTGGTTTTAGAATTGAATTGGGAGAGATAGAGCATCAATTGTCGCTGCATCCTGGTTTAAATGATGTTGCTGTGGATTGCAGGGAAAGAGCTGGTGATAAATTTTTAGTTGCTTATTATGTCTCTACCAAAGTGATAAGCAGCAATGATCTAAGGGATTTTTTATTAGTTAAACTACCAGAGTACATGGTGCCGGCATATTTTGTATTTCTTCCGGCATTGCCACTTACAGCTGGAGGTAAGGTAAACAAGAAGTTGTTACCTGCACCTGATCTCTTTTCTGGATTATCTTATGTACCTCCATCAAATGAAGTGGAACAGGCTTTGGTTGAGATTTGGTCGGAAATCTTACAGCTTCCCCCGGTGGAAATCAGTACGAAAAAGAGTTTTTTTGAACTTGGCGGACATTCTTTACGGGCGATGATCTTGGTTAATGCCATTTCTAAAAAACTGAGGACCACTATTTCTCTGCGGGATGTGTTTATACACCAGGATATCCGACGTTTAGGTGCCTTTATCCTGCAGCAAGACGAGCAAGTTTATCTATCTATTCCTAAAATACCTAAACAATCATTTTACCAGCTTTCTTCTGCACAGAACCGGCTATATTTTCTATATGAGTTTGACCGCTCTGCTTTGCTGTATAATATGGCAAGGATAATCAGGTTAACTGGGGCAGCAGACCGTACTCTGCTGGAAACTGCATTCAGAAAGCTGATTATGCGGCATGAAATTCTGCGTACTTCATTTATGTTGGTTGATGGAGAACCTTTTCAGCAGGTGGCGGATGAATTTGAATTTGAGATTAAAGAATATCGGGTTAAACCAGGAGAGCAAGGGGAATTGATTGATGAATTTGTGCGTCCTTTTGATTTAGCCAAGGGACCGTTATTACGCGTAGGCCTGATTAATTTTGGTAATAATGAATATCTTTTGCTGGTAGATATGCACCATATTATCATGGATGGGGTTTCACAGGGGATACTGATCCGTGACTTTATGTCTTTATACCAGGGAGATTCCCTTAATGAACTGCCGCTACAGTACCGGGATTATGCCGAATGGCAGCAAAGTGATGCCAGGCAGGAGCGGTTAAAGGATCAGGAGTCCTTTTGGTTGAATGTGTACCAGGACCTTCCTGAGGCATTAAATCTGCCCACAGACCAAGCGCGTGCCGTGTTGCGTGAGCATACTGGCGGACAGGTTAGCTTTGAGATTGGTTTAGAAGAAACTGCAGGATTAAGATCCCTTGCTGAAAAATCTGGGGGTACAATGTTTATGGTATTGCTGGGGATTTATACAGTTTTATTAAGCCGTATATGCAACCAGGAAGATATTGTGGTGGGTGTTCCTACCGCAGGCAGGCCGCATGCAGATGTGGAGGATATGCTGGGCATGTTTGTAAATACCCTTGCCTTACGCAATTATCCGCATGGAGAACTTCGGTTTATTGAATTTTTAACGGATGTAAAAAGGCGTACGCTTCAATATTTTGATAACCAGGATTATCAGTATGAGGATTTAATTGACCGGCTAAAGGTGGAGCGGAGTCTGGAAAGGAACCCTTTGTTTGATGTAATGTTTGCTTATGAACAAGCAGAAGGGCTGCGGCTGGAATTACCCGGAATTCAGCTGGAGGGATATGAACGGGATGAACTGGTTTCTAAGTTTGACCTGACTTTAACGGCCAGTGAAAACGGAGGTGGATTAGTACTAAACCTGGAATATGCCCTGGATATTTTTACGGAAGATACCATTAAGCGGATTACAGGGTATTATCAGCGGATCGTGTCTGCGGTAACGGTAAATGAAGAGGTCTTGCTATGTGATATTGAAATGCTTTCTGCAGAAGAACTCCAGCTTTTACTGGTTAACTTCAATGGTGAGCGCATCGTTTATCCAAAAGATAAAACAATCGTAAACTTATTTCAAGAGCAGGCAAAACAATATCCGGAGCGGGTGGCAGTAGTGTATGACGGAAAAAGTCTGACCTATAAAGAATTGGATGAGAGGTCTAATCAAATTGCTGATTATTTGATAAAAAGCGGAATAGTTGAGGGGGAGATTGCAGGTATATGTATGAAAAACTCTTTCTTGTTAATATCGGGTATTCTTGGTGTGCTAAAATCGGGAGCTGCTTATACTCCCATAGACCCGGCTTATCCTGCAGAACGGATTAATTATATTGTTAAGGATTCGAAACTTAAGTTCCTGATTGTAGATCCTGATTTTAAAAATCAGGAAACAGCATTAAATATTGATTGCCTGGTATTGGATGATAGTGGGAGCACATTAACTGCTTTTTCTGTTGAAGAAATAGTTAGACCTTTCTTCGCGGATCATTTAGCTTATGTGATTTATACTTCTGGATCTACGGGTGATCCAAAAGGTGCAATGATCAATCATAGCCAGATTTATAATTTGATCATGGGACTCCAAAGTATATTACCGGTTAGCCGGGAAAGCAGATATTTATTGGGTAGTTCAATAATGTTTGATGCCTCTGTAAAAGGAATTTTTTTACCTCTAACTACTGGAGCAACACTGTATTTGCCTAAAGATTTGAGGGATATAGAAGGATTAATTAATGAGCTAAAAATCTTTGAGATTAATGTATTTCATGCTACACCATCTTTATGGTCAGAAATTATTAGGGTAATTGAAGCAAAATCTATTCATGATCTACATTTAAACTGTATTTCTTCAGGGGGGGAAGTTTTAACGAAAGATTTGGCAAACCAACTGTATAGTTTGTTTAACCAATCTATATATAATATGTATGGACCTACAGAGACTACTGTTAATGCTACTTATAATTGCATAAATAGCCTCGTTTCAAAAAATCCAGGAATTGGTAAACCATTGCCAAATTATAAAGTGTTTTTATTAAATAAAAATCTAAACATGGTACCTGTGGGTATTGCAGGACAAATATTTATTGCTGGAAATGGGGTAGGAAAAGGATATATAAACCGGGAAAAGTTAACGCATTTAAAATTTACACCTAGTCCATTTTCATCGGAAGATGTCCTTTATGAAACGGGTGATTCAGGCAGATACCTGACAGATGGGACTATCGAATTTTTAGGAAGGATCGATGAGCAAATAAAGTTATATGGAATACGTATTGAACCTGGTGAAATTGAAACGCAGCTATTAAAATTTCCTGGCTTGATAAAAAGTGTGGTCGTCTGTAAAAGAAAAGGAAATAATGCACATCTGGTTGCATATTATACCGCTGTTAAAAATATTGATCATTCGGATTTAAGAGATTTCTTAGGTAAACAACTTCCAAAACATATGATGCCATCTCATTTTATGGCTTTAGAAACAATTCCAGTTTTGCCAAATGGAAAGGTAAATAGGAGAATAATGCCAGACTTTGAAATAGAGACTTCAACTGATCTTATTCTTCCCTCCACTCTAATCGAACAAAAGCTATTATCTATTTGGTCTGAATTACTAAGTTTAAGAAAAGAACAGATTAGCATTCATGATAACTTTTTTGAAATTGGCGGACATTCTATATTAGTCATCAGATTGGTTTCTTACCTGAGAAAACACTGGCAAACTGAAATTACAATTAGAGAGATATTTGAGCAGCCAACCATCAAAGAACTATCAGCAGTATTGTCTGCAAAAGAATCAGGTTTATTTTTATCTCCTGTTGTTCCAGCTCAGCGAAAAGTACTTATTCCGCTATCTTTCTCCCAAGAGCGGCTTTGGTTAATTGATAAATATAAAGGTAGTGTGGCTTACCATATTCCCCTGTTGCTTAAATTAAGTGGCCAATTAGATATAGCCAAACTTGAATATTCTTTTAGGAAGATTATTGAAAGGCATGAAGTGTTGCGCACTACCTTTCAGGAGAAGAACGGTAAGCCATATCAAAAGATAAATAGTTCGAAAAAATGGAACTTATCTTTTACGCTAAAGTCAATTAGGACCCCTGATCAGTTTGCCAGTAAAGTGGTAAAAGAGGAAATAGATAAACCATTCAATTTGACCGCTGATTATATGTTACGTGCCCATCTTGTTCAAGTAACAGATGAGTTGCACATTTTAGCGATTACAGTTCATCATATTGCGGCTGATGGCTGGTCTGTTTCTATCTTGCTCGGAGAACTTCTTGAGTTATATGATTCTGAAGTTACTGGCAGAGATGCGTTTTTACAAGATTTACCAGTTCAATATGCAGATTATTCGATCTGGCAAAAAAAGCATTTTACAACTGCTTTGATGAAAGAAAAATTAATATACTGGACAAAGCAACTGGAAGGTGTATCGCCTGTACAACTTGTAGGTGAAAAAAAATATGATCAGTTGATCGTAAAAGAGAATAGTGGTAAATCCTTATCATTTATGATTAACGGAGATCTGCAGCTAAAAATTAACAAGCTGATCATAAAAGAAGGTACAACCTTATTTATGTTTTATTTATCGGTATTTAAGATTCTTTTATACCGCTATACCGGACAAGATGATATTTGTATCGGAAGTCCGGTAACCAATAGAACTCAAAAAGAAATTGAACCATTAATTGGTTTCTTTCTAAATTCGGTCGCCTTGCGTACTGATTTATCTGGCAATCCAAGTTTTAACAGAGTATTAAATAAAGTACGAGAGACTACTTTAAGTGCTTATTCGCATCAGGAAATTCCTTTTGAGCATGTATTAAGTGCATTAAATTTAGAAAGGAATTTTAGTGATAATCCGTTGTTTAATGTGTTTTTTAATGTTTTTAAGGAAGAGCAAGAAGAGAAAAAGAATATTAGTGGCCTGTCTTTTGAAAAATATAACCTTGATACGAGTAACGATAGTAAGTTTCAGCTGACTTTAAATATATCTCTTACAGCACAAGGAACTTATGGAAATATTGTGTTTAGTGATTCTTTGTTTACTGTCAAACAGATGAAAAGAATGCTGGTCCATTTTAAGCAGTTAGTTAAGTCTGCAGTTCATCATCCAGACCAGCCGATCTCAATGTTGAACTATTTTTCTCAGAATGAGTTAAATGTTCAAAAAGATCTTCTTTCGGCTTTTCTTGATGATTAGTTAAAATCCCATTCCCTATTATTTTATGCAGATCCTGATTTTTTAAGTAGTTAAACAACTACTAATGATGTAAAATGATTTTTGAAAAAAAACTTATGGTTTATAAAAATGTCCTTGATTTATTTGATGAGAATGCACAGAAATATCCAAATTTTGCTGCAATTTCAGAAGGTGAAATTAAATACACCTACGCATCCTTAGCGCTTGGTGCCAATAGATTAGCTCAATATTTGATTCATCATGGTAAAAATGAACCAGAGCTGTGTTTTGTTTTTACTAATGGAACAATGGAAATAGTTCAATCTTTACTTGGGGTTTTCAAATCTGGTAAAATATTTGTCCCTATCGGAAAAGACCTGCCGAACCCAGAATTAATTGAACTCATAAAATTCTATAAACCGGCATGGATTATTTCAGATGAGGTAAATGGAAATAGAATTAGTGATTTGATTGATTCTCAGTTTTCTCAATTGGGAATTCGACACTGCGCGTATGATGCTGGATTTGACGAAACTTTACCCACCGGTTTATCGCAAAAGAGAGAATTGGCCGCTGCAAAAATTATGAATGAAGATCATCCAGCTTATATATTTTTTACTTCCGGTTCTACTGGACGTCCGAAAGGTATATTGGGTGCATTTAAAGGAATTGATCATTTTATATCTTGGGAACTTGATTATTTAAAACTTCCTGCTCATCCTCAGGTTGCACAATTATCTTTTCATACTTTTGATGCTTTTTTGCGGGATGTATTTGTTCCTTTAAGCATGGCAGGTACGATATGTGTACCACCTAAAAATGATGGGCTGATCGCATTTAATCTGTTAATAGATTGGATTAAAACTGAAAAAATTGACCTGATACACTGCGTTCCTACAATGCTAAGGCATTTAATGAAAAAACTTACACCGGATTCTGATTTTCCTGATTTAAAGTTTATCCTTCTTTCTGGAGAGAGTTTGTTTGGTGAAGATATTGAAAAATGGACCACGTTTTTAGCAGATAAGGTGCAGCTAATCAATTTGTACGGTCCATCTGAAACAACAATGACTAAGTTTTTCTATCCAATAAATTTACATCAAGATTTATCAGGCCCCATACCTATAGGAAAGCCAATGTCAGGATGTAAAGCAATATTACTGGATAAGGCACTTATGCCCATCTTAAAAGGACAAATTGGAGAGATTTATATAAAAACCCCATTTCCATTATTAGGTTATTATAAAGATGAACAGTTAACTAAAGAGGTTTTTATCAAGCATCCTTTAGAAAAGGGAAACCATCTCTTATATAAAACAGGTGATCTTGCTTACCTGACTGATGATGGGAATTATCATTTTTGCGGAAGAACGGATCATCAAATTAAGATTAATGGTATAAGAATAGATCTGAATGATATAGAATCACGAATCAGGCAACTTTCTTATATCCATGATGTGATGGTACTTTATCCTGGTAAATCATTAATTGCCTGCATCATTTTAAAAGAGGAGGCAGTAGCAATTGATCCCTCTAATATATTGACAGATTTAATGGGATACATGCCCAGGTATATGGTTCCCAGTCAGTTGCGGCTTAGGAAAGTCTTTCCTTTGAATAGTAATGGAAAATCAGACCGTAAAAAAATAACAGCGGAAATTGAGGCGGATTTAAAACAGCTGGTAAAAAAAATAGAATTACCTGAAAATAAAATACAAAAGGACTTAGAGACCATATGGCTTGATGTGATTAAACCTATAACAGCAAGAATAAGTATCAATAGTAATTTTTTTGAACTTGGCGGTCATTCCTTAGATGCGATCATAATTATTAACCGCATAAATAAAAAGTTTAAGCAGGATTTTGCACTAAATGATATCTTCCTTCATCCTACTATAAAATCAATGGCTGCGCGAATTAGAAATTTGAAGGAGCAAAATGAAACGAACGAGGAGAGTGATGGGCTAATTCATAATGTGCAAAGTTTAAATACCCATTGGTTAACGTTTAAAAAGTCATTACCACAACCTTCTGATCAGAATAAACTGGAGGTTTTTGATACTTTTAATTGTCAGCAAAAAGAATATCTGGGCTTCCTGATCCGCGGGTTTAACGGCTTTAACTTAACCTTTGTATTGCCCTTTCAAGATTTGAATGTAGCGGCTATAAAAGAGACAATCGACCTCCTTGTATTCAGGCATGAAAGTTTAAGAACTACTTTTAAAGAAGATGGAGACAAACTTTATCAATGTATACACCCTGGTAAGATTGCAGGATCAGACATTCAGTTTTTTGATTTTTCTGCTGACCGGGCTATAATTAAAAATACTACTGTTCTTTATAATCTTACTATTAGAACGCGTTTTGACTTTGAAAATGGTCCGTTATTTATAGTTAAAGTAGTAAAGATGCGTAAAAATGTATCCCAGCTCTCTTTTACTATCAACCACGTGATCTCAGATGAATCTTCTTTGGAAGTACTTAAAGCAGAGCTGAAAACCATTTATGAGACGCTGATTGCAGGGGGGATCCCGCAGTTAAAACCATTGGAGATTCAATATAAGGACTATGCGCTATGGAGAAATAGTTTGCTCGAAAGCCCGATAGGTTTAGCTGCTAAGGATTATTATAATACTCAAATTGCTAAGAGTATTGCATTGAATAATCATAACACAACTCTTGAACGTAGAAAAAATAAAATTGTTTCTTATGAGAAAACACTGCTAAAAGAGTTGTTGAAATTCGGTTCAGAGAAGGAAAAATATTTTAAATATGTACATGGTACGTTACCTCTTTTAAAGGTGCCCAAAGGAAAGGCTTATACTGTATTTATTGCTGGAGAGTTATTCTTGAAATTAAAAAAGATAGCGGTTGATTTGGAATCGAGCCTTTTTATGACATTAATATCAAGTTTTGCCTTGCTTTTTTACCAGCTTAGAAAAGAGGAAAATATTCGGATTTACCTGCCATTCTCTACCCGGATGTTTGAAGAATTTGAACAATTGGTTGGCTGGCTTACTTCAGAAATCATCCTCTGTATAGAAGTGAATCCTAACATTTCTTTTAGTGAATTTAATAGAAAAGTGACAGAATTAATCCTCAATACTTCAAAGTATAGCTTCTATCCACATGAAAATATTATGAAAGATTTGGATATTACTATAAATCAGATGTCCCCTGTGATGCTAAATTTTATCAAGGCAACTGATACTGAAATAGTGAGTTTATTACCTTTTCATGGAAATAATGGTACAGGACATTTTGATTTTCGTGCTACTATTTTAGAACATAAAAACGGAATCTCCATTAGAGCACAATACAATACTGCTGTATTTAACGCGGCTGAAATAGAAGAAATGTTCCAGACATTTCTTGCTACACTAGATCAGGTTACCGGCAATCCAGAAGTCAAAATATCAAACTTTGCAAATGATAATAAGGTTTTATCGCCTGTAGAAGAACATCTTTCAGATTTTAAATCGTATTAGCCATTGAGTAGTAACTCTCTTTATTAATATCCTATTATAAATCATTTTCATCTTACCTATCAACTTTAATGTTGGTATAACACCTTATACAATGAAATCTTTCAGCAAGTATAGTTTGATATTGTCTTTACTTTTTTGTTCCATTGCTTTTAAGTCCTTTCCAATTGGGAAGCCGGAGAATCCCTTATCTAATTATCTGGATAAGGAGATAAAGAAAAAAATGGCTTTAGGCCATATCCCAGGATTAAGTGTGGTGATTATTAATGGAGACACCCAGCTGATTAAACATTATGGGTATTCAAATTTAAGGGATAAAACACTGGTTAACGATAATACTTTGTTTCAATTGGGTTCATGCAGCAAGGCATTTACTGCACTGGCCTTAATGAAGCTCGTAAATGATAGTTTAATAAATCTTGATCGTGAGGTCAGTGCTTACCTTCCCTGGCTCAATTTTAAATATAAAGGCCGGGCCGTTAAGGTTACACTCCGGAATTTGCTCCACCATACTAGTGGGATTCCCTGGAGCAGTATTGCAAAAATACCGCAGTCAAATCAAAATAACTCATTACTCCTCACGGTAAAAACACTTGCTGGTCAGGAACTGTCTAATTTACCTGGTGAAAAATTTGAATATGCGACTATCAATTATGATGTTCTTGCATTAGTTATACAGGTAATTAGCCGCACTTCTTTTGAAAAGTATTTGCAAAATAATGTAATCAGCCCGCTGGGTCTGACTGCCACAACGGTTGGGGAGCCACTGGTTGCACATAACTTGTCAACAGGATATAAAATTAGCTTCTTTGAACCTAGAGAATATACAGCACCGGTCTTTAAAGGCAATAATGCAGCTGGATATGTAATTTCAAATATCTCGGATGTAGGGAGGTGGCTAAAGTTTCAAATGGGATTAGTTAATTCTGATTTATATAAATTAGCCAGGATTACACAGCGTGGGGATGAAACTGTACCCATTTACAACCAATCTGCCTATGCCATGGGATGGGAGGAAATACATGATGGTACGGGAGAAATTACCCATGGTGGATACAATCCAAATTTCACTTCTTACATGGGCTTTAACCCAAAGACTAAAATCGGTATTGCGATCCTCGCAAATTCAAATAGTCCATATACTCCTATTATTGGTAAGGATATTTATCAAATCTTATCAGGTAAAAAACTGAAAAAAGCTGCTGCAATTGTAGATGATAATAATGATAAGACGTTTATAATTATCATTGTTTTATCGGGATTATATTTCTTCGCCTTATTTAGCTTTTTAATGATCTCGGTGGTAGAAGTTATACAAAGAAAGAGAAAATTCGAGTTTAATTATAGGAAGGTTTATAAAATCCTGACCGCCGTACTTATTGGTACTCCTCTTTTATATGGGGTATATCTTTTTCCCAAAGCAATGTCTGGGTTTACCTGGGAAGCCATTTTTGTATGGGCACCGGCCAGTTTATTAGTTTTAGTTTATGTAATTGTCATGGCTGCTGCTTTAACCTATGCTATCTATACTTTCTTATTGGTTTTCCCGGCCCGTAGTAGTTATAAGAATACGATACCAACTACACTTCTTTTATCTGTTTTCTCAGGACTGGCCAATGTATTGCTTGTGATTATGGTTACTTCAGTAATAGGATCAGATATCGCGCTGAAGTATATTATCTTTTATTACGTTTTATTACTGGGTGTTTATTTACTTGGCCGTAAGTATGTTCAGACCAGGCTGATAAAATTTTCCCGTGACCTGATATTTGATCAGATTAAAAAAATTGTAGATAGGATATTTTCTTCTTCTTTCCAGCACTTTGAAAAAATTGACCGTGGAAAGATTTATACAGTTTTAAATAATGATGTAAACACTATTGGTCAATCTACCAATACTTTTTTGCTGCTCATTACGAGTGGAATAACTGTGATTGGTGCGTTTATATATTTAGTTTCCATCGCTTTTTGGGCTGCTTTTTTAATCATTTTCTTAATTGTAATACTTTCCACCGTATACTACCTGGTCTCAAAAAGTACCAACATTTATTTTGAAGAAGGCCGGAATGAAAGAAATAATTACATGCGCTTACTTAATGGAATGATCGATGGATTTAAAGAAATTAGTTTGCATAAATCACATAAATCTCAATATAAAACCGACGTTATCGGAAGTGCTAAAATGTATAATGAGAAACAGTCTACGGCAGATATCAGATTTGTAAATGCATTTTTGATCGGAGAGTCGCTATTGGTCATTTTATTGGGATTTTCTTCCTTTGGATTGCATAAATTATTTGATGAAATTCCTTTATATACGGTAACTAGTTTCGTAATCATATTGTTATACCTGATTGGCCCTATAAATGGTATTTTATCATCAATTCCAGATTTGATGCAGGTTAAAATAGCCTGGAAGAGAATCAATAACTTCTTTGAAGAAATCCCTGTTTCTTCAGTCTCTGAAAGTTTTACTCTTCAAAAAAAGGTGCCTTGCAATAAGTTTGAAGTGAATGATTTGCTATTTAATTATGAAGGAACAGACCATGGAAAGTCATTTGGAGTAGGGCCAATCAGTTTTTCTATGGAAAAGGGAGAAATCCTGTTTATTGTTGGTGGTAACGGAAGCGGAAAGACAACCTTAGCTAAATTACTTTTAGGTTTGTATAAACCTGATGCTGGAACTGTTTCAATTGATGGAAAACAAATTAAATTTTTTGATTTAGGTGAATATTTTTCAGCAATTTTTAGCCCAACCTATCTGTTTGAAAAAATATATAGCCTAAATAAAGATTTTGATACTTCCATCGTCCATGATTATTTAAAAACCTTAGACCTAGACCATAAGGTGAAAATTGTAAATGGAAAATATAGCACTATAAATCTTTCAGGTGGTCAGCGCAAGCGGTTAGCATTACTGCAATGCTATCTGGAAGATTCTCCCATTTGTTTATTTGATGAATGGGCTGCAGATCAGGACCCTGAATACCGCAAATTCTTTTACAGACAACTGCTTCCTGAAATGAAAGCTCAAGGGAAAATTATCATCGCTATCACACATGATGACCACTATTTTGATGTAGCAGATCGGGTGATGAAAATGAATGAAGGCAAATTAGAAGAAGTAAATAGAATTGAAATTGTCAGCCCCTAGCTGATATAAAACTGATCCCTGAATAAGATTATTCTTTTTAAAAGGCTATGCATAATCGTATGTAAGCTTCATATTAAATAGTCCTGCATAAACGGCGGGAAGATAATTGAATTTAATAAACGCTACTGATAATCAATAAACACGACTGATTAAACTAAATATATAATGGTGAAACCTGCATAAGATTACCTCTTAAAAACCAAGATGAATATGATGCAAGCTTCGTAACCTCTAAAATCAAATATATAATGATGAAAATTAAATTTTTTACACGCGTTCCTTCATGGATGCATAATAATATTATTGCAGTATTGATCAATGGTGTTTTCCTCTTGGGAGCGCTTCAAACCAGCGCACAACATTCTAACTTCTTTATATCTAACGGAAAAGATATAAATGTGGAGAAATTCAATAACAAAATCCAGTACCTGATGGATAGTATTGGAATTCCTGGAGCATCATTAAGTATTATTGAAAACAATAAAATTGTTTATTCTCATACTTATGGCTATAAAAACTTTAATGATAAAATAAAAGCAGATTCAAATACGATGTTTGAAGCCTGTTCCTTATCAAAAACTTACCTGGTATACGTTACTTATATGCTTTGGGAAAAAGGATTGATTGATTTGAATAAGCCCATGTATCAATATTTAGGGAACAGTAGGTTAGCCCATGATTTGCGGTATCAATTAATTACTCCGTTAATGATCCTTCAGCATACTTCTGGAATTGAAAATTGGCAAGAAGATAACAATAAGGAAATACTGGAAATTATTGAAGAGCCAGGTAAAAAGTTCAATTATTCAGGTGAAGGTTTTGAATACCTGGCAAAAGTAATCAGTGAAATTTTAAAGGAACCTTATGAAAACTATGTGAAAAGGATGGTTTTTAACCCGCTAAATCTAAAACATACACAAGTAAAATTTGATTCTACTGCTTTAAATACAAACTTCTCTTATGGGCATAACTTGTTCGGAAACCATAACGAAAAATGGATCTCTGCTATTCCTTCTCCTGCTTCTTCTATTCATACGACTTCAGATGAGTATGCAAAATTTTTGATTTCTTTTTTTAATAAAAAGTATTTATCCGATAGGAGCGTAAAGGAGATGTTAAAAATAAAAGAAAAAATATACAGTAATGCTGAGGCAGAGTATTTCATCTCCAATGGATTGTTTACCCTAAAAAATGCAAATGATCAACTAGTTAACTTTTCCGGCAGTAATACTGGTTTTAAGGCTGATATGCTTTACTCGGTGAAGAATAAAAGAGGATATATATTGTTTACAAATAGTGAACTTGGAATTATGTTGAGTCCTGAAGTGAATAAATTAAGTACTCAGCTTGGAGCTAATGTTTGGTTTGATAATATAGAATTTAAGAACCTTGCTTTTTTAAATTATTTGACCATTACTTACAGGAAACCTGATAAAGATCAATTATTAAATGAAATAGGGCGAATAATGAAGGATAACTCATCATTTGATCCAGAAGTGTTTGAGTACTTCCTGAGCCGCTTAATGAAAAGTGACAAAACTACTGCAGCTCAGGTAGCAGATGTGCTTAATCGGAATAAACAAGACTGGCCTTACATACTATATGTATTAGGAGTTACTGAAGATGAATTAAATCACAACTATGCTAAAGCCCTAACCTACTTCAAAGCGGCTAAAAGTTTGAAATATACCTCAGGAAACATTGATGGTTATATCAATAGCTGTGAAAAAAAATTGCTCGTTTCTAAAGAATAGCCTTTAGAAACCGCTTTGATCCCTGGAGGATCGACTGTTTAACCAATTGTAAACTTAAAACTTTCTAAATATGTTATTACCATTTATTATTTCATTAAACACAAATCAAGCTGCCAGCTTTGTCACGTTTTACCATGATAACAAAGGCATGATTGAGGGGAATTTATTAAAGTATGGGGCGGTTAAATTTCAAAATCTCCCAGTCAAAACACTTGATGATTTTCAACAGATCACCAATTCAATCTCTGACAAGTTTATTAATTACATAGATGGAAATTCTCCGCGCACTAAATTAACATCTAATGTTTATACTTCTACTGAATATGATAAAAGCCAGGTGATTACGATGCATAATGAACTTTCTTATTCTCCACAATGGCCGAATCAGCTTTATTTTACTTGTTTGGATCTTGCAGAAACTGGAGGAGAAACGCTTCTTGCTGATAGCAGGGAGATTTTAGCTGCAATGGACAAAGAAATTGTAGAAGAAGTGAGGAGAAAAGGGGTGAAATATATTCGCAATTTACATGGTGGCAGAGGAATGGGGCCATCCTGGCAAGAAACCTTTGAAACAGAAGATAAGAAACTGGTAGAGAAATATTGCAGTCAAAATGGGGTAAACTACACTTGGAATGAATATAATAGCTTAAGTATAATCTATGCTACAAAAGGGGTTATACAACACCGGGAGTCGAATGAATCTGTATGGTTTAATCAAATTAACCAGTTTCATCCTTCACAACTTGCAACTGATTTATATGAGGCATTACAGCTTATGTATGATCAGTCTTCAGATTTTCCGACCTATGTGAGATTTGGAGATGATACCGTGATTACTGAAGAGATGGTAACAGAAATAAATAAAACCATAGAGACAGTTACTTTATATCCAAGCTGGGGAATTGATGAATTACTGATTGTGGACAACGAGCTAGTTGCTCATGGACGTAATTCATATACTGGTGATAGAAAAGTATTGGTATCCATGGCAAAATAAAATTACAAGATGGATAAAATCAGACTTTTTTGTATACCGTATGCAGGTGGTGCTGCAGCGGCTTTTTTTAAATGGAAAACTTTATTAGATCAAAGAATAGAACTTATTCCTATTGAATTGTCAGGTAAAGGAGCTAGGTTTCATGAACCGTTATACAGCTCAGTAGAAGAGGGTGTAAATGATATTTATGAAAAGATACAAAGACAAATTTCAAATGGCCCATATGTATTACTAGGTCATAGTTTAGGTGCTTTATTAGCTTATGCCCTGACTGTGAAAATCAGAGAAGAAAATAAGAAAATGCCAGAACATCTTTTTTTCTCTGGTATGGGTTCTCCGTTTGTAAAGCGAAAAAACAAAGATAAGTATGCCGTATTAAATGATAAAGATTTCATTAAATCAGTAATTAAACTAGGCGGTACACCTGCTGGTTTTTTTGATGAACCTGATTTGTGTAAAATGTTCCTTCCCATACTTCGTAATGATTTCAAGTTAGCCATGACAGATTTTGTAGGTCAAAATCCAGTTCCGTTTAACTGCAATATTTCTATTCTATTAGGTAAGAATGAAAATATATCAACTAAAGCAGCCACCGCATGGCAAGATTGTACTAATAAATTATTTAGGCTACATTATTTCAAAGGAGGACACTTTTTTATCAATGAAGACCTTGAAGAAGTAATTAGGACCATCAATAATAATATTCTGATCAGTGATGATGGAGTCAACTATTGATAAAATGATGAAAACACCACTCTTAATCTCAAGGGGGAATTAATTTACAATAAATTAATCAATAAACATATGATTGGTATAGTTGGTGGCGTAGGCCCATTGGCAGGAGTAGATTTAGTGAGAAAAATAATCGAAGAAACACCTGCTGCTCAAGATCAGGAACATGTACAAGTTATCTTATTGTCTCTTCCTAATTTAATTCCTGACCGTACTGAATTTCTAATAGGAAAGGAAAAGATAAATCCAGGTATACCTATTAGTAAAATCCTTTTGCAGTTAGAGAAAGCAGGGGCAATTGTAGCAGGAATCCCTTGTAATACAGCACATGCTCCGCTAATTTTTGACCTGATAGGTACAGAACTTCACAGATGTGGCAGTCACATAAAGGTTTTGCATATGATTGAAGAAACGGCAAGCTTTCTAATACAAGAAGGTAAATATGAGAAAATAGGGGTCCTTTCTACCACAGGAACATTAAGAACTGGGGTTTATAAAACGGTACTTATAAAAAAAGGCTTTGAAGTGCTGGAGATGGATCATCCGGAAGATCAAAATAATGTTCATCAAGCAGTTTATGATCCCATATTTGGAATAAAAGCAGTTTCTTCACCAGTAAATCAGCAGGCCAGGGATATACTCATTAATGCATGCTATAATTTGATCAATAGAGGAGCGGAGGCTATTATTTTAGGGTGTTCTGAAATGTCAATTGCCTTAACGGGAAACTTTATTGGTACTTGTCCATTAATTGATCCTACCCGCATATTAGCAAAAGCATTACTTAAATATATACCTGTGCAAGAATATCACAATGTCAGTTATCATACATAAGATAGCTGACATTGTCATTTTATTTTAGCCCAGGGAACGGGCATTTATTTGTTGTACAAATTCTTTCTTGAAATTGTCTGATAGGCTTAATTGAGCACCATCTTTCATGATCGCAACTTTGTCTTTGATGATCTCAATATATTTAAAATTTATAATGTAAGACTTACTAATGCGGCAGAAATCTTGTTTTGGGAAATTTTCATCTGCAGATTTTAACGTCATATAAATCGTATGAAGATTTTCTGCTGCAGTTTTAATCTGAATATAATTGCCAAGAGCTTTTATATACATTATTTCCTGAAAATTGATTTGAAAAGTGGAAGAGGCTTTACCCTTAAGATTTTTGAGAAAAAAGGAGGAATTTGGGTAGGTGTCAATAAATGTTTTCTTTATTTTTTTTACAGATTTCAAAAATCTGTTATAACTAAGCGGCTTTGCTAAAAAATCCAATGCTGTAGTTTCAAAAGCAGAAATCGCGTAATTTGTAAACGATGAATAAAATACAATAGTTGTGTAATCTTCAATTAATTCTGCTAATTCTATTCCATTAATTTCAGGCATGTTGATATCTACAAATGTGATATCAGGAATTACCAGCTTACTCTCAATATAGTTTAGTGCGGTTAGTGGATTAAGCTGGCCCCCTAATAGTTCTAATCCTGGAGTTTTTTCAATATAACTTGCCAAAACATCAATGGCATCCTGATTGTCATCAATAATGTAACATTTGATTTCCTTCATCATTTGAGTATCTAATATATTCTATTTGGCTTGTAGTACTGTCTTATAAATATATAAACATTATACAAGTATAAATTATATATTGTTGTTAATTTTAATTACAAGTCAACTTTTGGTTTGTTTTTTTCTCTACAGGCTTTATATATGGCTTTTAGTGGGTTGTGTCAATAAAAATGTTACTTTAAAAACAATTGTCTATTTATTTTTTTATACTTAACTAGAAGTATGATTCATTATTTAATATTTCATTAATATTTTATTTACATATTAATTGTATTTATGTTTTGTCTAACCATTTTAGTAAAGTGTTTGTTTTGTAAAAGTAATTCACTTTCGTTATTTAATATGTATTATTACTATTTTCTAATTAAGGGCGGTTGTTTGCTGATTTTAATCTTGTTTATACGCCTTTTTAACCGACTAATCTATAAGAGTATAGTTGGATTGTATTTTTGTATAATTTTTTATAAAGAAGTAAGCTATGTTGAATCTTAAATCGTTTTGGTGCGTACTTTACACAAGAACAAATTTTGAAAAAAAAATTGCAAATGAATTGGAACGCAAATCGATATCTATTTTCCTTCCTACCATAAAACATTTAAAACAGTGGAATGATAGAAAAAAGATTATTAGCTCTCCTCTTTTTCCATCTTATCTTTTTGTTAAAATTGATAATAAGGAACAGCTCTTTGACGCTTTAGGTATTGAGGGTGCATTGTATGTCATAAAATCTGGTAAAGAAATCTCTTGTGTTAGGGAAAGTATAATAGAAGAATTGAAAATAATCTCCTCCTATGGAGAAAATGTAGAGGTGCTTTCTAAGGTATTTGAGCCTGGAGAACGTGTGGTTGTAAATAAAGGACCATTTAAAGGTTTAACCTGTGAGGTAATAAAGCATAATTCTAAATTAAAAGTTTTGGTCAGGATTGATTTGCTCAATAGATCAATCTTAGCTACCCTGCCTTCAAATGATGAAGCATTGTTGTCTGATAAAGATGTTTTTAAGAATGAAATGTTAGGAGACATAAGCTAAGGGTATTAACTATCGTTATACCCGATTTTTCTGTACATAATCCTTATGATAGATAAGTATCTTATTTTTTACAATTGTGGTCTTTATCAGAATATAGTTTTTACCAGTACTTTTTATTGTTCTAGCCAATTGGTTACAAACAAAACAGACAAATTTCAAGTTGAAATGTAAGAAGTTTAGTTTAAGAAGCTAATTGTGCTGGTATATTATGGGAAGAAAACATTTGGAAAATGCAGAAATGGCTGAGGCCATGAGTAGGGTAGACGGCAGGGTGAAGGTGACAGGTGCAGCAAAATATACCGCAGAAGTGCAGTTAGAAAATATCGTTTATGGTGTATTGGTAGAAAGTACAATCGCCCAAGGTATCATTACACAGCTAGATACTAAAAAAGCATTCTGGGCACCAGGAGTAATTGCTGTAATATCACATTTAAATACACCAGGAGTACCAGAATACAAGTTAGAGAACCAAGATATAATTCAAAAACAACTTCGTGTATTTGATAACTCCAGGATCTATTATAATGGCCAGCCGATTGCAGTGGTCTTGGCAGATACTTTAGAAAGAGCTCAATATGGGGCCTCATTGGTAAAGGTAACCTATGCTATAGAAAAACACCATTCTAAACTGGAAGATAATCTTTCCAAAGGTATTGTGCCTAAACTTTTACCAAAAGACCAGGGATTAACCCAAGATTATACCCGTGGTAAAACTAAGGCCTATCTGGATGCAGCAGTGCAAGTTACAGCAACATATGTTTTACCCTCAGAATTGCATCATCCTATGGAATTGCATTCTATCATTGCCAATTGGGAAGGAAAGGATAAACTTACCGTGGTAGATAAAACCCAGGGGTCACAGCAAACACAAGCTAGTATTGCTAAATCTTTTCAATTGCCGTTGGAAAATGTGAAAGTGCTTTCAACTTATGTAGGTGGTGCTTTTGGTTCTGGATTAAGGGTTTGGCCGCATGAGATTGTTGCTATCCTGGCAGCAAAGAAATTACAGAAACCCGTAAAACTGGTATTGACTAGGGAGCAGATGTCTTATATGGTAGGCTACAGGCCGCATACTTTGCAAAAAGTTTCTATTGGCGCGTCTAAAGAAGGGAAAATCATTGGGATTTCTCATGAATCTTATGGGCAAACTTCTAAATATGAAGAGCTTACTGAGCGTGTTTTACAAATGACGCGAATGATGTATAATGTGTCTAATATAGATACAAAATATAGAATTGTACCTTTAAATGTAAGTACTCCTGCACCTATGCGCGGACCAGGGGAAGCGACTGGATCTTTCGCATTAGAATGTGCATTGGATGAATTATCTTACAAACTAGATATCGACCCTGTTGAATTGCGGTTGATTAATTATGCTGCTGTCGATCCTGATAAAAACCTACCCTGGTCTAGTAATTACTTAAAAAAGTGTTATAAACTGGGTGTAGAAAAAATTGGCTGGAAGAACAGGAAGGCAATACCTGGATCTTTACAGCAAGGAGAATGGAAGGTCGGGTATGGTGTTGCTACAGGTACTTTTGGTGCTTTTGCGAGAGAAGCAACAGTAAAAGCAACTTATAAACAAGATGGAACTTTGCTTTTAAAGTCGGCGATTGCAGATATTGGACCTGGTACAGGAACTGCAATGACTAGTATTGCAGCTGAAAATTTGGGCATTGATCCTGAAAAAATAACTTTTCAGCTTGGAAATTCCAGCTTTCCAAAGGCACCTATGCAGGGTGGTTCTAATTCTGTTTCTACTGTAGGTTCTGCCGTGGTCACCGTTTGTAATAATATCAAAATAACCTTGGCGAAACTTGCCGAAAAACAACATGAAGAATGGCATAATGCGATAGCAGATGATATTCTGTTTAATGGAAATGACTTGGTTAATAGCAATGATCGCGCTTCAAAAGTAACTCTCGATTCTCTATTTACCCAAAATAAAATAACCGAAATTGTAGTGGAAGGGAATGCAGAAACGGTGAAGGAGAAAAATGATTATTCCTTTTACTCATTTGCTGTACATTTTATCGAAGCGCATGTGCATGAATTAACAGGTGTAGTAAAAATTAAAAATGCGGTATCGGTAGTAGATTGTGGTGCTGTAGTGAGTCCTAAAACAGCAAGAAGCCAGTTAATGGGTGGTATTGTTGGTGGAATAGGCATGGCACTGATGGAAGAAGTTATTATCGATGATCGTACAGGACGTACTGTCAATGCTAATTTTGCAGATTACCATGTGCCTGTACAGGCGGATATTCCGCAAATGGAGATGTTATTTATCAATGAAAAAGACCCGTATCTTAATCCAATGGGATCTAAAGGTTTAGGAGAAGTGGTCATTATTGGTGTGGCACCTGCTGTAGCGAATGCTGTTTATAATGCAACTGGTAAAAGGATCAGAAACTTGCCTATTACGCCTGATAAGTTAATCTAAAATACCGGGTAGGATTTTATAAGAAATATGATTGATGTTGCTATAAATTAATTCTCCCGTACCTGCTGTATATTATTACAAGATACTTAAAATAATATAAACATAAAATGAGGTATAATAAAGTATACTGAATTTGTTGATGTAAACGGCTTAGTTTTTGAAGCAATAAAATAAATTTAGTATTTATATATGCCAGAGACCTCAATTTTATTAGAAGCTTTCAAGAATAGTAATTTCCAAGACGCAAGAGAAATATTAAAAGATGAATCAAATATGCCTGCTGATTTGCAGCCTTTTAAAAGGATACAGCTATTTGATAAATTAGTAAAACATAAAGCATTCGACCTGATTTTACTTTTTACAGAACGTAAATTGATAGAAACTGATTTATATGAGTACGATACTTTTAATGATACTATTTTAGACAGTATTTTATCAAATCTAAAAGCTGATGTAGATGATCTTGATTTTTTAGAAGCCTTTCTTAAAAGTCTTACCAATATTAATGACGCGGTAGCAAATCAAACGCTATTATCTTATGCTTTTGAGAAAGGAGCAGAAGTATTAGTTATCAAAAGTTTAATTGATGCGGGCTGCGATCCAAATGATGTTAATCAGGCAGAAGAAAACTATTTGCATCAGATTGCTGCAAATAACCGCATTGAACCTGAAATAGCTGTTCTTTATTTGGAATTAATGATTAATGAGGGACTAGATGTAAATGCTGCTGATATAGTTAAACAAACCCCATTAATTATTGCTATTTCAAGAAACAAAGAGTTGCTGATTGAATTGTTATTAGAAAGCGGTGCGGGCTGTAATATTCCAGACCAGAAAGAAGAAACTGCATTTTATCATGCTGTAGTACACCAGCAAAATTTGCCTCTATATCTAAAGTTAAAGGAATATGAAATGCCTGATTTTGATTTAGCTAACAAAAACGGTGAAACTATACTCTTTCAATTCTTACGCAGGCTCAACCGGCCTTCTGAAATGGCGTTGGAATTTTTAACCAAGCTATTAGAAGATGGCGCAGATTTGTATGCTCCTGCAACTTATTATGGGAAAGATAAAACACCAGTAGAGGTAGTTGCCGAACAATCGTTTTTAGTTTTCAATACTGTGCTTCAATTAAATTTAATTGAAGTGAATAGGGTGGATCAGCATGGGGATTCTATTTTACATCAAGTCTGCGCTTTTGATATTAATTTTGATCAGGAAATGGCAAAAGATACTTATAGAAAAGTAAAACTGCTGATTGAAAAAGGCGCTGACGTGAATCTCACAAATAATAATGATGAAACACCATTGATGTTAGCATCCTCTGATAATCTGAAGGCTAAAACTGTAGAACTACTTCTTGTCCATAAATAATTTATTATATGTCGGTATCATTTATAATTGCCTGTGAATCAGGGAAACGAAAAATTGCAGAAATACTGTTAAAAAATAAGGAGGCAGATGTTGCTTATACAGATGAAAAAGGTAGGACTGCCTTACATTATGCAGCATATCAGGGATATACTGATATCGTAAAGTCTTTGATTGAAGCAGGTGCAGTGCTTGATTATGAAGATCATAATGGAGAAACACCGCTTTTTTTTGCTTGTTTACAAAAGCAAAAACAAACTGCACTTTTTTTGCTGGATAGCGGAGCAAGAACTGACATTAAAGATTACCAGGGAAACAGTCTTTTACACCTCAATGCAAAATTAGCTCAAGCTGAAATATTAGAGGCATTGTTAAGAACTGAACTTCCTGTTGATCAAGAAAATAAAGAAGCAGAGACTCCTTTAATGTTTGCAGTTTGCAGTAAAAATAAAAGTGTTATCACGCAACTCCTGGATAAAGGTGCCGATGTAAACGTCGCTGATAAAGCGGGTAATACAGCAATATTTCATGCGGTAAAATCAAGCAATATTGCAGCAGTTTCTCTGCTGATAGAAAGTGGTGCCGCAGTTAATTATGCTAACCACTTGGGAGAAACCCCATTATTGCTTGCTTGTTATCAAAATAATAACATGATCATTAAATTATTAGTAGCGGATAATGCTGATCTAACCGTGTCTTCAAATAATGGATTATCACCCATATGGTATGCCTGTTCGCATAATCAAAAGGAAATTGTAACTCTTTTTATCCGGCAGGGTATTGATGTAAATTACAGCAAGCCGTTGTCTGATGATCAGGATCATATGGATTCTTATCTGGATTGGGTTCAAACAGCTAATAACCTAAGTTCTGATAGTAATTTCTCCTTGAATGATACTTATCAGTATGGCGGGGAAAGCTTGCTTCATGTTGCTGTTAAAAAAGGACACCTAAGTTTAGTTAAGTTACTGCTTGATGAAGGTGCTGCTGTAAATATTCAGGATGAAAGCGGCAATACTGCTTTACATTATGGTGCTGCAAATGGTAAAATAGATGTCGTAAAAACTTTGCTGGAGCATAGAGCCGATACCGCGATTGTAAACGTGAAAGAACAAAAAGCGATTGACTATTCAAATATTAAAGGTTATAACGAGATTACCACATTGCTGCTATCTTTTGGATCAAAAGAAAGTGTACAAGCACAAGATAATAATCCAGCACCTGTTAAAAATGAATCCATTGCTTCAGAAAGCAGTTCAATCAGTCACAAAAAACAAAGCTTATTAGATCTTAAAGAACTTTTGGACGCAGGTATCCTCACTCAGCCAGAATTTGAGGTGGAAAAACAGAAAATCCTTCAGGGATAAAATATTCCAAGAAAATATGACTAAAGCTGAACATTTAGGAACAGTCACCCGTTAAGTAGAACTGATGACTGTTCTTTTAAATGGTCCATAATCTTTTAGCTCACCCAAATAATAATTCATTTAAAATATATTTCTTTTACACGTAAGGGTAAACCTAAAATGGCGTATTATAGAGGGAAATATATAAAATGAATAAAACATGATTTTAATAAATGGGAAGAACGTTATGATGTCTATAATACAGAGTTAAAATATAGTGCTGCTAGTATTGACTTTAAACAGAAATACATTACTATTTTCAGGCTTTATTTTAACAATATTATCTCTTATTCTGGTGATCGTATTAAAAGTTCTGTTACAGTTATGGCCTGTTTTTTTTGACCAAATCGAAAGTAAGAGTATAAAAATCTCTGCACTATTACGGATAATAGTTATCTAATAAATAAATCTAATTTATTGCGCCAGTTTCATCAGAGCTTAATAATCAATCAACCTAAAGGTTACTGGCAATATGCTAGTTAGCAGTACTGGTTTTTATATGAAGTCTTGTATCTTTTAAGGCTCAGATAGGTCTGCAATATCTAGTCAAATAAATAAGCAATAATTAATTCAGCCAGATCGCTTGATTATTGGAGAAAATACACTTGTTTGCTGCTAAATCTGTTCTCGTTTACCAGACAAGATGCTGCGGTAGATGGCATCGATAACTTTCATATCTTTCCAGCCTTCTTCACCAGGAACGCGGGTTGGTTTGCCACTGCTTACACATTCCGAAAAATCATCCATTTGAGCAGCTTGCTGGTTAATCTGGGGAAAGTTCATTGCTCCCGCAGAAGTGCTTCCAGAAATGCCTCCGTAGCCAAATGCAGGCGAGAGCTGATATTTTCCCTGGTCCGCAGTTACATCCAGATAACTCCAATTGGCATTATAACTAGACTTTCCTGTTGCTTTGATCTGATTAGGAAATTCAAGTTCCCATATCACAGTTTCATCTACTTCTTTAAAAAGTTCTGGCCTCTTTTTTTCTTCTTTTGCGGTCACAAACAATGGTTCTGTACCTATGCTATATCTTGATCCCTGGATTGCATAAATTCCCATATCCATTAATCCGCCACCTCCGGCCATTGATTTTTTAAGCCGCCAGGAATCTTGATTTCCTCCGCCCCAGGTATATCCATTACCAGCATCAACAGCCTTTATTTCTCCATAAACCTTATTTTGTCCCAATCTCATTACTTCCATATTATGGGGTTCAAAATGCAAACGATAGCCAATAGACAGCATTCGGTTTGCCTTTTTGCAAGCATCGATCATCTCTTTGCATTCTGCCGCATTCAGTGCCATTGGTTTTTCACAAATAACATGTTTACCTGCCTTTGCTGCCCGGATGGTAAATTCTTTATGCATAGAAATAGGAAGTACTATATATACAATGTCTATTGCAGGATTATTAATTATAGTATCAAAGTTTTCATAGTTGTAGATATTGCTTTTAGGGATTTTGTACTTTACAGACCACTGATCTGCTTTTGCAGGAGTACCAGTGACGATCCCTGCGAGGTAACAGTTTTTAGTTTGCTGCAATGCCGGGGCAAGTTGCCCGGTACTGTAACCGCCAAGCCCGACTAATGCAATGCCCAGTTTTTTTCTTCCTGGGGCTAAACTACTTAATGCAATCACGCCAGGTACTACTGTAATAGCTCCAATTCCATAAGAGAGGGTGCGGAGAAATTTTCTTCTGTTGAATAGATCTGTTTTCATAACTAATATATTTATAATTAGCGTTTTAGCTCTTTTTCTTAATTCTTTATAGAGCAACGTTGAATTGTGATTTTTGTTTCATGAAAAATGAATCTTATTCTTTTTCAATAATTATTGCAATTTGGGTTGTTATTTGCAGGGAGGATTCAAACAAAAGGTTATATAGCCTGGCGTTTTATAAAAAATGATTAATGAAAGATTTAAAGACAAATAAAAATAGATTACTGGTAGGCCTCATCCTGGTGCTTATTATCGGATTTATCATACTAAGCTGCCTTGTATATATTTTTCCGCCCTCCTCTATCGACCTTAAGGTCTCCTTAAAAATCCAGAAACACCAAACTGTTACACTCGATCATATAATGTCCTGGATTAGCTGGTTTGGAACTATGCCCGTTTCTCTAATCATGGTGCTCATCACTGCAATAGTATTCTTTATATTTAAATATAAAAGGGAGGCGCTTTTTACTATACTGACTCTATCATCAGGATTAATAAGTACAGTTATCAAATTAATGATAGACAGGCCCAGACCTACAAAAGACCTGGTCAGAATTATAGAAATAACTCGGCAACAAAGTTTTCCAAGTGGCCATACGCTATTCTACACTATTTTCTTTGGTTTTTTAATCATTATGATGGGAAACCTTAAATCTGTTAACCATTATCTACGGATAATAATAGCAGTTTTTTCTGGTGCTATGATCTTACTTGTCCCATTTTCAAGAATCTATCTTGGCGCACACTGGTTCACTGATGTATTAGGAGGCGCAATGTTAGGGATCTTAAGCCTATTTGTCCTGAGTTATCTTTATCTGCCCAAGAAGGGAGATAAAAGTACAGAAGTTTAATCATTTTAATGCTGCACACAGGAGAATCAAAATTGCTATAACATAAAAAAACCTATCACATTATTGTGATAGGTTTTTTTATGTTATAGCAATTAAGCCAAAATTACATGCTTGTAGTATCTTTTGCTAAAGTATCAATTGCAAGAGAATCAGTTCCAGCTGTATCTACTGAAGTCATAGAAGTATCAGTAGCTGTAGAATCTGTAGCTTCACCTGTTTTTTCTGAATTACAAGCTGCAACTGATAAAGATATAGCAAGGGCTAAAAAGCCGAATTTGAATGCATTTTTCATAATGATATTTTATTTATTAATTAACTTTCATGAGTTAATACTATAAAACCTAAAAGGTAACCCATATAAAATTTAAATTTTGATTTATTATAAATAATAGATTGCTTATTATTTACTTTTAATGCTATTGAAGGTTGATTTTTGTATTTAAAGCACGATATATTTAAGGTAATAGTTTATTAATTTATTTTTTTAATTCATTGTCGGTTTTAATAACAAATTACCGAAATCAACATATTAGGAACACATTACTCAACTGCCTTTAAGTTTACTGAATAATTATGACCTCGATATTGTTTGAGAAAATCTCTAATTGGGATATAATAAATTGTGTATTTATAATAAACTCTGTATAGCCAAATTACGACTAAGCTAATCAGCGATTTGGTTCCATAGCGGGTTTTGCGCTAAAGTTACCTGATGAATAGGGCAAGAAGTAGCATGTGCACCAGCAAGGTACCCTATGCTCATGAGAAACTCATTAACTATTTCACCACCCGTAAATTTAAAAGTTTTCTTAAATACTTTAACCCATTCGTCTTTAGTTAACGGATGATGACTAGTCAGCCAGTTCTCAAATGATCCAAATTCTTTTTGAAGACCTATAATTGTCTTTGCATTTTCAATAGCCGCATTTACTTTTAGGCGGTTACGTATAATACCCGGATCAGCTAGTAATCTCTCTCTATCTTCTAAGGTGTAGCCAGCTATTTTTATAATATTAAAATTATCATAAGCTATTCTGAAAGTAGCTTCTTTTTTCAGGATAGTTTCCCAGCTTAAACCAGCTTGGTTAATTTCCATGATTAGCCGGCCAAATAACTCGTCATCATCGTGAATAGGAAAACCATAGTGATTGTCATGATAATTTTTATGCAAGTCTCTTTGTGTACCTGACATGTTATTGATATGATTGCAATAAGACATTTAATTTTGTTTAATTGATTACAATACAAAGATAAGCTGTAGCTAATTTTATATGGTATCCAAAATGGTGAATGATGTATCCGAAATTAAGTATTTTTAGCTAGAGATGTGTGCTTCTGCGTTTAAGATTATTGTCAATTTATCAATAGCTTATTAAATATGCTATCATTGTTTCCTGGCTATTATTTGATTCATCTCTAACAATAAATTGGTTGCAGGTTTTCTTTTTCCATTTGCTCTGCTCCCCACTTTGATAAATAGGCTATAAAAGGGATGAGTTCTTTTCCGGTTTCTGTAAGAGAATACTCTACTTTTGGAGGTACTTGAAGATATACTTTTCTATTGATCAAATTGTCTTCTTCCAATTCCCGTAAAGTTTGGGTTAGCATTTTAGTGGTGATGTCTTTTATTGATTTACGTAATTCACCATATCGCAATATATTTTGCTGTTCTAAATACCATAAAATTCTTCCTTTATACTTTCCACCAATTCTTTTGAAGGCGTAATCCACAGAACATAGAGGTTCGGCTGTATTTATTTTACTCATTTTTATAAATTTATCTTACTGATAACCAACAATAGTTTCTTTTAAGTCTGTAGGATACTAAAAAGTACATACTTGCCTCAAGTAAAGTAATGAATTAGTTTTGAATACTATCAACTCACAACAGATAAAAATGAATAGAAGAAAATTATTAAAGCTAAGTGCTTTAGGGGTCGGGATATTAGCATTGCCAGGTTTAGCGGGTTTTACAAAAATGGAAATAAGACGAAATGAAGTAATTAATGATGGGCATATTAAGCTGAAATTGAATAATTTAGACTTGTTATTTTTCTCTGATGGGCACATTTCACTTCAAAATGCACAACCTATATTTGCACCTGGTATTAATCCTGTAGCAGTAAAATCTGAATTACGAAAAATCTACCTGCAAGAAGATAAACTGGATACAGCGATAAATGTGATGCTTATAAAAACAGGGGATAGGATTATACTTATTGATACCGGTAGCGGTTATCATTTTGGAGAATCAAGTGGGTGGCTCTTGAACAATTTGGAAAAATCAGGAATAAAAGCTACAGAAGTGACTGATGTTTTTATCACCCATGCCCACATAGACCATATTGGTGGGATCATTGATAAAGGCCGTAAGTTGGTTTATCCAAATGCGCAATACCATCTGGCAAAAGAGGAATATGATTTTTGGATGGATGAGAATCCAGATTTTTCAAAAAGTAAAAATTCTCAAAGTCCTCAAGAAAGCATTGAATTTGCACAAGATATCTTGCATGCTATAAACGATAGGCTAACTTTGTTTAATTTTGGAGATGTTCTGTTCTCTTGTGTTAAAACTGAACTGGCTGAAGGACATACACCAGGACATACCATTTTTACTGTTTTTTCTGGTGAGAAATCGATCAAACATATCGTTGACACCTTCCACACGCCATTGTTGATTGCTAAACCTGAATGGGGCACACAATGGGACGTTGATTTTTCTAAAGGTGTAAATACAAGAAATCGAATTTTAGCGAGTAGTTATTTCAATAGAACCCTCATTATGACTACACATTTACCTTGGCCTGGGCTGGGATACATTGGTAAAAATGGTAATGATTATCAATGGGTTCCATTTTCTTATTATAGTCCTGATGAGATAGTTTTATAGATAGGCTATCAGCAATTAAATAAGTTAACAATCGATTTAAGTTTATTTTTCCTATTTAATAAAACATTTGTATTGAAATTTTAAAAAATATAGATTGGAATTTCATCTCATATTTTATCGCTATTTCAATTAAAAAAGAAACAAATCCAAAATTTTGTATGCTAATAATTTTAGTATACTTTTGCACTGATGAAATTTTGGCTGAATAAATAGATGGATTTTCCTTTAAATATAAATGATCTTGATGGCAGGCCCTCTGCTGTTCCAGTAAAAGATCAAGCCAAATTACGGGTATACCCTGGAGAAACGCCTTGGCACCGTGATTGGAAGAAGGCGTTTCCTTCATCTTTCAGGGAGGTGACATTTTTAGATGAGTCTTTAGGACAGCTTCACAGAGCTGATGTACATACGCCTTGTGGTACGACACTAGAATTTCAGAACTCTCCAATTTGCATAGAAGAGCTGAAAAGCAGGGAAGCGTTTTATCCAAAGCTGTGTTGGGTATTGAATGGAAAGAAATTTAAGGGGTTTAAAGTTCTTAAAAGTCTGCCTGATGTAGATGATCCTAAACTTTCGGATTATGAGTTTTGCCATACTGACCACCTTTCAATGATTAGGAAAGCAGATGTTATCAAGGGGATAATTAAGCCAAAGGTTTTAAATTTTTACCATCCAGAGCTGAAAGTAGTCTCGCTAACTTCTCATTATTATTCATTTTGCTGGAAACACCCGCACCGGGTATGGTACCAGGCTAAAGCGCCAATCATTGTAGATTTGGGTGGACATTTCCTATATCAGTTAAAACAGCGTAAACAGCTTTCTGGAGATTATGCCTATTTACGTATCATTCCCAGGAAAACTTTCGTTGACCAATATATTAGCCAAGCTGTGTTTTAAAATAAATGCAGACGACAGGGCTATCTTATTTAAAGAAGTTTTAACTTTTACTAATCCTGGAGATTTATTAAAAGATATCCTTAGTTTTTCGATATAATTCAAAATCGAATTTCTATTTTGCAGCCCTACAAATAATATATATATATGGCCTCAGGTTTTTTCGCGATTTTAGATGATATAGCTGCTTTAATGGATGATGTTGCGGTGGCAGCTAAAATTGCAACTAAAAAAACTGCGGGTATATTAGGAGATGATTTAGCTGTGAATGCAGAAAAAGCAACTGGCTTTCTATCTTCAAGGGAGCTGCCTGTGCTTTGGTCAATTACTAAGGGTTCATTATTAAATAAAATCATTATTGTCCCAGTTGCCTTACTGTTAAATGTGTTTTTTCCGATTGCTATTAAAGTTATCCTGGTTTTAGGAGGATTTTACCTGGCTTATGAGGGAGTTGAAAAAATAGTTGAATACTTTTTCCATCGTGCAAAAGAAGGCCATAAAGTGGTAGCTGAGATTAAGCAAGATGATAATGAGGCAGAAAAAGCAAAGATCAAATCTGCTGTTACTACTGATTTTATTTTGTCTGTTGAAATTGTCATTATTGCTTTAGGAACTGTTTTAGAGGAAACTATAGCGATACAGATTTTGACTGTTTCTGTTGTTGCTATTTTAGCGACGATTGGTGTATACGGTATTGTAGCACTTATTGTTAGAATGGATGATACTGGATATAAATTAATTAAAAGTTCTGGTGATAAAGGTTTCTTCTCGGTATTAGGGAAATTAATGGTTAAATCGCTGCCTGTAATTATTAGGGTGCTAAGTGTTGTTGGTACTATTGCTTTGATCCTGGTTTCAGGTGGGATATTTGTTCATAATATTGAGTTTTTACATCATTTATTACCAAATGTACCGTCGATAATTAAAGAGGCTGGTATTGGGTTAGTTGCTGGATTAGTTATGGTGGGGGTAGTGATGGGTAGTAAAAAAGTGGTTTCACTATTTAAGGGTTAAATAAGGATGACCAATTATCAATTGGCTATCAATCAGCAGGATGAAAAAAACCGGTAATATCGTTTTGCAACTCTGATTGACTTAGATATGCTTTGTAGGTATTTTGCATTATCATGCGGGGTTTATTTAAATATGCACATTCTTTTAGCATTTTGCTAAATCATAAAAGCTTTCTTGGTAAAACTATTTTCTAAGTTTTTTTAGCTTTAAGATTGTCGTTCTCTGGTTTTAGGACCGGTAGAAATGAATTAAATTATTAGTACAAAAATACCTATAAGTAGGTATTGCTGGATATAAATATGGGTATTAGATTGCGACTTCTAATTAACTATTTAACTAGCTCGAATAATGAAAAAGGTCACTTGGAGAAAACCAGAAGAGATAAATTCAAGTATTAACAACAAATTTACAGCAGAAGTATTTACAGCTAATTTCCTGCCAGATCAGGTTACTTCCATACATGATCAGCTTTTATTTCCTGTAGTAGAAGGGGCAGAAAGTCCAAAGGAAGAGTTGATCTATTTACTGAAAATTGCAGCAGAAATTGAGCATGCTTTAATGGTTCAATACTTATACGCTGCTTACGCAATCAAAGAAGATTCAAGCAAATTGCGGTCAACATTAATACAAGTGGCTATTCAGGAAATGGGACATTTTCTTGCCGTTCAGAATTTATTATTAAGTGTTGGAGGAATTGAGCATATTCATTTAAGTAAAAGTGAATATAGGCCTATTAGCAGTGATAATCCTCTCCCTTATACTTTAGAGCCAATCTCAAAAGAACTACTTGCTAAGTTTGTAGCTATTGAAGCCCCCTTAGAGATTCCCGCGTCACTAAAACAAGAAATAGAAGCCATTCAGCAAATAGCAAAAGGGAAAGCTGGTGTTTCTTTAAATCCTGTTGGAGGATTATACATAAAAATATTTTGGCTCTTTCAAAAAGACGATGATCAGGTTTCAGATTTAATGAGATTAACTCCAACTGGAAACCTGTTGTCTGGCTGGCATGTTAAAGATATTGATTTTTTACCGCTTGAGGAGATTGAAAAATATGAAGCTATTTATGATATATGGGATAGAAGTGGTGCTGTTGGCGCACATAGCATAACCTTAACACAAGTTCACAATAGAGAGGAAGCATTGAAACTAGTATATCAAATTTCCTCACAAGGAGAAGGTGCGGATTTTGATGATGAAATTCCAACACATTTCGAATTATTCCTTTCCGCTTACCGAGATTATAGCCCAACTGCACAAACTTATCTTAATGCTCCTGTAAACCCGGTTTCAAGACCAAATACTGAATTTAATTTATCTATACAAATTCAGAACCCTTATTCACTACTTTGGAATTCTCTGTTTAATAGTTTGTATTCTTCTTTATTACTAGATATATATTCCAGTATGTTTTACAAACAATACAGCATAGATACGACCACAAAATTTACTGCAATTATATTTTCATCAATGAAAAATATAATTACCACCATTTCTACATTAATGCTTAAGCTTCCATTACTTAATAATGATTTCCAATATGATTTAGAACCAAGATGCGGGGCAACATTTGAAATTGATCCTGATTTTAAACTGGAGCAGAAAAAGGAACAGGTAGATCAATTAAATTCCAAATTTATAACAGTTATACGCGAAAAGATCAACCTCATTAAAAATCATCCCGATTTTAAAAAGCACTTAGAAGCTGACGGTTTGGAAGAGAGAGCCATTGTTTCATTTGCTCTTAGTCAGGCTGAAAACTATTGCCTGAGAAAAAGTAAGCTATTGCCTATTAATGATTTAATATAATATATCTAAAAATGGAAAGATTTAAAATTTATCCTTCAATTGGAATCGCCAGAGTAGGCGGTAGTCCAAATGAATTTTTTCTTTGTCCCGAATCAGATCAATCTTTGGGAATTGAAATTGATGGTACAGGAAATGAAAAAGAAATCAAAAACTATAAAGACACAACCGGGCTAATCAAGCGTCAGGGTGCAAGATTTAAAGTTTTTGAATTGGATTCAGAAACGGGTGAATATCTTCCTGTAGATATGAGCCAGTCATCGGTAGAGTGGAGTGTTCATTTAGTAAACAAAAAGGCAGCAGTCGTCAGGCCAAATGAACCTCCTCTTACCTATTCAGAAGTTCCTTTAAAATTAAGGACTGAAAATCCAAATGAACTGACTATCAATCCGGGAGAAAGAAAAATAACTGGTGAAAATCAATCAGGAGTAACTTTTGCGGATGGCAAATATAAAACACAGAACGTGTACTTAGGAGAACTTAGAACTGACAAAAATGGTGATCTTATAGTCTTAGGAGGAAATGGGGTATCCAAGTCTCCGTCAAACCTAGCCATCGGAAATTACTATTATAGTAAAGACTGGTACGACGATACTTCAGATGGCTTTGTAAAAGCAATGTTAACATTAAGTGATGGGACAAAAGTTTCTGCGTCCAGTGCCTGGGTTATTATTGCACCACCAGACTACGCCCCGAATATAAAGGGGGTGGTTACCCTTTATGATATTATGGAAAATGTTGCTATTGAAAAAGGGCAGTGGCAGCCTGTCCCAATACCTTCATTTGTAAACCATATTCTTCCAATCATTGACCGCTTTAAAAATCTAACATGGGTAAGTGATTATGCAGATTATTCGATAAATTATGACAACGCTGTATTAGCGGATACTTCGCTTACAAATAAGGAGATAAGAAAAGAGATTTACGATAAAGTTCTTGGTATTGAAACCCTGTTGGAAGGACATACACAATCAGGACATCCTTTTAAGATTACAAAATATCAGGATAGTATTTTATTGAAATGGGTAGATGGTGAGTTTAATAGTGACCTTGCAAATCCTGATAATGTTTTAAAAGCTGCAGATAAGCTGACTAAAGATGTTTTAGACACCACTGTGGGTCAGGGATTTTGTCCTGGCATTGAAGGTGGTATAATTGTGAAGAACCCAGATATTTATAATGAAGCTTTCAGATTTGATGTTTCGCAGGTTACTCCTGGAGATATTACAGGCTTAATGGCACTTCCATGGCAGGCTGATTTCTTAAAATGCAACACCAATTGGTGGCCAACCCAGCGTCCTGATGCTGTTAAATTAAATAATGGTGAGGTAGAGGATTGGGCAAGAGGTATTAATAATAACCATGCATCTCTTATTAAAAACTTTAATAAACTGGGGTATATCAAGCCTAAAACAATAGGTAGTATAGTGGAGCAAATTGAAGATGAAAGGAGCTTGTAGTAACCAAATCTTTGATGTTATTATTATAGGTGGTGGAATTACGGGTTCCACCACCTCTGTTTTTTTAAAAAAGCTTGGTTACAAGGTTGCTATAATAGAAAAAACAAACTTAAATAAATTCAAGGCAGGGGAGTCTCTTTCTCCTGAATGTAAAAGGTTTTTTAACTTGATGGATTTCAATTTAGATGAAACCATAGCGACTGATTATTATGCAAACCATTCAAGCTGGGGTAGCAGGGAAACGGTTATCAAAGATTTTATATTTAATCCTTATGGATGTGGGATTTCTATAGACCGGCAATTATTAGAGCAGCATTTAATGAAACATACGTGTTCTTCAGGAAATGAAATTTTATTGGAAAGTACTGTTTTGCAAATTCAGTTTTGTAATGATGTCTGGGAAATCAGGATAAATAAGGATGGTGTAAATAGCATGATCAGGTCTAGGTTGATCATATTTGCTACGGGTAGGGTAACTCCTTTTAAAACAGCTGGGTTAAAAAGAAGTTATAGGGATAAATTAGTAGCAATTACAATGATCACCAAGTTGGATGAATTAAAGCCAGCACAAAAATATTTAACCATAGAGGCCATGAAAAATGGTTGGTTTTATACCAATATAATCCCTCAGGGTAAAAGAGTACTAACTTTTTTTTCAGACTTCGATATATTACCTAAATCAAAGTACGAATATTTTAAAGATCAGCTCAAACTTACAAACTGGTTTCAGCAACAGGGTGATGGTGTGATTGAAACTAATAATAAGCTGAGTGTTGCTGATGCCCGCACTTCCTGGTCAAATTGCCAATCGGGTTATAAGTGGATAGAAATTGGAGATGCTGCCTACACTATAGATCCTTTAAGTGGTCAGGGGATTTTGAAGAACTTTGATATGATTAATTTCTGTATTGATCATATGGAATCGTTTTTAAAGGGTGATGTAGAAATTCACCAGATTTATAATGATTTTAATCTCAATAAGTTCAATAGCTACCAACAGCAGAGGGAAAATGTTTATGGAATGGAATCAAGATGGGAGGGCAGTGCGTTTTGGCTAAGAAGGAGGGGGGGATAAGATTTCTGATGATTGTATCATTAATCTGATTGTTTATATATATTGAATTTTTAATACGTTTAGGAATTGACGCTCACTCTACATGGTTACAATAATTTCCGGTAAAATTTGGTTAAAAGATATTTTTATAACTATCTTTAATAAAGTGAATTAACTTTAATTAATACGAATTATATGATAATCGATTCTGCTCTAATCGAAGATCTTATCTTCAAACGCTATCCGCGTTTTCCTACCTACAGGTTTACTCAGGACTCTCCAATTTATCCTGATGTTTGGTTAGAATATTTCAAACATAGATCCGAACTAAAAACTTACAGAGCAGATTTGATTCTGACACCCCATAGGGATTCTTCCGCTTCAGTGCTTTTTAGCACGTTATCAACGGTGTTCAAAAGGTGGAAGATCAGAGAAGAATTACAAATGGCAACAAGCGGTGATTCTGTTGTTATTCAGCTTACCTTTTTTGAGCTCATTAATATTGCACTTCCGATGACCAACTGGTGGCAGAAATACCTAATTAAAGATCAAAAGGTAACAGAAGATTTTATCTGGCTTGCCTATATTGTTGGAACGATTAATCTATCTGCCAGCAATAAAGGGATAGAAGAGATAAATTCACTTACCGAAATGGAAGAATATTTTATTTCCAGTTTTAATGAAAGTAAAGAACCGGCAACAAATATTTTAAGTAAGAAAGAGCCAATCATACTTTGGAGCGTCAATAGAAATAGAAAAGCGACTTTGTCGATCTACAATTCTGTTCCGGCCACTAAAGCAGATTCTGGCAGGAGGGTTTTTGATATTGATGGAAAGGGAATTTGCTGGGCAGTGTTAGATTCTGGTATTGATGCCCGGCACAGTGCGTTTAGGATGATCGATAAAAAAACAAAACTCCCTTATGAATTTGCAATGGGTGATGAAACGGACAAGTATTCCAATAACACAAGAATTTTAGCTACTTACGATTTCACTAAATTCCGTTCTACCTTGGTGGAGATTCATGGACAGAACATCGTTAGGTCTCAAGGCAGTTCGCAAAACGATGAAAGCCTTTCTATAAAAGAAATCGATCAGTACCTGACTGATATCAAAAAAGGGTTAAATAATGGAAGAATGCTCGATTGGACTGTCATTGGTCCTTTGTTGCGGATTCCACATAATAATGCTGCGTATTTACCGCCTGTTCATCCCCATGGTACACATGTTGCAGGGATCATTGGTGCCAATACAGAGAGTACGGTTACACAACCTTTGATTGGTATGTGTCCTGGGATTGATCTTTATGATATTAGGGTAGTAGGAGATGACGGTGCTGGTGAGGAGTTCAATATTATGGCTGCGGTCCAGTTTATCAGATGGCTAAATAACCAGAAAGATATTCCCATTATTCATGGTATAAACATGAGTCTTTCTATGACACATGATGTAGCAAGTTATGCCTGTGGTCAGACTCCGGTTTGCATGGCTTGTGAACGGCTAGTTGCAGAAGGAACTGTGGTGGTTGCTGCTGCAGGAAATTTGGGGCAAGCAATGTTTAGATCTAAGGAAGGGGATTATACACAGGGATTCAGGATGGTTAATATTACTGATCCGGGCAATGCAGATAGGGTGATCACAGTTGGCGCTACACACCGTGACCAGCCACATACTTATGGGGTATCTTATTTTTCAAGCAAAGGGCCAACAGGTGATGGCAGGATTAAGCCTGATCTTGTGGCACCTGGAGAAAAAATCGTCTCTGCGAGTATAGATGAAGGAATAGAACGTATGGACGGTACTTCCATGGCTGCACCTCATGTGTCTGGTGCTGCGGCATTGATATTGGCCAAACACCGGGAGTTGATTGGAAGGCCTGGCCGGATCAAAGAAATTCTATGTGCTTCTGCAACGGACCTGGGTAGAGAAAAATATTTCCAGGGCCATGGTATGCTAGATGTGCTCCGAGCTATACAATCAGTTTAATTTAACAGTTTTCTCATATAAATAGTGCTTATGTTGTTCAGTTTAGAAGTCCTTCAGGCAAAACATGGAGATTGCCTGATCCTGCATTATGGAAGTGCGGATAAACCAAAATTAATTGTAATTGATGGTGGCCCTTCTGGTGTTTATACTAATTATTTAAAACCCAGATTGATTAAAATTAAGGAACAGATTAGTGATCGTAAGTCACTATCATTAGAAATGGTTATGGTAAGCCATGCCGATGATGATCACATTAATGGAATAAAGATGATGACTAATGAAATGGTTGCTGAAATTGATAATAATGTAGCGGAGGATAACCGGATGTTTCTTATTAAAAAGTTATGGTTTAATGCTTTTGATGATATTGTTGGGAATGTGGAGATCCCTGTTGTGGCTTCATTAAGCAGCGACGTAACTTTGTCTAGTCTTGAATCATTGGCTGATTCATTGTTGAATGAAGAGGATGAACATTTTGCGGCCCTTATTGCTTCAACTGGGCAGGGAAGGACAATAAGGAACAATGCTGAGACTTTAGGTTTAGTGTTAAATGCTGGTTTTACCAAACTTAATGAAGGAAAGGCAAAGCTGGTTAGAGGAGATCAGGGCGATTCATGGATTGATGTAAGCGGGCTTAAAATTAAAGTTGTTCATCCAAATGAGCAGCGTTTACAGGAGTTGCAGGTAGAATGGGATAAGGATCTTAAGAAATACAGCAAAAAAGGGGATAGAAGTATTATTTTATCTTCATTGACTGATACGGATAAATCTCCTTTTAATCTTTCTAGTATAGTGTGTGTGGTAGAATTTGAGGGTAAACGGATCTTACTTACTGGTGATGGAAGAAGTGACGATATTTTGGAAGGGCTTGCCGCTAATGGTTTTCTTGATGTAAACGGGAAAGTTCATTTTGATGTGGTAAAGATGCCGCATCATGGCAGTATTGCAAATATGACTGCTAAGTTTTTACAGGCTGTTACGGCAGATCATTATGTTTTTTCTGCTGATGGTAAACATGATAATCCAGATCAGGAGACCCTGGATTTAGTTGCTGGGCAAGTAACGCATGGAACACTTCATTTTACCAACCATGATGGTGGTGGTGGTCTTAGAACAAAAATGGATGGTTTTGAATCTCGTTTGCAGGTTAATAAGGTTGGGGTGGTGGTAAGTTATCCGGGGGATGGTGTAAATTCTTCAGTTATTAATTTGCTGGAAGCTTTGAGGTATTAATTTGTCTGTCTCCAGAAATATAAATTCTTTACCTCATTAATTGTACAAAGTGTTAAGGTTATTTTATTTCAGTAGTGATCAGTTTAGGTTTTATTTAGTTCCCATGAAGCTTTAGTAATTTCATAAACGAAGTTGACCTGTGGCATTTCTCCAAAGTAGGCAACTTCCTGTTCATTTATTTTTTCTGCGCCAAGGTTGCTGATGGCGATCTGCGATCTGATGTTGCCTGCCCCAATATGAAATAAAACACGCTCTACAAACTGGAAGATGTAGTTCAGCATAAGGGTCTTAACTATCGGATTGATGCCCTTCCCCCAATATGCCGTTCCATAAAAGGTATAACCAATAAAAATACTGCTATCCTTGCTATTATAATCATAGAACCGTGTACTGCCAATAGTCTGCGCAGTGGCTTTTTCCACTATCCGGAAGGCATCAGCGCTCTTCATTGCTCCTTCAAAAAAGATTTGGAACACCTCATTTTTCCAGCGGTCTTTATTGGGGTGCTGCATCCATATTTCTGGATCTGCTGCCACAGCATACAAATCTATGAAGTCTTCTTGGTGTAAAGGACAGATAGTGAGGCTATCGTTCTGTAAAGTGGGCTGCAAATTTATACTCATTGTCTCACAATTTTTTTCATTATAATGTCGGTTTGCTCATCTTCGCCTAACTTGAAAATATGCTTATCAAACTCCAGAAATCCGTTTTTCCTGTAAAAGCTGATGGCTCTTGGGTTTTCTTCCCATACACCTAGCCATACATAAGTGGCATTTACTTCCTGGGTTATCTCCATCGCTTTTTCGTAAAGTAATTGTCCAACTTTTTTGCCATGGTAAGCTTGTAAAACATATATTCGTTCAATTTCAATAGCGTTAATGTCTTTTAGTTCAGTCTGAGCATTTCCAGTGTTGAGCTTTAAATAACCAATCACATTACCATCAATAACCGCAAAGTAAAACTGTGAATATGCATTGTTCAGCTCAGCTTCCAGTTTATCTAGCGAAAAGCCCTCCTCCAGATATTTAAGCATGTTTTCTTCTGTATTGCCTGGCGAAAATGTTTCAGAGAAGGTTTGCTTACCAATTTGCTGTAAGACTGCAATATCTTCTAAATTTACTGTCGTGATTTCTATATCTTCCATTGTTTAATTAGTAAATTCTATGTCCTTAATGCGATATGACTTTTAATTTTATAGTGGCTGCATAGCTTTGATCAGCAGTTTTATGCTCAGACAAAGCATACGAATCTTGTATATCAGCCTGTCATTTCGTTTCTTCCAAATCTTTTGCCTTTCCTCAGAGAATATTAAGCCTATTACTACAAAGCTACTAAAAATCAAAAATATAGGTAGTGTAGCCAATATAACCTATTCAATTTTGATAATCAAACCAATGTAGATTAATTGGATGAGTGCTAAAGAAATTAACTGGAATCGAACACATCGATTCCGAGTAATTTAAATGTTCAATCTTAAAATTCTTAAGTCGATATAAACAATAAGTATACATGGTCACTATTCTAAAAAATAATTATTTTTTTTATTAAAAATAACATTTGAAATTTGATAATGCTAAATCGTGTTATGGTCTACATATATGACCAAAATAGCTGATATACAGTGTCATTTATTAAATTTACATTTGTTTTTATTAGAATAACATTTTACTTTCGTATCATATAAGTATGATCTGGTCGATAAATAATTCGCTCTCAAAATGCTGATTCTTTACAGGTTATTACTTAAAATTTTAAAGTTGATGTCAGTTCTGTGTTGAACTGTCATGGATGTTTTTGAAATTTTTTATAATACATATAATCAGTAAATCAATGATGAAACGTTATCACCTCTATCTCACAGCAGTCGTGTTATGTACGACCGTTAATTCATTAAAAGCACAATGGACCACTGGTACGGATATCTATAATCAAAATTCGGGCAATGTAGGGATCAACACCAGTGCACCGAGTGCTAAATTTTCTGTAAACGGCACTTCATTATTTGGCGGTCCGGCATCCAATCTGGATCCTGTATACACCCCTAATGATATTAGTCACTTGGCATACAGCCGTCAGCTGCTGGTTGGCTGGAACAGGTCTGCCGGTGGTGGAGAAACTGATTTTATCAGTAACAGAGGCCCTGGTGGCAATGGTGGATTCTCATTTTATGACTATGCCAATGATAATACGCTTACGCATTTGCTGAGTATAAAAGGAAATGGAAATGTGGGTATTGGGACAGAAGATACCCAGGGATATAAATTAGCAGTAAAAGGTAGTATAATCGCAGAGCTGGTCCATGTTAAACTTGAGGCCGACTGGCCAGATTACGTATTCCACCCCAATTATGAACTCCAAAAACTTAGCGAAGTCAAAGCTTACATTGACCAGCACCATCACCTGCCAGAGCTGCCCTCAGCAGCACAGGTAAAAAAAGAAGGGATCAACCTGGGCGAGATGAATGGCAGGCTACTCAAAAAAATTGAAGAACTCACTTTACATCTGATTGAAAAAGATAAGCAGCTGCAGGAGGAAAAAGACAGAAATGATGCGCAGCAAAAAGAGTTACTGGCGCAACACCGGGAACTGTCTGTACAAAAACTAGTCATCGGCCAGGTGATGCAAAAAATTCAGGATCTGGAAAAACGCTAATTCTAGACTCTGGCCCCTGCTGGTTTTCTATCCAATCTTTCTACTTCTCATTCATTTAAAGGTCTTTTTATGTCTTTTAATTTTACTCCTTTTCCCATTTTCGGCAGGTTTTTGCTGCAGACAATATTCATATGGGTGCTTAGTCCTTCCTTATATGCCCAGTTTGGTCCAACCCACCTGGGTTCAAAGCTTAGTGAAATTGTGCCCCCATCTCCCAACGCGGCCAGTTTGGCCAAATACGGAGATATTCCGGTCAGTTATCACACCGGTCTACCCGACATCACTGTTCCGCTATATCAGTGGAGTAACAAAAACGCAGCACTCACCTTTTCTGCCAGTTTAAACTACCATGGCGGCGGGGTAAAGGTAGATGAAATTGCTTCCAATGTTGGATTGGGGTGGTCGTTATCAGCTGGAGGAAACATATGCAGGGTCATGCGGGGCTTACCTGATGAATCCGAGGCAGGTTTTCTGCATACTGACACCCTACCCAATGTGGCCACCACCACTTACCTTGGGGAGTTTCTCTATGGCGTAGCGGCAATTTCCGGTACCTATCCAGAAAGTAAAGTAATCAAATCTACCAACAGCAATTTTGGACTGGTCAGCAATATCTATAACAGCACCACAGATTCCGAGCAGGATATTTTTTATTATAATTTTAATGGCAAAAGCGGAAAGTTTTACCTCGGTAAAGACGGATCCGTGGTGACCCAGCAAAAAGACAACCTAAAGATCACTAAGATCAGTAATGGAAGTGAAATGCTGGCTGCTTTCCAGGTCACTGATGACCAGGGAAATATCTACTTGTTTGACCAGCAAGAAATAACCAATTCTTATCACACCACCATTTCAACAGATGCCGATGTAGAAACTTCCATACCGGTAGCTTACACCTCCTGCTGGTATTTAAGTTCCATTAAACCTGCGGCAGAAGAATATGAGATCAAGTTTGATTACGTGGGGTATGCGCAGAATTACACCTCTGGTTTTTCTGCTTTTACCAGCTTTATCGCATCAGATGATTTCAGTACAGAACCTTATGACGGCCTGCGGACCAAGTCCAGCAGTAATTCCTATTCCACCACACAGGTGACTGGAAAAACCATCAGGCAAATTTCCTTCCCTGATAGTGTCAAAATGATTTTTGATTACGGCACCACGCCCAGAAGTGACGTTAACGGTGATTACCCGCTGGTAAAAATTACCCTCAGCCACCAGGGGAAAATCAAAGGTTACCATCTGCAGCAAAGTTATTTCGACAACTCCAATACCGCTATTTCTGGCTATTTACGTAAACGGCTGCGGTTGGACCAGGTGACTGAATTTGGTGAAGGTAATGTATTGCTACCCGCACAAAAATTCTATTACAATGAACTTGAACTTCCCGCAAGAGGATCTTTTCATCAGGATTATTGGGGATACGCTGTCAATCCGGCAAGAAATAACCTCACGCTGATCCCTAAAATGTCTTATCTGGATCCGGTTGACGGGTATTATAACCCCTACAATGAACTGCTGCAAGGCAGTAACCGGGAAGCAGACTCCATCTATGTTAAAGCAGCTTCGCTTTCCCGGATCGATTACCCAGGTGGCGGGCAGAGCCTGCTTGATTTTGAATGTAACGATGCATACGGAGATTTTGAATCTGTAGAACCGGTTACCAATAGTGTAACCGTTACTACCCCTAACAGCCCTATCAGCCTGGGGGATATTGTCGCTACAGGCACTACTGTTCGCTTTAGTTTAGGGATTACGGAGTCTGGCCCAAGGCCCCCCAATGATCCACCCGCTTATTTTGAGGAAGACATTACCAATCAGCCTGTCTCTTTTATCCTTGAAAAAGCAGATCATTCCTGGTCATCTACCATTTATACAGGTACTTACGGCAATTTACTTCACCTTACCCATTCTTTTCAGGCAAGTATTCCAGGGGCTGGCGCCTATCAGATTTATATGCAATATGGCAACCCGTTTGGGATTAATTTTCTGGCTGCGGTATCGGCAACATACTATGTGGAGAAAAACAGGAGGCTCATTGGCGGACTACGGATCAAAAGCATTGCTGATCAAACCTCCTCTTCATCCGGAGCGGTGAATGTTAGAAATTTTGAATACAAAACCACCGGTAACCAATCATCGGGCAAGGTGCCGCAGTTTCCACTGTATGATTTTTACCGCACTGTAGAAGATGTGTATACCAATGGGTGGGTGGCTTATCTGGGCTCTACAGAAATTCTTAACCGCGTTGCCGAATCTACACAGCCATTAGGCGTGATTCAGGGCAGTCCGGTAGGCTATTCCAGGGTAACGGTAAGTTTCTCTCCGGCTAAAGGAAAGACCGTCTACGAATATACACCGCTGATTTATTTCGATTACAATACCCATTACCCCTATAAAAACGGAGAATACATTAACTGGGGTGCTGGTCTGCCCACTAAAGAATATACCTATGACCACAATAATGTCCTAAAACATTCCATCGATCATACTTACCAGTTGGTTTATAATAACCTCATCTCCGGGCAGCACCGCTCCTTAAAAATAGGACAGGTATATTCAGATAGTTATCATACCAATACCCGCAAGGGATATACTGCCTCAGTGAGTTACCCAGTATTGGGCTACGCTAACCTCATCCAAAGCATAGAACGGGTATACGATGGCAGTACCTATGTGCAAACACAGACCAATATCAATTATGACAGCCAGTACAATCTGCCTGTTGAAACCAGGGTAACCACTAACCTGGGTACAAAAACGCTGCGTAATTATTATCCTTTTCAGTATACCGGTGTACCTGTTTTTCAAAACATGACTACGGCCAATATCATTAACAAAATTATCAAACAGGAAAATTGGGAAACCTATACCGGCCATGCGCAATCCTACCTTACGGATGCATATGCTACTGCTTATACTACCCTGGGCTATCATGCCAGGGCATTCCGGCCCTGGGTAAGTTCCCATTTAAGGGTGTCTGAGCCCTTAGCGCTAGATCCTGTAAGTAATTTTAATGCTGCAGTTCTGCTTACCCCGGCTGCAAATTATGAAACACAGATTACCTATGATGGGTATTCTGCAGATAAAGGGGTGCTTACAAACTACACCGTAGAAGGGGCGCAAAAAAAGAGTTTGGTATGGGGGCTTAACCAGCTTTATCTAAAAGCGAGTGCTGAAAATGCGGCAGAGACGGAGGTATTTTACGAAGATTTTGAAGACAGCGGATCTGGGACCACCGGGGCAGGCCATAGCGGGAAAAAGTATTACAGCGGTGATTATTCAGTTTCCTGGACGATACCCAATAGCAGAGCATACGAGATAACTTACTGGTACCTGGATGCGGGCATTTGGAAATTTGCCAGGCAGGGATATACCGGCAGTGTGGTTTTAAACGCTGGAACGGCCATTGATGACGTGCTGATTTATCCTAAAACGGGGAAGGCAAATGGCTGGTATGCTGATCCTTTTACAGGTTTAATGAGCCAGACTGACGAAAATGGGAAGATCACTTATTATGAATATGATGATTTCCTGCGTTTGAAAAATGTGAAAGATCAGAACGGTTACCTGATCAGGAGCAATACCTATAATTATCAACCTTAATCTGTATGCTGATGAAAATAATAGTTTCTTTTTTATTGGTATGGTTTGGCTTTTATACAATGGCAGCTGCCCAGCCCATTACCTTAAATACCGCAACTACCGGAGATCATTCCTCTAATGTGAGCGTTACCCTTGGTCCTGGGTTTAGCAGCAGCGGGCCTTTTCGTGCTTTCATTACCAGCAGTTTAACCATTCCGCTGTCCTCTACCCCCAGTGCGGGCCA